>OGHH01000021.1_pt1 | contig 155221 bp, 140 predicted proteins | sample 1571471 | NCBI WGS metagenome assembly OGHH01 (sample SAMEA2581936, study PRJEB24529) | metagenome | biome: Human gut stool | place: China | collected 2011
CGGTAGTTCAGTTGGTTAGAACGCTAGCCTGTCACGCTAGAGGTCGACGGTTCGAGCCCGTTCCAGGTCGCCATTTTTTTATATAAGGGTATGGCTTTATAGCTCAGTTGGTAGAGCAGGGGACTGAAAATCCCCGTGTCAGTGGTTCGATTCCACTTGAAGCCACCAAAATGAAGAACTAAGGTTTTAGTTCTTTTTTTATGTTTAAAAGCATAAAAACTTTTTTGAATAATAAAATTAATTAATATTGTTAGAAAAGGAGCAAATATGAAGAAAAAATATTATTTAATTTTATTGTTTATAATTTTCATTATAAGTGTTGGCTTTATTTTTTACAAAAATAGCATTAAAAATTTGAAAATTGGTAATAATAAAAATAGTCAAGAAATAGTAGACTATATTTTAAATCTTAGTTCTTATGAAGCAGAAGTAACAGTAAATATAACAAGTAATAAAAATAGTAATAAATATATATTAAAGCAAAAATATCAAAAAGATAAAGAACATATTCAAGAAGTAATTGAGCCAAGTAATATAGCAGGAGTAAAAATAATTAATGATGGAAAAAATTTAAAAATAGAAAATAGCAACTTAAACTTAAATGAAATAATAGAAAATTATACAAATTTAGAAAATAATAATTTAGACTTATCGATGTTTATAGATGAGTATAAAAATAGTAATGAATCTAATTATGAAGAAAAAGATGATGAAATAATAATGAAAGTAAAAAATGATAAAGAAAATATTTATGTAAAAGAAAAGATATTATATATAAATAAAAAAACATATAAGCCAGTAAAATTAGAAATAAAAGATAATAAACAAAAAGAAAGAATTTACATATTATATAATGAGGTAGAGATTAATGTGTAAGTTTTAAAACTATCTCTACTTCGAACTAAGAAAAATACAAATATATAGACTTGATATATAGAAAACTTAGGAGTGAAGAATATGATAGTAAAAAGAGGAGATATGTTTTATGCAGATTTAAGTCCAGTTATTGGATCAGAGCAAGGAGGAATTAGACCAGTTTTAATAATTCAAAATGATTTAGGAAATAAATATAGTCCAACTGTAATTGCAGCAGCTATAACTTCTCAAACTAATAAAACTAAATTACCCACACATATTGAAATAAGAGAAAATACAAGTGGACTTAAGAATAATTCTGTTGTATTAGTAGAGCAAATTAGAACAATAGATAAAAGTAGATTAAAAGAAAAAATAGGGCATATAGATGATAATAAAATAATTAATGAATTAAATAATGCATTAGGGATAAGTTTCGGATTAGATTGACATAAGAGATTAAATATAGTATAATTATAAATGTAAGAATAAGGTAAAAACCTTATAAAAAACACACGTAACGAAAAATGGAGGAAACATCATGCAAAACATCATTGTTGTAATCGTTATGGTCTTGCAGATTCTGCTTTCTGGTGGCAATGCTAACGGAAATCAGAACTACAACAACATGAACTGGCTTCAGCTCATGGCCCTTATGGGCAACAACGTTTCGACGAATTGGTATCAAGACAGTTGGAACGAAATCGATCAGACCATTGATCTTGGTGATGGTCAGTGGAAGCAGTATGGTTATGGTGAAGGATCTACGGTCCGTATCCATGGTAATTTGAATTCTGGACTGTATTTTGACTTCTCTATTAAGGGAAGCCAGTGGGATAGTCAAAAACAAGTTACGAGCCCGATTGAAGGAATCACTATTACCCAGACGAGTTATAGCTCTGCTGATTCTGGTTACTCATTTAGTGTGGGGCCGATTAGTTTGCAGACTGCGTTGACTCTTTGGAACGCGACAACTAGTCAGATGGCTAGTTAACAAAATTGCCACATTTTAAAGTATTTATACTTTGGATGTGGCAATTTTTTATAATAAAAAATAACAAGAATATCTTGATATTTTCACATTCATAGAGTAAAATATATAGTAGTCAATACAAAGAATAATGGAGGTTTACATGGAAAACAAATTAAATAATGTAGCGAAAGTGCATTCAATAGAAAGCTTTGGAACAGTTGATGGACCAGGAATAAGATTTGTTTTGTTTTTGCAAGGATGTAGTTTAAAATGTAAATATTGTCATAATAGAGATACATGGGATATGACATTAGGTGAAGAAAAAACATTAGAAGAAATAATAGAAAAAGTAAAAAGATATAAAACATATATGAATTTATCAGGTGGTGGAGTAACAGTAACAGGTGGAGAACCATTACTACAGGTAAAATTTTTAATAGAATTTTTTAAAAGATTAAAAGAAGAAAAAATAAATACATGTATAGATACATCAGGAATGTTTAATATTACAGAAGATATAAAAGAAGTACTTAAATATACAGATTTAGTTTTATTAGATATAAAACATATAGATGATGAAAAATGTAAAGATTTAGTTGGATTTTCAAATAAAAAAGAATTAGAATTTGCTAGATATTTAAGCGAAAATAACAAAAAAATGTGGATTAGACAAGTACTAGTTCCAGGATATACTGATGATGAAAAAGATTTGGTAAAACTAAAAGAATTTTTAGCAACATTAAAAACTGTAGAAAAAGTTCAAATTTTAAAATATCATAGTATGGGAAAATACAAATGGGAAAAACTTGGACAAAAATATGAATTAGAAGGTGTAAGAGATGCAACATTAGAAGATGAAGAAAGAGCGAAAAAGATATTAGGAATTGAGTAAAAATATATTTGAAGGTGAGGAAGAAGTATGCCATCAAATAAAAAAAGTGGTAGTTTTAATAAACAAAGAGAAATAGAAAAAAAGAGAAGAAAAAGAAGAAAGAAAAGACTAATAACAAGTATATTAATAATGCTAATTACAATTATTGTTTTATATCTATTGAATTCTCCAACATTTAAAATAAAAAATATAGAAGTTATGGGGAATTCACAAGTTGATAAACAAAAAATTATAGAACAATCAGGAATAAAAATAGGAAATAGTATATTTTCAAATATTAATATAATATCAAAAGTAAGAATAAAGCAAAATGGATATATTGAAGATGCAATAGTAACAAAAAAAATGCCAGATACAATAGAAATCAATGTAAAAGAACGAATTGCAGAATTTCAAATAATAACTGATAATGGATATTATATATATATTGATGAACAAGGATATATAGTAGATTATTCACAAGAATCAAGAGGGTTAGTAACAATATATGGAATGGAAATAACAGAAGAAAATATTGAAAAAAAGAAAAGACTTGAAAATGATGATTTGAATTTGAAATTAGAAAATATATTACACATAAAAGAAGAAATGACAAAGATTGGAATATATGATCAAATATTAAAAATACAAGTTAAAAATGAATATATATTGAGTTTGGATAATTTGAACTTAACAATTAATCTAGGAAATGCAACAAACTTAAAAGATAAAACATACTATATAAAATCAATTATGGAAAGAGAAAATGGAAAAGCAGGAACAATAAATGTTAATGGAAATTTAAATGAGGGATTTGTACCATATTTTACAGAAAATCAATGATTTTAGAGAGGAAGAATGCACATGAATAAGAAAATGAAAATTAGTTTAATATTAGGTGGAATGTGTGTAGCATTATCTTGTGGAATTGCAATACAAGTTAGAACAATATCTAGAATTGGGACAACTACAAGTAGAAATTCAACGGAAAATGAATTAAGAGATGCAATATTAAGAACAAAAGAAAATTATGATAATCTGTATGCAAATGAAGAAAAAGCAGAAAAACTATTAGAAGATGAAAGAAAAAGTGCAACAGAAAACAATAGTGAGTTAGCGGAAATACAAGAAAATATAAAAACATTAAGTACACAATTAGGATTAACAGACGTTACTGGAAAAGGAGTAATAATAAAAGTTGATGACGCAATGGTTCAATCAACATTTGATCCTAATTCTACAATAGTACATGCTGAAGATCTTATTAGCATAGTAAATGAATTAAAAAATGCAGGAGCAGAAGCAATTTCAATTAATGATCAAAGAATTGTATCAAATACAGTTATAGAATGTATTGGAGCAGTTATAAAAATTAACGGACAAAGAGTAGGAGCACCATTTACAATAAAGGCTATAGGAATGCCAGAATTGTTAAAAAATACATATAGAAATGGTGGGTATTTAAAAGTATTAGAAGGAGATAGAATTCAAGTAGATTTTAAAACATCTGATAATATAACAATTCCAAAATATACTGGAACATATAAATTTGAATATGCACAAACAATAAACAACAAATAAAAAATAAAGGAAAAGAGAATTTAATATGAAAAAAATTAATCTAAGTAGAGAAAAAATTGTTATGTCAATAACAATAGGAATTGCATGTTTAGCTTTAATGTTAGTAATGTTTATGCAATTTAAGGTTGTTAAACAAACAGATATAACATCAATAGAAAGTATGAGGGAAGAAGAATTAAGAACAGAACTTGCTGATTACAGAAAAAAATATTCTGAAATACAAGAGAAATATGAAGAAACAATTAGTAAAATAACAGAATATCAAACAGAAAAAGAATCAGATGAGAAAACTGCTAAATTATTACAAAATGAATTAGAAGAATTAAGTACATATCTTGGTATGACAGATGTTCAAGGAGAAGGAATAACAATAATATTAACAGACAACGGTGGAAATGAATTGAAAAATTCTGATGAAAAAATAGTTTCAGTTTCAAGTTTAGACTTATTGAGAGTTATTAGAGACTTATTATCAGCAGGAGCAGAAGCTATTTCTATAAATGATCAAAGAATTATAGGAAATAGTGATATATTTCTAATAGGATCAAGCAGTACACCTTTTATACAAGTAAATGGACAAAGAATAACATCACCATATGTAATAAAAGCAATAGGAAATAAAGCATATCTTGAAAGTGCAGTAAGTATAAGTTCAAGTATGTTACAAGCACTAAAAGAAGAGGGACATGGAGTAGAGATTCAAACATCAGGATATAATAGACCAGTTGTAATAAAAGCATATACAGGTACTATTGATAAAAAATATATGAAAGACAAAGAATAATTAGAAAGGAAAATGTAAAATGATAGTAATAGCAATTATTTTTGGATGTATTATAGGAGCCCTTATAGGAATAAATGCACCAATGATACCATATACATATTCAACATTTTTAGCAATAGCTGTTGTAGCAGCTTTAGATTCTGTATTTGGTGGAATAACATCAGTTTTGAAGAAGAATTTTGATTTAACAATTTTTATATCTGGTTTTTTCTGCAATAGCATATTATCAATAGCATTAACATATTTAGGTCAAAAACTAAATATAGATATATATTTAGCAGCATTAGTAGTTTTTGTAGGAAGGATGTTTACAAATTTGACAATAATTAGGAGATATTATATCGATTTGTGGAGAGAAAAATCTAAAAATAAGACAATAAAAAAGAAAGAAAAACAAAATTAAAAATATATTACAAACATATTACACAAATATCAAAATTATTACAAATTTATTTCAAAAATGTTTCAATTTATATTGACTTTTTTATGAAAATGTAATATATATAACAAAGAAGAAAACAATCTATATAATATAGAAATTTTAACAAAAATAAATGGAGGAATCATTTTGGCAATAGGTGATATCATAGTTGGTATTGATATAGGTACATCTAAGGTTTGCACAGTTGTTGGAGAGGTTAATAACTTTGGACAAATCGAAACACTATGTAGCACATCTTGTAAATGCAATGGTATAAAAAAAGGCAAAATTATTAATGAAGAAGAAGTTAGTTTAAGTGTTGCAAAAACTATAAAAGATGCTGAGGAAGAAGCGGAATTTAAAATAAACTCAGCATATGTAACTATTCCTGGAAAAGAAGTTACAATAGTTCAAAATAGCATATTAAAAGAGCTAAAAGACAAATTTGCTGGTATATCATTAAAAGATGTTCAAAGTGCAATTGTGCAAGCTAAAGATATTGAAATACCAGAAGGGAAAACAATAATAGATATAGTACCATCAGAAATAATACTTGATAACGGAAAAATTGTCGCAGATCCAGTTGGCAATTTAAGCTCAAATTTTACACTAAAAGCACAAGTTATCTTAGCAAATAAAGATTATGTAAGACAATTAACATCAATCTTTAAAAGAGTTGGAATTGAAATTGATGGAATAGTTCCAACAGCTTTAGCAGAAAAAAATTTAATGTTAGATACTAATGAATTATATGATAATGTAATGTTACTTGATATTGGGGCAGGAAATACAGAAATAGGTGTATTTGAAGGCAATAATTTTACTTATACAAATACAATTCCTCTAGGAGGAGATAATATTACAAATGATATATCATTAGTATTAAATATTTCAGAAGAAGAAGCAGAAAAACTAAAAAAACAATATGGGCTTGCTTTAAAATCATTTATAGATAATGATAATGAGATAATGTTAAACACTTGTAAAGATGAGAATAGAAATAAGATAATAAAGAGCTCAGAGTTAATAGAAATAATTGAAGCAAGAATTGAAGAAATATTTACATTAATAAATAAAGATATAACAAATAATAATGTAAAGCAAAACATAAATACTGTTATATTAACAGGAAGAGGTATTACAACAATTAATAAAAGTGATGTTGCAGGTAAGATAAATTTGAATATACCTGTAAAAATGTCAACAGGAAGACTAATAAGTACAATAAAACCAGAGTTTAGAACTAGTTATGCACTTGTTAGATATATTGCTGCAAGACCTTATGTAAAATCTGTATCAAGCAGTATAGATAGACAGCCAAATGAAAGCATATTTAAAACAATAATAGATAGAGTAAAAGAGTTCTTTTATTCTTAAAGAAAAAATATTTTAGTTTTATGGGGAGGAAAACTTAATGAAAGAGTATGAAGAAGAAACAATGATGGATGGAGCTGCAACAATTAAAGTAATTGGTGTTGGTGGTGCCGGAAATAATGCAGTAAATAGAATGATTGAAGCGGGAATAAAAGGAGTAGACTTTATCGCAGTTAATACAGATAGACAAGCATTACAAAAGTCAAAAGCAAGTGCTAAAATTCAAATAGGAGAAAAAATAACAAGAGGTTTAGGAGCTGGTGCCAATCCAGATATAGGAGCACAATCAGCAGAAGAAAATAAATCAGAAATTGCAGAAACTTTACGCGGAGCAGATATGGTATTTGTTACAGCCGGAATGGGTGGTGGAACAGGTACAGGTGCTGCACCAATAGTTGCACAATCAGCAAAAGAAATGGGAATATTAACAATAGGTGTTGTAACAAAACCATTTACATTTGAGGGAAAGAAAAGACTTTCACAAGCTGAACGTGGAATAGAAAGTTTAAAAGGTAAAGTAGATGCATTAGTAGTAATACCAAATGATAAATTATTACAAATAATAGATAGAAAAACATCAATAAATGATGCATTTAGAATGGCAGATGATGTATTAAGACAAGGTGTACAAGGTATATCAGACTTAATAGCTGTTACAGGAACAGTAAACTTAGACTTTGCAGATGTTAAAACAATAATGAAAGATACAGGAATGGCACATATGGGTATTGGTAGAGCATCAGGAGAAAACAGAGCAGAAGATGCTGCAAAACAAGCAGTACAAAGTCCATTACTAGAAACATCAATAGAAGGAGCAAGAGGAGTAATCATAAATATTACAGGTGGTGAAGATTTAGGATTACATGAAGTTAATACAGCAGCAGAACTTGTTCAACGCAGTGTAGATCCTGAAGCAAATATAATATTTGGTACAGTTACAGATCCAAATATGGGAGAAGATATTCAAATTACAGTTATTGCAACAGGATTTGAAAAACCAGAAGCAAGAGTTGCTTCAAGTGTAGATAGTTTTGTAAATAAACAATGGGATAAAAAAATAAATTCAATTCCAACATCTACAGACAATTCTAATTCAGGAGATTTAGATATTCCAGCATTCTTACGTAAAAATAAAGGAAAAAATATATAATAAATGAAATCATGTACTAGAAATAGTATGTGATTTTTTTGTTATAATTTAATAATATTAACGTTATAATGACAAATTTTTTATTCTTAATATAGTATAATAAGTAGTTGATAAAATATATTATATTTGGAGGGGATTATGATAATATATATTGATATAATATTTATTGAAAATATAATAATGAATACAATTATTTTATATGCAACAGCAATCATATTAAAACAAAAAGTAAAAAATATTAGATTAATAATATCAGCAGTAATTGGATCAATTTACTCAATATTAATGTACATAACCAAATTGACTATATATTCATCAATAATATCTAAATTTATATTATCAGTTGTAATGGCTTATGTAGCTTTTAAACCAAATGATATAAAAAAAATATTTAAACAGATTATAATTTTTTATTTAACATCATTTGTATTTGGTGGAGTAGCATTAAATTTAATATATTTTTTAAGACCAGAAAATATAAATATAAAAAATGGATTATTTACTGGTGAATATGCATTAAAAGTAATAATGTTAGGTGCGATTATGGCATTTATAATAATAAAAATATCAATTAAAATAATAAAAACAAAATTTAATACAAAAAATATGTATTGTGATATAAATTTGAAAATAAATGAAAAACAAATAGCAACAAAAGCAATGATAGATACAGGAAATCTTGTAAAAGAGCCAATTACTAATACACCAGTTGTGATAGTGGAAGAGTCATTACTAGAAGGAATTATTCCAAAGGAAATATTAAAAAACTTAGAAAATATTTTATGTGGAAATTTAGAAAATTTACCACAAGATATACAAGACAAATATCTTCCAAAATTGAGGTGTATACCATTTTCATCATTAGGAAAAGAAAATGGAATGTTAGTTGGAATAAAGATATCTGAGATTGTAGTAAAAAGCGAAGATGAGGAGAAAAAAACTCCTAATATTATAATTGGTATATATGAAAGAAGTTTGACGAAAAATGGCGAATATAGGGCTTTAGTTGGTGTAGATTTATTATAGATAATAAAAATACATAATATAATTAGAAGAAAAGTAAATAAATAAAAGAGAAATAATCGAACAATAGCGATTATTTCTTTTTTTCTACAATAAGAAAAGACAGTTTTTTTATTGTCAGAGTTGTACAATAAAAATCAAGAAAAGAGGTGATGAATTAAAAAATAAAAGAAAGGAATGTTAAATGAATTTTTTAGAGATTATTAAAAATAGCATAAATAATTTATGTGCAAAATATATTGAAAGAAATCTAAGTGATGAAATGTTGCCGATATTTTATGTTGCAGGTAGTCAAACATTGCCAGCACCATTAGAACAAAAAGAAGAAGAGGAAATGATAAAAAAACTAGAAACAGATGAAAGAGAATATGCCAGAAAAACATTAGTAGAAAGGAATCTAAGACTTGTAGTATATATAGCTAAAAAATTTGAAAATACAGGAATAGGAATCGAAGACTTAATATCGATTGGAACAATAGGCTTGATGAAAAGTGTAAATACATTTAATTCAGAAAAAAAGATAAAATTAGCAACATATGCATCGAGATGTATTGAAAATGAAATATTAATGTATTTAAGAAGAAATAATAAAATAAAAACAGAAGTATCAATTGATGAACCATTAAATAAAGATAGTGATGGAAATGAACTTTTATTATCAGATATATTAGGAACAGATCCAGATATTACATATAGAAATTTGGAAGATGAAGTAGATATGAAACTTTTGAAAGAAGCAATAAGAAAATTAAATTCTAGAGAAAAAAATATAATGGAAATGAGATTTGGTTTTATTAGTGGTAGAGAAAAAACGCAAAAAGAGGTAGCAGATGAATTAGGAATCTCACAAAGTTATATATCAAGACTAGAAAAAAAGATAATAGGAAAAATGAGAAAAGATATAATGAGTAAAACAGGATAGATTACATAAATATATAATAAATAGTAGACTTATCAAAAAGAAAATGTTATAATAATTATGTGTTTATAGGCATACACATAAAAAACCTAAATATTTATTATATAAGGATATTATTATATGTATCAGAAATTTGGAATAAAAAAAGAAATTTTAGATTTATCAGAAGAGGTTGAAAAAGAAATACAACCAATATTTAAAAATATTGAGAAAATAGAAGAAATAAACAGTTTAAAAGTCTTATCAGCATTTCAAGAATGTGGATTATCAGAAATGCATTTAAATTCATCAACAGGATATGGAATTGATGAAATTGGAAGAAATAAAATAGAAGAGATTTATGCAAAAATATTTAATGCTGAAGATGCATTAGTAAGAGCACAATTAATATCAGGAACACATGCTCTAGCTGTAACATTATTTGGAATTTTACGTCCGGGAGATACAATGTTAAGTATTTCAGGAGCACCTTACGATACATTACAAACTGCAATAGGAATAAGTAAAGAAGAAAGTAAGAGTTCATTAAAAGCATTTGGAGTAAAATATGAACAAATAGAATTAATTGATAATGATTTTGACATTAATTCAATAAAAGAAAGAGTATCCAAAAAAGATATAAAATTAATAGAAATTCAGAGATCAAAAGGATATTCAACAAGGAAAAGTTTAACAATTGATAAAATAGAAAAAGCAATAAAATCAATAAGAGAAGTAAATAAAGATGTTATAATAATGGTTGATAATTGTTATGGAGAATTTGTTGAAGAAAAAGAGCCAACAGATGTTGGGGCAGATATTCTAGTTGGTTCTTTAATGAAGAATTTAGGTGCTGGTATTGCAACAAGTGGTGCATATATTGTAGGAAAAAAAGACTTAATAGAATTATGTGCAGAAAGACTTACTGCTCCAGGAGTAGGAAAAGAAATAGGACCATCATTAAATCAAAATATACCATTTATAAAAGGACTATTTTTTGCACCAAGTGTAGTGGTAAGTGCAGTAAAAACAGCTGTATTTGCAAGTAGAATATTAGAAAAATTAGGATATAAAGTAGATCCTTTATATAATGAAAAAAGAGCAGATATAGTTCAAACAATAGAATTAGGTGATGCAGATAAATTAGTAAAATTCTGTCAGGGAATTCAAATGGGTTCTCCAATAGATTCGAATGTAATTCCAGAACCAAGTGCAATGGGAGGATATGATGATCAGGTAATTATGGCAGCAGGAACATTTACAGAAGGGTCAACAATAGAATTAAGCTGTGATGGACCAATTAGAGCACCATATATTGCATATATGCAAGGTGGGCTTACATATCAATATGGCAAGTTGGGTATAATGAAAGCATTATCAAATTTAGAATAATTATAATAAAAGGAAAAAGCTATGTGATATCACATAGCTTTTATAATATTATTTTTCAAAATTTGGAATATAATAACCAATTCCTCTTTTTGTAATTAAATATTTTGGATTAGAAGTATCTTTTTCAATTCTTTCTCTAATTCTTCTAACAGTAACATCTACAGTACGGATATCTCCGTAATATTCATATCCCCAAACTTGTTCAAGAAGAGATTCTCTTGTAACAACTTGCCCTTGTTGTTGAGCTAAATATTTTAAAACTTCAAATTCTCTTAAAGTTAAATTTACAATTGTTCCATTAACATTAACTTCATATTTTTCCAAATCTAAAGTTAAATCTCCAATCTTTATAGTGTTTAGTTTTTTAGTTTCTTTATGGGAATCTGAATCATGCGAAGATTTTAAACTATCATAATGTGTTTCAGATTTTCTTAAATTAGCTTTTACTCTAGCCACAACTTCTCTTACGCTAAATGGTTTTGTAATATAATCATCTGCTCCAATTTCTAATCCTACAATTTTATCTAATTCATCATCTTTGGCTGAAACCATTAAAATTGGAACATTATAATAATTTTTTATTTTTTTACAAACAGTAAGACCATCAACACGAGGAATCATTACATCTAGTAAGATTAAATCAGGACGTTGAGAAATTGCTAAATCTATTGCAGTTTGCCCATCATTAGCTTCAATTGTATTATAGCCTTCTCTAGTTAAATTATGAACGAGTAAATCAACAATTTTTTGTTCATCATCAACTATTAATATTGTTTTCTTTTCATCATCAAAATTATTGTTTTCCATATAAGACCTCCGATTAAGTTATACATATTTTATATCACAATTTTTACCAATATACAAGGTAAATCAATAAATAAATATAAAAAATAAGTGTAAATTTACATAAAATTGACATACTGATAAGTTTGTGCTATAATAGTAATGTCGACATTAGGTCTATTTTTATAGTCACCTTTTGGCAACAAAGTCGAAACAACAAGAAAAAAATTTTTTGAGGTGAAAAAATTATGGATTTGAAGAACATTAATGGTCAGATTATCGGCTGGAGCACTATTTCTGATGATATCCTGAAGTATCATTGCTCTACGAGTCAGGTTGTTGAAAAGAGGCATCTTGATTTCAAAGATCAGGCAAGTTTGCTTGATGAATTGAGTAAGGTTATCGACAACAAGACTCTGTTTAATCGAATTAAAAGAGCACTGGAAAAAAATGATGCGGAGGAAAAGAAAATGAGCAACAAGGCAAAGGCAAACGAGAAGAAGGCAACTGTTACTACTAAAGTGGAAGCAAAAGCTTCTGCAGAAGCTAAGACTGAAAGCAAGCCTGAAACTGTGAGCAAAGTTACCGTTGTCGGCATCAAGAATGATGATATGGCAAATCTCGAAAAGAGTCATGCTGACACTGTTGCTGAAATTTCTGCTGAAGAGAAGAAGATGACTGAAGCCAAAATGCTTCAGGAAACCTGTGAGCGGGTTCTGCAGAAGGCAACTGAAGCATTTAACAATGCACGTCAGGAATTGCAGAAGGCAAAGACTGCTCAGAAGAATGCAGAAAAGGAGGTTGCAACTTTCAGTAAGAAGATCAAGAAGCTTAATGAAAAGTTGGGAGAAATCGAAAATAAGATTGAAACGGCCAAAAATCAGATGGTTTATCTGATTGCTCCTGGTTATTCTGGAGAAATTCCTGCATGTGGCACCTTTATTTCTACTTGTGAAGTCGAAGGCGTCGCAAATCTCAAGGTTGAGCAGATTCCAACTGAACTTAAGCCTGATTTTCAGGATATGATCAAGGCAGGCTTTGATTCGGCTCAGGAGTATGCTAAGGCACTTAAGTTCGTGACTCTGGTTGAATATTATCTCTGCAATGATATGCAGTATAAGATGCTTGTCTCTGATGACAAGATTCAGAAGCTTATTTCTGCACATATCGATGGTTAATCTATAATTTCTAACAGTATGTTAGACGAAGAAGGGCACTGCTTTGGAGTAGTGTCCTTTTTCGTTTTATAATAAATATTTTTAAATATATTGTTATTTAAAGAAAAATGTGTTATAGTAATTTTGTATTTGCCACTATAGCTCAGTTGGTAGAGCGACGGATTCGTAACCCGTAGGCCAGCAGTTCGATTCTGCTTGGTGGCACCAATGACGTATTATTTCTAACTAATAGAATAGATATATACAAATAGTATATTGACAATTTATGTAAATATGCTATAATTATAAGTGATGTAACATTTTGTAACTCCGTTGCATCAAAAGGAAATACACAATATAAAACGCGTTATTACGCAAGGAGAAAAGTATTATGAAGCTTGAAAGAACTAGTTATTCTAATTATCAGCTTGTTATTGATGAATTCAACATTCCTGTTGCAGTTCGGGTTAATGGAGAGGATAAATATCGACTGTATGATTTAGTACAGGTAACTGATGATGGCCATGGAAACATTTGTCCAGGGATTAGTCATGGAGGAATTGGCAAAATTGTAGAAATTCGAAGAGATGATACAGACCATTTCTTTGGTGTCCTTATGAACAATAGAGAATTTGGATTTATGAAAGACGCAAGAATTAAACGGGTACTTGGAAAAATATGATTAATTAAAAAGAAATATTCTTTTTACTCTCTACAGAAATGTGGAGAGTTTTTTCTTTAAATTTTAATTATTAAAAAGCACTACATTGATTGATCAAATCAAATGTAGTGCTTTTTGTGTAATGACCGTACCATTTAAGTAATTTAAAATACCAGCATCTGTTACAAAATTAAATTCTAATTTAAAACTATTAAGTTGTTGATATTTATATCCAAATTGTTTATTTATTTGATTAATACCATATTTGCCATCACCAATAATAGGGTATCCTATATGAGCCAAATGTGCTCTAATTTGATGAGTTCGTCCAGTTTCAATATTAACTTCTAATAAAGAGGTATTATTATTAAATTCTTTTATTACGGAATAAGAAGTTATAATTTTTTGGTAACCAAGTTTAAAATCATCAGAAATATATACAAGTGATTTTTTATTATCTTTAAATAAATAGGCTTCAAGTCTAGAATTTTTTATTTTAGGAATTCCATAAACTAGAGCTGTATAAGATTTTTTTATTTCATGTTTTTTAAATTTATCAAATAAAATATTTAAAGCAATGTCATTTTTTGCAAATAAAACTAATCCAGTTGTATTTCTATCAAGTCTATGACAAGGCATTGGTTTTTGTTTGGGATATTTTTGATGAACTAAGGTTGTTAAACTATTTTCACCAACAACTTCAAGATTTATGGGTTTATTAATTACTAAAATATTATTATCTTCATAAACAATATCTAAATTAATTTGTGGGAAAAGCAAAGAATCTGCAATAAATATATTTAATTCATCATTTTCAAAAATAATACAATCCTTATTAACTCTTTTTCCATTAATTTTTATGTCTTTTTGTCTAAGAGCTTTGTATAAAGTATTTTGAGATAAATTTGGAAAAGACGTTAAAATAAAATTACAAAGTTTTTTTCCATTATATTTGTTAGTAACAATTAAAGTTTTCAAAATAACCTCCAAATTAAAATATACTAATATATTATCATAGTGTATTTATTTTTTCAACATAAAAAAACGAGGAAAATAGAGAAAAAGTGAATAAAATGCAGGAAAAATGAGTAATATATATAATAAAAAGTAATTTTTTAGAATATTAAAGAGCTGAAAATACTTAAGAAACAAGAAATGAAAATTTAAAATTTGCAAAATGAGTAAAATTATGGTATAATAAATCTTGGTCGCTAAAAATTCAGCTTATAAGATAAGCAATAAAAAGGAGAGGATAAATTATTTTTAAGAAAAAGCTAAAATACTATACGAAAGAAAGCTGTAAGTTTTTTACAATAATGGCGTTAGGATTAGGCTTAATAATAGCGATTATTTTATTTAAGTATAAGCCAACATATGTAGTAAGTTTGTGTGGAGAACAAATAGGATATGTAAGTAATGCAGCAGAATTACAAAATAGAATTCAATCAGAAATAATTGATATGGATGGAGAAAATATAGATTTTGTTACATTAGATAATATGCCAAAATATGAATTAAAATTAGTAGAAAAAAGTTTAACAACAAATGAAGATGAAATAATGTTAGCATTAAAAGATGATGCAAAAGTAATGTATAAATATTATGCTGTAATTTTGAATGCTGAAACAATAACTTATGTTGATAATATAGAAGAAGCTGAAGAAGCTGTTGAACAAATAAAAGAAGAGCATAAAGATGATACAATTCAATTAGATTTAGCAGTAACAACAAATTATACAGAAAATATTAATGAAATAGGAATACAATCAGTAGAAGTTGCCAAACAAGAAGTTGAACAAAAAGTAGATATATTAATAGAAGAAGATGAAAAAACAAAATTACCATCAATAAATGGGGTATTATTAGCTTCACTTCCTGTTAATGGATATGTAAGTTCAAGATTTGGAAATGTAAGTAGAATAAGATCTGGAGCACATACAGGAACAGATATAGCATGTGCATTTGGAACGAAAATAAAAGCTGTTGCAGATGGTACAGTTGTTTTTGCACAATATAATGGATCTTATGGAAATCTTGTAAAAATTGATCATGGAAATGGTGTAGAAACATGGTATGCACATTGTAATAAGTTGTATGCCAAAGTTGGTCAAAAAATATCATCAGGAGATATAATTGCAGAAGTTGGAATGACTGGAAATACAACAGGACCACATTTACATTTAGAAATAAGATTAAACGGAGTAGCAATTAATCCTCAAAAGTATCTATATAATTAAAAATAAACTATTAAGTAAATTTATTACTTAATAGTTTATTTGTGTTTAATATAAAAAAATAATTATTCAACTGTTACTGATTTTGCAAGGTTTCTTGGCTTATCAACATCTAATCCTTTTTCTTTTGAAATATAATAAGAAAGTAATTGTAATGGAACAATTGCAACAATAGGTGAAAGCAAAATATTTGTGTTTGGAATTTTAACAATTGTGTCTATATTATTACTTGGTAATTCTTGACTTGTGATAACTAATGTTTTTGCACCACGTGTAATAACTTCTTGAATATTACTAATAGTTTTTTCAACTAAATTCTTATCTGTAATAATACTTATAACAGATATTCCATTTTCAATTAATGCAATAGGTCCATGTTTTAATTCACCAGCAGCATATGCCTCTGAATGTATATAAGAAATTTCTTTTAGTTTTAAAGAAGCCTCAAGAGCAGTGTTATAATCAATACCTCTACCTAAGAAAAAAACATCTTTTTCTTGATAAATATTTTTTGCATAATTTTTAATTTCTTCAGAAGATTTTAATGCTTCTTCAATTTTATCAGGAAGATTAAAGATATCTTTTTTTAATTTTGTTAATTCTGAAGATGGAGTAGATCCTAATATTTCAGCAAAATAAATTGCTAAAATTATAAGTAACATAACTTGAGAAGTATAAGCTTTTGTTGAAGCAACAGCAATTTCTGGTCCAGCATGTGTATAAATAGAATAGTCGGCTTCTCTTGTAATAGAACTTCCAATGACATTTGATACAGCAAGTGTTGTAGCTCCTTTTGACTTTGCAAGCTTTAATGCAGCAATAGTATCAGCAGTTTCGCCAGATTGAGAGATATAAATACATAAAGTATTTTTATCAATAATTGGATTTCTGTATCTAAATTCTGAAGCTATATCAACTGTAACTGGGATATTGCATAAGTTTTCAATTGCAATTTTCCCAGAAAGTCCAGCATGCATTGCAGTTCCACAAGCTACTATATATATTTTATTTATTTTTGATAAAAATTCTTTGGTGAATTTTAAATCATCAAAATTACAAGACTCATTTTCTGGTAAACGTGAACCAATAGTTTCTCTTATTGCTGTTGGTTGTTCAAATATTTCTTTTAACATATAATCATCAAAACCATTTTTATCTGCAGCACTAGCATTCCATTCTATACTTGTTAATTTTTTATCTATTTTATTTAAATCAATATCATAAAATTCAACATTGTCTCTTGAAAGAAGAGCGAATTCATTATCATTTAAAAGATAAAAATCTTTTGTAAAGGATAGAATTGCAGGAATATCAGAAGAAATATAGTTTTCTCCATTACCTTTTCCTATAACAAGAGGGCTATCTTTTCTAATAACAATCATGTTATCTGGCATATATTTAGAGATGACTTGAAGTGCATAACTTCCTTTAAATGATTTGCAAGCCTTTTGAACAGCACGTAAAACTTTTTTGTCATCATTTTTCTTATCTTTTGAATAATAATAATGTATAAGATTTGGTATAATTTCTGTATCTGTTTGAGAATGAAATGTATAACCATTATCTAATAATAATTTTTTTAAATCATTATAATTTTCAATAATTCCGTTATGAACAACAGCAAAACTGTTACTATTATCTAAATGAGGATGGGCATTTTCTTTTGAAGGTTTTCCATGTGTTGCCCATCTAGTATGAGCAATTCCAATTGTTCCTTCAAGAGAATCAATTCCATCTAAATTATATAAATTTTTAACTCTTCCTTTATCTTTCATAACTGAAAGACCATTTTTTTCTATAGTTGATATTCCAGCAGAGTCATAACCTCTGTATTCAAGTCTTAAAAGACCATTAATTAAGATAGGACTAGCTTTTTGATGTCCTATATATCCAATAATTCCACACATTTGTGAATCCTCCTTAAAAATAATTGAATAGGATTTTTGATATAAAATCCCTTATATGCGGAATTGAAATATACTTATGCATTAATTTCTGTTACAATATTATATTGTTTTTTGTTATAATGCTTTGACTTAAGTTAAGCCACTAGAGTATCCGCCGAAAATTCGATTAGCTCTAGACCTCGTCAACACAATAGTGTTCTGGCGCTTAATAATAAACTCCTTTCATAATATATTTTTTATATTTCAATTTCTGTATTATATTATAATATATTAAATATTTGTGCAAGTACTTTTTGAAAAAAAAAGAAATGCAGGTGGTATTAACCACCTGCATTTGGCTTTAGGAAATTTGAGAATCTGCTAAATTGATTTCATCAATAAAGCAGTTGATTTTTAAAGCGTTTACTACACTAATTGTTGGGACTAGTTTGGAATAGAGTTCCTGGACATTATAATTAGAACTATCATATCTTACCCAAATAAGTTCTTCAGGATTGCAATTAGAATAATCGAATTCTTCAAAATCTTTCTCTGTATACAGAAGACAAGAAGGAGAAGTATTCCACTTTTGCATAGTCAGAGTTTTCGAAAATTTGCTAAAAATTGCAACAGTATCTAAATGTTTTTTCATAATTTCAAAGTATAGATTTTTTGCAAAAACAGATACTTGAAAATTTGCTTTATATTTTCTAGCATTTGTTACTTCAAATTGAGTTTCTTCACTTGCAGTTTTTAACATTTCAATTTGCTGTTGAGAATCAACAGAAGCAAACAATGGGAAAAACTTACAAGCCATATAGTAGACTGCTTCAATTACTTGACAATCTTTAGAAGAATAAGAATTGTTGGGATTTTGAAAATTTAAACAATCTAAAACATCTCCGTTAAAAATTTCGATGTTTGCAAAAGAATCAGCAATTTGCGAAAGTGTTTTGTAAAAAGCATTTGCAAGCTTTTTTTCAAAAGACTCACACATAGACATGTTCCCATCTTTTACAATAAAAGGAGTTAAACTATATTCATAATCAGGGCAAACCTTGAATGAAACAGGATGTTGCTGTGCAATGGACTTATAATGCCTGGATTTTAGAATTACGATATTGTCAGTGACAATAACACTTATTTTGATATACAGAAATCCAACACATTTCCGTTTGGAACTTAACATACCAAACATATTACTTTTTGTAATAGAAAGAGTTTCACCAATAATTTTATGAGTGACGGCAAATTCATAGCAATTTAGTGTAGGATTGTAAATCAAATTACTTTTTCCTACAAATTTGGTTGCCTTTGCACTCCACATTTGTGAAATAATAGAGCAGAAGCAGAGACTATAGAACTTATTTTTAAAGTTCGAATCTTCTGTTAGCTGCTTTTGAGTTTCTGCAATACTAGTTTTGAGAAGCGGAGAACAATAATTATCTGGATTTACTGCGATTTCTAAGGATGCTAGATTTTCTTTACTTAACTCAAAGTTATAAGTGTAGTCAAACATATTTTTCCCTCCAAATTTAAAATTAAAATACTTTTAAGGTGAGTAGAAACTAAAAATTACATAAAAATCCTCCAAATTTCTTATATTAGCATTTCAATGTGCATAAAATAATTATAATATAAAAATTAAGCAAAGTCAATATATTATGTAAATATAAATGAAGCGAAATAATAAAATAAAAAGTTAGAAAATAAGCTTAAAAGCATTGACAACAACTTTTGTAATATGATATAATAATATGCGTATAAATTTGCAAATTGGTAATTCTTAGAAATTATCAGAGTTAATTCAAAATGATAAAATTTAGAAAAATAAGAATTAAATATAAGTAGAAATAAAGGGAGAAAATTGTAGAGCAGACAATAATCAAAACTTTACAAAACTATATTTTAAGAAGGGATTTTTCTAATTAAATATTTTCTCGTAAGAAAACTAGCCAAGCCATTACTTAAATATGGCATTTTTTATATAAATAGGAAAGTTTCAAAACTTTCCTATTATAAAAAAATACATTGCACAGAAAATTTACTTAAAAATTTATGATTTTTTAAGATTTGTTCTGTAATAAGAAATAGATTTAGTCTTATATAAAAACAATAATTTCTTATTTATTCTTAGATTGGCAGATTTCGAGCGAAACAAAAGCTGCTTAATATTTTATAAGGAGTGATTTTTTTGGAAATCAAAGATGTTAAATTCGGAAGAACAACCCGTAAAGATTTCTCAAAAGTTGGCGATTTTATAGAAATGCCAAACTTAATTAAAGTTCAAAAGGATTCTTATGACTGGTTTATTGAAGAAGGATTAGGAGAAGTATTAAAAGACATTTCACCAATCATAGATTATTCAGGAAATCTAGTATTAGAATTTTTTGACTACTACATGGAAGAAAAAACAAAATACACAGAAGAAGAAGCAAAAGAAAGAGATGCAACATATTCTACAAGATTACATGTAAAAGTAAGATTAATAAACCGTGAATCAGGTGAAATCAAAGAACAAGAAATTTATTTAGGTGATTTTCCACTAATGACAGAAAGTGGAACATTTATAATAAATGGTGCAGAAAGAGTTGTAGTTAGCCAGTTAGTACGTTCACCAGGATGTTACTATGATGAAATATTTGATACAAAAACAGGAAAGAAAACATATACATCAACAATTATGCCATTAAGAGGTGCATGGTTAGAATATGAAACAGATGGAAATGATATATTCTGGGTACGTGTTGATAGAACAAGAAAAATTCCAATTACAACATTATTAAGAGCAATTGGATTAGTATCAGATGATCAAATAAGAGCATTATTTGGAGATGAAACATTACTAGAAACAACAATACAAAAAGATCCAATAAAAACAGGTGAAGAAGCATTAATCGAAATTTACAAAAAATTAAGACCTGGAGAATTACCAACAGTAGAAGCTGCAAAAAGCTTATTTAATGGATTATTCTTTGATAATAGAAGATATGATTTAGCAAAAGTAGGAAGATATAAATTTAACCAAAAATTAAGTATCGCAAACAGAATAAAAAATCAAGTTGCATTTGAAGACATTATGGATAAAGAAACAGGAGAAGTTTTTGTTACAGCAGGAGAAGTAATTTCAGCAGAAGCAGCAGAAGCAATTCAAAATGCAGGTATAAATGTAGTAGATATTAAGTTTGGAGATAAAAAATTAAGAATAATTGGTAATGGAATAGTAAATATTCATTCAGTATTACCAAATGTAGACTTAAGTAGCTTACATATAAAAGAATATGTAAATTATGAAGTATTAAAAAATATAATGGAAAATACTTCAGAAGAAGAATTAGTTAAAACATTAAAACAAAGAGAAGAAGAACTAATTCCAAAATATATAACAACAGAAGACATGATAGCATCAATAAACTATTTATTAAATATGTATCATGGATATGGAAAAGCTGACGATATAGATCACTTAGCAAATCGTAGAATAAGATGTGTTGGAGAATTATTACAAAATCAATTCAGAATTGGTTTAGCAAGACTTGAAAGAGTTGTTCGTGAAAGAATGACAATTCAAGACTTAGATGTTATAACACCACAATCATTAATAAACACAAAACCAATAACATCATCAATAAGAGAATTCTTTGGAAGTTCACAATTATCACAATTTATGGATCAAACAAACCCATTATCAGAATTAACACATAAAAGAAGAATTTCAGCATTAGGACCTGGTGGTTTGTCAAGAGAAAGAGCAGGATTCGAAGTTCGTGATATTCACTACACACATTATGGTAGATTATGTCCAATTGAATCTCCAGAAGGACCAAACATTGGATTAATTTCAGCATTATCATCATTTGCTAATATAAATGAGTATGGATTTATTGAAACACCATATAGAAAAGTAGATCCAGAAACACATAGAGTAACAGATATTGTTGAATATATGAGTGCAGATGTTGAAGATAATTACATGATAGCACAAGCATCTGAACCAATGAATGAAAATAATGAATTTATAAATAAGCGTGTTCGTGTAAGACATAGAAATGAAATTATAGAAGTTGATAAAGAATTAGTACAATATGTTGATGTATCACCAAAACAATTAGTATCAATTGCAGCTGCAATGATTCCATTCTTGGAAAATGATGATGCTAAAAGATCTTTAATGGGATCAAACATGCAACGTCAAGCAGTTCCATTAATGACATCAGAAGCACCAATTATAGCAACAGGTATTGAATATAGAGCAGCAAAAGATTCAGGAATATTAATATTAGCTGAAGATGATGGTGTTGTAGAAAAAGTTACTGGTGACAGTATCACAATGAAATATAACAATGGTAAAACAGTTGTACATAAACTACGTAAATTCAAAAGAACAAATGGTGGAACATGTATCAATCAAAGACCAATAGTTAGAAAAGGTGAAATAGTTAAAAAAGGTGATGCGTTAGCAGATGGACCAGCAACAAAAGATGGAGAAATGGCATTAGGTAAAAATATGTTAGTAGCATTCTCAACATGGGAAGGTTACAACTATGAGGATGCTATTCTTTTAAATGAAAGACTAGTACAAGAAGACATATTTACATCAATACATATTGAAGAATATGATTGTGAATGTCGTGATACAAAATTAGGTCCAGAAGAAATAACAAGAGATATACCAAATGTTGGAGATGACGCATTAAAAGATCTTGATGAAAATGGTATTATTAGAATAGGTGCAGAAGTAAGACCTGGAGATATATTAGTTGGTAAAGTTACTCCAAAAGGAGAAACAGACTTAACAGCAGAAGAAAGATTACTTCGTGCAATATTTGGAGAAAAAGCTAGAGAAGTAAGAGATACATCACTTCGTGTACCACATGGTGAAGCTGGAACAATTGTTGATGTAAAAATATTTACAAGAGACAATTCAGAAGAATTAGGACCTGGAGTAAATCAAGTAATTAGATGTTATATTGCTACAAAGAGAAAAATATCAGTTGGAGATAAAATGGCTGGACGTCATGGTAACAAAGGTGTTATTTCAAGAATATTACCAAAAGAAGATATGCCATTCTTACCAGATGGAACACCAATAGACATTTTATTAAACCCATTAGGTATACCATCTCGTATGAACTTAGGACAAATCCTTGAAGTTCACTTAGGAGCAGCAGCAAGAGCATTAGGATGGAAAGTATCAACACCAGTATTTGATGGTGCATCTGATAAAGAAATTGAAGAATTATTACAAGAAGCTGGATTATCACCAGATGGAAAACAAACATTATATGATGGAAGAACTGGAGAGCCATTTGCAAGTCCAATTACAGTTGGTGTAATGTACATGTTAAAATTACATCACTTAGTTGATGATAAAATACATGCTCGTTCAACAGGACCATACTCATTAGTAACACAACAACCTTTAGGAGGTAAAGCTCAATTTGGTGGACAACGTTTTGGAGAGATGGAAGTTTGGGCACTAGAAGCTTATGGTGCAGCATACACATTACAAGAAATCTTAACAATAAAATCAGATGATGTTGTAGGACGTGTTAAAGCATATGAAGCAATTGTTAAAGGTGAAAATATTCCTGAACCAGGAGTTCCAGAAAGCTTTAAAGTACTTGTAAAAGAATTACAAGCATTAGGATTAGATGTAAGACTATTCTCTGAAGATAATAAAGAATTAGAATTAAAAGAACACATCGAAGATGGAATTGATTATGAAGATGTAGAAAAAGATAGAGCTTTAACTGAAGATGATGTATTAATACATGAAGATTTAGAAAACGGATATGAAGAAGAAGAAATGGTAGATAATGAAGATGAAGAAGATAGTGATGAACTATTTGATGATGATAATTTAGATGATGATGACAGCATTTATGATAATGACGGATTTGATAATGAATAATAAAACTACAATTAAATAATATTTTGAAAAGCAAAAGAGGCGACGGAAGAGTTTGCAAGAGCGGGGGATAGCCTCTTGAGCTGTTTTAAAATGCCCAAATAATTTGAGAAGGGGGACATCTAATAGAGATGGAAGAAGACGAATTAGAGATATTCAATAAAATTAAAATAGGAATTGCATCAGACGAAAAAATAAGAGAATGGTCAAAAGGTGAAGTAAAAAAACCAGAGACTATAAATTATAGAACTTTAAAACCAGAAAAAGATGGTCTATTTTGTGAAAAAATATTTGGACCAACAAAAGACTGGGAATGTCATTGTGGTAAATATAAAAGAGTAAGATATAAAGGGATTGTTTGTGATAAGTGTGGTGTAGAAGTTACAAAATCAAAAGTAAGACGTGAAAGAATGGGACACATAGAACTTGCAGCACCAGTTGCACATATTTGGTATTTCAAAGGAATTCCAAGTAGAATTGCATTAATGCTAGATATTTCACCAAGAAATCTTGAAAAAGTAATTTATTTTGCATCATATATAGTAACAGATAAAGGAACATCTGGACTAGAAAAATGCCAAATATTAACTGAAAAAGAATACCATGAAGCAGAAGAAAAATATGGTAGAAAATCATTCAAAGCTGAAATGGGTGCTGAAGCAATAAGAAAATTATTAGAAGAAATTGATTTAGCAAAATTAACAGCTCAAATAGAAAAAGAAATTGAAAATGCTAGCGAACAAAGAAAAGCAAAATTAATAAAAAGATTAGACACAGTTGAAGCATTTTTACAATCAGGAAACAGACCTGAATGGATGGTAATGAATGTTGTACCAGTAATTCCACCAGATCTAAGACCTATGGTTCAATTAGATGGTGGTAGATTTGCAACATCAGACTTAAATGATTTATATAGAAGAGTTATAAACAGAAATAACAGATTAAAGAGATTATTAGAACTTGGAGCACCTGAAATCATTGTAAGAAATGAAAAGAGAATGTTACAAGAATCAGTAGATGCTTTAATTGATAACTCAAGAAGAGGAAGACCTGTTACAGGTGCTGGAAACAGACCATTAAAATCTTTATCAGATTTATTAAAAGGAAAACAAGGTAGATTCCGTCAAAACTTATTAGGAAAACGTGTTGACTATTCAGGACGTTCAGTAATCGTAGTAGGACCAGAATTAAAAATATATCAATGTGGTCTACCAAAAGAAATGGCAATTGAATTATTCAAACCATTTGTAATGAAAGAATTAGTTGAAAGACATTTAGCACATAATATAAAAAGTGCAAAAAGAATGGTAGAAAGATTAAGCCCTGAAGTATGGGGAATTCTAGAAGAAGTTATAAAAGATCACCCAGTAATGCTAAACAGAGCTCCAACACTACACAGATTAGGTATTCAATCATTTGAACCAGTATTAGTAGAAGGTAGAGCAATCAAATTACATGCATTAGTATGTGAAGCATTCAATGCAGACTTTGATGGTGACCAGATGGCTATACATTTACCATTAACACCAGAAGCACAAGCAGAATCAAGATATTTAATGCTAGCTACAAACAACTTATTAAAACCACAAGATGGTAAACCAGTAGCAGTACCAAGACTAGACATGATTTTAGGAAGTTATTATTTAACAATGACATTAGATGGAGAATTAGGAGAAGGAAAATATTTCAAAGATCCTGATGAAGCAATAATGGCATTACAAAATAATGCAGTATCAATCCATGCGAAAATCTTTGTAAGAATTACAAAAGAAATTGATGGAGAAATGAAATCAAAGAAAGTTGAAACAAGTGTTGGTAGAATTATATTTAACCAAGGAATTCCACAAGATTTAGGATTTATAGACAGAAAAGAGGATCCATTCCAATATGAAATCAATTTCCCAGTTATGAAAAAATCAATGGGAACAATAATTGAAAGAACAATTGACAAACATGGTTTAATCGAATCAGCAGAAGTTATAGATTATATCAAAGCATTAGGTTTCAAATATTCAACATTAGCAGGTATTACATTCTCAGTAGCAGATGTAAAAGTACCAGATTCTAAGAAAGACATTTTAGCAGATGCAGATAAACAAGTTGAAAAAGTAAGAAATCAATATAGAAGAGGTTTGATAACAGATGATGAAAGATATCAATCAGTTGTTAATATTTGGGAAAAGGCAACAAATGATGTAAGTAAGGCAATGGAAGAAAACTTTGATGATTTAAACCCAATATATATGATGGTTAAATCTGGAGCCCGTGGTAACATGAACCAATTAAGACAAATCGCAGGTATGCGTGGACTTATGGCTAGTACAACTGGTAAAGCAGTTGAAATACCAATCAAATCATGTTTCCGTGAAGGTCTAGATGCATTGGAATATTTCATATCATCACATGGTGCTCGTAAAGGACTTTCAGATACAGCTTTAAGAACAGCTGACTCTGGATACTTAACAAGAAGACTAGTTGATGTTTCACAAGATATAATTGTTAGAGAACATGATTGTGGAACTGTTGATGGATTAACAATTGAAGATATTAAAGATGGAAATCAAATAGTTGAAGGATTAGCTGAAAGACTAGAAGGAAGATATCCATTAAATGATATATTAGATCCACAAACAAATGAAGTTATTGTAGATACAAATACAATGATTAATAAAGACATAGCAAAACGTATTGTGGATGCTGGAATTACAAAAGTTGTTGTACGTTCAGTAATTGCATGTAGAGGAAAACATGGTGTATGTCAAAAATGTTATGGTATGGGATTGGCAAGAAGAGATTTAGTATCAATTGGTGAATCTGTTGGTATTATAGCTGCACAATCAATTGGTGAACCTGGTACACAGTTAACCATGAGAACAATTCACTCTGGTGGTGTTGCTGGTGTTGCAGATATCACACAAGGTCTTCCAAGAGTAGAGGAAATCTTTGAAGCTAGAAAACCTAAGGGAGTTGCTGTAATAACAGAAATTGATGGTACAGTTAAAATTTCTGATAATAAGAAGAAATTAGAAGTAATTGTTACATCAAAAGATGATTCAAGAACATACACAATTCCATTTGGATCAAAACTAAAAGTAAAAGATGGAGATGAAGTAAAAGCTGCAGATCCATTAATAGAAGGTTCTATAAATCCAGCTGAAATTTTAGCAATAAAAGGACCAGAAGGTGTTTATGAATATGTAATATCTGAAATTCAAAAAGCATATAGAAACCAAGGTGTTGATATCAATGATAAACACGTTGAAGTAATTGCAAGACAAATGCTTCGTAAGGTTAGAGTTGATGATGGTGGAGATACAGATATGTTCCCAGGATCATTAGTTGATATGTATGAATTTGAGGATAAAAATAAAGAAGCTGTTGAACAAGGTAAACGTCCAGCAACAGGAAAGAGAGCATTACTTGGTATTACTAAAGCTTCACTTGCAACAGATAGTTTCTTATCAGCTGCATCATTCCAAGAGACAACAAGAGTATTAACAGAAGCAGCAATTAAAGGTAAGGAAGATGATTTAATAGGATTAAAAGAAAATGTTATCATTGGTAAGTTAATCCCAGCTGGAACTGGTATGAAGAGATATCAAGATGTTACTATAAAAGTTGAAGGCGAAGATGAAAAGACAGTTGCAGAAGAAATTGATGCAAATAAACAAGTTGAAATACAATCAGATGCTGAATAAAATTGAAAACACACGGATAGATATAAAAGTCTATCTGTGTTTTTCTATTTATATAAAGAAAGAAACCTCTAATAGAGGTTTCTTTGAAAATGAATTATTCAGACTTCATTTGTTTTAATTTTTCTTCCATATCATTGATTTCTTGTAATTTATGAAGTCTTGTAACTTCAATAGGTTCTACATCTACTGTTTCTTGTTCTCTACATCTTGTACAAATTCTAGTCCAGTTTTTTTTGGTAATTGGACAGTAACGTTCGAAACCTCTATCTCCACAAATTGCCCAAACGGTATATTCATGTTCATGCCATTCTCCAGTATGTCCTTCTCGTGCACAGGTTTCCTTGGCTACAAGCTCTTTTTGTTGCTTTTCATCTCGAATTTTTTTGAATTGAATTGAATAAGGTTCAAAATTTTTTTCAAGAATAGAAATACTATGCATAACAGCTTCATATTCAGGAGTTCCTTGTTCAAAACAAGCATTGGCATATTTTTGGATTTGCTGAAGTAAATCAAATGCTTTTGCTCCTTTTTTGAGATTTTTTTCTTTTGTTGTCATTTGAAATTGCCTCCTTAATATTTTTGAATTGTTTATGGATGAATTGGAGATTAAGTTTTTTCATCTATGATTGTTGATGAAATAGTTATGAGATAGTGCTTGACTATTTTGAGAGATTATATCATGTTGTAATATAATTTTCAATATGTTTATTTTAGTTAAATTTGATATAAAAAAATAGTATTTGAATATTTATCAAATACTACTGTTTCTGGTACCGATGGTGGGACTCGAACCCACATGGTTTCCCGCCAGATTTTGAGTCTGGTGCGTCTGCCAATTCCGCCACATCGGCTTATTGTTTTTTGTTTTTTTAGACTTTCTTAATATATCATATTTTTATTTTTTTGTCTAGTACTATAATGTATTTTCTCTTGACTATTTGGAAAATTTAATGTAGAATATATAATATTTTAATAAAAGAAAAGAGGAATTATAGTATATGATATGTTCACAATGTAAAAAACGCACTGCAGTTGTATTTATAAACAAAATTGAAAATGGCGTTTCTTCAATGGAAGGCTTATGTAAAGAGTGTGCAAAAAAACGTGGATTAGATGTTCCTGAGACTAATACAAATCAGTCTACTTCTAATCAAACGAATAATAATATAGATATGAATAATATGTCAAAACAATTAGAGTCTTTGTTTAAGGATTTATCTTCTAATTTAAAATTGGAAAATCTTGAAAATATGGATTTTGAAAATTTTGAATCTGATGGTGATGAAGATGTTGATGATGAAAATGCTCCAGAGGGTGTTTCTATGGGAATTCCTATTGGATCTATCTTTGCTAATTTTGTTCCTAAAAAACAAAAAGATGAGGAAGAAACTAATGGTGGTAGACAAAAGGTTAAAGTTGAATCAAAGAAATCTAAGAAAAAGAAGAAATATCTTGATACTTTTGGAACAAATTTAACTCAAAAAGCTAAAAATAATGAACTTGATATGGTTATTGGTCGTGATAAAGAAATTCAAAGAGTTATACAAATCTTAAATAGACGTACAAAAAATAATCCTTGTTTGATTGGTGAACCAGGTGTTGGTAAAACAGCAATTGCTCAAGGTTTAGCTATAAAAATTGCTAATAATAATGTTCCAGCAAAACTTTTAAATAAAGAAGTTTATTTATTAGATATGACATCTGTTATAGCTGGTACTCAATTTAGAGGACAATTTGAAGCCCGTATGAAAGGTATTATTGATGAATGTAAAGAATTCAAGAATATTATTCTTGTAATAGATGAAATTCACAATATAATTGGAGCAGGAGATGGAGAACATTCTATGAATGCTGCTAATATTTTAAAACCATCACTTGCAAATGGAGAAATTCAATTAATAGGTACTACTACTTTAAGAGAATATAGAAAATATATAGAAAAAGATACTGCATTGGAAAGAAGATTTCAACAAGTTTTAGTTGAAGAACCTAATATCGATGATACAATTTCAATTTTAACAGGAATAAAGAAATATTATGAAGAATATCACAAAGTAAAAATTTCAAATGATGTTATAAAACAAGCAGTTATAATGTCTGAAAAATACATTCATGATAGATTTTTGCCAGATAAAGCAATTGATATTTTAGATGAGGCTTGTTCTAGAATTAATCTTGAAAATAAAGAATTGTTTAAACTTGAAATGTTAAAACAAGAACTTGCTGATGTTCAAGCACAAAAAGAAGATGCTGCACAAGCAGATTCAACAGAAGATTATCAAAAAGCAGCAGATTTAAAAACTAAAGAATGTAGATTAATTGAAGAAATTGACCATTTAAATAGTACAATAAAATTAAAATCTTTAACAGTTCAAGATATAGCACAAGTTATTGAAAATTGGACTAAAATTCCAGTTAAAAAAATTACAGAAGCAGAGACACAAAAACTATTGAATCTTGAAACAAATCTTCATAAAAGAGTTATTGGTCAAGATAAAGCAGTATGTGCAGTTTCTAGAGCAATAAGAAGAAATCGTGCAGGACTTCAAAGTACAAAACGTCCACCATCATTCATATTTGTTGGACCAACAGGTGTTGGAAAAACAGAACTTGCAAAAAGCTTAGCATATGAAATGTTTGGATCAGAAGACTCAATAATAAGAGTAGATATGTCTGAATATATGGAAAGCCACTCAACAGCAAAACTTATTGGTGCACCTCCAGGATATGTTGGATATGATGATGCAGGTCAACTTACTGAAAAAGTAAAAAGAAAACCATATTCTATTATATTATTTGATGAAATTGAAAAAGCACACCCTGATGTATTTAACATTTTATTACAAGTATTAGATGATGGAAAACTTACAGATTCACAAGGAAATGTTGTTAGTTTCCAAAATACAATTATAATTATGACATCAAATGCAGGTTCAAATGTTAATACAAATTCAATTGGTTTTGATAAAAAAACAGTTGATAATAATAAAATAGAAGAAAATCTAAAACAAGTTTTTAGACCTGAATTTTTAAATAGAATAGATGAAATTATAGTATTTGATTCATTAACAAAACCTGAATTATTACAAATTGTTGAATTAATGTTAAAAGATACAGTAAAAGCTTTAGCAGACAAAAATATTTCTTTAAATGTTTCAGAAAATGCAAAAGATTTTATATTAGAAAAAGGAACTAATTTGAAATATGGTGCAAGACCTTTAAGAAGAGCTATTCAAAGATATGTTGAAGATGAAATTTCTGAAATGATTTTAAAAGGTGATGTCCATGATGGGCAAACTATTAATGTTGACATAAAAAATAATGAATTAAAATTTAATGTTGAATAATTAAAAGTTCTCTGCATTTTTGCAGAGACTTTTTAATGAAAAAAGGAAGGAAAATAAAATGGTAGATTATATAACAATAATAGGTGGAGGATTAGCTGGAAGTGAAGCTGCATATCAAATAGCAAAAAGAGGAATAAAGGTAAAATTGTATGAGATGAAGCCTGATAAATTTACAGAAGCACATAGTAATAAAAATTTGGCTGAGATAGTATGTAGTAACTCGTTCAAATCTAATTTACATACAAATGCATGTGGTTTGTTAAAAGAAGAATTAAGAAAACTAGACTCATTGCTAATAAGAATAGCAGATGAAACACAAATACCAGCAGGACAAGCATTAGCAGTAGATAGAGAATTGTTTTCACAAAAAGTAACAGAAGAATTAGAAAAGAATCCATTAATAGAAATAATTCATCAAGAAGTAACAGAAATAGAAAAAATTGCAGAAAAAGGAATTGTAATAATTGCAACAGGACCATTAACATCAGAAGGATTATCAAAAGAAATCTCTAAAATAACTGGAGAAGATAAATTACATTTTTATGATGCAGCTGCACCAATTGTTACAAAAGAAAGCATCGATTTTAATATTGCTTTTTTTGGTAATAGATATGAACAAGAAAAAGGAAAAGATGAAACAATAGATGATTGGAAAGAAAGATTACACAAACAAGAAGCAAGTTATATAAATTTACCAATGAATAAAGATGAATATGAAAAATTTGTAGAAGAATTAATAAATGCTGAAGTTATAACATTACATGAATTTGAAAAAAGAGAGATATTTGAAGGTTGTATGCCGGTAGAAGTAATGGCAAAAAGGGGAAAAGATACATTAAGATATGGACCATTAAAACCAGTTGGATTTGATGATCCAAGAACAGGAAAAAGACCATATGCAGTAATTCAATTGAGGCAAGATAATGAATTAGGAACAATTTATAATATAGTTGGATTTCAAACAAATTTAAAATATGGAGAACAGAAAAGAGTATTTGGAATGATTCCTGGATTACAAAATGCTGAATTTGTAAAATATGGAGTTATGCATAGAAACACATATATAAATTCAACGAAATTATTAGATAACACATATAACTTCAAAGATAATAAAAATATTTATTTTGCAGGACAAATTACTGGTGTTGAAGGTTATGTTGAATCAATTTCATCAGGAATGGTGTCAGCATTAAATGCAGTTGCACAAATAAAAAATGAAAGCAGAGTTGAATTTTCAAATTTAACAATGATAGGAGCATTGGCAAAATATATTTCAACAGCAAATGACAAATTTCAACCAATGAATGCAAATTTTGGAATTGTTCCAGAACTTCCAAAGAGAATAAAAGACAAAAAAATAAAGTATGGAATGTTAGCAGATAGGGCTATTGAGAACTTAAAAATTGATTAACCAAAAAATGATAAAATATTAAAAAAATTGACAAAAAACTCTTGCAAGAAATAAAGTCATATGATAGAATAACAAATAAATAAAATTCGGAAATAACAAAAGAAAGGAATGTATTAAGAAGCAATCAACTTAATATAACAGGTTAAAAAAAGATGGAAGAATTAATTAATGAATTAGATATATTTGTTAATGAAAAAGCAGTTTTAAGTGCTCAGATAAGAGATATAGAAAGCAAAAGAAATGAATTAGCAAAAGAAAGAAATACAAAAAAAGCACAAAATAAAATAAATAATGATGAAGATGTTTGGGCAGAAGTAAATTGCTTAGGAAAACAAATATCAGATTTAGGAAACCAAAGCCAATGGTTTCAAAATCAAATAAATTCTAAACTTTTAAGAGTTAGAGAACAAGCATTTATAGAAATAGATAATTTGATTGCTGAAAGTGTAAGAAAAAGTAGAATTATTAGTGAACAAATAGAAGAAAATAGAGACAATCTTGATCCAGAAGAAATTTATGAATTAACAGATAACATAAATGAAATAGGACAAAGTATGGCTAGAATTATGTTTGCAAAAAGATTGATCAAACATAATCAAATTGTTGATGTAATTAATTTATTTTCAACTACAGAAATAGAAGAAAGCCAAGAACAATCTGAACAAATAAATGAAATAATAGAAAAACAAGAAATTGAAAATAAAGAAGAAAACGAACAAGTTCAATTAATAAATGAAGAGCTAAAACCTATTGAAGAAATTGCTATTGATCCAGTATTAACAGATTATTATAATAATATAAATGAAATAACTAAAAATTTAGAAAAAGAAATAATTACTTTAGAAGAAACTGAAGAAAATCAATTAGTTAATACAAATACAGAAGAACCAACAACGATAAAGAATATTGTTGTAAAAGTAGAAAATGGTGAATTAATATATAAAGCAGAATTAAGTAATGAAACAACAATAAAAATATATCCTGTTAAAGAAAAAATATTAGAAAAAGAAAAATTTGAAAGAGAAACATGGAAAAGAGAGTTAATAGAATATTCAGCAAAGAACTATAGAAACTTAAGAAATATAGCAATAAAGAAAATGGATCCAATTGTTTGTGAAATTTTAGATAGATTTGCAGTTCAATATGATGTTGACTCTCAAAATTTAGTATATAATTATGTTATGTCATTTTCATCAATAGATGATTACGATTCAGATATATTACCAGCTATAACATATAATTTATCATATATAAATGAAGCAAAAATAAGTAAAAAAGAAATAAAAATTTTACAAAAAATAGTAAAAAATTCAACACAAAATGCATTAGTAGATATAATTGGAAATGTAACACTATCAGAAAAAATAAAATGTTTTATGAAGAAAATATTTAATATAAGTAGTGCAAACATATTACCAGAAGGAAATAAAGAATAATTAATAAATTTAATATAAAAAACATTGACATAATAGGAAAAAAATGATAAAATATTAACCGCAATACGAATTATTTTTAATAATTTGTTTGCGGTTAATTTAATTTTTAGAATTAAATAAAATTAGGGAAAGAGGTGAAATTTAAGTGCCAACAATTAATCAATTAGTAAGAAAAGGAAGAAAATCAACAAAGGCAAAATCAACAGCTCCAGCTTTACAACATGGATGGAATTCAAAAAACAAAACATTAACAAACAATAAAGCACCACAAAAAAGAGGTGTATGTACAGTTGTAAAAACAGTAACACCAAAGAAGCCAAACTCAGCTTTAAGAAAAGTTGCCAGAGTTAGACTTTCAAATGGTTATGAAGTAACATCATATATCCCAGGAATAGGACATAACTTACAAGAACATAGTGTTGTTCTAATCAGAGGAGGAAGAGTAAAAGACCTTCCAGGTGTTAGATACCATATTATAAGAGGAACATTAGATACTGCAGGTGTAAAAGACAGAATGCAAGGACGTTCAAAATATGGAGCAAAACGCCCAAAGAAATAAATCGATAAAGGATTTATTTTATAGTGCATGCACATCTTACTAAATTAAGGTACTTAAATTTAGAATAGATAATGTAGCACTAAACGGAAAATCAATAGATTTTCAGAGTAACTTAGATATCTTATAGATATCATCAATAAGAGAGCAAATCTCAGAAAGAAAAGGAGTGAAGAATAGTGCCAAGAAGAGGATTTATAGCAAAAAGAGATGTATTACCAGATCCAATATACAATAGCAAAGTTGTTACAAAATTAATTAACAACATAATGTTAGATGGTAAAAAATCAGTTGCTCAAGGAATAGTTTATGATGCTTTTGATATAATAAAAGAAAAAGAAGGAAAAAATCCATTAGAAGTATTTGAAGCAGCATTAGAAAACATCATGCCAGTTCTTGAAGTAAAAGCAAGAAGAGTTGGTGGAGCAACATACCAAGTACCATTAGAAATTAGACCTGAAAGAAGACAAACATTAGGTTTAAGATGGTTAGTAACATATGCTAGAACAAGACATGAAAAAACAATGGCTGAGAAATTAGCTGGTGAAATCATGGACGCTGTTAACGGAAACGGTGGAGCATTCAAGAAGAAAGAAGATACACATAGAATGGCAGAAGCTAATAAAGCATTTGCACATTATAAATGGTAAAATTTAGATTGAGAAAAAAGTGTAACAATTATTTCAATCATAAAATGAAAAAAAGGAGGGAATAATTACATGGCAGGAAGAGCATACCCACTAGAAAGAACTAGAAATATAGGAATAATGGCTCATATTGATGCTGGTAAAACAACAACAACAGAGAGAATATTATTCTATACAGGAAAAACACATAAAATAGGAGAAGTTCACGAGGGTGCTGCAACAATGGACTGGATGGAACAAGAACAAGAAAGAGGTATAACAATAACATCTGCTGCAACAACATGTTTTTGGAAAAATAACAGAATCAATATAATTGATACTCCAGGTCACGTTGACTTTACAGTAGAAGTACAAAGATCTCTAAGAGTACTTGATGGTGCAGTTACAGTATTAGCAGCAAAAGGTGGAGTTCAACCACAAACAGAAACAGTTTGGAGACAAGCTGATAAATACCAAGTTCCAAGAATGGTATATGTAAATAAAATGGACATCGTTGGAGCAAACTTTATGCTTTGCGTTGACCAATTAAAAAATAGATTACATGCAAATCCAGTACCAGTTCAATTACCAATAGGAGCTGAAGATAACTTCAGAGGAATAGTTGATTTAATTAAAATGAGAGCATTCATCCATAAAGATGATTTAGGAAAAGAAATTGAAGAAACAGATATTCCAGCAGATATGTTAGAAGAAGCTAAAAAATGGAGAACTACAATGATTGAAGCTGCATGTGAACAAGATGAAGAATTAATGATGAATTATTTAGATGGAAAAGAACCATCTGAAGAAGAAATCAAAAAAGCATTAAGAAAAGGAACAATAGCAAATCAAATCGTTCCAGTAACATGTGGTTCTTCATATAAAAATAAAGGTGTACAAGAATTATTAAATGCAATAGTTGACTATATGCCATCACCATTAGATATACCACATATCAAAGGAACAACATTAGATGGTGTTGAAACAGAAGCTAAAACATCTGATTCAGAACCATTTGCTGCATTAGCATTTAAAATTGCAACAGATCCATTTGTAGGAAAATTATGTTTCTTTAGAGTATATTCAGGAACATTAGAAACAGGATCTACAGTTTTAAATTCAAGTAAAGATAAAAAAGAAAGAATTGGAAGAATTCTACAAATGCACTCAAATCACAGAGAAGATATTGAAAAAGTATATGCTGGTGATATTGCTGCTGCAGTTGGATTAAAAGATGTTACAACAGGAAATACATTATGTGATCCTGAACATCCAATAATTCTAGAATCAATGGAATTCCCAGAACCAGTTATTGATATAGCTATTGAACCAAAAGATAAAGCAGCTCAAGAAAAAATGGGAATAGCTTTAGCAAAATTAGCTGAAGAAGACCCAACATTCAAAGCTTATACAAATCAAGAAACAGGTCAAACAATCATTGCTGGTATGGGTGAATTACACCTAGATATCATTGTTGATAGATTAAAAAGAGAATTCAAAGTAGAATGTAATGTAGGTAAACCACAAGTTGCTTACAAAGAAACAATAAGAAATAAAGTTAAAGTTCAAGGTAAATTTATCCGTCAATCTGGTGGTAAAGGACAATACGGAGACGTATGGTTTGAAATGGAACCATTAGAGCCAGGTAAAGGTGTTGAATTCGAAAGTAAAATTGTTGGTGGAGCAGTTCCAAAAGAATATATTAAACCAATTGAACAAGGTTTAAGAGAAGCTGCTGAAACAGGAATTTTAGCTGGATATCCAGTAATCGATTTCAAAGCATCATTAGTAGATGGATCATACCATGAAGTTGACTCTTCAGAAATGGCATTCAAAATAGCTGCATCAATGGCATTCAAAGAAGGATGTAAACAAGCTAAGTCAGTTCTATTAGAGCCAATAATGAAAGTAGAAATAACAGTTCCAGAAGAATACATGGGAGATGTTATTGGAGATGTAAACTCAAGACGTGGTAGAATGGAAGGAATGGAAGCAAATGATGGAATGCAAGAAATAAAAGCATTCATACCATTATCAGAAATGTTTGGTTATGCTACAGACTTACGTTCAAAAACACAAGGTAGAGGAACATATTCTATGGAACCATCTCATTATGAAGAAGTTCCAAAATCAGTATTAGAAGCAATCGTAGCTTCAAGAGCTAAGAAAGAAAACTAATACACTAAAATAAAGAAATATGTGAATTTTGTAAAAACGCTTGCATTTTAGGCTGAAATGTTATAAAATGCAAGTGCAAAATAAAATACGTTATAAAATTTAAAATATAGAGAGAAATCTCAAAAAAATAAGGAGGAATAAAAAATGGCAAAAGCAAAATTTGAAAGAACAAAGCCACACGTTAACATCGGTACTATCGGACACGTAGACCATGGAAAAACAACAACAACAGCTGCTATTACAAAATATTTATCATTAAAAGGTCAAGCTAAATTCGAAGCTTATGATCAAATCGATGGAGCACCAGAAGAAAAAGCAAGAGGAATCACAATTAATACAGCTCACGTTGAATATGAAACAGATACAAGACACTATGCTCACGTTGACTGCCCAGGACATGCTGACTATGTAAAGAACATGATCACAGGTGCTGCACAAATGGATGGTGCAATATTAGTTGTTTCTGCAGCTGATGGACCAATGCCACAAACAAGAGAACACATCTTATTAGCTAGACAAGTAGGTGTAAAATACATCGTTGTTTACTTAAATAAATGTGATATGGTTGACGATCCAGAATTATTAGAATTAGTTGAAATGGAAGTTAGAGACTTATTAACAGAATATGGTTTCCCAGGAGACGAAATTCCAGTTGTAAAAGGATCATCATTAAAAGTATTAGAGAGCACATCAACAGATCCTAACGATCCAGTTTATGCTCCAATGAAAGAATTAATGGATGCAGTTGATAGCTATATCCCAACACCACAAAGACCAATTGACCAACCATTCTTAATGCCAGTTGAAGACGTATTCACAATCACAGGACGTGGTACAGTTGCTACAGGTAGAGTAGAAAGAGGAGAAGTTAAAGTTTCTGATGAAGTTGAAATCATAGGATTATCACAAGAAAGAAAGAAAACAGTTGTAACAGGTGTTGAAATGTTCAGAAAATTATTAGACCAAGCTGAAGCTGGAGATAACATCGGAACATTATTAAGAGGTATTGATAGAAAAGACATCGAAAGAGGTCAAGTACTATGTAAACCAGGAACAATACATCCACATACAAAATTCACATCAGAAGTATACGTTCTAACAAAAGAAGAAGGTGGACGTCATACACCATTCTTCAACGGATATAGACCACAATTCTATTTCAGAACAACAGACGTAACAGGTGTTATTGAATTACCTGCTGGAACAGAAATGGTTATGCCAGGTGATAATGTATCAATGACAATTGAATTAATTACACCTATCGCTATCGAAAAGGGATTAAGATTCGCTATTCGTGAAGGTGGTAGAACAGTTGGTTCAGGTGTTGTTGCTGATATAATTGAATAATATTTGAATAAATACAAAAAGAACTATGAGTTTTTCATAGTTCTTTTTGTGTATAATTAAACTTGTGTAATATTTTTGTAATATAAATTTAATGAAATTGCAATAATGAATTAAAAAATATATGTTATAATCAATATTATTAAATAACATTTTTATGCAAACTTGACATAATTTTGAAGAGGTGTTATAATTAAAACGTTAGAGATATTTATAAAAAGGAGAAGTGATACTATGGAAAATAATGAATTAAAGGTAACAGAAGAATTATTACAAAATATTGATGCTATAGTGGATTTAAAATTAGAAACAGAAAATTTATTAAATGAAGCAGATGCGGTAATAGAAAATTGCAATGAAATATTAAGTTGTTAATAAAGGAAGGGGATTTTAAAATATGGATTTAAAAAAATTAAATGATGAATATTTAAAGCTTAAAGGGAAATTAGATAACATAAATAATAGAATAAAAAAAGCAAATGAAGAAATTGAAACAATAGAAAGTAATAAGAAAGCTAAAGAAGGTGATATAAAAATTCTTGAGGGAGAACTTGAACAAGCCAAAAGAAGTAAAGATGAAGCATTAGTAAAAAGCAAAAGTGAAGAGATAAAAAAAGTAGAGTTAGAAATAAAAGGATTTAATGAAAAAGTTGAAGACATAAGAGAAGATATTAAATCATATCAAGATAAGTTAAAGGGAATTCAAGAGCAAATTAATGATAAATTAAAAGAATTGCAAGAAAATCCAGAACTAAAAAAACATATTGAAGAAGTAATGGAAAAAAGATATGAAAGACGATTAAAAGATGAAAAGAAAAAACTAGAAGTAGCATCAAACAAAAAAGCTAAAATTGAAAAATTACAAGAAATTGTTAATAAAAGTCCATCTGTAAAAAATTATTTAATAGGAATTATGAATTCAACACTTGAAACTGATAAATTGAAAAAACAAATAGATGATTTGAAAAAAGCTGATCCTATTGATACTAAGAAAATAGCTGATTTAACAACACAAATTTCACAATTAGAAGTTAAAATTACTAAAAATAAAGATTTATTAATGGGAATTAAAGGATTAGATTTTAAAGACGAAGATTTAAAAGAATTATTAGATAATGGAATTGTAGTAAATAAAAATGGAAAAATAGATTTAGCAGTAACTTTAAATAATAGAAGAGCACAATTAAATAGACAAGTTAAAAAATATACAAAGTCAATTACAGAACATGAGAAAGCATTAGAAACACTTGGAAGAAGTACATCAGAACAAACAAGTTCCGAGCCTAGTCAACATCAAAGTCCAACAAGAATTACAAGAACAGAACCAGCTCAAGATAGTAATTCTGAACAATCTCATGAAACAGAAAATTCCTCAGAACCAGCTCAAGAAGGAAGCGAACAAGAAGAAAAACCAAAGTGGTATCAATTTGTAAAAAGATTTAAAATATGGAATGAAAAAAGAAAGCAAAAAGCATTACCAGAAGCAGAACAACCAGAACTAACACCAGAGAATAATCCACAACCAAAAAATAATTTTAAAAACGCTTTAAAATATGATATAGTAAAAGATCTTTATAAACAAGCAGATAAGCAAGCACTAAAAGATGCAAGAAGTAAAGGAAAAGAAGAAGCCTCTTTTGAGACACCAATATCTCAAGACCAAGATGGAGATGAAAGATAATAATAAAAAAGGACAAGACTATAGTTTATAGTCTTGTTTAATTTTATTAAATATAAATTTTTCCAAACCTATTGCAATTTTAATAAAACAATAATAAAATAGAAACATCATGAATAAGAATAATAGCAAAATATAACAAACATAATAAGAAAGGAAATGAAACAATGAATATATTACTAGACGCAATGGGAGGAGACAATGCACCAGATGCCAATATAAAAGGAGCATTAAAAGCAGTTAATCAAATAAAAGCAACAATAACATTAGTAGGAAAAGAAGAAGTAATAAGAAACAAAGTAAAAGAATTTACAGGAAAAGAAATTGAAGAAGTATCAGATAGACTAAAAATAAAAAATGCAACAGAAACAATTGAAATGGAAGACGGACCAACAGATGCAATCAGACACAAAAAAGATTCATCAATGGTAGTTGGATTTAAAATGCTAAAAGAAAACGAAGGTGATGTATTCATATCTGCTGGAAATTCAGGAGCATTGCTTGCAGGAGCAACATTAATTGTTGGAAGAATAAAAGGAATAGATAGACCAGCATTAGCAGGAATATTACCAGCATATAAAAGCCAATTATTATTAATAGACTCAGGATCAAATACAAATTGTAAACCAATTAATTTATTACAATTTGCTCAAATGTCAACAATATATTTAAGAAACACATTTGGAATTGAAAAACCAGCAGTAGGTTTATTAAATATAGGAACAGAAGAAACAAAAGGAAATGAGTTAGTAAAAGAGAGTTATCAGTTATTAAAAGAAAAATCAAAGGAATTAGGAATAAACTTTATAGGAAATGTTGAAGGAAGAGATGCATTTTCAGGAAAAGTTGATGCAATAGTAACAGATGGATTTACAGGAAATGTATTTTTGAAAACAACAGAAGGACTTGGAAAATTTGTAAAAAGAACTTTATCAGAAAGTCTAACACAAAATATATTTGCTAAAATTGGAACAATACCATGTTTGCCAGCAATTAATAGATTTAAAAAGACAATGGATTATAAATCATATGGAGGAGCGTTATTCTTAGGAGTAAAAAAGCCAGTTGTAAAAGCACATGGAAGTAGTGATGAAAAACTATTTGAATTTACAATAAAACAAGCTGAAAAATTTGTTGAAAATAAAGCTGTAGATAAGATGATAGAGCACTTTGAACAAATTAATAAAGCTTAAATATTGAATGGTTAGTATAAAAAATAAAAAAAATCCAAATATGCTTGACAAAATAATAAACATATAATATAAATGTTAAAGAAACATTTGAAAATTAAATGAAATATATCATTTAAAATTGAGAGGGGGTGAACTTGTAGTGAGTTCAGAAGAAGTATTTGAAAAAGTAAAAGGAATAATTGTTGAACAATTAGGTGTAGCCGATACAGCAGTTACATTAGAAGCATCTTTCATTGATGACTTAGGTGCTGATTCTTTAGATATAGTAGAATTAGTTATGGCATTAGAAGAAGAATTTGATATAGAAATTCCAGACGCTGATGCAGAAAAAGTTGTTACAGTTGGAGATGTAGTAGATTACATAAAAGAAAATGTATAATAAAAACAAAAGATAGGCATGTTAAAAAACATGTCCTTTTTATTGCATTTTTTTATTTGATATAGTAAAATAGAAACATATAATAATGGAAAAAAGAGGTAAGTTAAATAAATCATGAAGAGTTTAGAAGAAAATATAGGATATACATTTAAAAATAAAGAATTACTAAAAAGAGCATTAACACATACATCATATGCTTATGAAAAAGGAGTTCAAAGTAATGAAAAATTAGAATTTTTAGGAGATAGCATATTAGAATTTATATCAAGTATATATATATATCAAAACTATCCAACACTAAAAGAAGGTGAAATGACAAAAGTAAGAGCAACAGTAGTATGTGAAGATAGTTTATATAAAATAGCTATAAGACTAAAATTTAATGAATTTTTATATTTAGGAAATTCAGAAATAAAAGGAAAAGAGCAAATTAGAAAGGCCATTTTAGCAGACAGTGTTGAAGCAGTAATTGCAGCAATGTACTTAGATAGTAATTTAGAAGAAGCTCAAAGATTTATTATAGATAATTTAAAAAACGAAATTGAAGTTGCAACAAAACATGTTGGACAAAAAGATTATAAAACAGTACTTCAAGAAAAACTACAAGCACATGGAACAACAAGCATAAAATATGAAATAATAGATGAAAAAGGACCAGACCATGCAAAAATATTTGTATCACAAGTAGAATGGAATGGAAAAAAACTTGCAATAGGTGAAGGAAAATCTAAAAAAATTGCAGAAATGGAAGCTGCAAGAAAAGCTCTTGAAATCTTAAAATAAAATAAATATATAATGTAAGAAAGGAATTAAAAATATGAAAAAACGTTATATAATTCCAATATTTGTACCACATTTAGGATGTCCAAATGATTGTGTATTTTGTAATCAGAAATCAATAAGTGGTCAACAAAAAATGATAACAAAAGAAGATATAATAAAAACAATTAATTTTTATTTAGAGAACATAAAAGATAAAGAAGCAAAAAAAGAAGTTGCATTTTTTGGTGGAAGTTTTACTGGAATTGATGTAGACAAACAAGAAGAATTTCTACAAACAGCATATAAATTTATAAAAGATGGAAGAATAGATAGTATAAGAGTTTCAACAAGACCTGATTATATAAATAAAGATATATTAAAAAGATTGAAGAAATATAAAGTAAGAACAATAGAATTAGGAGTTCAATCTGCAAATGATTATATATTAAAACAAAGTCACAGAGGGCATACATTTGAAGATGTAAAAAAAGCATCAAAATTAATCAGATGGTATGGATTTTATCTAGGACATCAAATGATGGTAGGTTTGCCAGAAAGTACTAGATTAGATGAAATAAATACAGCAAAAGAATTAATTAAATTAAAACCAAAAATGGTAAGAATTTATCCTGTGTTAGTAATACATAATACAAAACTTGAAAAAGATTATTTAGAAGGAAAATATAAGCCATTAACAGTTGTACAAGCTGTAGAAACATGTAAAGAGATTGTACCAATATTTAGAGAAAAAGGAATAGATATAATTAGAATAGGACTTCAAAATACAGATGAAATAACAGATCCATCTGTAAAAGGAAGTGAAGTAGTTGCAGGTCCATATCATCCAGCATTTAGACAATTAGTAGAAGCAAATTTATGGTATGATGATATATTAAAAAGAATAAAAGAAATGAATACTAAGGTAAAAAGGGTAAAAATTATAATTAATCCTAAAGATGTAAATAATGTTGTTGGACATAAAAGGGAAAATATTCAAAAATTGAAAGATGTATATGAATTAGATTTAATAATTGAACAAGATGAAAAAATGAAAGAAGGAAAATTCAAACTAGAAATATTAGAAAAATATCCAGAATTTTTAGATGAAAAGGAATAAAAGAAACTATGGAAAAAGAAAATAAAACGATAAATATATTATTGATTGTTATAATGATATTAGTTGTTGTGGGATGTATTGTTGCATATTTATATTTTACACATGCATGGGAAAAGAAAGATAAAAATCAAGATCCAATTTTTACAATGGAAAAATATCCTAAAATAGATGGTTCAACAGCTACATTACCTTTAGCACAAGCATATAAATCAGCATTTACAGGAACAAGTATTGAAAATGTTGATGTTACACATTCTAAAACACATAATGCATATATTAATTTAATAAATAAAAAATCAGATTTAATATTAGTAACATATCCATCTGAAGAAGAACAACAACTTGCAAAAGATGCAGGGGTAGAATTAGAAATTGTACCAGTTGTAAAAGAAGCCTTTGTATTTTTTGTTAATAAGGAAAATTCAATAGATAATTTAACATTAAATCAAATTCAAGATATATATTCAGGAAAAGTAACTAATTGGAAAGAAGTTGGAGGAACAGATGCTCAAATATTAGCATATCAAAGACCACAAAATTCTGGAAGTCAGTCTGGAATGTTATCACTTGTAATGCAAGGAATAAAAATGAAAGAACCTGAAAAAGAAACAGTTGCACAATCTATGGTAGATATAGTTGATGTAGTTTCAGATTATCAAAATAAAGAGAATGCTATAGGATATTCATATTATTATTATATTACAACAATGTATTCAAAAGACAAAATAAAACTTTTATCTGTAAATGGAATAGAACCAACTTATGATAATATAAAAACAGGTTTATATAATATTCAAACAGCATATTATGCTGTAATAAGAAAAGACGAGCCAGAAAATAGTAATGCTAGAAAATTATTAAATGCGATGATATCAACATATGGTCAAAAAGTTGCTAAGGAGGCAGGATATGTTCAAAACTATTAAAGGAAAATTGATCTTTGTTGTTATATTTTCTGTTGTTTGTATAATAATAACATCAATATTAGTTATGTATAAAAGAATTGATATAAAATATGATAATTCAGAAGAAACAGCAAAAACAGAAGAAACCAAAAAAAATGAGGCTACAAATCAAAAAGGAATTGATTTAAAAGGAAAATATAATCAAAATGATTTAAAAATTGTAGAAAAAAGAGTAACAAAAGAAAGAGTTGAAATAACATACTTTCAGATAGATGGTTTAAAAGATCAAAAAATTCAAGATAAGATAAATAAAGAAATTGAAATTGAAGCTCTAAATGGATATAAAGAAAACATTGATTTAGATAAAGTTGTAAATGCTTCAATAAGTTTATATGAGACAGCTAATTTTAGTAACATACTCTCTTTTTCTTCATTTTCTTGGGGAAAAATAAATGATGATAGTGATGATTTGATAAATGTTCAAAAAGGATTTACATATGACCTAAATACAGGAAATTTAATAAAGTTAGAAGATTTATTTACAACGAATGCTCCAATAACTGAAATATTAAGAAAATCAGCATATTATGGATTTGTGTCAAATAGAGCTGAGATGAATTTAAGTGGAGATTTACAAGTTAATAATTATGGAAATATAGAAGAAGATGTTGCAGATTTTATAGAACAATATAAAAATGGAAAAATAACAGACTTTTATTGTACGCCATCAGCAATTATGATAGTATATGATGAAATATATATACCAGTTTCATTTGAAGAATGGGCTGACTACATAAATATTTATAATAAGTATTTATCAAGTGAATCATTATATAAATCAAATAACATAGGATATAAAAATTTATATACATTAACAGATAGGACATTAAACGATTTTTATTATTATACAAATTATCAAAATGAGAAAAATTATTTTATAGAGATTTCAGTTTTATGGGATGAGGATAATAGTAGTGATTTCGAAAAACAATTAGTATCAAATAAAATAAAAGATATAGAAAGAGAAGTTTCAGATTTAAAAGTAAAAGCAAATCAAGATACAAATAATTTTTATATTTTAAATTATTATATTGAAATAAATGGATTTTTTGAACAATCACTGGATGAAAATTTAGTATCTGTAACAGAGTGGGGAAATTATTATGATATGACAATACATGATTTTGAGACAACAATTGAACCTATAATAATAAAATATGATAGAAGTGCAAATGAAGGTGGCGGAATTCCAGAATATGTATATAACTTTACAGATGTCTTAAAAATTGAACCACAAAGATTAACAGAATATTATAATATTGAAACAGGAGAAAAAGTGGTTGTCTAATATAATATGTATAAAAAACTATATATTACAAATAATTGTAATATATAGTTTTTTTGTAAAGGAGATGTTTGTGAAAAGTGGAGTAAAACAAGCTATTTTAGATGGAAGTGGAACAGTAATAGGTGCAATGATAATGGCATTTGGAATATCATTATTTTTATTACCAAATCAATTATCAACAGGAGGATTTTCTGGAATAGCAACAATAACATATTATTTATTTAATATTCCTATGGGATTAATGAATTTAATATTAAATATTCCAATGTTTATTTTTTCAAATTATAGAATAGGAAAAAAGTTTTTAATAAAATCTATAGTAGGAACGGCAAGTTTGTCAGTTTTTATAGATATATTTGATAAAATTGAACCAATAACAACAGACAGATTTTTAGCATCAGTATATGGGGGAACAATAATTGGAATAGGAACAGCAATAATTTTAAAAGTAGGAGCATCTACTGGTGGAACAGAATTAATTGCAAATTTAATAAAATCATATAAACCTAATATTACTATAAGTAGATATTTAGCAATAATAGATATTATAATTGTCATTGCAAATGTATTTGTATTTAAACATATTGAAATAGGATTATATTCTGCAATTGCAATATATTTATATGGAAAATTAATTGACACTATATTTGAAGGAGTTTATTATACTAAGATAATGTTTATAATTTCAGATAAAAGTGAGAAAATTTCAAAACAGATAGAAAAAAATGTAAAAAGAGGAGTAACAGGGCTTTACGGAAAAGGAATGTATAGTGGAAATGACAAATTAGTATTAATATGTGCAGCAAATATAGGAGATATACCTAAAATAAAAAGTATTGCTCAAAACATTGATGAAAAAAGTTTTATTGTAGTTGCAAATGCAAGAGAAGTATTAGGAAAAGGATTTAAAGAATCAAGTTAAGTGCAAATGTATTTTTACATTTGCACTTATGTTTTTGTTATGAGCAATGAAGAAATAATGTTAACATGTGTATTACAATTAAAGTTGGCATTTTTTAATTTTTCTTTATAATTAAAATCATCAAAGTTTTTTTGATAAGGAAAATATTTTAGAATACTTAAATAATATTTATCAATATCAACATTATATTTTCTTGCAGTTTTATCAAAATATTTATTTAATTCGTCATTTAAACGATTTTGAGTGGCTGTTGATATTTTGTTTATAGTATCTGTATTTTCATAGTTTATATTTGAATTTAATGAGATTATATTAGCAATTAAATTTAGTTCAATATTTATATTTATAGCTCCATTTTCGATATTAGATGTTATTTTTGATTTTTTATTAGGAGAAAGTTGAATTTCTAATTGTTTATTTTCAACTAATGGATCTTCAACAGATATTATACAGGTATCAATAGAATTTGTAATAAGAGAATGACAAATTGATTCCCAAACAGTTAATTCTCCAATATATTTATCACCAGAAAAAATAGCAAGACCAAGGTTTTCTGTACCTCTTCCACCAACAATTGAACTTTTTCCAGCAACTAAATTATTTTGAGTAGTTTCAATTTCTTGTTTCTCTTGATCTTCAATATCTTGTGATGATGAATTAGAATTTGAGGTTTCACCATTTATATTGTCTGAATTGCCACTATTTGAAGATGAAGAACTTTCTTCAGAAGAATTTGAAGATGAGTTATCTTCTTCAGAAGAATTTGAAGATGCTTTACCTTCTTCAGAACGTGCTGTTGAATTTAATCCACCCAAAACTGCTATTGGGTCGGAATTGCTTTCAGATAGATTATTAAAAAAATTACCAAGTGTTATATTTGAAAAATATCCAGTTAGTTTACTTGTAATATCAAATGTATCAAAATATTTACTTGTTAGATTTTCTAAATTAGGTTTACTATTATTAATATAATCATATGCTTTACAATTTGTAACAACAATATTAGCAGAAGAACGAATTTCTTCATTATTTATTAAACTATATATTTCTGATGAAATGCCTTCTTTAGCAATTTCTTCTGAAAAAACAACAACACTACAATGTGCAAGATTAATTTCTTTACCTATATAACTATTTAAAAGGTTTAATCCACTAAACATGGAATTAGCCTCACAAGATGTTAATACAATTTGAGAAGAATCAGAAGATGCACCACTTGATGAAGAAGAAACATTTATAAATTGAATAGAAATTTTTAATCTTGCTTTTTCACCTTTATCAATTCCAAGTACAAGAACATATGCAAGATGTTCTATACGACGAGAAATGTAAGAATTGGAAAATCCTGCAATAAATGTAATAAAGACAACAAATAATATTAAAATAATTATAGATTTTTTCTTCATTTTAACCACCTTTTAAATTTCTTTTTTATAAATGCTAATAGTAAAACAAACATAGAAATTACAAATACTAATATAAAAAAGAAATAATTTAAAAAATTTTCAGTAAACATCAAAGATGTATTATAGTTTTTCTGCCATCCAGATGTTATAAATAATAAAAATGCAGAAATAAATATAAAGAAAAAGTTAGATTTTGAATATGTTAATTTTTTTAAAATATTTGCTGAAAATTTTAGTGTTAAACTTAAGTAACTTACAAAACTAATAATCCAAATTAGAAAAAATATAGAATCCATTTTTCTAAAAAATTCACCATATTCTATATGCTTTACTGCTGAATATAAAGGTAGTAATTCATCTATTTCTGTAAAACCATCAAATGTAAAAAGAACTGTTGCAACACATAATAAGTTTAAAATACATGATATTACAATAGATGTTATTGCAATTTTTTTTATGTTTTGAGTATTTTTTAATAATGGTGGCAAGAAAAAAATATATGCTAAACTTTGAAATACAATCATATTATTTAATCCACCAATAAAAGTGTAAAAGAGACTATCTCCAAACATAGGGTATACATTTTCAATGTTAAAATATTTCATATCAGAGAAAAACATAAAAATAGTAGTAATTATAATTAAAGGAAAAACAATAAAATTGCTTCTATATAACGCATTATTTTTGAATAAGCAAGTAATAGTAGCACCTATTATTAAAAATGATCTTATAAAAATCAGTAGAGTTAAAGGAAAATATATTATTTCTAAACATGAAGAAAACAGATGAAGTGAATTCCCTGCAAAAATAATAAAATATATAAAAAATAAAATTCCAACAATCCATTTTAATATTTTTCCACCAAGATAATCAGATATATCAAGTAAATCAAATGATGGAAATTTATTTAATAAATAACATATTAAAATTGTGAAAATTAATATAATAATACTTAAATATAGTAGATTAAGTAAAGAAGCAGATGAAGTATTGTTTATTATAGATTTTACTCCAAATATAATTATTTGATTAAATGAGATTGTTGTTAAAAGGGCAATTGCTTCTTTATTTCCAATTTTAGTATTTTCCATAATGATCCTTTCTTGTAAAAAATATTATAATGCTATTATTTACAAGAAAATGGAATTTATACAATTGACAATTATATAAAAATATGCTAAAATATCAAATGTGTTGTCAAGAGATTGATTTGATTTTATCGTATGAAATGATAAAAGTAGTAAATAATTATGAGAGATAATTAAATAAAAAATATTCAAGAACAAATCAAAGAAAAATTTTAAATTTTTCTTATTTGTTCTATTTGATACAGATAAAATTAAAAGAGAAAGGAGAATAGATAAATAAATGTCAGAAGAAAAAAATATATTGGAAGAAACAGTAAGTACTGTTGCAGAAAAAGTAAGAAAGACAAGAAGAAATTATCATAAAAAAGAAAATTATAAACAAGAAGAAGGAACAAAAACAAAGAGAAATTATAAAACAAGAACACCAAAAATAATGCAAGAAGTAAAAGATGGAGAATTAGTAGAAACTAGCATTGCAAAAGAAGTATTCAAAAAATCAAGTTTAAAAATAATCCCATTAGGAGGATTACATGAAATCGGAAAAAATATTACAGTATTTGAATATGAAGATGAAATGATTGTTGTAGATTGTGGTTTATCATTTCCAGAAGATGATATGTTAGGAGTTGACTTAGTAATTCCAGATATAACATATTTAGTAAAAAATCAAGAAAAATTAAAAGGAATGGTTATAACACATGGTCATGAAGACCATATAGGAGGAATACCATATTTCTTAAAACAAATAAATACACCAATATATGCAACAAGATTAGCAGCAGGACTAATAAGCAATAAATTAGAAGAACATAAATTATTAAGAAGTACAGAAATGCATATAGTAACACAAGGTGAAACAATTCAATTAGGAAAGAACTTTAAAGTAGAATTTATAAGAAGTTCACACAGTATACCAGATTCTGTAATGTTAGCAATCACAACACCAGCAGGAACAATATTACATACAGGAGACTTTAAAGTAGATTACACACCAATAGATGGACAACTTATGGATTTTGGAAGAATTGCAGAATTAGGAAATAAAGGAATATTAGCATTAATGTCAGATAGTACAAATGCAGAAAGAAAAGGCTTTACAATGTCAGAAAGTTCTGTAGGAGAATTATTTGATACAGTATTCCAAAATTGTTCAAAAAGAATAGTTGTAGCAACATTTGCATCAAATGTACACAGAATACAACAAATAGTAAATTCAGCTATTAAATATAACAGAAAAATAGCTGTATGTGGAAGAAGTATGATAAATATTATAAATACATCAATAGAATTAGGATATATCAAATGTCCAGACAACATATTTATTGATATTGATATGATAGGAACATATACAGATGAACAATTAGTTATTATAACAACAGGAAGTCAAGGAGAACCAATGTCAGCATTAACAAGAATGGCAGCAGGTGATCATAGAAAAATAACAATAACACCAAATGATTTAATAATAATATCAGCAACACCAATTCCAGGAAATGAAAAATATGTATCAAAAGTAATAGATGATTTAATGCAATTAGGTGCAGAAGTTGTATATAGTGCATTAGCAAATGTACATGTTTCAGGACATGCGTGTCAAGAAGAACAAAAATTAATAATGGCATTAGCAAAACCAAAATATTTTATACCAGTACATGGTGAATATAGACAATTAAGAGCACATGCAGATACAGCGAAATTAATGGGAATAAGTGAATCAAACATTTTTATGCTTACAAATGGTAGAGTATTAGAAATGAATGAAGATGAATGCAAATTTAATGGAAGTGTACCAAGTGGAAGAGTATTGGTTGACGGATTAGGTGTTGGAGATGTTGGAAATATTGTATTAAGAGATAGACAACATTTAGCACAAGATGGACTAATAGTAATAGTATTAACAATGGATTCACAAACAGGGGAAGTTGTAGCTGGTCCAGATGTAATTTCAAGAGGATTTGTATATGTAAGAGAATCAGAAAATTTAATGGATGATGTAAAAAGTGTTGTAAGACATGAAGTGGCAAAATGCGAAGAAAGAGGAATACGTGATTGGACAACAATAAAATCAACAATTAAAGAAAACCTAAGAGATTACTTATTTATAAAAACAAAAAGAAATCCAATGATTATACCAATAATCATGGAAGTATAATAAAATAGAGGGGCTTATTAAAGATAAGCTCTTTTTATTGTTTTATGAAGGAGAGATGAAATAAAGATATAATCAATAATAAAAAAATTCAAAAAATACTAGACATTTTTTATCCGCAAATGTGTGGAATATGTAAAAATGAAAGTAGAAATTCACTTTGCTATAAATGTAAGAAAAAAATACAAAAAGAATTCAAATTTACAAAAATTCATACTAAAGACAAAAATTTTTTAGAACAATATTATTTATTTCAATACAAAGATTTAATAAGAAATATGATTTTGGAAATGAAATTTCAAAAAAAACCATATATCTACAAAACAATTGAATATTTTTTACAAAATAATAAAAAATATTTGGAAAAATTAAAAAAATATGATATAATTATTGTGGTACCATTAAGTTGGAAAAGAAGGCTACAAAGAGGCTATAACCAAAGTCAATTAATAGCAGAAATAATTTCAAGTATTTTACAAATAAAAATAGAAAGTAGAATATTATATAAAACTAAAAATATTGTACCGCAAAGTACACTAAATAAAAAAGAAAGAAAAGAAAATATAAAAGGAGCATTTAAGATAAAAAATATAGAAAAAATAATGAACAATAAAATTCTTATAATAGATGACATTTATACAACTGGAAGTACATTAAATGAATGTTCAAATCTCTTAAGAAAAAATGGAATAAAAAAAGAAAACATAGGTGTACTAACTCTTGCAAAAGATTAAATAGAAAGGAGAAAATGCGAATAAAAGCATTTGCTATAGATTTATGGAAGACTTAGTTGAAAGCATATTAGATTATGTAAGAGCAGATTATACAGATTATGCAATAATGATTAATGGAGAATGGGGCTCAGGAAAAACACATTTTTGGAATAACAAAATTAGAAAGAAAATAGATTCCATGAAATTTAATGGAAAACAATATAAAACAATATATATGTCATTATATGGAATTTCTAATCTTGAAGATATAAGTAAAAAGATTTTTATAGAAACAACACAACTTATGGACAAAAACTTAAAAAAATATATGAATCAACATGAAGAAATGACAATACCAGAATATGCTAAAACAGGGTTAGATATGGCAAATCTATTTGGAGTATCAGCAAATGAAGGAAAAATAGATTATGAAGAATTTTTCTCTACAGATGATAAAGTATTATGTTTCGATGACCTAGAAAGAGCAAATGTAGATGTTATAGACATTTTAGGATATATAAATAATTTTGTTGAGCATGATCATATAAAAACAATAATAATATGTAATGAAAAAGAATTATCAACAAAAATAAAAAGTAGCAATTTGGAAATGAAAACATTTATAGCTACATATATACTTGATAAAGAAGGTGAGTTACAAGATAATAATAAGCCTATGGTCGAAAAAATAAAAGACCAAATAGAAAATGTATTTGATAAAGCAAATGATTATGAAAGAATAAAAGAAAAACTTATAGGCGAAACATTTGAATATGCTCCAAAATTTGATTATATAATAAATGGAATATTAATTAGATATGAAGATGATCCTGATTTAGAAAGATTTTATAGAACAAATATAAACATTATAATTTCAACATTTAAAAAAAGTGGAACTAGAAACTTAAGAATTTTAAAACATGCATTAAAAGATTTTCAAAAAATATATCAAGTTGTAACACAAAAATATCCTGATATTAGTAATAGAGTAATTCAAACAATGCTAATATTTACTATAGCAATATCCTTTGAGATAAAAGCAGGAAAAGTAACTAAAGATAAATTTATAGATATAAAAAATAATGAAGAATATAAAGCAATATTAGTATCATCAAGAGTATTAATGGATAATAGACAATTTTATATTAAAGAATTTGATAATAATTATTATTATAATTTTAAAGCAGAATATAGATTTTTTAAATTTATTGAATATTATGTGAGAACAAGAATCTTTGATATGAAAATATTAAAAAATGACATGGCAGAAATACAAAATACAGGAGAAAATAGAAATGTTCCTGCATATAAAAGATTATTAACAGAAGAATATTGGAAAATACCTGATGAGGAATTTTTGAAAGTAATAAATGATATAATAAAAGAAATAAAATCTGGAAAAGTAGAATTAATTGAATTAGTAAAACTATATTCATATTTTAGTTATTTTTCAAGTAAAAAATTAATCCCATATGAATCTGAAACAATAAAAAAGATATTTGAAGATAGTATGGATTTAGTTGCTCAAAAATCAGAATACTATGAAATAAAAAAAGATGAATTTACTGAATTTGCATTAGTTCAAAATCAAAAAGATATGCAAAAAATACTAAATAAATTTTATGAAATAAATGAAAGTTTAAAAGAAAAAGCCTTTGGAAAAAAGGCAGAAGAAATATTCAAATGTATTCCTATGAAAATGGAACAATTCTATGATAGATTTGATAAAGAATGTATGGAAATACCAATCTTTAGATATTATGAGCCAAGAAATGTTTTACAACGATTAATGTATTCTAGTAATGAAGACTTAGTTACTATAAAAGACAAGATGATAAAAAGAGCTGAATTATATTCAGAATTATTACTTGAAGAAAAAGATAACTTAATAAAATTAAGAGAAGTTATAAGAGAATATATAAAAGACAAAACAGCATCAATAAAAATTGTTATGCTAGAAGAATTTGCAAAAAGTTTAGATTATATATTAAAAAAATATGATCAAAATTTGACAAAAAATGAAAAATAATGTTTAATAAAATAAGAAAGGATGTGATTTTATGCAAAATACAACAACAACAGTAATAGCAATATGTTTAGCAGCAACATTACTATTCGTAGCACCACTAGTTTCATTAACAGAAAGAAATGATAATGTGGTTCAAGAAAATGTAGAATTATTAGTAAATGAATTTGTAACAGATGTACAAAATACAGGAATAATATCACAAGCAAAATACCAATCATTAGAAAATTCTCTAGCAGCAACAGGAAATACATATAATGTTGAAATGGAAGTACAACATTTAGATGAAAACCCTGGGAAGAAAACGACACAAGCAAATTATACCAAAATTGGTGAAAATGTTTATTATTCAGAATATACAACACAAGTATTAGAACAATTAGAAAGTTCAACAACTGGTGAGATAAGTTTAAAAGAAGGAGATAGAATTGTAGTAAATGTAAAAAATACAAATACAACACAAGCACAAACATTAAAAGGTTCTCTTTTAAGCTTTACAAATGCAGGTCAATATACAATAGCAGCAAGTAGTACTGGAATGATAAAAGTAAATGGAAAATAAAAACAAATGAAAGGAAAAAATGATGAAAAGAATTAGAGGATTTGAGATAGCAAAAGGATTTGAAAATAATGGAATAAATTTACCAGAAAGAAAGACAAAATATTCAGCTGGATATGATGTAGAATCAGCAGAAGATGTTATAATTCCAAGCTTTAAGAAAGGTATGAAACCTACATTAGTAAAAACAGGTATAAAAGCATATATGCAAGATAATGAATATCTAATGTTAGTAAATAGAAGCTCTAATCCAGGAAAAAAAGGATTAATATTAGCAAATAGTATTGGAATTGTAGATAAAGATTATTATGGAAATGAAGATAATGATGGACATATAATGTTTGCTTTTTATAATATAAAAGATGAAGATATAGAAATAAAAAAAGGTGACAGAATAGGTCAGGCAATATTTACACCATATCTTGTGGCAGATAATGATACTGCAAATGGTGAAAGAAATGGTGGATTTGGATCTACCAATTAGGTTAAAATTAGCAATAAAAAAATTAGAAAAAATGGCAAATGCTTTGACTTTTGCCATTTTTTGTGGTATAATAAAGAAGGTTAAAAAAATCTAAAAAAAGAAATTTTATGATTGAAATATGCCAAATAAATTTACTGAGAGGAGAGAAAGACATGTATAATGTAGGAGACGAAGTTGTATACCCAATGCATGGAGCAGGAAGAATTGTAGCAATAGAAGAAAGAGAAGTAATGGAGGAAAAACAATCATATTATATATTAGAAATGCCTGGAGAAGTTAAGGTAATGATACCAACAGCAACAGCTGAAGAACATGGTATAAGAAGTGTAATAAATAAAGAAGAAGCCCAAAAAGTTATGTCAGTATTAGAACAAGATGAAACAGAAATGGAAAAGAATTGGAATAAACGTTATAGAGAAAATATGGACAAAATGAAAAGTGGAAATATTTATGAAATTGCAGATGTTGTTAGAAATTTGAGTTTTAAACAAAAAGAAAAAGGTTTATCAACAGGGGAAAAGAAAATGTTATATAATGCAAAACAAATACTTGTAAGTGAACTTGTTTTTGCAGAAAATTCAACACAAAATGAAGTTGAAGAATTAATTGACAGTAAAATAAATTCTTCATATGCAATGTTTAGAACAGATGAAGGAGAAATTGGAAAAGCATCAGCAGGAAGTATAGTAAATAAATTTATTCCATTTAACGGATAAAAAAAGAAAAAAGTCGGAATCGCAATTATATTGAAAAATTGTGGTTCTTTTTTTTGTCTTAAAATAAAAAAATCTATTGTAAAAAAAAAAAGATTATGATATTATCAAAATGGAAAAAATGAGAAAGAAGAGGAAAGGAATGTAAATATATGATATATACAATAACATTTAATCCTGCTTTAGACTATACCGTACAAGTTGAAGAATTTGAAATAGGAAAAATAAATAGAACTAAATCTGAAAATATACTAGCTGGAGGAAAGGGATTAAATGTATCAATAATTTTAAAAAGATTAGGAATAGAAAATACAGCACTTTCATTTATAGCAGGCTTTACTGGAAAAGAATTAGAAAGAAAAATAAAACAATATAATATAAAAACAGATTTTATTGAAATAAATAATGGGTATACTAGAATAAATGTAAAGATTAGTTCATTGAAAAAAAATTCATTAATTCAAGAAAGAGAAACAGCATTAAATGGTAATGGACCAGAAATTACACAAGAAGATATTGATGAATTGTTAGAAAAAATAAAAAAAATAAATTCAGAAGATATAGTAATATTATCTGGAAATGTTCCGAAATGTATAAATGAAGATATATATGAAATAATATGTAAAGAATTAAACGAAAAGAATGTAAAATTTGTAGTAGATGCATCACAAAAATTGTTAATGAATTGTTTAAAATATAAACCATTTTTTATAAAACCAAATAAAGATGAATTAGAAGAAACATTTAATACAAAAATAAAAACAAAAAAAGAAATAATAATTTATGCAAAAAAACTACAAGAAAAAGGTGCTCAAAATGTACTTATATCACTTGGTGGAGATGGAGCAATATTACTTACAGAAAAAAACGAAGTATATTATTCAAATACACCAAAAGGACAAGTTATAAATACAGTAGGTGCAGGAGACTCAATGGTTGCTGGTTTTGTAGCAGGATATTTGAAAAAAAAAGATTACAAAGAAGCTCTAAAATTAGGAATTGCATCAGGAAGTGCAACAGCTTTTTCAGCAGGATTGGCAATGAATGAAGAAATTAATGGATTATTAAAACAAATTACTATAGAAAAAATATAAATAAGTTTATAAAATTCTTTAAGATATAGCTTAAAGGTCTTTATATAGAAAAACTAAAGAAAGGATGAATGTTATGAAAATTACAGATTTACTTAGCAAAGATGCTATAAAATTAAATGGCATAGCAAATAGTAAACAAGATGCTATTAATAAATTAGTAGATTTAATGGCGAAAAATGGAAACTTAACAGACAAAGAAAAATACACACAAGTTGTATTAAAAAGAGAAGAAGAAGGGTCAACAGGAATTGGAGAAGGAATTGCAATACCACATGGAAAAACAGATGCAGTTTCAAGACCAGGACTATCAGCAATGGTAATAAATAATGGAGTAGAATTTGATTCATTAGATGGTAAGCCTGCAAAATTATTATTTTTAATTGCAGCGCCAAATACAAAAGATAATGTACACTTAGATGTATTAAGTAGATTATCAACATTATTAATGGATACAGAATTTAGAAAATCTTTAATGGAAGCCAAAACTCCAGAGGAATTTTTAAGATGTATAGATATTGCAGAAAATGCTAAATTAGCTCAAACAAAGAAAAATGATGAGTATGAAATATTAGCAATTACATCATGTCCTACTGGTATTGCACACACATATATGGCAGCAGAAGCATTAGAAAAAATGGGAGAACAATTAGGACATAAAGTAAAAGTAGAAACACATGGTTCTTCAGGTGTGAAAAATAAATTTACAAAAGAAGAAATAAAAAATGCAAAAGCAGTAATAATTGCTGCAGACACAAAGATTGATTTGTCAAGATTTGATGGTAAAAAATTAATAAAGGCAAAAGTTGCAGATGGAATTAATAGACCACAAGAGTTAATAGAACGTGTATTATCAAGTGATGCAAAAATATATCATTCAAGCAATAAATCTCAAAATAGTGATTCAGATGAAAAAGAAGGATTTGGAACAAAAATATACAAACATTTAATGAATGGTGTTACACATATGTTACCATTTGTTGTAGGTGGAGGTATTTTAATTGCAATAGCATTTTTATTAGATGATTATTCAATAAATCCATCTAATTTTGGTATGAATACACCAGTAGCTGCATTCTTTAAAACAGTCGGAGGAGCAGCATTTAATGTAATGTTATATATATTGGCTGGGTATATAGCAATGAGTATTGCAGATAGGCCAGGTTTAGCAGTTGGATTTGTTGGAGGAATTTTAGCAGTTCAAGGAACAACATTTGCATCATTAACAGATAGTTCAGTTGTACTTGTAAGTTCAGGATTTTTAGGAGCTTTAATAGCAGGTTTTGTTGGTGGATATATTGTAATATTATTAAAGAAAATTTGCAGTTATTTACCAGACAGTATAGAGGGAATAAAAACAATTCTTTTATATCCAGTATTTGGAATTTTACTTATTGGAGCATTTATGTTATTAATTAACCCATATGTTGGAGCAATAAATACAGCAATAAATAATTACTTATCATCAATGGGAACTGCAAATAAAGTTGTTTTAGGCGCAATCTTAGGTGGAATGATGGCAATAGACCTAGGAGGACCTATTAATAAAGCAGCATATACATTTGGAACAGGAATGTTAGCATCAGGTCAATATGAAATAATGGCAGCAGTAATGGCTGGAGGAATGGTACCACCACTTGCAATCGCATTTTTAGCAACAGCATTTCCAAAGAAAATATCTAAAAAAGATAAACAAGCAGCATATGTTAATTATATAATGGGACTTTCATTTATATCAGAAGGTGCAATACCATTTGCATCTGCAGATCCATTAAGAACATTACCAGCATTTGTTGTTGGTTCAGCAGTAACAGGGGCATTATCAATGATATTTAATTGTACATTGATGGCACCACACGGAGGAATATTTGTTATAGCAACAATAGGACATCCTTTATTATATTTATTAGCAATTGCTGTAGGAACAGTTGTATCAACTATGATTATGGCAAAATTAAAGAAAAACTTACCTGAATATGATAAAAAATAATGGAAGGAATGAGATAAAATATGAAAACAGAAAAAATTACATTAAAAAATGAAACAGGTTTACATGCAAGACCTGCATCAGAAATAGTAAAAATCGCATCAAAATATCAAAGTACAATAAGCTTAATTGCAAATGGAAAAACAATTAATGCAAAATCAATCTTAAATATTATGGCAGCTGGAATTAAATCAAGTACAGAAATTGAAATTCAATGTGATGGAGCAGACGAAGAATCTGCAATGAAAGAGCTTTTACAAGCTTTTGAAAATAACTTTGGAGAATAATAAAAAATGCCTATAATAATTTTATTATAGGCATTTAATATGTTAGGAAGGAATGTGATAAAAATGATAAAAGGAAAAGGAGTTTCTGTAGGTATTGGTTTTGGAAATATTGTTATTTTGAAAAATGAAATAAGAAAAATAGAAAAAAATATTGTAGAAGATTCAGATAAAGAATTAGAACGATTTCATAAAGCTCTAGAAGAGGTAATAAATGAAACTAATCAAATTGTAGAAAAGGCAAGAGGAACAGAAAAAGAAATTATGACAGCATATTTGATGATTATGCAAGATCCATCATTAATTTTAGAAACAGAAAGTCAAATTAAAAATTCAAAAATAAATGCAGAATATGCCACAGAAATGGGATTTAATTCTGTAATACAAGTATTTGAAAATATGGATGATGAATATATGTCTGGAAGAGCTAGAGATATTGCAGATATAAAAGATAGAATAATATCAAAATTATATAATGAAGAAAAGATAGATTTGAGTAAATTAAAGAATAATACAATAATAGTTGCAAAAGAACTTACAACATCAGATACAGCAAAATTAGATTTTAAGAATATATCAGGAATAATTACAGAAGTTGGTGGAGAAAATTCTCATACATCAATTATGGCAAGAACACATTTGCTTCCAGCAGTAACAAAAGTAGAAAATGCAACAACAATATTAAAAAATGGAGAATATGTAGCCATAAATGGAGAAAGTGGAGAAATCTTTGAAAATCCAACAGAAGAACAACAACAAAATTTAATAAAAATCCAAAAAGATTTTATTGAAAGTAAAGTTGAATTAGAAAAATATAAAAATTCAGAAAGTAAGACAAAAGATGGATTTAAAGTTGAACTTGTATCAAACATAGGAACACCAGCAGATGTGGAATTAGTTTTAAAAAATACAGCAGAAGGAATTGGATTATTAAGAAGTGAATTTTTATATATGGATAGTGAAGAAATGCCAACAGAAGAAGAACAATTTAATTCATATAAAGAAGTTGCTGAAAAAATGCAAGGAAAACAAGTAATAATAAGAACACTAGATGTTGGAGGAGATAAAGAAATTAAATATTTAAAAATGGAAAAAGAAGCAAATCCATTTTTAGGATATAGAGCAATTAGATTATGCCTAGATAATCCTGAAATATTTAAGCCACAAATAAGAGCATTATTAAGAGCAAGTGCCTATGGAAATATTGCAATAATGTTTCCAATGATTTCTTCAATAGAAGAATTAAGAAGAGCAAAAGCAGTTGTAGAAGAATGTAAGAAAGAATTAGATAATGAAGGAAAAGAATATAAAAAAGATATAAAAACAGGAATAATGGTAGAAATACCATCTGTAGCAATTATTGCAGAAGAAATTGCCAAAGAATGTGATTTCTTTAGTATAGGAACAAACGATTTAATTCAATATACAGTAGCAGTAGAAAGAGGAAACGAAAAAATATCAAATTTATATTCAAAATATCATCCTGCAGTAATAAAATTAATAAAGTCATCAATAGATGGAGCTCACAAAGCAGGTATTTTCTGTGGAATGTGTGGAGAGGCAGCAGGTGATGAATTATTAATACCTTTACTTGTAGGGCTTGGTTTAGATGAATTTTCAATGAATCCTAATAAAATATTAAATTCAAGAAAAATTGTTAATATGTTAGATAAAAAAGAATGTGAAAAACTTGCAGAAGAAATATTAAAATTAGGAACTACAAGTGAAGTTGAAGAAAAATTAAAGGAATTTAATAAAAAAGTAGTTTAAAAAATAGAAATATATGCTATAATTATAATGTTAAAAAAACAGTGGGAAAGGAATGTGATTTTTATGAATACAAATAAAAAAGTAGTATTAGTAGGAACAGGTTTTGTTGGAATGAGTATGGCATATGCAATGCTAAACCAAGGAGGAGTAGATGAACTTGTACTAATAGATGTATTAAAAGATAAAGCTAAAGGTGAGGAAATGGATTTATCACATGGATTACCATATGCCCCACAAAAAATGACAATAAAAGCAGGAGATTATTCTGAATGTAAAGATGCTAATGTAGTTGTTATAACAGCGGGATTGCCACAAAAACCAGGACAATCTAGATTAGAATTAGCAGTAGCAAACACAAAAATAGTGAAAGAAATAACAGAACAAGTAATGGCAAGTGGATTTAATGGAGTATTTATAATTGCAAGTAATCCAGTAGACTTAATGTCATATGTTGTTTCAAAAGTGTCAGGTTTACCAACATCAAAAGTAATAGGATCTGGAACAGTATTAGATACAGCACGTTTAAGATATTTGATTGCAGAATACTTAGATGTTTCAAGTAAAAATGTACATGCATATATATTAGGAGAACATGGTGATTCATCATTCGTGCCTTGGGAACATTGCTATGTTGGATGTAAAAAAATGGTTGATATAATGGAAGACAATAATCATCCAATGGAAGATTTGAAGAAAATACATGATGGAGTATGGAAAGCCGCATATGAAATAATTGATAAAAAGAGAGCAACATATTATGGAATAGGTATGGCATTAAATAGATTAGTAAAAGCAGTTTTAAATGACGAAAATGCAATATTAACAGTTTCAACATATCAAAATGGAGAATATGGACAAGAAGGCTTATATATAGGAGTTCCAGCAATAATAAATAAAAATGGTGTAAAAGAAATATTGAAATTAAAACTTAGCAAGGAAGATCAAACAAAATTTGACCATAGTTGTGATATAATGAAAGAAAATATAAAAAATGAGATTGATCCAATGTTAAAACAATAAAATCAAAAGACTAGATTATTGTAAATCTAGTCTTTTGATTTGTGTAATAATAATAAAATAGGAAAAAATTTTATTAAATCTTACTATTTACAACTAAAAATCAATATGTTATAATTCAACATAGAAATAAAAAAACATGAGGTGAAAAAATGAATCAAATATTAGATACAGGTGAAGAACAATTCAAAAATAATAATATAAACTATGGAAATTATAATCAAAATAAAAAACAAAAAGTATATAAAGAAAAATCAGTTATTGAAATAAATAAAATAGTAATTTTTTTTGCAATAAGTATATTAATTTTAGGGATATGTATTATTGCTGGAAGTATATATGCAAAAGACAAAATAAATAAAAATATTGAAGAAAATGCAACACCAGTAGTTAATTTTAGTTTTAATGAAGATGAAAGTTCTGTTGACATTTCAGTTCACCATCCAAAAGGAATAACACAAGTTATATATACACTAAACAATCAAGATGAAAAAGTTATTGAAGGAAATAATCAACAAGATATAAAAACTACAGTAAAATTGGATGGAGGAAAAAACAAGATAGTTGTAAAAGCAACAGATGAAATGAATCATCTTGTAGAATATGAACAAGAATATACTGTAGGTAATTTAGCACAAATAGATTTAAATAATGTGGATAATGCTGTAAAATTAACAGTTACATCAGTTGAAAAAATAAAGACAGTATCATATAAATGGGATGATGAACAAGAGAAAGTAATAGAAGTTAATTCAACACAATATTCAGAAAGAATTACAGCACCAGTTGGAAAACATACACTAAAAATAGAAGTAATAGATGATAAAGGAATAAAAACAGAAAAAACACAAGTAGTAATTGGAGCAAAAGTACCAGAAATAAAAGTTCAAGCGATAAAGAAGCTTGATGGAAATGTTTATTATTCAATATCAATAAAAGACGAAGTTATACTAAAAAATGTAAAAATAACTTTAAATGATGAAGAAAAAGTAAATATAGATGTAAATTCAAGTGAATATACAACAGAAATTGTACTACAAAAAGGATTTGATAATAAATTAATAATAGAGGCATCAAATGAGAATTTGACAACTTCAAAGAAGGCACAATGTAGTTTACCATAAAATAAAATAAGAAACGAGGGAAAATATGGCACAAGATATATATGTAATAGATGATGATGAATCATCTATTCCGATTTTTAAAGAATTATTTAGAAATGATAAAGAGTTCAAATTTATTGGAGTAAAAACTGAACAAATAGATATAACATTAAAAAATATACCTTTTTTGATAATTATAAATGAAGATTCAATAGATAGAGATATTACAGGCCTATGTAAACAGATAAGAACAGATGAAGATAATCAAATAACACCAATAATTGTTGTGTCATCAAATACTGATAAATATCATAAATTAGAAGTTTTAGAACAATCAGTTGAATATTATATAAAAAAACCAGTTGATACAGAATATTTGTATTATACAATAAAAAACTTAGATAGATTATTGAAAATGAATAGAAGAATAAGTCCATTAACAGGTTTACCAGGAAATGTACAAATTCATGCAGAATTGAAGAAAAGAATTACAAATAAAGAGGAATTTTCAGTTTTATATTTAGATTTGGATAATTTTAAAGCATATAATGATGTATATGGATTTTTAAAAGGAGATCAAATAATTGAATATACAGCAGATACAATTTTAAAATGTATTCATCAAAGTTTTAAGGAAAATTATTTTATAGGGCATATAGGTGGAGATGATTTTATAGCAATCGTTCCAACATTAGATGTTGATAATATATGCCAATTAATAATTGCTAACTTTGATGAAGGGGTAACAAAATTCTTTACTGAAGAGGATCTAGAAAAAGGATATATAGAGGTTGCAAATAGAAAAGGAATTATAGAACAATTTTCTTTAACATCAATTTCTATAGGAGCTGTAATTGCAGATAAGGATAGATTTGCCAATATATTGGAAATAGGTGAAATAGGAGCACAAGTAAAACATGTTGCAAAATCTATTATTGGAAGTAGTTATGCAGTTGATAGAAGACATGAATAAGATTTTAATAAAATAAAGCCCAAGTAACGTATACGCTACTTGGGCTTTATTTTTTAGAGGTTGAGCATCTTAACGAGCTTAGAGCTTACCGTTTCGAAGACCTCATCAGTGGACATCTGAGTGGTGTCCATGTAGATGTTTTGGCAAGTGTTAAAGTGGATGAGTGCAGGATTGTTATGCGCTTCAACTTCAACATATGCCCGCCGGGTTTCTTGCTCCTGTTTGCCGATGTATTCAGGATATTCGAACTTATCAGCATCAGGATCATTGCAAATGCGCGCATACGCGATGCGGGCTTCTGCGACCATGTGGACCATAATGTCACACTTGGGAAGATCACTGATATGATTAAGTTCAGACACCCAAGAATAGGAATAGCCCTGAACTGCCCCATGGACAAAACTGTCCAAGAAACAACGCTGAGTAACTATGAAGTCATATTCACCAGTCTCAATGATGTTACGCAGGTGAGTACCCGCGATGCGATTGTCCAGTGCAAAGAGCAGACGATCAGTATAAGCATCCTTGCTCTCATTCAAGAGAGTCTTGGTCAAATACTTATCGTGGGGGAAACGATCCCGGTAAACCTTGAATCCCTTAGATTCGAGAAATTTAACGAGATTGTCGACCAAAGTGGTTTTGCCACTTCCGTCCAAGCCAGTAACAGCAATCCAACGAGTAGTCATAGTGCCATACCTCCATAAATTGTTTTTTACTATCCGATTTTTGAATAGCAAATCCATACAATGGGTTAATATATTAATTATATACCAAAAATCGAAATGTGTCAAATTTTATTTGAAAAATTTAATTTTATTTTTCCAAGAATTTAAAATTTCATCAGGAATTTGCATATTTCCATATCCAACACCAATATCTACATCTGGTTTTATAGTGCCATGGAAGTCACTACCACCTGAAACAAATAAATTACGTTCTTTACAAAGATTTAATAATCTTTTATGTTGTTCTTCAGTAAATGTTGTATAATAACATTCAATACCATCAATTTTATAATTTTTAAGAATATGTTCTAGTATAGGTTCTGAATTTTTCTTGTATTCATAAATATGAGGAATAAATACTAAACCACCAGCTTCTCTAACTAAATTACTAGCAGTTTCAAAGTCTGGTACAAAATCATCCATTTCAACATATAATTTTGTTTTTGGATCAGACATATATTGTCTATAAAAGATTTTACTAGAATTCCAAGCTTCTTCAGATAATATTTTTTTATTTTCCGCATGTTTGGTTATTTCTTTATGGAAAAATGTTGAGGCAAACATATCTGTTGAGTAGTTTTCCAGACAGTTCTTATCTAGGACAATTCCAGCATTAATACATTTATCATATAATCTTTTTACTTCGATTTTATTTCTTTCTTCAGCGGGAATATACACATTTTTTACAAGTTCATTCATTTTTTTGTAATCAATACCATATCCAAGAATTTCTATAGGAATATTTAAAGCTTTTGTATTAAGCTCTATTCCTGAAATAATATGACCATTAAAAAGTGAAGAAATACTTTGATCTTCTAACTCTTCATATACTAAAGCAGTATTATGATCTGTTATTGAAATAAAATTTAAGTTTTTTTCTTGGCATTTTTTTAAAACTGTACTACAACTTTCAGTGCCATCTGAATAAGTTGTATGCATATGTAAATCTATCATATAAAAATCTCCTTCAAAAATATAATATCACTTTTATATTGATATGTAAATAAAAATGTAATATAATAACAGCGGAAGAAGGTATATTATAATGAAAAAAGAAAATGAAGAAAAAATAAAAGAAGCAAAAGATGCGATAGAAAAAACAAAGAAAAAACAAGGAAAGTTTTTTAAGGAATTTAAAGAATTCGCACTTAGAGGAAATGTTTTAGACTTAGCAGTAGGTGTATTGATAGGAAGTGCATTTCAAAGTGTTGTAACATCATTTACAAATAATATTATTTCTCCAATTTTAGGATGTTTTGGAGGAGTAAATTTTTCAGAATGGGTATTAGAAATTGGAAAATTAAGACTAACATATGGTGCATTTTTAACAGATATAATAAACTTTTTAATAATGGCATTTGTAATATTTATACTTGTAAAAGTTATGAATAAAATTGCAAAAATAGGAGAAAAACAAGAAGAGAAAAAAGCAGAAGATACAAAGATTTGTCCACATTGTTATAATAAAATTAATATAAAAGCAGATAGGTGTCCATATTGTACATCCAAATTAAATGAAAGCATTGAAAATATTAAGAATAATCTTAATAAATAAAAGATTGATTTCAGGATAATTATATGGTAAAATAGCGACGAAATAATTGGAGGGAAAATTTAGATGAAGAAAATATCAATAGTAGTACCAGTATATTATAATCATGATAATTTACTACCATTATATGCTGATTTAAAAGAAAAGGTATTATCAAAACTTGATATAGGATATGAGCTAATATTTGTAGATGATGGGTCAAAAGATGATTCATATAGTGTAATGAAAGAATTAGCAAAAATAGATTCTAATATAAAGACAATAAGACTATCAAGAAATTTTGGAGAACATTCGGCAATATTAGCAGGTCTATCACAATGTACGGGAGATTGTGCAGTAAGAAAAGCTGCTGATTTACAAGAACCATCTGAAATGATATTAGATATGATACAAAAATATGATGAAGGTTATAAAGTGGTATTAGCAACAAGGGCTGATAGGGAAGAACCATTAACTCAAAAAATGTTTTCAAATTTATATGCATTTTTAATGAGAAAATTAGCACTTCATAATATGCCTAAGGGAGGATTTGATTCATTTTTAATAGATAGACAAGTTATAAATTTATTAGTTAATATGCAAGAAAAAAATACATCATTAATGAGTCAAATTTTATGGGCTGGTTTTGAAACAACAACAGTTCCATATATAAGAAAGAAAAGAGAAATAGGAAAGTCAAGATGGACATTATCTAAAAAAATAAAACTAGTATATGATTCATTACTAAGTTTTTCATATTTCCCAGTAAAATTAATAACAACAACTGGATTTTTAACATCATTATTATCTTTAGTTTTATTAATTGCAATAGTATATAAAAAGATAACTGGTAAAATAGATGTTGAAGGTTATACTTCGCTTGTAATGATTATGCTTATGGGATTTGGAGTAATTATGTTATCAATAGGAATTATAGGAGAATACTTATGGAGAACATATGATGCTGCAAGAAAAAGACCACCATATATCATAGAAAAAGTGGAAAAAGGGGATGAGAAAAAAGATGACAAATGAAATAAAAAAATATAAAAAAATAAATATTACAAATTTTGTCGAAAAGTGTAAAAAACATAAAAAATTAATATTAGGAATTTTTTTAATTTTTGTATTTTCATATTTTCTTATATGGACAGTTTCTCAACCATTTAATAAGTGTCCTGATGAAGGAATGAAGTGGAAGATATGTAAATATATAGCTAAACATGGCAGTATTCCACAAGGAGGTAATGAAGAAATAAGAGAACCTGATTGGGGAATATCATATGCATTTCAACCAATTCTTACATATATGATAGGTGGTGTTTTTGTTAAAATAGCATCATTTTTCACAAATGATAAATTTGCATTAGTTGTTGCTGCAAGACTTGTAAGTACAATAAGTATGACAGTATCTGTATATTTTGTAGTTAAAATAGCTCAAAAATTATTGAAAGGAATATATAAATATTTATTTATAGTAATTATAGTATTTCAACCAATAACGGCATTTTTGGCATCATATATAAATAATGATTCTACAGCAGTATTAGCAACAACAATGATAATATATTTATGGATTTTAGGATTAGAAAGTAATTGGAAGACAAAACATTGCATATTATTGGGACTTTCGATAGGATTTTGTTCACTTACATATTATAATGCATATGGATATATTTTATGTAGTGTTATACTTTGTTTAGTATCAGTAATTTCCAATAAGATGAAAATTAAAGAAATACTTCAAAAAGTATTAATTGTAGCATTGATGGCATTTGCAGTTGCTGGTTGGTGGTTTATAAGAAATGCAATTATTTATGATGGGGATATATTAGGAATGAAAACACAGGTGGAATGTGGAGACAAATATGCAATTGATAAATATAAACCGTCAAAAAGAGAAACACCACAAAAAAATAATGAATCAGTAATGGATATGTTGATAAAGGATGATTGGATAAAGACAACATTAAAAAGCTTTGTTGGAATTTTTGGGTATCAAAATATAATAATGTCTAGTAGAATTTATCAATTTTACTTAATATTATGGGGACTTGGAATTATAGGATGTCTAATCAATTTTAAAGAATTATTTATTTATAATAAAAAAGAAAAAAATAGATATTTATTAAATTATATATTTATTCCATCAATTATAATTCCTATTATTTTAAGCATATATTATTCATATACAAGTGATTATCAAGCACAAGGAAGATATATAATGGGGATAATAATACCATTTACATATTTTATAGTTAGTGGGATAAAAAATATTTTAGAAAAATTTATAAAGTCAGAAAAAATTAGAAATATAATAATTATATTAATAATGGTAATTATAATCTTAATAGCACAAAGAGCATTATTTGGATATATAATACCAACATATAAATAGAAAGAAGAGGATAAAAATGATAGGGTTTAATGTACCAATTTATATGAAAGAATCAATAGATTGTATAAAAGAAGCTGCAGAAAGTAGAAAAATTTGTGGTGATGGAGCATTTACTAAAAAATGTAGTGAATGGATGGAAAATAAATTTAATGCTCATAAAGTATTAATGACAACATCTTGTACATCAGCATTAGAGATGGCAGCAATATTATTAGATTTAAAACCAGGTGATGAAGTAATAATGCCATCATATACATTTGTATCAACTGCTGATGCATTTGTAATGGTAGGGGCAAAGGTTGTTTTTGTAGATGTAAATCCTGATACAATGAATATAGATGAAGAAAAAATAAAAGAAGCAATAACAGATAAAACAAAAGCAATTGCTGTTGTTCATTATGCAGGAATTTCACCAGATATGGATAAAGTAATGAAAATAGCTAAAGAACATAATTTAAAAGTTGTAGAAGATGCAGCACAAGGATTTATGGCAAAATATAAAGACAAATACCTTGGAACAATTGGAGATATTGGTTGTTATAGTTTCCATGAAACAAAAAATTATAGTATGGGCGAAGGTGGAGCAGTAGTAATAAATGATCCTGATTTAATTGAAAGAGCAGAAATAATAAGAGAAAAAGGAACAAACAGAAATAAATTCTTTAGAGGTGAAATTGACAAATATACATGGGTAGATTATGGTTCATCATATTTACCAAGTGAGCTAAATTGTGCTTATTTATATCCACAATTAGATAAAGCAGAAGAAATTAATAATGCAAGATTAAGTTCATGGAATTATTATAAAAAGAATTTAGAAGAATTAGAAAAAAAAGGATTAATAAAAATACAAACAGTTCCAGAATATAGTACACATAATGCACATATGTTTTATATAAAAGCAAGAAGTTTAGATGAAAGAACAAGCTTAATAAAATATTTAAAAGACAATGGTATACAAGCAGTATTCCATTATATACCATTACATGATTCTCCAGCAGGAAAGAGATTTGGAATATTTAATGGAAAAGATGAATTTACTACAATAGAAAGCGAAAAATTAATTAGACTTCCAATGTATTATGGACTAACAAAGCAAGATCAAGATGAAGTAATAAAAAGAATAAAAGAATTTTATCAAAAATAATTACAGAAGGTGAGATTTTTTAATGAAAAAAATTGTTATAATAGGGGCAAATAATTTTCAAATGCCATTAATAAAAAAAGCGAAACAATTAGGATATGAGACACATGTTTTTGCTTGGGCAGATGGAGCAGTTGGAGCAGAATTTGCAGACTATTTTTATCCAATTAGTATAATAGAAAAAGAAAAAATATTAGAAAAATGTAAAGAAATTAAGCCTGATGCAATTACATCTGTTGCATCAGATTTGGCAACATTAACAGTAAATTATTTAGCTGAAAAATTAGGACTTGCTGGAAATAGTTTAGAATGTACTAAAATTTCAACAAATAAATATGAAATGAGAAAAGCATTTCAAAAATATGGTGTATCAGTACCTAAATTTTTTGAAATATCAGATGTTAATGATTTATCTAAAATAAAGGAAATGAAGACACCAATAATTGTAAAACCGACAGATAGATCTGGAAGTAGATCAATTACTAAAATAGAAGATTTGAGTGATGAAGAAAAGTTAAAAACAGCAATTAGAGATGCAATAGAAGTATCATTTGAAAAAAAAGCTATTGTAGAAGAATATATTGATGGTGATGAATTCAGTGCAGAAGGTATTACATATAATGGAAAACATACAATATTAACAATAACTAGAAAGCAGACAACTGGTGCACCACATTTTATAGAAACAGGACATACAGAGCCTGCAGGATTAAGTAATGAAATGCAAGAAAAGGTAAAAAAAGAAGTGATTGCAGGATTAAATAGTTTAAAAATAAAAAATAGTGCATCACATGCAGAATTTAAAATTACACCTGAAGGAGAAGTGAAGATAATAGAAATTGGTGCCAGAATGGGTGGAGATTGTATAGGTTCAGACTTAGTTCAAATTTCTACAGGATATGACTTTTTAAAAATGGTAATAGATGTAGCATTAGGTAATAAACCAGATTTTACTAAAGTTACAAACCCAAAACAAGCAGTAATAAAATTTATTTTCACCAAAGGTGATGTAGATGAATTAGAGAAGATAAAGAAAGAACATCCAGAATATATTTATTATATTAGTCCAATTGATGAAATAAATTCTCATAAAATTATAGATAGTTCAACAAGATATGGATATTATATTTTAGCAATATAAAATATTATTTAAAAGGAAATAAAAATGGATAAAGAAAAAGAAGTAAAGAAAAAAACGAAAATTAGAGATATATGTATATTACAAGCAGTAATAGCAGTTTATACATTATCAACAGTGTTTGCAAAATTTGCATCAGGACAAGAATTTTTATCATTTAAATTTATACTATTTTATGGAATAGAAATCCTTATATTAGGTGTATATGCAATAATTTGGCAACAATTAATAAAAAAATTTGATATATCTGTAGCTTATGCAAATAAAGCAATGGGATTGCTATGGTCAATTGTATGGGCAATTTTAATATTTAATGAAACAATAACAATAAAAAATGTAATAGGAGTAATAATTGTAATAGTAGGTACAATTATAGTAAATAGTGAAGATGAGTAAATATATAATTTTATTAGTATTAGCAGTTGTAGTAAGTTCTGTATCACAAATAATTTTGAAAAAAAGTGCTTCTAAAACTTACAATTCAATAATAAAAGAATATTTAAATCCATATGTAATAATTGGTTATGGATTAATGGTATTATCAACAGTTTTAGTTGTTTTGGGATTAAAAGGAGTTCCATATAAAAATGAGCCAATAATAGAGTCATTGGGATATATTTTTGTAATGATTTTAAGTAACAGAATTTTAAAAGAAAAAATAACTAAAAAGAAATTAATAGGAAATTTATTAATTTTGATAGGAATAATTATTTATTATATATAAAATTGCAGATTGAGAAATTTGCAATTTTTTCTTGTTGCATAAAAGAAATATAAATGATAAAATTAATTATGAGAGAGGAGAGAAGATGGAACTAATTGATATTGTAAATGAGAATAATGAATTTACTGGTCAAATTGAAGAAAGAGAAATAGCTTATGAAAAAGGACTTTGGAGAAGAACTGTATCATGTTGGATAATGAATGAAAAAGGTGAGATTCTACTTCAAAAAAGATCTAGTAATAAAAAGAAGAATCCTAACAAATGGGCCAAAACTGGTGGACAAGTAGATAGTGGCGAAAGTGTTGAAAATGCTATATTCAGAGAAGTAAAAGAAGAACTAGGTATAGAGATTCCAAAAAATCAAATAAAAATATATGATATTCATAAAAGTAATGATAAAACCAAAAGATTTTCATATAATTTTATTTTTAAAGTTAATTATAAAATAAATGAGTATACATTACAAAAAGAGGAAGTTTCAGATGTAAAATATGTAACAATAGAAGAAATGGAATTAGCAAGAGAAAAAAATGATTCAATGTACACATTTTGTTTTTGGGACAAAGAAGACTTTGATAATGAAATAAAAAAGCTAAAACAGATTAGAAAAGAAATATCTAAAACATAAATAATAAAAAATTGCATACAATTATAAAAAAAGTATGGGAGTTTTATTATGATTTTATTAAGAAAAAAAAGAATAACATTTATTGTATTCAGTGTATTTTTGTCAATATTAGTATTTACACTCATAAAAGATAAGAAAGAAATAGTACCAACAGTATCATTACCAGTCTCTGGAAAAACTATAGTAATAGATGCACGGACATGGAAAACCAGATGAAGGGGCACAAAGTAGTACAGGAACAACAGAAGCTGCAACAAATTTGAAAATTGCATTAAAATTACAAAATTTATTAGAACAAAGTGGAACAATAGTAATATTAACACGCTCAGATGAAAATGCTATATATGATATAGAGGCCAAAACATTAAAACAGAAAAAAATATCAGACATACATAATAGAGTAAAAATTGGAAATGAAAGTTCTGCTGATTTGTTTGTATCAATACATTTGAACAAAATCCCACAACAACAATATGATGGTTGGCAAACATTTTATAAGCAAGGGAGTGAAGAAGGAAAAAAACTTGCAATATCAATACAAAATAATTTAAATGAAGCAATTCAAAAAGAAAATAATAGAGTAGCAAAAACAATAGAGAACATATATATAATAAAACATGTAGAGATTCCAATTACAATTGTAGAATGTGGATTTTTATCAAATTCAACTGAAGAAAAAAAGCTTTTAGAAGATGATTATCAAAACAGATTAGCATGGGGAATTTATAATGGAATAATTGATTATTTTTACGATTAAAGTCAATATTATTATTGACTTTTTTACGATTTGAGTGTATGATATAAGCATAAATTTAGGACAAGTAAAAAAGAAGAAAACCTATAAACAAAAATCCTAAGGAGGAAAAATATGGGAGAAGTTATAGTAATAACATCAGGAAAAGGTGGAGTAGGTAAAACAACAACAACAGCAAATCTAGGATCAAGTTTAGCATTAGAAGGAAAAAAAGTAGCATTAATAGATACAGATATTGGTTTAAGAAACTTAGATGTTGTAATGGGGCTAGAAAATAGAATAGTATATGATATAGTAGATGTTGTTGAAGGAAAATGTAAACTAAGACAAGCATTAATAAAAGATAAAAGATTTAAAGAATTATATTTATTGCCTGCAGCACAAACAAGAGATAAAAGTGCAGTAAATGAAGAACAAATGATAGAATTAACAAATAAATTAAAAGAAGAATTTGATTATATACTTGTAGATTGTCCTGCAGGAATTGAACAAGGTTTTAAAAATGCAATTGCAGGAGCAAATAGAGCAATAGTAGTAACAACGGCAGAAATATCATCAATAAGAGATGCTGATAGAATCATAGGATTATTAGAATCAGCAGAAATAAAAAATCCAGAACTAGTAATAAATAGAATTAGACCTAATATGGTAAGAAAAGGTGAAATGATGGATGTCGATGATATTGTTGATTTATTGTCTATTGATTTAATAGGTGTAGTTCCAGATGATGAATATATAATAACACAAACAAATAAAGGTGAACCAGTAATTCAGAACAGAAAAGCACCATCAGGAAAAGCATATTTAGAAATTGCAAAAAGAGTTCTTGGGGAAAACATAGAAGTAACAATACCTGGAAGAGAAAAAGGTTTCTTTTCAAGAATAAAAAGCATATTTAAAAAATAAAACAATAAAGGAGAAAGGATAATGTTTGAAAGCATAATGAAATTAGTAAGAAAAGTAACAAAAAAAGAAGATCAAACATTAAAATCTAAAGATGCAGCAAAAGAAAGACTACATCTAGTATTAATGCAAGATAGAGCAAATGTATCCGCAGACTTTTTAGATTTGATGAAACAAGAAATAATAGACGTAATAAAAAAATACATAGAGATAGATGAAAGCGCAATAGATGTAAAACTAACCAATAAAGATAATGGGGATGGAACAAATGGTGCACCAGCATTATATGCTAATATACCAATTTTAAATATAAAAGATGAAGTAAGACAAACAGCAAAAGTAAAAACAAAAGACGAAGAAAAAAAAGAAAACTTTATAAATGATAATGAAGAAAAAAAAGAAACTTTATCAGAAGATAATCAAGAAAAAGAAGAAATCACAATAATAGAAGAAAATACAAAAACAATAGAGGAAAAGAACAAAAACGAACAAAATAACAATTCAAACAATTATAAATCAAATAATAATTTTAAGAAAAAACAAAAAAAACATAAAAATTAAGAATAAAGAGTGATTTAATGGATATAAGAAGATTAAGAAAGATAGAATGGCTGATTCCAATAGCAGCAATAATATTATGTGTAATTGGACTAGTTGCATTATATTCAGCTTCATATGATACAAATTTAGAAGAATTTAAGAAACAAGCAATTTGGATTGGCATAAGTTTTGTACTTATGCTAATTGTTATGTTAATAGATTATAAAATTTTAATTAAAGTGTCACCGATTTTTTATGGAATTTCAATAATAATGTTAATTGCAGTACTATTTACCAAACCAATAAATGGTGCAAGGAGTTGGTTTGTAATAGGAGATGATTTATTTTCATTTCAACCAGCTGAAATATCAAAAATATTTATAATTTTATTTATGTCATACGTTATTTCTTTTATTCAGATAAGAAATGGAAGAGATGAAATAAATAGAATTAGCAAGTTAGCATTAATATTATTAGCAATAGCAATTCCTTTAGTACTTATAATTGTAGAACCAGATTATGGAACAGCAGCAGCATATATTGTGTCATTTTTACTAATGATTTTTGTAGCGGGAATTGATAAAAAATACATTATTGTATCAATTTTGATAATAGCTATAGCAACACCTATAACATATAATTTTATTTTACCAAAACATGCAAAAGATAGAATTGACACATTTTTAAATCCAGAATCAGATCCAACAGGATCTGGATATAATATTTTACAATCTAAATTAGCAATAGGCTCTGGACAAATTACTGGAATGGGAGTATTAAAAGGAAATCAAACACAATTAGGATATTTATATCCTAAAACAACAGATTTTATTTTTGCAGTAGTCGGAGAAGAAATGGGCTTTATAATTGCATGCTCAGTAATATTACTGAATATATTGATTATTGTAAAAGCAGTTCAGATTGCAAAAGGGATAAAAGATGAAGCAGGAGCATATGTTGCAATTGGAATTGCTGGAATATTTTTATTTCATACTCTAGAAAATATTGGTATGACAATGGGAGTATTACCAATAACAGGAGTTCCATTATTATTTGTAAGTTATGGTGGAAGTTCTATGATGACAAGTTTTGTTGCAATTGGAATTTTATTAAATATTAGTAGTCAAAGACGAAATGGTTTATTTAACAAATAGGAGTAAAAAATGTATTTAAAAAAATTAAAAATTGGAAATATAGAATTAAAAAATAATTTAATATTAGCTCCAATGGCAGGTGTAACAGACCTGCCTTTTAGAATAATTACAGAAAAATTTGAGCCAGGTTTAGTATGTACTGAAATGGTAAGCTCAAAAGCATTGTTTTTTGGAGATGAAAAAACGAAAAAGTTACTAAAACGTGATGAAGAAACAGTTCCAGTAAGTATGCAGATATTTGGAAGTGATCCTGAAACTATGGGATTTGCAGCACAATATGTGAGTAAACTTGCAGACATAGTAGATATAAATATGGGATGTCCTGCTCCAAAAGTAGTAAAAAATGGAGATGGAAGTAAATTATTATTAGACTTAAATAAAGCAGAAGAAATAATAAAATCAGTAGTAAAAAATTCAACAAAGCCAGTGACTTTAAAATTTAGAAAAGGTTGGAATGATGAGAATATTGTTGCTTGTGAATTAGCAAAGATTGCTGAAAAATGTGGAGTGTCAGCAATAACAATTCATGGAAGAACAAGAGAAGAGTATTATTCTGGAAAAGCAGACTTAGACATTATAAAAACAGTTAAAGAATCTGTAAAAATACCTGTAATAGGTAATGGTGATATAATTGATGAGGAATCAGCATTAAGAATGTTTGAATATACAGGTGTAGATGGAATAATGATAGGAAGAGGAGCAATAGGAAATCCATGGATATTTGAGCAGATAAAATACTATTTAGAAAACAATAAAAAAATGTCAGCACCAACTAATAAAGAGAAATATGAAATTATAAAAGAACATTTAGAATTAAATTTAAAAGAAAAAGGTAATGTGGTTGGAATTAATGAGATGAGAAAACATATATCAGCATATACAAAAAATATGCCAGAGGCATCAAGATTTAGAGATGAAATTAACCATATAACAGATGTAAATATTCTTATGTCAAAAATTCAAGAATTTTTTATTGATATTTTCGATAAAAAATAGTAAAATAAATATGAAAAAAAGAGAAAGGAAAATCTAGTTTTGGAAAAGAAAAAAATAGCACAAGCAATGTCAGAAAAATTAGAATATATTTGTTTAGATTTAGAACAAATACCAGAAACATTAAAATATGTTGAAAATATAAATTTTAAACCAAATATAGGAATAGAAGAAAACAAATATAGACAATATAGATTTGTATCACCAAAAGAACTAGAAATATTGTTATCACCATGTAATAGACTAGAAGATACAAAGACTAAATATTCTAAAGCTAAACCATTAGTTTCATATTTGGAGCCAAAAACAGAAGAAGAAAAAGAATTACATAAAGAATTTTTAAGGATGTTAGAAGAAGTTGATATTGATGAAATAAAACAAATAGAGGAACAACAACAATTATTAAACAAAAAAATCCCATTTAAAGTAAGATATCCAAAAAACTATTTATGGCAAATATATTATTCCGAAATTGATGATAAATACTTTATGATAGTAACAACTGAAGATCAAGATTATTCAACATTTTTCTATGTATTAAAAAAACAATTAGAAAAGAAAAAAGCTGGAAAAATATTTGTTCCAATTAATAATATAGATTATTCAAAAGAAATACTAAATAAAACAGAAATTGAAAGTTTAGAAAACTATTTATGGACATTTACAAATGATTGGCCTTCTATATATGAAGTATATGATAAAACAGGAAAAATTTCATTACAAATAGTTGGACAAACACAAGTATTAGGAAATATTAAATCAGAGTATAAAGTTAAATTAACAAGTAAAATAGATGCAAGTAAATTTTTTAAGTTAGTAAAAGCACTATATATAGTACAAACAGAAGTGCCAGAATATTATAAATTTGAAGTTCAAATAGATAAACAAGGAAAAATTGAATTCCAATACCAAAATCAAATATTAAAATATGATGAATTAACAGAATTTGTTAATGAACAATATAAAAAATTAATTGATATAGAAGATGAAAATATAAAAAATAATATTGAATATCTAAAAAAACTAAATATTTTAAAAGAAGAAACAGAAAAATTAGAAGCTGATTATATAGAAAAAGAAAAACAAATTTCAACATTTTTAGAATGTAAAAAAACTTTTTTTGGCAAAGTAAAATATTTCTTTAAATATAGTGGTAAAAAGAAGAAAAAAGGAGAAAAAGAAGAAAAGAAAGAACAAAATATTAAAAGTACAAATATAGTTGAAACAGAAGAAATAGTAAATGATGATGATGAAAAAATAAAAAGACAATATACATTGGATGATTTATTAGAAAAAGGTAAAAGTGCGGCTAGTAAAGAAAAAGAATTTAATAATACAAAAATGGACATAAATGCAATGAAACTAAAAAAAGTAAATTTAACCAAAAAAATAGAAAATGCATCAGCATTTATAGCAGAAATAGATAGTCATAAAAAAAGTATATTTGAATTTTGGAAATATAGTAATAAAGATGAAGTGAAAACATTGTCAGAAGGGGAAGCTGAAGTAGTTAATGTAAAACCACATGCAAAAATATTTGATTTTGAAGAAGATTTTGAAGAATTCGGAACAACTATGGATCAAATTCAAAGAAAAAAGTTTAATAAAGAAGAATTAGATGCAATATATATTGCTAGTACAGAACAAATAGAGCCATTAAATAAAGTAAAAACAAATTCATTAGAACCAAAAGAATTAGATAAATATCTAAAAACTTTAAAAGCAGAACAAAAAGAACTAAAAGGAAAACTTGATGAAGAACTTGATATTTTTGGAGGATTAGAAGAAGATACAAGAAAAATAAAAAAATTAGCTAATAAGACACATAGAGAAAATCCAAAAAATAAATTTTTAATACTAGGACTTACAAAACAGTATAAAGTAGTTGATTATAAGGTCAACTTAAGTCAATCAATATGGAGAATTAATGAAGCATTATCAAAAATGACAACAAGTCAAGAAATTATAGCATATATGTGGACAGAAGATGGAGTTACTATTGACGCAAACAAAATAAATATATTTAATTTAGATGCTGAAGATGAAATAAAGAAAGCAATTGAAAAATCTGAAGATAATAAAATAAATTTATATAAAATAAAATTAGACAAAGGCTCAAATGTAATAGCATTTTCTAATTGTATATATTATGATAATCAAAATAAGACATTACCAGTAGGAATGGATAATGATACTAGAATTATTGCAAAATTAAGTGACATGAATGTAGAACTAGATTCAAAAAAGGTTATAAAAGTAGGAAAATTAGATGATGAAGAAATGGGAACAAAATTAATAGTAAAAAATATTAATATTTTGGAATATACGGTAAAACAGATGGAGGAAGAATAATGTCAGAGTTTAAATCAGGTTTTGTGGCAATGCTAGGAAGAACAAATGTTGGAAAATCAACTTTGGTAAATCTTTTAGTTGGTGAGAAAATTGCTGCAACAGCAAATAAAGTTCAAACAACAAGAACTGCAATAAGAGGTATTGTAAATAGAGAAAATTCTCAAATCATATTTATAGATACTCCTGGAATTCATAAACCAAAGACAAAATTAAATGAAACAATGATTGAAACATCATTTGGAGTAATAAAAGATATTGATTTAATATTATTTGTTATAGAAGCTACAAGTGATGAAATTGGAAGAGGAGATATGAGAATCTTAGAGAAGATTAAAGAATCTAAGAAAAAAGCAATATTAATTATTAATAAAATAGATTTAGTAAAAAAAGAGAGTTTATTAAAATTAATTGATTTATATCAAAAAGAATATAACTTTGAAGCTGTAATTCCTGTATCATCAATAAAATCAAAATATAGAGATATTATATTAGATGAAATAGAAAAAGTATTAAAGCCTGGACCAGCATATTATGATGTTGAAGAATATACAGATCAGACAATGAGGCAACTTGCTGAAGAGACAATAAGAGAAAAAGCATTAATGTATTTACAAGACGAAGTTCCACATGGGATATATGTAGAAGTAACAAAAATGAAATTAAAGAAAACTAAGAATAAAGAAGAATTTTATGATATTGAAGCAACAATATATTGTTTAAGAGAATCACATAAAGGAATAATAATTGGAAAAGATGGAACGATGTTAAAAAGAATTGGACAATCAGCAAGAATTGACATGGAAAGAAACTTTGGAACAAAAGTTAATTTAAGAACATGGGTAAAAGTTAAAGAAAATTGGCTTGATGATACATCAGTTGTAAAAAAATTCAAGTTACAATAATAGTCACAAATATGAATAAAAAATAATAAAATGCAAAAGATAATGTTAAAGGAAGTGAGCTTATGATTAAAAAAATTGCATGGGACACATTTAAAAATACAGGAGATGTTAATACATTTTTAGAATTAAAACAATTTCAAGGAATAGAAGAACAATTGCAAAATAATAATATGGAACAAAAGGCGGAAAAATATGGGGACAATAAAAACAAGTGGGATAATAATCTCTGAAAGCAATTTAGGAGATTATGACAAAATGCTTACAATGTTAACTCCAGGATTAGGCAAGATATCATGTGTTGCTAAAGGGGCGAGGCGTCCGAGAAGTGCCTTGCTAGCTGGAACACAGTTATTTTGCTTTGGAGAGTATATGATGTATAAAGGGACAAATACATATAATATAAATTCTTGTGATACTATTGAAGTTTTTTATAATTTGAGAACAGATTTAGATAAACTTAATTATGCAATAGAGATTACAAAAATTGTAAGAGATGTAACTGATGAAAATGAAAATTGTTATAAAATATTACAAATGTTATTAAATACGTTATATACTTTATCAGAGACAGATAAAAATATAGATTTAGTTATAAGTACATTTAAGTTAAAATTATTATGCTTTCTTGGTTTTACACCAAGAATTATGGAATGTGTAAATTGTAAAGAAAAAAATAATTTGAAGTACTTTAGTCTAAAAAATGATGGCTTTAAATGTGAAAATTGTGGAAGATTAGATAAAGGGGCAATTTCAATATCTGAAAGTACAGTATCAGCGATTAGATATATTGTTATGGCTCCAGCAAAAAAATTATTTTCATTTTCTTTAAAAGATGAATCTTTAAATGAATTAAAACTTGTTTCAAAATTATATTTTGATGATAAATTAGAAAGATAATATAAAAAGCCCGCAGATGATTTTTTTCATCTGCGGGCTTTTGTGAAAAACTAAAATATAAAATCTATTTTAGTTTCCAGAGAAGACCATAACACACTGAGGATCGCGAGACTTCTCTACCATCGCCGTTGCCACATCTTTGCAGAACTTGGTGAACAGCTGAGTGTTCAGGGTTGCATAGTAGGCAGCACCAGCGGGTTTGGCGCTGGGCATCTTCTGGAGTTCTTCCATAATAGAGGACGGAACATCTTCCTGTACAGAAGGATGTTCGGCCAGGTATTTGCGGAACTCGGCAGATGATGCTTTTCTGTTGCAAAAAGAAATTGCAGGGACAGAATAGTTGGCGTAGTAGTTTCCGTCATTCTCAAAAATGCTCATAATTAGCCCTCCTTGTAGGCCACAAAATTATAATAGGCAAATCAGCCTATATTATTATTATAGTATAATTAGAAAAAAATGTCAATGTTTATGTAAAATGAATTTGACTTTATAAAATAGATATGCTAAAATTCAATTAAATAAAAAAAGGGAGCGGAAAATGGACGAAGTAGTAGATATATTAGTTACAACATATAATACAAATGAAAAATATCTAAAAAAACAAATTGAAAGTATATTAAGACAAACATATAAACATATAAAAATATATATAAGTGATGACAATTCAAATAAAAATGAAATAAAGGAATTACTAGAAGAGTATGAAAAAAATGATAATCGAATAAGATTATTTTTGCAACCTCAAAATTTAGGATATAATAAAAATTTTGAATTTTTGTTACAACAATCTACAGCAAATTATATAATGTTTTCAGATCATGACGATGTTTGGCATAAAGATAAAGTAGAAAAAAGCCTAAAATTATTAAAAGACAAAGATGTTGATATGGTTTATTGCAATTGTAGACAAATAGATGAAGATGGAGTTGTGCTAAGAGACAACTATTTCAAATATAAAAATGTACCATTAGTAAAAGGGAATGATAAATTGGCAATATCAAGATGTGTTGGGATTGGATGTTCTCAAATAATAACTAAATCAGTTAAAGAAAAGATGATACCATTTAAATCTAAAGTAATTGCACATGATTGGTTAGCAGCTTTTATTGCAAATGAAGGAAAGGGAATAGACTATATAAAAGAAGAATTATTTGATTATAGATTACATAATTCAAATGTTTTTGGAGGACGAAGTTTAAATCAAAATTTGAATAGATGGAAAGAGAAGAATGGTAATAGTTATGATGCATTCTTAAAATACAGAGAAGATGCTATAAAAAGGGCATATGATGGTGGAATAAAGATGTGTGAACAATATGCAAATAAAAAAATAGATTTAGAATTTTGCCAAAAAGCAATAAATTATTATAATGAAATATATAAAACAAAGAAAATAAATATAAGAAATATAGGAGACTATTTCAAAATTTTATCAGGAAAAAATCAAGGAAAGAAAATGATAAGAGAAATTGCATTGTTTCACTTTCCAATATTTTCATATTTAAAATATAGATACTAAAAGTGGTATTAGAATAGGAGAAAATGGGATGAAAACAAAATAGTATTTGAATTTTTTATTAGATGACTATAATTCTAGTAATTATTTGCAAGAAACAGAAGATGGACTTACAGATTACCTATATTCATTAAAAAATAAAGGAAAAGTTATCATATAAGAATCCAGCATATGAAACTGCCAAAACAACAGATAAAATAATTGCAATGAATGAAGTATTAAAAAATATAAATATGACATCACAAGGAATTGGTTCTGGAACTGGATATATAGAATTATCAAATGGGTCTTTTTCAGTTGATAATAGTATGAATTAAAAAAAAATTACATGGAATGTATTTTCTATGTAATTCTTTTTTTTGAGGTTCATTTATTGACAAATAAGCAATTTAAAGATAGAATGTAGAAGATAAAAAACAGAGGGGTAAAGTGCGAAAGGAAAAGAAAAAATGGAATTTTTAAAAGTATTTTTGAAAAACAAAAGATTAGCATGGCAATTAGGAAAAAACGACTTTAAAAACAGGTTTGCTAATACAAGTTTAGGAAGCGTATGGGGATTTTTACAACCATTTGTATTTATGATGATGTATGTAATAGTATTTCAATATATATTTAAACAAACAGGACCTGGAGGAGCACCATATGTAGTATGGTTTATGCCAGGAATGGCAATGTGGATGACAATAAATGATGGAATTATAGGAGCAAGCAATTCAATAAGAGGATATAGTTATTTAGTAAAAAAAGTAGTATTTCCAGTAGATATAATACCATTAATATCATTAATAGCTAATGCATTTGTATCATTATTTTTAATTGTTATAGCAACAGCAGTATGTGTAATATTCAAATTTGTACCAAATGTATTTCAAATGATATATATGATAATTTCAGTATATATATTCTTAATAGCAATAACAAGATTTACATCAGCTGTTGCAACATTAGTTCCAGACTTTTCAAATTTATTAGGAATTGTAATGCAAATATGTATGTGGCTTACACCAGTTGTTTGGGACTTATCAATGATTGCAGAACATCATAAAATTTCAATGATTATGAAATTCTTACCATTTACATATTTAGTAACAGGATTTAGAGATTGTTTTATGGGAAATACAAATATAGTAACAGCAAACCATGGAATGTTTACAATTGCATTTTGGGTAATAACAATATTAATTTTTGCATGGGGAAATTATATATTTAAAAAGAGTAAAAAAGATTTTGCAGATGTATTATAAACAATAGAAGGGAAGCAAAAATGAAAGAAAAAGTAGATGTTCTTGTAGCAACATATAATGGAGAAAAATATTTAAGAGAACAATTAGATAGTATAATAAAACAAACATATAAAAATATAAGAATTTTAATTTCAGATGATTGTTCAAAAGACAGAACACAAGAAATATTGCAAGAATATGAGAAAAAAGATGATAGAATAAAAATATTTTTACACGACAGGAACTTAGGTTCAAATAAAAATTTTGAATTTTTACTAAGACAAGTAGAAAGCAAATTTTATATGTTATCAGATCAAGATGATGTATGGCTTCCAGAAAAAATAGAAAAAACTATTCAAAAACAAAAAGAAACAGGAGCAGATTTAGTTTTTGGAGACTTAGAAGTAGTAAATGAAAAATTAGAAACAATATATCCTTCTTTTGGAGATTTCATGTTATTGAATAGAAAAATAAATAAATACATTGGAAGTTATAAAGTAAATTATTTATATAATGTAGTTACAGGTTGTACAATATTATCTACAAAAGAATTTATAGAAAAAATATTACCATTTCCAACAGATTCTAAATATTTAATACATGACCATTGGATTGGAATTGTTATTGCATTAAATGGAAAATTGGCATATATGCCAGAAAGGTATATAAAATATAGGCAACATGGAAATAATCAAGTTGGAACAAATAAGATATCACATAATTTTCAAGAATTAGAACAAGTAAGAGAATTATTCGTAAATGTAAAATTAGGTGTATTTGGTACATATGTAAAACATAAAGAAATATTTCCAGAAAAACTTCAAAAACAAAATGAAAAAGCATATAAATATTTTCAAGATATTCAAAAAAAGAAAAACTTTAATTTTAAAGGATGGGGAATATTTCATGAATTATATAAAACAGAAACATTAATTTATTATATAGAAAACTTTATAATAATGAATATGCCTGCAATAGGAAGAGGATTGTTTAAAATTAGAAGAGGATTTAAAAAATTAAAAAGATAGGCGAAAAGGAGTTATACAATATGAGTGAAACAGTTTTAAAAATAGAAGGGCTTTCAAAAGATTACAAAATGTTTGCAAGGAAAAAAGATAGGATAATAGAAACATTATTTCCAGGAGTTGAAAGACATGGAGTATTTGAAGCAATGCATGATTTTAATTTAGAAGTAAAAAAAGGTGAAGTACTTGGTGTCTTAGGAAAAAATGGTGCAGGAAAATCAACATTATTAAAAATGATAACAGGTGTTGTAACACCAACAAAAGGAACAATAGAAGCTAAAGGAAAAATAAGTTCACTTTTAGAGTTAGGAACAGCATTTAATCAAGAATTAACTGGATATGAGAATATATATCAACATGGACAAGTTATGGGATTAACAAATGAAGAAATAAAAGCTAGAGAACAGGAAATAATAGACTTTGCAGATATAGGGGATCACCTATATCAACCAGTAAAAACATATTCATCAGGAATGTTTGCAAGACTAGCATTTGCATGCGCAATAAATGTTAATCCAGATATATTAATTGTAGATGAAGTATTATCTGTTGGAGATATGTCATTCCAATTAAAATGTTTCAAAAAATTTGAACAATTTAAAGAAAGTGGAAAAACAATTTTATTTGTAACACATAGTATAACTGATATTTTAAGAAACTGTACAAGAACAATTATAATTGATGCAGGCAGAAAAATATTTGATGGAGATGTAAAAGAAGGAGTAGAAAAATATAAGAAAATTATAGTTGGACTAGATGATAAAACGAGTAAAGAAGGAATACTTACAGATAAACAAATATTAGAAAAAAATCCTAATTATCAAGCATTAAAAGAGAAAAATGGAGAAACATGGAAATCACACTTTAATGAAAATCCAAATTTAATTACATATGGAGATGGAAGTGTAGAAGTAGTAGATTATGGAATGTTTGATGAAAATGAAAATTATATATCAGTATTAGAAAATGATAAAGAAGTAGTATTAAAATCTAAAATAGTTTTTCATAAAGATGTAAAAGATCCTATATTTACAATGACTGTAAAAGATTTTAAAGGTCTTGAGATGGCAGGAACAAATACATTAATAGAAAAAATTGCGACAGGAAATTATAAAAAAGGTGATGTAGTAGTTGCAGAATTCAGACAGGTAATAAATGTAGCACCAGGAAAATATACATTATCATTTAGTTGTACACATTTTAATAGTAAAGGTGAATTAGAAGTATTAAACAGAAAATATGATGCATTATTGATTGAAGTTTTATCTACAAAAGATACTGTTGGATTGATGAGATTAGATTCAAAAATCAAAATTGAAAAAATAAGAGGAAATAATGAAAAATAAAAAGAAAATATTTTTAACAGTAATAATATTAATAATACTTGTAGGAATTTTGGAAGTTTGGAAATTAAATTTAAAGACGACTACACTAGAACAATTAAAAAATAGTGGACATAGTCAAATGATGGGATATATCATAAAAACAGATAATGATAAAATAATTGTTATTGATGGTGGGACATCTGATGATACAGAAAATCTTTTACAGAAAATAAACGAATACACAGGAAAAGTAGATTATTGGTTTATAACACATCCACATCAAGACCATGCAACAGCATTTATTGAGATAGTAAATAATTATAATATAGATATTGGTAAAGTATATGTAACAACAGAAGATGAAGAATGGTATAATAAATATGGAGATGGTAGAGCAGATGAGTGTATAAGATTTTTAGACACTATAAAATCTGAAAAAATATCTTCAAAAGTTGAAGAAGTAACATTAAATGAACAAATACAAATTGATAATATAAAATGTGAAATTTTAGGAATAAAAAATCCAGAAATAACAAAAAATGCAATAAACAATTCTAGTATGGTAATAAAAATGGAGACAAAGAAAAACTCAATTTTATTTTTAGGAGATACTGGAGTAGAAAGTGGAAATAAATTATTAGATAATCAAAAGGAAAAATTAAAAGTAAATATATTGCAAATGGCACATCATGGTCAACAAGGAGTTAGTAAAGAAATATATGAATACATAAAACCTAAAATATGTTTATGGCCAACACCAGATTGGCTATGGATTAATGATTCAGGGAATGGTGAAGATTCAGGACCTTGGAAAACTAAAGAAACTAGAAAATGGATTGAAGAATTAAATGTAAATAAAAATATTATAGAGAAAGATGGAAATATAAAAATTTCAATATAAAGAGGTGGAAATAGTGGGTGAAGTTCAAAGTCCTAATATATTAAATTGGTATCCTTTTAAAGAAAACCAAAAAATAAAAGAAATAAAAAATATAGAAGAAATTGATTTATGTAATGAAAAATTTGATGTAATTATACTTGTAGGAATCTTTGAAAATCAAAATATCAAATTAAAAGAACTTATAAAAAAGGTAGAAAAAATTTTAGAAGAAAAAGGAAAAATACTAATAACAATTGATAATAAATTTGGGCTAGAAGCATTTAATGGAACGCCAGATAAAATATATAAAAAGAAATTTGCTAGTTTAACAGGATATAATAATGAACAAAATAAAAGAGAAACATATACAAAATCAAGTATAGAAAATGAAATAAGAAAATTAGGATATAATATGAGATTTTATTATCCATTACCAGATTATAAAAATCCTAATGTGATTTTTACAGATGAACAATTGCCAGAATATAATAGTATAGATAAATATCATCCATATTATATAGAAAATAATGATATTACATTTAATGAAATTGATGTATTTAGAGAAATATTAAAAACAGATAAAAATATGTTTACATTTTTTGCAAATTCATTTCTAATTGAAATAACAAAAGGAGAATATGATAAAACATATAAATATATATCTTTTAATAATATAAGAAAAGAAAAATATAGACTAATTACAAAAATTGCAGATGAATATGTGGAAAAACAAGAAGTAAATGAAAAAGCACATAAACATTATGAAAATATAAAAAGAAATATAAGATATTTAAATGAAAAGGATATAAAAACTGTTGATTATATAGAAGATCAAATAATAAGAAGTAAATATATAGAGCAAAAAAATTTATTAAATAATAGATTAACAGAACTACTTGAAGAACAAAAAAATGATGAATTTTATGAAATATTAGATAAATTTATAGAAAAAATTAGTATTGATATATATCATGAAGAAAATTATGAAAAAACAGCATTTGGAAAATATAATGTAGAAATACAAGATAAAACTATAATAAATGATTTGCATTTTACTCCTAAAGGATTATGGGATATGACATTTAAAAATTGTTTTTATATAGATAATGATTTCTATTTCTTTGACCAAGAATGGGACGAGCCTAATTTACCAGTTGAATATATTTTATATAGATCTATTTTATATACAATATCATTAAGAAGATTTATAAAAATTGAGGATTTATTAGAAAAATACAATTTAACAAAATATTTAGAATTATTTAAAAAACTAGATGATAAAATGCAAGAAATGGTAAGAGATGATAAAACATGGAAATCATATAAGCAAAATAATATTATAGATATAGAGGCTACAAAACAAGAATTAATAAATCAAAATATAAGAAATAAGGAACAAGAACAAGAAATAGAAAATTTGAATATTAGAAGTAATGCACAAAAAGCAGAAACTGATAATTTAAAAGAACAAATTTTTAATTTAACAGAAGAAAATAAAAGATTAAGAGAGCAATATGTAAAAATACCAAAATGGAGGTTTTTATGGAAAAAAAAATAGATATTTATAAACATCAAAAGAAAAAATTAAAAATAGAAAATCCAAAAAAAGTAAGTGTAATAATTCCAAATTATAATTACGAAAAATATATAATAGAGAGAATAGACTCTGTATTAATGCAAACATATCCAATATATGAAATTGTTATATTAGATGATTGTTCACCAGATAATAGTGTTGAAGTAATAAACAAAAAAATAGAAGAAATAAAAAAACAATATCCAGAAATAAAAGTTCAGTTTATAATTAATGAAAAAAATAGTGGTGGATGTGTATTTAAACAATGGAAAAAAGGATTCGATGCTTCAACAGGAGATTATATTTGGATTGCAGAAGCAGATGATTCTGCTGAAAATGATTTTGTTGAAAATTTAATAAAACCATTTGATGATCCAGAAGTTGTATTATCATATTGTGAATCTGCTAGAATTGATGGAGAAAATAATTTAATAAGAGAAAAATCAGATGATTTATATGATATGTGCAGAACAGGAGAATGGAATAAATCATATATATGGCCAGGAGAAAAAGAAATAAAAGAACATTTAAGTGTAACAAATACAATATTAAATGTTTCTAGTGTAATGTGGAAAAAGCAAGATTACACAGAAATTTTAGAAAAAGCAGGAGAATTTAAGGTTGCAGGAGATTGGTATATTTATTTTAACATATTAAAAAATGGAAAGATTAGTTGGTGTAATAAGCCACTTAACTATTATAGAAAACATGGCTCATCAGTATGTACAGATGTTAAGGCAGAAATTGAATTTAATGAAATTTGTAGAATTCAAGATGAGATATCAAAAACATATGAATTAACACAAGAAATTAAAGACAAACAAGAATTAAGAAGAAGCTTCATGTATCCATTATTACCAAAAAAAGATAATGGAAAAAAGAAGATTGCATGGGTAATACCACATCCTGGAAAAGGATCTGGTGGACATAGAACAATAATTCAAAATGTAAATGCTTTAATAAGAGCAGGATATGATTGTGATTTATATTTTGAAGAAGATGGAGTTTCAACATCTGAAATAGTAAGACAAAAAATAAATGATTGGTATGAAAAATGTGATGCAGGAGTATATGTTGGATTTGATTTAAAACAAGAATATGATTTGATGTTTGCAACAGGTTGGCAAACAGTAGAATTTGTAAGAAAACTATCAGCAAAGAAAAAGGCATATTTTATACAAGATTTTGAACCATGGTTCTTCCCAATGGGAGATCAATATTTAATTACAGAAAATTCATATAGATATGGATTTTTACCAGTAACAATAGGAAAATGGCTAGCTCATAAAATGCAAGCTGAATTTAATACACCAGCAGAATATTTTAGTTTTGGTGCAGATTTGAATGTATATAAGCCATTACCAAAAATAAAGAAAGAAAATGCAATATGTTTTGTATATCAGCCAGAAAAACCAAGAAGATGTGATTATATAGGATTAAAAGCATTAAAAATATTAAAAGCAATGAAACCAGATGTACAAATATATTTATATGGTTCAAGCATTCCTGCAACATTTGAATTTGAATGTAAAAATTTGAACATAATACCAATAAAAGAATGTAATGAATTATACAATAAATGTAAGGTTGGAATATGTATGAGTGCATCAAATCCATCAAGAATACCATTTGAAATGATGGCAGCAGGATTACCAGTAGTAGAATTATATAAGGAAAATAACATATATGATTTACCAGATGAAGGAGTATTACTTGCACAACCAATACCAGAAGCTATTGCAAGTGCAATTGCATACATTTTAGACAATCCACAAGTGGCAGAAAAGATGTCTAAATTTGGTGTACAATATATGAAAAATTATCCACTTGAAAAAGGATTTGAAGAATATTTAAAAGCAGTAAAAGACATGTTAGAAACAGATTATAAAGATATACCAGAGATAAAACCACTTTATAAAAAATCAGCTTTTTTAGCTACAGAAGAAGCAATGAAATGCTCAGAAGAGTTACAAAAAGCACAACCAATATATGTAGACAATCATGGAAAAACATATAGATTTTTAAGAAGATGTAAAAGAGTGTTGAAAAATATTTTAATAAAAATGGGGATAAAAAAACAATAAAGAAAGAGGATTGTGAATGAAATCTCTAATAAGGAAAGTAAAAAAAGTTTTAAATGCAATTAATTTACAAAATATGAAATCAGTTCTTAGATATATAAAGAATAATGGTTTTAAAGGTTTAGGAACAACAATAATTAACAAAATAAGATTTGGAAAGGTAGTGTTAGACGAATATGCAACATGGATTGCTAATAATGAGCCTAATACTGCTGAACTTGAAAATGAAAAAAAGTACGAATCTTGTCAAAATTTGAAATTTGATATAATATGCCCAAATGATGAGAAACTAATAAAAAGTATAGAAAATCAAACATATAAAAAATATAATGTTTATGAATTTGAGAAAGAAAGAATATTAAACTCAAAAAGTGATTATTTAATCTTTTTAGGTAATAATATAGAACTTGCTCAATTTGCATTATATGAAATAGTAAAATCAATAGAATATAGAGATAGTATATTAATTTATTCTGATAATGACAAATTAATAGATGAAAAAAGAACTGAACCACACTTTAAACCAGGATTTGCAAGAGATACAATTTTATCTCAAAATTATATTGGACAATTTATTGCAGTAAAAACAGATTTTATAAAAATACATCAAGATATTTTAAATAATTTAAATAAGAATATAATTTATGACATAATATTACAAATTAGTGAAAAAACAAGAAAAATTGAACACATTCAAAAAATACTATATCATGAAACAATTGAAAACAGAAAAATAGATGTTGAAGATGAAAAACAAATAATAGCAAAACATTTAAAAAGAATGAACTTAGAATATGATAATATAAAAGATGGAAGATTTGAAGGACAATATAAAATTAATTATAAAATAAAAGGAAATCCATTAGTATCACTAGTTGTACCAAATATGGATCATATACAAGATTTAAGTAAATTGCTAAAATCTTTAGAAAAATCAACATATTCAAATTATGAAGTTATAATAGTAGAAAATAATAGCAAAAATAAAGAAACATTTGAATATTATGAAAAGATTTCAAAACAAGATAATAGAATAAAGGTCTGCAAATTTGATATAAATTACTTTAACTATTCTGCAATTGTAAATTATGGTGTTGAATGTTCAAATGGTGAATACATAGTAATGTTAAATAATGATATAGAATTTATAACAGAAGACTGGATTGAACAATTACTTATGTATGCACAAAGACCAGATGTAGGAATATGTGGTGCAAAATTATATTTTCCAGATAGAAGTATTCAACATGCAGGAGTTACATTAGGAACTAGAGGCCTTGCAGGACATAGATGTAGAGAAGTACGAGAAAAAGACTTCAAAAAAGATGATTATATAAATATAGTTCAAGATTTAAGTGCAGTTACAGCAGCATGTTTTATGGTAAGAAAACAATTATATATAGATATGTTAGGCTTTGATGAAAAATTAGCAGTAGCATTTAATGATGTCGATTTTTGTATGAAAATAAGAACTGCAAAATATCTAATTGTATACAATCCATTTGTTGAAGCATATCATTATGAATCAAAATCAAGAGGGGAAGATACAGAAAATACAGAAAAACAAAAAAGATTTGCTAAAGAATATGAGCTTTTTGTAAAAAGATGGTCTAAAGTAATTGCAAAAGGAGATCCTTATTATAATAAAAATTATAGATTAGATACAGATTTGCCAAAGATAAATTATAATAAAATAAATTAAGGAGAAGTTAATGGAAGAATGCAAAAGTGTTATTTTAAGATCAAAGAAAAAAGATAAATTATATATGTTTTTTAAGATTTTATTAGCAACTATTTTTTCAATTACAATTTTTTTAGATAGTAAACTAGTATTTGTAAAAAATATAAGAGGATCAGCTAGTGAAATTTATTTTTCTAGTACAAGTATAAAAGATATTATAATTTTTATTATAACTTGGATATTAAGTTTTGTAGCATTATCAATTATAGATTTATTGATACCAAAAATAGAAAATAAAATTTGTTTAAATGATAAAGGAAAAGAAAAAAAGAAGAGAGTATTTTGGATTACATTTGGAATCTTGATACTGTTATGGATGCCATATGTATTAACATATTTTCCAGGTGGAGTATTTTCAGATACGCAAGTAAGTATAAAACAATGTATACATATATTACAATATGATAACAAAAATCCAATAGCATATACATTTTTAATAAAAATATGTTTAGCTGTTGGAGATATATTTAATAGTTCACAGGTAGGAATTGATGTTTTTGGAATTTGCCAAATTACAATTATGGCTGGAATATTATCATATTTTATATATTGGTTATATAAAAAGAATTTTTCAAATACAGTTTTAGTTTTAATTACATTATTTTTTGGAATCTTCAAATTAATACCAATGTATGCACTTTCAATATGGAAAGATACACCATATTGTTTAGCACTATTTATATATATGCTAAATATAGCAGAAATTGTATATCAAGATGGTAAAAATTTAAATAATGTAAAAGAGATGATTACTTATTCAGTATTATTTATTGCAGTAGCCTTTTTAAGAAATAATGGATTATATGTTGCTATTGCAACAACAATATTAATTTTATTAGTATATAGAAAAAAGAAAATATGGAAATTTACAATATCATCAATAGCTACAATAATATTAGTACTTATAATTCAAGGATCAATATTTACAAAATTGGGATTAACAGATACTCAAGACGGATGGAATGCTGTTATGGTAAATCAAATATTTTATGTAAAAGTAATGGATGGAAACATAACAGAAGTGCAAAATGAAGTTATAGAAAAAATGTGTGAACCTAATAAATTAAAAGAAACATATTCACCAACATTATTAGATGCAACAACAATAAATCCAGAATTTAATAATGGATATATAGTTCAAAATTTAGCTGAAGTAAAAAAAGTTTGGAAAGAACTATTTATTCAAAATCCTAAACTATATATACAAGCATTTTTATTAAACACAATTGGTTTTTGGGATGTTAATAAAGTATTACCAGATGCATATATGTCAGACTTTATGTGGGCCGGAACGGAAGACATAATAAATGTTCATCAAACAAATATAATAGAAGAAGTAACAGGAACATCTATAAAAGAAAAAATAAAAGTAAGAAAATTATATAGTTCAGCAATATTTTTATTTTTTATGCTAACATCAATGGTTTATTCAATAAAAAATAAACGATATAAAAATTTATTGATATATTTACCAGCATTATTTACATGGGGAACAATAATGTTAGCAACACCAATAGCATTTAGTATGAGATATGTATATATCTTAGTATTGATAGTGCCAATGGATTTTGTTATACCATTTTTATCAAAAAATAATAGTGAGGAAAAAATATGAAAGTTTTAATAATAATACCAGCATATAATGAAGCTGAAAACATAGAAAAGACAGTAAATGATGTTATTAAAAATACCAATTATGATTATATAGTTGTAAATGATTGTTCAAAAGACAATACAAAAGAAATTTGTGAAAAAAATAATTTTAATATGTTATCATTACCTATAAATTATGGATTAACTAGTGGAATACAAATTGGAATGAAATATGCTTATAAAAATAATTATGATATTGCAATACAATTTGATGGAGATGGACAACACCAAGCTAAATATTTAAAAGATTTAGTAAAAGAAATTGAAGATGGAAATGTAAATATAGTAATAGGTTCTAGATTTGTAAAAGAAAAGAAACCATTTACAGCAAGAATGTTAGGAAGTAGAATAATAGCTTTTTTTACTAAAATTACAACAGGAAAAACAATAAAAGATACAACATCTGGTATGAGAGCATATGATAAAAATGCAATAAAAGAATTTGTAACAAATACAAGTTTAACACCAGAGCCAGATACAATGGTGTATATGTTAAAAAAAGGTTTAAAAATAAAAGAAGTCCAAGTTGAAATGAAAGAAAGAGAATTTGGAAAAAGCTATTTAACTCCAATAAAATCTATGAAATATATGGTAAATATGATATTTTCAATTTTATTTATAAGAGCAATAACAAGAAAAAAGTAAGAGGTGAAAATTAGTGTCAGTAACATTAAGAGTAATATTAATAATAAGTTCATTTATAGCATTTTACTTATGCATAACAAAAATAAAAAAATCACAATTAAAAATAGAAAATTCAGTAACATGGATGTTGGGATGTATAATTTTAATATTAATGAGCATATTTCCAAATGTAGTTGTATTGATATCAGAAAAACTAGGCTTTGTGGCACCTGTAAATTTTATATTTTTTGTGATGATAGCATTTTTACTAATGCAAACATTTATAGATAATATTCATATAACATCATTAAATGAAAAAATAAAAGATTTAAATCATTATATTGCATTAAAAGAAAAAGAAGAGAAAGATTTAAATAAATAATTACAAAATAAAGGAATGTAATAAAAAATGAACAAAATAAAAGAATTATATCAAAAATATAAAGAAATAATAAATTACCTAATATTTGGGGTGTTAACAACAGTTGTATCATTAGTAACATATTATATATGTGTTTTCACAGTTTTAGATCCAGATAATGCTATTCAATTACAAATTGCTAATGTAATTTCTTGGATTATAAGTGTTGCATTTGCATATATCACAAATAGAAAATTTGTATTTGAAAGTAATGAAGAAAATAAAATAAAAGAAGCAACTAAATTTGTAACTTCAAGAATAGCTACATTATTAATGGATATGGTAATAATGTGTGTTGGGGTAACAACGTTAAAATTTAATGATAAAATTATGAAACTAGTATCACAAGTAGTTGTAATTGTAATGAATTATATATTAAGCAAATTAATAGTATTTAAAAAAAAAAGTCAGTCAAAAATGGAGATAAGAAGTAAGTTAATAAAATTAATGACAATTTGTTTTTCTATAGTATTTTTAATTGCATTATTAAATACAATATTTTTTAATAGAACTACACAAATTAATTATAGTGTTTTATGTATGAGTGTATTGTTAGTATTATCATATATCTTAATATATATAGCTTATAAAAAAATTCAGAAAACTGAATTTAAAAAGAAGCCTACAAAGTTTCAATTTGTGATATTTATAGTAATAATATTTATATTACAGATTGTTTTTGCTATATTAACATTTGCAACTTGTGGTTGGGATTGTGGAATAGTTATGGAAAATGCCTATGAATTAGTAGTTAATAATGATATAAATACTTATTATTTTTCAAGATGTCCTAATAATATAGGAATGTTATTAATTGCTACATATATAATAAGATTTATTAGTTTATTTGGTACACCAACAATAGAACAAGCATATTTATTTACAATCATATTTAATATAATAATAGTGGATATATCAGCAATTTTAACATTTAAAGTATGCCAAAAATTATTTGGAAACAAAATTTGTTATTTCTCAAGTTTATTTATAATACCTTTAATAATGTTTTTACCATATATTATAATACCATATACAGATACTATAAGTATGGTATTTCCAATACTTATATTTTATTTATATATAAAAATAAAAGAAGAGAAGAACGAAAACAAAAGAGCTTTTTTTACAATATTAGAAGGAATGCTTACAATATTAGGATATTATATAAAACCAACAATAGTTATAGTTGTTATAGCAATATGTATTGTAGAAATACTAAGATGTAAAAAAATAAAAATGATAAATCTTATTAATATAATATCATTATTTGCAATTGGATGTATGATTTCATATATGTCGTATTCATATATAAAAAATAAAAATTTAGGAAACATGATAAGAGAAGAGGATTATGAAGAATATGAAATGCCTATGACACACTTCTTAAAAATTGGTTTAAAAGAAGTTGATAGTGGAACTGATTTACCTGTAAAAAATAGAATGCTTTATGGAACATATAATGATGAAGATGTAATAACAACCATGGAAAATGATGGAAAGAATGCAAAGGTAAAAGAAAATTTAGAAACAGTCAAACAAAGGTTAAAAGATTATAAATTAACTGGATATATGAAATTTCTATATAATAAAGGAAATTGGATTTTAGCGGATGGAACATTTTTCTTTGGACAAGAAGGATCTTTTTGGACATCAGAACATTATAATAAAACTAAATTAGGAGTTTTATTACAACAATTAATAAATAATAGAACTAATAAATATCAAAAGATAACTGCTAATGTATTTCAAACAGTTTGGCTATTAATATTATTAGGATTAATTTGTTCATATACGAAAAAAGATGAAAACAATTATTTGATAATATGCAAAATTACAATTATAGGTATATTATTGTTTTTATTATTATTTGAAGGAAGATCTAGGTATTTAGTAAATCACATTCCAATTTTTATAATAGTCGGAATATATGGATTAATAAATAGTTTTGAAAAGCTAGAGGAAATTAGAAGAAAAAAGCAAAAAATGATATCTAGCAAGGGAGAAAACGAAGATGAGTAATTATAAATTATCAATAGTAGCAGCTGTATATAATTTAGAAAAATATTTACCAAGATGTTTAGATGCACTTGTAAATCAGACTTTACAAGAGATTGAAATATTATGTGTAGATGATGGTTCAACAGATTCTGCACCACAAATAATAGATGAATATGCAAAAAAATATCCCAATAAAGTAAAAGCATTTCATAAAACAAATGGAGGAGAATTTACAACAAGAAATTATGGACTTGAAAGAGCAACAGGAGAATATGTAACATTTGTGGACACAGATGACTATGTAGAAAAAACATGGGCTGAAAAATTGTATAATGTAGCAAAAGAAAATGATGCAGATATGGCAGTATGTGGATTTGAAAGAATAGACTTAAATACAAATAAAATTGTTTCACAAAATATGACAAACTTTGGACGAGTTGTAAAAACAATAGATGAAAAAAATGATTTTACATTATTTATAAATCCAGCACCTTGGAACAAAATATATAAAAGAGAAAAGGTACAAGACTTAAGATTTTTACCATTTAGAGGATTTAATGATGCAATGTTTTTAGCTAGTTGTTATACTAGAATGGAGAAAATTGCATTTGAACCAGAAGTATTATATCATTACTACTTAAGATATGATTCACAAATACACACAGTAAATAAGCAAGATGTTGAGAATTTGAAGAAATATTTATTAGAAGTAAAAAAATTATATATACAAACAAATAAATATGAAGAAATGAAATATATTTTAGATACATTTGCATTTCTTCATTTAGGAACATCTGTAATGTATAGGGTTTCATATGATAAAACAGTAAATATGAAAGATATGTTAAAAGAAACGATAAGTTATTTAGACACAAATTTTGAAAATTGGAGAAAATCACCATTTTTAAAATTCGGATATTCAATAAAAAAAGGATTCAAACATATAGCATTATGGGGAGTAGCATTATTATATAAAATGAAATTACCTATGATATATATTAATACATATCGTTTTTTAGTAGATAAATTAAAAATAGATATTAAATTTTAATTAGATGCAAGCCGTAGGAAGGAAAGTACTAATAATGGAAAAAGAAAATGTACAATTTAGAAAAAACTTTATATGGAATGTTTTAGGAACAGGATTAAATGCATTTAACTCATTATTTTTTATGATAATAGTTACAAGAATAAATGGAGTAGACCAAGCAGGAATATTTTCAATTGCTTTTTCAACAGCATGTATAATATATTTTGTTGGAGTATATGCTGGAAGAATTTATCAAGTAACAGAATTAAATAAAGAAATAACAGATAAGGAATTTATAGTAAATAGATCAATAAGTACAATATTGATGTTAATACTTGTTATATTATTTTCAGTAATAAGAGGATATAATTTATATAAATCAACAATGTTTTTATTACTTACTTTATATAAAGCATTAGAAGCATTTAGTGATGTTTTATATGGAATATTGCAAAAAAATGATAGACTAGAAATAGTAGGAAAATCATTTTTTATGAAAGCACTATTTTCAGTAATATTATTTTTTATAATAGACTATATTACAAAAAATATGATTACATCTACAATATCAATAATACTTGTTAATATAATCATATTAATAGTTTTTGATTTTAAAAATGTATTAAAATTTGTGGATTTAAAAACAAAAGTAAAAAAAGAAAATATTTTAAAAATATTCAAATCAGGATTCTTTACATTTGCAATATCATTTTTAGGAGTATATATATTAAATGCACCTAAATATGCAATTGATAGTTTTTTAGTAGAAAATTATCAAACAATATTTGGAATTATAGTAATGCCTGCAACAGTTATAGGATTAGTTGCACAATTTTTAATACATCCATATTTGAATACAATAGTGGAACTATATAAAAATAGAGATTTGAAAAAATTAAATAAACTTATTCTAAAATTAATATTTATGATAGTAGCATTTGGAATTATATCATCATTATTAGCATATTTCTTAGGGCCAGAAGTTTTAGGATTAGTATATGGAATTGATTTAAAAGCATATAGAGTAGGCTTGTTGATTATTATAATATCAGCAACATTATATACAATAGGAGTAATATATTCATCAGTATTAACAGCTGTAAGAGAAACATTCTCACAATTTATAGCATATATAATTATATCTCTATTTGCAATTGTGTGCTCAAATATATTAACAAAGCAAAAAGAAATGAATGGAGCTGTAATAGCATATTTTGTAATAATGGCATTACAATTTATAATTTACACAACATATACAAATATAAAATTAAGAAAAATCTTTAATAAAGAGGAAGAAAATGAGTAAAGTAACAATAATTATACCTGTTTATAATTCAGCAGAATACATAGGAAAATGTATAGAAAGTATTTTAAATCAAACATATCATGATTATGATATTTTAATTGTAAATGATGGTTCAAAAGATAATTCTCAACAAATTATAAATGAATATAAAGAAAAATATCCTAATAAAATTACTGAAATTGAACAAGAGAACAAAGGTGTTGCAAGAACTAGAAATGAAAGTATTAAAAGAGCTACAGGAAAGTATATTATGTTTATGGATAATGATGATTATTTAGATAAAGATTATATAGAAACATTTGTAAAAGAGATTGAAAAAGATGATTGTGATGCAGTTATTGGTGGATATAGGAGAATAACAGAAACAGGTAAAATTTTAAAAACATTGAAATTGAATGATGGAGAATGGTCAAAATATATGATAATGGCTCCTTGGGCTAAAATATATAGAACACAATATTTAATACAAAATGATATTACTTTTCTGGAAAATAATTTAGGAGAAGACATGTATTTTAACTTAAAAGCTTTATTATTAGGAAATGTAAAATCAATTGATTATGTTGGATATAATTGGTTTTTTAATACTAAAAGTGTCTCAAATACTATTCAAAAAAATATAACACAATTACAAGTTTTTGAATTAATAGATTCTTGTTATAATATGTTAAAAGAAAATGGAATATTAGAAAAGAATTATGAGATGATTGAAGCTCATTTTATAAAATATATAATTTGGCTTATATTATTTTCAACAAAAAAATTAGATTACAAAACAATTAGCAAAGAATATGATAAATTGTTTAACTGGTTAAAGCAAAAGTTTCCTAATTATAAAAAGAATAAAGTTGTAAGATTGTGGAAACCAAAAGGAGAATTATTTAGTATTAGATTAATTGTTATAACAATGTCAATTGCTAATAAAGTAAGATTAGGAAAAGTTTTAGTATATGTATATAGCATATTATAAAGAAAGGAAAAATTAAAAATGAAGAAAATAATAAAAGTATTTTTTTGTATTCTAACATGTTTAATTATTAGTATTCCTCAAATATATGCAGAAGAAAGTAAAACAACAAAAGAATTGAGTGAAGCTGTTGAAGAAAAGAAAGATGAAAATGTTGAAGAGTCATTGGATAAAGAAAAAAAAGAAGTTACAGAAGAACCTGTAGAACAATCTGGACTTGAAACAATAGAAAAACCAGCAGAAGTAACCTCAAATGAAACTACAGAATTGCCAAAAACAGAATCTACAAGTGAAACAGAAGAAAAACCAGATGAAGAACCAGAAAAAGAACCAAGTATTTCTTATACAACACATATACAAGATATAGGTTGGCAAAATCAGGTTAAAGATGGAGAAATGGCAGGGACAGAAGGACAATCCAAAAGACTTGAAGCAATAAAAATTACTTTAAAAGATTTAAGTGGTGTAAAAATAAAATATCAAACACATATCCAAGATATAGGTTGGCAAGACTGGAAATATGATGGGACATTAGCTGGAACAGAGGGACAATCTAAAAGATTAGAAGCAATAAGAATTGAATTAGAAGAAAGTGATAAATATTCAATAATGTATAGAGTACATATCCAAGATATAGGCTGGCAAGATTGGAGATATGATGGAGAAAAAGCAGGAACAGAAGGACAATCAAAAAGGCTTGAAGCAATTCAAATAAAAATACTTGAGAAACAAACAAGTATATCAGTAAATTATAGTGTACATGTGCAAGATATAGGCTGGCAAAATTGGAAAGCAGAAGAAAAGATAGCGGGAACAGAAGGTCAGTCAAAAAGATTAGAAGCAATAAAAATTGAATTATTAACAAATATAAAAAATTTAAAATTAAAATATAGAGTGCACATTCAAGATATAGGTTGGCAAGATTGGAAAGACAGTGAAGAAATGGCAGGAACAGAAGGTCAGTCCAAAAGACTAGAAGCAATTCAAATAAAACTTGAAAATACACAAGATTATTCAATTGAGTACAGAGTACATGTACAAGATATAGGCTGGCAAGATTGGGTAAAAGATGGAGAAACATCTGGTACAGAAGGACAATCCAAAAGATTAGAAGCAATTCAAATAAGAATTATTTCAAAAGAAAATAATTCAGATTCACAAGAAGGTCCTAAATTTGAACGACAAGAAGGAACATATGGAAAAACAGGTCTAAATGTGGCTGATAAAGGTGGAAGTGAATTAAAATATTTAAAATATGGTACAGGAAAAAATGTGTTTTTTGCAACATTTGCAATACATGGCTATGAAGACAAATGGGATAAAGATGGATATGAACTTATCGAAATAGCAAATAATTTTTATAATAAGCTTTTAGAAGACAAAGATTATGATTTAGCTGAAAAATGGACAATATATATTTTCCCAGGAGTAAATCAAGATGGATTACAAGAAGGAAGCACAAATAATGGACCTGGAAGAACAACATTATATAGTCAAGCACCACAAAATAAAGGAATAGACCTAAATAGATGTTGGCAGATTGGAAGTACATATGAAAAATTTACATCTGATAGAAATTATAATGGAGACACAGGGTTCCAAGCTTATGAAGCACAAGCATTAAGAGATTTTATGTTAAAAAATAAATCTAAAGATGGACAAACAATATTAGTTGATTTACATGGTTGGACACAACAATTAATAGGTGATGAAAATATTTGTTCTTATTATGAACAACAATTTCCTGAAAATAATAAAAGATCTGTTGGAAGATATGGTTCTGGATATATGATTAGTTGGGGAAGAACTTATTTAGGTTCACAAGGAAGACCAGCTAAAACAGCATTAATAGAACTTCCAAGAGATGGTGTGAAAAATCATCAATCAGTAATAGATAAAGATTTTTCAAATAGATATATAAATGCAACAATGAAAATGTTAGAAAAAATTATTTAAGAAAGGAAAGGGTTAGTAAAATAGCCCTTTTAATTGTAAAATGAAGATAAATATAAAAAAAGTAATTATATGTATAACAATTTGTATATTAACAATTAGTGTTATTGTAATATGTACTGTAAGAAAAGAAAATAATTCAAAAGAAAATGATAATAATAATTCTAGTGAAAATATAAAACAAGAAGAAAAAAGTGATGATAATAAAGAAAATATAGAAAATCCAGAAAAAGAGATACAAATTACAACATCAACACAAGAAGAAAGCAAAATATCAAATGAAGAGAAAACAGAAATAATTGAAGAAACAGGAAAAAAAGGAGATTCTGATTTGTATGAAATTCAAGAAGGAGAAGACAGTGTAAAAATTGCAACAATAAAATCAAGTGTAAAATACAAAGTAGCATTTGCAGGAATGATAAAAAATAAAGTACCAGAAAAAGAAGAATTAGATGATATATTAGAAAAAAATCATCCTAAATATGCTGGGATATGGGTAAAAAGTGAAAGTCAGTCTGAGTTTTTGAAATATATTTCTTCAGTAACAAAATCTGAATATGAAATAAATGAAAATGGGTATTTAAAAATCAAAAATAAGAAAAATCAAAATGAGTATGATAAAAAAATAGAAGAAATCATAAATGGCAATAAATTATATATTATTGATATATCAAGCACATGTTATATTGTAGATGAAATAACAGGAGAAATATTAGATTATAATTTTGAAGATATGGACGAATATCAAACATATCAATATTTTGAAGATGGTGACAAAAAGATTATTTTTATAACTGAAAACCAAAACAATCAATTAACAGTTAAAGAGATTATCGAAAGTGTAATTGAGTTGTTTTAAGAGTGCCAAGATTTTACATTGAATGCACAAAAAGACTATTATATAATAAAAACAGGAGGTGAAAGATGACAAAAAGAAAAAAAATAATAGTAATTTGTGCATTTTTATTAATTAGTTTTATAATTCCAAATAAAGTAAATGCAAAAGAAAGTGCTAGTGTAAAATATCAGACACATGTACAAGATATAGGCTGGCAGACACAAGTTAAAGACGGAGAAATAGCAGGAACAGAGGGACAATCAAAAAGATTAGAAGCAATAAAAATAGAACTAAAAAATTTAGAAAATATAAAAATAAAATATCAAACACATATAGAAGATATAGGTTGGCAAAACTGGAAATATAATGGGGAATTAACTGGGACAGAAAGTCAATCTAAGAGGTTGGAAGCAATAAAAATAGAACTCGAATATAGTGAAGAATATTCAATAATGTATAGAGTACATATCCAAGACATAGGATGGCAAGAATGGAAATATGATGGAGAAGTAGCAGGAACAGAAGGGCAATCCAAAAGAGTAGAAGCAATTGAAATAAAATTAGTTGATAAATCAGTATTTAAAGTAGCATATATATCACATGTAGAAGATGTAGGGTGGCAAAATTGGAGATATGATGGAGAAACTGCAGGAACAGAGGGACAATCTAAAAGAATGGAAGCAATTCAGATAGGCTTTTCAAATGCTCCAGATGGTGCTAAAATGAGATATAAAGTACATATTCAGGACATAGGTTGGCAAGATTGGAAAAGTGATGGACAAGTAGCAGGAACAGAAGGACAATCTAAAAGAATAGAGGCAATACAAATAGAATTAGAAAATTTAGAAAATTATGCCATAGAATATAAAGTACATATACAAGATATTGGCTGGACAAATTGGTATAGAGATGGAGAAACAGCAGGAACAGTGGGAAAAGGATTAAGAATAGAAGGAATAAAAATAAGAATTGTAAGTAAATATAAAAAAAATTATATAGGAATAGATGTATCACATTGGCAAGGTGATATTAATTATGAAAAATTAGTAGCAAGTAAAAAAATAGATTTTATGATTGCAAAAATTGGGTGGTATAGTGAAAATAATAAAAGATTTATAGTTGACTCCAAATTTGAAAAAAATTATAAATTAGCAAAACAAAATAAAATTCCTTTAGGAATTTATTTATATTCATATGCCAAAAATGTAGAAGATGCAAAATTAGAAGCAAATGAATTAATTAAATATCTAAAATCAAGTAGAAATTCTAATTTTGAATTACCAATTTTTTATGATATAGAAGAAGACAACCAAATTAGTTATGGGAAAAAAGCAATAACAGATATTACCATTGCATTTTGTGAGACAATGAAAAATGCAGGATATGAAGTTGGAGTTTATTCATATTCATATTGGTTAAATAATTATATGGAAATATCAAGACTACCAGCTGATTATTCTTTATGGGGAGCAGACTATGGAACAAATAATAATGGACAGATTCCAAGTGATTTGGATAAATATTCAGAAACTTATGATATATGGCAATTTACAGATAAAGCGCAAATAGATGGAATAAATGGATATGTTGATATGAATGTATGTTACAAAAAGTATTTTTAAATATTAAAAATTTTTTAATAATACTGTGTTTAGCATTGAAACCAGTTAAAAATAATGATATAATACAAATGCAAAAAATAAATAGAATCTTATGTAGAGAAGGGAAGGATTAGTATGTCAATATTAGTAACAGGTGGAGCAGGATTTATAGGAAGTCATACAGCAGTTGAATTATTAAATGCAGGAAGAGACATAGTTATAATAGATAATTTTTCAAACAGTAAACCAGAAGTATTAGATAAAATAAGAGAAATAACAGGAAAAGACTTTAAATTTTATGAAGTTGATTATTTAAATAGAAAAGAATTAGAAAAAGTTTTTGAAGAAAATAAAATAGAAGCAGTTTTAAATTTCGCAGGATATAAAGCAGTTGGAGAATCAGTAAAAAAACCATTAGAATATTATGAAAATAATATTTCAGGAGCATTAGTATTATTAGAAACAATGAGAAAATATAATGTAAAGAAATTTATATTTAGTTCATCTGCAACAGTATATGGAGAACCAGAAAGAATACCATTAACAGAAGACTGTAAAATAGGTGGAACAACAAATCCATATGGAACAACAAAATTATTTATAGAACAAATATTACAAGATTTATATAAATCAGATAATACTTGGGATATAGCAATACTAAGATATTTTAATCCAGTTGGAGCACATGAAAGCGGATTAATAGGAGAAGAACCACAAGGAATACCAAACAATTTAATGCCATATATAGTAAGAGTTGCATCAGGAGAATTAGAACAATTATCAATATTTGGAAATGATTATAATACACCAGATGGAACAGGTGTAAGAGATTATATACATGTAGTAGACTTAGCAAAAGGACATATAAAAGCACTAGAAAAATTAGAAAAAGAAAATTCAGGAATATATATATATAATTTAGGAACTGGTGTTGGATATAGTGTTTTAGACATGGTAAAAGCATTTGAAGAATCAACAGGAAAAAAAGTAAATTATAAAATTGTAGAAAGAAGAGCAGGAGACATAGCAACATGTTATTCAGATCCTCAAAAGGCAAAAAATGAATTACATTGGGAAGCAACAAAAACATTGAATGATATGTGCAAAGATTCTTGGAAATATATTCAAAATAGAAAAAAATAATGGAAGGAATAAAAAATGGAAAAAATATCTGTAGTAGTATCTTGTTACAATGAAGAAAAAGCTTTACCATTATTTTACGAAGAAATGGAAAGAGTAAGAAAAAAAGATTTTGAAGGAATTGTTGAATTTGAATATATATTTGTAAATGATGGTTCAAAAGATAATACATTAAAAATAATAAAAGAATTAAATCAAAAAGATCCAAAAGTTAGATATATATCTTTTTCAAGAAATTTTGGAAAAGAAGCAGCAATGTATGCAGGACTAGAAGCGGCAGAAGGAGATTATGTAACATTAATGGATGCTGACTTACAAGATCCACCAGCATTATTAAAACAAATGTATGATGCCATAAAAAATGAAGGATATGATTCTGTAGGAACACGTAGAGTTACAAGAAAAGGTGAACCACCTATTAGAAGTTTTTTTGCTAGAATGTTTTATAAAATAATAAACAAAATGTCTAATATTGAAATGGTAGATGGAGCACGAGATTATAGATTAATGAAAAGGCAAGTTGTTGACGCAATACTTTCCTTAAAAGAATATAACAGATATTCAAAAGGATTATTTAGTTTTGTAGGATTTGATACAAAATGGATTGAATATGAAAATGTAGAAAGAGTTGCAGGAGAAACCAAATGGTCATTTTGGAAATTATTTAAATATGCATTAGAAGGAATAACTGCATTTTCAACTACACCACTAATATTTTCATCAATAATTGGTTTGATATTTTGTGTAGTAGCATTTATAGCAATAATTTTTATAATAGTAAAAACATTGATATATGGAGATCCAACAGCAGGTTGGCCATCAATGGCATGCATAATAGTATTTGTTAGTGGAATACAATTATTTACAATAGGCATTATTGGACAATATTTATCAAAAACATATTTAGAAGTTAAAAAAAGACCAATATATATTATAAAAGAAACAGAAAAAGATTATAACAAAAAATAAAATTGTGAATATAATTCAGAAAAAATGTACATAAAATAATAGGGAATACATAAAATTATAAAGATACGAAAGTTAGAAAATTGAATTATTGGAAGGAAATTGATTATTTATGTTTGGATTTGGGCAAGATATAGGGATAGATTTAGGAACAGCGACAATAATTGCATATGTAAAAGGAAAAGGTGTTGTTTTAAGAGAGCCATCTGTAGTTGCTGTTGATAATAATACAAAAGAAGTCTTAGCAGTTGGACAAGAAGCAAGAAGAATGTTAGGAAGAACACCAGGAAACATAGTAGCAACTAGACCATTAAGAGAAGGTGTAATATCAGATTATACAGTTACTGAAAAAATGTTAAAATATTTTATAAATAAAGTAAAAGGAAAAACAATATTTGCACCAAGAACAATGATATGTATACCATCAAGAGTCACAGAAGTAGAAAAAAAAGCTGTTATAGATGCTGCAACACAAGCTGGAGCAAGAAAAGTATTTTTAATAGAAGAACCAATTGCAGCAGCGATTGGAGCAGGATTAGATATAGCCAAACCTTGTGGAAATATGATTGTAGATATTGGTGGAGGAACAACAGATATAGCAGTAATTTCTCTTGGAGGATCTGTGGAAAGTACATCATTAAAAGTTGCTGGAGACAAGTTTGATGAATCAATTGTAAAATATATAAAAAAGAAGCATAATGTAATGATTGGTGAAAGAACAGCAGAAGATTTAAAAATAAATATAGGTTGTGTTTATCCTAAAATTCAAGACTCACAAATGGAAATAAGAGGTAGAGACTTAACAACAGGTTTACCTAAAAATATTATAGTACATTCAAGTGAAATGTTAGAAGCATTAATAGAACCAGCAATGCAAATTGTAGAAGCAGTTCATTCTGTTTTAGAAAAAACACCACCAGAATTATCAGCAGATATAAGTGATAGAGGAATATATATGACTGGCGGAGGCTGTTTAATTGATGGATTAGATAGATTATTACAAGAAAAAACAGGAATAAATGTAATGATTGCAGATGATGCTGTATCATGTGTAGCTTTAGGAACAGGAAAAGCACTAGATAATTTAGATAACTTAGAAAGAAAATAAAAAAGAGAGGTTTGTTAAGAAAACGAGCCTCTTTTTATGTATAAAAAAATATAAGATAAAATCTTTTCATTTTATCTTATATTTTAACTATGCCATAGCATTTAATTTTTTTGACATACTAGATTTTTTTCTAGCAGCTGTGTTTTTTACGATAACACCTTTTGTACAAGCTTGATCAACTTTCTTTGTAGCTTCAGTCATTAAAGTTGTAGCTTCTGCTTTATTTCCAGCAGCAACAGCTTGCTCAAATTTCTTAACAGCTGATTTATATGCACTCTTAATCATATTATTTGTTAATGTTTTCTTTTCAATAATCTTAACTCTCTTTTTTGCTGATTTAATATTTGGCATTTAAAATGCACCTCCTCTTAGTAAAATAACTATAACGCATACAATTATAACATACAAAATTTAATTTGACAATAGCAAAAAAGGATTTTTTTGAAAATTGTTGCACTTTATACGAGAATATGATATATTAATAAAGAATTTATCAAATCATAAATAAAGAAAGGTGAGGGTTTATGATAGCAATTGGTAGTGACCATGGAGGTTATAAATTAAAAGAAGAAATAAAAAGATATTTAGAAGAAAAAGAAATAGAATATGAAGATTGTGGAACATTTTCAAAAGATAGAGCAGATTATCCTGAAATAGCAAAAACAGTAGCATTAGAGATACAAAATAAACAATGTGATAAAGGAATATTAATATGTCGTTCTGGAATAGGAATGAGTATTGTTGCAAACAAATTTAAAGGGATAAGATGTGCAAAATGTGACAATGAAGAAGAAGCAAAATATTCAAAAATGCATAATAATAGTAACATTTTAGCATTAGGAGCAGATTACATAGAAACAGACCAAGCCATAAGAATAGTAAGAATGTGGTTAGCAACAGAATTTGAAGGCGGAAGACATCAAGAAAGAATACAAATGATAGATGAAATAGAAACAGAAAATATGAAATAATGGGGGAATACTAAATGTGGGGAAATATAGCAATTGCCTTTTTATTAGCATTTATAGTATCATTTGTAGCGACACCATATACCATAAAAATAGCTAATAAAATTGGAGCAGTAGATGTACCAAAAGACAAAAGAAGAATGCATACAAAAGCAATGCCAAAATTTGGAGGACCTGCTGTGATTTTAGGTGTATTAGTATCAATGATATATTTAATTGCAGTAATGTCAATAGAAGGAAGTTTAGATTTATTTTCAACGCAACAATATGGAAAAAAACTACTTGGAGTATTATTAGGAGTAATAGTAATTGCAATTACAGGAACATTAGATGATATTAAAACATTAAAACCATGGCAAGAATTATTAGGACAAACAATTGCAGCAATAATTGTTGTAGCATTTGGAACTAAAATAGAACATTTAGATATACCATTTCTATATAAAATAGGATTTAATGAAACATTTTCAATAATTGTAACTATTATATGGATTGTTGGAGTAACAAATGCAATTAATTTGATAGATGGATTAGATGGATTATCATCAGGGATATCATTAATATCATGTATATCATTATTAATAATATTTGTATTAAATGATTCACCAATGATAGCAACTGTAATAGTAACAGCAATGTCAGGAGCATTAGTAGGATTTTTACCATATAATTTTTCACCAGCAAAAACATTTATAGGTGATACAGGTTCAAACTTCTTAGGATTTATGTTAGCAATAGTATCAATTTTGGGAATAGCCAAAACATATACATTAGCAGTAATTGTATTACCAGTAATTGTATTAGGATTACCAATATTTGATGTATTATTTGCTATAGTAAGAAGAATTGTAAAAGGAAAATCAATAAAAGCTGTATTTAAACCAGATAAAGGACATCTACATCATAGATTGGTTGAAAAAGGATTTACACCAAAACAAGCAGTACTTATATTATATGGTTTAAGTGCATCTCTTGGAATGTTTGCGATAATATTATTTGATAGTGGAATATGGAAAGCATTATCATTTCTACTATTAATAATAGCAGCAATAGCAATGGGATATAGAAACTTTATTCAAGAGCAAGAAGCAAGACCTAAGATTGAAGGAAAGGTAGAAAAAAATCAGGAGGAAAAATGAAAGACCAAATTATAAAATTTTTAGCATATAATGGAAAAATATCAGTAGTTTGTTGTTCAACAACAAATTTAGTAGAAGAAGCAAGAAAATTACATGATTTAAGCCCATTATCAACAGCTGCAATGGGAAGAGTGTTAACAATAACAGCATTAATTGGCTCAGAAATGAAAAATAAAACAGATAAATTAACAATACAAATAAAAGGAAATGGACCAATAGGAAAGATTGTAGCAGTATCTGATAATATACCAAATGTAAAAGCATGTATAACAAATCCACATGCAGATTTACCATTAAATGAATTTGGAAAACTTGATGTTGGTGGAGCTGTTGGAAATCAAGGATTTATTAATGTAATAAAAGATATTGGATTAAAAGAACCATATATAGGAATAAGCCCACTTACATCAGGAGAAATAGCAGAAGATTTTGCAAACTATTTTGAAACATCAGAACAAAAACAAACGGCAGTTGCATTAGGAGTTTTAGTTGATAAAAATGGAGTTAGAGCAAGTGGAGGATATATAATATCACCAATGCCAGACGCAACAGATGAAGAAATTTCAAAAATAGAAAAATCAATTTTTGAAGCAGGCGCAATGTCAAAAATGTTAGATCAAAATTTAACCTTAAAAGAAATTGCACAAAAAATAACAGGTGATAAAGATGTAAAAGTAATAGATGCATCTATAGAGCCAAAATATAATTGTGGATGTAGCAAAGAAAAGTTTGCAGGAAGTTTAGTAACATTAGGAGAAAAACAATTAAAAGAATTAATTGAAGAAGATGAAAAAGCAGAAATAAAATGTCAATTCTGTAATAAAACATATCAATTTAATAAAGAAGAATTAGAAAAAATTTTAAAAAGAGCTCAAAATAAATAATAGAAAGGAAGAATAAAAATGGAAAAAATATTAGTATTTGGACACAAAAATCCAGACACAGATGCAATATGCTCAAGCTTAGTAATGGCAGATTTACAAACTAAAATAAGAGGAGAAGAAGTAATTTCTTGTAGATTAGGAAATTTAAATGAAGAAACAAAATATGCATTAAACTATTTTAAAGTAGAAGAACCAAAATTAATTGAAAAAGTAGAAGAAGGACAAAAAGTAATATTAGTAGATCATAATGAATTTACACAATCAGTAGAAGGAATAGAAAAAGCAAAAATAGAAGCAGTTGTAGATCATCATAGAATAAACAATTTTAAAACTTCAGAACCATTATTCTATTATGCTCAACCAGTAGGATGTACTTCAACAGTATTATTTGAATTATATAATACAAACAATATAAAAATAGAACCACAAATTGCTGGGCTAATGTTAAGTGCAATAATATCTGATACATTATTATTAAAATCACCTACAACAACAGATAAAGACAAAAAAGCTGTTGCAGAACTTGTAAATATTGCTGGTGTAGATTTAAGCAAATATGGTTTAGATATGTTAAAAGCAGGAACAAATCTTGATAAATATACAGAAAAAGAATTAATAAATTTAGATGCAAAAACAATGGAAAAAGAAGATGTAAAATACATAATTGCACAAGTAAATACAGTTAGTATTCCAGATGTATTAAAAAGAAAAGAAAAAATTGAAGCTGAAATTAATAAAGAAATTGAAGAAAAAGGACTATGTTTATTCGTATTTGTTATTACAGATATAGTAAACAGTAATTCAACAGCAATAGTGCTAGGAAATAGAACAGATGCTGTTTCAAAAACTTATGAAATAAAAGACAACTTAGCTGAAATGCCAGGTGTTGTTTCAAGAAAGAAACAAGTATTACCTTTAGTTGAAAAAAATATGTAAAAAAATTTCAAAAAAGTGAAACAAAATAGGCACATAAATTGTCTAATATAATAGAGACAATAATGTGTCTTTTTCGTTTTGGTAAAATTTTGTCGAAAAAAGTCTAAATTAAGCAAATATTAAGAAAAGTATAGAGTTTGCAGTTTGACAAAGAATGTAAAAAATGGTATAATTATAAAGACGTTTAATAAACGTCATGAAAGGAATGTGAGGTAATGGAAAAAGTAAGATTTACAGTTGCTATTAGTGCTTATAATATAGAAAACTATGTAAAAAGAGCAATAGATAGTGTGTTAAATCAAACATTTAAAAATTATGAATTGCTAGTAATAGATGATTGCTCAACAGATTCAACAATGAAAGTAATAAAAGAAGTAGTTGGAGAAAAAGCAAAAATATTACAAACAAAGAAAAATTCTGGAACAGCCGCAGCATCAAGAAATATTGCTATAGAAAATGCCAAAGGAGAATATTTATTATTTTTAGATGGTGATGATGAATTATATAGCAATGAAACATTGAAGGAAATTGATGAACATATAAAAGAGAATAAATATGACATTATTTATTTAGGTTATGAAAATGTAGGACATACAGAAAATTATTATAGAATTTCAACTAAAGAAAATTCAACAAGAGAAGCAAGATTGATTTGTGATGAAAGCTTTTCAGTTTCAAGTAAGGTTTGGAATGTAGAATTTTTAAGAAATAATAATATTAGATTTAAAGAAGGAATGTATTATGAAGATGAGCTATTTTCAATAAAAAGCAATATTTTATCAAAAGTAACTACATATGGAGAATTTCCAATATTCAAATATCACAGAAACCGTGAAGGAAGTGTTATGACAAAGCCAACAATAAAGAAATGTTCAGATTGGTATAGAATGGTTGCAGAAGTAACAGATTTGTATGAAATAACACCAGAAGAAGATAGAAAATATTTATTAAGTTTCTTGAAAAATGAAAGTGATAGTATTCCATTAAGAGTTGAAAATATAATAGAGGCTTTAAGAGAAAATAGAAAAACAAAAGTACTACCAAAAAGAAATTATAAATTTATAGATGTATTAAATGAAGAAGATTAGCAAGAGAGATTCTTATATTATAAAATTTAATTTTATAATATAAGAATTTTTTTGAAAAATAGGTTAATATATGATTGGTTGACAAAAAATTTACGATATAATTGAAATTATGTAAATTCTATGATATACTAGATAAAGTGAATTGAAGAAAAATGTCGAAAAAAGGAGAAATAATATGAAAAAAGCAGTATTAATAGGAGTACCACATCACAATAATTTAGGAGATCATGCAATTGTATTAGCAGAAAGAGAATATATAGAAAATAATTTTAAAGAATATCAATATTATGAAGTATCTGAAGAAACAGCAGAAAAATGCTTAGAAAAAGTAGAAAAACATATACATCCAGATGATATATTATTTTTACATGGAGGAGGAAATTTAGGAGATGAATATCTATATGTAGAAGAAGCAAGAAGAAAAGTAGTACAATTATTTCCAAATAATATAATAATATTTTTTCCTCAAACGATGCACTTTAGCAATACAGAAAAAGGAAGAAAAGAACTTGCTAAGAGTAGAGAAATATATGCAAATCATAATAAATTAGTTATGGTAGCAAGAGAAGAAGTATCATATCAAACAATGAAAAAAGAATTTGCTGAAAATAATATAATCAAAACACCAGATATTGTAACATATTTAAATAGAAATGGTATTGATGAAAAAAGAGATGGAGCATTATTAATTTTAAGAAGTGATATAGAAGCAAATTTAGATGATGAAAAAATCAGACAAATAGAACAAACAACCCTAAAATATTTTAAAGATGTAGTATATGATGATACTGCAAAAGGACCTGGAATATTATCAAAATATAGAGAAGAAAAAATAGAAGAAATGTTAAAAAAATATAGAAAATGTCAATTAGTAATTACAGATAGATTACATGGAATGATATTTGCAACGATAACAAGTACACCATGTATAGCATTAGGAAATTATAACCATAAAATAAAATCATGTAGTGAAACATTAGAACATTTAGGATATATAAAATATGTAGATAATGTTGAAGAAATAGAAGAAAACATAAAATATTTAATGACAAATAAATTCGAAAAATATGATAATAAATTTGCATTAGAACAATTTAAGCAAATAAAAGAAGAAACACTAAAATTATTAAAATAAAGGAAAATAATATGAAAACAAGATTATTTATAGTTAGACATACAGAAACTATAGGAAATGTTGAAAAAAGATTAACTGGAAGAAAAGATTATGAAATAACAGAAAGAGGAAAAATTTTAATTCAAAAATTGGCTAAAGAATTGGAAAACATAAAATTTGACAAAATATATTCTAGTACATCTGGAAGAGCAGTAAAAACAATTGAACCAATAGCTAGAAAGCAAAATATAAATATAGAAGAATCAAATGAGTTATGTGAAATGTATTTTGGAATATATGATGGTTGGAAATGGGAAGATGTAAACAAAGCACAGCCAGAAATAAAACAAACACAAAATGAAATAAATGAAATAATAGGAATTCCTAAACAAGAAGGCATGGAAGAGACAGCAAATAGAATGTATAATTATATTTTTAAAATTGTAAAAGAAAATGAAGGAAAAACAATATTAATAAGTTCACATGGAGTTGCAATAGAAGCATTTTTAAGGAAAATAGAAAATATAAAATTTAAATATGAAAGAAAAAAATTTTGTCAACACAATGTAGCAATAAATGAATTGGAATATGAAAACAATAAATTTAAAATAATAAGATTAGCAGATATAGACTATTTAAAAAATAAATTTTAGAGGAGATACCAAAGGCATGGAAAAAGATTTAATATCAGTAATAGTACCAGTTTATAAAGTAGAAAAATATTTAGAAAAATGTATAGAAAGTGTTTTAAAACAAACATACACTAATTTACAAATCATTTTAGTAGATGATGGTTCACCAGACAATTGTGGTAAAATTTGTGATGAATATGCAAAAAAAGATTCAAGAATTGAAGTAATACATAAAGCTAATGGTGGATTATCAGATGCTAGAAATGTTGGAATAAGCAAAGCCAAAGGAAGATATATAGGATTTGTTGATAGTGATGATTATATTAAAGAAGATATGTATGAAATTTTATTAAATTTAATAAAAAAATATGATGCAGATGTGAGTATATGTAATTTATATGATGTAATTGATGGAAATGAATGTATAAGAAATAAAGAAAATGGAATAAGAGAATATAGTAGATTAGATATTTTAAAAAAAGTATTATTAGATAAAAATATTCAAAGCTATGCATGGAATAAGTTATACGAAAAAGAATTATTTGATGAAATAAAATATCCTATTGGAAAAAAATATGAAGATATAGGAACAACATTTTATTTATTTGAAAAATGTAATAAAATAGTAGTAACATCAGAACCTGAATATTACTATTTAAAAAGAGCTGACAGTTTAGTAAACAATGTTACAGAAAGTACAATTTTAGATTATACAGAAATAATTATTCAGAGATATATATATATAAAACAAAATATAAAAGAATTAAGAAAATACAATAATTATTATTTAGCAAAAACATTAATAACAGCACATAATGATATTGAAAATTTAGAAAATATAAGTGAAGAAATGCAACAAAGATATAAAAAATTATATGAATTAGTTTTAGAAATAATAAAAAGTAATAGTAAAGATATTGATGAATTATTTAGTGAAGAACAAAAAAGTGCACTAGAAAATCTTATAAAATTATAAATTTACATAAAAATATTGATATAGCTAAAATTTAGTGATATAATAAAAGGCATAAAACCATAAGGAGGTTTATTAATATGGTTAAACGGTTTGTGAGCATTTTCATGGTTGCAATTGTACTGAGCCTGTTTTGCTTTGGTGCAATGGCAGAAGGTCCGTCTTCTGAAGCAGAAGTAGCTAGTTCTACTAGTGAAGATGCAGAGGAGGAAATCATTGGTGTAGGTGTTATTAATGCAAATAATGTTATCCTTAGAGAAGGTCCTACCAGAGAAACTGCAAAAATTGCAAGTTTTTCTCAAGGAACGAAAGTCGACTTTATTGTTGGAAGCGAGGTAGAAAACCAAGATGAGTTTGGTACTCGGATTAAAGTAAGAGTTGGAGAACTTGAAGGATATGTTGCCAAAAAATATATCTTTGAAACAGAAGATGATGGAGAATGGTATCTCTTGAGTTCTTCTACAACTAAAGCTGGGGCAAATACTAACAGAGATATTAACATTAACATCGCATCTAGCTATATCAATGGCAAAATCTTGCAACCCAATGAAAAATTTTCTTTTTGGGATACTGTAGGCAAATGCACATATGACAAAGGTTATAAAGATGCAACAGTCTACAACAATGGAAAAAAGACAAAAGGCATTGGTGGTGGTGTATGTCAGGTATCAACAACAGTTAATATGGCTGTAAAATCTGCAGGAATTAAAACCAATGCAAGACAACATTCTCTTCCTGTTAGTTATGCAAGTCGTGAAGATGAGGCAACAGTTTCTTTTGGAAATACTGACTTTAAATTTACGAATACGACAGGTAAGACAATTATGCTTGTAATGGGATCTGTAGATGGAAGTTGTACGTGTGAAGTTTGGGCAAAATACGAATAAATAAGTTTGACCAGAGCAGGAGAAATAATTAATTTCTCCTGCTTAATTAATTTTTGTGAAAAAATATAAAAAAAGTATTGACAAAGAGAAAATCGAATAGTATAATAAGAAAGCATTGAAAAAGTGCATATAATCTTCGGACAGATGGCCGAGTGGCTAAAGGCGGCAGACTGTAAATCTGTTCTCATATGAGTACGATGGTTCGAATCCATCTCTGTCCACCAAAAAGAATCTAAAATACATTTTTGTATTTTAGATTTTTTTTATTGACAAGTAGATTAGAAAAGATATAAAATAAAAAGGAAAATAGACAAATGAGGAGGAAAAAATGAAAAGACAAGAAGGGGTAACATTAATTGCACTTGCAGTTACAATTATAGTAATGTTAATTTTAGCAGGAGTTTCAATATCAACACTTACAGGAAATAGTGGCATTTCTAAAAATGCAGAAAATGCTAGATTACAAAATGAACTTGGGAGTATAGTAGAAAAAATTAATTTAGCAATTAGTGAATCATTTATGGATGATGTAAATGTTGATAAAATGAAAGTATTAATAGATAAAGGATACATAATTGAAAATAAAAATGAAAATTATGATTATGTTGATGCAAGTGCTGTTCTAGGAAGTAGTAGTAAATTTGGAAAAGGAAATGAAGACAAAGAAAGGTATATTCTTGATGGAAATAAAGTTGTTTATATAAATAACAAAGGAGAAGAAGTGACTGAAGCAGAAACAGCATTAGATGCGAATAAAAATTTTATAACAACATGGAGAGTAAATGCTAATGATAAAATTGTTTTGCCATTTATAGTAGATCAATGGTTTCAAGGAAATTATGATTGTACAATAGATTGGGGTGATGGTTCTGAAACAGAACATGTAGGAGGAGAAAATTCAACAGCCCAAAGACCTGAACATACATATACTCAGGCAGGAGATTATAATATAAGTATATCAGGAAAATGTGCGTATTTTGTTTTAACAGCTAATGCTTATTCTAGTACATATCCAGAATTATTAAAAAAGTTAATAAAAATAGTATCATGGGGAGCTGTTGAAGCAGAAGGATATGGATTTGGAGATGCTGAAAATTTAGTTGAAATTGCAGAACCAATTAAAAAAACATTTATAAAATGTGAAGATGATTCTTTGGCATATTTGTTTTCAGGATGTAAGAATTTGGAAGTAATTCCAAGCTTTTTATTTAGATATGTGAATGAAAACACCACATCATTTAAAGGAACATTTGAAAGGTGTGAAAAGTTAACTTCTATACCAGAAGAATTATTTGAAAATGCACCAAATGCAACAAATTTTGAAGCAACATTTGCATATTGTAAAAATTTAATGACAATACCAACAAACTTATTTGCTAATAACAAAAAGCAAATAAATTTTAAAAAAACATTTACAGGATGTACAAAATTAGAAAATGTACCATATGAATTGTTTGATAGTACACCTAATACTATTAACTTTGATAGGACATTTTATGAATGTTATAATTTAAAAACAGGTCCAAAAATATGGGAAAGAGCAAATGCAAGTCAGATATCAGGAAATCAAAGAACATATGCATATTGTAATTCATTTGATAAAACAGGACTATCAACAGATATATTAAATAAGTATTTTGAATAAAAGGAGAAAAATATGAAACGACTACAAAAAGTAGTTGCACTTGTGATGCTAATAGTAGTAATACCATTAGCATCATTTGCTAATGAAATAACAGAAGAAGATACGTCAATAGTAAGAAATCCTGATAGAGGTTTTTATAAATTGATACAAGTAGAATTGCAACAGGGAGATGAAGATTATACAAGATTTGAAAAACAAATAATATCAGTGGAAAATGAATATCCTGATATTTCAATAATATCATTTCAATTAAATTTGAAAAACTATACCCAAAAAACAGAAATAAATAAGATAAAAATAAATGATATAGATAAATATTTTTCTATAATGAGAGAACATGGATATAAAGTTATATTTCGAGTGGTTTATGATAGTGAAGGAACTAAAAATCCTGAACCAGAATTTGATATGCTTTTAAAACAAATAGAACAATTAAAAGATATATATGTATCAAATAAAGATATAATATTTGTTGTAGAAGCAGGTTACTTGGGCTCATATGGAGAATGGCATGATGGAAGGTATGATAAAGATTTAGAAAAGAAAAATAAAATAATAGAAAAACTTTTAGAAATTATTCCAGAGGAAATACAAATAAATTTAAGAAAGCCACAATTTATAATTGACTATATTGGAAATAAGACTACTATATCAGAAATGAATGCTTTTTCAAGCGAAAAAATTGCAAGACTTGGCTTACATAATGATGGATATCTTGCATCTGAAACAGATTTAGGAACATTTGAGAAAAACGAAAGAACAGAAAGCTTAAAATGGCAAAGTGCTCAAACAAAATACACTGCATTTGGAGGAGAAGCACAAAATAAAAATAGTATATATAATGATTTAAGTAATGCAATAGAAGATATGAAAATTAGACATTGTAATTACTTAAATAGAACATATGATAGAGAAGTAAAAGAAAAATGGAAAAATACTAAATATACAGGTAAAGATTCTAATTATATTGGAATAGATGGTATGACATATATTCAAAACCATTTAGGATATAGATTACTATTACAAGAATGTAGTATAAAAGGTCAGCAAGCTAGTGAAAGTGCTAATGTAGATATAGTAATAAATAATGTGGGATTTGGAAATATAATAAAAAGTAAGAAAATAGAATTAATATATGTTAATGAGAAAAGTACTTATAAAATAGAAACAAATATAGACATAAGAAAACAAATACAAAATAGTGAATATATAATAAATATAGATGATAAATTGCCAGCTAATATGAAAGAAGGAAAATATAAAGTTTATTTAAGTATTTGTGAACCATATGAGTCGTTAAAAAATAATTCTAATTATTATATAAAATTAGTTAATAAAGGGATTTGGAATGAAGAAATAAAAGGAAATTATATCGGTGAGGTTTTTATTAATCCTAATAGTAAGAATAACCTTAAATTTAACTTTGAAAATATTGAATATTTAAAAATGATTGTATCATTAGTAGTGATAACAATTATTTTAATAATTATATTAATAATAATTATAAAATATCAAAAAAAACATAACAAATAGGAGGAAATATGAAAAAGATATTAGCAGTATTTAATATTATATTAATTTTAATATTTTTTATAGGAACAACAGCAGTATATGCAGATATAACAGAAGAAGATATATCAATAGTGAAAAATCCTGATAGAGGATTATACAAATTGGTACAAGTAGAATTACAAAATGAAGAAGAAAACTTTGATGACTTTGAAAAAAAAGTTGACGAAATTAATGAAAATGATAAAGAAGTTTCATTAATTTTATTAGAATTAAATTTGAAAAATCATGTACAAGAAAATAATATTTCAAAAAACAAAATAACAGAAATAAATAAATATTTTTCTATAATTCGAAAAAATGGATATAAAGTAATTTTTCGTGTTGTATATGATAGTGTAGGACAAACTAATCCAGAACCAGAATTTAATATAATTTTACAACATATGGATGATCTAAAAGAAATATATACTACTAATAAAGATATAATATTTGTTGTAGAAGCAGGCTTTTTAGGAACAAATGGAGAATGGATAAATGGAAAGTATGATAAATATATGACAGAAAAAAATAAAATAATAGAAAAATTATTAGAAATAGTTCCAGAAGAAATACAAATAAGTTTTAGAAAGCCAACATATATAACAGACTATTTATCAAGTAAAAATACAGTAACTGAAAGCAATGCATTTTCAACAGATATAATATCAAGATTTGGGCTATATAATAGTGGGTATTTAGAATCAGAAAATGATTCAGATACTTACAATAAATTAGAAAGAACTGAAAGCATAGAATGGCAGAAATTACAAACTAAGTATACCAGTTTCGGAGGAGAAGTGAAAAATTGGAAAAGCAATTACAATGATTTAGAAAATGCCATAAAAGATATGTTTACAAGACATTGTACATATTTGAATAAAAATGCTGATGAAAATGTTATGGAAAAATGGAAAGGAACATTATATACAGGAACAGAAGAAATATATAATAGAAAAAGTGGATATGTATATATTCAAAATCATTTAGGATATAGATTATTATTAACAAATGTGAAATTTAATGGTACGGAAGCAGGAAAAAATACAAATGTTTCAATAAACTTAAAGAATATAGGATTTGGAAATATTTTAAAAGAAAAAACAATTACTTTAATATATAAAAATGTAAATAATACATATAAAATTGAAACCAATATAGATATTAGAAAACAATTAAATGATGGAAATTATGTATTACAAATTAATGAAAAATTACCAGATGATATGAAAGATGGAGAATATAATGTATATTTAAGTATAGGAGAACCATATGAATCATTGAAAGACAATTCGGATTATTATATAAAATTAGTTAATAAAAATGTATGGAATGAAGAAACTAAGGGAAATTATCTAGGAAAAGTAACAATTGGGGCTAATACAAATAATAAGGAAACTAGTTCTTCAAATATAATAAGTCAAGCTACAAATAATCAAGAAAGTACAACAAATCCAAAAATTGTTATAGGAGTGATAGCAGGAATAGTTATTATAATATTTTTAATAATAATTATTATAATAAAAAATAAAAAAGATACAGATTTATCAATTAAATAATATTATTAAAAGTGTCTAACAGAAATATAATTTATATTTTTGTTAGGCATATTTTTATATAATATATAAAAATTAACAATCTATTAATAATTAAAAAAACTATTGAAAAAAAATAAAAAAAGAAATAAAATATACCCATAAATTTTATAGAAAAGGAATGATAAGAATGAAAATAGCAATAATAAATGAAAATAGTCAAGTAACAAAAAATAAAATAATATATGATGCATTAAAACCAATAGCAGATAAAAACGGATATGAAATATATAATTATGGAATGGAAAATCCAGATGAAGAGAATTTAACATATGTGCAAGCAGGATTATTATCGGCAATATTAATAAACTCTAAAGCTGTAGATTTCATAATAACAGGTTGTGGAACAGGAGAAGGTGCAATGCTTGCATTAAATAGTTTTCCAAATGTATTATGTGGACATATTGAAGATCCAACAGATGCATATTTATTTAGCCAAATAAATGCTGGAAATGCAGTAGCAATAGGATATGCAAAAGGATTTGGTTGGGGAAGTGAATTAACATTAACATACATATTTGAAAAATTATTTGAATCAGATTTTGGAGGAGGATATCCAAAAGAAAGAGTTGTTCCAGAACAAGCAAATAAAAAAATATTAGATGAAGTAAAAAAGATAACACATAAAGATATGATGACAATATTGAAAGAAATAGATCAAGAATTTTTATACCAAACAGTAAATAGAAATCAATTTAAAAAATACTTCTTTGAAAATGCTGAAGATGGTGAAATAAAAGAATATATAAGAAAAATACTTCAAAAATAATTTACATAAAAAGCAAAAATGGTAAAAATTTTATTAAAATTATTGCAAAATAATAATAAACATAGTATAATATAAAAGGCAAAAAAATACAATATAGTAAATATAAAGAAAAAATATATAATATAAGAAAAAAGAGAGGTTAAAAAATGGAATATTTATATATACTAAAGCAAGCACTTATATGGGTGTTAACAGCATTTTGGTGTTATCAATTTGTAATAAGTTTGTGTGCATTAGTTAAATTAAAAGATAAACCATATTTAGTAAATAAAAATCACAAATTTATGGCAATAATACCAGCACATAATGAAGAAATGGTCGTAGCCAATTTAATAGAAAGCTTAAAAAATCAAACATATGATAAAAACTTATATGATATATATGTTATTGCAGATAACTGTACAGATAAAACAGCAGAAGTTGCAAGAAAAACAGGAGCAATAGTATATGAAAGATTTGATAATGCACATAAAACAAAAGGATATGCATTACAATGGTTTTTAAAACAAAAAATAGCAGAAAATGCAGATTATGATGCATTCTTTGTATTTGATGCAGACAACATTGTTGATAAAAACTTTATAAAAAATATGAACAAAAAACTATGTCAAGGAGAAGAAGTTGTTCAAGGATATAGAGACATAAAAAATCCAACAGACAATTGGATAACAGCAGGATATGCATTGTTTTATTGGACAATGCACAGAATGTACCATTTAGCAAGATATAATATAGGATTATCACCATTACTAAATGGAACAGGATTTATGGTAAAATTTGATGTAGTAAAACCAAATGGATGGGAAACACAAACATTAACAGAAGACATTGAATTTTCATTAAAACAAATAATTCAAGGAAGAAAATTAGGTTGGGCAACAGATGCAATAGTATATGATGAACAACCAACATCATTCAAACAATCATGGTCACAAAGAAGCAGATGGACAGTAGGACATATGCAATGTTTAAAAACATATACAGGTCAATTATATAAAGCAGTAAAAGAACATAAAACATTAATGAATTTTGACGGATTGCTATATATAGCAGGAACAACACCAATATTAGTAGTAACATTTGGATTAATACTAATAAACTGTATAATGTATGTAAGTAAAGCAATGACAACATGGTTATTTATAGTAAACATTTTAAACTATCTAATTCCAACATTATTATTCCCAATATTTACAGCATTATTTGTAATGGTATTAGAGAAGAAACCAATAAAACCTATGATAAAAGGACTATTATGCTATCCGGCATTTATGGGAACATGGGTAATAATAAATTTAAAATGCTTATTTAAAAGAGAAACAACATGGGAAAAAATTGAACATGTTAGAGATATAAAAATAGCAGAAGTTAAAGAGGAAGAAGTTCCTGAAAAGATTTAAAACTAAAGACACGTACAATCGTGTCTTTATCGTGTAAATAAGGTGGACAAAATAATCCACTTTTGTTTTACTAAAAAGATAAAAATTAAAATAGAGGAAAAAATATGGGATTTGAAAAAATCAAAGTATATGCATTTGTAGGACCATCTGGAACAGGAAAAAGTTATAGAGCCCAAATGGTTGCAAGTGAAAATGACATAAATTTTATAATAGATGATGGTTTACTTATAAAAGATAATGAAATTGTTGCGGGTTTGTCAGCCAAAAAAGCACCTACAAAGATTGAAACAGTAAAACATGCACTATTTTTAAGTAAAGATGAACAAAATCAAATAGTAAAAGCACTAAAAAAATATAAACCAGAAAAAATACTAATATTAGGAACATCTGATGGAATGGTAGCAAAAATAGCCGAAAATTTAGGCTTACCACAAATATCAAAAACAACATATATAAATGAAGTTGCAACAGAAGAAGAAATGAAAACAGCGAGACATATTAGAGAAACAGAAGGAAAACATGTAATACCAGTACCAACATTTGAACTGAAAAAAGATTTCTCAGGATATTTATTAGATCCATTACAAATTTTCAAATCAAAGGGAATTGGAGAAAAACCATATATATCAGAGAAAACAATAATAAGACCAACATTTAGCTATATGGGAAAATTCACAATATCTGATACAGTATTTAGACAAATAATGGAAAATGTTGCAAGAAAAATTCCAGAAATATATAAAGTTCAAAGAACAAGAGTAACAAGTTCTGCAGAAGGACCGAGTATCTATATGGAAGTAACAATAATATATGGTTGTAAAGTAAAAGATGTTTTAAGAGAATTTAAAGAAAGGGCAAAAAAGGAAATAGATAAATTAACATCAATGAATGTTGTATCATTAGAAGTAGTAGCAAAAAATGTCTATGTCCCAGAAAAAGAAGATGAAGAAAATTAAATTATTTTTTAAGCAGATAATTAGAATAATAGTAAGATTTGCTATAAAGCTGTATTTTGTAGTAATATATAGAGTAAAAGTTATAGGTCAAGAAAACATCCCAAAGAATAAAAAAGAGCCATTAATATATTGTGGAAATCATAGGACATATAAAGACCCACCATTAATAGTAGTAACAGCTAAAAGACATGTAAGATTTTTAGCAAAAGAAGAATTACGAAAAAACAAATTTTTTGCATTTCTTGGAGTTGTATTTGATGGAATATATGTTAAAAGAGACTCAAAAGATTTATCAGCTATAAAAACAACATTAAAAGCATTAAAAAATGGTGAAAGTATAGCACTATTTCCAGAAGGAACAAGAAATGGGATAGAAAAAGGTGAAAAAGTAAAAGATGGTGCTGCATTTTTTGCTGTTAGAACTGGTGCCAAAGTTATTCCAGTAGGAATAAGTGGAGGTGAAAAACCATTTAAACAAATGACAATTAGATATGGAAAACCAATGGACTTTAGTGATAGAGATAAAAATGATAAAGAAGAACTTGATAAAATAACAGAAGAAATAATGGAAGAGATAATAAAATTAAGTAAAGAAAAATAAAAATGTTAATAAAAACAAAACACGAATAGTGCAAAAATCAAAGTAATAAAAGGAAGGAAATAAAAATGAATAACAAAAATATAAGAAATATAGCAATTATAGCACACGTTGACCATGGAAAAACAACATTAGTAGATGCATTATTAAGACAAAGCCATGTATTTAGAGATAATGAACAAGTAGCAGAAAGAGTAATGGACTCAAATGACCAAGAAAAAGAAAGAGGAATTACAATATTAGCCAAAAATACAGCAGTTATGTTTAATGGAGTAAAAATTAATATAGTTGACACTCCTGGACATGCTGACTTTGGTGGAGAAGTAGAAAGAGTTTTAAAAACAGTTGATGGAGTACTTTTATTAGTAGACGCATTTGAAGGAGCAATGCCACAAACAAGAGAAGTATTAAAAAAATCATTAGCAATGAATTTAAAACCAATTGTAGTAATAAACAAAATAGATAGACCTGGTGCAGAACCACAAAAAGTATTAGATGAAGTAATGGAATTATTTATAGAGTTAGATGCAAATGATGATCAATTAGACTTCCCAGTAGTATATGCATCAGCAAAAAATGGAGTTGCAAAATTAAATTTAGATGATCCAGATGGAGATTTAACATGTTTATTTGAAACAATAATAAACACAATTCAAGCACCAAACTGTGATGTAGAAGGACCTGCACAAATGTTAGTATCAAACATTGATTATGATGATTATGTAGGAAGAATTGCAGTAGGAAGACTTGAAAGAGGAACAATAAAAGTTGGTATGCCAGTAAGCATTTGTGAAAAAGATGATAAAATATCACAAGGAAAAGTAGCAAAAGTTTATACACATATGGGATTAAAGAAAGTAGAAGTTGATGAAGCATCTGCTGGAGATATTATAGAATTAGCAGGACTTCCAAACATTCATATTGGAGATACAATATGTGATTTCAATAATCCAGAAAAAATACCATTTGTAGATATTGATGAACCAACAGTATCTATGACATTTAGTGTAAACAATGGACCATTTGCTGGAAGAGAAGGACAATTCATAACATCAAGACATTTAAGAGATAGATTATTCAAAGAATTAGACAGAAATGTAAGCTTAAGAGTTGAAGAAACAGCATCACCTGATTCATTTATAGTATCAGGAAGAGGAGAATTACACTTATCAGTATTAATAGAAACAATGAGAAGAGAAGGATATGAATTATTAGTATCTAGACCAAAAGTAATCATGAAAGAAATTGATGGTGTAAAATGTGAACCAATTGAAAGATTAGTTGTAAACATTCCAGATGATTCAGTAGGAACAGTAATTGAAAAACTAGGAAGAAGAAAAGCTGAAATGGTTAATATGGAACCAGCTGAAGCAGGACATACAAAAATCGAATTCAAGATTCCAGCAAGAGGATTAATTGGATATAGAACAGAGTTCCTTACAGATACAAAAGGTGAAGGAGTTATGAACAGTATATTTGATTGCTACGAACCATATAAAGGAGAAGTTGTAGCAAGAGTTAGAGGAACAATTGTAGCATTTGAAAATGGAACATCAATAACATATGGATTATATAATGCACAAGACAAAGGAGAATTATTCATAGGACCTGGTGTTGATGTATATGAAGGAATGATAGTTGGATTAAATTCAAGAGGAGAAGATTTAGCAATAAATGTATGTAAAGAAAAACATTTAACAAATACAAGAGCTTCAGGATCTGATGATGCTTTAAGATTAGTACCACCAATTCAAATGTCACTTGAAAAAGCTATAGAATTTATCCAAGATGATGAATTAGTAGAAGTTACACCAAAATCAATAAGATTAAGAAAGAAAATCTTAGACAATAAAGAAAGAGAAAGAGCAGCAAGAAACGCAAATAAATAGATGATTAAAGCAAAGACTGATTTGGTGAAATAAATTTATCTAATTAGTCTTTGTTTTTGTTGAGAAAGGAAGGAGTTTTATGTCAAAAAGAGATTGCAATAGAAAAGGTTATTTAAAAGGAAGTGTAAGAAGTAGAATTGTTTGTGAAAAACAATTGATAAGTATTGAAAAAACTGCAAAAGATAAAAAAGAGATAAGAAAACCACAATTAGGACCAAGAGCTATAGCATGGAATGAATTCAGAAAAACTGGAAAAATAGACAGAGCATATGAAATGATTGCTGAAATATATGGAGAAAATACTTTTTCTAATAATGTTATACTTCAATGGATTAATGAAGAAATGCAAAAAGAGGAACAAAAAAGAAGAAAATTAAAAGGTAATAGCTATGATGAGGCAAGATAAAATGAATAAAAAAGAATTAGAAAAAATAAAACAAAAAGCATTGGAAGAGCATATTCCAATAATAATGGATGATACATTAGATGTTGTAGATAAAATTTTGAAGGAAGTAAAACCAAAAAGAATATTAGAAATAGGGACAGCTGTTGGATATTCAGCAATGTGTTTTTCTGAATATCTTGAAGATGGTGGAATAATTGATACCATAGAAAGAGATGAAGAAAGAATTGCAGAAGCAAAAATAAATATAAAAAATGTTGGACTAGAAGATAAGATAAATATTTATGAAGGTGATGCTGTTGAAATTCTACCAACTTTAAATGAACAATATGATGTTGCATTTATAGATGCTGCAAAAGGAAAATATCCATTTTTCTTAAAAGAATCTTTACGAATGTTGAAATCTAATGGAGTTATATTAGCTGATAATATATTATATAAAGGATATGTTATGAGTGATTATAATAAACATAAACAACGTACAGCTGTAAGAAATTTGCGTGAATATATAAAAGAGGTTACAGAAGATCCAAACCTTGAAACTGAAATACTTGAAGTTGGAGATGGTCTTGCTGTAAGTAGAAGAAAAAAAATCGACTAATTTAGCCGATTTTTTTCATGTCGTCAGGTAATTCACAATATATGTTAATAATTTTATTTGAAATAGGGTGAATGAAAGAAATATGGTAACTATGTAATGCTTGTCTATTGATAAAATCAGATTTAGAACCATACAAAAAATCACCAATAAGTGGATGACCAATTGCACTAAAATGAACTCTTATTTGATGAGTACGACCTGTTTGTAATACACATTTTACAACAGACATATTATTTAATTCTTTAATAACAGAATAGTCTGTTATTGCTGTTTGGCCATCTTCAGAAACACATCTTTCGATAATACTACCATCTTTACGAGAAATGGGAAGATTAATGGTACCAGATTTCTCATTTAAAATTCCAGAAACAATTGCTATATATTCTTTCTTTAATATATGTGAATTCATTTGTTTTATTAAACATTCTTGAACATATTCGTTTTTGGCAAAAATTATAATTCCAGAGGTGTCTAAATCAAGTCTATTAACAGGTCTAATTTTCTTTTTTAAACTAATAGAATCAAAATAAAATCTAACACCATTTGATAAGCTATCTGAAAAATGTAAAATAGATGGATGAACTGCAATACCAGCAGGCTTATTTAAAATTAATAGACCATCATCTTCATATAAAATGTCAAGTTCCATTTTTGTTGGAACAATATTGTCATTTTCTTCTTCATAATTCAAATCAACTTTTATGATATCTCCATTGTTAGGTATTGTACGTGTATCTATTGAAATACTGTTTAATAACACAAGTTTATTACTAATTACTTTGTGCATTAATTTTGCTGAAAGTTTGAATTCTTGTTTTAAAATTTGATTTATATTTGTATATTTATTATCTATAACTTTATATTCTAAGTACATATTAGCCTCCGCAATTATTTTACAAAATCTTTTATAAATAGTCAAATTTATTGCAAAACTCCAAATACAAATTGACTATCTTGATAAAACTTGATATAATAACACATGGAAAAAAAGAAGGGAAAAAAATAATGAACATAGTAGAAAAAATATTCAAACATATAAAACTAGTATCAAAACACAAATGGGTAGTATTCAAATTAGCATGCAAAGTAGGAATACCATGGAGAGGATTTATGCATGATTGGTCAAAATTTTCACCAGAAGAATTTTGGGAAAGCGTAAAATACTATAATGGTAAAAAAAGCCCAATAATAGTATGTAAGCAAAAAAATGGATATTCAAAAGCATGGCTACATCACAAAGGAAGAAATAAACATCATCCAGAATATTGGGTAGACTGGGCATTGCCACAAAAAGCAATAATAATGCCATATAAATATGCAGTAGAAATGGTATGTGACAAAATGGCAGCTGGAATAGTATATAATGGTAAAGATTGGAAACAAGACACACAAATAAAATATTATATGAAAGAAAGAGAAACATCAATAGTACATCCACAAATAGACAAATTTTTATTAGAAATATTTACACAAGTAAGTGAACAAGGAATAGATAAAACACTTACAAAAAAGAATATTAGAGAAGTATATGACAAATATTGTGTAAGAATGGAGAAATTAGATGAGAATAAGGTTTAAACCATGGGCAAGACCAGAACTAGAAGCAAGTAAATTTTATAAAGACAATCCAGAAGAATTAAAAGGAAAATGGATACAAGAATTTAAAAATAAAGAAAATCCAATACATTTAGAATTAGGATGTGGAAAAGGACAATTTATATCACAAATAGCATTTCAAAATCCAGAAATAAATTATATTGCAATAGATTTAGTTGATGCAATGTTAGGACTAGCTAAAAGAACAGTTGAACAAACATATAATGAAGCAAATAAAGAAATAGATAATGTATTATTAACAAGGTTTGATATAGAAAGAATAGGATTAATACTATCTAAAGAAGACAATATTAAAAGAATATATATAAATTTCTGTAATCCTTGGCCAAAGGGAAAACACAGAAAAAAGAGATTAACACATACAAGACAATTAGAAAAATATAAAGAATTTTTAGCAAATGATGCAGAAATTTACTTCAAAACAGATGATGATGATTTATTTAGAGCAAGTTTAGGATATTTTGAAGAAGCTGGTTTTGAGATAATAAATAAAACATATGATTTACATAGTGAACCAATATGGGAAAACAACATAGAAACAGAACATGAAAAAATGTTTTCAAAACAAGGAATAAAAATAAAAGCATTAATAGCAAAAATAAAAAATTAAATGAACAAAGGAGTCTTGATAAAAATGAAGAAAAAAAGAGTATTATTTATATCAAGTACAGGTGGACATTTTAATGAATTACAACAATTACAACCATTATTTGAAAAATATGATTACCATATAATAACAGAAAAAGACAAATCAACAGAAAAATTAACAGAAAAATATGGTGATAAAATAATGTATTTACCATATGGAACAAGACAAAAATTATTTAGATATATTTTTATTTACACATTTTTATGTTTTAAAACAATATATTTATATTTTAAATTAAGACCACAATATATAGTTACGACAGGAACACATACAGCAGGACCAATGTGTTATTTAGGAAAAATATTTGGAAGTAAAATAATATATATAGAAACATTTGCAAATAGAAATAGAAAAACAGCAACAGGAAGGTTAGTTTATCCAATAGCAGACTTATTTATTGTACAATGGGAAGAATTGTTAAAAATATATCCAAAAGCTGTATATGGAGGTGCAATATATTGATATTAGTAACATTAGGAACACAAAATAATAGTTTCCATAGATTATTAGAAGAAGTTCAAAAAAATATAGATAATGGAAAAATAAAAGAAGAAGTTGTTGTACAAAGTGGATATACAAAATTTAATTCACCTAATATGAAAATACTAGATGAAGTACCACAAGACGAGTTTGCAAAATTAGTAGATAAAGCAGATGTAATTATTACACATGGAGGTGTAGGCTCAATAATAACAGCTATAACAAAAGGAAAAAAAGTAATAGCAGTTCCAAGATTAGGAAAATATAATGAACATGTTAATGACCATCAAGTAGAAATAATAGAATCATTTAATGAAAAAGGATATATAATAGGGCTACATGATGTAAGTGAATTAGGTGAAGCATTAGACAAAGTAAAAAATTTTATTCCTCAAAAATATGTAAAAAATACAGGAAAAATATTAAAGATTGTCGAAGATTTTATTGGATAAAAGAGACTATTTTAAAAAATTTACAAAGAATTTACAAATAAGAGATAAATAGAGAAAAAGGGGCAAAATTCCACAAAATTTTGCTCTTTAACTATTGCAAAAAAAGAGTATTATTGTTATGATAAGAGAGAGTAAAATTTCGAAAGGGAAAGAAAAATGATAGAATTTAAGAATGTTTGTAAAAGATATAATACTGGAACTGAAGCTGTAAAAAATGCAAGTTTTAAAATCGAAAAAGGAGAATTCGCATTTTTGGTAGGAAGTTCTGGAAGCGGAAAATCAACATTAATTAAATTAATATTAAAAGAAGAAGAACCAACAAGTGGAAATATAATAATAAATGGTAAAGACACAACATTTTTAAAACAAAGTAGAGTACCATATTTAAGAAGAAGTATGGGAATAGTATTCCAAGACTTCAGATTATTACCAGATAAAACAGTATATGAAAATGTAGCATTTGCAATGTACATAGTAAAAGCTACACCAAGACATATTCGTAGACAAGTACCAATGGTATTATCATTAGTAGGTTTAAGTGGAAAAGCTAAAATGTATCCTAATGAATTATCAGGAGGAGAACAACAAAGAGTAGCATTAGCAAGAGCATTAGTAAATAATCCATCAATGATAATCGCAGACGAGCCTACAGGAAACTTAGATCCAGATACAGCATGGGATATAATGAATTTATTAAATGAAATAAATTTAAGAGGAACAACAGTTGTTGTTGCAACACATGCAAAAGATATAGTTGATCAAATGAGAAAAAGAGTAATACATATACACAAAGGTGTAATCGTAAAAGATGATAAAAAAGGTGGGTACGATTGTGAGATTTAATGTTATAAGTTATTTATTAAAAGAAGGAATTAGAAATGTATTCAAAAACAAAAAATCAACAATATCATGTTTAATGATAATGTGTGCAACAATGCTTATATTTGGATTATTTCTAGTTATAGGAGAAAATATTAACGCATTTGTAAAAAGTGTAGCAGATGCACAAGGAATAATGGTGTATCTAAAAACAGGGGCAACAGATGAAGAAATTGAACAAGTTGGAAAAGACATATTACAAATAGATGGTGTAAGAGATGCAAAATATATTTCAAACACAGAAGGTCTTGAATCAATGAGAGAAACATTAGGAGATAAAATGATAGAAGGTTATACAACAGATAATATATTACCAGCAAGTTATGAAGTAACACTTACAGACTTAGAATTAAGCTCAGATGTTCAAGAAAGTTTAAAACAAATACCAAATGTAGATGACATACGTTCAAGCAATATTATAATTGAACAAATAATAAGATTAGCCAAAGGAATAAAAATTGTTACATGGGTAATTTTAGTATTATTAATAATAATTTCTACTGCAATAATATCAAATACAATAAAATTAACAGTACATGCAAGAAGAAAAGAAATATCAATAATGAAATATGTTGGAGCTACAAATAGTTTTATAAGATGGCCATTTTTAGTAGAAGGTATTATTATAGGAGTTGTAGCAGGAGCAATTTCAGTTGGAATTATAGGATTAGCATATACATATATTGTTGGACAAATTTCAGGAACATCATTCTTTGAAATTGCCAATATAAAATTTATCGAATTCTCAAGTATGAGTGAATTATTAATATTAGTATATCTTGGATTAGGAATAGGAGTAGGTGCAATAGGAAGTACAATATCTATGAAAAAATATTTGGAAGTTTAGGAGGTAAAATATGCGCAAATATTTAACAACTATTTTAACAATTGTAACAATTAGTGTTACAAGTATTTGCGTATATGCCAAAAATATTACAGACTTACAAGAAAAATCCAACCAAATAAATCAGAGTATTACAGAAACCAATAATAGATTACAAGCAGTTCAAGAACAAATGTCGGAAAATATGCAACAATTACAAGAACTTGATACGCAATTAGCACAATCAGAAGAAGAATTAAATAAGATAAATATAGAAGTTAGTACATTAACAACTCAAATATCAGAAAATGAGCAAAAATTATCAAATGCTCAAGAAAAATATGATAAAATAAAAAAAGTATTAGATGCTAGAGTAATAGAAATATATAAATCAGACAATTTACAATTATTAGGTGTGTTATTTGCATCTAAGAATGTAAAAGAATTTTTTCAAACTTATGATAAATTAATATTATTAAGTAAATATGATAAAACTTTGTTAGACAGTGCAGAACAGCAAATTGAAGAAATAGAAGTAACCAAAAAAATATTAGCAGAAAAGAAAAAACAAATTGTTGAAAGTAAGCAATTACAGCAAAAGAAAACACAAGTAGTTCAAAACTCTAAAACCAAAAGACAATATTATTTAAGTAAATTAACAAAACAGGAGCAAGAGCTTCAAGCACAGATTGATGAATATAATGCACAAGTAACACAAATTGAAAATGAAATAAAATTATTAGCACTAGGAAGTATAGGAGAAGATTATGTTGGAGGAACATTAGTATGGCCAGTTCCTGGACGTACATCATTAACATCATTATATGGAATGAGAGTTCACCCAATTACAGGAGCATATAAGTTACATACAGGAATAGATATAAGTGCACCACTTGGAACATATTTTGTTGCAGCAGCAAATGGAGTTGTATCTAAAGCAACATATAATACAGCATATGGAAATATGGTAATAATTGATCATGGTGGTGGAGTACAAACATTATATGCACATGGAAATTCAATTTTGGTTCAAGTTGGAGATGAAGTAAAAGCTGGAACACCAGTTTTGGAAGTAGGATCAACGGGATATTCAACAGGACCACATGCACATTTTGAAATAAGAATAAATGGTCAAACAGTAAATCCATTGGATTATTATAAAAATAAAAATAGTATAACATCAAGTGCAACTAAAGAAGATGATGAAAATAAAACAGAAAGTACAGAGAGTAATTAAAAAACACAAGAAAGGAAAGAGATTATGAAAAAGAAGATAATAGAAATTATTGGAATTATAATATCTATAATAATAATTTTTCAAAATATAGCATATGCAACAAGCTCGAAGTCAAGTTTGCAAAACCAGCAATCAGATATTGATAATCAAATAAAAGAACTTGAAAATGAACAAAAAGAAATAAAAGCTAATAAATCTGAAACAATGAAATCAGTAGAAGATTTAATATACCAGATTTCAGATGTTGAAAATGAAATTGATGATTTAAAAAGTCAAGTGAAAGATTTGCAAGCTCAAATTAAAGTTACGGAAAAAAGCATAGAGCAAAAAGAAGAAGAATATAATAAACAAAAAGAATTATTAGATGCAAGAGTTATTGCATTATATAAGAATGGTGAAAATTCATACTTAGAAATATTTTTATCATCATCAAGTTTAAAAGACTTTTTATCAAAATATTATTATGCAGAGGCTCTTATGAATGCTGATAAAGAATTTATGCAAAAAGTAACAGATGAAAAGAAAGAAATTGAAGTTACAAAAGCAGAACTTGAAAAAAGTAAAAGTGCTTTAGATGATGCATTATCACAACAAAGAATAAAACAAAACTCATTAGAGAGATTAAAAAACGAAAAGCAGACTTATGTGGCTCAATTAACAGCAGAGGAAAAAGAAAATCAGCAAGAAATAGAAAAATTTGAAGAAGATAAAAGAAAAATTCAAGCAGAATTAAAAAGAATTGCTGAAGAAGAAGCAAAGAAAAATACAACAAATATTTCTCAAAAACCAAGTGCAAGTGGATACATATTTCCTGTACAAGGATTAAGTAAATCAAATATAAATAATAAAACATATCCATCATATAAAGGCCATACAGGTGTTGATGTTAATATAGGAGTTTCTGGAAAAAGTGTTGTAGCAGTTAAAGATGGAAAAGTTGTTATATCAGAAGCACGTATTAGTAATGGAAAATACTATAGTTATGGAGAATATATTGTTATAAGCCATGGAGATGGAACAATGACATTATATGCACATATGTTGGCAAATTCAAGAAAAGTAAAAGTCGGAGATAAAGTAAAACAGGGTCAAGTCATAGGAACTGTTGGATCAACAGGAAACTCAACTGGAACACATCTTCATTTTGAAGTAAGAGTTGGAGGAAGCCCAGTAAATCCATTACCATATTTGCCATAAAAAGAATTAAATAATTAAAAGGAGAAGAAAAATGGAAGAAGATAATAAATATATAAAAAGACAAAAGATTTATAAAATTATCATGTTAATGATATTAACAGCATTTGTTACAAGTATATTAACAGCTATATATATAGTGAAATTAGATGGAAATACTCAAACAACTAATAATTCAGGAGTAAGTTCAATATTAAATGTTTTAACAAGTGATAGTAATTTAACAAAATCATTAAAAGGTATTGAAACAATTGTAAAAAGTAAATATTTGAATGAATCAGATATAGATGAAACAAGTGCAATAGATGGAGCAATAGAAGGATATATAAATTCTTTGGGAGATGAGTATGCAGAATATATTCCGGCAGATAAAATGAAAGAATATACAGAAGGTATAATGGGAAATTTTGTTGGTATAGGAATATACATGGTAAAAAATACAGAAAAAGATTTAGTTCAAGTACTTTCACCAATTAGAGAAAGTCCAGCTGAAAAAGCAGGAATAAAAGCAGGGGACTTAATAACAAAGGTAAATGGAGTTTCATATACAGCAGATCAAATGTCAGAAATGGCTAATACAATAAAAGGTGAAGAAGGATCAAAAGTTACAATTGAGGTATTAAGAGGAGAACAAATATTAACATTTGAAGTTACAAGAGAAAAAGTTAATACAAATCCAGTCTACTCTGAAAAACTTGAAAATGATATTGGGTATTTAGAAATAACAAGTTTTGATGAAGGAGTTGCAGAAGATTTTAAAGCAAAATATTTATCATTAAAAGAACAAGGAATAAAAAGATTAGTAATAGATTTAAGAGATAATGGTGGAGGTCTTGTTACTGAAGCATTAAAAATAGTTGACTATATTGTACCAAAAGATCAAACAGCATTAATAACAGTAGATAAAGACGGAAAAGAAGAAATTAGTAAAACAAAAGAAGATGCAATAATAACAGAACCAATTGTATTATTAGTTAATTCAAGTTCTGCAAGTGCATCAGAAATAATGGCAGGAGCATTAAAAGATTTAAAATGTGCAACAATAGTTGGAACAAAAACATATGGAAAAGGTGTAATACAACAACTTTTAACATTAAGTAATGGAGCAGGATTAAAAATTACAGTAGAAGAATATTATACTCCAAACAAAACAAAAATAAATAAAGTAGGTATAACACCAGATTATGAAATATTATTAGAAACAAGTATAACAAGAGAACCAACAGATGCAAATGATACACAACTTAATAAAGCAAAAGAAATACTAAAGGCAAAAATAGAAAATTAATTTATAAAAATATAAGCTACAAAAAAGTAGCTTATATTTCAGTTGTAATGAAAGGAGAAAACAACATGAAAATGAACTTAGCAAATAAATTAACAATATTTAGAATACTATTAGTTCCAGTTATAATGTTAATTCCCATAATTGATAATTTAGTAGGTATTCCTGGTGAATTTTTGGAAATTTCAACAGCATTTTGGATAATGAATATTATATTTATTGTAGCATCAATAACAGATAAGTTAGATGGATATATAGCAAGAAGTAGAAATCAAGTAACAACATTTGGAAAATTTTTAGATCCATTGGCAGACAAAATATTAGTGCTATCAGCATTAGTTATTTTAGTAGAATATGGTAAAATACCATCATGGATTCCAATAATAGTATTAGCAAGAGAATTTATAGTATCAGGATATAGATTAATTGCAGTAGAAAAAGGTGGAAAAGTAATTTCTGCATCAATATGGGGAAAATTAAAAACAGTAACTCAAATGATAGGAATAATATTTGCATTTTTAGATAAGTTCAATTTTGGAGAATTTATATTTAGAGTATCAACACAAGCTGAAGCTCAAATAAATTCAGCAAGTATATATATGACAACAGGACAATATATAATAAATATAATAACAACAATAGTACTAACATTATCTGTAATAGCAACAATATTCTCAGGAATAAACTATTTAAAAGATGGAAAAAACTTGTTTAAAGACTAAAACTATTGACAAAATACGAAAAATAATATAATATACTAAATAAACAAAATTATGAATTTTGGAAAATATTTAAATGTTTTCCAAAATATTTTATGCATAAGAAAGGATAGCGATTATTATGGAAGAAAAAGAAGTAATATTAACACAAGAAGGATATGATAAAATAGAAAAAGAACTAGAATTCTTAAGAACAGAAAAAAGAACAGAAATTGCAGAAAGAATAAAAGTTGCATTAGGCTTTGGAGATTTATCAGAAAACTCCGAATATGATGAAGCTAAAAATGCACAAGCTGAAAATGAAGGAAAAATAGCAGAGTTAGAAAATAAAATAAGACATGCTAAAATAATAGATGAAGCAGAAATAGATACAAAAACTGTTCAAATAGGAAATACTGTAAAATTATATGATGTAGAATTTGAAGAAGAAGTTGAATATACAATAGTTGGATCAACAGAAGTAAACTTGGCAGAAAATAAAATATCTAATGAATCACCAATAGGAAAAGCATTATTAGGAGCAAAAAAAGGAAGTACAGTTGAAGTTAATGCACCTGCAGGTGTTATAAAATATCAAATTTTATCAATAACAAAATAATTTAAAGAAATGTCAAATATTTGTTTGACATTTCTTTTCTTTTATGATAGTATATAGTCATGATAAACGGAATAAATGTTCTATATAAAAGGAGAAGTGATTAAATGGGAACAAGAGCTGAAACTACTAAAAAAGAAAAAGCAATCTTAAAATTCATAGAAACACAAGTATTAGAAAACGGATATCCACCATCAGTAAGAGAAATAGGAAAAGCAATAGGATTAAGTTCAACAGCAACAGTACATGCATATTTAGAAAAATTAGAAAAAGATGGATATATAAAAAAAGAAGATAAAAAAGGAAGAACACTAAAAATTATAAAAGGAAGTAATGGTGAACCATATGTAAAATCTTCAAAAGATTTTTATGTTCAAAAAGAATTAGTAGATGTTCCAGTTATTGGTAGAATAACAGCAGGCCAACCAATATTAGCAGTAGAGAATGTAACAGATACATTCCCAATTCCAGTAGATTTCGTAGGAAACAGTGAAAGTTTCATGTTAACAGTAAGAGGAGAAAGCATGGTAGAAGCTGGAATATTAGATGGTGACTATATATTAGTAAAAAAACAAAGTAATGCAAATAATGGAGAAATAGTAGTAGCATTAATTGGTGATGAAGCAACAGTAAAAACATTTTACAAAGAAAAAGACCATATAAGACTTCAACCAGAAAATCATACAATGGATCCAATAATAGTGCCAGATTGTAGAATTTTAGGCAAAGTTGCAGGAGTTTTTAGAAAAATGTAATAATAAAAAATTAATACAAAATAGCAAGAAAAATCTTGCTATTTTATTATTGATATAATATAATTAAGAAAAAAAATGAGGAGAGCAAACAAATGAAGCACAAAAATGACCTAAAAATTAAGATAGATAAAGAGCCAAGAAAGAAAGAAAACATATTAAAAAGAATAGTAATAATTGCAATTTTATTACTTATTGTAATTTTTGTATTAAATAAAGCAGAAAACTATTTGAAAGAAAAAACAGCAAATGAAATTAATTTAGTATTAAATAACAAAAATGTTACAGCAAATCTAAAACATGAAATAATAGAAGAAAATGGAAATATATATATGTCAATGGACGATATAAAAAATTATTTTGATAAATACATATATATAGAAGATGAAATAAATGAAATTGTAACAACATATGATAAACAAATAGCAAGTATAGGATTTGAAACGAATAAATTGACTTTAAATGGTGCAACAAAAAAAATATATGCACATGCAATAAAAAAAGATGATGTAATATATATGCCAATTGTAGAAATGAAAGATGTATATAATTTAGAAACAACAATTGTAGAAAAGAATGTGATATTAGATTCATTAACAAGAAAGCAAGTAAAAGCATATGCAAAATCAAATATATCAGTAAAATGGAAATCAGACTTTTTCTCAAAAACAGTAGACAAAATAAATAAAGGAGATGTTGTTATTGCAATAGAAGAAAAAGATGGATGGACAAAAATTAGAACAGAAAATGGAAATGTAGGTTTTGTAAAAAGCACAAAATTAACAAATTATACAACAACAAGAGATGACTGGGAAGAAGAAAAACAAATAACAGGAAAAGTAAATATGTTTTGGGATTATTACTCAAAATATGTACAAGCACCAGACAGAACAGGACAAGTAATTGAAGGTGTAAATGTGGTATCACCAACATTTTTCTATATAGATTCTAATGGAAATTTAAAGAATAAAATAGGGGAATCAGGAAAAAAATATATAGAATGGGCACATTCGAATGGATATAAAGTTTGGCCAGCTATACAAAATGATGAAGCTGGAATAAAAGTCACATCAACAATATTAAATAGTTATACCAAAAGACAAGAATTAATTGAAAGTATAGTTGATGTATGTGTTGAATATCAATTAGATGGAATAAATATAGATTTTGAAAATATGTATCAAGCAGATAAAGACAAATTTTCAAGATTTATAATAGAATTAGATCCAAGAATGAAAGAATTAGGAGTAGTATTATCTGTTGATGTAACTGCACCAGATGGAGATGCAAACTGGTCATTATGTTATGATAGAAATGTAATTGGACATGTTGCAGATTATTTAATATTTATGGCATATGACCAATATGGAGCTTCAAGCAAAAAACCAGGAACAACAGCAGGATATAATTGGATAGAAACAAATTTAAAGAAAATTATTGAATATGATGAAGTAAAAGCAGATAAAATTATTTTAGCATTACCATTTTACACAAGACAATGGAAAATAAATCCGAATGGTGAGGTAACAAGTAAATCAGTAGTAAGTATGTTAAATATAAAAATTCCAAATGGAGTTGAAAAACAATGGAATGAAGATTTGCAACAATATTATATTGAATATGCAGATGGAAAAGATACTGTAAAGATGTGGATTGAAGATGGAACATCAATTACATCAAAAGTTTCATTAGTCTCAAAATATGGACTAGCTGGAACGTCAGGTTGGAGAAAAGACATGGAAACATCTAATGTATGGACAATAATTAATACAGAATTACAAAAAGCATCAAATTAAAAGAAACGGAAAATTTCCGTTTCTTTTTTTATGTCAGTTTTGGTGTAAATTTTCTATGAAAAGCCTTGTCAAAAAGCAAGAAAAAAGATATAATGAGGATGAACTAGGTGTCAACAATAAAAGAAAAGAGAGGAGCGATTTTTTATGAAAATAAAAATTACAGGAAAAGAACTTAAGATAACAGATGCAATAAACGATTATGCAGAAAAGAAAATGGAAAGGATAGATAAATACTTTGACAATGCAGAAGCTGAAATAATAGCAAAAGTTGAAAAAAATTATCAAATAGCGGAAATCAAAGTAATGGCTAATGGAGAAACATTTAGAGCAGTTGCTGAAGAAAAAGACTTATATGCATCTATAGATAAAGATATAGATATAATAGAAGGACAAATTAGAAAAGCAAAAACAAAAAGAGAAAAAATGCAAAAAGATTCAAGCTTAAAAGACTTAAATGCACAAACAATAGTACATGAAGTAGAAGATGAAATTTTAAAAGTAGAATACTATGAAATAAAACCAATGACACCAGAAGATGCAAAATTAAAATTAGAAGAAAGACCAAGTCAAATGTTTTTAACATTTGTTAACCAAGAAAATGGTAAAGTAAATGTTATTCATAGACTAAAAGATGGTAAAAACTTTGGTTTAATAGAACCAGAAGCATAACAAAATATAAAAAATCAAAGAGGCTCAAGTTAATGAGCCTCTTTTTAGAAATTATAACTTAAAGGCAAAGAAGTTTTGCTTTTGAGTTTTTACATTGAAAAATTTTCTCCAAAAAACGTTTCTTTGAAAAGCAAATTGTTCTACAGCATGTTGATTATCAGAAATTTTTAAAACATTTGGACTAATACGTAACAAATCCTCAAAAGTAGAATTAGGTGATTCAATTAGCCTCAAAAATTCATCATATGGAAATTTAATAGATAAATTTTTCAAAATGATAAATTTACCTGATTTTTTTAAATAGCCTAATTCAATTTCATTTTCTTTCAAATAACAATTTTTCCAATCACCATCAAATGGACAATCTTTAAAAATAACTACAAACCGTTTTTTTGAGTACAATTCTAACATAAAATTTCCTCCATAAAGTGTGTGTATTTCGAACGTATGCTATTATATCATAAGATTATGTAAAATTCAATGTTAATGAAAAAAATATTGAAAAATTATTGACAAGATGTGACAGAAATAGTTTTATTATTTGTAAAAATAACCATACCTGGTTTTGCACCATTAGGCTTCTTTACATATTGAACCTTGCAATAATCAACAGGAACATTAGATGAGAGTTTTGCTTTGCTATGTTCAACAGCAAGTTTTGCACATTTTACTAATGTATCATTAGAAACATTTTGCCCAGAATTTTTTAGTATAACATGGCTTCCTTGAATATCTTTTGTATGAAGCCAAATATCATTTTTATTTGCAAATGTAAATGTAAGCCAATCATTTTCTTTATTATTTTTTCCGACATATACATCAAAATTATCTATATTAAAATGTAATGGGGAGTATTGTTTTTCTTGTTTTTTCTTTTTTGAATTTTTTGTATTTTTTTTCTTTTGAGATACTTTATTTTTTATTAAATTTTCTGAAATTTCGTCTAAAATTTCTTGAATTTCTTTAGTAGAAGAAGCTAACTCTATTTCAAAAATAATACTATCAATATAATTTAATTCATTTTCTGTTTCAGCTTTTTGAACTGAAACAATTTGAAGTGCATTTTTTAATTTGTTATACTTTTTGAAATAATGTTTTGCATTTATATTTGGAGAATATTTTTTATTTAGTGGAATTTTGATTAGATTATTATTATCATAATAATTTTCAAGTTCAATATAATCTGTATGTGTATTTGTTAATTTATATAAATTTGAAGTTATTAATTCTCCATAAAGTCTATATTTATCTCTTTCTTCACAATCTTTTAATTTGGTATTAATACTATTTAAACGGTTTAATAATTTTTTTTGCGAATCAGTTGCTAGTTTTAAAGCATTATTTTTGCAATTATTAAATGTTTCTTCTGTTTCTCTTGAAAAATAAAAATTATCTATAAATTTATTTAAATAAAATTTTTCAACTGTAACATTATTTCCTAGGCTTAAAGTAAAATCAGAAAGTTTATTATTCTTATATACTTCTGTAAAATATAGATTATTTGGAAATGTTAAAATATTGTTTATATATTTTTGTAATTTTAATAAATTTTCTTTATTAATAGTAGTAATATTACATTTTTCAAGAGCTGATTTTATAAATGATAAACTAAAACCATTAAAAGTGTTTGTAAATAATTTTGAAAATTCTTCAACTGATAGATTTAAATTATCTTGAAAGATACTATATATGTCAGATATTTTAGTGTAATCTAATTTTTCAGAAGTTGGGAAGCTATATGTTCTAGAGGGAAGAATATCTCTGTAAATAGTATCTGTTGCCCAAATGTGTCTTAATGAATCAATTATAATATTTTTATCATTAATTAGAATAATATTACTATGTTTTCCCATTAGTTCTATAATTAGGCTTTTTATTTCAATTTCATTAAATTCATTTATTGTTTCAATATTAATTTTTACTAATCTTTCTAATCCATACATTTCGATAGTAGAAATTTTACCACCAATTAAGTGTTTTCTTAGTAACATACAGAAATTTGGTGCTACAAGAGGATTTTCTTTTGAATTTGTAGTTAGATTTATTCTGCAATTGTGTGCATCAATACATATATTTAATGCATAATGGATTGAATTTGAATAAATTCCTAGAAGAATAGTATTTTTATCTGGTTGGTGGATTTTATCAATTTTTCCACCAATTAAATCATTTTTTAATTCATGTGTAATCGCTTGTGTAACAATTCCATCAAATGCCATTAGAATCAGTCCTTATATATAAATTTAGATTTTATATGGATATCTATAAACCTTAATGATAATACCACAAAAACTGGCTATTGTAAATAATCTAATGGATTTACATAGTTGTTTTCAATTCTAAAGCCTATATGAAGATGACAGCCTGTTGTGGCTCCATTTGTTGGTTTTCCAGTTGCTGGATCACTATAAGTATTTCCAGATACTCCATAAACATATTTAGGTCCAACATTACCAATAATTTGGCCTTGTTTAATTAGTTCATCAACATAAACAATGTAGATAGGGGAGACATGGCAATAAGAAATTTTTATGCCATCATAATTAGTAAGTGTTATTGTATATCCACCACCTCCAAGGAATCCAGTAAAAGTAATTATTCCATCACATGTGGCAATTAAATTTGTTCCTTCAGGTGCAGGAATATCAATACCTTTATGAAATGTTGAAGCTCCTGTTGTGGGAGCAATTCTTTTCCCAAATTTTGAGGAGAGAGTAGTATAACCTGGAATTGGCCAAGCGTAATTAGAATTACCTAAAAATATTAAATCTTTTTTAGTAGGTATTTGTTCAAAGTTTGATGAAGAAATTATTGGAATAAAAAGTGTGCATATAATAAGTGTAAATATAATTGTTGAATAAAAAGTTTTTGACAAATAATCAGTCCTTTCATGAAAAAATAGAGAATAGTTAATACTATTCTCTTCAATATGGCAGGGGTACTAGGATTCGAACCCAGACAAGCGGTTTTGGAGACCGATGTGCTACCATTGACACTATGCCCCTAAATCAATTACTTAATTATATTAACACAGATTAAAAAAAATTACAAGAGATTTTATAAAAAAATATTATTAGATAAAAAGAAAGTCTATATTTTATAGACTTTCTTTGATATTAGAAATTAAACTTTTTTGATTTTACTGCAAAGGCAATAGTTGATACTGTAGCAACAGTTATAAATCCAAATAATATCGGAGCACCTGTTTTTGGTAATTCTTCTGGGGCTTTTGTTTCATCTTTTGTTGGTTCAGTTATAGTTGGTTCTGTTTTTGGCTCTTCAGCTTTTATTGCAGTAAGTTTTAATTTTGGTGTTACAGTTGATTCTGTAGTTTTTTCTGTATTATCAAAATCTTTATAATTAATTTCAACTTTTTGGTTTGTATCTAATATTTGATCAATTATTTTTTCATTAAATTCATCTTTTAATGTTAATGTATATTGAACTTTTAATGTTTCTTTAGCCTTTAATTCTGGAATTGTCCAGGTTATACTATTTGTTTCTTTATCAATTTCAGATGATATTTTTAAAGCATCCATACCTTCAACATAAGCCATCTCAAAATTATCAATGATATATTGAGGGAAATAGTCAACAATTGTTATATCTTTTAATGTTTGTTCAACTGGAACTAAATCTGCATAGATTTGTTCTGTAATTGTTTTTTCAATTTCATTATCATTTATTTTATAGAACTTTCCAATAGTAGGTTGAGCTGTTGTTCCAAAAACACCTTGAATAACTTGACCATATGTATAAGATTTTCCTGTTGTATCAGTTTTGAAAACAGCTTCTTCAGAACTGATACCTGTTAAAAGTGAAATTACATTGATGTTTTTTAATGATTTTAGTGTTTCATTAGTTGTGAAAATAACTTTTTCTAATGCTTCAACAGATACTAAATCAGAACTTCCAACACACATATTAGGCAAGCCATCTGTTAACACGATTAAATATTTGTTATTGTCTTCAGTTGAAAATGTTTTTTGAGCTAGTTTTAGACCAGCATCTAAATCTGTATAAGCTCCAGTTCCTTCAATAGAATTGATTTTTTCTTTTAAAATAGAAAAATCGTTTGTAAAGTCAGATATTAATTGAGCATCTTTTTCTGTTCCTTGTTCTGAAACTTCAGAACTTGATGAGAATGAAACAATACCAATTTTTAATGTAGATGAGTTTAATGCTAGTAAGTTTTCGATAAGTTTATTGGCAGAATTTAAAACTAAATCTTTTCTTGTAACTTCACCAACTTTATCTGTCATGCTTGAAGAGTTATCAATTACTAACATTAATTCTCCTTCTGGTACTTTATTGATTGCATCATTATTAATTTGTAATTGTAATGTAACTTGTTTTTTGTCTAATTCAGAACTTACAATTTTCTTTTCAAATTTTGAATTTTCATTTAATTTAATATTACAAATATTATTTTCAACAATTTCCATTTTTACTGGTGTTGAGGCAAAAACAGTTGTTGAAATTAAAATTAATAGCAAACATAATGCTATTGAAATTTTCTTTTTCATAAAAATCTTCCTTTCTTCTTATTGTATCAGTAATATTTTAATATATTAAACAGAAAAATGCAATAGAAATATAAGGTTTTTTATATAGAAAAAAGGCCCATAAGGACCTTTTGTGTGTAGGAAAAATCGCCAATATAGGTGATTTTTCTATACATTATTAATTATGTCTAAAGGATTAGCAACATCCACCTCTGTTACCACCACAACAGCAACAAATTAAAAGTATAAGAATTATTATCCAGCAGCAGTCATCTCCAAAACCAAAGCCACATCCACAACCTCTATTTTCTGGCATACAAAACACCTCCTTTATAATTAAGATAAGATTTGCTAAAGAATTTTAAGTAATTCTTTAAATTTTTTCTTTTGATAATATATAATATGGTAAGTTAGAAAAAGTGTTACACAATTTCCTACACAATAAAAAATGAAAGAGAATTTTATCTCCTTCATTTAAATTTCTTTATTAAAGTTTCCATTTGTATATTGATTTCCTTCAAGTTTTTTACCAGTTAAAACAGTTTTTATAATATCATTAATTTCAGAAATGTTTTCATCTAAAATATCAATTCTTGCAAAATCAATAGGGAGTCCATCATATTCGATTGATGTTATTTTACTATTGTAAATAGTTGTAATTGTTTGGATATTATCTGGTATAATTCTAAATAAAAATCCAAGTCTGTCTTTTAGATAATATTTATTTGTTGAATTACATTTATGATCACATTCTGAATAACATTTATTTGATTTTCCTAATAAACAATAATTTGAATTCATCAATGGAGTTCTTCCATAGACAATTAATTCTGTTTTCTTGTTTGTGTTAAAGTTTTTTAAATCAGTTTTGTTAAGTTCAGGTGATAGTGTTATTGTATTTGCAGGTAATTCATTAATAGTTAAATTGTTAAATATATTGAATGTATAATTACATATAAATTCATAATCTTTGTAATCTTTTAAAAGTTCAAAATTTCCTATATTTGATAAAACAAATCCTTTTATTTTGTATTTGCCTAAAATAGTTGGTAAGTTATTTTTTATTAATCTATTGTAATTATTTCTAATTATTATTGGCATATAAATATATGTATCAAATTTTTGGCAAACATTTAAAAGTAGGTGCGAAAAGTTTTTATTTATAAAATATTTGAATGGTATATATATTTTAGATACATTTTTTAATTCTAAATAATCATAACTTAAATTTAATGTATTCAATAATAAACTTATTTTTGTTTCTTTATGTGATGAATTTGGATTGTTTTCTGTATAATTTGCATTAGATAATCTTCTAAAACTTGAAATAAGTTTTTCTTCATATTGAGCTAATGATTGTCTTCTAAGTTCATTAATTCCGCTAATACTTGGAACATAAAGATTTTCTCCTAATTCGATAGTTACATTTTCAAAATTATAAGGTGTATTATTAATTTTACAGATTTGAGAAATAAGTCTTTCTTTTGTCATAGGTGATTTTTGAGCAGGTTCAGGAATTATATTAGAGTCAATCTTAACAGATATATTATCATCAAATATTTTTAAAGAAATAGGGGAGTTTAAGATAACTTTCATTTCACAAGATAATTTTCTTTTTCTATACTCTTTTTCAATAGTTTCTAATGCAGAAGTTGTTAATTCTTTATCAGAAATTTTGAATAATTTATCACCTATAAAAATATCACCTTTCATTCTACCAATTTTTATTTTATCACCAATATGTGCTTCTGTAATGTTTTTATCATTTTTCATTAATTCAGAGATAGTATATAGATTTGTTTCATGTTTTTTATTTTCAACACAAATTTTATCTCCAACATGTAGAAATTCATTAGTTGTAAATGAAATGTATCCATGATTTTTATTGAAATTTGAAATGGTTCCTAAATATATTCCCATATTATTAGATTTTTGAGTATATATTAATTTCCTATTTTCGGTAGAAGATAGATGTCCACTTGAAAATCCACCTCTATTAAATACTTGTAATAATTCTTTTTTATCTTTTTCATCAATTTTAAAATCATTTTTTGACATGGCTAAATCAAGATATTTTCTATAAATTCTAGTAACAGTTGCAACATATTCAGGAGTTTTCATTCTACCTTCAATTTTTAGACAAGTTACTCCAGCATTTACTAGTTGTGGCAAATATTCTAATCCACATAAATCTCTAGGACTTAATAAATAACCTTTATCAATAGTTGTATCATTTTCTAACAATTCATAAGGTAATCTACAAGGTTGAGCACATTTACCACGATTTCCAGAACGACCACCAACCATACTTGAAAATAAACATTGACCTGAATATGAAATACAAAGAGCACCATGTACGAATGCCTCAATTTCAACATTTGAGTTTTTACATATATGTTCAATTTCTTGAATAGAAAGTTCTCTAGAAAGCACAACACGAGAAAATCCCATATTTTGAAGAGTAAGAACACCTTCTAAATTATGTACAGACATTTGTGTACTAGCATGAACAGCAAGACCAGGAAAATTTTTTATCATATAACGAGCAAGACCTAAGTCTTGAACAATTATAGCATCAATACCATATTCATAAGCTTTTTTTGCTAAAGCAATTGCATTATACATTTCATCATTTTTTATAAGAGTATTTAAAGTCAAATTTGTTTTAACACCTCTTATTTTTGCATAATTTATAGCTTTTTTTAGTGTATCATCATCAAAATTTGAAGCAAAAGCTCTTGCACTAAAACTATTTGCTCCAAAATATACAGCATCTGCACCATTTTGTACAGCTGCTTTTAAACAATCAAAATCACCAACAGGTGAAAGTAATTCCATCATAAATCCTCCAATCATTATAAAAAACGGATTTAAGAATTTCTATGCAATGGAAATTGCTTAGAAATTCTAATAATCCCCATAATTATTCTGTACGGAAAAATCACCTACTAGGAGATTTTTACTACATAATAAAAAACATTATATCATAAAAAAGGTAGAAACTACAAGAAAAATTAAGGAATTTGTAATATAAATGTAATATAAAATACATATCATCAAGGTTGACTTTAAGAATAAAAAAATGATATACTATTGTCGAAGAAAAATGAAAAAAATAACAAAAGTAGAGAATATATAAAATACTGTAAGAAGAGGAGAAAAAATGAAAAAAAAGTTAATTTTTATTTTAATAATGATAATTTTAATATTGCAATATTTTTGCTTTTTTACTAAAACATTTGCAGTAAATCAAACAATTAGTCAAGATATAGAAAATCTAGATTCAAATACATATCCACAAATAAAAGAAATGATACAAAATTTAAAAAATGAACATCCAAATTGGAATTTTAAAATATTATATACAGATTTAGATTGGAATGAGGTAATTGAAAATGAATATGTAGGACATGGTTCATCACCAAGAAACTTAGTACCAACAAGTAATTCATATGCAGGAGAATGGATATGTCCTATTTGTGGTAATGCAACATATGATTCAGGAAAATGGCATTGTGCATCACAATCAGCATTAAAATATATGATGGATCCAAGGAATTCATTAAATTCATCAGATGTTTTTCAGTTTTTAGAATTAACATATACAGATTATAAAATTGAGACAATACAAGCAATGTTAAAAAAATATGATTTTTGGAATAATGAATCATACATAAATGCAATTATAGAGGCATCAAAAAAATATAATGTAAATGTTTATTATGTAATAGCAAGAATATTACAAGAACAAGGAAATGGAACATCACCATTAGTAAAAGGTGAAGGGTATAATGATCAATATGTTGGGGTATATAATGTATTTAATATAGGTGCTAGTGGAAGCGGAAAAGACAACGTTATATTAAATGGGCTTGCTAGAGCTGAACAAGAAGGTTGGACATCAATTGAATTATCAATTGATGGAGGTGTTGAATTTATCTCAAAAGGATATATTAATAGAGGACAAAATACAATGTATCTTCAAAAATTTGATGTTGATAGTTCAGAAGCAGGATTATATTGGCATCAATATCAACAAAATATAATGGCCCCACAAAATGAAGGAACAAAATTAAGAGTAGCATTTGAAGAATGTGAATCAATAGATATGGATTATACATTTATAATTCCAGTATATAAAAACATGCCAAATATAGCATGCAAAAGACCAAATACAGATAATAATGAAACTCCTGAAATAGATAGTAATTTAGTAAAATGTAATGCAAATCCAAGTTTAAGATTAAGAGATAATCCAAATGGAACATATATTGGAGAAAAAATATATCTAAATGAGGTTGTAACAGTAATTGAAAAAGCAACAGAAAAAGTTGCAGGTACATATTGGGATTTTGTTAGAAAATCAAATGGTGTAGAAGGATATGCTGCAAGATCAACATCTGATGATGAGCCTGTATATAAATTATATTTAGTTCCAGTAAAAGAAGATAATGGAAAAGATACTCCTGATAATCCAACACCAGATGTTCCAGAAAATCCTGATGATGAAAATAAAGAAATTGTAGAAAATGAAAAAATAAGAACAAATAATACTACAAATGAAATAACATCAATTCCAAATTCAACAATTACAGATTTAAAAGAATTATTAGGAGCAGAAATAGTTGTAAAAAATTCAAATGGTGAAGTGGTTTCAGACGAATCAAATCTTGCAACAGGTTATGTTGTGAATGATAAATATACAATTTCAGTTCTTGGAGATGTAAGTGGAGATGGAGTTGTAGATGCAAGAGATTCATTAAGAATTTTAAAATATGCAGTTGGAACATATGAATTAAATAATGAATATGCAAAATCAGCTGACCTAAACAAAGATGGAATAATTGATGCAAGAGATTCATTAAGAATTTTAAAATATGCTGTAGATACTTATAAAATAGAATTATAAAGAGAGAGAGGAATAATTGTGAAAAAAAAGATATTTAACATATTACTTATAGCAATATTTTCAATTTTAATTTTAGAAACAAAAGTTAATGCTTCAAATATTGTTTCAACAGATAAGCAAGTTAATTCTGGTGATGGAAATGTAACAATATCAATAACTTCAAAAGAAACATTAGGAGCTTATAACTTGGAATTGGTTGATAATTCAGGACTTGAATTAGTTAGTTCTAGTGCTGGTCCAAGTGGAACAGCAAATGGAACTAAAATATCAGGAGCTTCAGCAACAGGAATAACGGATTTAGGAAGTTATACATTTAAAGTGCCAACAGTAACATCAGATACAACATATAAGATAAAATTTAGAATTACTGGAATGGCAAATGTCAATGATGAAGATTTACCTAATGTTGATAATAATGCAATATTAACAGTAAAAGCCCCAAAAACAGAGACACCAACAGAAAATAATAATACAAATAATAATACATCAAATAATGCAGGAAGTTCAAATAACAACACATCAAACAATTCAGCAAGTTCAAATAATAATAGTACAACAAAGTCATCAGAAGCAAGATTAAGAGATTTAGGCTTAAATCCAAAACAATATGATTTTAAAGGATTTAAACCAGATACATATCAATACAATGTAGAGGTTCCAAATGAAGCCGAAAAAGTATATATATATGCAACAACTAAAGACTCAAATGCAAAAGTAAAATCAGGAGATGGAAATATCGCATTAAATGAAGGAGAAAATAAAGTTGAAATTGTAGTTGTTGCAGAAGATGGAAAAACAAAGAAAACATATACACTAAATATTACAAGAAAAGCGGGAGAGCAAACAACTACACCAGTAGAAGAGCCAGTAATAGATGAACAATCACAAACTGAACCAAAGACAACTTCAACAAAAGAAGAAACCTCATCAACAACAAGTTATGAAAATACAAAAATAACAACTTCAACAACAAAAACAGAAAGTACATCAACAAAAAGTGAAAATCAACAAATTGTAGGAAAAGTTGACTGGTTAAAACCAGAAACTTGGGGACAAGAACAATATATATTAGTTGCAGTTTTAGTATTTTTAATATTAACAATAATAGTTTCAATAATATTAAAAATAAAAATCAAAAAAGATGAAGAAGAGGAGATTGAGTTCCCAGGAGCAGAAGAATTAGATAGAGCAATGTTTGAACATCAGGAATTGTCAGATAATGGAAATATGGATGATAATTATTACAATGATGATATGAATGATGAAAATCCATATAGTACAAACTTTAATGATGATTATTATAATGATAATACTCAACACGATGAAGAAAAAATAAATGATCAGCCGGTAGAAGTAGAATATAAAGAAGAAAATACTTCTAATGATTATAATGATAATGTATCAGAGAAAAATGATGAGGACATAGAAAGAAAAAGAATGCTTGAAGAATATTTTGCGGATCAAGATGGAAAAGATTCAAAAGCAAAAAGAACAAAAACTAGAGGAAAACATTTTTAAAATAAAAACGGCTCATTGAGTCGTTTTTTTGAATATTAAGAATAGATATAAAAAAAGAAAACATTTTAAAATGTTTTCTTTTTTTATGCAAGACCGTATTTTTTCTTAAATTTATCTGCTCTACCACCTTTAGTGTCAAGTCTTAAGTTTCCTGTCCAATATGGATGACATTTTGAGCAAACATCAACTTTTAAATCTTTTTTTGTAGAACCAACTTCTATAACATTACCGCAAGCACATGTAATAGTTGTTTGATTATATGCTGGATGTATTCCTTCTTTCATTTGCAAATTCACCTCTTTCTTACAATAGTAATTTTTGCCTTTTATTATATTACCATATCTTTATACTTTTTTCAAGCTTATTTGTTTAAATTTTTATTTTCTTCTTGATTAATTTGATTTACATATGTTGCAGAAGCTTCTAACTCAGTATTTAAAGATACTTTTTTCACAAGCTTATTCATAATATTAAAAATACAAGCAACTATTAAAATAAATAATCCTATTTTTTTCCAATATTTAGCTAACATAATAAAATCTCCTTTAAAAATTTAATACATAACAATTATACGTTTTTTTTATTGATTTGTCAATATTTTTTGAGGTTTTGGACAAAATAAAGTCAAGAAAAAATATATTATACAAGGAAGGAAAAATATTAAATGAAAAAAACTTTTTTGTTTATAGTGTTAATTGGAATTATGTTAGGAATAGGTATATGGATTTTTAAAACAAATAATGATAGTCTAAATTATCAAGCTCAAAGAAGTAGTACAAACAAAAATAATCTAGATGAGATTGATATTAAGTCAACACAAAGTACAACAGATACACAACAAGTGACAGAACAAACAGAAAAAGAAATTGCAAATTTTTCTACAAAAATTCATAATAAAGAAGAAGCAAGACAAAATAATATGCGAATAACATGTGATTCATTAACAAATACAGAAATAAAACCAGAAGAAATATTTTCATTTTGCAATACTGTTGGAAAAGCAACAAAAGAAAAGGGATATCAGGAAGCAGATGTATATGTAGATGGAGAGAAGAAACAAGGTCTTGGTGGAGGAAATTGTCAAGTAAGTACAACTTTATATAATGCAGTTCTTAAAGTTGATGGATTAGAAATTATAGAAAGACATGAACATAGTGGATATGTGCCATATATAGAAAAAGGTAAAGATGCAGCAGTAGCATATGGAAGTTATGATTTTAAATTCAAAAATAATACAAATAAAACAATAAAAATTATTATGGAATGTCAAGAAAAAGATGTAACAGCCAAAATAATAGAAATGTAAAAGACCAGATTTTTTATCTGGTCTTTTATATACTAAAAATAAGGGAAAGCATAATTCATAATTACGAAGAACGAGTTAAATTAAACCAATTGCTAAATAGAGATTTCATTATATTAATAAATGAAATTTTGTTAATAGAATTTTCGGCAATAAGAGTTACTTCTGCAATTTTATCATTGTTTAAATAATATGAAATTGTACCAAGTTGTTGACCTTGAGTTATAGGTGCTTGAATACTTTCTGGAAGATTAATTTCATAAGTAATACTAGATTCTTCGCCTTTTTTTATCAAAAATGATGGAGAAGATTCATAAATGGCATTTATTGTGTCAGCAGTTCCTTTTGTTACAGGAATAGATTTAAAAACTTCACCTTTTGTAGCAAAAGATTTATAAGAAAATGTATTAAATCCATAATCAAGTAGAGTAGAAGCATTAGAAAATCTAATTGCAGAAGTAGGAGCTTTCATAATTACAGAAATTAATGATAAATCATTACGAGTTGCAGATGCTGATAAATTAAATAATGCTTTAGATGTAGAGCCAGTTTTTAAACCAGTACATCCAGAATAATTACGTACTAATTTATTTGTATTAGATAATGCAGATTTTCCATCTCTAAGAGAATCTGTCCAAATTGTTGTATAATTTGTTATTTGAGGATGTTTTGTTAATAATTCACGAGACATTAATGCAATATCATATGCAGATGTTAGATGATCATCTTCATCAAGACCATGACAATTAACGAAATTTGTATCATTCATTCCAAGTTCTTTGGCTTTTTCATTCATCATTTTCACAAAATTTTCTGTAGAACCACCTAAATATTCAGCCATAGCAGTAACACAATCATTTGCACTAACAACAGCTATTGCTTTTAACATATCATTAACACTTAAATTTTCGCGAGGATCAAGCCAAATTTGTGAACCTCCCATATTAGCAGCATTTTCACTACAAGGAATTTGGGTTTCTAAAGTTATTTTTCCTGAATCAAGAGCTTCCATGATTAATAATAAACTCATTATTTTTGTAACACTAGCAGGATGTAATTTTTCATGAATGTTATGACTATACAAAATTTGACCAGAATTTTGCTCAATTAAAATTGCACTTTCTGCATCTAGATTAAGAAAATTATCATTTTGAACGTTTGCAGAAGATTGAGCAGATGTTTCAATACTGCTATCTAAAACAGACCAACTGTAGCTTGTAGAATATGCTAATGTCATAGGGGATAAACCAATAACCAATAAAATAAAACAACATAAAAATTTATATTTCATAACAAGTCCTTTCATAAATATATTTTATGAAAATAGTGAAAAAATATTCAAAAAAATTTGCAGGAGCTGTAAAAAAAATAATTTACTTCATTGACTTTTCTATTTTTTTGAAATACTATTGATTGAAATATAAGTTTTTGCTATAATTAATATAAGAGTATAAATGAGAAGTTTTCACAAAGGAGGAATGAATATGAAAAATAGAGGAATCACATTAATAGCATTAGCAGTAACTGTAATAGTATTGTTAATAATTTCAGGAGTAACAATATCTTATATGGCTGGTGAAAATGGAATAATAAATCAGTCAAAAGAATCCAAAAAGTTTGCAGGAGCAGTAGAAGAAAAAGAGGTATTGAATACATCAGTAGCAGCAGCTATTGGAAAAAGTTCGAATTCTAAAATTGATGAAGTAAATTTAAAGAAATATTTGAACCAAAATGTAGGAGATGAAGTAAAAGATTATACCTTAGAAAAGAAAGATGGATATTATAGTGTTACATTTACAGCAACTGGAAATGAGTATGCAGTATGGGAAAATGGAACAGTAC
>OGHH01000025.1_pt1 | contig 145893 bp, 180 predicted proteins | sample 1571471 | NCBI WGS metagenome assembly OGHH01 (sample SAMEA2581936, study PRJEB24529) | metagenome | biome: Human gut stool | place: China | collected 2011
GTAACGATGGCGGATCGGACAGCGCGCCAAGCGATTATAGCGGCTGGCCGAACATCGCCTACACCAGCAACAAAACGTGGTGGGCAACGGGTTCAAAAACATCCGCTGCTGGCGGTGACGGAGCGCATAATAACATGCCGCCGTACTTGGCTGTTTATATGTGGAGAAGAGTAACTCATCAAGAGTATGAAGCTGGAGCTGACGGTGGCTAATATCTTTATCATTGGAATACTATTTGGCAATTAAAAATTTTAAATTTATAGGAGGAATAAATTATGGAAATGTTAACTCTAATTATCTCTTTATCAATTATTATGTGGTATATTATTGATCGCTTTAAGGAAATGTGGGAAGGCACAAAGTATGGCAAGTATATCACTATGGCTGTTTCTGCAGTGTTCGCATTCGCCATTTCTTTCGGCTTTGGCGTAGATATTATTCTTGCTCTAGGTCTTGTGCAGGAGGGATCTGTGATTGGCACAGTAATTACCGCACTTGCTTTAATGTCTGGTAGCTCTGCTGTTTCAGAAATTATTGAAAGAGTTAAGGGCGGAAAGTAATATATTGAGGTGATTTAAATGGAAATTATTGAAGCGTTTGCGACACAAAATAAATGTTATAAGATTGGTTCGACACTTACTCCAAGTGGTTTGATGTTGCATAGCGTTGGATGCCCACAGCCTAGTGCTGCGGTGTTTGCTCGTAACTTTAACCAGTATCAGCCGGGTGGTCAATCAGTTTGCGTACATGCATTTATACAAGCAGATGGTTCTGTGTATCAGACTTTGCCTTGGTTGATGCGCGCATGGCACTGCGGCGGTGCGGCAAATAATACCCATATCGGCATCGAAATGACGGAACCTAGCTCTGGAATGAGCTATGCGGAAGCGGCTGAACAGATTGCTGGGACATATCACACAGCCGTGGAATTATTTGCACAGCTTTGCAACACTTATGGCCTTAATCCACTGGAAGACGGTGTGATTATTGGTCATGCAGAAGGTCATCGTAGAGGCGTGGCTAGTAACCATGCAGACCCAGAACTTCTGTGGAACACATATGGCATGGGTTACACTATGGACGGGTTTCGTCAGGATGTATATGAAGCCATGAACAAAAATAATGGTAATGATGAAGAGGAGGAAGACGTAATGAGATACAATACTATTGATGATATTCCTAGCTGGGCAAGAGGAACTATTAGTGATATGATTGATGAAGGTTTAATTTCTGGCACTGGTGGAGGCAATCTTGATTTGTCTGCTGATATGATACGTATGCTGTATGTCATGAAGCATATGTTTGACGCATGCAATAAGCATTATGAGACAATCGAAGATATCCCATCTTGGGCGCGTGACACGGTGCAGCATTTAATCGACACTGGTGCAATTGCTGGCACTGGCAATGGCAAACTAGATATATCATACGATATGCTGCGCATGTTGGTTGTCTGTCAGAGAATGATTGATTCTAATCGTAGTACGGATAATAAAGAGAATTAATTTTATAAACAAATAGCCTATATGAAGTAGTTATATGGGCGAGGGAGTGTAGCAATACACTCCCTCATTTTTTATGGACAAAAAGGAGGGATAATATGAAAAAATTAAAAGGTGTTGATGTGAGCGAATGGCAAGGACAAATTGATTGGGATGCAGTAAAAAAGGATGAAATTGATTTTGCAATTCTTCGCTGTGGCTATGGAATGAACTTAGAAGAACAAGATGATATTTGGTTTAAAAGGAATGCTTTAGAATGCGAAAGAGTTGGTATACCTTATGGTGTGTATCTGTACAGTTATGCAGATACAGTAGAAAAAGCTGCTTCGGAAGCAACACATGTACTTAGATTGATAAAAGGTCGTAAACTTGAATATCCCGTTTATTATGATTTAGAAGACGTTAATACTACTGGGAAATGTAGTCAAGATTTAATTCTTCAAATGTCTAAAAAATTTGTTGGCATTTTAGAAGACGCTGGTTATTGGGTTGGTATTTATGCCAATTTATATTGGAATGAGGCATATCTGACTGATTCTTGGTATGACACTAAGGCAAGATGGATTGCTCAATATAATTCTGAATGTCAGTATCACAAGGACTATGGAATTTGGCAGTATTCTAGTTCTGGAATTGTCAATGGTATTTCTGGATGCGTTGATATGAACATTTCTTATTTTGATTATCCTGCATTGATTAGAGAAGCTGGTAAAAATGGATTAACTTTTTCGCAAAGTCAAACAGAAACAGTTTATACTGTAAAATCTGGTGACACTCTTTCTGACATTGCCACAAAATATGGCATTACATATCAACAACTTGCTTCCTACAATGGAATTTCTGATCCTAATGTTATTTATATAGGACAAAAGATTCTTGTTCCAAATACTGAATCAGTTGTTGCTTCAGGTAAAACATTAGATGAAATTGTATTGGAGGTATATCGAGGCGAATGGGGAAATGGTTTAGAACGTCAAGCACGCCTTGAAGCAGCGGGATATGACTATCAAATAGTACAAAACAGAGTAGATGCTCTATACAGGTAATAACAAAAAATTGTATATCGTAGTTTAAAGGAGAAGCCACATGGTTTCTTCTTTTTATATTTAAAATTAGTGTAAATATGAATCTCTCGGAAAGGAGGAATTGTTATGCGTGTCATAAGTTTTGATCAAAGCACACGTCGTTCTGGTTATGCCATATTTGAAAACGGTCAATATATAGAATCTGGCGTTGTTGATATGAACAAGAGCAAATTAGAAACAGATAAAAGATCTTTTGAAATGGCGAAAGAACTTTGGAAGGTTATTAAAAAGTCTAAACCAGATAAACTTGTTCTAGAAAATGTGCAACAACAATCGAACCCAGCGACTATGATAATTTTGGCAAGATTGGCTGGTATGATAATTGGTTATGCGGAAGCTCATAATGTCAATGTGCATATTTTGTTGCCAAGCCAATGGCGCAAAGCATTAGGATATTCTCAGGGGGCGAAAGTAAAACGCCAAGAGCTTAAGCAACAGAGTATTGATTATGTAAAAGAAAATTTTAGTCTTGATTTATCAGAAGATGAATGTGAAGCAATTTGCATAGGAGTTGCGGCGCATAAAATTTATAATTTCGCCAACGAAGAAGTTTGGGGCGAAGATTAAATATGAAAATTAATAACAAATTATTATTTAATATATAAAAATTTTTAAATTATGGAGGAAAAGGTTATGAAGGTTAATACATTTGTTAAGAAGGTTAAAGAAGGACAGTTCAACAATGCAGCAGATATGATTAAGGTTTGGTATATTCCAATTCAGACTAAACATGATATTGCATTACGCACTTTAGAAAAATGTTCTGCGGACAATAATGGCTATTTCTATGTGGACGATTTTGAAAAAAATATTTATTTTTCTATGTTTGCGTTCAATGCCTATACAGGCGTAGATATTGGCGAAGATTTCGAAGCGCTGCTAAAGGAGTATGACATGCTACGCAGCAATGATATTTTAGACACAGTTGAGCAACTGTGCAGGAAGGATTACAACCATGTTGAGGAAGTGTTGCATTATGAAGAGAAAAAATTAATGCGTCAGAATTCAATTGAGGCTTCGTTTGCGCAGATGGCTAATGGAATTAGTTCAAGCCTGACAACTTTAGCAGATGCTCTTGCTAAGAAGGTTGATGGTTTCGATATCAATAGCATCCTTCCAGAAGGTGCAGATATTGATGAGCTTTTAAGCACACTTGATAAATTAAAATAATTATTTTATAGGAGTTGATGGCATATGGCCGCAGAAAAAACATTAGGCGATGCTATACAAAAACTAATAGACAATGTTGAAACTGTCGCAGAAATTGCAGGCAATATATCTAGACTGCAAGCTGAAAAAGATTTTAATGACGCAGTAAAAACGGCAGTTGATAAATATTACGAATATAAAAACGGAGCTTACACAAAGTGTGGGAGACAACATAATTTATATGACATCTATAAAGTAAATTCTGATTTAAAAAAAAGAGGCAAAACGTTTACTATAACAACGAATATTGATATGAATTCTGCTCCGTTGGAAGGTGCATACCACAGTAACTCAAGCAAACACCAAGGCGGTGGTTCTTGGGAAAGTGGTGGCCAAGTTGAAGGCGATTATGTATTTGAGAACTTCTTACAAGGCGAACACCCATGGACATATTTTAAAGACGGAGAATATATGTATGGTGAAACTGTTGGTAAAGAAATTCCAGATGACTTTTTAAAAGATTTTATTAAAAATTACGGCAGTAGATATTTTGAAGATAATTTTCAAAAAACAATAGCTCAGTTGCTAAAAGTATATTTATAATGTAGGAGGTGATTCTTTTGGCAGAAGCGAGTTACACTTCAAAAATTAAATATAATATTGATGACCTTATGAGTAGCCTTGTTGCATGTAAGACTCAAGCTGAACAGGTGGATGGAGTTTTGGCAAATATTGGCAAGCGTGGAAATCTTAATAATTTTATTAAGCAGTTTGTCGCTATGGACGATGCTGTTAAGGCACTTAGGAAAGAACTAGATTCTGTAAAGGCAGGCCTTGGAGATAAATTAAATAATGGTTGGATGAAATCTTTTGACGAGATGGTTGAAAAGATGTCTCAGATTTCAGAGCTGTCCAAAAATGTGTTTGCGGGGCTTAATAGCGTTAATTTAAAAGACAAAGGTGCAACAAAAGAGTTACGTAGCTACGCAGAACAATTAAATACAATTCTTAATAATGTTGGAATTGACAAGCAAATTGATTTAGAACTGTTTGATAAAAAAGATATTGAAGCACAATATAATGAACTAATTCAATTTGCTGGAGAATTGAATGGGAAACTGAGTGTTGTATTTGGTGAGATTGACCCATCCAAGCTTGGAGAAAGTATTAAGTCTGCAGGCGGAAAGGTCAAAGATGATATAAAAACAACTGGTAGTGAAATTTCTGCCGAAGTTCAAGCACAAATTGATGAACTTAAAAAACAAAAAGCAGCATATCAAGAAATTCTAAATATATTTAATGGCGAAGGCAAGAGACTTAAAACCACGAAAGAAAATGATAAAATTGCGTTGGTTGGTCTTGTTGAAGATTATAAAAAGGCAAAGGAAGAGTTAGCGGAATTAGAGAGAACTGGAAAGCCGGGGAAAGAAGAAGCTTTAATTAAAAAAATAAAAGCTGCCAGTATGCTAAAAGAAACTAGGGCTTATGTATTTGCACACGGAAGTCCTGCCGCTGCGGCATATGCTGCAAACGAATCGGCTGAAACATCTGAAGACGCGGAAAAGTTTCTAGAAGATATTCGCACCAAACAAAATGCAACACTTGATAAGATGAAGAGTGATTGCAGACAAAAGATTAAAGAGATTAAGACAGAGATTGCACAATTGGGCAAAGGGGTTCCAGAAACTAAAAATGAACCTGAAAATGCAACAATGTCATATGAAAAACTAACGAAGTCATTAGAAAGATATTATGAGTTGCAGAGTAAGCTTGATACTATAGTAGATAACAACGAGTTTAATAAAATTGCGGATGAAGCCGATAAAATTGCAGACAGCTTCAGTAATATGGATAGTGCCTGTTCTGCTGTGTTTGATGAGATACAGGCTGGGCTGGGAAAAAGCGAAGCATTAAGCCAATTAGCGGACATTTTTAATGTTCAGCCTTCTGGTGCAGAGGCAGGAGCAAAAGCTGCACAAGAAGCTGCTGATGCAGCAAGTAAGAAGGCCGACGAAGAGGAAAGAGCTTATCAAGCAATTACAAAGAGCATTGAAGCACAACGAGTAATGTATCATCTCGGAACAGGGTCTGCTATTAATGGGACAGGAGCTCGAAGTGATACATTTGCTGACATGCTTGACAATCTAACTACAAACGCGAATGGGACTCGCTATGAGAAGTATGGATTTGGATTGTTAGGTAGCGGAATTTTTGGTGTTCAAAATCCAAGTACAATTCCCAAAGATCAGGCGTCAAATACTGGTAAGTTTATATATAGCCTAGACTTGTCTAAGTATAATATGTATTTGCTAGACACTGAAGAACGTGCTGCAAATCTAATGGATTTCATGAGCAAGCTTCAAAAAATTGCAATTCGAGGAGCGGTTCCAAATTATACTGGATTCAATGAATTCTTAGGAGATACCGATCTCAATTCTCTTTATGAGCAATTTACGACGCTCTTTGATAAAACGAAATTAACAAAGGAACAATTAGGTTCGTTTATTGACGAGATGGTTGCGCAACTAACTCAAGCGGGGTTATTTTTTGACTCAGAAAGTGGACAATTAGATTTTCGTAATATTTCAGGCGAATTGGCAAATTCTGATAACATTTCTACGAGATTTCTTAAAAAACTTGGATATCAGGGAGTTAATGTTGGGAATACATCCTTAGATGGCTTTGGACAAGGCTCTGTATTATTTGATTTTAATGAGTCTGATATAGTTGGTTATTTTAACACTATTGAACAAGCCGCACAGGATTTCCAAAACAATTTAAAAAGCGGTTGGGTCGGTTCGAACGAGCAATTACAACAATATCTTGCTAATATAGAAGAAATTATTGCTAAAATTAATACAGCAAAGCAAAATAAACTTCAACTAGTCCCTGATTTTGACACTTCTGGCTATGACAATACATTAACGTTATTAAATAATGTTAAAACAAACATTTCTAACATCCTTTCAGGAACTGCTGGCACTGGTGATTCTAATTTTGCGACTGTTACGGACAATCAAACCGCGCAGCTTGAAAAAGAAAAAGAGCTTATGCAAGAAATTGCCGCTCTTAAAGAAAAACTAAATGCTATTCCGACAAATCCTGTTGACGCTTCCGAGCTTGACGCGGCACAAAAACAAGTACAAGAATTGGAAGAAGAAATCCTTCGTATGGAAGGTGCTTTAGATTCGTGGAAGAATGGTTATTACGACATCCAAAATGCTCTAGATAATTCTGTCCCGATGAGCGAAGTCGATAATATGACTTCAAATGATGTCGTAGATGAATATAGAGCAAAAATTGAAAATTTGTCTTCTGTAATTGATGAATTAAAAACCAAGCTTGCTGAAGCAAAAGCACAATTAGGTAGTACGACAGAAACGAAGCAAAAAGGAACAGAGGCTGCAGAGCAAGAGCTAACAGTAGAGAAGCAGCAAAATGAAGAAGCAAAACAGCAATTGGCAATACAACAGCAAATTACAAAAGAAAAAGAAAAACAAAATCAGAGCGATGTGTCGAAGATTTCGAAGGCAGCAACTGGGGAGGTTGCTAGTGGTCAAAGCACAGGAGAGCCTGCAGCAACCGCACCAGAAGTAACTAGTGCTAGTGGTGTACAGGAATCATTTGCGGCTGCAACGGAACAAAAAAATCAATTTGTTGAAGCTAATGCAAGAGTTAAGGAAAGTGCGGAAGCTTCTGCGGTTGCTATAGAAAAAGAAATAGAAAAGGCTATAGAGGCTAGTGAAGCTTTTGCATCCGCCACTCAAGCTAAAAATGATTTTGCTAATGCGAACCAAAATGTAAAAGATAGCGCGGATAAAACTGCTGAATCTCTTGGTAACGAGGCTGCTGCCAGTAAGGGTACAAGGAAAAGGAAAACTTCTCAAGCTAGTAGTTCAGAAAGCTCTAATGATGGTTATAAAGAATTAGATAATTATAAGGCATTAATAGATGCAAACCAAAAGCTATCTTCTGCTTTTAGGAAAATTGATACGGAAGTCTTCGTAGATAAAGATAGTGATCTTGGACAGTTAAAGAGTAGATATGAAACTCTATCAAAGGAGATACAAGATCTAACAAAGTCCGAAGAAGCCTTTGGTAAAGTGTCAGAAGATGACATGCAAAGGTTGAGTGCTGCGACAAAGCAGCTCATGAGCGATTTTGAACAGTACGCAAAGGTAAAGAAGGACTCAGCGAAGCAAAGCAATACCTCATATGGGGCAGATGTTGTCGGACAAGTCGAAACAAAGCATACTGGGTTAATTAATAGCGTTAATAGCAAAGGCTATGCCAATGCCTCCGGGCTTACTACTCAATTACAGCAATACGAGCAAGCATATCAAAGAATAATTACACTGCAAAAAGAGCTTGCAAACATAGACATCACTTCGGATTTGGGTAAGCAAAAGGCCGCAGAGTTTGATAGTGCAGTTGAGTCATTTAATAAATATGGCAAAGCAATTGAAAATATCATTAAGAAGTCCGAAGAGATGAAAAACAAAGTTGGTAATATCACTCGTGCGGTCTCTGATGGCTTTGATATTGGCGACGAAGCAAGCAGAAGAAGTGAATTAGAAGCATTTGCTAATTCTTTTGATGGGTTAGATAAAAAATCTATTCAGTTCGCTGACAACTATTCCAAGGTTACTTTTACAATAAAGAATGGCAATGGCGAAGTAGAAAAACTAACTGCATCGTTTAATCAAGCGGGAAATGCTATTAATGCTTCCGCTAAGAATATGGGCAAAGCAAGTAGTACGCTTGGCTCTTTCTTTAGCAATGTTAAGAAAAAGTCTGGTGAAATTCTTACATACTTTACTGGCGCAAATATGGTGTATAAAACTGTTGCTCAAATTAAGCAAGGTATTACATATGTAAGAGAAATTGACGCAGCGTTAACAGAATTAAAGAAAGTTACCGATGAAACTGATGAAACTTATAAGAGATTCTTGCAAGATGCATCTAAAACTGCTGGGCAGATTGGTTCTACTGTTAAAGATTTTACTAATGCTACAGCAGATTTCGCAAGGCTTAATTAATAGGCCCCCTGTATGGCGACATATAGGTAAACATCCATCTTAAAACGGGGAAACTCCAGAGATGGACAATCCCGTGGGTAATGTAAAACATTTAATATAAATTATATGAATAGGAGGTGATAAAATGCCAAGACGAATAAATATTGTTGGAGAACTAGTGGTAACAAAAATGTTGTATGGATATAATGGAGGAAAACACACATATTGCGAATGTATAAATGAAAATGGTGTTGTAGTAGTAGTTCGATTAGATGCATTAAGAAACGGTAGCACAAAAACGGCGAGTGGTTCATTAAATAAAGGAAAAGAAAAAGATTTGGCTGGGAAACAATTTGGCAAACTTATTGTTAAATACAAATTGGACAAAAGAGCATCTAATGGTTGTATTATGTGGTATTGCGAATGTGAGTGTGGAGGAAATATAAAATGTTCTTCCGGAGATCTTATTAGAGGAAGAGTTTCTAGTTGTGGATGTTTAGTTAAGCAATATTACGATTCTATAGCTTATAATTTAACAAATCAAAGATTTGGCATGTTGGTGGCAAAAGAATATGTAAAACGGAAAGGTAGTCCGGGTAATTATAAACGACTATGGAGATGTGAATGTGATTGTGGAAATGAAGTATTGGCGTCTGTTTCAGATTTAGTTGGGGGATGCACTATTAGTTGTGGGTGTCAGTCATCTAGCTCGGGGGAAATTTTAGTAGAAACCATTCTAAAAAAATATAATATCAAATTTGAGCGAGAATTTACATGGGATGACTGCAGAAATATTTTGCCACTTCCATTTGATTTTTATTTGCCAGATTATCATATGGTAATAGAATATCAAGGAAAACAGCATTTTGAGCCAATTGATTTTTTTGGTGGCGAAGAGGCTTATGAGAATAGAGTATACAGAGACAAAATTAAAAAAGAATATTGCCATAGCAAGAATATTGGCATTTTATATATCCCATATACATCTAGGCCAAATGAAGTTGAGAATATTATATTAAATGTTTTAAGTCCTGTAACGATCACAGCGTAATCGGTAACGGTTATGCGTATGGTGGACATCTTATTAAGATGAAGAGATGATCTGACCTGCAACTATAATCTAATAATGAAATTGCAGAGGTAGGCAGAAATGACCTACCCATTTCCTTTAGTGGAAATAGTAACAAAGTGAGGATATAACATTGAGCAAGCATCTGAATTGGCAAAAGCGGCATCCGTTTATTATAACGTTGGTGACGACCTAGCCGATATTGGCGAGGCTTCTGATAGTATCATTTCTACTATGCACGGATTTGGTATTGAAGCGTCTAATGCAATGGGAATTGTAGATAAATTCAACGAGGTGGGAAACCACTTTGCAATCAGTTCATCAGGTATTGGACAAGCGCTATTGCGTTCTGCTAGTGCTATGGCAGAGGCTGGCAATACACTTGATGAGTCTATTGGGTTAATTACAGCCGCCAATAGCGTTGTGCAAAATCCAGAATCTGTAGGTTAACATAATAGCCTAACAATATAGTAATATATTGAAAGAAAACAGCTATATCGGTTAAAAGCCAGAGATGGTCAAGACCGAGGAAAGACTTTGCAGTGTGCAAAGTATCCGTAACGACTGTAAGACCTTTTATGGTAACATAACAGGTTCCGCTGTTCCCCTACTCCGTATAATGACGGGAATGAGGGTGAAGATCCAGTCTAGACTACGACAATAATCTAAAAATAAAATCGTAGAGCAAGGCCGAAAGACCTTGCCGCCGATTACATAATCGGTCAGTACCATTTGGTTTTCGTGGGAAAGTAATAGATCGACAGCAATGAAAACCTTATCGCTTCGTATTCGCGGAGCCAAGGTAGAATTAGAAGATGCAGGTGAGGACGTTGATGGCATGGCCAATAGCGTCTCAGAACTGCAGAAAAAATTGTTAGCTTTAACAGGCGGTAAAGTTGACATTATGCTCGATGAGAATACATTCAAGAACACTACAGAAATTTTACGTGAAATGTCTCAAGTATGGGACGACATGACGGACGTAAATCGAGCAGCCGCACTAGAATTGCTAGGCGGGAAAAGACAAGCAAATGTTTTATCCGCCGTTATTAAGAATTTTGACTTAGTAGAAGATGCGATGCAAACATCTGCAGATTCTGCTGGCAGTGCAATGGCCGAAAATGAAAAATACTTGGATAGTATTCAAGGAAAGATTGATCAGTTTACAAATGCAGTCCAAACAATGTGGATGAATTTTATAAGGTCTGATGTTGTTAAATTCCTTGTGGATGTTGGCACTGGATTAGTAAATATCATAGACAAAGTTGGCGTGTTGCAAAGCGCACTTATTACAATTGCTGGTATCCAACTCGGCAAGTTTTTCTTGCCAGACCTATGGTCAAAGTTAACTAATGCAATCAAGAGCAACATAGCCACATACGCAGGAGAAACTGCAGCGATAGAAGCGCTAAATGGAGCAAAAGTAAAAGAAGCGATTTTAAATTCGACTAAAATTGGTGATGCAACAAAAGAAGCCGCTATAAGGACAATCCTAACTGGTAAAGCAGGAGAAGAAACTGTTGCAACGAACTTAAATACTGCAGCGAAGATTAGAGAAGCACTTGCAACGCAAGGAATTGTTGGTGCGGACGCTGAAGCAATTATTGCTGCCATGGGGCTAACTACTGCGAATACTGGACTGATAGTGTCTTTTAAAGCATTGGCCGCAAGCATCTGGGAGGCAGTGGCGGCTGCGGCTGTTTGGCTCGTAACAAATCCTGTTGGCTGGGCGATTTTGGCCGTTGCTGCAATTGCTGCGTTGACTGTGACTATTTGTGCATTAACTAAGTCTCATAAAGATTACGTAGAAGAACTTAAAGACACTAGTGAGGAACTAGACAATATTCGCTCGAATATAGAGTCTCTCAACTCCGAACTAGAGACTACGAAGAGCCGTATAGAAGAACTCGAATCTAAAGGCCCATTAACTCTTACGGAGCAAGAAGAGCTTGACAAATTAAAAGAGCAAAATGCCGAACTTGAACGTCAAATTCGCTTGGAGGAAGCAAGAGAAGAACGTGCTAAAAACAAGCAAGCAGAAGCTGTAAAGGGCGCATTGGATACCGATCAAGATTTCAAGACGCGACCTACTGGCACGCTTAATCTTAAAGACACAAACAATTTTGAAGACGAATTAGGTAAAGTAAAGAACGCCAAAGATAAACTAGACAAAGCGGAAGCAGAAGTACAGGATGCCTTAGACTCTGGTATGGACACCAATAGCAAAAAGTTCCAAAAACTAGAAAAGAATTTAGAGTCTGCGCAAGAAGATTATGCCGACGCACAGTCCAATTGGGACGAGTTTATGAAAGGCAAAGAAGAAGAATATGGCGTCAGCGACTTGGAATGGTTTGATGGTGACAATTTAACAGAGGCACAAAAGGCAGTAAATGGTCTTCTTAGCTCGATGCAAAATTACAATGATCGAGCAGAAATCATGTTTGGTTCTGCTGGAGCAAAAGAGTCTGCTCTTGACCGCTTATTCGGCGAGCGTGGTTCTGAGGCAGGACAAGCATTCCAAGAAGCATTTAACGCGAAAATTGAATCTGGAGAGATCAATGTTGACGTTGATAAATTCGGAGATTACGAATCTGCTATTGAAGGAGTCACTGGAGAGGTTGAGAGCTTAATTGCTGAAAATCCACAGCTTAAAGTACAATTAGACTCTCTTGGAATTAGTGCAGAAGATGTTGCAAGATATTTCTTGAACATTAGCGGTGCTATGCAACAGACTAGTGAAGCCACTTCTGTGGCTGTTAGCGACATAGCAAGCCTTACTTCTGCTTATGATTCGTATGCGTCAGTGTTACAGACAGTTAATGACATAACATTTGACGGGCAAGCGATTTCTGACGATTATTATACTGCACTCCAAGAGTATCTTGGAGATGTAACTGTTGGCGAAGAGAGCTTCGGTGACGCAATTGATACTACGAATGGCAAGGTCGTTAAGAATACACGTCTATTAAGAGCATTAATTGCACAGAAGAAAAAAGAACAAAAGGCAACAGTAAGTGCGGCGAAAGCACAAAGTCAGTCGCAGTATACAAAAGTTGTAAAACAACTACAACAGGCTGTTAAGGCAATGTATGCGGATTACAAAGCGTATGGATATGTTACAAAAGCAACTTATGATAATATTAGCGCGTTGCGTAGTCAGATACAAGCACTCAAGAATGCAGTTAAAGAATATTCAATTTTAGAGTTGAAATTATCAGATGTTACCAATGCGTATGATGAATTCGAGGATGCTAAAAACAGAGATTCGGAAGTGGCGTATGGCGACTCAATGGTCGAAATGCTTGAGACCATTAGCGATGGATTGTTGAGTGGCAAAGTTGGGACGGAAGCATTTAAGGCGGCATGTGAGGCATTAGTTCCTCCGAGCGTTATTGCAAACTGTAAAACTTTTGAAGAACGTCTTGACGCCATTGATGATTATTTTGAAAACTCAAAGTTTGCAGACTATTTCACTATTGATGAAGATGGAAACTTCTCAATAGGCTTAAAGAATATAGAAGCATTTATTGCCGATGCGAAAGAAGCTAGTGCTTTTATTGAGAATGCGGACGGCACATTTACTCTTGACAATAGTATAAAGAGTGTTGACGACCTTGCTAATGCGATGGGGCTAACAAAGGCTGCGACAATTGCAATGTTAACAGAGTTGTCAAAATATGATGCAAGTTGGGGAGATATCGTTTCTGACCTAACTATGACAGAACTTGACAAAAAACTTAGAGATACTACCGACTCTTTGGACAAGGCACTTGCAAAGCAAGAAGAGTTTTTCAAGGCTGGCAAAGATCCACTTGGTGAAAACGCAGAAGAATATAATGCGATTCAGCAAGAAATTGATGGCGCTACAGATTCATTGAATAATGCGCAACAAGCTATTGTTGACAATACAAAAGCTTGGATCGATGCAAACAATACCGTTGATACTGCAAAAGAAAATGTATCAACACTTACAAGAGAATTACAAGAGTTAAAAGATGCTGGAGCTTCGGATGAAAAGATCCAAATAAAGACGGATGAGCTCGAAAAAGCAAAAGAGCAGTTAGCAGAAGCTTTAAAAATTAAATATGGTCTAGAACAGCCAACCGTAATGGATTTTCAGGTTGTATTAACTGATGTCCAATCTAAAATTGATCAGTGGAAAGAAGAAAATGCAACTCTAGTTACTGAGGTAGTTCCAAAGCTAGAGCAAGATAAAGATGGCGTTTGGAAGATCCCAGCAACGCTCGAATTAGACGAAGATCAGCAGCAGAAGATTCAAGAATATGTTGATTTGAAGAATGACGAGCAGCAACTTGAGGTGTTAACTAACCAAGAAGTTGACCCAATAACTGACGGAATCACTCAAGTCAAAGAAGTTCTTGACAACATCTTAGACGCTATTCAATCTCCAGACAAAAATAAAAAGCAGGATACTAAAACAACTGATACAACAAAAACAAGCTCTGGTACAACTTCGACGAGTACTGAACAAAGTGCAAGCGCAACTTCTACTTCCAACGTTACGGGATTTGAAGCACAAAGCCCAGATCAAGTAATTGCAGGGTGGAACGCATTAGTGGATGAAATATCTGAAGAAGTGTCGCAATTCGCCAACAATATTTGGAGTGGCGTGTCCACTTTCTTTACAGAAACACTACCAACTGTATGGGACAATTTGTGGAACAGTATTGGAGACAAATTGTCTGGTGCAGAAGAATGGGCGCAAGGACTATGGGAAGACATAAATACATTTTTCACAGACACATTGCCTCAAAAATGGGATGAGTTCTGGAGCGGTGTTGGAGAATGCCTTGATGGAGTAAAAGGTTGGGCGGCTAATGTAGAAGAGGGCGTTAATACATTCTTTACCGAAACAATCCCGGAAAAATGGAACGAGTTTTGGGGAAGTGTTGGGGAATTCCTTGGCGACATCCCTTACGCAGTTGGATATATATCTGCGAAAGTTGAAGAATTCTTTACAGAGACTGTCCCTGAGAAATGGGGAGAGTTTTGGGATAATGTTAGTGAAGATTTCGACAAAGTAAAACAATGGGCAAGCGATCTTAAAGATGCGGTAGTTACATTCTTTACAGAAACTATTCCAGAAAAATGGGATGAATTTTGGGATGGCGTTGGCGAAGAATTAAACAATTTAAAAGAAGACGCTATTGCTTTGAAAGATAAAGTTGTTGAGTTCTTCACGACAACAATTCCTACAAAATGGAGTGAATTTTGGACTAGCGTTGGTGAATATATTGATGGCACAATCGCGCCAGCCTTAAGCGCGGCGTGGGATAGCGTGTATGGATTCTTTACCGAGACAGTTCCTGAAAAATGGCATTCTTTCTGGGAGAGTGTCGGCACTTATGTTGATGAAGTGATTGGCCCAGCATTGGTAACAGCGGGAGAAAAGATTTTAGAATTCTTTACAGCAACGCTTCCGACAAAATGGAATGAATTTTGGGAAGGAGTCGGGACATTTCTTACAGAAACAGTACCTACTACTTTAGAAAATATTAAAACTGGCATTTCTACATTCTTCACAGAAACTGTTCCTAGTGCCATTAATGGTCTTTGGGAATCGGCTGCTTCTTGGATTAGTACACAAGCGAGCAATTTTTGGAACAACCTAAAGAGCAAATTTACACAAGGTCGTGAAGATGCAAAAAGCGGAAGTGGCTATAATCCTGACGGTGCGTCTAGTGCGCTTGGAAATGCTTTGGCAAAAGGCAATGCGCATTCAGGCAAGAAGCCCGGATTAAAGGCAAATGAGCACAATGCCATTGTAGGCGAGCTTGGTCGTGAACTAGTAGTAGACGCAAACAAGGGCGTTTATTATACTGTTGGAGAACATGGCACGGAAATGCTTGATTTGCCGAAGGGTGCAATAATCTATAACCACAAGCAGACAGAAGAGTTATTAAAGAATGGGTACACGTCTCGTGGGACATACACTGGCGGCTTGTCGTTTGCTAAAGGCAATGCTCACTGGAATTATGGTACTTATACAAAGAAAACTGGCACTGGGGCGAATGCTGCGTGGGGAGATGGCAGTGACAAAGACTGGTCTCAAATGGGTTGGGACTTAAGTGATGCTGCTAGTGACCTATCTGATGCGGCAAGTGATGTATCTGACGCAGCCGATGATTCAGAGCAAACCATTGACTTTATTGAATATAAGCTTGAAGAAATCGAGAAGGCAATTACTCATATGACCAATAGAATTGAGAATTTCCTTGACGATACTTCTCAAATTGGAGATAAGAACAGCTTATATGATGACTTAGTCGGAGCAGAAAAACAGAAAGCATCTACATATTTTGCTGCAGCAGAGCTTTACAACCAGAAAGCAACGGAGCTACTATCTAAAGTTCCAGCCGAGTATCAAGAGATGGCAAAGAACGGCGCTATCGCAATTAAAGACTTTATCGGGGAAAGCGAAGGCGAAATTGCTGATGCCATTGAAGAATATCGTACATGGTCTACAAAAGCAGAAGATGCAGAGAACAGCTATCTAGAGTCTATTGCTGAAATTTCTGCAAAACGTCTTGAACAGTTAAATGACATTGCCGATGATTTTGAGAATATTGTTGGTTTAGTCGCACAACACTCAAGTCTAATTCAGGCTGAAATGGATCTTCTTGACGAAGCAGGCGAAAGACTTTCTGAGAATTTCTATAAGGAATTAATGAAAGACTCTCAGAAGCAAATTGAAGACCTAAATAATAAGCGTGCTTCGCTACAAAGTATCCTAGATCAAGCTGTCGCTTCTGGAGATGTTAGAGTTGGAACTGATGATTGGTATGAAATGGTTAACGCCATTTATGACGTTGACGATTCAATTCTTTCATGCAAGAAAGACATCGAAGGCTTCCAGAATAGTATTAATGACCTTTACTGGGATAATCTTGATAAGTTAATTGATAAGATTGATAATGTTGATTCTGAGCTTTCTCATTTGTACAATCTTGTGTCTGATGAGGAGAAAGTAGTAGACGAATTCGGCAATTGGACGAAAGATGGCGTTACTGCTCTTGGTCTACTTGCACAGCAGTTAGAAGCCGCAAACTTTAAGGTTGAACAATACGGCGAAGCGATTGCACGTCTTGAGAAGGATTATGCCGCTGGACTGTATAGTACGGACGAGTATAACGAGAAACTTGCCGAGCTTAAAGAGAATCAATGGGATGCAATTGAGGCGCAAGAGGCCGCGAAGAAGTCTATTATTGATTTGAATAAAACTCGTGTTCAAGCCGTCAAGGACGGACTGCAAAAAGAAATAGACAGTTTTTCAGAATTAATAGACAAAAAGAAAGAGGAACTTAGCCTCCAAAAAGAAGCAAATGATTTTTCCAAGCAGGTCGCAGAGCAGCAGAAGAATATTGCAGACATTCAGAAGAGGCTTGCAGTAATTTCTGGAGACAATTCAGCGTCCGCGATTGCGCAGAAGAAAAAGCTTCAGGCCGAACTGAAGCAAGCGCAAGACGAGTTAAACGACCTGTATTATGACCATAGTGTTGAAAAGCAGCAAGAGGCGCTAGACAAGTCTCTTGAGAATTATCAAGACAACAAGCAGGACGAAATGGATGCACTTGATGAATCGCTGAAGAATGAGAACCAAGTCATTCAAGATAGCTATGCTGTTATCGCTGCTAATACAGATTCGTTAGCACAAAATCTATCTGAAATCGCAGATAAGTATGGAATCACTCTTTCTGATTCTGTAACTAAACCTTGGCTAGAAGGCGTAGATGCCATTGGCACTTATCAGGAGCAATTAGACACTTCTGCGAGCGCATTTACTGAGCAATTACGCGCATTAAAACAAGAGCTTGTAGATTTACAAGTTGAAGCTGATAAGACCGCAGATAGCATAATTAAGGCCACAAATAACAAGAAGAATTCGACTGAGAGTGCGAAGTACACTCCGCCAACTCCTTCGACTCCACAGCAGTCCCCAGCTACTGAACCATCCACTCCAGCAGCCCCGACTAAGGGTTCGTCTGTAACTGTTAAGAAATCAGCAACTAATTTCTCCAGAAATGGTGGTAATGGAACACGCATGCAGTCTTGGGTTCCGGGCTCTACATTTACAGTTTATCAGGCAACAGATTCGGAAGTTCTCATTGGTAGAAATGGTGGCTATACTGGCTGGGTGCGTCTGAGCGACATAGAGGGTTACAGTAGTGGAGCTAAATCAATTGATAAAGACCAGTTCGCATTCCTTGACGAGCTTGGTGAAGAGTTGCAGCTTGTTCCAGACGGTGCAGGTAGGCTTTCTTATATTAAGAAAGGAACAGGAATTATTCCTGCAGACCTAACAGAAAGACTTATGGAATGGGGCAAACTAGATCCATCTAGTGTTCTAGAGCAATCTAGACCTGTTGTTAGTGCGCCTCATGTTATTAACAACAATCTTGAGTTGAACCTCCAAGTTGGAGAGGTTGTCCATATTGACAGAGCAGATAATAGTTCTATCCCGAACATTACCAAGGCGGTGCAAGATCAGATGGACAATTATATGAAAAATATCAATAAAAAGCTTTATAATCGTGTTAGATAACACAAAATTATAGGAGAGGGCGTAACAACTCTCTCCTATTTATATAATTTCAAGTAGTTAGTAGGAGGTGTGATATCTTGGCGATATATCATCCTAAAATTCGTTTCCGCAATCAAACAAATTATGATTTAGAACTTGTTGTAAGCACATTCAATCCAGATAACGGCACAGTAGATTCATACTTAGATATGGAGCCAGTTTTTACTGATAGCTATGATGGCACAATGCGCACAGACTATGGCGCAAAATATAATTCTGTCGCAACTCCGTCTGTAACATTTGTAGAAGTAGATGGGTCTGATATTGGCCCATACAAAGTTAGAAATACATTGCGCTGGCTTACTGGTTCTAGAAGTAACGCATGGATGGATGTCTGCGACAAAGATGGAGACGTTGTGTGTTCATATCTTGGTAGATTCACGAATGTACAGCTTCAGAAAATGGACGCGAGAGTTATTGGAGTCGTAGCTACGTTTACTGCAGTAAGTCCGTGGGCGTATTCAAAAGTATATCCTGTAGAAATCAAAATTGCAGGAGAAACTGAATTTGCAATAGACAACCAAAGTGATGACATTTATTCTTATATTTATCCGAAGGTAACATTTCAGAATAGTTCAAACAATGGGAGTCTGCTTATTAAAAATAAATCATTAAATAACGAAACGAAATTTGAAAAATTACAACAGGACGAAACAGTTACAATAGATAGCAACTTCGTTGTATATTCTACGAACGACAAGAGAATCTTTGATAATGATTTCAATTTTATCTTCCCAACGTTACTCCCCGGAACTAATTATTTTTCCGCGAATGGCTCTGGAACATTAAAAATTGAGTTCAGATACCCAATGAAGGTAGCAGATGGGCTATTAAATGATTATGACCTAAAAGATGGATTAACCGTTTGGGTAGAAGGCAAGGTATTAAAAATTAAAGGCGATACAACAAAGAACCCTCCAATTTGGACTAATATCAAAGTTGAGGGACACAAAATGATTGTAAGAGGAGAACTCAAGGACGTGAAGTTAGAAATTGGTACGGACGTTTCGAATGGTGTGCTTACGCTTGAAGACGATGGAAGCGTATGCCCATTTAATGAATTTGATGCAGAGGTCGTAAACGGAGAGTTAATTATTAATAAACCTATACGACAAGTAAGTATTTCATAACAAAGGCAGGTGAAAGAAATGCAACTACCAAAAGATTTATTGTCTGACACCTATCGTGCCCCGAATGTAGTTTTGTGCCAGACAAACAAAGAAAAGATTTGTAAATTAAATGTGACTAATCTAGAAGGTACTTTCAAATTTAACTCATATAGTGAAATTTCATTTGATGTTCCTTCTATTTATTGCGATATTATTACTGGAGAGACAAAGCCAACGCCGTACTATGATTATGTTGAAGGACTTAGGCTTGTGTATCTAGAAGGCTTTGGTTATTTTCAATTGCAAGACCCAGAGATTGATGGTAATGGTATTCAAGAGTATAAACATATTAATGCTTATTCGCTAGAGTATTCTTTGTCTCAAAGATATCTTGAGAACTTTACTATCAACGCAGGTGACGTTGAAGGCGCAGTTAGTAGTATTGATGAAGTTGTGCTATACAATCCAGATAATATTGCGCATAGCTTAATTCATCTTGTACTTCAAAAAGCATATGGGTGGACTGTTGGACATGTAGACGATGAGCTAAAAAATCAAGGCCGTAGTTTTGAAATTGATCGTCAATCTATTTATGACTTTATTATGAACGACATGTGCGAAACGTTCAAGTGCTACGCAGAATTTGACACAATTAATAATAAAGTCAATATTTATGCAGAAAATGAAGCAGAACGGTTTATTGGCGATGGAAAAACGAATAGTTTTAAGCTGCAATGTGGTGTTTCTGCAGACACAGAAATTACAATCAATGGACATGTTGTAACTGAATATAAGTATAATCAGGGCACAAAAGAACTGTCTTTTAATAATATCCCCGCACAGGGAGACATTATTGAGGTCTCTAATGAATTTAAGCATAAATATGATACTGACGTCATTGTTTCATTTGAAAACCTTTCTAATGACATGAAGGTAAACTATTCTGCGGATGACATTAAAACAGTTCTTGCTGTGAAAGGCGCAGATGATTTAGATATTCGAAATGTTAATTTTGGGCTATCTTCTATTATGAATTTGGATTATTATTGTACTCCAGAGTGGATGGGGGATAACCTTTACAAAGAATACAAATATTACATGGACAAGCAGTCTAAGTACATGAGCGGGTTCTATAGCAAGGACATTAGCGGATCAGCAGAAGAATATTTTGATGTAAAGACGACAAAAGAGGATTTTGTTGCTGGCGTTGTACAACAGCTCCCCGTACAAAGCGCACAAGAACAATTCAATGTAAATGGAGATACCGTTTCATATAATATAGATAAAGTTATTAGGGAATATAAAATTAACAGCGAAATTGAAGAGATTGTTGTTGATAGCAAAAATGAAACTTTTAATGAGCCAAATATGCAGGTAGAAACGATAACTGCACAAGAAGATGTTGCAACTTTCACTTTCGATGGCTCATATATATTTACTCTTCCATCAGATTTTAACTTCAATGAAAATAGCATTGTAAAAATTGCAGGCAAAGAAGTAAATAACACCAACTATGAATATTCAAACAATAAATTAGAAATCACTAATAAGTCTTTGTTAACAACTGGTAATACAGTTGAAGTAGTCACATGTGAGAATAAGTTCGTAATAGAGAGCGTGATTACAAAAGACAGCAAGATTATTATTAATGGCGCTCGTGAGTTAACGTCATCTGAATATTCTTATGTGGCAAGTGGCAATGAAAAATATTTAATTGTCAATGTCGCGTTAGCTGTTGGTGACGAAATAGAAATCAACACACCGAGTGGTACACTGTTTACAATCGTTCAGGTGTCTATTCCAAACGAATATGCTATAGCTGCTGTTAAAGTTGATGGAAATGATGTTAAATATACTGTGAACACTGTTGGGGCAACTCTTACTATTGATGATACTGGCGCAATAAAATATGGAAGCGTTATTGAAGTAGTATATGTTCAAAATCGTTTTACTTTAGAAAAGCTTCGAGACAAAGTCGTTTCCGTGAAGATAAATGACACGAATTCTTCTAAGTATGAGCTGGACGGAACACAACTAATTATCAATAGCTTGTCAGCAAATGATACTATTAAAGTTGAATCAATTGATACGCATTTTGATTTGTCAGATGATGACGACAAGGAAATTGTGTCAGTAATGGTAAATGGCGAGAAGCAGCAGGGATATAATTTGGATGGAAATATTTTAACAATAAATGAATTAAATCCAAGCGATAGAGTGGTTATAAATTTAGTTAATAATAAGTTTGAAAGCCAACAGTACGATAAACAAATATTATCTGTCAAAATTAATTCTCAGAAAGTTAACTACACTTTTTCGGATAATGTTGTCACAGTTTCTAATTTAGACTTATTGTTTAGTGGAGAACAAATTGTAATAGAATTTGTTCCAAAATCTTTTTCTCTATCTCTGCCAAAAGACAAAATAGTATCTGTGCTCGTTGATGGCAAAGAAATTGGTGTTAAACAATATGAGTACGATTACAGTACTAAAAAATTAACTATTTCTCTGGACAATCTTTTGATAAATAGCTCTGTGGTTGTAGCGTCTATTGACACTCATTTCGATGTTAAACAATTGTCTGCAAATGAAAATATTGCGGCAGTGTGTATTTTGCGCCAGTCAAATGACGGGAAGACACAAGAGCTAACTGTTGACGTTAAGGATTATACTTACGACAAAAATGAAAATAGTTTAATTGTTAATGATAGTAGGCTCAGTCAGGACGATATAGTTTTGTTTAAAACTATTAACAAATCATTTGTTGTTTCAAATAGCAATAAAGCATTAACTTCTGTTAGAATTAATGACAATATTACTGAAGCTTACACATTTGATTCTAGCATATTAACTATTACCACTAGTTTAGGAATTGGAGATACAGTTTCCGCTGAATTTTTAGATAATCATTTCGTGCTACAAAACGGCATTGGTTCAAAGCATATCGTTGAAAAGAAATCCCCTGATTCGATGTTAACTGAAACAATTTCAGAAGGCGAAAATGGATATCTGTACGACAAAACTACAAAAACATTGACGGTGTATGCCACACTTGAAAATGGAGATAAACTTATTGTAAAAACTATTAAGGTAGAAAACGCATTGCTAGTAGTTGAATCTGATGCTGGAGATGGCCAAATATTAATTACAGATGTCTATCCCAAACTTGACTCCTATGAACCAAAAGCCGGAGATTATGTTGTGTGGGTAGAAGGCTATACGGAAACATTAAAAAGGCTATACGAACTTATAGACAGTCAGTTAACTGAAGAAAATTCTGTCCCTGACGAATATAAAATTACAGAAAAGATTGTTACTCCAGAGAACTTTGAACAAGCAGGACTTTATTTGCCAGAAGCAAGTATAGATAACCTTGGTGAAGTTTATAAAATAGTCAACCAAGATAACAATGGAAATGAAGTTGCTTCTAAGTATTATGTATGCGAGATTAAAGTGTCTATTGTGAAGAACGAGCAGACGGGCAAAGATGAACAAAAGTATACTTATGTTTGGAATGAAAGAAACTTAGTTGTTGGGGCAGAAGGTATTAATTCTCTCAAAGAAAAAAAAGATATATACTTGTCAATCCAAGATGTACAAATTGCTGCTGAATGGGACAAAAAGGACGCAGATAGTGATGAATACAAGGCTTATATAAATAATCTTAATAAGCTTAATGCCATTAATAAAGAACTAGAGAATAAACAAAAAAAGGTTGAAGATATTCAAGCGGAGATCCAAAAAGTAAATGATGAAATCACGTTAATATCAGAGGACATAAGCGTTAATAAAAACTTTACTCCAGAGAATTTGGATAGATTGTCCCTGTTTCTAAGAGAGGACGAATATTCGGATGATTGCTTCTATGTTTCAGAAATTGATACTGACTTAGATAAGATTAATACGCAGAAAGAATTATTAGTTGCTGGACAAAAAGAACTCAAAAAGATTTCTCAACCGAAGTTGTCTTTCTCTGCTTCTATGAGAAATATCTATGCGATGCCTGAGTTTGCTCCTATTCTGAATCAGTTTAGCCTTGGCAATTTTGTAAAAGTTAAAATGCGAGATGACTTCATCAAGAAAGCAAGATTGCTCGAAGTCCAGTTGAATTTTTCTGATTTAAGTAATTTCTCATGTACTTTCGGAGACTTATTATCTGCGAAGGATCAGGGCGATATCCATGCTGATTTGTTGTCTCAAGCAGTTAGCGCTGGTAAAGCGGTTGCTAGTGGTTCTTCTTATTGGCAAAAAGGCTATGACGTAGCCACTGCTATTGATGAGAGGATTAGAAACGGATTAATTGACGCAACGACTTCAATTAAATCAAATTCTGCTGGACAAAGTGTGTCGTGGGATAATTATGGTATTCACCTTCGTAAAGTTGTAGATGGCGTATTAGATAATCATGAGGGCTGGATTACCAATAATAAATTCCTATACTCAGACGACAATTTCCAGACGACTAAGTCTGTATTTGGTAATTATACTATTAATGGAGAAGAATATTGGGGCATTCTAGCAGGCTGTGTTCGTGCTGGACTGGTCGAAGGTAGTAGTATAGTTGGTGGCCAAATTTGTATTGGCGAGCAGGAAGATGGTTCCTATGCTTTTATGGTTGATAAAGACGGAACAGTAACTATGAATAAAGGCGACGCAGCCGAGAAGCTTTCTTTCTTTAGTTTTGATGGCGATAATGGTTTAGTTGTTGGCGAAAACAACGGTTCTGGAGAATATTTCTCAAGAGTTTCTGCACAAAGAATTGAATTCTGTCGTAAGGCGAGAATTATAACAGTAGAGTCTGAACCAACACAAAGCAATAGATATAATAATTATGATTATATTTTATATATCCACCAAGAAAACAATGATACTTATTACGACTATTATAAAAATCCAGATTTTTTGTCTGCCCAATATAAGCCGATAAGTTCAATTGGTGAAAATTTTGCAGATCCAGAAATTAAATTTGGTATTCCAATTACTTATTTTGCGAATGATACTGCATACATGAAACAAGCAGAAATTGAGGGTAGTTTAAAAGTTGGCACAGAAGAGAAACTATCATCTATTTCTTTAGGCAATTTTAAACTTCAAATAGAAAGCAATGGAAGCTTATCTATTGTCGCAATACAATAACGTGGAGGTGATATTTTATGGCAACTGCATCAAGTGGTGCATTCGAAACAAGTGTATATAATGCTGCTGGAAGCAGATATCCTGATAGGATTAGAGTAGAATGGTATTCATCACAAAGTGTTGCAAACAATACGTCTACAATATATTGGACTGTTATGTCAGCAGGCGGAACCGGCAGCTCGTCCAGTTATGTTATGACAGGCCCTGTAACTGTTAGCATTGCAGGTGTTACAGTGTATAGCTGTGCAGACAGATTTGCAATGCATGTAGGGGACGTCCTTGGTTCTGGTAGTTTTACTTTAACGCACAATTATGATGGCACGCAATCATTCTCCGCGTGGGCAGAGGCAGCTATTTATACTTATGCCATTAGTAGCACAAGGTATGATTATTATGTTAACTTGCCACCGATTTCAAGAGCTTCAAGTATTAGTGTGTCTGGCACGACTATAGATTCACCAATAAAAATTAGCATTTCAAAAGCGGGATCTTCTTTTACACATACATTAGAGTATAAATTTGGTAATAAGTCTGGTACTATTGCGACAAAGACGTTAAGCTCCTCTGTTAGTTGGACACCACCAATTGATTTAGCGTTACAGATTCCAAGTTCTCAGTATGGAACTGGTACGTTAAAATGTATTACTTACAATGGCGGAACACTAATTGGAGAAAAAACAATTAATTTTATATTATATGTTCCGAATAGTATGAAACCTTCTATCAATAATTTTACTCCATCTATTGCTAGGACAAATCCTTCTGGATGTGGAATGTATGTTAAAAACAATTCTGCTGTTACGTGGACAGTGTATGCAGCCGGATCATATGGTTCTACTATCACAAAATGTGTTATTAGTGGGCAAAATTTATCTGAGACTAAAACTGGTTCAGCAACTTCATACAGTATGACGAGTAATACTCTAACTGTAGCTGGCAAACAAACTTATACAGCAACTGTTACAGATAGTCGTGGGAGAACAGCAAGCACAACAGGCGAAATTACCATAATAGATTATAATCCACCAACTATTACTTCAATAACTTCGTTTAGAAGCAACGCAGATGGTAGCATGAATGGATCTGGGCAATATGTTACACATCAGTTAAATGCGTCATTTTATACGTTAGGTGGCAATAACAATATCAAAATTAAAGCATATAGTAAAAAACGTTCAGATGCTACGTATTCCGAATCAAATAGTGTTGTTGTGAAAGATGACGCGAGTGATAGAACTAGCTACACATATACGTATAAAAATGCTTCTTTCGCTGTAGACACCGCATATGATTTCAAAATTGTTATCTCTGACAGTGTTGGTCAATACGCTATGTTTTACACAAATGTTGGGACAAAGAATGTACCATTAAATATTTCTGGTGACAATAGCTCAATTGCAATTGGTAGTTTTGCACAAAAACAAGCTGACAACAAAGGGTTATTTCGCTGTGAATGGGCAGCAAGTTTTGCTTCGTCTCCACAAGTGGATTCTGATAGAAATTTAAAGCGCGACATTAACGATATTGATATTGACATCATTGACAAGCTAAAGCCGGTTCAATATGTATTAAAGAATGACGATTCTGATACAATACATTATGGATTTATCGCACAAGATGTAGAGCAAGTACTATTAAGTTTAAATGAATCAAAACAGAAAACGGGAATTGTTCATTATGACGAAGATGAAAGTACAAAAGAACATAAAAACTATTCGTTAGCCTATGATGAGATTATTCCGTTACTAGTTAAAAAATGCCAAGAACTTCAGCGCGAGATTGATATATTAAAAGGAGAATAAATTATATTGTTTGGAGTGACATAAACAATGATAGATTTAATTACAAACATATCCAGCCTAATAAGCGGGATTATGGTAATCGTTGCGTTCTTTGGCGTTCTGATTAAACCAATAAGAAAAAAAATAGAAACATGGCTCAGAAACACAACAAATGCCGAGGAGCTAACTAATACAATGAAAGCTCATACGAAGCAGCTTAATAATTTAGAATACAAGATTGACCAGCAAGAAACAAAAAGCAAGAAAGCCGACGATCAGATTATTAATCATCTAAAAGATGTTGACAGAAGGCTGAATAACGTTGATTCTAAGTTGTGTACGCTTGACAATAGAGTCTTTGAAAATGAGCGGGATCGGATCAAGGCGGAGTTGTCTGAATGCGCGTCTAGATGTGCTCGTGGAATAAAATTGTATCCAGAAGAAAAGAATCATATTGATGAAATTTATTCAAAGTACATTAATGAGCTTCATTGTAATTCTATGGGGTCAGAACTATATCATACAATTACGAAATATTATGAGAGCCAAGATTGGTTGAAAGCATAATAAACGTTTAGGGACTAGAGAGTAAAATCTCTAGTCCCTATTTTTTTGCGCCCTGCTGCGCTTTTAAATGGATTCTAATCACATTTAGTATCCAATTATTCACTGACCTATTCTCTGCGTGAGCTGCAAGCTCTATTTGGAATTTTTCTTCTTCTGGAAGCCTAAATGTAATGGATTTTGTTCCCGGTTTGCATGTCATATTCACACCACCTTTATATGAATATCATAACATTTTTCGCCAAAAAGTGCAATCACCTTTATAGCAAAAACTATGGGTAAAATTAACAAGGTGATAGCACCTTTTTGAAATCAGTAGTGGGGGAGTGTAGTTAATGTCAATTATAAAGAACATTCTGCTATTTAATGTCTTTTATAATTGACATAGACTCAATTTTTGTTTCGTCTAATAGATGAGAATATACTTGCAGCGTCATGTTTATATTTAGATGCCCCACCATTTGAGACACCATTGCAAGTGGGACATTATTGTGTAACATTAGGCTTACAAAAGAATGCCTGAGCGCATGGACTCCACAATGCTCTATCCCTGCTCTTTTAACAATGCGATTGAATGTGTTTTGTGCAGCGACTTTACAAATTGGTTTTGTATGATTCACATGGACAATGTATCCGTTTGGCTCCCATCCAATCTGCTCTTGCAGGTCTCTTAACGCAGCAATTGCCATGTCTGACAAATAAATAGTTCTTGCGACTCCTGTTTTTGTAGAATTGGATACAATTTCAATGGTCTTATTTTTACTCTTGCTTCTGTCATTGATACGAGCGACAGTTTTATAAATTTTCGCAGTGCGCGTTTCAAAATCAATGTCGCTCCACCTTAAAGCTAAAGCTTCTCCAACTCTGCATCCAGTATATAGTAAAAATACATACAAAGCGCCATTCTTATAAATACGCACTCCATTTTTATGCCTAGAATAGCATGTTTGTATTAATTTTTCTCTTTCTTGTTGAGACAAATATCTTCTTTCTTTTTGTACAAATAGCGACTTTTTTGGTAGTCTAACTTCCCCCATCGGGTTTCTATCAATCTTTTCTCGTAGTAATGCATAATTGAATATCTCTCCTAATGCAGAACATGTTTTCTTAATTGTTTCATATGCGAGCCCATCGTCTTTCATTTTATTAATAATAAAAGTTTGAATTAAATGTCCATCTATTTGTTTCATTTCTAAATTATATAATCTTGTCACATGTTTTTCTTTTAATACACGTTCCATTCTATCAAATGATGAAGGTTTCAATGTTGGCTGTTTGACTGTGAAAAGCCAAGAATGAATAAAATCTTCAAATAATATATCCTTATCCCCAACGATATTTTTATTAAGTAATACTTCAAATTCACGTTTTTTCTTTAAACAAGTTTGCTTGTCCCCGTAAAAATATTTTCTTCCTATTCCTTTATAAGCTACAGACAATTTCCAAGTGCCATTGTCTCTTTGCGTCCACGATCCTTCCCCATTACTTCTTTTCTTTGCCATAAATATATTCCTCCATTTTCTAACAATACAAAATTATAGTTCATATCATTATTATATTTGATGAAAACAATATGGTCAATGGCAATTTTTAGTCACAATCGTACCACAATAATACCACAATTTTTTGATTATTTATCATAACAGTACAAGATTATTGGTGATATCGAGTGAATACAATTTTCTTCCAAAGCAAGCTTAAACCAGCATATATTCTAGCTCCAATGCTTTAGACTTGTGTTTGTGAATAGCTGTTCTATTATGTTTTTATGGCTGTTTCTCAGGCTATATGAACCATAAGTGTCCATAAATAAAAACAACTCAAGTCATTGATTCTCCTAGATTTAAGTGATATGTTTTTGCTGAATGACCACATCATTTACCACAATTTTATTGTACCACATCTTTTGACCACAATTCAATATAGTTTATCTATCTTTTATAAGCCAAACTTTTCTTTTCAAACCATTCATCAACTTTGTCCTCAATGATAAGGAATTTACGCCCATTTCTAATTGACGGGAAGTCTTTACGTTTGACAAGCTCATAGACACTATTAATTCCAATTAGCCCCGGATGCTCTGCATTTAATTTTTCATATAGTTGTTTTACTGTTATGTATTTCATATTATCACTCTCCTATCATATTTGCTCTATTTTACATTATATCATTGCATTTTTGATAAATAAATATGCCGGTAATGTGAAATTACACTACCGACATATTGCTATTCAATTTTGCGCATTTATACGCATTTTTTGAGTCAAGAATGGCTACTACACGTGCAATTGTGCGCGGTTGTATCACCTACGTATGTAGTAAAAGCTCCGTTAACTGGAGGATATCTTGTCTCATCGTCTACTTCATGAGTCTCTGTGACAGTCTTCTGAACAAGATTGCCGTTCTTGTCATATTCGTAAATAGTTTCTGTAATGTCACGCTTAATCATCTTTTAGTTCCTCCTCAATAATTGTTTCAAAAATTTTATACGCTTTGTTAAAATCAATATTTGAAATTGCATAGTCAAAATCGTCTCGCATAATCATCTCCGAAAACTGCTCGTTCTCATTGAAACAGCGTTTGTAAAACGTAAGTGCATCGTCTTTTCTGCCATTGATAGCTCGCTCTTCACGAATATCATCTGGCACATGAATGTAAATTGTTACGAAACGAACGTCAGAAAGATCAAGCGAAAGTGAATGCATATACTCAATACCACGATAGTCAATGCAATACAGATCTGATTTCATAAGTTGGTCTTTTGTCGCAAAATAAATTGCGTCTCCAATTTGTGTATAAGCAATCATTTGATTCTGATACTGAGCAACTTCGTTCTTCGTAATGAAAGTGTGAGTATCTCCTTCGTCTTTTCTGCGAGGACGAGTGGCATATGATTTTAACTGTCGATACCCGTGCTCGTTGCATAGCTTGTTTACAAGCGAATCCTTCCCAGAAGAACTTTTCCCAACAATAAGGAATACTGTGTGCATAGTTATCACTCCTTAAGTGCTTCTTTGCCAATCTTAGAGAATGTGTACCAACCAATAATGCCATTAATCATAAAGATAACTTTCATTGCGAACACGGTGATACTGCCTGTTGGTGTTGCAAGAGCAAGTCCGAATGTAACTGCAGAGGCAATATTGTTAGCACTCCATAGCGCCCAGTTAATAGAAAACCCAAAATAACCAAGAACCATTGCTCCTAGTGTGCATGCTGTATTAAATGCGTCAAGCGCACTGTAATTCCCATGTAATGCTTTAGATAGGAAGTATAGACCAACTCCAACTGCAATTGTAATAAGGATAAAAACAATATTTTGTTTTGGTGTCCCGTTATGTGGCTTTACATTGCGATTGCCCCAGTGGATGTATGAGGCAATATAAATTGGAATCAGAATCACATTTTGAAGCGCGTCAAGCATAATACGGTTCTCTAGACAGATAATTGTGTAAAGACCTACGTACACAACGCCCATAAGAAATGCGCCTCTAGCACCAGAACTATAGACAGCAACATACGCCATACCAATTGTTCCAATTAGAATGTTAATCCAATTGTCTCCACTAATTACACCTAGGAGCGCGATAGCTAACGTTGAGCAAATAATCCATAGCTTTTGTGCGGTAGTAAGCGAGTTGTACCAAGTTTTCATGTTTAGTCCTCCTGAATTTTAAGCAAATAATTAATTACTTCTTCAATAGTATATACAAGTCCGCCGCATTGATTGAGCAGTCCAGTAACATAGAGATTCTGGTAAGAGTATTGCTGCTCACCAAGCCTACTTGCTCCACCAGCGTCTTTAGCTTCACTATGTGTTAAATAGCACTGTCTATTGTCTGTGCAAATGCCAATCATATATTTGTGGTCTCCGCGCTCAATCTTTTCATGGAATTTTCCGATCTCAGCGCAAGTTCCAGACGGCAAAATATCACCGTCTATGCAAGCAATAAGTACATCGCTATTATTAAGTCTTGCATTGTCTGCATTGGCAATTTCTTGAGACCCTGCAAATTTCTTCTTCCCATCAACTCCATTTATGTCAGAATTTTCAACCGGGGAGTATAAGTCAATGCCGGGGATTGCTTCTCTGATCTTTTTTGCCCATTCAGTATTTCGAAGCAAATCTCCATATGTGAATATTGGGCCAGCTAAATATGCTTTCATATATATTGTTCTCCTTGTGTATTCTTAGTTAATTCTTGGCTGAATATAGATAGTTCCTTTATAACAAAATTTTTAAATGTCTCGTTATCTCTATTCTGTTGTTTTATATCGTCCAAATGAGTTTGATATACTTCTAATTGAACAGATTTATATGGTATATTGAACCATTTGCTAATTTGATTAATAGACAGATCAAAATCAATATAGGCTCTATAAAGCCATTGGTGATTGTATAACTTGTTAATATATGTGTCACGATAGTATTCAAGAAAATCAGGCAAATCTTTTACTCGGCCACTTCTATACAAATTATGGAACAATGTATGTATTGCTTCATTTTCAAAAACAAATAAATTGTCAACATTATTGTTCTTTTTGTTAAAATCTATGTGGTGTACCACACATTCTGGTTTTAAGTATCGTTCGCCATTTATTTCAATGGAATTTGAATCATTGAGTAGGTATTGTTCTGCGATTAATCTGTGTTCTGGCACAAAATTAGAGCTGCTTCTAAATGGGTGATCTTCTACTCTAATTAGTTTATATTGTCCACTATTACTTTCGTCCGACTTCCAACTGCTATTCAATTTCCCAGTTAACCCATATTGAGGATTGCCATCTTTGAAATATAATGTTTTTCTTAATTCATAACAACATTTTTTTGAGCATGTTGCATTGTGAACATCTTTCATCTTATCTAGCACGCTTTGCTTTCGATAAAAAGATCCCCCACAAACTGGGCAGGTTAATTTTGTTTTCATGCTTTTTTGATAGTTGTTATGACATTCCCTATTGCAAAAATTATGTTTGTTCGCTTTTCGCTTGTAGTTGTCAATTTTAATTTCTTTGCCACAAAAATCACAATAGATTGGTATTTTATTTTCCACTACTTCCAAACCCATTACTTCCTCTTTTTGTAAAATCTAAATGGTCAATCTCTTCAAAAACTATCTGCAGATATGGCAGGAATATAAGCTGTGCTATCCTATCTCCATTACGGACAATAAACATATTGTCCGAATCATTGTGAATAGCGACAATATATTCTCCAGTGTAATCCTCGTCACATACACCAACGCAATTCGCTGGTCTTAAGCCGTGATTGGTTGCCAACCCGCTTCGAGCAAAAATTGCTCCAAAATATCCTTTGGGTGGCTGTATTGATAATCCAGTTCCCACCTTAACGGTTGAGTAAGGCGGGACAGGAATATCATTTTTAATACATGCATACAAATCGTACCCTGCAGACAATTCGCTTCCTTTTGTTGGAATCTTGGCGTCTGGTCGTGTCTTAGCAAACTTAATGTTCATGTCAAACACCTCCAAGATTAAAAATTAATCCAGAACGGGCTTGTGCCATTGAATACATAGTTTAGGTAATAATAGCGCTTGTTTAATCGAAGAACACCATAATCGTTTAGGTACTGCTTGATCTCGTCATTAACAGCACTAAGGCTTTCATCAATGTGTTTCATGCGCTCCTTCTTTTCGGCCTCAATCTTCTGATTGCGCTTCTTCTCTTCTGCGTCCTTCTTCTGCTTAACCAGATCATTAAGTCGCTTATAATTTTCGGAAGCCGCCTTTAGCTCTTCCTCTAGTTCTTCAATTGTCTTCTCTCTCGTACCGTAGTCTTCCATAATTCATTACTCCTTTGTTGAAATTTATAATTTTGTGTTGTATAGAACAATTTGTCCTTGTTTAATTGTCTCGTTAACGTCAATAAGTCGTTGATTTGAGCTTCCCCTGAATGGCAATGTTAAGTCTCTCAAAGAGTCTACATAGTTTCCATCCACCACGACATCGCACATTGATATAATGTAATTTCTTAGAAAGGCTGTATCAAAATTGCTTGGCGTATAAAAATCGTTGGCATCTAGTGTATAACCAGTGTAAAGCCAAATATCTTTGTCAGGTAACATCTCTTTTGTTTCTTTGACAATTTCATAGACACCTTTAAGATTTTGCGGCTCTAGAGGATGCCCACCACTAAGAGTTAGCCCTTGAATGTATGGATGATTCAACGCCTCAAATAGACGTTCTTTCGCTGCACTGTCAAATACAGCTCCTGCATTAAAATCCCATGTCTGTGGATTTTGGCAGTTATAACAATGCATTGTACACCCAGAGCACCAGAGTACACAACGTACTCCGGTGCCATCTGCAATCGAGCATTTACTAATTCCTAAATAGTTCATACGTTAATCACCTGCTAACAATTTTATCGTGTTTAACGCGCATTTCGACTTCCTGTTGCTTCCCTTTATTGAATGCTGTTTTATAATCATTAGTAAGATATCCAGTTACACGGCGTAATCTCTTAATATCATCACTTCCGCATTCTGGGCATGTGTCTGTCATTTCATCGCAATGCCCGCAGTTCATACATTGGTCGTTGGGAACATTAATTGCAAAATAAGGGATGTCTTTTTCCATTGCATAGTTAACAATAGTCTCAAGTGCCTTAAGATTGTTTTTGCAACTGCTTTCCAACTCAATATATGTAATACATCCAGCATTTGAATATCCAGTCAATTGAGACTCAATATCAATCTTTTCAAAAGGATTAAGTTCCTTCCAAACAGGGACATGGATTGAATTAGTAAAGAAGTCTTTGTCGGATACGTTTGGAATTTCGCCATACTTCTGTTTAAACTTACGCATAGCAGTGTAACAAAGATTTTCCGCAGGAGTATAGTAAACTCCAAAATTTAGCTTGTATTCTTGTTTGAATTCTGCACATCTGTCTTTAAACAACTGTTCAATGCGTTTTGCGAGCTCCATCCCACAAGGATCTGTATGATCACACCCGATAAGAATTTGAAGAGTTTCTGCAAGGCCAAGTTGACCGATCACGATTGTCCCATGTTTTAGAGCGGAACGAATGCCTTCTTCTGGAACATACCCAGCCATAACATTGTTTTCATACATAAACTTTGCTGCTTCCGGCGACTGAGAACAAATCCAATCAAAACGTTCAAGAAGCATATCTTTTGCTTCATGGATTTTTTGGTCAAGAATTTCTAAGAATTTGTCTACTGTGTCTCCTTCAAGATTTTCGCTAAATGGCTCCGAATTATTCATTACATATTCTTTTGCTTCCATCGCCAATGTTGGCATAATAATTGTTGTAGGGCAGATGTTTCCTCTGCCGTCCTTAAGCTGGCCTAAACCGTTGATATCATACCCATTCGCTGTTCTACATCCCATTGTGCTAAAGAATGTTTTAGGATCGTTGATGTCATATCCGGCATTATTGCTCCAATCTACATTTGCATAGTTCGGATAAAGTCGAAGGCTTGTGGATTTAAGTGCCAATTTAAACAAGTCATAGTTTGGATCTTCGGGCTTTCTATTTACACCTTTCATGCATTGAAAAATTCCACATGGGAAAATGCTAGTGCGATGAAGTCTTCCAATTCCTTTAATTGAAACATCAAGTAGCGCCTTTGTTACCATGCGACCTTCTGGAAGTGTGCAAGTGCCATAATTGATTGACGTAAATGGCAATTGATTCCCTGACCGGCTTTGGAGTGTATTTAAATTATGATACATCCCCTCAACTGCCTGATAACATTCTTTTGTTGTCATATCCATAGCATATTTATAAACATTAGGATAGGTTTTATATTCTTCGTCTTCTATTCCCGCGTCAATAGGAATGTGCTCTGCTGGATAATTTTTGATATCTCCAACATATTTAAGCCCATCGAGATAATGTTTTCTGAAACTTTTTCTGACATACGGCACCATTGTCCAATCAAGATGTGTCGCGCTTACCCCACCAAATTGCTGTAGACTCTGCAACTGGAAAATAACTGCTACAAGCTGAAACGCTGTATTTATACTTTGTGCTGGACGTACATCCGTCTGCCTAGTATTAAATCCATTTGCAAGCAAATCATCAAACGGAATACTTAAACAGTTGTGAGACCCGACTGCATAAGCATTAAGATCATGGATATAAATTTCATTATTTTCATGGTTGGCCTTTGCCATTGGAGAAACGAGATATTCCAGCGCGTAACGTCTTGTAACAACATCACTCGCCTCTCCGATACGCCCACCGAATGAAGCCTCATCAACGTTCGCATTTTGATTTTGGATATTATTCGCTGTTAGTTTTTCCGAAACTGCTTGCATGAGTTCTTGATACTGATTTCTTGCCATTTCATGCAAAAAACGATAGTTCACATATGCTCGTGCAGTTGTTTTGAACCGAGATGCCATCAGCTTTCGTTCAACCATATCCTGAATGTCTTCAACGGAAAGTTCGGAAGCAGAATTGCTTGACTCGATGTCGGAAGCAACCTTCACAGCGAAATCTTGAATATCTTCAAAATTATCTCCATGATAAATACTTTTATGTGCTTTTAAAATCGCGTTCTCGATCTTTGTTTTATCAAATTCTACCTTTCGTCCGTCACGCTTCGTTACAATCAATTAGCATCCCTCCATCAAATAAAGCCCTTTGGCATCTTTATATAGTTCATTCACATGCGCTACAATTTCTTCCCAGTTATTAGCTCTATAAATTCCATACACATCGTCATGTACGTTTCGATTCCATGGCTTATCAAGAAGCACTCTATCAACTGCATAATTTGTAGCCATTAAATTCTCTGCACAATCATCAACAAGTACATCTACATGCAATAGCGACTTGTTTTGAATACAGATAATATGTTTCTGGTCAATAAATGGGAAGTTCTTGGCGAACCAATCAACTTTCCACGCAAAGTTAATGTAATGCGTTGCTGTTGCAACGTAGACATCATACCCATTATCAATTAGCTTCTTAACTCCCCACTGAGAATCAGGAGCTGGGGATAGTGAGTCCCACAGCTCTTTCTCCATGAAGATAGAAGTTAGCTCTTCTGCAATTTCAAATGGAAGGCATTTATAAAAATCATATTGCGTGAAAATGTCTGCCGTTAGTCCTGTGCCATGTCTCGTGTTATATAGCTCTAGCGTTTTCTCAATGAGATTATTAAGTACCTCATCACAATCTAGAGCAACAGTAAACTTCTGCATAGTTGCCTCCAATAATTTTGTGTTGTTATTCCTGTTCAGGCTCAGAAGAATTTTCTTCTTCCTTATTTACGTCAACAATGTCGCCATTCTCGTTAACGTCCTTGCCAAGACTAATTGAGCAAAAATGTTCAATCTTCTTGATTAGTCGCTTATAATCATTCGCTGACTTCTTGCCCGGTTGACGCTTGAACTCCGCGATGTACTGAAGCACAACGCCACAGATTGCTTTCGATCCACTGAGCAAAGCCGCCATCTGCACCTTCTTCATCTGTGTAGTAATTGCTTCTTTCAGCTCGTCAGTTGCTAGTTCAGATGCTGGCGGGGCTTGCTCGTCTGCTTCTTCTACGCTTTCAACGCTCTCTGGCTGTTCATAGTTTTCATTTTCATCCATGTTGAATCACTCCTTTTTCTAGTTTGTAATGCGATTATAGCACAATAATTTTGTGTTGTCAAGATGTCTTTTTGGCACGTAGTCGTTTGATTGATGAGAGCCAAACGGTGTAGGGTTTCATTCGATCTACGATAACTTTATCGTCTGCTTCCTTTTTCCCAAGCACTGCTACCTGCTGTCCTTTTACAATTAAATCTTGGAACTTTTGCAAGGCATCAGGCCAAATTGTCAGTTCGATTAAGCCATTCCCTGAATATAAATTAGCAAAAGCAAATTGCTGACCCTTCTTAGTTTTTTTCTTTTGGATCTTGGAAATAACGCCAACTGTTACACATTTGTCGCCAATGTCTATGTTTTCAAAATCGTCTATTAATTTGTACGCTTCTGTAAATGGATTCTCGTCTGTCAGGAAAATTTGTAGAGTTTCAAACTCCCAAAAATCTTCATCCTTAAGGTATTTTTCGGTACACTCGTCAATGTAAGATTGATATTTATTTTTTTGTTCTTCATCAAACTGAACTTTTCGTTTATCGTTGTAGACAGCAAGCACTCGTTCTTTGTTCATTTTTTTACCAATCATATATTCTGACGTATCAATATTCCACTCAACAAGAAGTTTCATTTTAGATGGTAGTGAAGAGACAGGCTTGTATTCCTTTTGCTCGTATTGAGATTTGAAGTAGTTTATAAGAAATTTCTTTTTGTTTTTAGTAGGAATCGCCCCTGATTTAACAAGAGAAATGATTTGTGATTTGGTTGGCTGTACTCGTTCTACAAAATCGTTAAAGTTTGTGAATTTACCATTAGTGTTACGCTCGTTAATAATACTAGCTGCTAAGGTTTCACCTATACCAGAGATCGCAGAATAACCAAACAGTATTTTACCATCAACAACTGAGAAGTTCATTTCTGATTTATTGATATCTGGTGGCAAAATGTCTACATTAAATTGTCTTGCATCAAGAATGTGTTTATTAATCATTCCCGGTTTGTTTTTATTCATATTGAACAATGCGCAAAAAAAGTATTTGCTGTAGTGACATTTTAAATATGCGGTTTGTAAACATAGTACAGCATAGCTATAAGAATGCGATTTGTTAAAAAGATAACCACCTTTTGTTGACAAATCATCACTAATTTGTTTAGCCAACTCTTTACTATATCCATTATCAATAATTTCTTGATATAATTTTGCAGACTCTTGTTTAACAAGTTCAACATTCTTTTTGCCAATAGCCTTTCTAAAAAGGTCAGCACCTCCATAGCTTCTTCCGCCAAATTTTCTAACAATATCCAAAAGTTGTTCCTGATAAATCATGCAACCGAAGGTCTCTTTTAAAATGGGCTCCATATCTGGATGAATATATGTGACTTTTTCTGGGTGCTTACTACATTCAATATACTCTTCCAGTGCTCCCATTGAGTCTGGTCTGTACAATGCGAGCACAGCGGAAATTTGAGAAAGCTCAGTAGGATGCAATCTAACAAGTAAATCTTTCATACCCTGCGATTCTACCTGAAACACTCCATTTGTCATAGCACTACTAAGCAACTCATAAGAAGCAGTATCAAATTCGAATTCTGGATTATTAATATTAATTTCCCAATCTGAAACTCCCGCCATAAGCTGTGCCTGTTGTACTAATCCAAGAGATGACACACCCAAAATATCATATTTTATGATCGAAATTTCTTCTACAATTCTTTTGTCAACTTGAATAACATGCTCTCCATCTGGGCCAAGTTTCATCGGCATAAAATCAGACACTTTTCCATCTACAATACCAACGCCTCCAGCATGTATGGATGTTGTTTTCACCCTTCCAGATAGATGCGAAGCAATATCAAACAATTCAGTATATTTCGGATTATTTGCAGCTTCTTTATTGTTTGCTAAACACTCTTCAAATGTTGGATAAACAAACCCCTTGCTTAGTTTATCCATTTCTTTATATGAAAACCCTAAAATCTTTCCTGTATCCTTCAATGATACAACAGGAGTAATAAATGAGAAATTAATAATTTGGCAAACTCTATCTTCTCCATATTTTTCTACCAAATAATTGATAACAGAAGTTCTGTCAAATACATCTGTATCAGTATCAGGCATAGAAACACGTTCTGGGTTCAAAAATCTTTCAAAGATTAGCCCGTATTTCATAGGATCAATATCTGTAATCTCAATTGTATAACATGTAAGACTGCCAGCACAGCTACCTCTGCCAACACCAACTTTGTTATTATTCTCTTTGCACCATTTGATAAAGTCTGCCACAATTAGAAAGTAACCGTCAAACCCCATTTGATGAATTATACCGAGCTCATATTCAAGACGCTCTTTATATTGTTGTTTTTTTTCAGCACTAAATTCATCAAAATGATGTCTATACCATCCTTCTTTAATAGAATGTTTTAGATACTCGTAATTGTCTGAAAATCCTTCCGGGAGTGGAAATGTAGGTAACTTCGGTGCCTGAAATGGCATATTGACTATGTCACACATGTCGGCAATTTCATTTGTATTTTCCAGACCAACGTTAACTGCTTCAATGCCAATTTGTTCGTCAAGAACATTATGAATCTCTGATTCTGACATAAGATAACAGTCATTATAACTTTCTGACATTGTTTCTGTGTCATGTGCTATCTGTACTAAACGTCCCTGATAATACAAATCATCTTTAGTTGCCGCGTGAGAGTCTGTTGTGATAATCCACTTTGTATCAGTATCTTTAGCAAGCTGTAGAATCTTTTTGTTGTAAGCTTCTTGATCTAGATTGTTTCCATGCGCCTGTATCTCTAGATAAAAATGAGGAAAAATAGACTTATACTCGTTAACATATTCTACACACTTGTTATAATCTTGCTCTTTTGAGAGTTTAGAAGCCAAACAAGCAGAACTAACGATTAAATCATTAGCATAAGGTTCCATATCATAAATAGTCACACGAGGACGATAATACTTTCCATGAAGCTCTGATAAAGTTATTAGCTCATTTAAGGCTATACGTCCGCGTTCATTCATGCAAATTGCAATTAAATGAAAGTATTTACTGTCTTTGTTCCTTTCATTACGGTCAAAGCACTCATAGAATTCTACGCCATATAACATTTTAATCTCTGGATAATCTTTTTTAAGTTTATCAAAATAACACCATGAATAGGCGTTCCCATGCTCAGTTATGCAAAATGCTTTCAGACCAATTTCTTTCGCACGGTTAAGATATTCTTCGCATGTTGCATAGCCATCAAGTAAACTGTACATGCTATGGTTATGAAGACTGCTGTAACTCATATACAAACGCCTCCTTCTTTAAATAATTTTGTATTGTTATTCCACTAATACCAATTGTTTCGCCGCTCTTGTGCAAGCTGTGTATCGCCATTTTCTTTGTTCGTCCGCATCTCCAAATGCTTCGTCAAAAATTACAACTCTGTCAAATTCCGAGCCTTGTGCCTTGTGAACGGTAATCACTTCAGCGAAAGCAAACTGTAATGGCTTCTCAATCCCCGCGAATTGCTTCCAATTATCAGCATTCACAGTCGGTTTTCCAGTAGTAAGCAACTGATAGTCAATCATAAGGTCTTTGTAGATTCCACCATCATTAGAAGCGAATGTAGCATAAATCACTTTCCCATAAAAGTTTGATTCCATAATGCGAATATTTTGCAACGTACCGATAGTGCCATTAACAAGCTCGTTACCAACGTTATTAATTTTGTTCCAGCTATTTTTAAGGCAAATTACTTTATCTCCTTCTACTGGCTCGTCGCTGTAGTTATCTCCGAGAATCAGTTTTCTCATGTAGTAGTTAAGCTCATTCCGAGTTTTATTTTTCCCACAAAGAATCTGATCTGCGCCAAGCAGCATTTTATCTGACACTTTACTTCTAGGAAGAACACGGCATCGTTTATCCTCTGCAGTATAATGCAGCTTCATTCCATGCCGAATATCCATAGAAAGTTTAATAATCGGATTATCAAGAGCCTGTCGCACAATTTCATCAAGAAAAACGTGTGGATTGCTCAAAATAGTTTGTTCTCCAGAGATTGGTGGAAGCTGCGCTGGATCACCAAGGAAAATGGTGTATACATGATGAGACAGCAACAAATCAATCATTTCCTGCGGCAACATACTCGCCTCGTCAACGACAATAAGCTTGTATTTATGGTCAAGTTTGGTCTTCGGAGTATGAATATATGTGCCATCTTCTTGCTCTTCTGAGTGATATAACAGCTTGTGAGCCGTCATTGTATTTTTATTGCCCTTTTCTTTGAGAACCAACGACGCTTTTCCTGTAAACGCAACAAAGACGACTTCATTATCTTTTAACTTTAGTTCTTTAATAATATATTGTACTAAGAAACTTTTTCCAGAGCCAGCATACCCTGCAATAACAGTATATGGCTTATGTTCTTTATACCGCTGGCAAGCTACCTCTAGTCCTTTCTTCTGTCCATCTGTTAGCTCCAATTAAACCTCACCACTTTTCATAGCCTGTCTTTTCTTAAATTCCTCTCTTTTCTTCTTGCGATCTACTGCATATTTATAGTGCTCTTCCGAGCAATAATAGGTATTATGTTTACCAGCATGCTTTACAAACGCATCTTCTTTATTCAACTTGCACTTACAATAAGCGCATGTACACTTCTTACTCATTTCAAACCTCCTTAATAATTTTGTATTGTATATTACTCGGCAATACTCACTGCAGGAGAAATGTGAAAGAATTCGGTATGGCTTCCTACGTCAATAATAGTATCTCCTGCGGCATTCCACATTCTCGTATAATAAATTGCGAAGTAACGTTCATTGCAAAACTTTGTAATTTCTTTGTACGCAGCCTTACGCACTTCTTCGTCAGTTAGGCCATCCTCAAATGTAGCAAGCTCTCGTGCCTCGTGATAACTATTATAAAAATAAAGCTTATGCGTCATTCTCTGACTCCTCCTTGAAACTCTCCCACATATCCTTCCAATAAGTCTTTTCGTCACAATCTAGCACGTACTGCACGACTTCGCTATTAGTGCTCTTGCCCTCAGCTAGAATATGCTGAAGCAGATCCATGTCAACAGACAGGGGAATATACGAGAGAATATAGTCGCCATTATCCTCTAGACTAGTAACCATTAGCGTCGCGTTCTGATTGTTCATGTTGTTCTTCTCCATAATGTAAAATCCTTTCTTAAATAAAATATTTTTTAATGTAATTTATAAATGTGTTTTGTTTTTTCTGAATATTATCAGTCGCATTATCTTTTGCTTCATATTTTCTCTCACACTGTTGGCAAACCTGCCTTCCTTCTGGAATTATTTCACCACATGCAACGCAACAGTTATCCGCTTCAATCATACACATCACCACCAAAACTATAATCTTGTACTGTTTGCATTGTTATAATAGCACTATAATTTCGTATTGTCAAGAGGGAGAATTAAAAAATGGGGAGAAAAATTCTCTCCCCATAGTTCATCCTATCATATTTAAAAATTCTTCTTCACTAATAACAGGAACCCCAAGCTCCATAGCCTTTTTGTACTTGCTGCTGCCTGATGCGTCATTTGTAATTAAGAAGTCTGTTTTCTTAGAAACTGAACCCGCAGTCTTGGCTCCGATAGATGTAATTTTCGCATTAATAGAGTCTCTTGTGAAGTGATTGAGCTTGCCAGTTACAACAAGCGTTTTGCCGACAAAAGGATTTTCAGATACAGCTATTGGTTCATAAGTATCAAAATACAATTCTTTAGCCAAATTATGCATATCTTCTTTATTGTCCTCAAACCAATTATATATGGAATCATTCATTGTTTCACCAAAGTCGTATAGAGTAGTAAAATCAAACTGACGGCCAATTGCGTTCACAAAATCTACATAGCTGCCATTGAACTTCTGATTAATAGCTTTTGCTGCAGACGAGCCCACATTAGGAATGCCAAGAGCAGTGATAAATCTGTCGAGCGTTACGTCTCTTGATTTTTCAATAGAATCTAGCAATTTATCCACAGATTTTGCACCTAGCCCGTCTAGGAGTATAAGTTTATCTCTATGTTCTTTCAAGTGGTAAATGTCTTTATAGTTATGCAAAAATCCATGTGAAATTAGCAGCTCAAGCGTCTTCTCTGATAGGCCATCAATGTTCATTGCTTTGCGACTCACAAAGTGCGTGAACTGTGCCAACTTCTTAGCTGCACAATTTGGATTAGTACACATGAGAACTTTACTATTATCAGTATATTTAATTTCAGTAGGCTCTCCACAACAAGGACACGTAGTTGGAATTGTTAGTGTATTGCTACGAGTTAGATTGTCATAAACTTTAGGAATCACCATATTGCTGCGGTATACCGTAATAGTATCACCAATTCCAAGTTCAAGCTGCTCAATGATAGAAAGATTATGGAGTGTTGCTCTTGTAGTTAATGCCCCATCTAAATCTATTTCATCAAAGATTGCGACAGGTGCGATTAATCCGCTTCTTGTTGGATTCCACTCTACATCTCGAAGAGTTGTCTCATACATTTCATCAGCCCACTTAAGAGCCATACGACATCCCTCATGATGCGCGGTAACTGGTAGTGTCTTGGAATATGATTTCATACACATTTCAAAGATTAATCCATCACAAGGATATTGATACCACTCTGGCTGCATACCTTCGATACAGTCATCAATATTTCCAGTACATCGACCAACAGTTTCAAATCCAAGGCAATCTAGATATCCGAGTTCGTCTAATTTAGAATCAAATAGTGCATTGTTATCATATAGATCTGATACACACTCAAAAACCACATAAGAAAGATTGCGCTGCTTTGTAATATTTGTATCAAGCTGACGGAGGCTTCCCGCTGCTAAGTTGCGAGGATGACTATAAGGCTCATCAAGAGACTCATTAATCTTGTGAAAATTCTTCCAAGAAATCACACATTCACCGCGAAGTTCAAGTTTATCGTTGTAATCAATATGCATTGGAAGATTTGAAATCATCATTGCTTGAGCGGTTACATCTTCGCCAATTTCACCATTGCCACGAGTTACAGCCTGAACAAATTCTCCATTTTCGTAGCGAACCACAAGTGTAAGCCCATCTAACTTGTAGCTACAATAAAATGGCCGATTGCCAATAAATTTTTTAATTTCATTCGCATCTTTAGTCTTTGCTGCAGAAAGCATTGGTTTACTATGCTTAACTTTCGTAAAACAATCAAGCACTTGCCCCTGTACCTTACGAGTAGGAGAATTGGCAAGCCAAAATCCTGTTTCATCCTCAAGTGATTTAAGTTCGTCAAACTTCTTATCATATTCTGCGTCAGAGATAGTCGGACGGTCTAAATTATAATATTCATCGCAATATTGCAGCAGTTTGGCTGTCAGATTTTTAATAGTTTCAATTTTATTCACTCAATCATCCCTCTACTCAGAAATTCGATCATTCTAGCTTTATTGTTTCGTAAATCATTTTTGTTCTCAGAAACTGTTTCAAGAACTTCATCTAAAAGATGCATCAAACCTAATAAAGTAGTTTGATTAATTTCTTTAATCATCCATTTACGACATTCACATTCAGTATGTTCTTTGTCAGTACATTCTGAGCGCTTTAATCCTAAATCACAATTTCTGCATACTGATTCCATATTTTATCTCCTAGCTTATTTTTTTGTTTATTTTAGTAGTCTGTTAAGACTATGGCTCTATTCCAGAAACTAATCTTCTTGACTTCATTATCCTGCACATCTTTATATAATACAGAGAACTTCTTGATTGCAGATCCCTTGCTTATTGCATATACAACGGCAACATCATCAGTAAACCTATGCCCAACCATCTGATTAGGTCTTGCGAAATAATAAATACCCATTATTTATTCCTCCATTTATTTACAGTATTTACAAGATCTATTATGACAAGGAGCCTCTGTATGCAATTTGTGTAACAGTTTATGAAGCAGATCATATTCACTTCTTGTCATGTTGTTCCCTTCTCAAAGCATATATAGTACAATATTTAATCTGTCCATGACTCCAATTAGGATGTTTTTCGCGTATTCGCCAATATATAAATGCATATCTATTAAACTTATTTTTCTTTCCTGTCATTTTTCTCCCTCAGTTCATTTACAGCATCTACGAGCTCGTTGATTTTTGAAATAAGATCGTCGCCAGATACGCCCATATTCCAACCATAACTTGTCAACTTTTTAAGCTTTTTATCTTGGTATGTAAAAGTATACTGGCCAATACGGTTATAGAGATAAGTAAAATCAACATTATGCATAATCCCATATTCTTGACCTGCATGATAACCATGGCCATCGCTAGTACACATCCACAATACATCACCAGTGGCACGTACAGAGCTGATATAACCAATGGTGCCATCCTTTGTTTCAACATAATCTCCTACATGAAATTCATAATCCATACAATTTTTTCTCCATGAATTCTATTTTTTACTTGCCGTTATTATGGCAATCTTCACAAACCGCGTATCCTTTATATACATGTTCTCCATCTACAATTTCATATCTATCAAAAAAACCTGCCTCGAAATACATATCACCTTTTTTAACAGTTTTCCCACAGCAACTACATGTTGCAAATTCTTTATTGTCTGTCATAGCTTTACTCCTCATCGCCGCACAATACGTCCTTATATTCCATAAACAAATCATAGATGGCATCTGCCATGATTCTATGCTCGGTATGTGTTTCTTCTTTATAATAAAGATTACGATACCAATTAAGAATTTCTAAAGGCTTGGTCATATTGCACTCTTCAACTGCTTTCACAAAATAATTTTCAAGATCCATGAGTTACTCCTTATTCGTCTAATTTGTCCTTACATTCTGGGCAATAATCTTTATTGCCATCTGCATAATGAATCCATCCTGCTTTTTTCGCCTTGTCTAATGCTGCATCGTAGCTATTTGCATATTCACTATGCTTGCCGCATTTATCGCAAATTCTATAATGTTTTTTTACAGTTTCAGTCTGGAGGAAACAAAGAAATAGCATGGAGAAAAGACATATCCACCACTTGTTGAAAACAATCGCAAGAGTAGTCCAGCAAATTACACATACACTATTTCCGATTGCCCATGCCCACCATGCACTCTTATTCATATACCTTCACTCCTTATATTAAAATGTAATTTTTATCATTCATCTATGTAAATATGACTCTCTTTAAGTTCCCATTCAAACTCTGAGAAGTCACCGTCATCTGTCACAAATCTACCACGCAACAGATCCAATTCAACAATTTCATGATATCCGCCATCACCATCTTTATAATAATATGTATAACCGCCTGATGGATAACCATGTAACAAGTCTTGCACTTCCATATTTAACATTTCTTCAAAAGTTATATTTTTCATATACTCACCCACATATATTTAGCATATTGATTCTACATCTTTTGTTGTTACAAAAATTTGATATGCTCCAAATTTATCCTTTACTTTTTTTTCGTCTACCAGTTTCCAATCAATCGACACAATATTTGCCAGCGGGTACATTACCCCATAATTATCTTCTAAGTAACCATCCCTTTTAATATCAATCATCATATATTCTGGAACACTACACCGCAATTTTTCTACAATTCCATAATTATATTCAAAACCAGTATGCCTATGCCCGTCTACAGTAGTAAAAACAGGTTTAAACTTTTGAAGAGTCACCACATTCTTTCTAAATTCTTTTTTTAACAATCCCATACATTCACCTTAAAAATATATTTTTATTTGTTACTTAACACCAATTTCCTACTCCATAATTGGTATCTTTATTAAATTTCTGCTGGTCTTCAACCCATTTGATCAATTCTTCTTTGTTGTAATATGTAATATTGCCTATAGTATGAGGGAAAATTAACATATTTTCATACTTTGGCACAATTGGCTGCTCATAACAAGCAGTTAAACTACAATATCCAGAAGACGAATTTCTATATGGACAGGCATATTCGCAACATTGGATCATAATATTCCTCCTAAAATTTTGTTTTATTTCTACAGCAGATATAATACAATAATGATCAATACAGAAGCAATAACATGCTTTTATACTCCTAGTCCATGATTGATGTAAAACGAGTACGTTCATATGTTCGATTTTTATAGTCTTCAAAGCTCATAAAGAATGGACAGATATTGGTATTTTTACATCCACAATCTCCATAATTACAATGCCACCATTTATATTCTATATTCCCACTCAGTTCTGCATGGGGGCATTCCATTTGGTGCGATGGCATTTCATCTACTAAAATTTTCATAATTTATACCTCGTTACTTAGAAATAACCTGCTCATAATGGCGTAGTTCAACAATTGCTTCCTTGATTGCACAAGCAGGAGTCCCATAATAAGTACATCTAGAGCATGAATATTCAGGACACTTCTGTAGTCTATTAATTAGATCGTTAATCATTTTTTTAACCTCCTACATTAATAAGTCTTTCAATATAATTTCTATCCTGTGAGAAGATAGGAATTTCATTATCAATTATCCACTGGCTTCTCTGTGTATAACCACAAATATTTCCTGCTTCATCGTACTGGGCAAGACCATCATCGACCTTGATGCAGCAACTACCACGCTTTAAAGTCGTAGCACAATCGTTCCAATTAATGCCCTTCTGGGTCATAAGCATATCCTGAATGTTGTTGCAAGACTTGCCATGAAGATCCTTATGACTAAAGTTTGCCTGACCTACAGACAGGATGGAATTGCGAGTAGCGTCTTGTTGCCGCCATAGCATATAATTGCAAACTTCTTCCTTTGGAATTGTAAAGACACGAGAATCAAACATTGCACCTTTGTTCATTGCAATTTCAAGAGTTTCAATATAAGAAGCATCTTTTTCATCAAGGTGCTCTGTATAAAGTCGTTTAGATTGTTTTGAAATATTACGAGTAAAAGCTTTATTAAACGCGAGAGTAGCCATGCTTGCAGAAACGCTACACATCTTCTGTAGATTGTTTCCAAACCAAGCATCTGTGGTAAGCTCTGCATAGTCAACAAGGACTAGAGAAATCTCATCACTCTGAGTATAGCCAAGGACACAGCCCTGAATGTTCTCACAGAGATACTTCATAGTTTCCTGCATAGTCTTTACAAAAATATCATCAAAAGGTTTTTTCATGCCCTTAGTAAAAGTATGACCTGCTTTCATATCCATTCTAATAACAATCGGCATTCTTCTTGTTAAATAAAATCTATTAACATTTTCATAATTGTTTTTCATTCTATCACCAAGTGTAGTCTTGTCCATAAGTTAATTCCTTTCAATTTCTTTCAAAGTATTAGTTGACACATTATAAGTATAAGGCATTCCATTCGGCGCATAATAAGGAGACATATAGCCGTATCCAGAATGTCCCGTGCATTCCTTGAAAAGTATATACACGATTTTGGTATTCGTATCATAATATAGGTCTTGCATAGCTGTTGGTCTCAAACGACCATTAGTATTCTTTATATAATCCTTAGAACCAGTTGAGGCACATCCTGCTAGACATAGAAGAGAGATCGTCAAAGCAACAAGGCAAATAACTGTTTTAAATTGTTTTTTCATTTTCTTCCTCCATGTTGACAATCAAAAAATCATAAACATCTCCCCAATCATCAATAATAACCGGTACATTGTTAACAATTACATCTCCAATTTTAAATCCATGCAACCAATCCTCCTCAAACACAAAGTAACCCATCCATTCCTCTTGGTCATGGAACACTTCTTCGAGCAAATTAATAACAATATCAAAAATGTCTGTAATATAAAATCCACAAAAGTCTTCGCAAAGATCTTTTAGAGCACTATCAACTCTTGCCATTTTCGTGTCCAGATTTTCAAGATGCTTCATAGTATTAATAAAAGCTTCCTTAGAGATCATGATTTGCCTCCTCAATTTTTTTTGGATTTATTAGTTCAATCTTTACATAGCTATATAGGCCACCAGTGCAGTATATCATTCCATTTGTTATCGCCATTTCCAGTGGTACAAATTGCAGTTTATCATACTTAGATGCTCCATCTCCAATTTTATATCTTGCACCATTTTTATCAACAGACACTACAAACTCTTTGTATTTTAATACAGGATTATATTTAATCCATTCATCTTCTGTGTCGCATCTCGGACGTATTGTAAGAGGATAAGTTTCCATAAATTACTCCTTAATATTCAACTTATAACCGAGCTCCTTCTCAAGCTGTTCCTTTGACACTTCTCGTTCAATAACTTCAAATGTAGCCCATTTGTCATTTGACGCGCAAACATTAAATTTTGTAAGTATTTTTCTGGAGCCCAACTGATATTTCCACTCTTCATATTCTTTTTCTTGTGTTATATTAGTAAGTGTAAGATCAATTTTTGGAAAATGAACTTTAATTTTGTCACCGTTACTCGCATAGCATACACCTGTATAATCAAGATAAGGAGTGCCATTTTCAACATAAATCTTTACGTCAGTGGGAGTAATATGGTTATCAATAATTACATGATTATTCATTACTTGTTCTCCTTTTATTCAACCAATCACAATATTTTTGACACTCTTCTTTTGATTTAAATCCAATATTTTTACCATATGTGAGTTGCTCTTGCTTCTCAATAACATCATCACAGAACTTATCATATACAAACTGGATCCCAAAATCTTTATAAGAATAATCATTCCATCTGCTGTCGCCAGTACATTGATAACTTTTATCGAGACGATAATATCTTTCCGATGGGTAATGTGCATCATTGACCCTATATCTCAACGCCTCAATCCATGTCTCTTCTGGCTCATACCAATAATCTGGCTGTGAACATGTGCAACTCTTGCTCGTGGTTGTCCCATCAGGCCAAGTCAAAACCCACTTCCTATTTTCGTCGCATTTGTCACACTTAGGCTTTTCATGTGGTTTATTATATGCAATCCAAAGCTGAGATTTTTCAAGCGCATCCTTAAAGATATCGTCAATAGCAGTCTTATAAAATTCTTTTTCTACTTCTCTACGAAGATTTCGTGATTTATATTCCAGATCACTTTCTTTTCTTGATACTTCTAGTGATTTGTCCTCAAGCTCTTTATTGCGCTTCTCAAGATACTCATTGCGTCTTTTAAGTGATTCCATGTCACTCTTCAAAGAATCTTTAGCTGCATCAATAAGCTTTGATTTTATTTCATCAAATAGTTCGTCTGCTTCAGATGGTTCCCACATAGGTTCTTCATAGTCCCAATAGCTCATTTAATTATCCTTTCTTAATAACCTTGAATACTTTTGTCATGGAATGGTTTCACTGGCGCAAATAATTCATAATTGTTTTTATAATTGCAGTTTTTCTTAAACTGGCAATCAATCTCGCACCCATATACAAAGTAGCTATGTTCACAATAGTCACAAAGATCTTTTCTTAGATTATATTTGATTAAATATTTTGCTCTAGACACATCATCATTCTGATGCTCATATTCATGTGCAAGGCACTTGTCATAATCATTGAAAACTTCTCCACAATAATCACATTTATATTGATCAACTTTTGTCATGTTTTATCTGTCGCCTTCTTTCTACCACGTCTTTTTGTTGGCTCTTCTGACTTAATATCTGGTTTATCAGGAAGCCACATCCAATAAAGTACATTCATATAAGTGTTCCAAACTCCATTCTTAATGGATACGACTTTGAATTTATCTGCATCTGTATAGCCAAGAACATCTACCATGTCTGGAGGGAGTTTATCTTTTGTACTATTCCATCCCATTGCGATTAATCCTTTCTAATCTCACATTCTTTAATTAATACTTGTGGAGAAACTTGTCCATTATATACGTTAATACCCAATGTGCCAATTACATTAATATATGTCTCTTCTCCTGCAAAATTATTATTCATCCAATCAAACACTTCATTTGATTCATCGCATTTGAACATAACATATTTGATATTCGTATCCTCGTCATAAATTTGAATTGTATCATCGTTCTTTCCGACAATTTTGGCATTATCATTAGATATATATAAATCTTTAATCAACCACAATGGTTCATCTACTCCATGTGCAAAAGTTGATTTATATTTATCAAGTTCTTGGCACCACGAAATTGATACATCTTCTGCATCAACAATGAAATCTACTACATATATTTTTTCAAAAGATACGTCTTTAAGATTTTCATTAAACCATTCTCGTGCCTTGTTAATGTCAGTCAAACAAAGACCAAATGCTTGTGCATGACCCTGTGACATAGTAGACTCTGGACACTTATCAACAAGTTCTCTGAAATCTTCAATTGGGCAATAATCAAAAGCTCTACCGCTTCCAGCAAATCCATTATCTGTTTCTATAACAAGAAGTACAGGCTTATTCAGCGCCTCAGACATCTTCATTGCAACAAGTCCTGTATATGCTGAATTTAATTCACCTGTCGCATCTACAATAGCAACTTTATCATTAGAATAATCATTAGAAGCCATGAATGCCTTGTATGCTTTGTCTTTAGCGCGATCTTGCTTCGATTTATATGATTTTGCAATCCTAACGCAGTGTTGATAAATATTTTCTTCAACAGGAAAATTTTCTCCACGTTTTATATATTCAAAAGTTTTTTCTTCACATTCACAAAAAGCATTAACCAGCAACTCTCGCTCCTCAAATGAAGCACTACGTAGAAACGCATTAATCAAAGGAGTAACGTAGAATGCAATTGTAAATGGAGATACAATCCCTTTTGTAGAAAAATCCTGCGCCTTAAGGATCTCTTGAAACATTTTATTGTTAATATGATCTATTCCATAGTTAACCATCGCACGAGTATTAAATGATCTCATTGACATCACATCTGAAATATCTGCTAATGCCACTAGGTCAGTAAAATGATCTTCACAAATATCATTCCAATAACACTCATCTAATGCTTGCAGGAAATTATATGTAACATGAGCGCCACATGCTTCCTTATTTGGATACTCATTAGATGCTTGGTTGTTTACTACAATAGCAGGATTTAATTTATCTGTGGACACTTGATGGTGATCAAGAACAATTACTTCAATACCATCGTTTATTAACTTTTTACATTCATCCACATCATTACTCCCTGCATCTGGAATAATCAATAACTTTGTATTGTCTGGAATATCAAAGTCCCAAGATGCTAGACCGTGTGACTTGTTCTTCTTATGCACAATAATTGATACTGGATAGTCTGCGTCCATAAGTTTAATATATTGATACATCATTGTTGCACTTGTTATTCCATCAACATCAGTGTCAGACAAAATTGCCATTTTATGCTTATTACAAAAATGATAATCAAAACAATTTACTGCTTCATCTATAGAATTTAAATTATCCCAATTGTCGGAACAATTGTCACACAACGCTAGGTATTTATTATAATTTTCAATTCCTCTATTATTTAATACTGTTTTTAAAATATTTGTAGTATCATTATTGCCTATTAATTTATATTTCAAATGCATGCACCCTTTCTTTGTGATACCACTATATCACAATAATTTTGTATTGTCAAGTAACAAAAAAGGCTCCCAGTTGCCTAGGAGCCATATTTTTTTGATATACTATTGTGTTTTTCTATGAAATGCATTATCTTTGATAGATTTTAAACAGTTCTGACATAGACATGCCATTCGCACGAGCAAGATCAACCGCCAGAGCACATACATTTCTTGGCTGTGACGCCCCAATTACTTTATTCATATAGTCTAGAAGAGTATTATATTCATCGTTGCAATGACCATCGCCCTCCCAACAAATAATATCACGACCATTAATCTTAATAAAATTATAAGGAGTTCCCATGTTTGATCCTTTAGTAAAGCTCCACCAGCCCCAATCGTCAGGCCATTCTCCTTCATAATCTTCCATGCGTTTCATGTCTTTCTTATCAATTTCACATACTTTATATTGATCACCAGAATATTTTGTAGCAAATTCTACATCAAGTTCTTTAAATGCTTTTTCAATATTGCCACCAGCAAGGATCTCAATCTTCATTTTTACATTTCTCCTTTACCATTTTTAAAACAGCTAGAACATCACGCTTATGAATATTATTTTCCATCCAATCACAATAATCAGGATGCGCTTTATAGATGTCTATGAGCTTCTGCCCACTATATTTGCCGAATGGTAACACATATTCTTCTGGGTTAATAGTTGTACTTGTTGGTTCAATATATCCTGTAAAATCCATTGTAAGGCATTTGCGACTTGCAAGGTAATCGGCAACATGTAGCATCCTAGAGAATCTATCGTTAGGTTTTGGAAGAACAACATTGCTTTTCCTATCCTCTGACCACTGCCCCATGTGCTTAGAGACTACATCAGCGATAAATTCAATTTCCTCATGATCTAAGTATTTCCCATCATATTTTCTAATTTCATTTGCCATCAGTAGTGGATGATTAAATCTTGTATATTTAGACGCTTCATAATCTTGCTGAGAACCACTTTTGCGACCATCGTGCAACAATCCAGCTACACGCATTAAATCCATCTGTCTCGTAGTAAGCTTACTGTTATACTGCTCAAGTTCAAAAAAGAAATTTAAGAATCTTACAACCGCAATTTGATGACGCATAAGCCCGCCTTCTCCAAGACTATAAGTGGGATGATATTTCCCGGTACTTGAAGCACCAATGTGCCATATGTAATCTGGCATATCTTCAAGTAGTACCATGGCAAATTCTTTAATATCTGAGTTCGTAATCGTATTTAAAATCGGCTGAACCAATTCTTTCTGATCATTTGTCATTATCTTATTTCCTCCAAATTAATAATCTTCATCATTAATATAATCAACAATTGGCCCTTTTCGCCCACAATTGTCACATGTCGCATTATAGTCTGTTAGTACAATATGCTTAATCTCTTTCTTGCTTGGCTTGGCGATCTTAATAAAACATTTTTTACAGAGATCCTCACTAACTTCAACACAATTTCTCTTATACACTTTTAACTCTCCTTAATCACAATTTCTTCGTCGGCGTATCCGCCATCAGTTGTATAATGTATTTTTTTAATACCAAGGTCTTTGAGATAATTCATGCATGCAGCGCACGGACGAGATGGGGAAAGCTCATGATTTAGATTCTCTCTATATGTCCATACTTCACATTTGCTAACATCAATATCCATATATTTCAACTGCCCAAGTGCAGCAACTTCTGCATGTGTCAAATGAAGAGGCTCTGTATTTGTTGCAGAACAATCAAAATTTCTATATTTATTATATTTCTTTTGAATCGGTGAACTCTTTCTGCTATTGAAGCCGACACCTACAACTTTATTGCCACATGTGACAATTGCACCAATATGTACTCTCGGGAAACTGCTCATTTCAGAAGCGGCCTTTGCATGTTTAAAAAATTTTCTCTGTTTATTCGTCATTATCCTCACGCAAACTATATATATTATTTTTAATTAGATGTTTAAATTTTTCGGGATTGTCGCTAGGAGATTCTTTATTGTCAAGAATATGATCTTTATCAATAATTGCATATACTGGAATCCCATTTAGGAACATATTCGAAATGTTTTTTAATTGTTCTTCATCAACATCTTCATCATAACAAAAAACAATCTTGGCATTTAATCTTGTTAGCATCTCAACTTGAGTTTTTGAAATCTTTGTGCCACCAGTACTTACACCATAATACCCCATGTCATACAATTGCTGCACAAATTTTTCACTTTCACCAACCCATACCGTCCCTGTATGTTGAATTAATTTTATATTTTGAAATAGACCATACAAGATTTTTGACTTTGCACATGGTTCGAGAAAAAAATATTTAGATATTCCACTGTTCGGGTCATATTCCATTCTTCTTGCTTTAATCCCAACCAATGTCCCAATTTCATCTCTAATTGGAATCGCAATTGAGTTTGTCATTGGATCAAAAGAAACTTCAAATAGCTTTTGAGTGCTTAGACTAATCCCATCATCCTCCCATAGTTTATTGCCGTATGGAAGATAATAAGATAGAATTTTTTCTGGAATAGGTTTGAGCGGAGTGTCATCAAAGTCCTCTTCTTCTGTTGCCATTTGCTGTAACATTTTAAGTATTTGAAGAGATTCTGGAACTTCTTCTGGCTCTTGATAATAATCTAGTCCAAATAAATTACAACAGAACTTAAGAGCTTCAGGAAAAGAATAGTCTTCGTTATAACAAATCAAATCAAAGATATCTGTTGTTCTTTTACTGCTCGTCATTGTACGAGTGTAATTTACAACAGTTAAATTTTCATTTAAATAAATAACAATTGCTGATTTGTTATCTCCAGTTTTGTTCCCGCATGTAATATATCCACCATGATTGTGAATACTGTGGCATCCAATCTCCTGAAGAATCTCTGGCAATTTTTCATTGTCTAATATATATTCTTTTAAAGATTGTACATCCACAAATATTCACTCTCCTTCCTATGTGGACATTATATGTCAATAATTTTGTATTGTCAATAGGTTAATTTAATATTTTATCAATGCGCTGATACATCGGCAGCATGCAATAAACAAATATCGTTAAATAAGCATTCCCCAAGAAGCTTCCTATCTTTCTGCATAGCTTTGTCAGATTGCTCCCATGCAAGATAAGGTCGCATATGCCACTGAATAAGCTGTGCTACATATAAATGTCTATCTATGCCACTAAAGAACAAGCTATCGAATGACCCACAAAATTGATGATTGTAATAATGACATTCATTGGTCTGTTCGCCCTTACTATTAATATATGTTGCACACTTAGGTTTACCACAATCATGAATTAAAGCAGCAGATGTAATTTCCCAAAAATTCACAGGAGCCCCATAGACATACATAAATACTTTCACACAATGTTCTCCAAGAGTTAATGTATGATGGCTATTATGTTGGTCATAATTCATAACAGATTCAACCCAGTCACATACGCTTCCATAACTTCCTTCTGCACCTTCAGAATAAACAATCTCAATATCATCCCAACCCTCGTACCAAAAAGGCACATTAAAATTCATATACATACGCTTAATTACATACTCTGGAACCTTACGCTCACGCTGTGCATTGCGTTCAAGACAAACTTCATAAGGCGTTGCCATAAGAACTGCAATTTCCTCACAAGGGATTTTATTAAGAGACTTAAGAAACTCCATGCGACGCTTATAGCTGATATTACAAGCGTCATAAATGGCGCTTTTCCCATAAGTAAGGCATCCTCGAATACGCTTGTGGAGCTCTTTAAATAAAACATCATTGTTTGTCTGATGGTTTACATCTCCGAACATTTCTTCTCGAAGTGCGTCACTAGAAAAAATTTCTGCATCATATTTTGCTGCAAGTTTTTTGGCTTGTTCACTCTTGCCGCTTGCTGGCAAACCGATCATCATAAAAAATTTAGCCATTTCATCACCGATCTCTTTCTTTCCTCTTAAAAATCCACCAATAGTCTACTAGCGCGAAATCCCTTCCATAGTAATAGATGAAAATTGAATCTTCTTTTTCTGCAATATAAAGTCTACCATTATAACTAACGTCACATCTTTTGATGTTCTTAAGATGTTCCTTACTAATTTTATCAACATCTTTCTGCGACATTCCACAAACGCCATTAGAATAAACCTCTATCCAGTTATTAAACTCAATCCCGTGCGACATAGAATCATAAAAGTGCTCCGTGTGCTCGACAACATAGTAATGATTGAAAAGTTTATTAATAAATCTGTTGCTAGGCTTTAATTCCCGATATGTAAGCCCATCTTGGCACGTCCCATAAAGCTCTTTCTGAATTAAATCTTGACGAAGGTTAATCATTTAAGCACTAATCTCCTTCTTAATTGCAATCTTCATAATCTCGTATAGTTTCAGTGGTACGCCATAAAAATCCATGAGATACATGTTCAGTATCTTTTTGTTTAACAATATGGTTTGCTATTGCTCTAGGATTTTTACTATCTTTACATAAAGCTCTACCAGCGGCAGAAATAGATTCATATTCTGCAACAACTTGTAATGTAATTGGGTCTACTGCATATATTTTCTTGCTTAATTTTTCTGGCCCAGCCGTTGTATTAATAATGAGACCTTTTGCTTCAAGTTTAGGTCTAATACATGCGTAATCATAATGATATTCTTTACATAAACGATCTAACCTTTCTCCTTGTTGATAGCGTTCAATAATAATATCAATATTTTCTTCATATGTTTTTATTCCACCTTCTCCACCAGCCGTGCAATTATATCCTTCTCTGTAGGCATTAAAATAATCAATCCAATAAATTTCTCGTTCATCTAAAATAGCATTATCACATTCTTCTATTTCTTCAATTGAAAAATTATCTATGCCATATTTTGAGAACGCTCGATATAATGGTAAATCTGGCTTACATTTACTTGGACGGATATGTTCTGACCATCTGACTTGAATAGTTCTTTCTGTTTTCCCAATATAACATTTGTTATTGATATTATTAGTAATTTTATAAATATAACCCATATTTTTTTGTAAATAATTGAATTTTATTGTATCTTTTACATTATTTATTAGCCATCCTTATTATAAATTTACATTGTTTTGCATCCTATAATCGTTAATTTCTCTCTTAATAGCGATTAGCATAATTTCTCGTTGAACATCGTCTAAAAGATTATCAACATTTGGATTAGATTCTTCTATATGCTCTGCGCGGAACTTGTCAGCCATTATATATATTCTGTTTAAAGACTCTTTTGCTAAAACTCTTGCTTCTTCGAGAGAAAGATAACCACAAGTCTTAACATTTTTAAGATATTCTGCTTGCTTTGAAATTAAACAGTCTGCATAAGATTCGCCATTAATATATCTTTGTAAATATTCTTCTACCCTAAATAAGTGATGAACTTGCTTCCCATCAAATCCATATTTATCAATAATCTCAATTTTAGAAGGATATTTATGTTCCATTGCATGATATTTTTCCATAGCAATGCCCTTCATTGTCCTTACTGCTGCAACTTCATTATATCTCGCAATAAGTTCGTTGTTATCAACGACTCTATCCCATTGTTTCATATATAGAGGATTAACAATTTTGTATTTAGTAAAAAGAATTTCTGTAAAATTCAAATTACATTTTCTGAATGTTTGAAGCATAAGTCTGATGTCTTTCCAATCAGTATGCTCATCGTTATTTCTAATATGAGTGGTGCTTACAGGTTTGTGAGTGAAAATTATATCATCAAGAGTTGGAGTTACAATCAGCTTTGTATCAACATCTGACCCTTCGTAATCAAGTCCATAATTGCCACTACCTTGATAGAAGATCCCCACAATTCTATCCTCTGGGAAGTATTCGAGAGCTTCGTTATAATGCTCCCGAACACCGTCCATTATGTATTTATCTGAATGATAGTTCATTCTTTCATCTCATTCTCCTTTAATTATTATGTTTTAGCAAATACTCGCGGCTGACATTTTTGAAACTATCACTACCATCCAAAGAACGGTACACAATACCTTCACGCATTACATCTGGATTCACCTTGGACTTGCCAGTTGCAAGCGCCTTAAGTTCCTCCATAGTATCTGGCATTTGAACTTTTCCAAGAATGGGAACCCATTTCATGCCCATCTTTTCAATAATCGCTCTACCAATGATAGAATTATATCTTCCTCTTTCAGAATCCTTAAAATTAAAAACATACAAATCATCTTCCTTGAGCTTCAGAGGATTGCCCTGAACAGAACCTACGCCCTCGCCTTGAATGCATACCCATTTAAGCTTAGGAAATTGATTCAGGATATCCTTCAAATGCTGTTCGATATTGTACTTAAACGCCAAATCCCAATAGATGTTATGGTCATGATAACACTCTTGTTTCTCGTCCTGCTGTCTTACATTACGAGAACAAACATAAAACTCAAACTTATTACGACCTGTTCGTTCAAGTGCATAAGTACAAGAAGTGCCATCTAGCTTTTCTGTAGCGATATAAGTCTTGCCATCACTAATACGCCAAGGCTGATTTTCTACACGCTCTTCGTCTGTCTTTGAAACAAATGAAGGAAAACCACGAGGGTTATCTTTCTTCTTGCCGAAGAAGAAAAACATAACCTTACGCCCCCAAGAACGACGCATCATCCAACGTGCCCACTTCTTTTTAAAGATTTTCTGGTGACGAGCGGCCATAGATTTATATTTTGCATTAGGATCGCCATTGCTCTTACGAGCATTATCCTCTTGTACGGAATACTTAATTCCAAGAATATCGGTTACATCAGTCCCCTCTGAAAGCCCTACCAACTCTTTAAATGCAGACTGTGGCATGGCAAGGCCCTGACTGATACAATTAAACTTACCAAGCTTCATTGTCTTGACCTTAAAGCCTTTTGCACGAAGGAATTCAAATTCCTCTCTCTCAGGGACTTTTGAGTCAATCTCAATATAAACACAAGGATCGCCTTCATGGAATTCACCCTTCTTACAAATGAGATTCCATCCAAGTACATTACACTGTTCAATATTATCTGCACCATCAATAGGACGAATGTTGGTTACATGCTGGATGTATGCAAGCGCTCTTTTATTATTGATAATCATTTATTAAATCCTTTCTATAATTTTGTACTATCAATTAAGTGATCTCAATCTTTCAATGACCTTTGGAAGGATTACACAAGCATAATCAATTTCTTCTTCTGTATTGTATCTTCCAAGAGATACACGAATGCTACTTAGTGCCTCTTCGTCAGACAAACCAATTGCTTTTAGCACATGAGATGGGACGGCATTGCCTTCATTGCAAGCTGAACCAGCACTAATGGCAATACCAAATTCGTCAGCCATCGCAACAACATCTGAACCGTACACACCATCAATTCTAAAGTTCAAAATGCTATCTAAATGCTGCTTTTTATCTGTTGCCCCATTAATTGTGACACCTTTTACATTCAATAAATTATCTTTAATCTTATTGGATAAACGTGCAATTTTTGCATTATTTCCATTCATATGGGTTGTCGTATCTTCTAGCGCAGCAGCCATAGCCAAGACACCAAGGACATTAGTTGTGCCACCTCTGATTCCTCTTTCTTGGCTTCCACCATTAATTAAAGGATGAATATGAATTCCATCTTTGATATAAAGGAATCCGCATCCTTTAATCCCACCAAACTTATGAGCAGAGCATGACAACATATCTACGCCAAGCTCTTCTACATTAATTTTCATATGAGGGAATGCCTGAACTGCATCTGTATGGAACAACATATGATTATCATGAGCAATCTTTGCTAGTTCTTCAATTGGCTCAATAACTCCAAGTTCATTATTTACCATCATACATGAAGCAATACCCGGACTAATACCGAAATAATTATTCTGCAATTCATTTACTCTTTTTTCAAATTTCTCTATATCAACCATTCCTCTATAATCGACCTTGAATTTATAGTCTGGATCAATAGAATGATGCTCAATGTTAGATGCTAGTGTAAAATCATGATTTGAAACCCATGAATTTGCTTCAGATCCACCAGAAGTAAAGTAAATCTCGTCAGGTTGTGCTCCAATTAGTGCCGCAATCTTTTCACGTGCTTCCTCGACCTTAATCTTTACTCCACGAGCATCCTCATATGAACTGTTTGGATTGTAATATTCGTCAAGATTGTCAAGGATAATATTCTTTGCGGCTTCACAAATTGGAGATGTAGCAGCGTTATCTAGGTAAATCATAATTAATGCACCTCGTCTTCTTCTACATCATATTCTTTTGCAATGCCGTCAAGAAACACCATCAAATAATCAGGATAATCCTCTACATTTTCATATCCAAGTGAGCCAATAATATTATAATTAAGATATCTCATCTTAGTGATAATCTCATATGCTGCATCTTGCTTACCATCGTTATAGCCCTTTTCATAGGACTGCTTGTCTAGATTATTGTAATCCATTTTTAATCCATTACCTCCTTAAAATTTGATGTGTCAATAATTTTGTATTCTTTAATCCAACTACATTTACTAAAAATGCTTTGTAGTATCTCTAAGCTGTCTGATTCAGCCCATTTGTGTTTTCCTCTATCCTTGTATATAATTATGTATTTTTTCATTTTCATAGTGTTACAACTCCTTACTTGTTTTATCATAAGCAATTGTAACACTATAATTTCGTATTGTCAACACTCAATTCTCATATTCCATTTAAGTGTTGCGAGTTCAACATTCTGATAATAAGGTGTTTCAACTCCGCAGTTAGGACATCTCACATATACTGCTCCATATCCAGTAATTCGCATATTGGGCGCATTCCCACAAAAAGGACAGGGTTTTAGCTCATCCATCTCAATTGTCCACCACATCAGTAACAAACTTCTTATATTCCCAATCAACGCACTGCTTGTTTGACAGCCAACCCGTCTTATTCTTGAGACAATTTTCTCTTCTGCTACAAGTCTCGCAAACATGTCCGAGCTGAAGATCATTAGCAAGGTCAACAACGTCTTCTCGCATGGCATCTGCCGCGTTTGTCGCCTCCAGTAGCTGACGTGTAAGTAGATCACAAGTATCCTTTGCCATTTTCTCCTGTGCACGAAGCTGCTCATTCATATCATCAATATAGTTTGCCGCAGAAGCTAGTAGCCGACACATATTGCACCAAAAAGAATTCTTGCATTTTCTACACTCATTTTCAGAGCACCATCTCTTGCGGCGAATAGTTTCAATCTGATTGCGCAGCGCTGTTGACATGTCATTGTTGTTCATTGTTTTTCTTCTCCTTTGTTGTTATTTGTATTTTTGTTATCTTCTGCTTGCTCTGGATTAACATCATACCCTAGTGTGCTAAACCAGTAATTAACTAGATTTTTGCTAATTTGTTCTCCGCCACGTGCATTCAGCTTATTAGCTAATACACTCATTTTTATGTATCTCATTTAACCTTCCCCTTAATACAAACTCATATTACTAGAATAACAGAAATATGTCCATCCAAGATGGCTATCATATAGCGCCTTATAAACTCCACTACCCTGTTTAAAATTCGCTTGGAAAACAACCGAAGGCTCCATAATTCGCTCTCCATTCAATAGCCTTTTTGCAACATCAATGCATCGCTCACTCGGAATTAGACTTGCAATGTATCCACTTCGTGCCCCATGATATTGTCCGGGCTGATAAACAACATCAGTAATCGTATTAGGAAACTCAGGAGATGCAACACGATTTAACACAACCTCGCCAACACACATCTTCCACTCATCTGACAGAAAATCACTTCCTGCCTCTGCATATATTACTTTTGCCAAAAGCATTAAGTCACTTTCAGAATATTGTGGCTGTGGTGCGGAAAATATATCTGGTTGATCTTCCGCGACCACTTCTGCAACTTCTTCATATGCAATAATTTCATCTTCTGGATCCATGACAAGCATTTCTTCTAGTTCCGGTGTCGCTGTACATTCTATGGGGATTTCTTTCAAAGGTTGTTTGCTGTTCATGTTCTTACCATCATTAATCGAAATTAAAAATAAAATTAAAATAATAAGACCAACAATGATAAGTAGTTTTTTACTCTTATTCATTTTTTACCTCGCAATAATTTTGTATTGTTCAATCTATCGTTATCATATCATATATTTTCGTTTTGTCAATTGTGCAAATTGCACAAAAAAAATGGGAGCCTAGAAAGCTCTAGGCCCCCTGTGGTCGCTGCCAATAATGGTCAACGCCAATGGAGCGGTAGACGAGGCACGATCTCGCAACAATCAGATTGGAAATCTGATGCTCTACCATTGAGCTACTACCGCATATTCTTACTTTTGTGTCAGCTTGTTAAGCTCCCTCTGTGCTTTGTTAATCAGGTTTGCATTTACAACTTCACTCTTGGCCTTTAGCTTCGCAATACGATTCTCATAATGTAGTGCAGTTCTTGTGTTCATAATATGTTCCTCCTAAAAATTAATATTTACATGGCAGCGGATAGAGGCTATGCTCCCCTACCTACAGATCCAAAGTCTGTCGTGCTACTATTACACTAATCCGCTATTTGGTTGCTGAGCTTCAGAATCGAACTGAATTGAGCTTGGTTATGAGCCAAGTTGAGATGCCAACCTCCCGCCAGCCATAAATAGCTCTGTCTTTATTCATCTAACCTGCACAAACAGGTAACAGAGCAGAAGATTATACCGGAGTCAAGTGGACTAAATTACAAAGAATAAATGGTGGGTCTGGGCGGTTACGCTCCGTCCGTAGTACGCTTAAAAGGCGTATATTCTACTATTGAATTACAGACCCATACTAGTTATGTCAAATAAGGGTTTTTATCTTCTTATATTCATCTTTTACATGAATCTTTTTATGGCACCAAGGACATTCAATAGATACTGCAATTTCTTGTCTATCGCAATCGTCCATTTTAATAAAATATTCTTCAAAATCTTTATAATATCTACCAGTAGGCTCTCTATGAGTATCTTCATTCTGATAGGTAAATACGCAATCACAATTAGGGCATCGCTGGGTAAAGATAGGATTATCCAAATCTTTTCCTTTACTAATTATTCTAATTGCCATAACTATTTCTCCTAATATATATTTTAATGAGAGCGGCCAGACTCGAACTGGCGACTAAGGGCATTCAATAGCATATCCCTTCACGCTATAAAACTCTACCAACTGAGTTACGCTCTCATAAAGCGAGGTTTCCAATCCTTCTTTATCATAACCAAATAATTCAAACAAGAGCCTAGGTGCACATATCTCTTTCACTATTTGCTATCCGCTGTGCTACGTGATGGAAGTGACGTTACCTCGCTTGAGCAAGTAGTGTGATTCGAACACACATTTCCCCAAAGCGAACGTTTCCAAAGTAGCGATCTTTTTGTATCTCAGCTTTGTTAAATGAGAGAAGACCAATTCTTCCTTACTTGCATATAATGTGGAGCAGGAGGTCGGATTCGAACCGACGTGAGCAAAGCTGGCGGCTTACAAAACCGCTCCAATCGACCACTATGGGACTCCTGCAGATCTCTGTGTCTTTCCACAGCGCCAGCTATGCTTTGTTTAGTGGCGGCGCGCGACGTGCATAGCATCCACATTTTTCTAACGCAACTTGAATCGAACAAGTATCTCCCTCTGATAGTGAGGGCGCTTTCCCATTAAGCTATACGATCATATTTGGTGCTCCGCCCAAGCATCGAACTTGGAACCTCCCGATTATTGGCCGCTGCAGTAAGTCCTGCCCTTACATCTCTTAATCCGCGGTTAAGCAGTGTTGCTATTACACCATGCAGCGAAGTCGGGTGCTCTGACCAATTGAGCTAGCGGAGCATATTAATTTGCCGTCTTTCCGAGCTGTCACCGTTTCTGCCGATTTGTAGGGTTCGTTCGAACAGTTTAAGCAACCTATCCCTTGGTAATGATAGCAAGCGGAGCCGTGCATGACTCCATTTTATACCCATTCACCAGCTACTTTCAGCGAGTTCAAATTTAATCTTTCTCGATACAGGGAGCAAATCCTGCAACGGCTTTTATCCTTACTGGCTATCTGATATAAAATTTGCACTACTTACTACCATTTGGTACCCGAAGTGAGCTACGATCTCACACGCCTTGCGGCACAGCTTTTTGAGAGCTGCATGTCTACCAATTCCATCATTCGGGCATATTAATGAATGCAAACGATAGGATTTGAACCCATGTCTTCCTCGTTCGTAGCGAGGCACTCTATCCAACTGAGTTACGCTTGCATATTTGACTCTTAGGTCAGTCAGCCACACATTACTTAACGCATTCCATTTGTTCGCGTGGTGCAGGTGAAGGGCCACGATCCCTCAATCCCATCTGGGCGACAGATTTTAAGTCTGTTCTGTATTCCAATTCCAGCACACCTGCATATCAATGGGCAGTTTTCAGAGATGCCCAGCTCTGCTAGTACTCAAAAGTCTGTCTATTTCACATTAGCCTATTTTCGTACAAGTATTGCTACCATTCAGCCTTGTGGATAACCTATGGCCATTGAACTTGAAACCAAACCATTGCTCAAGGATTTTGTAAAACTTTGTGGGCACACAATTTTAATTAATAATTATCTAAAAGCCCTCTTTACAACTTTAAGACTTAAACTTTGACGAAAAAATAATCTTTGAGCATTGATCTCTGAACATTGATATTTAAACTTTAAGCTTTACAGTTAGAAAATATATGTACATCTTAATTTTAATCAATTTTAAGTCAATCCATATATTAGACTTTCTTACTATATTATTAGCATTAGTAAAAATATTGTTGAAGACCAATTTTTTTATTATTTCACATCAATGTATCGGTCAAAACCATCGAAGCAAGTCCGTTCTAGGTTTTCGAATGGCAGCAAGTTAGCTGCTTAATACTCGATATCGAGCACAGTCAGTGCGTTACTAACCGAAAGTGCAGCATCAACTTCAGTAATGAAACTAGAAATCTCGTTGTCAAGCTGCTCAATGGCATCCTTGACATCAATAGGATCAATGATGTCATAAGTGTTATCCTTGATGTACTGAGCACGAAGATTCTTCATCGCCTCCGAATCAACAGCCATCTTAGAATCCTTCGGCTGTGCCTGAATGACACTAAGAACATAATTCTCTGCTCTCTTCTCAAGAGGATCACCGCTGTTCTTATCAAGCTCATTCTTTGCTACAGCATACTGAGCTTCAAGACACTTCTTGAATGTGTTCTTAAACTCCATCCCATGGTTCTTCATCTCAATTGCGGTAGCAACTGTGTATTCGTTGTCACCAACCTTAACCTTCGTTACTGCATTAGATGCAACAACCGCCTTCTTGATTGCATTACGTCTTGCAATCAGATCAGACACCTTCTGGAAATCTGACTTCATACTGTTCTTGAATTCATTAATGGTCGCTCCATGGATCTTTGCATTAGAATGCTTATTCGCAATCACAAACGTGCCAGAACAAATTGCATTATTGATGCGTGAATCAATAACCTTAAGTTCTGCAAGCGCACGATGTACCGTCATCTGTTCCTTCGTTGCCATAATTCATAATCTCCTCTTAATGATTTTTGATTGTTGATTGTTGACTATAATTTTGTACTGTCTAGCGTGCTTACATATTACCACATTACTTGTCATATGTCAAGTACATCTTGTGGTTTTTTTCTTGTGTATTCAAGCGGCTCAATCAATCAAGTTGGCTCTCTCTTGACTACATTCTGAATTATACCACAATAATTTCGTATTGTCAAGGGGTATTTTCAAGAATTTCTACTGGAGTTTCAAATACACGACTGTTTAGTGCAATCAAATCTGCTCTAAACATATCAATTCGCTTATCAAAAGCACTATAATACTTCTTCATAAGCTTTTCCTTTGCAAGCATCTTGCCCTTCTCCTCGTCGTACACATCGCCTTTCGCAAGCTTGACCTTGACCTTAAACTGCTTAGGCATCATGTACTTCTCACGAATCATATAACAGTCAAACTCATTGAGAAACTTGTCAATCTTATTGATTGCATCAAGCTCAGTTCCTCTTAGAACAGCAAACGTTTCCTTCGTGTTTGGGTTGCTATAATACTGAATAGCCATTTTTTCTTTTGTCCTTTCTTTTTTAAATAATTTTGTATTGTCTTTTGACTTATGCTTGAATTATACCATATGTTTTTCTGTTTGTCAATAGCTTTTTTCGTTTTTTGAATCACATATTGGCTTCTTTCAACTATGCTTTGATTATATCACAACAATTTCTGTTTGTCAAGTGGCACTTTTTAAATATGCCATACTATTCGCAAGTAATCCAAGTAATTTTACTACCGTGTTACAAATACAATCTCCATCTTGCCACCACATACACTAAATCTTTCTTCCTAAGCAATCAACTTCAACAATATCATTATCTAGCGCATCCATCTCATAAAGCATCTTTTCTAGCGCATGAAGTTCATTAAAAAAATAATTAAGCTCTTTCTTTAGGTTTTTTATAGCTTCTTCTTTTGTTTCGCCATATCCATAAATATTTGTTAAGTCAAAATTATGATATCTATCAGAATCATTAAATAAATAACAAGTATGTGATTGAAACTTTTCCTTTCCATCATTGTGATGTGCAATTTTCATTAACATAGTTTGCTCCTTTCGGCTCGTACATGTCACAAGCACCTGTGTCCTCATAACACAAATGCCCAAATATAAAAGTAATCCCCATTTCCTTTTCTTTAGGAGTCGGATGTGGGATATCACAACATAAATTCCAATCTCCACAACCAATATAATGCTTGCATGTCCCGCATTGCTCCATTTATCTTACACCTCTTTTGTAAAAAATAGATACATAACTGTAACGCCACATGTATTCGCTGCCATTTCAGTAGAAACTAACCTGAATCCACGATCACCCCAATAGCTCAGTTCATTATTAAGTGCTTCAGTTGCATAATTACTTACAATCACAACCCGATTATCAAAACTCATTTTAATAACATCCTCCATCTGGCGCATCTCTCTTATAAGATGTGCATCTTACTGGATCGCCATTGCATCCGACTTCATAGACACATTTGTGGCAATCTCTAATATTCATCGAATCTTTTTCCATCCACTTATTAATAGTTGCGTCATTCACACCAAGATAAAATCCATTACTAACATGACTTTGCTGAATAATCAACCCATCAATACCAAAATCGTTAATACAATGGATAAAAAAATCTAGTTCTTCCAAACTAACAAATGGATGTTTTCCATTTCGAAGTTGATTAAAAATTACTTTATTTTGCTCTTTTTGATCATTGAGCCAATCCTTATATTCATTTGACATTTGTTGATTGCTCCTTTATAAATTTGTTACCTTAATGTACTATAATTTTGTACTATAGCCAGTATATCACATTTCTACGGTTTGTCAATATAGCAAGTTGTACAAAACTGTAGTTTATATTTTGCTACTTTTGTATAAAAAAATAACTCCCACTATATAAGTGGGAGTCTTCGTATAATTAAATCAATACATCGCTAAATATTATTTAATTAGTACTATCAATTTTAAGACTATATCCAAGAATTTCACCTTTGTTGGCTTTACATTTTCTTCTTAAGCACACCAATTTCTTTCCAAACATTTCCGTCCATATCTACTTCAAAGCAGATCAAATCATTCTTAGAACCAACTCTGTTCTTTACAATTCTTAATCCAACATAATTTTTATCATATCTTAAATCATGTTCTATTGGTTCTCCCCAAGTATCATCTTCACAGACATATACATAGTTTTGCTTATCATCTGCTGATAAATGCTTCCACATTTGCATTTGGTCAGTAACATGCATCATTCTCTTTGAACTTGCAATCTCCTGAGAATTTAGGTTTTCAATAGGGATATCATGCGCCGAATCTGTAAGCTGGAAGGTGCAAATACAATACATTTTTGTTTCATGAATCCACTCTGTAATTTTTGTAGCAGTTGCGGCTAACTTGGCAAAGTCCTCAAGTCCAGAACATTTGAGTGTATCGTATGCTACACCATCACATTTGTAAATTGTATTGGCTTTTTTAATTTCCATTTCAAGCACTTCATCTTCATAGCAAGAGCCGATATTCTTAAACAAGAATTTTCCACTACTTTCAGATTCAACCCATTGCATAATTCGTTGCACCTTACGATATTCGGAAGAGGTTTCATAAATTCTCTTTTTATAAGACTCTTCATCTTCTGTATACATACCATTATCATCCATTTGTCTATAGATGTACTTTCCGTTATCGTCTTTATATGATCCGAGTGCAATTTCTCTTTCTGGTTTATAAATATCTTTAATTCCATGTAGTTCTTGAATCTCTGGAGAATTAATGCATGTAACTAAGAAATTCAATTTAATGCTCTCTGCCGACATTTCGTTTGCAAGCAATAGAATTTTTTGCTTTTGAACAAGGACTAGATACGCAATAAGATAAACGAGATTTCTGCCCTTACCGCTATTGCTCAAAGCTCCTGTCATCAAAACGTTTCCGGGAAGCAATCCTCTATAATACTTCTGAAGATATGGCCATGGCCCAGCAACGCCCATAGATGGCATGCATAGGAATTGATCAATACATGAAACTGCGTTTTCTGTAAGAACAACAGGTTCATCAATTGCTTGTACTTTATTAGCTACCTTATCAATTCTGCCACGAACAATTCTACAAATATCATCTGGCGTTAATGCATTGAAATTCTTAATTGCCAAAATTTTTGATACATCATATCCAGTCTCATTAAAAGCCCTTAGCAATGAAAACTTTTTAAATATTGAAAGATAATTCTTAATATCATGAGGGTCGCTCATTGCCATTAATTCTTTAATTGTCTTATATCCGCCATACTGTCTATATTGTTTAAAACGCTCTTTAGACATGCTGCAGAACGTATTAATTTTCAATTCGGTAAAATCTTCAGAATATGAAACATAATAATCAGAAAATAACTGATAAAAAAACTCACATGCCTTGTCCGAAAAATCATATTTTGGGACAATTGAGGTTCCATATGTTAGATATAATGTTGGCTCTTTATAAAATGATCCAACTACCAGCATTTCGGACTGGCTATTAGTTAATTCAAGTTCCATATTTTCACTTCCTATCAAATTAAGTCTTCCAAAAGATCGCTAATATCCCCTAATCCATCATTCTGTTCAACTGCTTTAATTTTGCTATAATCAATGTTTACACTCTTTTTAACGCGATTTTGTTTCTCTTTCTCTTCTGCTTCTTTCTTTGCTTTTTCCTTGGCTTTTGAATATTTTACATAATTGCTCATTAAAATAGCAAGATCATAGTTAACTCTTACCTCTCCGTCAATCACCTTGCCATGATGCTTGTTCCATGCATTCGTTTTGTCTAGTTCTTTCTGATAGTCCTTCCACATATCAAACAATGTTTCTAATTCAATTGGCTTGCACCGTCTTCCATTATATTTTCCAGATTGAATATCTGCAATAATTGACCAAAAACGACGACTTAATGCCCCAACATCATAATGTACAATCAAATACTCATTAAATTCGTCTTGCACAAAACGATGCATTAATTTCTTTTTTGCTTCTGATTCTAGTTGATCTAAATTCTGTAAGGCATCTGAATAAATGGACGAGTACCTGTTGTTTTTTAGTACTCGCCCATTACACATTGTTTTAAAACATTCAGTATGATAGCTTTTCTGTTTGTAAGAAACCATATGCATATCATTCTTTGTCAAAACAATATCTTCCCCACAGAACGCGCATTTTCTAATTAAAGTGGCGCTCATTTGTTATGTCTCCTTACTGTGAAACTACTTCAAGAATCTGGTTTAGAATAGCAATGTCTGTAACCTTGGCGAACTGGTCTGGAAGACCTGCTTCCTTTAGGGCAGCACGTTTGGCTTTCTTGTCTTCAGGAGAAAGAGATGACAGAACTCCCTTAATTTCTGCCTTAAGGTTCTTGCATTCTTCGTCTTTTCTAATTTCCACATCCAACTCGTCTGTTTCCATTAGATCCTCTTTATGTGAATTATAATAGTCTTCCTTTTCTTTTTTCTCCTGCTTTGATTTGCTCTCAATATATTCGTCTGTTGCGTCATGAGACTTAATAGAATTCTTAATTGCATCCTTGACAGTATCAATATAATTCTTTGCAGAAACTTCTACTCTGTCAGCAATATCTTCAAATCTACCACCTGCATCAATATATCCATTTCCACGAAAGTACATCCATCTGCTAACACCATCTACATGTCCATCAGTAATTTCTCTTTCAATAACACCCATCATACAAATATCTGCCTTGTTAGCAAAAATTGAATCATAATCTGTTGAAAGATTAGATGTAAGCATCTGATATTCATCGCCATTTTTCTCTTTAATGTCCTTAATCTTAGTGTGGCCAATAAATACTAAGCAGTACCCACTAGATTCTAGTCTGGTAATAACAGAATTAATTAGCTCATCCACTTTTCTACGCCCAGCTCCATAACCTCCAAAACACGCATTAAATTCATGTTTAGTGCCAGACTTCTTATAGTCAAGACGCACAATTTCCTTTTGAGCCATAGAAATCCATTCGTCAACAGTATCAAATGCAATAATAGAAAACGAATTTTCGTCCTTATTTTCTACTAGTTCGTCAACGACTTCCATTAATGTAGACCAATCTGGACAATCAGCAACCATTAGATTGTCGAGAGCAAGATAACCTCTCTCATTTCCACAGCTAATCAATAGACCATGACTCATGTCGCCATATAATTCTTTAATTAAATTTGCAAACAATGTAGTTTTGCCCCATTTCTTTGGCGCTCTCCAATAGTGGCGATAGTTAGTAATATCTACTGTTACCTCATTTTTCTTCCATAAAGCCATAATAATATCAGTCTCCTTTACCTTTTAAACTATTTATATATTCATCTAACTCTTCTTGTGTGATATATCTTTTTTTGATTGCATCTTCCGCATACAACCAATGCAATACCTCGCCTGTTTGTGGATGTTTATGCGTATAATTTCGTTTGCCTCTACAGCACTTTGTAATAGAGCTTGGATCAAATCCATATAAATTTTGTACTTCTTTTGCTCCCCAAAAAATTTGATTTAATTCTATACAATATATTCTTCTACACTTCCACCAATTACTCCCTTTACGAGAATCACTCATCTTTTGCTTTGCTTCTTCTGTGTGATGTTTTCCGTACATTGGATGATTGCTTGAATTTATAAATCTTTCTTTTGCTTTTTCTGATAGATTCAATTTTTGTTCATCTGACAATTTTTTACCTAAACTGGGATGTTGTTTTCCTATCCATATATGTTTGCCTTTAGTTGTTGGATTTGCCCAATATAATTTATGTTTTTCATACCATTGTTTATATGTTTCTTCATCCATGCGTTCTTTTGGAGAAACTTTAAACTGGGGATTATTCTCGCCTACTAATCCTACTCTTCCATACATTGGATGATTATTTGGATCTGAAAGTCTTTCTTTTGCAGCTTTTGATATCTTTTTTCTTGTTTCTTTACTTGGAGTCCATCCTTGCGTTGTTCCTCCACCATAAACAAGATTATACCAATTGTTAGATTCAACAGCATTAAAGAAAACACTATAATTATATTCCTTTTCATTTAATTCTTCTGCAGAATAAGCAATATCAATTACATTTCTTACAAAATTTTCTTTTCCATATTTGTCAATTGCTTGTTTAAATGCTGCACCACTACCAAGATATTCTTGCCAATTTCCATAGAATTTTCTTTGGCCTAAATATCTTTTGCCATCAATCAAATTCGTTGTGATATAAATGAATCCATATGGATCTTTTACTTCCGTATATATTGTATCTTGTAGCCCATCAACGGAAGAATTCATTTCTTTTAATTCTTCCATCTGTCATCACTTCGCTGTCTATAATTTAGTATTGTCTAGGGAAGATTTAATTCTTCCCTAGACTTATGAATTCTTACCATGGCTCATCTTCATCGTCCGATGCATCGTCTCCCCAATCATCATCCACATTGGATGCTGGCTCTGTCTTACCAGTGAAATCCTGTTCTGCTTTCTTTGATGCATTTACCTTCTTAATTGCCTCATCAATTGCCTTTTCAGTATATGTGTCTTTGTCAATAGTTGATGGCTTTGCACCTGTAATAATAAGCTCTCGATGAGTCTGTGCAAAAACTCTCTTATTGTCCATATCATTAGATTCGCCCCAGCAATCATCATCTTCCTCATCATTCACGTCTTCAACATTATTAACAACATTGATATGCCCATGAACCTGAATGGAATTATAAGGCTTTAGCCCACTGCGCATCTGCTTTGCGAGCTTTGCATCTTCAATAATAAATTCAGCAGACTCAATAGAGTTATAATTTACAATCTTTGCATCAACTACGAATCGACCGGTTGGTTTGTCGTTTTCTCTTTCCTGATCAATACCAACAAAAACAATCGTCTGCGTAAAATCATGAGCGGGAGCATAGTCCTCCGCATCAAAGTCAATATCTTTCTGACATAGAGAAACCTGTGTTGGAACAAACTTTGTGGTACGAGAGACTTCTCCATCTTTGTTAGTATAACTGCCAAATTCTAGATTCCCTTTAACAAAAACGGAATCACCATCATTAAGATTCTCATTAATATATTCACATGCATCATATTCTGTTCTATAATGATTGTCATTCTTGAGCTTTCCATTATCGCCCGGAACTTTCTTAAGCCCAGTCAGTACACCAATCATACGATATCCCTCTGGTGCATTCTTAATTCTATCCTTCCAAGCAACGGCCTTAACGTCAGTCTTGCCATCTTCATCCTTCTTACTAAAATATACCTTATCGCGCGGCATACCATTAAGCGAAGGATAAATTGTCTTCTTGTCTTCATATTCTACGCCAAAGTTAACCATACGGAAATCCTTGCCTGTCTTGGTCTTCTTTTCTGTATAGAAGTTATCCTTCTCTACTCCGCTTACAATTCCTCTAACCTGAAAGGTTCCCTTGGTTTGTGGAAGTTCAAAAAGTTTGTTTGCCATGTCTTATTAGTCTCCTTTTCCTATAATTTTGTATTGTTTAATAAAATAAAAATTAATACCTATAATATCTTTCATCCATGACCACATTATAATATGTGTATTTATCTAAAATGTCTTTCCCTATATTCAACATATCATTTTCGTGCTCACAGCATGGACATTTCGCTTGTATATATAAATACTCAATATAATTATTTCGTTCATCAACCTGAAAAATTGTTCCACATTTCTGGCATTGAACATTGACGCTCTCTGATTTCATTCATTATTCATCCCCCTTTCTTAACAATTGAAAAGACTATAATTTTGTATTACATCTCATTACGATTGCATTATACCATAATAATTGTGTCTTGTCAAGCTTTTTTATCAGAGAGCGAAAAATTTTATATTTCGATTTTAATTTGCATGGACTCCCCTTTGATCATTGCGTAATTTCCACTTACCTCAATGTTTGTAATTTCATTGTTCCATAAAAAGATTTCATTATCTTTCAATTTAACACCAATCCTTTCTCCATCATCAATAATATGGAAAATTCCCCTAATTTTTTGATTTCCATACCAATCATGATGTATTGTTATTTCCCCATTCTTACCATTTAGATTATGTAAGTCATTTACAATTTTCTTTTCCATAAAATTATGTCTCCCCTTTTGTAATGTAAAATAATTTACCTTTGTTTATATATTATACAAAAATTATACAACAAAAACATATGTTCGGCAACTATTTTTTAATTATAATTTTGTATTGTTGAACAAAAGAAAATTATAGACCGCAATAATACGGCCTACACCAGACTTGCAAACTTGTTGGCAATAACATCAACATATGAATTTAACTTGTATCCATATTGCTGTGCCAATGCTTTGCCTTCCTCTGTATATAAAAATTCTCTTAGCCCAAGATTATTCTTTTCCATTGCTTGTTTAATTTTATATAAAAGCCCTGACGCCGCAATTGTCTTCATAGTAAGCAATGACAATCCTACGTGCTTCCTATATGTCTGAATTCTTCTATATACCCAACGGAAAAACTTGTCATCAGAGTCTACTGTATACGCATTATCCATTTCCTTGTATAAACAATCATCTCCAATTAGTTGTTTAACTCTAACAGTTGCCCCATAGCACATATATTCTTTTTCTGCAAATGCCTTGTCTAAATAATTATACAATTTTGCAGATAACTTTACTTTTCGTCCGTCTTCAAAACAAATATATTGTTTGTCTTCACTTATCATACTTCTCTTTAACGAAACAATATCTTCCATGCTTTTTCCACTAATGCCTTCCCATAGTAACTCCAGCAACGCCTTGTCTGTATAGTTGTATAATTCGTCTTCTACCTCGTCAAACTGTTCCCTTGTCAAGAACTTTTGTTTAATTATATTTTCATCAAGACATTCTTGCAGCATGGCCTTACTAATATTTGCGTAATTGTTTTCCATGCCAAAACCATAATGCATACAAAACGCTGCATAGCTTTTTAAATACACATTGTAATTCTCAAGCACGTGCACAGATTTCGCTTTGAAGCAACGATACATGGCCAGTATTTCTTCAATTGCAAAATTATTGCAATCTTTTTTATTTTGTATTTCATATTTATATATCTTGTTAAACATTCCAGTTAATGAAGTTTCATTAACGACTCTACTTCTCTTATAATCGTTTATGAATTGTATTTTAACCTCCTCATTATAGAACACATAATCACACTCCTTGTGAGTTTTTCATTTCTTTTATATTGTACAGTACAAAATTATCCCTGTCAAATGTTATTAAATCATGTCGTTCAAAATATTTGCTGCTTTCTGTTTTTTATCTTTAGACATACTTGCATATCTCATGGTAGTAGCAATATTTTTATGATTTAGCACTGTTGCACAAAGATAAATATCTCCTGTCTTCTCATATAGATTTGTTGCGCAAGAATGCCTTAGTACATGTGGAGTAACATGCTTATTTGTAACATCTTTGCTATATTTCTCTAGAATCACCCTGATTCCATCTCTAGTAATTCTTTTCTTAAAACTAGAAATAAACAGCGCATCGGAATCTGTCATGCTAAAATATTTTTTTCTATCTTGTAACCACAATTCGAGCTGTTCCTTTACCTTATCTCCAATAAGAATATTACATGTTTTTCCTCGCTTTTCAATAACCTTGATAGTATTATTCTCAAAATCAATATCGCTAATATCAATTTGCGTAAGTGCTGATACACGAAGTCCAGTTGTAAGTCCAAGCATAATAATTGCCAAATCTCTGTTTTTCATCTTTGTGCTTGCAAGTTTGTTTACATTGTCTAGAATTGCTTGCATCTCTTCTTCTGTCAAATAGGCGACATCTGGTCTATCCTGAACTTTTGGACGCTCCGTTCTCTCCATTGGATTATTTGCAATATAGTTATTACTCTTAAGAAATCCAAAGAAAGTATTCAGCGCAGACCATTTTGTCGCACGAATACTGTCACTCGTATTATAATGCCCATGTGCGCTTTCTTTATTCTTCATTGCCGCAAAATATTTGTTAATATCTAGCGGAGTAACTCTCTTGTAAAAGTTATTTGGAATGTCCCCATCATTCAAGAATTCTGCAAATTCCCTTACATATGCAATATATCTTTCAACTGTTGTATAAGATTTTGTTGAACACATATAATAATAAAATTCAGAAAAGATTTTAGGAAGTTCTTTCAGTTTTTCTTGCATTTTTTTAGTTGACGCAATTTCCTTTTCAGTCCTGCCTGTCATTTTTTATCCCTCCTTAATTTTCTTTTTTCTCCATCTTACAAAAACAAACGTAATAAGAGCCCAGAGACCAAGAGCTCCCTTGAAGATCGTCGCAACTACCATAAGAGAAATGTACCACACCCAACCTAGTCCAATGGCATCTGGCTTTGCCTTATAACAGTCTTCTCCGTCTTCGACCCAGTGATAATATTGTTTGTCATTTTCATATTTTTCATTTGTTTTATTTACAACTTCTTTTGTCTTAGGACAAGTGACGCAAATAATATTGTCTGTAAAAGTACTAAGCGCGAACTCAAATTCACACATAGCAACATTACTGCGAATGCGGCAAATATTAGACTTCTTATTATACTTGACAAATGTGACTTCAATTTCTGGAAAAAGTTGAACGTTTGTCTTTACAAAATTGTTACATTTAAATTTTGAACCAGCATAATATCTAATTCCGTCATAGTCAAAATAATCACACATGATGCCATTATTCATTTACGTTACGACCTCCTCCATGATGTCAATCACTTCACTAAGCAAATCAATACATTCTTCAAGCTGTTCACAGCATTCTTCTGCCTTGCTATACCTGTCAGTTCCTTGTAGATTTTCTGGCATATTATCCAAGCATTCTTGTTCCTCATCACAAATATCTTGGATACGATTACTAAGTTTTTCAATTTCCGTGGATAGAATTTCTATTTTTTTTCTGCGTTGGTTGTTCATAAGGAATACCTCCATTCAAAAACTATAATCATTCATTTGTTATTATGATTATAACGCTATAATTTTGTTTTGTCAAGACTGTTCATCAAAATATATTTTGTGTATAAATAATATTCTGTTAATTTATTTAATTGCTTTTTTTAAATCTATCCAATCTGACTTTACTTCTTCATATTCATTACGATCAACAACTTCAATTGCAGCCCAACTTTGCACTCCTACATCAATATTCCATCCTTTCACTTCCATTGCATTTGCAATCGCGAAGAATCTATCTTCTTCTTTGTCGTCATAAGTAAATTCTGCAAGTCGTTGTCGAAAAGCTTTTTTACCTACATAGTGTATTTCCATATTAATCTCCTTTCAATAAAAAAAGAGGCCCGTTATTTACGAGCCTCAACTCCTAGCAATCTTAAGCCCAAGTTTATAATGTTCAATATTTCTCTTAATAGAATGCTTTCTATTCAGCAGAGAAAATGCAAGTTTATGTGCCTCAATTTCCTTTTTAATTTTATTCTTAACACCCCAAATCATATCACCAAGCTCACATTTCCAGCAGCTTGTATAATCAAGCGAATCTCCACCATCCATAGTATAAAACCACTGATTAGAGTAGAAATTCAACCGATGATACTTTCCACAACTATCGCATTTTTTGTAATACCACTCCCATTTCGCTTCATTTTTCGGAAGTTCCGTATAATAGTAATCGTATTCATCATACTCTGCATCTTGTGTTGCCGGGATGCGCCACCAGTTTTTCATAATTAATTTCCTTTCTAATTAAAAAGAGACTCGTTGTTCACGAGCCTCTTGCTTACATTTTTAAAATTTCCTTGAAAAGTGCTTCTGCCTTTTTATCTTCTGTATCGTAATATACAATATCCTCATGATAACCAGACTTCTCTACAAGATAACCAAGGTTGGCCAATTTTTCAGCAACATCATAAAAGTAATATTCTAAGTCTTCAGGATCTCCTTCTATAATAGTTTCTAGAGTACAAAAGAGACTGTTAGCCGGGAATTCAACCCCATCAATAATATAGTATCTCTTAGGAGCCATCTTAATAATTTTAGTAATCATTTATCCTCCTTATGAAACCTATATAATTTCCCAAAATCTCTTAATATTCATCATTAAGATATAAACCAGTAACTTTTGTGTCCACATAATTATGAAGAATTTGTTTAACCTTTGACACTGCATATCCATAATTTTCCGCAGTAAGTTTAATTTCTACCAAATCGCTGTTGTTCAAGTAAATTGCAAATACAAATGTTTTCATTTTAAAGTCTCCTTACCAAATATGAAGCGGTTTATTTGCCTTTTCTACAAGATTATATTTACTTGAGAAATGGCTATTCATAATAAAATCTTCAAATTTAGATTCGGCTATTTTCATAAAAGTCTCGTATGTGTAGCCAATCATTGATTCCTCGAAACTGCCGCCACCACCTTCGGTATAAGGATAATTGTCTTTTCCGTATCCATACCCATCGTCGACTCCCCCGATGTACAAATCATAATCAAGCATAAGTTCGTTGCCGTTTTCTCTTACGATAAGGTCGAAACATAAATCACCAACAGTTACGCATCCGATAAAATCACCGTCACAGACTTGATTATTTTCCATTTTTGCACAGTAATCAACGAAATCTTCTTCGGTAAATCCGTTCCAATTAAATTTCATTTTCCATACCTCCAAGCTTTAATTTTCATATTGGCGTACTCAACAATCTCGCAATATTCTTTGTTAGTGATTCCATCGTCAAATGCTGCATGTTCTTCGACAATTTCTATTAGTTCATCAATGTCCTTTGCTTTGTCAATTTGTTTAATATAATATTCCATCCTCCACCTCTACTAAAACCAGCAATCATACTTTTCTGCGATATCATTTGCTTCCTCAAAAGAGGTTGCGTATCCATAAAATCGCTGGCACCATTTATTTGTTTCCTTTTCTAAATCTTCATTGCTGTCTAGCGGATTATCTTCTTTCCATGTTGTCCATACGAAATCACAAATCTTTGCTGTTACAACACAAGTATCTTCATTCCATATAAGGATAACCGGCACTCCAGTAACAGGACATTGAAAATCAGCACTTACATAAATCATTTTTTCTTCTTCCTTCTTAAATTTTCTTTCTTCGGAAAGTTTTATTATCAATCAGCACAATGTGCCCTTGCTCAATCTTTCTCATAAAACTATTGAACTTCTTTTCATCTGTTTCTGTTGTATTGATTCCAATGTCGCCAATGTATTCAGTGTGTAGAATTTTATAGCACTTGTTCTTAAGTTCTACCATCATTTCCTTTCTTGATACTGGCTTTCCATTTACATAATATTGATATTTGTTCATTCATTTTCCTCCTTAATTTCATTCCCCCAATTATCCCAACCATCAAAAGATTCTCTGGCAAAAAGTTCGATTCTGGGGGAATGGCTTACATTTTCAATCATTTCTCTCATTTTTATAGGCTTACGACTATGCTCTCGTTTCGGTTCAAAAAATGCCGTAACTCCCTGACAACGCTTTCCGTTTTCATCTAACTTATATGGCAAACGCTTTTTTGTTGTGGCGAATAAACAAGACTCAGACAACCCTCTGTAATACTGCCCAAGCCCTTGCCTATCTTTAACCCATGTAATCATAGTTATATATTCAAATCCCCATTGTTCAAGTAGCCACAGTCCGTCTTTGAGGAAATTATTAGTTACCCACATATAAACATGACAACCATCTGGGTCTGCCAATTCTTTTATTGGGAGCTGTGCAATATCTTTTGTCTTCATAAGTGGATAGTGTCTATCTGCACCACGTTTGATTTTGCCGCCACCCTGCTCTGCCCAAGGTGGATCCATATAAATGGTTTTGTACTTATTCCCAGTGTTGTAAATATCGACTGTCATAAATTATGTCATTTCCTTTCTGTTATTCGTTAACTAGAATTACTGCCTCACCATCTTCAAACTCTTTTCCACATACATCACAGAAGCGGCCATGTGGATCGTCAAAATTCTCTGTTGCGTCAAACCATTGCCAATAATCAAATTCTGCTTCCTTGTATGTGTCATTTGCTTTATGACATTTTCTACAAATAATCACTAATACCACACCCTTAAAATAATTTTGTATTGTTTACCAGCTACTAACATACGCAATCATTTGCGTTTCAAAATCCGTTGTTTCAAGAACTCTTTCAACAATTTTGATGGTATCTACAATATCTTGGACATACCACTGATCATAGTCAGTTCCTCCAAAGAAGAAGCCGCTACAAGATGGCAGCAACTCTTCGGCTACAGAAGAATCAATTACAATTTTGCCATCCTCATAAATTGGCTCCCATTTTCCATCAATAAGACGCTCTCCATTTTGAACTTTTGCATATGTCATCACACACGACTCAAGCACCGTCTTACAAGTATCAAGCAGCTCTTCGAGAATTTCCTTTGTGCATTCGTGATGATAAGTACAATCGTCCTCGCCGTCCTGCACATGATTCACTAGCCATGCGTGGATCGCGTTTGCCTTGCGCCAATAACCAACCTGCTCCATGATTCTATTATATCCGTATTTGTGCTCTGTGTCCCAAGTAGAATAACGCTTGATATAGAACGGCTTGTAGAAAGCAATTACGTCCTTGCTAGGCATTTCATTTCCGTCAATGCCAGAATATTCCTCAAAAGTACAATCCTGCTTTGTGTTCTTCCAATCAAAATAATTCTCAAGTACACTTACCTCGCTTGCAGTAGTGTTCTTATAACGAGGCATTCTGTTAAGATAACCGTCAAGTCCCATAGTAAAATCCTCCTTTTATCTTGCACAATTGATTGCAATTCTATTTCCTGTTACCAAGTCTTTTACATATACGGAACATCCTCCGTAAATTCCGTAACAATAATAGAAGTTTGCAATTTCTTTTTTGATTACAAAACCATCATCATCATGTGATTCGAGATAGATTGTATAATCATTATTGTTTCCAATTCCGTTCGCATGATAGCAATTCGAGAACTTAAATCCAGACTTCTCAACATCTTTTTTGAAATTGACAATCAAATCACACGCTCTGTGGTCGCAATAACAATAACTTTTAAAAATGTGTTCATTGGATTTAATGCGTTCATTGAATAGTCTATTTATAATAGACATGCACTCGCTTTATTTCATATATAAACCCTCCTTTTATTTATAGTAACCACCAATACAATAAGCAATGTAATCAGCCTCCATTTCATTGCCTACTCTTGCGTAAGGAACCCCTTTAGGATCATATACTATAAACATTTTTAATTCCTCCTTAATATTTTGTTTCTCTTTCATTCATTAGCCAACCAACACCCTTACTGTGATGCTCGTCAAACCAATGCCAAATTTCTTCTCTGTGAGTTCCCTTGCTCCAACTATGCCAATCAACGTCGAGGCATTCGTCCTCATCAATAGGCACATCTTCGAGCTCATCCCAGAGTTTTTCAATTTCTGCATCTGTCATGTTATTATTCACCTCTCTTAATAATTTCATAATTATTAGGAATATTCTTAGGAGAAAGATATTTTTGTTCACCTACAATCATCCAGAATGGACGCTTAAACTGATATGCTGCCGGATGCTTGACAAGCTGAATCTCCCTTTCATTAAAAACACATTTAATTACACTTCCAATTGGAAGCTTGGAAAGTGAGTCTGGATTTTTCTTTGCATCCAAATTCTCATAGCAACGCTTTCTCCACTCCTTTGCATATTCATATTCAGTTGGAGTCAGTAGATCAAGAATTGACTTCGGGCATTTGCTTTCGCATGGCCCCATGCTTTCGTCCATGTCCTTATATGCAAAGTTGTAATAATCTTTGTTATCTACGCTGGTTAGAGTAATTGCTGCAAAAACTTTACTACGCTCTGGCTCTGTTTCCGTTGCAAACATAGTCTTCTTTACTGCTGCATAATGCACACTGCCAACCATAGCAGACTTAAGCAATTCATATTTGCCTACAACTTTATTCCCCTTCAATGACACTGCATCTGTTCTAAACAGCTTGTCACATTCTGCTTTGCGGTCTATAAATGGCTTTCCGTTTTTGTACATTGGGTCTACATGATAAGAAGTCCAACCCATATTAATTACCTCCTTTTGTGGTAGGGTGTGGCATTAAGCCACAGCCCCTACCTTTGCGTTAATAAGTTTAACAAACTCATCCATCCACGCGTGTCCGTCCATAATCTTGCTCCAACGGTTCTCTTCGTAATTTGCAGTATTTCTGTTCGGTGCACTGTGTCCAATCATATCACTCATGGCGTTCACAGCAGCCCATGCAGTTCCCTTGAACTTTGCAATATCAGGCATAAAATAGCAGATAGAATAATTATCTTTGACTTTCTGAATATTTGCTTTCTTGCGGTCGGAATCATTCTCTGTTACAGGGAACATCTGGTCAAGGATTTCATTAATCTGCTCATAATCAAGCTTGATATTTGCAAGTCTATCTGCCTCTTCGTCAAGTGCATCCATATAAAGATTTGCCATACCAAGGCAATGTCTCGCTTCTGCAAGCTTTTCGTCGAGATTTCCAACATGCTTTGTACTCCAAGAACGCTGAGCGGTGTTAAGTGCAAGTGAGAGAGTATTATTGCAAACGACTCGAATCGGAGTCATGCAAATCTTGATTGCTCCAGTTCCGTCATGAGAATTAGAGAACACCATATAAGGTTCCACATCGTCATCAAGCACTTTCTTAGTCGGCATCTTTGCAAGCAGCCAAACTCTTTTACCTCCGTTGAGAGAACCTGCGGTTTCATAGCGAACAATTCCATCTTCCGTTTCACCAACAATTGCATCAGTGAAGGAAAATGCGTCTGCATTCTGTACAATTTTATATCTATTCGTTACAATGCCAAGCACAGTTTTATCATCACTTCTGATGTTTGCCTTGTAGTTCTTGATTTCCGTTCCATCATCCATAAAGACAGGAGTCTGTTCAACAGTCCAATCAAGCCCTGCCGCAATCAGAGCTTCCTTGCTGTTCGGTGCTTCCTGAATGATTTTACAACGGTCTTTTGTGGACTCATAATGCCACGGTTTCTGACGAAGGCTGAACATACTGTCATTTACTTCAATACAATGTGCCATAATTTTAATCTCCTTTAATAATACATAGTTTTTCTTACTTTTCTTTTTGCCTTAATAACCTCACGCTGTTTCCACCACGAATGGTCTTCATACTTTACTAAGTGCCAGCAGTTTTTTTTCAAGCATTCTTTTGTTTTGACTTGCTTTACCGTCATTCCCTTTCTATGTTTTTTGCAATAAGCACACACATTATCGCTTTCTGCACCATACATGCAAAGCATTATATACCTCCTTTTCTTTGCAATAATTTTGTATTGTATAAGACAAGGGACAAAAATCCCTCGTTCTTACATTGTTGCATTTCTTTTCAATCTCTTGATATCATGGTCATGTTTATCTACGGTTGCCTTAACAATGCCCATATCAAGAATAGCCTCCTCTAAGTCTTCAACTTTTTCTTCAAGTGTATCGAATCTTTTGTCCATTGCGTCGAATCTCTTATCAATAGCATCAAATCTCTTATCTATTGCCTCGAATTTCTTATTCACTTCTGCAAATTTTTGATTCATGCTATCTTCTAATGCGTTCATTCCACGCATTATCGCGTCTACCACTTCTTGCAATTCTTTGTTTTCCATTTATACCAACTCCCTTTACTTTATTCTTATTATATCACCTCTGTCTTAAAATTCAATAGGTTACAATTTACAAATCCTTTTACGAAATACGTACAAGTCCACCAAATCTGTCTTGTACTGCAATGCTACCAAACTCGCTGAAATAATCAACTGTTGTATTCCATACATAGGCAAGCACATATCCATCACTAATATCTGCATTGTCCATATCCCACTCTTCATCGTAATCAGAGACAAACAGGAAATTATACATATCCATTTCCATTGTAGGAGTATGAATCACATGATATACAAGTGCATTGTTTTCTTTTTCAAACTCCTGCACTTTTGCTGTGAGTTCTTTGTTACTGCTAAATTCGTACAAGCCACCTGTCGGTTCAGTAAGCTGCACTTCATCTCTATTCTTAAATGCCTTAATGCATGGAGCAAAGAGTCCAAGTGCTTCCATGCGTTTAATTGCTTCTTTCTTTTTAAGTTCTCTTGATACGTTCATAATTTGTTCCTCCTCTTATAATCATTATAGTTCTTTTATAATGCTATACTTTGCGTTCTGCCAAGCAAATTTCTTCTGGATAAGCAGCCATTGTATCTCCATTTTCAAACTGAATATTCCACATAGGCAAACATTCAAGGTCTGCTCCATCTTTATCTTCTGTAATTTCTTTTACTCTACCGAGTACAATAAATTTCATTCCAACATACTTTCTTTCCCCATCATATGGCGTCCCAAAAGTATCAGCAAAACCAATATGCTCATATGTGTCAAAGCAATCTTTCACAAAAGACTTTTCTTCTTCATAGCTAAGATTGTCTCTTGTTTTATTGCAGTTTTCAAATCCGTATGCCTTGTGCAAATCTTTAAAATTTGTATACACAACCAAGTTCTCCTATATTTTTATATTAATTATTGTTCTTGATATTTATTCCTCCTTAATTATTATTCGGATCAATCACAATATCGAAGTGCTCGAATTCTCCTTCTTCGTCAATGCGATCAATTTCTTCACTGATATACTGGAGAAATTCTTCTTTACTTTCACAAATGATACCAGAAGCATTGACCTGACCAATGTAGAATGACTTAATATTCTTCATTTCTTATTTCTCCTCAATAACAACTACATATTTGTTTCCGTTATTCTCAAAGCCATACTCTCCATTAAGTGTATCTGCACAATCAAGTACACATACCTCGTATCCATCTTTGTTAAAAAGTACGGGATCACAGAAAAAATTGTTTTGACCACTACAAATTTTAATATCTGCAAAATGTCCATCCGCGAACTGTGCTGTAAAGCACTCAATGGTGGAATCTTCGTCATATCCAGCATTGATGACACCATCGTCTTCGGACGGCATATCAAGCAAAACATTATATTTGTCAATTTCCTTTTTGTCGAGTTTAATGGTTGAAATAAATTTCATTTTTATTCCTCTTTAATGTCTTTTACATGGAAACCGTTATGACAATTTAGATTTTTACCAGCACGTCGGCAAGCTGGATAGCAATACCTACGATTGTTAAAATGAGAACAATAATCCCGTCTTTCCTGTCGTCATCTCCGAATAGCAGTACACAAGCAATGATGATAAGCAAAATAGCAATCATTTGTTTACCTTCCTTTATACATTATTCGTAATTGTTTTACCAACATTATACCACTGTATCATGTTTCATCATTTTTCTTCTTTGATGTCATTCAGGAGAGTTCTCAATGTGACAATATACTCATTGAGGTTTGCCATATTGTCGAGATGCATTTTTTCTTCCTCCCACGCATCAGTACCCATCATCCAAATTCTCTCATTTGAAATCGAACCAAGTGCTTCTTTAATTTCTCTTTCATACAGTTGCGTCAGCCAATTCTTAATCGTTTCAGTCATTTATTTGCCATCCTTAAAATAAGATTGAGGCTGCCATGCCTCTTCGTATTCTTTACTCAGATTCTTATAGTAAACTTTTCTTGCCTGTTTAAGAATTGCTTGTACTTCCATCACTGATCTATTGGTTGAATACTTGATATATCTGTGTTTGATCCAGAGCGTTTCAAGCGTATAAGCTTGAAGCACTACTTCGTCATTAATTAAGACTTCGGTTATACAGACATTGAAATCTGAATATAATTCTCTTTTCGAAACTGTAAAGTCAATTCCCTTAAAAGTGAATGTTAACGGTTGACGAAACTGATATAAATTTTTAATTATATTTCTTTGCGGGATTTCCTCAGAAAGCCAACCCATAAATATACCAAGAACAACTATTGATATGCTCACAATGATCATAAAAAGCATATTTCTCCTTTCATTTTCATGTCGTCCTCGTGATTTTCTCTATCCATTTTTGTATTTAAACGTGTGGAATTTCCCATTTATATACACATTAGTGTCGGTGATTTCGATTGTGAACATTTTCATTTTACTTTTCTTCCTCATTAAGATAGCTATTCAGCAAATCCACAACTTCACCAGAATGCTTTATGAGGCATTCATTAATATCCGCAATTCTTTTTGCGCTGTCGAGTGTTGCTTTCCATTCTTTCATTACGTCTTCATACTCAACCAGATCATAACCAGTGAGCAGTTTAAAGAACCATTTGCGAATTTTTTTCATTTTACTTTACCTCCCTTAATGTAATATACTGCGAGTCAAGCTCTCCATAAAAATATTCTTGATGAAAATCAACAATTTCATAATCAAGATAATCATCAAGTTTATTAATATTTTTTAATGGATTGAATAATTGTTTTGTATCTGTCCCCCAATCTTCGTGCTCATATTCAAGATGCACGATGCATATATCAGGACATATAATGTCTGGCGCAATTTCAAGAAATTTGCGTAATGTTACAATCATTTGTTTTATCTCCCTTAAATCCCTTTATTATAATTATCAAGCACATTTTGCTTTACGTAATATTCTTCATCAGTTCCCATGTCTATGAATTTCATTTCCAAAATTTCAATTCTATATTCTTCTTCATCATCTCCATTCTGTCCACATCCTCCAAGTGCCTGTTCATTTTTATTTACATCTTCAAAATCCACAAGGAATTCATCAATATGTGTTGTTGATGCAAGAAATTCTGCTGTAATATCTTCTTTTGCGATTCCTATTTCTTCAAATTCTTCATCATAGCAATCTGAGATTTCATAATCATCAAACAAGAACCCCTTGCCTGTTTGGAATTGGAACACTTTGTTACACTCTGTTCCAGTGAAAGCATCCCAATCAAATGGAATTTCTGCTCCGTTAATTTCAAAGCCAAATCCACCAATTGACACAGCTTTCGCTTCCTTATTTGAAATTGGAATATATTTTCCATTTATCTTTTGTAATATTCGGAACTCAACTAACATTGATATTTCCATTTTATCACTCCCTCTATAATTTTGTATTGTTTATTGTTTTTGCATTAATTTGCCCTGTTATATGTGTGTTTTTTGATAGTGACTTCCTTTACAGGGCAAACTATACTGCCGAAAAGTTAGCTTTATTTTTGCCTTATAAATGTGCGTTTTTTAGTTAAAGCATTCCGCAAGCGTTAGCAAGCATTCCGATAAGCCCAAGTACAAATAGGACTGCAATCAGGCTAATAATTCCGCTTTTAGTTTCTTCCTTTCCGAATAGTAGCACGCAAGCAATAACGATAAGCAAGAGAACAATCATTTTATTTACCTCCTATTTTTCAATTCTTATATATTGTCCGTTATTTATTTTATCATTATTATATTATTTCTTCAACTCTTGCTTCGCATTTTAACAATATCTATACAATTCTTTGTCAACACATACGTCAACAACATCTCCGTATGAAATGTCGGGATGCAACATCAGGAATCTGCCAACAGCTTCTTCCTTTGTGAATGCGTCTGTGTCATACCACTCTGTTGCCCCGTCTGCATTGACATACTCAATGAGATAATACCCATAGTCATATTTAACATCTTCATAAGAATAACTGTCTGCATAATTGTTGAAACTGTACAAACTTCCATAACGACTCGGCGCTTCTACATACTCAAACTTGTCGGCCTCCGTTGTGCGCTCAAGAATCTTGCACGCTTCCTTGATGCTTCTTTCCATTTCAGAAAGGATAACGTACTCTTCCTTTGTGTGCTCCTTGTAATAGCCACATGACAGATTTACTGCCGCACAACCAAGTGCCGGAGCAACTTCACAAATGTCGGAATAGCTGCCGAAGTTTGTCTTGTAGAATTCCTTTGTAATAAATGCTTCAAACTCATCATTTGCGCATTCATAAAACACTGCATCGTTTGCGTTTGCTCTATCAAATTCAATGATATAATTGAATTCAAGCTCTCTTGCAAGTTCAGATTCTGCAAACTTTCTTGCGCCAACGCATCCAATCTCTTCATCCTCGCAGAACAGAACGGAGCAATTGAATTTCTCGAGCACCTTGAGAATCATGTATACCCCGCATCTATCGTCCCCTCCGATTCCGTTTGGACTGGAAACCTTATTATTCTTTTTGCTATACACAATCAAATCAGGAAGCTTTTCATGCACGGTGTCCATGTGTGCCATAAGCAGCACAGGAAACTTCCCTTGTGCATACACATAACCATCTCTAGAAAGCACTGTGTGATGCGTCTTTTGCAACTTTTGCTTTACATAATTTTTAAGACCTGCTTGAGACATCTTACAAATCTTTTCAAAATCTTTATTCATAATTATTTGCCTCCTTGTTAAACCGCTTCTTCCATTTCTGATTCTTTTTCAATTGCATCTTCCAGACATGATGGACAAAGCAGATTTCCGTTGTGATCTTCTAAGTCGCTAAGTTTAAAATGCTCTCCACAAGATTCGCAAGTTCCATAGTTGTCAGAGAAGCAATCATCGCAAACATAGTCGCATTCTTCATCAATCCAAATAGTCATGTCGCTTGGGCGATATTCCCCACAACAATCACAGTATGTGTAGCTATCAAAGCAATCATCACATACGGTGATTGTATATCCATATCCATTAACGACAGTTGTCCCTTCGCCAACGAAATATGATTCGCATTCGTCACACCAAGTAACGCAATCATGACAATACGGTTCGTCGTTAATCCAAATCACATCATCGTCATCAATTGGCTCGCCACATTCCTCACAGTAGTATTCGCTTGGCTTGCTGCAACATGAGATGCAATTTTCGGTATCATGCTCATTTCCACACTCAATGCAAATCGGATCATGCCCAACAGTGATGCATCTGTCGTTTTCGCTTCCCTTTGGACGGCTCAAAGTGCAATTAGAATAGTTGTCATAGTCTCTGTAGTGTGTACCGTCCGAATTAATGAATTTGCCTGCCGCATCAGTTCCCTTGCTAACTGTCCAATAGTTTGGCAAACTAAAAAGCTCAGACATGACTTTTTGAACGATTTCTCTATATGGAGTGTATACAGAATTGTCTCCGTCATTATCTTGTGGATAGAGGCGTCCCTGAACAAGTTTCTCTTCGCCCCAATGGAACATCTGACGGTTGATTTTCGGTTCATTCCAGAAATCGTTTCCATTATAAGATGCATCCACAGTGTAAAATACCATAGACGGACTATCAAGCATATAACTAATAGTGCCAGACGAGTACATTCCTTCATAGCTATTTGGCATGCCACGCTTGTTTCTCTTGTCAATTGTGTGGCAGCTTGCCCATGAATTTCCAAATGACATTGTGAGATAGTCGAGCGGATTCACAGAAAGGACAGTATGTCTTGTGATTGTCAGCGGGTTAAGCGCATCTGCATATTTTGCAAATTCCCTATTGTAATCAGGCAAATGATTTAGCCCAACATAAGTGCAGAACTTGTTTACCATGCGGCTTGTTTTCTGTCCTGCACGAGCATGAAACTCAGGATTGATTCCGTTGAACATTTCTGCTGTTTCTTCACTCATATACTGATCTGCCGTTTGGGACAAGTGATAAAACACATGCCAAACGTTATCTGGATATCTGTAATCATGAGAAATAACATAATCTTTCATTTCTGTCGGCATGAATTCCCTTACCGGCTCTGCCGCTGTATACATAACCCAATTAAAGAAATCACACAGTGCTCGCATATCAATTTTGCGGTTAAAATCATGACTTGTAAATGTCAACATCAAAATGTTGAAAAATTCCAACATGAAAATGCATAATTATTTGATGATTATTTATTTTCTTGTTGGATCATTTCATATACATCCTTTGTTCTATATGAAGGTCCAACAATTTTAATAATATGAGAATGATGCAAAAGTCTATCAAGGATAGCATTCGCTAATGTTGCATCAGAAAATACATCTCCCCATTTACTAAATGGCTGATTAGTTGTTATTATCGTTGAATTATGCTCATATCTTTTAGTTATTAACTGGAAAAATAAATTAGCTCCTAATTGATCAATAGGTAAATATCCAATTTCATCTATAATAAGAACTTTATATTTGTTATAGTGCTTCAGCCTAGCTTCTAACCTATTTTCATTATAGGCATTTCTTAAATTCTGAATTAAATCATGACAACTAATAAAATAAGTAAGATATCTTTTACTAGCAGCTTCTATTCCGATAGCGGTAGCTAAATGTGTTTTTCCCACACCTGGAGTTCCATAAAATAATATATTTTCTTTGTTTTCAATAAATCTTAACGAGCATAAATCTTGAATTTGAGCTTTATTTACCGAAGATTGAAATTTATAATCATATTCATCAGCCCTTTTTACAAAAGGAAAGCCGGCTACACTTATTTGGATTTTAGAAGCCATTTCATTTTTATATTCTATTTCTTTTTCAGTTAGATGCACTAAGGCATCTAACAATGAAACTTGTTCTTTAGCAGCTATAGTAAGATAAGTAGGGACATAAGAAGACATTTTTTCTAACTTAAGAGTTTCTAGATTATTCATAAGTTTTGCATACATTTATATCACTCTCCTAATAATATGTCCATTAAGGCCATATTTTCTTTAATAAAATCATTTATTTGATTATCTGAAAGATGCTTGCAAGCATCAGATTTTAAAATTTCGTACATATGTCCTGATTTATAATTATATTTATTATCACTTAGTGAGTGACATACAATGAAGTTTTTATTATAATAAATACTAATGTTACCATCACTAGTTTCAGTAACATTAAGTTTTAACCCAATATATTTTGTTGGGACAGAGTATTTTTTACCTTTATAATTAATCATTGATTCCTTTGTGACTCTATATTCTTTTTCGCGATAGACATATGAGCATAATACATCTAATGATGGTAATGGTTTAAAATACTCTTTATCTTTTGAAAGTAGGTCTAATGGTATTTTACCTGTAGCTTGAGAAACTTCATTATTGATTTCTTCCATAAATGATTCAACTATATTTTCTAATTCAGCATAATCTTCAAATTCACCGTTATAAACCGTTAAACGATTAGTAAGTTTTGACAATGCTTCAACCTTCCCTTTGGTTTGCGGTCTATATGGTCTGCAAGCAATAGGTTTAAAACCGGAATCTTCTGCAAAATGTTTAAATGTTGTATTAAATTCAACATTTGAAAAATTAGTTTTGCTACGATCTATTACAGTTTTCATATTATCAAATAAAATTTCTCTTGGTATTCCACCAAAATACTGAAAAGCATCAATCATACAAGAAAACAAAGTTCTTTGATCTCTATTAGATGTGGCTTTAACAAATTTTACTCTAGAATATCCTAAAACCATTAGAAAAATATTTATTTTAAATACTTCTCCATATTTGCTGATTAAGGTTAAATCTTCTTTCCAGTCTACTTGAGCTTGTAATCCTGGAGTGGTTTCAAATCTAACTGTTGCTTTTTTTATCTCTATTTTCTTATGTTTATTAACAAAATCTGCAACAGTGCTATATTTGCCTTTATAACCTTTCTTTAGAATAAATTTGTACACTGCCATTGCAGTGGAACCGTAATTATCAACTTTATCAATAATAATTGATTTATAATCATCAATAAGTGATGTATAAACTCTAGTAGATTTTTTCCGCTCCAGCTCCCCAGAGCTGATTTTCAGATAGCGATCTACTGTTCTTGGGTCACAATTAAATCTCCTTGCTAACTCACTCTTATTCAATAGGCATAACTCCTCTCGTGTAAATTCTTTTAGTTTATTATGTATATCTTTTCTCATAATTGCACCTACCTATTTAGTAATTCCTCACAATTATATCTTGAAAAAATACAACATAAAAAGTGCATAAATTCCTACATTTTCATGTTGGAACTTTTATGCACTTTCATCTTAACATTTACATGACTGAATACGATCATGAATTTGCCTTCGAGATAGTTCGGATGACGCTTGAATGCCTTAATCAGATCTGCTTTGTTAGTTGCCCACGTGTCAATGATTTTGTTCAGTGCATAACCCGTGAACTTATAGTCATACTCAGAAAGCAACTGCTCCATGTCATTGAGCAACGCATATCTCTCTTCTTCTGTAATGATTTCGCTTACATCCATTTTTGTTTCCTCCTTCTTTTCATGAACTAGCACGAAAAAGTCTGGGTCTACAGAAAAACTTCCGTCTCGCCCTTCAACCACAATGTAATACCCATGGTTCTCTGTAACGCGACCTGTCCAGCCATCTGTTGTAATGGAATATGGAGCACCGTCTTTTGCGCGAACAATATCACCAATATTAAAATCCATAACTTATACCTCCGTTTCAGAAATGAATCCGTCAAACAGTTCAACTTCGTTATTATTCAGTGTTTCGTCTACCTTTGGGCCATAGTTCAAGAGTAGCATTGCAATCTGGCTCATAAGAGCACTTTCCTTTGTGCGGCCATCGTCCTGCTCTTTGTAATATTCAAAGAACCCATCCTGAATGTTTCTTGCCACGTTGATTTTGCGGCAATCATAACTGCATTTCTCAGGGTCTTTACCAAGCTGCTTTGCGATTGCGTCATAGAACTCTACAACGCCATAATTTTTTTCGTTTACTGTAATTTTCATTTTTGTTTCCTCCTTATCCAGCAAGTGCATTAGAAATAATGTCAAGCTTTGCTTTGTAATCATTGATAGTAATAGCCTGAGCTGCAATTTTGTTATCTTTTTCCTTGATTTCTTCTTTCAAATCATTGATCTCTTTTCTCAGTCTTGCGACATCTTCTTTAGAAAGGCCGTTCTGTTTCATTTCAATCGTTTGCTTTGAAATTGCAGGAAGTGCGGTTGCAAGATCTGCAATGTAGCAAAACTGCAGCCCCTGCTTTTTGTACCCTGTTCCGCTGCCACAAGTATCGTGCTTTCCGTTAAGATGCAGAATCAAAGATCCATACGAAATGTCATAGTGTTCTGCCGCCTCTCTTGCAGAGCGAAAATACTCACCAGTCGTGATGCAGTAAACTGCTTTGCCTTTATGAACCTTTGCGTTTTTAATAATCACGTCATACTTTGCACGTTCAATAGAAACCGTCCGGTTGTCCATAATGTTTTCCATGATGTCAATTCCCTTTCAAAAATAATTTTGTGTTGTCGTATCTATCTTCATATGCAGCTTCTTCGTCTGCTGTTCTTTGGATTTCGGCTTCCCTTGCAAGATTATCAAGGTGCGGATTAGATGTACGCATAAATTCTTTGAATGTCATTTCGCTTACCTAACTCTCACACAAAGTTCGTTGTCGTAGAAACCGAAAGCAATGACTTCGCAATGTTCAAAGTCATAAAGCCTCGGATTCCAAAAGCTCCCTTTGGTGATACAGTTCAGATTGTCGTCGTTGATGCAGATTGTTCCATGACCGTCATACAGGACGAGAAGATCTTTGAGTTTCATTTCGCTTCCTCCTTTATTTCCACAATGTCGTCAACCCACACATCAAGGTTGCATTTCAGATTTCCACATTCCTCACAATAACCACTTGCATATAAATGACTTCTGTCGGGGAAGTAGTTAAATGCAAGCCTGTGAAAGACTGTTGTTTTGCGGCAATGAAAACATAAGCCTTTGGCTTTTGTTACGCCTAAAGGGATGGTTTTATATTTCATTTGCCTTACTCCTCCACTTGTTCTATGATGGCGAGCTGCTTAAAGATACATTTCAAATCTGCCTTTGGAAATACGTCTTTGTAGAAGGATACAGCACCTCGCTGTAGGTAATAAGTTAAGGCACAGGTGATTAGCTGTGCCTCATCCTTGTTGATGTTGAGTTCCATTAGTTAATTTCCCTCAGCTTTTCCATTTGCTCCTCCGTAAAGATACGGCGAAGCCCTGCATATTCCTCACCACAAGCAAGGAATGTTTCCCTTGCAGAGATAGAATCAGTACTACATCCGAACTCGGCACAGAAGTCGCTAAAGCTATCGTAGCCGTATTTCTCTACACAAGCAAGGATGTCATATTCGGTAGGTTTCGCTTTTGCTTTGAGAGACTTGAGGTCTTCCCACACACTACTCTTGTGGAACATTGTGAGGTCTTGGTAGCGTGCCTTGTACTTCTTTTTGGCATAGTCCTCGGCAGTCATTTCGCCTGCCTCAGTATTATGCAAGCTATCCCAAAAGTAGCTTGTATATTTGCCTTTCGGAGTTGTGATTGTGAACTGATACTTGTTGTGCGGCTTGGTTTCCCCCTTCCAGTGGGTAGGGATTTGCTTTCCAACAAACTTGATTTCCATTGTGGCGTTGCAGTCATCAAGAAACTGTTTCGCTTGTGCCTGATAATCAATCATTTTAACCTGCCTCCCTTCACGAGTTTTTCAAACTCTTGAATTGCTTTCCTTTGAGATTCAATGATTTTTGGCATATCATTGTTAACAAAATCTTGCAGTTCTTTTATCTGCTCTTTGTATGTTACTTTTTTACGTTTCATCTCCATTCCTCCATTTTTTCGCAAAATAAAGGCACTTTCCTTGCAGAAAATGCCTTTAAATTTTATTTGATTATTTGTAATTTACTTATGTCTTTGCTTTGTTGGGTAACGACGTCTTTTATTGTGTTCACATCTCGTTTTATATTTTCAACGTCGCTTTCCATTTTATGAAAGTCAGGAAGCCTTGCGAATCCTTCAGCCAACAATTGAATGTTTGGCTTAATTTCATTTTCCATTGTGAGATTGACTCTATTGATGTCTTGACGCAATGCCTCCCTTTCGGAAGTTATTCGCTTTTCAATGCTATTCATGCCTTGCAATATGGCTTCCAGCATTTCCCTTACGTCTGACTCTATCGTGATCACCCCTTTATGAATTTGTAGTTATCCATATTTTTGTCTACAAAAATTCCAGTCAATTTGCGGGCTCCGTCAAACTCACACCTAATTATGCCTCCGTCAGTTTCAAAAGCAATTCCAATTCCATCATCAGGGGACTCAAGCATGACTATTTCCCTTCCGAGATCATGAATTGCATTATAAACTTGTTTTAGATTTACTGACATTTGCCTCAACTCCTTTTTTCTTTTTCCCTTTTATTATACCTCCTTTTTCTTATTTGAGCAAAGCCCTTAATGATACCCACAACAAATTTCCGTTGTGGGCATGATAAAGGTTTCGCTTACTTAATTCTCCATTCGCCAACGTTGTTTCCGTTGCTGTCAAAGAGCATACCATGCTCATAGCCGCAAGTGATTTTTGCAGGAATTGTTCGCAAGACTTTTTCAATCTCGCTTGCGAGTGCGTACTTGTCCATAAACGCATCTTTGCTTTCGCTTCTGAATGCGTCATTGTCAGTGAAGATTTTCACCTGAAACATATGTTATTTACCTCCCTTCTCAAGCTCAACCGCAATATACGTCATTGCAATTGCGTTGGACAGCGAGATGATGATGCCCAGAATTGCAAAGAATGTCGTAATTGCGGCACACCTCCACGCAAGCACCAATGTCAGAAATACGGCGGCACTCAGTGCAGCCATGCAGAGGCACAGATTTTTCATTTCGCTTTCTCCTTTCGCTTATTTATCCAGCCAATTAGCAATAAGGCTATGGCAATAGTTATCCATTTGGATTTCGTTTGTGCAGCTTTTGAGATGATTCTCAATCCGTTCAGTGATAGGAATCCCAAATTCGGCAAGCAAACGGATCTTCTCGCGGTAGTATGCTTTCATTTTTGCAAAACTCCTTTTGGGCATAAATAAGGCACCCTTGCCCATGGAGCATGGATGCCTATTGTGTTATTTCCTCTTGCTGTCAAAGCATGCCATGACTAACTGATGTGTGCAGTAAATGGCACAGTGCTCACAGTTAAGCCACATACCTTTTGTGCAACAGCACTCACAGGAATATCTGAAAGCCCTGAGTGCTTGCTCTTTGTTCATGGCGTCATACTGTAAGTTTACGCCAATTTGCTCGAACTTGTTCATTAAAATACCTCCTTCTTCATGTGAATGAATGGAGTATGTTTATTGCACATACGCAAGCCCTAAGAGCCTAAGCCGCTCTCACTCTTTGCTCTGCTGATATTCTTTCGCCGTCAACAGTCGGCGTTGTTGCTTATTTGGTGTAAATATGCTCATCCCCGTCAAAAGAGATGACATATTCTGTGTCATTGCACTCTACCAATTCAGCAGATTTAATAGTTTGTGCTTTGACATACTGCCCATAGGCTACAAACAAGACGCATACCACCACAAGGGCAAGCACACGCATGATATTCTTTTTCATAGCATCCCTCCCATCTTTTGGCAACTTAGTTCAGTGCATTTACACCTATCCACTCACACCACGTGGAGGTGTTACCATGTGAGCATAAGGGGGCATGAACCCCCTATAATTTTGTACTGTTGGAATTAAGCGACAGCAGCAGCCTTCTTCTCAGCTTCTTTCGCCGCCTTCTTCTTCTCAGCAGTCTTTGCACGGCGAGCCTTGCGACGCTCTTCTTTCTCTGCTTCCAGCTCTTCCCATGTCTTAGCATCCTGTTCGGCAACGATACCACCCATAGCAAGCTCCAGCTTTGCACGGAAAGAATTGAATGTTACACGAGTGCATACAGTGGTGCAAGAGTCCTCGAGCTTTTTAAGCTCTGCGAGCTTAATCTTTGCCGCTTCATAGTCAGAAGTCAGCTTTTCCACGTATTCGGCACTCATACCGTCATTGACTTCCTTGAGCTGGCTACGGAAATTCTTGACAATACTGTCCTGCTTAAGAGCTTCCCCGGCAAGGGGCTTTTTGGTTGCAATGACGCAATCTGCGAGCACGTCAAGCATAGACTGATTCTTGCAGATAGCATGACCGTTGACTTCACCGATGCAGTCAAGAAGCATCTGAATTGCCTTCATCGCGTTGCTTGTGATGGTGGCGTCAACGCTCGCATTTTCGCCCATGTGTGCGGCGTTGTTGCGTGCGGAAGCATAGCGGTACAATGCTTCATAGGCGATAGTCTCAGCGAATTTCCAGCTGGAAAATTCATCCACGCCGACCTTTTCGGCATCGAGTTTCGCCTTGCTAGAATTGGCGATGGTCATGTTGTCCATGAGTGCATTTGCAATAGTTTTTTTCATAATAACCTCCTAATTTGTGGTAAGTCACAACCTATTATTTTTGTAGCTATGTGCTACTATCTAGGAATAATCTATTGATAGTTATCCCCACATAGTAGCACACAATACAATGTATTATGTGCTATTGGTGTATAATATGTATATTGTCACTAATATTTATACAATACCCGTTCATGCTGTCACCATGAACATATACATATCAATCTATCACAATATAGTCAGATATCACCTATATTTATAGATAACTGTCCACATATCGCTATCGCCTCACTATTATATAATATCCTAATAGCCCTACTTTAGCCCCATGTGCGGGATATTGCTTGCCATGTGGGAACGTTGTTACCATATTCTCCTAAAAATAGGTAACTAATGATTATGCTCATATGTGCATAACAAGCCCATTTCACACAACGCCGTTTTGGCTTGACTCGCCTTTTTGTGGCAGGTTATGGAATTTTCAAGGATCAAATTGCAATGGTAACTTTTGACTTTTTCAAGTCTTTACCAAAACGACGGTTAAAGGTTCAAGAATTTTGACTTTTTCAAGTCGTTCAGAATTCGTCGAACGTGTTCGCCGTTTTGTTTTTGTGTGTTCCTCTTTGCACTTTTAATATACCGCTATCAAGCTTAAAAGTCAACAAAATAGATATTTTGCTAATTTCCTAAAAATATACCATATATAGTGGTGTGGGGGCACTTAAAACTACAAGATATAGTGTTTTTTGTCCGAAGACCATAGGGTGATTATCCTATACACTGACTCGAAAATGACCTTAAATTTATCATATTTTCACCTACATTTCACATGTGTTTGCCATATCATAACTCGCCACATAAGCCACACAAATATCACACAAGTGCTACACATTTATTCCACTTCTATCTAAAACTGCCCTAATTCTCCTCGCAAATAAAAGCCCACGTAACATTTTCGCAAAATATATTTAACACTTGTTAATTATCTCCATCACCTATTTAAGCAAGCTACTCACATGCGAACAGTACATTATTTCTGCTTAACAATTACTTAATAAATAGCACTTTTTTGCAATAATTTTGCAGTAACATTGTAATAAATGCACTATTGCCTTATAATATGCGTACTTCGAGTGCTATATTAAGAACTATGTAGCCATATAAGCGTTACTCCATCCTCACAGTCCATTTCTCACCTCAAAAATCCCATATAAATGCCCACTTTCGGAGCATAAAACTATTTACTTATGTAGTTTTACTCTATTAGCATCACAACCTCTAAAATCATGCATATATGCCACATTTTTAACCCTTAGAATTGATAATCTACAAATAGAGAATTGTTGGCAGGCAGATTTACACAGTTATATAGGCGTTTAACAGCAGAGGGGCTCAAAAAAACGTATATCAGTTATGTAAATATATAATATATAATATAAATAATATATATAAATATAATCACTCTCCATGCTATAAACCTCAAAATATATGCATGTTGTTGTTTAGCGATCTTTGGTAAGGGGGTGTGGGGGATACCTTTCCATCGCAACGTTTCAACTTAGAGGCGCGTAGCAACGAGAAGTTGAAATGCTGGTGGAAAGGTAATCTTCCCCACTATAGTGTTATGCTTCTAAGACGGCTACGTAGCACGTTATATATAATTTATAATATATAATACTATTTATTATTAAATATAATAGATCCTATATAATATATAATGCATCTCTCCATTGCACTGTATCCACCGCTGCGCGGCGGAGCCTATATTCCGTGCTATGCGTCGCTTCGCTCCTACCGCACGGTTGGCTTTTGCTAACTTCGCTACGCTCGTTAACAAAATCCAGTATTAGAACATGCACTCCTTCTCTTTTATTTATAGGTATTGACAAACTGGTTGTCTTATGATATAGTAGCTACAGTACAAAATTATAGTATATATAATATAATAATATATAATATACGTTACATTGCTATTTCAGCTCATTTCTGATTTTGTACACGTTTTTATACCCTTTTTATTAAAAAAAGAGAGGCATTTAAACACATGTAAAACACATGGATGGACATTACGGTTTGTACAATTCGATGCGAAGCATCGGGGGGGTGCCCCGAAAAAATCTAACCAATGTAAAACGCATGTGAATAAGAGATTGGCAATTTTTTAAAAAAGTACAAGTTTTTTAAAAAATACATGTACAAGTAGCAATCAAACACAAGTAAAAAGGCATAAGGAGGTAAATTTATGGAAGTCAAGATTGTAGATGCCCTACCGGGGGCAGGAAAAACTAGTGCAGCAATTAATTATATTAACAGCACACCGGATGATATAAGAATTTTATACATTACACCATTCTTAGATGAAGTACAAAGAATTATTAATTCTTGTCCAGAGAAAAAATTTAAACAACCAGAAATGCACGGATCAAAACTAAATGATATCAAGCAGCTATTTAATAAGGGTTATAACATTGTGTCAACACATGCACTATTTTTAAAATTTGATCAAGAGATTATTGACATTGCACGGAGCTATGGGTATGTACTTATTATGGACGAAGTTGCTGACGTTGTTCAGGAGTTAGATATTACAAAAGATGACCTAGATACACTACTAGAAAAGTATGTTGAAATTGTAGACGGACATATGCTTCATTGGACAGCAGAAACATATAAAGGGGAATTTGAAAAATACAAAAAGCTTTGTGAGCTTAACATGGTGGCTATATATGGAGATTGTGTCCTTCTGTGGTTATTTCCTGTTGAGGCATTTAAAGCATTTGATGACATTTATATTTTGACTTATATGTTTGATGCGCAGTTGCAAAGATATTATTATGATTATCATAATGTTGAATATAAATATATTTATGTTGCTGGAGATTCTTTGGACACATATCACTTCACAGACGAAGAAGTGATTTATTCTATTCCAGATTACAAAAGTTTAATTCATATTATTGATGATGATAAACTGAATAGAATTGGATTTGCTGACAATTCATTATCTAAAACGTGGTATTTTAGAAATAGAAATAATGATTGTATGAAGCAAATTAAGAACAATCTTAATACTTTTTTTCGTAGAAGAATGAACACTCCGTCAAAAGCAAATCTGTGGACAACATTTTCTGATTATAAGAATAAGCTAAGTGGCGCAGGATATTCGCGTGGATTCCTAGCATGTAACGCAAGAGCGGTTAACACCTATAGAGAATGCTATGCAGTTGCTTATCTGCTTAATAGATTTTTTAGTCCTGTGCTAAAGAATTTCTTCACACAGAATGGAGTGCGCGTGGAGGAAGATGCCTATGCTCTATCAGAACTAATCCAATGGATTTTTAGATCTGCAATTCGTGATGGAAAAGAAATTTGGCTCTATATTCCTAGCAAGCGCATGCGAAACCTACTTATTGACTGGATTGGCGTGGATAAACCAGAAGATTTAAAACTTGGGAAGAAGATGATTGAAAATTAAAACTGACAGTAAGAAAACAATAAAATCATATAAACATCCAAATGAAAGTGAAAAATATTATAACAAGTTGTTAACTCTTGGGGCACAAGAACTTGATAAAAAGGCAGGGGTTTATGGCATATGTATTAATGGAGTTACAATTTATGTAGGGCAAAGTTTAAATTTACTAAGAAGGCTTGCAGATCATTTATATTGGATGTGCAAGTGGAATGATGAAAACAATCCAAATACACAATTATATTTATTGCTACGTCAAGCTTTGCAAAATGATTGTTTAATTACTTTTGTGGTTTTTGTACATATTTCGGATGATTTTAGCTTTAAAATGAAGCAAGAGAAGTTAAATATATATGAATCAGAAATTATAAAAGGAAAACTTCCAATTGCAAATAAAAAAATTCCTGATGTGTTTGACAAGAATGAAAATATGCAAATTTTACACGTTGATGAGGACAATGTTAACAAATTTTTCTCTAATGGGTTTTGTGAATGCAGACAATTTCTAGATAAAGATTTAAGAAAAGAGTATTTTTATATTTATAATGAGCACTTTGACGAGAAATTAAAAACAATTAAATCATCAATAAATATTACAACAGAATTAGTGTATTTAGAAGAGAACGTGGAATGTCCTTACATAGAACCTATAAAAGATGTAGTGAAAGATAGTAATTACGCCTTTTATTGTGATTTTTCATGGATGTTTTTTAAATATGGAGAAAAATTACTTCCAAATATAAAAAAGAGTCACTTAGTAAGGCTCATTTATTTAGCAACTTTAGTTGATTATAATGGTAGACTGCCGCCAACAAACATTATTAAATCAAAATTAAAATTGTCTAGCAAATATTGGTCAGAATTTTTAAGAAGCATGATGGACAATGATGTTGTTTTTGAAGACAAACTTGAAAAATGCTTATGTTTAAATAAAGATTATTTTGCGAAGGGGAGTCTACAAGAAACGAACAATAATTTTGACTGCACACGACTTTATTGTAGTTTTATTAAAAAAATATATGAGTCGTATCATGACGAGAAAGCTTTTGTACAAATTTCATATTTGTATAGATTAATTCCTTTTATAAATCGCAAGACTAATATTGTATGTAAAAATCCAGAAGAACAAAATCCTGAAAAAATTCAACTTATTACTTTAACAGAGTTTTGTGATATTATTGGGTACAACAAAAGCAACGCAAAGAGATTAGTAAAAGATCTTAGCGCGTTAGAATATGATGGACAAAGTTTAATTAGATTTATTAAATCCCCTTTGTCCAAGTCTACTTGGAAAATTATTGTTAATCCTCGCATGTATTATGGTGGACAAAATGATAAAATATACAAAGAGCAAGTTGCTCTATTGATAGATTACAATCCACAAGAAGCGCTTGATGTAAACAATACATAATTATAGGAGGGATAATTGTGGCACAACTTTATAAGATGACACTATATGTATGTGACTTAGAAAATAATTTATCTTTGGATGAGATCAAAACTTTAATTGATCAAGATGCGTTGAATGGAGTTTCTGTAAATTGTGCTTGCCATTTTGCAGATGAACAGACTGGCCCACAAGTTGAATGGGATGATGATATTGATCTTAATTATCTTGACTGCCCCACGTCTGCTTGGGAAAAATATTTTAAGGAGAAAACAGAATGATTGAAAGAGGAAATCGAGTAAAAATTAATCCAGTAGATGACGCATGTGATATGGAATGTTTAATGAGAAAACGAAAGATGAAACTTGAAGAATGGAAATCAACTCACCCTGAAGGCGCGGCCCAGTATGATAAACCAATATCTTGGTTTAAAGATCATGTAAAATGCTGTTATAATTGCTCTAACTGGTACAGAGATCCTATGTTAATGGGAGAATATAAGTATAACGGTTGTCTCGCCCACAAAGATCACATTACAGTGTGGGACGCTTTCTGTGATGATTGGTGCGGGTTTGCTGAGGGCAAAGAAGAGAATTTGCTTGATTTTATAAAAAGAGAATGGAGTAATAGCAATTGCTTTTAAAGATATTTTATCTTGAAGAGAGGAAAAACCGATAAAAGATGGAGGATTAAGTTATGATGACGTTATTATTATTGCTTAGAAGTGTAATTGGATTAATATTTGTAATTGGATTAATATTTGCTTCAGGATATATAGGTTTTTATTGGAATTTTGATTCCAAGTCTGATAAGCCAATAGGCGTGTATAAAATCATATTTAAATATGGTATTTGTTACCCTGTTCAAGTCTTTAAACTAGCAAATTCTACATATAATGTGATTGGTTCAGTCATTTTAACAACATTAAGTCTAATAGTTTATCCCAGTTTTGCCTTCGTTAGTATTCTACTGCTAATTGTCTTAAGTGTATTATTTGGATTTGATTTAATATTTAAGAAAAAGGACAAGGAGAATTAATGATGAAAGATGTCTATAAGGTAGAAATCTCTGCTAAAGATTATCCTATAGGTTGCACTGATTTAACTATTGACTTTAATAAGTCAATTAATACAGAAGAAATTATTGGAAATGCAAAAGTCGATTTGATCAGTTCAGGAGATGTGGTGTGGATGGGCTATGATGGAGATGCATATAAACTAGGAGATAAATATAAAGACTTTAATGCAATTATATCTTGTGTATATTATGAGCCCAAGCAATGGTGGAAATTTTGGAAGAAGAAAAAAATATTTGGATATGAAATTATGTTTCTATAAATTATAGGGGGGTATTTTGAACTATGTTTGAACTAACTAAATCATTTAAGGGCTATAAGTTTCCACACACTCTACATCAATTTAAAGACTTACCGCTTGCAATTAAGTATCGGTTCCAACGTGCATTTAGAGGCTGGGCGGACTATGATGTTCTTAGTATGGATACATGGTTTATGGAAGTAATTCCACAAATGCTACAATATCAGCGCGATTGTAAAGTTAGTACACCAGTTTTGGATGTTGACGCAAGCTATGAAGAAAATAGAGAAAAATGGGATCAGATTCTTGATAAAATGATTTTTCTATGTCAAGAAATGAATGAAGATACATGCTCAAAGAAAAACGAAGTCGCTGAAAATTATGTCCAAAATATTAAAAATGGGCATGAAGCAAAACTTGATGATGAAACGTGGTGGGAGCGTCAGCAGGAAATTGATCAATATCGTCAGCAGTGTCTTGAATCATTTTTTAAATATTTTACAAAATATTTCCATAGCCTATGGATCTAAACTTGAGGAGGAATTAAAATGAAAACATTTGTTAGAACTACGCGAATTACACCAGAAGAGAGAGAGTCACATCTTTGGTATGATCCATTTTATAAGACATGGACAATGGAATCAAATATTCCAAAGCATTTTAACAAAGCGCTCAAGGTTGGCTGGGAACCTACGGTTCAGCTCGTATACGAAGATGACACGGTTTGCGGCATGACGCTTGTTGCATCAGAACGCGGTATTACAATTAAGACTCCAAAGAAGCGTGAAATGAGCGAAGAACATAAGGCGAAGCTTTTCGGCTCAAAAGATGAAGGGTTAGAATGGACTTCTGAGGATTAAAATTAAGCAGTATAAGTTACACTGCTTTGATGTTACAACATGTAAAAACGTAAATATATTTAATAAAAATTGCATTATTTTTTAAACTAGAAAGGACGAAAAAGATATGAACGACAATTTCCAGATTGTAAATGTTAATGGTATTGATTGTTATGAAGAGAATGGAACTGCTTATTTAAAGCTAGAAACTGTTGCAAGAGGACTTGGATTTACACAAACGGCGGCAAGCGGGAATGATGTTGTACGTTGGGAGCGTGTACGTAAATATCTTGCTGAGTTGGGCGTCCCCACAAGTGGGGATGGTAATCTTCCTGACTTTATCCCCGAAAACATTTTTTACCGGCTTGCAATGAAAGCAAAGAATGAGGCTGCGGAGAGGTTCCAAGCAAAAATTGCAGATGAAGTCATTCCTACCATCCGTAAGACTGGTGGATATGTTAATAATGACGAGTTATTTATTAACACTTATTTTGATGACGTGCCAGAAGAAATGAAGCAGATTTTCAGAACAAATCTAGCCGCTCTTCGCCACAAAAATGAAATTATTGCACAACAGCGCAAGGAAATTGAGCACAAAGAGGACGTAATTGTTGGTCTTGTGGAGGACATTGATCTTGCCACAAAGCGGCAGAGAATCAATCAGATTATTAGATTCCACGCAAAGAATACTGATGCGCTTTCAAAGAAGTGGAGCCTACTATATAGTGAGTTTGAGAAGAAGTATCATGTGAATCTATCTGTGCGACTTGAAAATTATAAAGATGAGTTTAAACCAAAGCTAAAGAATAAACTGGACGTTATTGATCGGCAGATGAATATGATTCCGCAGCTTTATGAGGTTTGTTGCAAATTATTTGAAAATGATGTCAAAATCCTTGTAAAAGAATGGGAAACTACTATTGTGTGCTGAAAGGAAGTGAACATAATGCTTAATTGGACGCAAGAAGACATTGATTATCTTAATGAAGTGATGTTTAACCCGTTTGCTAAAGTGTTTGCACAGGAAATGGCAAAGCAAGATGATAAATCTTTTGAAGTTTATAAGAAAATGCTAACTTCAGTTGTTAATGCTATATCAGCAAGAATTAGAGAACTAGATTATAACGCCAATAGAGATAGAATGTTCTTCATGACGCTGATTTGTAACGAGCTTAAGCTTGATAGAGAGTCTCTGGACAACCTGTATAAAGAATATTGCGAGCAATTTGATAAGCTCAATAAACATTTACTTACAGAGGAGTGATTGACTTATGCAGATGGTAATGTATGCAGAAGTACGAAAAAACGGTGTTTGGGAGAAGGTTGGGGAACTTTTTCCAAGTGCATTTAAAGAAATGTTCCCCAATTTAACTGATCGCGTTTGTGATGAAAGAAATATTTTTTTATATGAGCTATTTGGTTGGGTCACAAATCAACTAAATGGTTATACAGTAATTAATCCAATTAGTGAATTGCGAGGCTTGCCAGACGATGCATCTGATGCAATTTCGAGTAATCATTATTTTCGTTTTGGAGGCTTTGCTTCATATGTAACTCTTAATGAAATGCTTAATTATAATTGGGATGCAACAATTTCTCATGTTGGTCGTATTCCTGAGAAGGCTTATGTGCATTGGAAGAGAGATGGTGTCGCCCCCACTCGTTGGGATAGGAGCATTTCAGGAGAAGACAAAAAGATAATTACTTCTTTCGTTATGAATGGTATTTTAGATGAGAGCATTCCAAGGGACGAAGGTATCAAATATTATGTTGTTGTTGAATATGATCCAAAGACTTGTAGGGAGTATTGCAACTTCTTTTGTGGCACTTCTCTCCCACTGTTGGTAAAACTTGTTCCACAGAGCGGCAATTATGAAGACGTGAGGGTTGTTTATACATTCATTGATTAAATGCCATTGACATTTGTAAAGTTTGTGGTATAATAGGCTTGTTTAAAAGGACAATACAAAATTATTGTCGTAGGTGGTGATATTTATTGGCAAAACAGCAAAAGAATCAAACTTATGTACTAAAAATTCATAGTGGCTATTTAGCAAAGCATAATTGGCATTTAACACTAAAATTGAATGAAATCAGAAAGCAGCCGCAAATGGTTGTTAGTTTGGGGTCTTCTCAAGTGCTAAGATGGTTGACAGAGTTGCAACATAGAAACGGGGATGATGATGAGGCAACAAAAATTAAAAAAGATATCCAAAATACAAAAAAATTAGAGAATACTTCTGAGAATAAGGCAAAAATCCGTAGATTGTATAACGACTTGTATCAAACGCAATTTCAGCAAGATTATGTAATGCTTGTTATGGATTCTCCGGGAGATTACAAATATGTGTGTAAGAACAAATTTAAGGTTACTATTGATTATGATGACGGCAATGCCCCACAAACCGTAACTTATGTTCGCCTACTTGGTACAGCAGGTTCTATTAAAAAGAGTACAATTATGTTTATTAACGAAAACTTGCATGACGAAATTATGCGTCGTATTAATAATGGGCGCTATCTCGGGCCAAAAGTTGATGAGAATAACAATCTTTTAGAGCCAGTAAAAACTTATAATGAAATGGAGCTAAATTATAAGTTTATTCCAGCGAAGTTGTCTGCATATTTTGCGCTGCAGTGCTCAGCTAGTATCACAGTAGGTTCATTTACTGACGAGGAAAAACCATGGCCACGTATCATTGTAGTAAAAGATGCAGAAACGCATTTTAACTACCCTGTAAGAATAGTTAAAGATACTGGAAATGAAAAAAATCCTGATTGGCCAAGCGTAAGCGAGCCACATGAAGAAATGATTGATTATAATGTTTCTGATGGTATGGGTTTTATTTCTCCCGACATGAGCAGAAAATGGGCAAAATTTCTAGGAGAAGGCGATGAACCGCTCTCTGGATACAATACCAGATGCGCATTTTTAAAGGGCATGGTGTTTACAGTACCTTTTGTTCAGTTTGCTGAGGAAGTAGCGCACACATATGAAATAACTGATGCGTGGGGAGATAAAAGGGACGTAAGGGACGCAGATTTAATTCTAACAACTTCTATGTTAAAGTTATGGGATTCTTACGCAGGATGTGAAGATTATGTTCGCAATTGTAAGGAAAATGGATATGATTTTTGCATAGCCAAGAGTGCTCCTCGTGAATTGCGTAATGTTCATACAACGAATTATCAGTATTTACAAGATTTCAAATTCACAGACGAGCAAATTGACGAGTTGGTTGCACCAACGGTGACAAAAATCAAAGAATGTCTTGGCTTGGATTGGAGAAAGTTAATTCTTTATATGTGCGGGACTGGGCTTGATGAAAATAATGTTGAGCATATGGAGCCCATGTGCAAAGCAATTATGGCAAATACAGAGCTAATCAAAGACCCTTATGTGCGTTCTAAGGTTAGTAGGATGATCCAAAAACGCATTAAAACTGCAAAAATAGGGGTTTTAGATGTTGAAGGAGATTATGCAATTATAGGAAATGACCCATATTCACTATTACAGAGCATGTTTGGGTTAGATATTACAGGCTTGTTGCATGCAGGGGAATGCTATCATCGCTTTTGGATTGATAAAAATGTCAATGAGATTGTCGCCTTTCGTGCACCAATGACTTCAATTGAAAATGTTTGTAAGCTTAATGTTGTTGCCAATCAAGAGATGGAAAAGTGGTATAGATATATCAAAACTTGTTGTATCCTTAACAGTTGGGACACTACTGCTATTAGATGCAACGGCGCTGACTACGATTCTGATAGTTTCTTCACAAGTGATACACATGTGCTTATTGAGGCGTTTGAATACAAGCCAACATTAATGTGTGTGCAAGATAAAATGCCAAAGAAGGTTCCAGTAGAAGAAGATTTTATTACTTCAGACATTAATGGCTTCGGAGACTCTATTGGAAGCGTAACTAACAAAGCAACAAATATGATTTCTTTGAGAGAAAAGTTTGCGCCAGATAGTGAAGAATATAGGCGACTGACTGATAGAATCAACACAATGATGAATTATCAACAAAACGCCATTGATCGTATCAAGGGGGTTGTTGCTAGGCCAGTGCCAAAAGAATGGCTAGAAACAAAAATGCATAAGCCAAAGTCAGGAGACACCCCTGAAATATTGCATGATAAAGAAATTGATACGAGAATAGCAGCAAATATAAAGCCATGGTTCTTTATTTATAGGTATTCTCAGTTAAAATCAGAACTTGATAAATACATGAAATCTGTAAGGTCAAACTGTAAAATAAGGTTTGGCAAAACCCTAGAAGATTTGTGTGCATCTGAATACTTAACTGACGAAGAAGAAGCATTTATCTATAATTATGAAAAATATCTTCCTGTTAGTAGAGCTCCCGGTACAATGAACAGAATTTGTTGGAAGATTGAGGACGAGTTCCAGACGACAGATGTGCTACCAAACGTGGATTTTGATGCTTCTATTTTAAAGAGCGATGTGGAATATTCTCAGGAAGAATTTGATGCGGTACAAGCATTGTATGAAGAATATGGAAAAGAAATTGCGCTTCTTTGTAAAAACAAGCATAAAAATGATACAGATGGACAGGACATAGAGCTTGATATGTTGAGATGTAAGCAGTCATTTATAGAGAGATGTAGTGAAGTTTGTCCAAATCAGTTGGCTTTAACAAATATCATTGTGGACGTTTGTTATAGTTCAAATAAGAGCAAGTCTTTCGCATGGGATGTTTGTGGAAATGAAATCTATGATAACGTGCTGCACAACAGTGGAAATAGAATTCAGTTTCCTGTTAAAGATGAAAATGGTGATATAGAATTTTGTGGCAAGACATTTTCTTTACACACGAAGGAAGTTGGTGATACAAAATGATGATATTTAATGAAGAAAGATATGCAAAGAATTTGTTGCTTGGGAAAAATAAAGACATAAAGTCTGTCATTCAAAAAATTGGATATATCACAAGATACAATGCACAAGCTTTAGGGAAAAATGATATTGAAAATTATAATTCTACCGTTGCATGGATGAATAAGCATCAAGATAACTTTGACGAGGCTTGTTATTCAAATGTAGTATCTAAAACCGTAAAGAATGCTAAGAAAAAGAAGCTTTACCAGATAGATGATATTGTTATCACGAGAAATGAACTTGAGAAAATTGAGTCATTAAATAATATCAGAGCAGAAAAAATGACATTTGTGCTTTTGTGTATGGCTAAACAACAAGCAGAAATAAATGATTTTTATGGAACGTCATCTAGTTTTGCAAATGGGCTTGTTAGATATACCGTTACAGAGCTGTGTAAAATGGCAAGAGTATCCGTTCCTGCAGATGATAGAGAATATATTTTACATTACATTCTCGTTCAAGGGCTCATAAGTTGTCCAAAGCGTAATGACACAAAGTGCTTGTGGGTTAATTTTATTGATAAAGACGGAGAAGAAGTTCTTCGTTTGAATGAAGTTGACTGCCAAGAATTGGCGTATGTATATCTGAATTGGAAAGGCAAAGAAGAATTTAAGAGATGCACTCGCTGTGGCAAACTAATGAAGCGTAAAGCGAGTGATAACGTCTGTACCGACTGCTCTCTTGCAGCTTCTCCCCCACTGCAAATATGGTGCATTGATTGCGGTGAAGTGGTTGATGTTGGAGAATTTGATAATGAGACTTGCAGGTGCCAGACATGTAAAGAAAAACACGATAAAAAGCTGAAATCGTTACAAAATAAACGTGCATATGAAAAACGGAAGAATAAAATTCAGTAGGTCGCCCATTTTGACACAATACAAAATTATAGCCTCACGCAAAAATCATATGCATTTGTATGAGGCTATGCGAAAAATCAGGGGTCGAGATTTAGTTATATGGTATATATAACACATATACACATACGAATTTTTACTATGAAAAAGAACGAAACGGAGGAAAACGTATATGTCAGAAGAACTATTTGTAAGCATTCCAGAGTCTATCGCGAATCTGCAGCTCCCAAACCCGGAGCTAAGAAATTATTATAAGGATATTGAGAATCGCATTCTTTATATTGATGAGCAGATTGATGAGAATCTTCTAGAACTATCTAAGGAGATTATTCGCTGGAACAAGGAGGACAAAAATATTCCTGTTGAACAGCGTGTGCCAATCAAGATTTGCATTGATACTCCGGGCGGTGATGTGTCTGTAACATGGAGCTTTATTAAGCTTATTGAAATTAGTAAAACGCCTGTCTGGACAATTAATCTATGCTGTGCGTACTCTGCTGGCGCTGATATTCTCGCTGCAGGCCATAAGCGCTATGCAATGCCGGGTAGCTCTGTGCTAATTCACTCTGGGTCTTGCTATTATGGTGGTACTCAGGAACAGGCAGAATCAATGAAGAAGTTCGGTGACAAACTCGTAAAGAAAGTAACTGATTTCTTTATTGCGCATACAAATGTAGATCCAAAGGTGTTCAAGAAGAGAGCTCCTTATGATTGGTATCTTGATGAGGATGACGCACTTGAGCAAGGCATTATTGATGAAGTTGTGAGTGATATTGACGAGCTATTCTAATCTGGAGGGCATATATGGCTACTAAAAAGAAAACAGTCGAGAATTGCTTTGGCGACCCGCCAAAAGCTTTGGATGGACATCCATTTTATGGGCTTGATTGCACGGATGCAGAGCAAATTGAATATCGTGACGCACTTTGGAATAGAGACATTCGTTTCGTCGCAGTTGATGCCTGTGCCGGTTCTGGCAAAACGACTTTTGCTATTGCCGTTGCGCTCATGTATGTAAAGTACGGAATTTGCGATGAGGCGTTGTATGTTAGGACTCCTTCTTCTGAGGGAAGAATCGGATTTTTGCCGGGAGAAAGAGAAAGCAAGGAACGTCCATATATGCAGCCATTATATAATACATTAGCAAAGCTGGGTGAAAACCCAATGACAACCATTAATGATAGCACAATGCTTAATCAGAAAAATGGAACCGGGATTTTTACACCAATGACAGATGTTTATATGCTTGGAGAAGACCTTGAAAAGAAGTTTGTAATTATTGATGAAGCTCAATGTATGACTAAGGATCAGCTTAGAGCAATTATTACTAGATGTCATGACGACTGTAAGGTTGTTGTTATTGGCTCTACTCTGCAAATTCAGGGAATTAAGAAAGAGAACTCTGGCCTAGAGAGATGTATTGAGCATTTTAGTGGGAAAGAATGGGCAAAGATTTGCCATCTAACCAAGAATTACAGAGGCGAAATGTCTGCATGGGCAGATGAACTATAACCACAAAGGAGAAAAGATTATGGCAGCAAAAATTCAGAGCAAGTACACAGTTCAGGCAAATGGAATTCTTCACATTCAAGACAATCAGGTATTTGTTGAAAATGATGATACTGGCGAATATATTCCACTAATTAGTCTATTTGCGGATTTTGACAGCAAGGATGTTAAGCTCAGTATTGCTTATGGCGAAGAGCTTGCATAAGTGTTAATTGATATTATATAAAAAGAACAAGAAAGGGAGATTGAAATGGTTTATAAACAGAAAGATCTAGTTAAAATGGTAGCAAAGGAATCTGGTTATTATCAGGGTGCAGTGAAGGATATTTATGATGCGACTTTTGATGTAATTACTCAGCTACTATCGGAGTCTGCACCTGACAATCTGGCAACAATTAAGCTATTTGAAGGGCTTAATATTAATGCCAAGTTTTTTAAAGGCAAGGAAACTTTCAAGCCAAGAACTGGTGAGAGAACGGTTAGTGATGATCACATTTATCCGGTGGCTAAGTTTACACAGGCATATCAGTTAAAAATTAGAGCAGCATGCAATGAGAACATTAAAGGCGAGGAATAATCCTCGTCTTTAATGTTATATGCGAGAAAGGACAAAAGGAATGGAGATAATTAACTTTAATCCCGCGCAAGAGAGCGAAGAACAGTATATTTACCGCATTTGTTCGCTAAAAGAGTCATCTGGTATGACGTGGCAGCAAGTTGCGGACATTATTAATGCTGCTCTCGATCAAAACTACGGGGAGTCCGCTTATCGTAAAAAATATCAAATGTTTCAGCATGGTCTTAAGACCTGCGAGAAGCAAGTTTTTACAGATGACGAGTATCTGAAAAAGATTCAAGCGGAGAGAGAAGAACTTTATAAGGTTAAAAAGCAGTTTCAAGACCAGAGAAGAGAATATAATAAGCTGCTTGCAAGTGATGCTAGAGCTGAACATTTGACAGAAAAATTAATTGAGGCGGCGGAGAATTTAAGTAAAGATAAGTTTTTGAGTACGAATCAAATTTTGTCTGTTGGCTCTAAGGAAGAAGCAGTTCTCGTCTTGACAGACTGGCATTTCGGTATGGTTACAGATAATATCTGGAATAAATATGACACAAATGAGTGTCTATCACGTGTTAACACTTTGTTCAAGAAAGCAAGTGAATATTTGAAGTTACATGGTATAAGAACGCTTCATATTGTACTACTTGGAGATTTTATACACGGAAGTATACATACTTCTGCGAGAGTTGCCTCTGAAGAAGATACTTGTGACCAGTTGATGGAAGTGTCTGAAATTTTAGCAGAGCTTATTAATGGACTGTCACAAAATGTTAATGATGTATATGTTTATTCTACTTATGGAAATCATGCGAGAACAGTACAAAACAAAAATGATAGCATCCATTCAGACAATATGGAGAAGATTATTCCTTGGTGGATTAAACAAAGACTTGCTAAGAATTACAAGGTTCATGTTCGCGACAATAATATTAATGAGTTTATTTTCTTTAATGTACTCGGTCATGATATCGTTGCAGTTCATGGAGACCTAGAACGCTTCAATAAACTTGGGGTGGATATGCACACCCTGTTTGGCAAGAAATATGGCCTCGATGTTGAATATGTGTTTTCTGGGGATAAGCATCACTCTGAGACAATTGATTCTTATGGAATTGATAATGTAATGGTGAGCTCCTTGTGTGGAACTGATGACTACGCCAATAATAAGAGATTATATGCAAATCCTGCTCAAACTTTGTGCATTTTTAACAAAGAAGATGGGAAAATTTGCACTTATAATATTAAACTTTAAGGAACAAGAAATTATGAAGGAGAAATAAAAAATGGAACAAAAGAGTACAAAATTAATCTTTAATCCGGGCTGTGCTCGTAGACTTCTTAAGATGGGTTGCACTATTTGTGATATCAAGCCGTCCAAGGAGAATCCAAAAGATAAAACAGTATTTGTGTTCGTTAAGGATGCAAAATTTGACGCAGCTATTGCTGAGATTGATCAGCAAATTAAGGAAACCAAGAAAGAAGCAGTAGAATAATAAATTTATTAAAAAGAACAAAGGGAGTGATAATAGATGCCAACTACTGCAAAAAAACCCGGAAGAAAACCAACCGGTGCAAAAAAAGCTGGTAGGCCAAAACCAAAAGTTGAAGAGCCAAGTTATCTTTGCCCTTATTGCAATACAGTGAAGAAAAGGTCTGAATATTATGTGAGTACAGATCCGTTGGTTAGGACTGGTGTTACGAACATGTGTAAGGACTGCGCGAAGAAAATAGCAAGGAACTATGACCCAAAAACTGGACAATATGGAGATTGCACAAAGGAATCAATTATTGAGGCCCTAGAAAGGTTGGATAAGCCATTTTTCGAAAATCTGTTTAATTCCAGTTATGTGGAAGGGAATGACCCTAGCAATAGAGCTCTTCACGGAGACACATGGGAAGCTTATATTAAAAATATTTGCTCATTGAAACAATATAAAACTTTAAGATGGCATGATGGGGATATAGGAAAAAGAGTTAATTTGACATCGGATGATTCTGATACATATGTTGTTACTGAAGATCGAAAGAAAGAAATTGAGCGAGAATATGCAATTAATAGGAAGGATGCAATTAGAATAATTGGATATGACCCATTTGCAAAATATCCAATTGAGGAAGACAAACCGGTTCTGTATGCGCAGTTGATTAGTTTTATTGATGATGAAACGAAAAATGACGGAATGAAAATGAACGCAGTTATTCAGATAGTTAAAGCGTTTAATCAAATACAAAAGATTAATGACGCTATTGATAAGTTATCTTCAAATATTTCAAAATTAAACAATAATAATGGTATTATCAAGCAACATGCTGACACAATATCAAAACTATTAAGTGGTGCGAATGCGTTAGCTAAAGACAATGGCATTAGTATTAATTACAACAATTCTAAAAGTAAAGGTCAAAATACTCTTACTGGGAAGATGAAAGAATTAGACTTGATAGGATTTAGAGACGCTAAGATTAATACTTATGACATTGATTACTGTAGAGGTATGCAACAGGTTGCTGAAATTAGTGCGAAAGCGCAAATTGACCAAATTGGATTTGATGAGAATGTAATGAACGAAATTGGTAATATCAGGAGAGAATTGGTTGACAGCTTAACAAAAGAAAGAGATAAAGCTCAAGAGAGAGCAAGAGTTTTATTGGTTGAAAATAAGGATTTAAAAGACTTTTTGAAGGAAAAGGGTTTGATTGATGAAAATGGGCAGGTGGTTGACAATGAGTGACATCCTGCCATATAACGAATCTTTGATTAAAGATTATAAAACTTTTAATGACATCATTGAAGATTATGGATATGATCACCCATTTGTTCGTCCAAATTTATATAACATGACAACTAAAAAATATAATGAAAAATTTGAGCTCGCCGAATTCTTACAATGGGGACGGAGAAATCCAACTAGATTTTGCGAGGAAATTTTTAATGTTCAGTTGTTAGATTATCAAAGATATTGTTTTGACTCCACTTGGACTACCCCATTTTCTGTATGGGCATGCTCAAGAAACGGCGGTAAAAGTATTTTGGCCTCTTTATTTGTGATGGACAAAATGATGTTAATCCCTAATTTTAAAGCATATATTCTTGCAGGTGTCGGCTCTCAAAGTATTGAAATGTTTTTAAAAATGGAAGCGTTTGCTCTTAAAAATATATCTTCATTTACAAATTTAAATGACATTTTTCAGAGTAATGTTGTAAAAAATCAAGCAAATTCAAATGGTTGGATTCACAATCCCGCAAGTTATACAGTGAGAACTTATGGTGGGTCTCAGTGCTTTACTTTGAACGGGAACTTTGACAACAACAGATCGAAGCGAAGCAATCTTAATGTGTATGATGAAGCAATGAATGCCCCAGACGAACTGTTTCACACATCTGAGCCATTCACAACTCAGAACTCTGAATTCAAAGCAGGCAAAGGATTTAGTGCAGAAGATTTGTTGATGGAGCCAACGCCGTTTCCAAACCAGTTGTTGTATTGTTCGTCGGCCGGACGCACAGACCAGTATTTCTTTAAGAAATATAGAGAATTCTCTATTAAAATGTTTGCAGGAGATAAGAGGTATTTCTGCGCAGATATTTCTAGTGACGTAGTCATTGGGGCGACGATGCATGGAAAGCTTTGGCCGGTTCCACTTTTGACACAAGAAAAGGTAGATCAAGCGATGCGAGAAGATAAAGAAGCAGCCTTGAGAGAATATAAAAATATTTTTACTTCTGAAGGCGGAGACGGACAGGCAATAAAAAGAGCTACTATTATTAGGAACTCTGTGTCGCGTCCACCGAAGCTTAGAAGCGATGATCCAAATAGTAAATGGGCGCTTCTTTTTGATAGCGCTAGAGCAAAGGACAACTCTGTTGTACTATGTGCCGAATACGTTAACGATCCAGTAGTTGGATGGAAAATGAAGATACAGAATGTTGTTAATCTACTAAATGTGATGAAAAAGCATAAAACACCAATGACTACGCCGAATCAAATAAAAGAAGTTAAAAGACTTTTACTTGCATATAACGGAGATGGCGTAGCCGACTATGAAAACATTCTAGGTTTTTGGATTGACGCTGGATCTGGCGGTGCAGGAGTTAATATTAGTGACTTTTTCTGGGAAGATTGGGAAGATGATAATGGTATTGTACATCGAGGAATGATCGACAAGGAATATAGCCCAGAGGAAGTCAGATTGTACCCTAATGCAATTATTGATAAAATGAGGCTTCTTCAGCCAACTAAATACAAGGTTGAAATGTTCAGAGCGCTTATTGAGATGATGGACATGAATTTGATTGAATGGCCAGTGGAATACGATAATAGAGGATATCTGAATGTTATGTATGATTTGAATACAAAAACAGGAGAAAAGGTGCCAAGATATAGTGAACCGACTGATAAAGAAGTTAAAGAGTTAGAAAAGAAAGGGATTCAAATTGTACGAGAAATATATAATTTAGATCAGGATGAAGAAATCGCATTAAAACAGATTGATCTAATGAAGACCGAACTCGTCAATATTTATAGATTTAAACAAGCTTCAGGCGGGGATAGATTTGATCTCCCGTCTGGCTCTCGCCTCAACGATGACAGGGCTTACGTCTGTGCGATGGGAGCGTACTTATTACAACAGCTTAGAAGAGACCATCTTGTAAATAAAAAGCGTCCTAGCAGCGCAAATATGTTAGATCAATTTAAAATTAGAGCCCCTCAAAAACCGGGCGGCTTATTTAACTAAGGAAGGCGGTGAAATAATTGCCAACAAAACAAAATAATAATAAAGTTGAGCATGGAACAGCTCATTCTACAAAAGAGATTGCGGATTTCACCGCAAAACAACAGCAGATTGAACAGTTCAAGCAGGCTGCTAAAGCGGCACTTCAATTGCTAGATCTGCAGAATATTCCAAGCAAAACGTACACGGTGTATTCTAAGGATTCTTTAAGAACTTATCTTAAGAACCCACTTTCGGATACTAACCAGAAGAATTTAAGGAAGCTGAGTCAGTATTTATATGTTTTGAGCGCACAATATAGAAGAATCATTTCATATTTTGCGACGCATATAGATTTGACAGCTTATAATGTGATTCCTAATATTTCAATGACTGAAGATAATGACGATGAAAAAGTGCTTCAGAACTATGAGTCAACGTTGAAGTGGATCGAAAAGATGAACCTACAAGGTCAAATCCATGGAATATTAACTACATGTCTTCGTGAAGATTGTTTCTTTGGGTATATTTATTACGAGGATGGCGAAGAACAGGATAGAAATTCGTTTATTATTATTCCGTTGGATGCAGATTATTGCAAGATTAGTTCAGTAAATTATAATGGAACGCTTAATTGCGCATTTGACTTTTCGTTCTTTGATGGGTCGTCTAATAAGGTATATCTAGATTATTGGGATAAAGAATTCACAACAGGATACAATGCCTATAAAAATGATAGCAAACAGAGATGGGCCGAACTCGACCCTGAGAGAACTGTTGTGTTTAAAATGGACTATGACCAGCTAGATAGGGTTATTCCTCCATTTGCAAGTTTGTTTGAAGATGTTATTGACCTAATTGACCTTCGTGGAATTACTAGTGTAAAAGACCAGCTTTCAATTTATAAGTTGCTAGTCGCAAAGATTGACACGCTTTCAAATACTAGTAGCCCTGATGATTTTGAAGTAAGTCTTGACCTTGCGGTTGATTTTTATAACAAGATTAATCAGATTCTTCCAGAAGAGATTGGACTTGCTCTGTCTCCTATGGAGATTGAGCCGATCACATTTGATAAGGATGCAACCGATGAGACTAATAGTATTTCCAAGGCAAATAAGAACCTTTGGGAGTCTGCTGGCGTCAGCCAGATTATGGACAACTCAAAGCTTACTGGTTCTACTGCTGTAACTGCTGCAATGAGATTTGATGCACTTTTCATTCAAAAGCCGTTACTGTGGCAGATTGAAGCGAGAGTTAATATGTTCTTGGATTATGTACTGCCTGACAATGGAATGCGCGTAAAATATATGCAAGTTACTCCATATTTAAAGGACGAAGTTATTAAAAATGTTAAAGAGGCTTGCACGTTGGGGCTTCCAATGAAAACGCAGCTTGCGTCTTTAATGGGCATGAGTCCTTTGGATATGAATTCTATGCTATATCTTGAGAACGATATTTTGAAGCTTCAAGACAAGATGGTTCCGCTGCAGAGTACTTATACTCAGACTGGTAGCTCTGATACCGGAGGCGCTCCCACTAAGGATCTTGGCGATCTTACAGACGACGGAGAAGCCAGTATTGACAAGAGAGATAAAGCTAATTAAAGGAGGTATACGTCAATGAATAATCAAAAATTTATTGTAACAAAAGACAAAGCGACCGCTGAGTTTTTTATTGCTTCTGGGATTAAGCTTGTGTCTCAAATTGGGGATACTTATACATTTTTGAATCAGCCTCCAAAGCATTTTAGTTTTAGAGAGACGGACAAAGGAAAGTATTGCTTTAGTAATATTTTAAGCATGTAAGCTCCTTCCGAGCTTCACATAGATATTTTAATGAAAGGAGGGAGAATATATGCGTACATTTTATACAATAGATGACTTGTATAAGTTCTGTAAAGAGAACAATTTTTCTAAGTTTAGTTCTAAAGAACATGGTAATCAACCATTAGTTTTACAATCTATTGAATCTTTTGAAGCAGATAATAGCCACGATGGGCTGCTTGATGTAAAACTTAAAGCTTGTCATGTCGGGGTTAATAGGAATCAGTCCTCGATTTCTGAAGATACGATGCAAAAACATATGAGCTCGTTTAAGGGACGTCCGATTCTTGGTTCAATCTTTAAGGCAGATACTGGGGAGTATGAATTCCATTCGCATGATATGGAGATTGACGAAGAAGGAAATGTCGAATATATTGAACAGCCGGTTGGTGTTATTAGTCAGGTGAAAGAACCATATCTAGAATATGATAAAGAGAATGATAAGAAGTATCTGATGGTCGAAGGTCATATTTTCGAAGATTATTCTAAGGCGGCAGAAATTCTGCAAAGACATAAAACATGTAAGTGTTCCGTTGAAATTGCAGTTGATGAAATGAGTTGGAATGCGGACGAGAATTATCTTTCTATTGATGCATTCACTTTCCGTGGGGTAACTGTCCTTGGTTATGAACAAGATGGCAAAACTCCTATCGAGGAAGGAATGAAAGGTTCAAAGATTACTATTGAAGATTTTAGCGAGAAAAATAGTATGTTTACGCAGGACTATCAAAATAAATTGCTTGATGCGTTAGAAAAGCTGAATACTACGCTTTCTGCGTTTCAAAATAAGGACTTTGAACAGAAGGGAGTGAAAGAAGAAATGAACAAGTTAGAAACCCTGATGGAAGAATATAGTGTGACTATGGAAGATATTGATTTTGAGGTCGAGGGTCTCAATGATGACGAACTCACTGCTGCTTTCGAGGAGCATTTTGGCAAAAAGGACTTTGATGACGGTGATGGTGCGGGTGATGATGGTAGCGCTGATACTAGTTCTACTGAAACGTCTGAAACTGGTGCAGAAACAGGTACTGATCCAAGTGAGGGCGAAAGCTCCGAAACCACAGACCCAGAGCAACAGGACGATCCAAAAGAGGAAGAAGACCAAGAGCCTGCTACAGACGATGGTGATTCTAAGGGCAAGAAGAAATATTCCATTGATGAAAATGGTGATATGACTCTTACTTGGCAGATTTCTCATGAGGATATTAGAAATAGTCTATATAATCTCATGGCAGCCGAAGGTGAATATCCATGGATCGTAAATACATACGACAATAGCTTTATTTATCAGAGCTGGGAAAACGGCAGATTCTATAAGCGTGGCTATTCTGTCGATGGTGATAATGTCGCTCTTGGCGATGATATTGTTGAAGTGTTTAGTGAATGGCTAACTCAGGAAGAGAAAGATGCTATTGCTGCACTTAAGGCTGATTACGCAAAGCTTAAGGAATTTAAGGAAAGCGCTGAACTCGCTGAGGTGAATGCCAAGAAGGACGCAATCTTTGAGCGTGAGGAATATTCTGTTCTTGCTGATGATACAGCTTTTGCTGAACTGAAGAAGAATGCAGAAAAGTACTCTGTTGAAGAAGTTGAAGAGAAGGCTAAGGTTATCTTTGCTGATTATGTTATGCAGAAGGGCCAGTTTGCTCTAGAGCATAAGGACGAGAAGAAACCTACTAAGAAGGTGGGCGTTAATTTCGATAAGCCAGCGAAGAAAAAGGCGTATGGCAATCTATTCAACGACTAATAAGATAAATATTATGTTAAAACAAGACAATCAGGGATGATGTCTTTTTTATTTTAAAAAATTTAACTATGAAAGGATGAAATTAACTATGGCAAATGTTTTTGACAATGTCAAGGGAGTCGCCCACGTCGTTTGTGAGTCAAGCCTCCTAAAGGCCACAGAAGTTGGTCATATTCTAAGCATGCAGTGCCACAAGGATCTAGATAATGGTTCTATCGTTGCAAGAGGTGCTTTTGTTGAGGAGCAGGTCTTTAAGACTGCTGATTATGCTGCTGGCCAGAAGCCATATCTAGTGCTTACTACCCCAATCGGCTATAATTCCGACAGAAAATATTATCAGGATGAGCAGTATTTCTACAATGCTACTGGTGAGATTGCTCGCTGCTATGAACTACACGTCGACGATATCTTCACTGTTTCTGCTGACGCTATCACTGCTCTAGCAACTGCTCCTGTCGTTGGCAATTATGTCAGCGTTGATGGCGGTCTCTATAAGGAAGCTGCGACTGCTGGTCAGACTGGCTTCGTTGCTCAGATCATTGAGAAGGTTAACTACACCAATAGTGTTTCTTACAGACTTCATGTCGTAAGCCTAGGTGTCTAATTGAATATTGAGGAAGGAGGAAAATAATATGTCTAAGTTTATGAATTTTGATGCACGTGTTCAGCACGCATTTAATGATGATGTTAATGACTATGTTGCTTTCAATAAGCTAATGCTCGACGCTGCTCGTGGCACGGTTGAGAATTACTCTGCTAAGGAAGCAAATGATAAGATTGTAGAAGTTTTCCGCAATGTGATTGGTTGCGATGAGCATTCCACCAAGGCAGAAATTAGAAGGGGCATTCGTAAGAATCAGGCCGTTCTCTTTGATATTATCGAGGAGACCATTGATGACGCTCTAGTTAGCGGTTGGGAACAGAATCCTTTCTTCAGAGAGTATGTTGATGTTCGTAACCTCGCACTAGGCGATGCGAATGAGTTCTATGTGCCCGATAATAGCGTTCTAAGCGTTATGAAGGTTTCGGGCAACCACCACGACATCGTGCGTCAGAGATTAGGTGCTGGCAAGGTCTTCTCTGTTGAGACTAGTTGGTATGCGGTTAAAACTTTAGCTGCCTGACAGCGAAAGCTGTTTGAATAAAATAACGCATTGAATTGCTGGAAAATCCTAAAGCTGTATTGACTACAACGTGGACTGCAAAGTCGAGCGTGAATGTTACGAAAGTAGAAAAAACAAATACAGATTACATATGGTTAAACCCTAAGTGTAGTTGTAATGGACAATCAGCAGCCAAGTTTCATTATATATTTTATGAATTTTGCCAATTGACAATACAAAATTATTGTATATAATATATATGATGAAAAAGGTTCAACGACTATCCCGTAAGGGAGTAGGGTCGCAAGCGATTGGCGATCCGAAGTGGTGCGCATCCGTAAGGATGAAGATATAGTCTGGTCTTTAGTAAAAGCTAAAGGGCATTATGCCAACACAGGAGTAGCGTCCTGATATATCATTTTCTAAAATAATTATACAAGGAATAAATAAATGGAAAAGTATTTGTGTGGAATTTATTGTATAGAAAATACAATTGATAATAAAAAATATATTGGGTTGTCTCGAAATATTCAAAGAAGATGGAATGAACACAAGAGTGAGCTTCGTAGAAATGAGCATGCGAACGTATATTTACAAAGAGCATGGAATAATTACGGAGAAAGCGTTTTTGATTTTAGAATTATAGAGCTGTGTGATCCATTCATTATTTGCGACAGAGAGCGTTATTATATAAGGCAATATCATACATTATCTCATGAAAATGGGTATAATTTAACAAAAGGTGGGGAGGGCGCGGTAACATCTGGGAAAAAAGTCATATGTCTGGCGTCTGGCCAAATATACGATACTATAAAAGATGCTGCTGAGTATAATAATGTCGCGCGTGTTACAATGATAGATTGGTGTCGTAAATATCAGAATTTTATGTATTTAGATGAATATCATCTTATGAGTAAGGATGATATTGAATATTATACAAATTTTGATTGGACTTCATTTATTCATAAGAAGCGTAGCCGTGCTCATTCTCGCGAAAATTTAAGCAAAGATACTTTATTAAAATATAAAGAATGTACTTCTGGCAAAAATAATCCTAGATCAATGCCTATTTATTCACCAGAGTTGGGAGAATCATTTTGGGGTGCAAAAGAAGCTTTTGATAAATATGGAATTAACAGAGGAAGTATTGCTTCGTGCATAAAAGGGAAATTGAAACATGCTGGGAAACATCCAATTACCGGAGAGCCATTGACATGGCAAAAATTAGAAAATGATATTAAATGTTAAACACTTAACGAAAGGTTTACGCAGAATTTGAAAGACTCCTTACTGGCGTTGAAGATTTTGCAACTCTAGTCGGTAAGATTACCGAAGCTTTTGATCGTTATGTCAATCAGGCTCTTTATGAGGCTCTAATTGGCATTGGTAGCACTCTAGGTGCTCAGTGGTACAAGTCTTCTGCTATTAGCGAGGCTACTAAAGAGACTCTACGCACTCTATGCATGGATGTCGGCATGGCATCTGATTCTGAGGTTGTAATTATGGGTACTCGTGCAGCTCTTGCAAGCGTGTTTGCTCTTAATGATGTTTCTTGGGCATCTGGCGACATGAAGAATGAGATGTACACAACTGGACGTTTTGGTTATTGGGAAGGCATCCGTCTTGTGGAGCTAAAGCAGGGCTTCAAGCTAAACGATACCACTCAGTATCTAGTTGCCAATGATGTTCTATTCATCATGCCTGTTGGCATTGATCCTATGCTAAAGCTTGTCTATGAAGGTGATACTCGTATGTATCAGGTTCAGGACGCAGGGACTCATATGGATATGACATATGATTCTGAGGTTCAGACGAAGCTCGGCATTGGTGTTGTTACTAACGCTAAGTTTGGTTACTGGAAGATTGTTAAGTAATTATAGCAATACAAAATTATTTAAGGAATAAAAGGAGAAATTTAAATGGCAAATACAACAAGAACTAAAAAGGCAGAGGTTGAAGCCCCTGCAGAAAATGAAGCAGTAAAAGCAGCCCCAAAGAAGGCTCCTCGCAAATTTGCAATGGATGATCCAATCCTCTGCAAGTCTGTTACTTATGGTGAGCTTCTGCTTCCGGGCAAGAAGTCTCAGCTTTTGTATACATGGGCAAACTATGGAGATGCAACTGAGGTTGAATACCAAGACCTTCAGGCACTTAGGTCTACGAGATCTGCATATCTAAATGCTCCATATTTTGTTATTGAAGACGAAGAGCTTCTTGATCAGTGGCCTGAGTTTAAGGCGCTGTATGATAAGGTGGCGGCGGTTGATGTAGATCATCTATTCAGTCTACCTATTAATCAGTTTAAGAAGAGACTTCGTGAAATCCCAGTTGGATTTAAGGATTCTGTAAAGAATATTGCAAGCGATATGGTTCGCAATGGTTCTTTGGATAGCCTTGCGAAGATTAATGCGCTGGACGAAATTCTTGGGACAGACATTAAGCTGCTCATTCAATAATACATAAGGAGGTTGGAATATGACTTCCTATGATGTGGTTTTTAAGCGCTTTCTTAATCGTATTACAGATTATGATCTTCCGCTTCTTCCAGAAGAAGATCTGGATGAGATGATGTGTGGTTGGTTAACAAGCGCTATCGCAAATTTTACTAGATGCAAGTCTGATTTATCTAATAGAGATGATGAAAGTAAGACATTTAATGCTGATTTAACTAATTATGAGATTGAAGTTTTATCATTGTATATGGTTTGTGCATGGCTTGATCAAAGGATTAATAGTGTATTACTTACAAATCAGTTTATCGGTGGTAAAGAAGAGAAGTTTTTTAGTCAAGCGAATCAGCTAGAAACATTAAAAGCTCTCAGGGACGCTACGTTTACCGAAGCTAGAAAACTACCACGTGACTATAGTTATGTGACAAATGATTATTTTGGTTAAGGGTGGTGTTGCGTATGATTTTTAAATACGGGGTATTGCCTCAAAACCAAATTCATGAAGAAAAAATACGCCTTCAGGGTGCAATTTATAAGTTGCTACCATATAAAGAAGATGGATATGAACTGTTGGATAAATATTTTCAAACTCTTTTACAGCGCATTAGTGGACTAAATAGTTTATTTATGGAACAGCCTAAAATTATAACTTTAATGAGTATTTTAGAATCAGCACGTTATGAAACTGATTTTCTTAAGTATAGAAAAGATATTTTAGATGCATGTTCTCTTGTAAATGAAATAAAGGAGGTTGATTCCGATGTATGATTTATTTAATAATCGGATGAGGCTTCAAGGTCGTAATGTGGGAGAAGTGTTTAAGCACCAGTCTGATAAGATTATGGATGCTACTTTTACGAATGATGTGGCATATCGTAAATGCTATCTGCAAGACAAAGACGTTATCTTCCCAGAGCAAACGCTCGCTGGCTATAAAAAAGCGAAAGCGGTGTTTAATGGTAAGGAAGTATATAATCCACAAAAACTTATGGGCTTTGAGCCTATAGATGCCAAGTATCAGATCCATTCCTACGTAAATATTTCCTCAGATCAAGTAGATTACTATCTACAATTCAGGCCGTTAGAACATGGTAGAAATCCCAACGTAAGAGTTGGATCGTATATTTTTGTACCAAATGATCTTGGCATTTACGAACTGTGGCTTATTGTCGCTCGTGATGATAGACCACAGTTTCCACAATTTTATATTTTGAAATGTAATCTTTTGTTAAAATGGGAAATTGGTGAAAAAGATTGGCCTTCGTTTGAAGAAAGACATGTCGATGTTGGTTCATACGTCTCGTGGGCTGTGCAAAGAACGCAGAGCTCGTACAACAGTGGCGTCTGGATGGACTATTATGTTCAAAGTGTAGAGAACCAACTGAAGGCAATTGTGCCAACAAACCAAGATACCAATACAATTAAATATGACGAAAACTTTACAATTAGTGATAATCCTCTGAGGCGTGTTGTGTGGAAAGTTTCTAAGGTCGAAAATACAACCACTTTTGGACTTACAAAACTGACCTTTACTCAAGAGCTTGAGCACGATCCAGTAGATAATGTTTCTTGGATTAATTTCGCAAGCAACAATTTCTCCGATAGTGCAACTGGCGCAGAGTATGATTATTACAAGCCAAGGACTAATGATAGTGATATCCACTCTCCTGTCTCTTTGGAAAACATAGACGAAAGTGTAATCTCTTACACTGGCGTAGCGCCAGTTATGAAAACTGGTGGCAGTTATAAGACATTTACTGCGAACATATATAAGGACGGGCAACTATCTTCTAACAAGCCATATTGGAGCTTGGAGTATGCGAAGAATGATACAACAATTTGCCATGTTGAATTCATGTACGTAAATGATGAACTTGTTTGTGACAATAGTAATAATGATTTTATTGTTGACAAAAACAAAATCATTTATATGGATGAAAAGGAAAAATTGTTTGGTATTCAGTATTCGTATGATTCAAGCAAACCAATGAACTTGAAGTTGAAGTGCCTACAAGTGCTTAATATGCTCGGTGGTCTTATAACTATTAAAGCTTGTGGTAGTCTCGTAGATAACACTCAGTCTGCTATTTTGACAGTGGAGGTGGAAGGTCTATGATTACTCAAATGGGACGTGATTTGCAAAATCTCGATGATGACATTTTGTATGCGAAACGCCAAATCAAGGAAAAGCTTTGTAGGGATTTGGATATAATTCAATATTTACATAATCTTGAATTAGAGAGAGCCGACGCAGAGCCAGAAGATTATTTTAATTGTAATATTTATCCTTTTATTAGGATTCCGGGAACGCAAGATAAGGTGAAGAACTTTATCTGTTTTTCTGTGGATGACCAAGAGGACATGCGTTACAACGCCGTCATGAAGATGCAATATATTCAATTCGTTGTTTTTTGTCATGGTGATGATATTGACACTGGAGTAGGAATACCTAGACATGACTTGTTGGGATATTTTGTAAAAGACGTCTTCAACTGGAGCAATTTACTTGGCATGAAGCTTAAACTTGTCTATAACCGAGAAAGTATTATGGATAACGACTATTATTGTCGTACATTAAAGTTTGAAACTATTAAGCCAAATATGAGGCTTGACAGTGGGAAACTAATGCCTCAGCCAAGAATGAATGACGAGGTAGACGAGCATGGATTTATTAGAGCTTGATACATTGGGTCTTTATTTTGGAGATCCGTATATAATCAACGAAAATATTTCTGTGTTGCAACCTACTATTGGGGATATCTCGAAATACGGTGAAAAAAATTACTTCAGCCTTATCCACACGATCACGGCTATAAGTTCTGATCTTAAGTCGCAATTATGGGATATGGGGCTTGATTGGGAGGAAGTTGAAGATTTTCAATTATTCATGATGTTAGCTCCAACGCTTAATGTCGAGTCAACTAGAATTATTTTAGGAGATATAGACTTGTCTAAATTAAGACCATATAAAAATAATCAGAATGGCCAGATTGTCCTTGCTGACAAAGATACTGGGCTGATTATTGATATGCTTATTTATGAGCGTATTGTGAATTACTTGCGTAAAGTTCATGGGCTGAAAAAGAAAGTGGAACACGCGGGCAATAAATATACGAAAAAAATTCTTATTGAAGAAGACAGGATGCGAATTGAAGCAAACAAGAATAAACCTTATAAGTCTTTTTTAACTCCACTAGTTTCGTCTGTAAAGTGTCGTATGGGATATACAAAAGATTATGTTAGAAATATGCAGGTGTTTGAATTCTTTGACGATTAAGGGTCGAAAATTTGACCATTTACTTAGTCCGCTGTATTGGGAAACTATACAGTGTATCTCTCTGAATTGCTGGAAACTCCTTAGAGCTGTCTTGCTACAACGTGGCCTGAAAGGGCGAGCGTGAATGCTTGAAAAGTAGACAGATTGGACAATCAGCAGCCAAGCTTTTTGTGTATTATGTCTAATTGACAATACAAAATTATTGTATATAATATACATGAAGAAGGTTCATCGACCATAGACTGAAATGTCTGTAGAAGGAAGTCCTTCGAAGTTGAGAGCGCCTAAGTCGGAAGATATGGTGAATGATATGGTCAATACTTATATGAAAATATAAGAAAAATTATTTATATTATTTTGTTAAAAAGGACAGGACAGCGGGTTGCAAACCGTTTCATCAATGCTCCTAACATAATGATTACTGTCTTTTTTATAATTCATTTTTTAGGAGGAAATTGATTATGGGTAGTAAGATACCAAAAAACGAGTATGGAAAAATTGTTGATATGTATGTTAATGGATTTAGTCAGAAAGAAATAGGGCAACAATATAATGTTAGCGGAACTGCTATAGGATATATACTCAAACGAAACAATGTCGAGTGTAAAAATCGTAGATATAAATTAAATCTTAAAGATGATATATCTGAAATTATTCGGCTAAGAAATAGTGACAGTTCACTTACAGAAATTGCAGATATGTTTGGGGTTTCGTCTAGTAGAATTGGACAAATTTTAAGAAACAATGGAATTAACACTCCAAATAGTAGAAATTTGCAGTTTTCGTATGATGAAGTATTGTGTATGTATAATATGTATTTGTCAGGTGTTTCTAGGGTTGATATTGCAAAAAAATATAACATATGCGCAGATAGTGTATACAATTTGTTTTTAAAATATGACCTTAAAGTAAAATCGTTGTCTCACGCGAAACAACGGTACAAAATTAATGAAAATTATTTTGATAAAATTGATACTCCGAATAAAGCATATATTCTTGGGTTACTATGGGCCGACGGATGTAACATGCCGGAGAAGCATGAGATAAAAATTTCACTTCAAGAGAATGATCGACATATATTAGAGAGTATTAAAGAAGAACTTGAATTTGATAAACCATTATCTTTTATTGATTATACGAAAAAGAATTCTCGCTATAAAAATCAATATGCTCTTGTTATATGTAATAAACATATCTCTGAAAGATTGAATTTATTAGGAATGACAAAGGCAAAGAGTCTAACTCTTGAATGGCCACAATGTATAATTCCTGATTTGTATAGACACTTTATTAGGGGATATCTCGATGGAGATGGATGCATATATGTTGGCAAAGGTAATTCTGAGGTTAGCTTTGTTGGCACCATTATGTTCATTCAAGAACTACGAAAAATTTTGCAAGAAAATTTAGGAATAAATTTGTCGATCAAAACGCAAAAGTGCTACAAAGATGTGACTAAGATTGGAACTGTGCATGGGAATATACAAATACATAAGATATTGGAATGGATTTATCAAGATTCAGATTTAAAATTAACAAGAAAGTATGAAAAGTATCAACAATTTTTAAATAGTATAAATAATTCTTGTATTGCTTAACGAGCAAAACAAGTAATATAATAGGTTCAAAGACTTCAAATTATTCATAATAGTGATGCATTATTATCCGCTACATACAGCGGAATGATTGACACTAAGAAAATAAATAAACAAGAATTAAATTGGATGAGAGAGCTAGATAAAGACTAGCTCTTTTATTATATTAAAAATTAAAAATATTATTTTATGGAGGTAATTTATTATGGCATTTGATATGAATAACTTTGTCATTGATAGAGTTGTGCGTGGCGTCGCTCTTTCACAGACCGACGATTCTGTTATGTTCGCACTAAACCAGATTACTAACCCCAGCCTATCTTGTAGCTCTGAGAGCACAGACGCGGTGGATGCTTTAGGTACGCCTCTGGCAACATTTTATAGAAGTAAATCAGCCGAGTTTTCTGCCGAAAATGCAATTTTCGATATGTCACTAATGGCAGCACAGGTTGGTTCTGCAAAGCAGGTCGCTTCTGACTCTGATAAGATTACGACTCCTGCTTTTGAGACTATTGATATTGATGGCACTTCTGCTACTTATACTCTAAAGCACGTTCCTCTTGAGGAGATTAAGACCATTTATGCCTTAAATGGTGACGGTACTCTAGGCACTGTCTTTACAAAGAGCACTTCTGCTTCCGCTTCTAGTTTTGCAATTAGCGGCAGTACTCTTACTCCTCCTACTGGTCTTAAGAAGGGCGACCAGCTATTCGTGATTTATGAGTACGAGTCTTCTCAGGCAGTTGCAGTTCTTAACTCTGCTAATAACTTCCCAACTGCTTGTAAGTTTATTCTTGAGGTTCTTGGCTGCGATGTGTGTGATCAGACGAAGATGGTCTTCGCATATCTCATCTTCCCGAACTTCAAAATTTCGCCAGACTTCGACTGGAACATCCAGTCCGACGGAACTCATCCATTTTCTGGTAAAGCTATGCAGGAATATTGCGATAAGAATAAGAGATTAGAATTAATAGCCGCTTAAGGCAAATTATGAATAGTTTCCGTATAAAGTAATTTATATGATAAATAACACATTGAAATGCTGGAATGCCCTAAAGCTCATATACCAAAGCGGAAAGATGAAAAATGCTTAGACGTAACGGTTGTGAAAACAGAAAAAAGTTATGAGATAGACACACGGTTAAATCCTAAATGTCTGTTCAAATGGGTAATCAGCAGGTAAGCTTTGAATAGAAGAAACCTCAACGACTATTCCCGTTAAGGGAAGTACACAGCAAGCGTTTGGCTGTGGAAGTGGTGTGCCCCATGTTGATGGGTGAAGATATAGTCTATTCTTTGTTGAAAGACAAAGGACTTCTTATGAAGTCGGACGAGTGTAGCGACTTGTTTTAATATAAAGTATTCCAGATTATTGTTCCCGGCGATGAATAATTTGATATGGGGAGAGTCTCCTTACTCTCCCCATTTTTATTATATAAAAAATTTAAAGGAGGAAAACTAAAAATGCAGAACGTTAGAAAAGCTCGTAAGTGCATCTGTTGCGGCAAAGAATATAGCTACTGTGGCAACTGCGCCAAGGATCGCTATAAGCCAACATACTTTGCACTTTATTGCAGCGAGAATTGCCACGATGCATTTTCCGCAGCAAACGAATTTAATTTTGGGCACATCTCTAAGGAAGAAGCCCAGAAAAAGCTAAAGGCATGCGATCTATCTGAGCTTGACTCTTTCAATGAAATTGTCAAGAAAGATATTAAAAAGATTATGGCCGAGCCAGAAGAGAAGGTTGCTCCACAGCAGCAGTTCAAGAAGGCGCAGGCTTGAAACATAAAGTAGTTAAAACAAAATAAAATTCTATGGGATATTAACTACTTTAAAAAGATGTTAATATCCTATTTTTTTTAGCCGCTAGGTACATGACACGTGGATGTATCTGGTGGCTTTTATATTGGAATAAAAGGAGAAAAGAAACAAATGGTTAAGAGCACAATTACAGGGAAGCAATACAACCCTGATAACAGCTCGGTTGTTTATCTGAGCAATTTTCAGCAGATATATAAATATTTGTGTGCTGGTGCGGAAGAAGATTTAGTAGACATTCTATACACAAACACTAGGAACAATTGTCTAGTTTTTGTATTTAAAAAGTCGAGCAAGGTAAAGCATTTATACGAGCTATGGAATAATCATGAGCTGTAAAAATTATATACTTTATAAGATTTATTATGGGAATGAGCTTGTGTACATAGGCAGAACCTCACAGGACTTGATTGATCGTTTGAGGTTGCATTTTTTTGGGAAGCCAATGGTGAAGAAACTAGATATTATTGCTACGACACGTATAGAATACACTGTGTGTGATTCAGAGGCAGATATGTTCTTATTAGAGATCTATTTGATAAACAAATATAAGCCTCGCATCAACAGAGATGACAAGGCGCATGATGAACTTTCTTCGCATTTATATCTTCCTGAGCCAAAATTTTATTCATATTACAATCCACTGTTAGATAAGTGGAAAGAGAAAGAAATAGAACATATTGTTGACACTGCTCCATTGGATTATATTGATGGAGAATCAATATGGTTTTAAAACTCCATACAAAGAAAGGAGTGTGAGGCATTATATGTCTAATGTTTACGCGAGAATTAAATTAGCTGCAAATCACAATCAATTAATTCTTGTAAAAGATCAGCCACTAGCTGCTGGAAATTGCAATTCTATTTTTATTGAATTTGCGCTAAGAACAGATGACTGGCTGGCTTGTGAAGACCTAAAAGCAGTATTTAATAATTATTATGTTAGAAGTCTTAATGAAAGACTAGTATGTGATATTCCGCCAGAAGTTTTAGCCACTCCCGGAGAATTTGAAGTAGGGCTATATGGTGTTAATGACACTATTCGTATGGCTACGAACAAACTTGAATTTCATGTTGGAGAAGGCACTTATGGAGGAGTGTTTTCAGGATCAAGTGGCGGGTCGGATAATCCGGGTGGATCTGATGATCCTGACCGTTTGATTATATATGATGGTGGCGGTGTTCATGGTTATTAAAAGGGGGTGAACAAATGGAGACAACCACTGTAAAAACTGTTTTTCAGTTCAGAAGGGCAACGACTGATGAATGGGAAATTGTTAACCCTATTTTAAGAGAAGGCGAGCCAGCATATGACATTACAGCAAAAAAGCACAAAATTGGTGATGGGAAAAGCAAGTGGAATGAGCTTCCATATGCAGAAGGCAGTGGTGGCATTTCTGGAGATATTAATTGGGAACAGATTGTTAATGCGCCGACAAAGCTTAGTCAGTTTGAGAATGATTTAGATATTCCAGATTCTAGTTATATAGACACAAAGCTAGAGCAGAAGGCGGATAAAGATCACAATCATGATGGTGTATATCAGCCAGTTGGAGATTATTTAACAGAAGAAACAGATCCGACCGTTCCTGCATGGGCAAAGCAAGCAGAAAAACCGATGTACACATATGAAGAGATTCAAAACACTCCAGACTTGTCTGGTTGTGCTACGACTGACTATGTTGATAGTGAGATAGAAAAAGTAAAGTCTGGAATTGAAAAGTATGATGATACAGATGTCAAAAATCGTATTTCTGCGAATGAAAAATCCATTGAGGCGTTGTCTGGAAACGGAGAAGGCTCTGTTAAAGAAACTGTAGCTAATGCAATTGCTGAGGTTGTTAATGGGGCACCAGAAGATTTTGACACCCTAAAGGAAGTTGCAGATTGGATTAAAAATGATACTACTGGTGCAGCAAAAATGGAGAGTGACATTGCCAACCTTAATGAGAAGGTAAGCAATATTTCTTCTGGGAAAGACCCACTATTTATTTCTGCGCAAAAATTTCATAATCGCCCCGGAACTGAGTTGGCATATGATGTAGACGCAAAAGATTTTAGCCGTGTTGCGTCTGTTGGAGAAAAGGCGAATCTTTTAATTACAAATGCAGAAGATGCAGAAGGTGTGTGGTCATATTTTTGTGAAGCAACAGTTGAATCAATTCCTTTGAAAGACGAAGAAGGGAATGCTTCTATTTATGCGGTAAGACTTTCGTCTATTTGTGATTTAACTCCAAGCAACACTGGGTCTTTGTCTGTGACCTCTGTCAATGGTAAGACTGGGGCGGTTGTTCTTGAAGCTTCTGATATTATCAAGAATTCTACAGATAAAAATAAGATTTCTATTTCTTCTGACGGCACGTTGGAAGTTAATTCAATTACTATAGACAAACTTGTACAAGAAGAAACCAATGAACTTGTTATTGATGGCGGAAACGCCTAATTTTTAAAGGAGGTTTTTTGAATATGGCAACTAAAACACTAAGCACAAGAATTGTCATGAGAAACGACACCGCAGAGAATTGGACTACAAAGAATCCAGTTCTGCTCAAGGGCGAGTTTGGTGTCGAAACTGATACGAACAAATTTAAGATTGGTGATGGCAATAAGGCATGGGCTGATCTTGATTATGCTGGCGCTGATGAGGCCGCAATCGAAAATATTATTGCACAGAATAGGGACAGTCTTTATAAGTATACTCGTACTGATGCTTCTCAGTCTGATGATGCAGCAATTGCCGCAGCTCTAGGTTCTAACGCTGCCGTGCAGGGCGATATTGTCGTGATTACAACTACTGTTGAAGGCAACGCTTACGAGCAAAGTGCATTTATGTATGATGGCACTCAGTGGGCATCAATGACTGGCAATGTTGGCGCTGACAAGGTTATTCTACAGGACGACATTGTTATGGCTGGTAACTACACTCAGGTTGGCAATATGACTAAGTCTCAGAATGGTACTGCTACCTTTGCGACGAAGGGCAAATCTGTCTCCGACGCACTAACTGAGATTTTCTCCAAGCGTCTACAGCCCGGTACTCCTACCGCTCCTGCTGTGACTCTTACTTTCGGTCAGGCTAAGGCATATGAGGTTGGCACTACTGTAACTCCAACTTATTCTGCTTCTCTAAGCGCTGGTTCCTATACCTATGGCCCTGCAACTGGTATCACTGCCACTAGTTGGGAAGTCACTGATACTGCTGGCAACTCTGCAACCACTGCTTCTGGCAGCTTTGCTGAAGTTGTTGTTGCTGACGGCACCAACTATAAGATTACTGCAAAGGCTACTTATGGTGAAGGTGCTGTTGCAAAGGACAACCTTGGCTCTGATTCTAGTCCTGTAATTAAGATTGCTGCAGGCTCTGCAACAAAGACTTCTGGTGCTATTACTGGTTATCGTAATACTTTCTATGGTTCTGTGACAGAGAAGGCCGAACTAACTAGCACAATTATTCGTGGGCTAACTAAGTCCAATAAGGCTCTTGCCAATGGTAATTCTTTCACGGTTAATATTCCTGTTGGTGCGAAGCGTGTGATTTTTGCTTATCCCGCAACTCTACGTGATGTCAGTTCTGTTAAGGACGTTAACGGCCTAAATGCAGAGATTAAGAGTGCTTTCACCAAGACAACTCTAACTGTTGCTGGTGCGGGCGCTGATGCCGGTATCGAGTATAAAGTTTATACTACGGATTTTGCTGATCCTGTAGCAAAGGCAAACTCCTATACTGTGCAAATTTAATTGAAGGAGGAAGACAATTATGGCAATGACTTTTGGTACACTTGATTTCGCTGTTGCTTTTAATCGCCAGACGGCTTTTCCTCTGGACGCTAAAAGCTATTTTGAAAGCCTAGAAGCTGCTCAGACCGCTGCTGCATCTGCACAGGAGGCTGGTAGCTCTGAAACTACATATTATTATGGCCAACAGATTGCTGTTGTTGAGAGTGGCAAGGCTACTCTTTATGTAATTCAACCTGACAAGACTCTAAAAGAGGTTGGCGGGAACATCCTTATTGACGAGAATGCCTTTGTTAAGGGCGAGGATGGTAAGCTAAGTCTGCTTGGTTTTGCTGACGCAGTTGGTGGTGCCCAGCTAGTTAAGACCGAGGATGGTAAGGTTTCATGGGTGAAGCCAGACACCACAACTGTTGAAGGTCTTTCTACTGCTATTGAATCTCTAAAAACCACTGTTGGCGATGACAAGAGTGGTCTGGTTAAGCAGGTTGCCTACAATAAGGCGGCAATTGATACTCTTAATGGCGCAAGCACTGTAGAAGGTTCTGTTGCATATCAGATCGCACAGGTTGTCGCTGGTGCCGATGAGAGTTTCGACACTCTGAAGGAGATTGCTGATTGGATTACGACTCATAAGACTGATGCCGCATCCATGAATTCCCAGATTAATACTAATAAGGATGACATTGCTGCTCTTAAGACAAAGGTTGGCGAGACGTCTGTTGCAGACCAGATTGCTGCTGCTCTTAAGGATGGCGAGTCTGACAAGTATGCTCTGGCAGACGATCTATCTACGGCAAACGGTAAAATTACAGCTCTACAGGGCCTCGTTGGTGAAACCGCTGTCGCTACTCAAATTAGCGACGCTATTGATGGCGCTCTCAAGGTTGATGGTGCAGAAAAGTATGCACTAGCATCTCATATTCATGAAATTGCCAATGTTACTGGTCTTCAGGCTATTCTTGATGGCAAGGCCGCAGCTTCTGATGTTGAGGCACTACAGTCTACTGTTGACGGTCTAGAAGCTAAAGCCCATGAACATGCTAACAAGACTGTTCTTGATGCTATTACCGAAGATAAAGTTAGTGCTTGGGACGCTGCTCAAGCCAACGTTATTGAGTCTATTAAGCTTAATGGCGCGGCCATTGCTCCCGCTGCTGACAAGAGCGTTAACATTGCTATTCCTGCTGCAACTGCAGAGGCACTTGGTCTAGTTAAGGTTGATGGCGAGAGTATTGTTGCTACCGATGGTGTAATTAGTGTTAACGCTATTTCCACTGACAAGCTTGTTCAGGGTTCGGACACGCTTATCATGGATGGCGGCAATGCTTAATTTATGTTTGCAAATTAAAGGAGATTGATGAATATGGCAAATAAGACTTTTAATACACGTATCAAAAACAAGATTGATACTTATGCAAATTGGGTCGAGAAAGATCCTGTGCTACTAAATGGTGAAATCGCTGTTGTCGTCATTCCTGCTGAGACTGGCGCTGTGCAGGGTGAGCCTGTTACTCTGTTTAAAGTTGGCGATGGCACTAAAAAGTTTAGTCAGCTAGACTTTACTGGCGCTAAAGCAGCAGACGTTTATAGTTGGGCAAAGGCGTCAACAAAGCCAACGTACCAAGCTTCTGAAATTACTGGCCTTTCTGATTACATTTCTGGAGAAATTCAGGATAGCGATACGCAATATAAACTAGAGGCAGACGCGGACGATGGTCATAAGTTCTATCTATATTCTAAGCCACTAAACGGCTCTTGGGGCTCTACTCCTGTCAGCACCATTACAATTCCAGAGACTGTCTATACTCTAGTAGAGGGCACTGCTAATGGAACTGTAAAGTTTAATGGTACTGACGTTAAGGTTCATGGTCTTGGCTCCGCAGCTTATACTGCTGCAGATGCCTATGATGAGTCTGGTGCGGCTGACGCAGCACTAGCTTCTGCTAAGTCTTATGCTGATGGCAAGGATTCTGCTATTGCTGCGGCAAAGAAAGCTGGCACTGATGCTCAGAGCTCTGTAAACGCTCTATCTGGCAAGGTCGGAGATGTTACCGATGGCAAGACAGTTGTTGAAATGATTGCTGACGCTCAGGCTGCCGCGACTTATAATGATACTGCTGTTAAAGCTTCCATTAAGTCTAACGCTGACGCTATTGCTACTCTAAATGGTGCTTCTACTGTTGCTGGTTCTGTCGATAAGAAGGTTGCAGATGCTATTAATGAGTTTGCTACAAAGGTTAGCGAAGATGGTACAGTCAATACTTTTAAAGAGCTAATTGACTACGCTTCTACCCACCAAGGTGAATATAGCACCCTATCTGGTGAAGTTCAGAAGAATACTACTGCTATTGCTACACTAAATGGTAAAGATACCGATGCCGGTTCCGTCGCAAAGACTGTTAAGGACGCCGTTGACGCCGCCAAGGCTACTCTTCAGGGCAATATTGATGGCAAGGTTGACAAGGTAACAGGTAAGGGTCTATCTACTAACGACTATACTAATGACGAGAAGACCAAGCTAGAAGGTATTGCCGATGGCGCACAGGTCAACGTTATCGAGTCCGTTAAGGTGAATGGCTCTGCACTTGCAGTTTCTGGTAAGGCAGTTGCTATCACTGTACCTACTGGCGCTCTGGCTGATAAGAACGAAGTTGCAGAAGCAGATCTTGCTGCAGCACTAAAGAATAAGATTAATGGCAAGGTTGATTCTGCTAATTGTGGCGACATTATCTCTCATGACGCAGCAGAGTTTGCTACCGCAGGACACAACCATGACACTGTTTATTCAAAACTAGGCCACAATCATAAGATTGAGGATCTAGAGCAGGAGACTTATATCATTTTTGATTGTGGTTCGGCATCTAGCGTTATCTGAGTGGCATTGCCTCTTAACATTAAGTAGTTTTATTTAATAGGAGAGGCAAAACGCCTCTCCTATTTTTTTAAGACTACACAAAGGGGGAACAAAATTAATGGCTTTCATAAACAAGGTTACTGTTAGAGGCAAAACATACAACCTAGAGAACTTAACAGATGGCTCGCATGTTGTTAAGCTTCCAACTCTAAATGGCGATGATGTATTCGTGACAGAAAAGACGCTGGGGCAAGGAGTAAAAGTTTCGGCGCTTACGAATGGCACTTATACTGTCAGCTTGCCGTCTCTAACTCAGAACGACACATTTGTTGTTCAAAGCAGACAAAATCAAATTAACAACAATAAAGTAGACAAGGTGTCTGGTAAGGGATTGTCTACTAATGATTATACAGACGCAGAAAAGGATAAACTTAAAAATTTAGAAAATTACACTCTGCCTACTGCCTCAGAAAACGTGCTTGGTGGCGTAAAAGCTGTTCCAAAAGCAGACGATATGACGCAAGAGGTTGGTGTTGATGCAGGTGGCAAATTATATACAAAATCAGCAAAATCTGATATTGATGCGGCACTAGCTGATTTTCATTCTTATAGCATTGAAGTCGTCGACGAGCTTCCAGATTCAGGCGAAGACTACACATTCTATCTTGTTCCAAAGGCGTCTGGTAGCGGTTATGAAAAGTATTGGTGGATTACGGATAATGATGGCAATCAAAAGTGGGATGAATTTAAAGGAAGTTCCACTCTTGTAGTTACTGAGCTGCCGCAAACTGGTGATGTAGAAACTGATTATATCCTACATTCAGATGCAGGATGTTTTTATTATAAATGGATTGACAACTCTTGGCAAATGATTGCAGGGACTATGGCGAATGTAGTAGAGTCGTTGCCTGAAACTGGCAATGAATTTACTGATTACTATGTTAAAAATGACGATGGGCTGTACGTGCATTATCGTTATATTAATGATAAGTTCTGCATTATCGGTGGAGACAATTATACAAAATCTCAAATTGACAATAAGGTTTCTACACTTAAGGCATCTGTAGATACAAACGCACAAAACATCGAAGCAAACACGACTAACATTGCTTCTCTAAGTAGAAATATTGATACGCTAAGACAAACCGTTGACGGTATCGACACAGAAGGTTATACATACTATGCTACATATGGAAATGCTACTCTAGCAACTGGCGAAGAGAAAGAGAATGTTTTTACACTTTACGAAGTTAAAGACGAAAAAGAAGAAGTAAAGAGCCAGTTCGTAATTACTGGTGGTGGCGGGGGCTCTACTGTTACCACTACTCTTAAAGTTGAACGTATTACTGAGTCGCCGGTTATTGTTACTACAACAGACAAGGTAGAGATTAGCTTCAATTATTCTTCAGTGGATAGTGATGGAGAAGCTGTTGATGGCACTTACACTTGGAAGTCTGGCAGCACCGTTCTATCTACTGGCGCGTTGGTTCAGGGCGTGAATACGTTTGACATGTCTGATTATACAAACATTGGCACTCAGAAGTTTACTTTGACGGTTGTGGATGCCGCTGGCACTACTGCTGTTAAGTCTTGGACTGTGCAGAAGGTAGACGTAAGACTCGAATCTTCGTTTAATGACAAGATTACATATCAAGCAAATAGTGCGGTCAATTTCACATACACTCCATATGGTGCAGTAAATAAGACTGTGCATTTTGTGCTTGATGGCGTTGAAATTGGAACTGTTTCGACTGGTTCCTCTGGTACATTGCAGTCTTATACAATTCCAGCTCAGGCCCATGGTGCACATCTATTCGAGTGCTATATTACAGCAACTATTAATAGTAAGAGCATTGAAACTGAGCATATTTTCAAGGACATTATGTGGTATGACGAGAATAGTGATGTTCCTGTTATCGGATGTGTTTATAGATATGACCATTATGGCAAAGTAACTGCAAAGCAATATAATTCAACGAATATTCAGTTCTATGTTTATGATCCGAAGACGGCAACTCCGACTGTTACAAGAAGTGTTGATGGCAAAGTTGTTGCGACTCAGGTCATGAGTGGCAATTCTGATGTCTGGGCGTATAAATCTTCTGATGTTGGTGAGCATACCCTGCTCATTACTTGCAGAAATACAACTGTTAAAATCATTATGAATATTGAGGAGCTCGGTATTACTATCGAGCCAATTACTGCAAATTTGGCATTTGATTTCAATCCTACTGGACTTTCAAATAGTGACGAAGACAGACTGTGGAAGGATACTAATACTGATGTTGCAATGACAGTTTCAGATAACTTCGACTGGAGTAATGGCGGCTATCAGATTGACGAAGATGGAAACCAGTATTTCTGTGTTAAGGCTGGAACAACTGCCACTATCAATTACAAGCTTTTCGAGAGAGACGCGAGCGTTTACGGTTCTGAATTTAAATGCGTTTTTAAAACTACGAATGTTAGTAATGCAAACGCTACATTCCTGACCTGTCAGGCAGACTCTACTGTTGTTGGCTTGCAAATGAACGTTCACGAGGCGTATTTAAAATCGAGCATTAAGAATCTATATATCCCTTATAGTGAGGAAGACATTATTGAATTTGAGTTCAATATTAACACAATAGACAAAGATAATTCAGATGCAACTGCGGTTATTATGAGTTATGAAGATGGTGTTGGGCTAAGACCTATGATTTACGACTCAACGCACAGACTATATCAGTACGAGCCGGTGCCTATTACTATTGGTTCTACAGACTGTGATGTCCATATCTATAGAATGAAAGCTTATAGTGCTTCATTGACTGACTCTAACATTTTATCAAACTTCATTGCTGATGCAAGAGACTCTGATGAGATGATCGCAAGATATAACCGCAATCAGATTTATGATGAGAATAATGCGCTAACTCCTGAATCTGTGGCAAACGCCTGTCCACAACTAAGAGTTATTAAGATTGAGTGTCCTCGTTTTACTAAGGACAAAAAGGACTTTGTAAAAGGCGTAAATGTCGAGTGCATCTATAAGGGTGGAGACCCGGTGCTAGATAACTGGAAGTTCATGAACACCTATCTTTCTGGACAGGGCACGACTTCTAACGAATATGGTTACGCTGGTAGAAATATTGATATTATTGCTTGTGCTGACGGCAAGAAGCAGATTATTAGCAAGATTCCTCTGGACACGAGCTATGTAACGGAGCTTATTCTTGGTGATGGAACGAAGTATTCTGATGGCTCTGGTAAAATTACTCTGACGAGGACGTCTGTCCCAGCCAATTGGCTTAATATCAAAGTAAATATCGCAAGTTCTGAGAATGCAAATAATGCATTGTTGCAGAAGCGTTATAACGATTACCTCCCATACAAAACTGTTGCTATGGAGAATGACCCCAAATGCAAGAATAGTATGGAGTTTCAGAATTGTATAGTGTTTATCAAGGAAACCGATCCTGATGTTTCCAAGCATATGGAATTTAAGGACAATGATTGGCACTTCTACGGGCTGGGAAATATTGGTGATTCAAAAAAGACCGACGCTACGAGAGTTAATGATGTCTCTGACCTAAAAGAGTTTGTAATTGAAGTCAGTGATAATACTCTACCTAATAGCACTTTCCAAACTGGTGTAACCGACAGTGAAGGTAATATGGTTTATCCTATCACTAAAGACCAGTGGAAGGCTGGCAATACCGCATACGATGCTCTTTATAATGATTGGGACGGTTCCTTCGAATTCCGCTACGAAATGGGCGGAGAGACAAAAGACGGTATGACAACCGCTACTACTGAAGAGCAAGAAGCACAAAGAGCATTAAACAAGCAAGTATGGCGTGATTTCTATGAATGGGTAATTACCTCTACTGATGAAGAATTTGTTTCTCAGCTCGGAGATTGGGTAATTAAGGATTCTGCTCTGTATTGGTATGTATTTACAGAAAGATACACTATGATTGACAATCGCGCAAAAAATTCTTTCTATCATTATGCAAAATGTAAAGACGGCAAATATCGTTTTGAATTATGGGACTATGATAATGACACGAGTTTGGGAATAAATAACAGTGGCGAGCTTACCATGACATATGGTAAAGAAGACACTGACTATAGAACTGAAGGCGACAAGTCTTCAGGATACGTATTCAACGCAGCAGACAACGTGTTCTGGTGCAGAATTCGTGATTTATTCCGCAACGACCTTGCAATAATGTATCAAACTCTTGAAGGAGAAGGCTGCTTTAGCGATACTTCTTTAATCAATGAATTTGACAATTGGCAAGCACAATTCCCAGAAGAACTTTGGAGACTTGATATTGAGCGCAAATACTATCGTACATATCAAGGCGGGGGCCTCAATGCCGGTGCAACTCCAGAGCCAACCAGACGTTTCTTAGAGTCTATGATGAATGGCCGTAAGAAATATCAGCGTAGACAATTTGAGCGAGATCAAGCTGCTTACATGGGAACAAAGTATCTGTCTACAACTGTTAAGGCAGACCAGATTATGTTTAGATGTAATACGCCATCTGGTGTAGTCGTTGCACCTAATTATACTCTAAATATTGTGCCTTATTCAGATATGTATCTGTCTGTGTTATTTGGCAACTCTCCAAGCGCACAGCAGATTCGTGCAAAGGCAGGACAGTCTTATGAAATTCAATGTCCATTTACCAAGATGGATGATACGGCAGTACTAATTTATTGTGCTTCTCGTATTCAGGCATTGAATGACCTTTCTGCTTGTTATATCCATGATAATGATTTTAGTAAGGCTTCAAAGCTGAAGACGCTTGTAATTGGCAATAAAACTTCTGGTTATTCTAATGCATTCTTAACCAATCTAAACCTTGGCAACAATGCGTTACTTGAAGAACTGGACATTCGTAATTGTCCTAATTTGACTGGATCTATCAACCTATCAAGCTGTGGCAACTTAGAGAAGCTTTATGCAGAAGGAACATCTGTAACTGGTGTGCTATTCGCGGCGAATGGCAAGATTGCACTTGCTCACTTACCAAGTACAATCAATAGCTTAAGCTTTAAGAATCTAAGTTACTTAACTGATTTGCAGGCGACATATGATAACCTTGAATCATTAACTATTGAGAACTCTGTAATTGATGCTTATCCAATTGTTGAGGATGCAATTGACACGTTGCAGACACTTCGTTTAACTGGTATTGACTGGACTGTGACAAGCACTGAATTGTTAAATGCTATTTTGAAGATGAATAACAATTTACTTGCTGGTAAGGTTCATATTGCTGGACAAGCAAGACAGAGAGAACTCGATGCTTATGCGGCGGCATGGCCTGATTTAGCTGTCACTTATAATGGTATTATTACTCAGTATAAAGTGACGTTTATGAATTCCGATGGTACTGCTATTAAAGACAAGAGTGGCAATGATTATGTTCAATATGTTGACCAAGGTGGCAAGATTACTGATCCTGTCGCAAGTGGTGAAATTGACACTCCGACAATCCCAAGTACCGCGCAGTATAATTATACCTTCTCAGGTTGGGATGGCATTGATGTAAATGTTACTGCTCCTGTAACTGTGACAGCAAAATATAGCGAGTCAGTAAGAACATATACTGTGCGTTGGTTCCAGCAAGCAGGCGTTGTTCTTGCGACCAAGACTGGCGTAGAGTATGGTGCTGTGGCAGAATATGAAGGCGATTATCCAACCATGAGCGACAATGAGGATTCTTATATTTATAATCTATTCACTGGCTGGGATAAGAGTACAGGCTATATTACTGGAGATACTGACGTTTATGCAAAGTGGGAGACGCAAAATGGTCTTCCATCGGCAGGAACTGACTTGAAAGATATGACTCCAGTGCAGATTTATGCTGTTGCAACGGCTGGTAGAGCTAATGATTATTTTGAACAAAAGGACTACTTCGATGTCCGCGTTGGGCAGGATTTCTCATTCTCGAATGTAACTGAGCATATGCTTGGGGATGAGCTTACATTTGATGGCACTTCCTCAAAAGTAGTAGATTCTGGCGTTAAGCTATTTGGCGCAGATTCTGGGTCATTTACAATGGCTATAGATTTTGAGTTTGGAGAGAATGTAGCCGATGCGACACTACTGTCTTGCTTTGAATATGATGGCTCTGAAGGATTTAGACTAAAGTATAATGGCACAAATCCAGAAATCCAGTGGGGTAATACTAGCAAAGTAGTAGGCAAAGGAGGCCAAAGAGATATCGTTGTGCTTCGTCACCGCAAGGGAGAAAGTAAACTTTATATCTACTCGTTTAACTCTGGAGCTTCTACAACTGGTGTTTATGCTGACGAAATGGCTTATACAGAGCTTGTGCGCAATCGTACAACTAATACTGAGGCGACAATTATGCTTGGTGGATTTAAGTTCCTGTCAAATGGAACAATTGATAGCGTAACGCTAGGTAAGGGAATAATTCACTGGGCAAAAGTATGGCTTGATGATATTGGAGACACTGCGGCTAGACAACTTGCTGCATGGCCGCATGAAACTTGGCGTTATGAATATTATGGTGATAAGAGATATAGATGTGCTCAGGACTCTAGTAAAATTACTGGAGCTTCATTCATTCCAGTGAATTTGCTATCTCTCACTCACAATATGAATTCTACGAATACCAACCTTGGTGGTTGGAATGACTCTAAGATGAGAGCGTTCTGTAATAGTAGAGTTTATGCGGCGTTCCCGACAGAGTGGAAGTCAATTATTAAGCAAGTTCAGATTCCTGCAACTGCTGGTAATATGGCATCTGATATTGTTTATTCAAAAGACTATGTATATCTACCATCGTATGTGGAAATGTTTAACACATCCGAAGCGCCATATAGTTCTGAGGGCAAGGCAATTGAATTCTTTAGCTCGTCTGCGGACAGAGTTAAGTCGATTGGTGATACGGCGAGTATCTATTATCTACGTTCGCCAGAAGTGTCGTACAATTCTTACTTTAGAGCGGTTGGCATTCAGGGTGATATGAGTAGTTATATGCCATCTAACAGATCTCATGGTATTTGCCCATGTATTTCTATTTAATGGAGGCGACGACATATGAGATATTATAAACTAATTAATAACAATGAATTTGTTGGTATCGGAACGTCGCTAGACATGCGTAGATTTCAAAGGAAGCATGGCATTTTTCTTGTATGCGACGAGTCTGAAGCTCAATACATGCAATGCAATGGTGCGATTTATCGTGCTACTTGGATGCTGCCAGCAGATTCCAATGCAAAAGAAGCCCCTGTGATTCAGATTACAGAGATTCCGCAGGAAGAATATGAGGCTTTATACAATGCTATCAAGGCCAATCAACAGATTGATATTGAACAAGACGAGCCTGAGCAAGACGAGACAAAAGATAATGAAGACAATGATATCACAATTGATTATGTAAAAGAAGCAAAAGTTAAAGAAATGAAAGCAGAATGTAACAAAATGATTACAAACGGTTTTGATGTTGAACTAAGTGACAATCAGTCGCATCATTTTTCTTTAACGGTACAAGACCAATTGAATTTAATTACTTCGTCTCAAATGGTTGCAGACGGGGCAGAAACAATTCCATATCATGCAGATGGGGAATTGTGCAAATATTATACTTCCGAAGATATGGAACAGATTATTGCCAAGGCAAATGCTTTCAAAACATACCATGTCGCGTATTTTAATTCATTAAAAACGTATATTGGTTCATTGCGTAGTATGGCGAAAGTTGCAGCAATTACTTATGGTAGTAGTATGCCAAGTAAATATCAGTCGGAAGTTTATATTGCTTTAAAGTCTGAATTAGGACTGTAATTAATAATAAGGGGTGCTTATCATATAGAGTGCCCCTTATTACAACAATGGAAAATAATGGAGGTGAAACGATGCCTTACATAAATACTGTGGACATTAACGGAACAACATACAATTTAGAAAATTTGACAGACGGGAATTATGTTGTTGATTTACCAGAGCTAAAACAGAATGGCGTATTTTTGCTTCAAGGAGATGTCGAGGATAAGCTGAATAGTTATCAGTCGAACAAACCACTTTCGGCGAATCAGGGCCGTATATTAAATGAGCAGGACAATCAGCTCGACACGAAGATTTCTAATTTAACAAGCTCTGTAAACGAAAAAGATACAGCATTAGAAAATGAAATTAAACAGTTGTCGGCGGATATGAAAGAAAAAGACGCAGAGCTTGATGGAAAAATTACAACGCTAACTAATAGTTCTGATCAGAAAGACACTGAACTAGACGGGAAAATTACAACACTAAGAAGCGACATGGAGTCTGGTGATACATCTACACTATCCAGCGCAAAGACGTATGCAGATGGCCAGTCTAGTACAGCTCTTTCTTCTGCAAAAGAATATGCTGATACTGCGGTTGCAAATAGCAAGACGGAGACTTCTGCTGAGTTTAACAAGAAGTTAGATAAGGCTGGTGGCAAAGTTTCTGGAGATTTAGAGGTTGCTGGTGCATTGACTGCGGATCAAAAGTTTTACGCAAAATATGGAGTCACAATTTGTCAGCGTGGAGATATCTCAAAAGAGATTACTGCTTTGTGCACAGGAGATAACGCTGGAAAATTTATTGGCAAGTCTGAAAGCGATCTAGCACGAATGGCGGTTGCTACTCCTGTGAATGATGACGATGCGGCCAATAAAAAGTATGTCGTTGATGCTATTGCTTCTGGTGGTTTTGGCGCACTAGATGGGGCTACATTTACTCCATCTGTTTCTTCCGAAGGCGTTTTGAGCTGGACAAACGACAAAGGGAAACCTAATCCTACAAGCGTAAATATTAAAGGGCCAAAAGGCGATGCGTTCACGTATGCTGATTTTACTTCCGAGCAGCTTGCTGCTCTAAAGGGAGCAAAAGGAGATAAAGGCGATCCCGGAGACCCACTATCTGTTTTAAATGCCTATCCGGTTGGCTCTATTTATATGAGTGTAAATAGCACAGATCCAAAAACGCTTTTCGGAGGCGGAACATGGGTTCAGATTCAGGGCAGATTCCTTTTGGCTGCAAGTACGACGTATAAAGCTGGAACAACCGGTGGCGAAGCGACGCACACGTTAACCACGGCCGAAATACCGAGCCACTACCACGACGAATACTTGGGTAACGATGGCGGATCGGACAGCGCGCCAAGC
>OGHH01000031.1_pt1 | contig 137060 bp, 117 predicted proteins | sample 1571471 | NCBI WGS metagenome assembly OGHH01 (sample SAMEA2581936, study PRJEB24529) | metagenome | biome: Human gut stool | place: China | collected 2011
AATTATACTCACTCGCCCTTTTTGGGATGAAGACGGAAAAGTATATATGGTACACGCATACGCAGGAAGTCGTGCCGGACTGAAAAGTGTAATCACTATCTGCGAACTGAATGCAGAAGCAACAAAAGCGATCACTCCTTCCCGTATAATTTTCGACGGTCACGAAGCACATCAGACTTGCGAAGGTTCTAAAATGTACAAGAGAAACGACTATTATTATATCTTCCATCCGGCCGGCGGTGTGCCGACAGGCTGGCAGGTCGTATTACGTTCTAAAAACATCTACGGTCCTTACGAATGGAAAACAGTACTTGCGCAAGGTAACTCTCCTGTCAACGGTCCTCACCAAGGTGCATGGGTAGATACTCCTACCGGAGAAGACTGGTTCCTCCACTTTCAAGATGTCGGTGCTTACGGACGCATTATGCATCTCCAACCGATGAAATGGGTGAACGACTGGCCTATTATCGGTATTGATAAAGACGGTGACGGCTGCGGAGAACCTGTTTTGACTTACAAGAAGCCAAATGTCGGTAAAACATATCCTATCTGCACTCCACAAGAAAGTGACGAATTTGATGGGTATACACTTTCTCCGCAGTGGCAATGGCATGCCAACATCAATGAAAAATGGGCCTATTATGCAGGCGACCGGGGCATTGTACGTCTTTACTCCTACCCGGTTGTCAAAGAATATAAGAACCTTTGGGATGCAGCCAACCTATTGTTGCAAAAAACTCCTTCCGACAACTTTACCGCCACAATGAAGCTGACCTTCAAACCGACGGAGAAATACAAAGGAGAACGTACCGGACTGGTAGTTATGGGACTTGACTACGCCGGACTTATCCTGGAAAATACGGACAAAGGCCTGGTATTGTCTCAAGTGTCTTGCCCCAAAGCAGACAAAGGTACTTCCGAAACCGTAAACGGTACAGTCGATTTAAAGGATAATACGATTTACCTGCGTGCCAAGTTCTCCTCTGACGGGAAAAAGATTTCCAAGAGCGAAGGCGGACACGACCTGTTGGTAATGTGCCACTTCAGTTACAGCCTCAACGGAAAGAAATTCCAGCCATTGGGCAAACCGTTCCAAGTAAAAGAAGGCAAGTGGATCGGTGTCAAAGTTGGCATGTTCTGTACCCGCCCGGCTATCGTTACCAACGACGGCGGCTGGACAGATGTAGACTGGTTCAGAATTACCAGATAACAGGCTTCATGGACATACTGCCTCACCATAGATAACATTGATTTCCGGTTTATCAGGCATCTATCTTAAAATCGGTATTAATCCGCGTTATCTATGGTGAGTTTTTATATAACCCCTGCAAATTGTTATATCTTTGTTCCCAAAATAAAAAAGAGAAAACAATGAAGAAACTTGTTATATTCGACTTAGACGGTACATTATTAAATACCATTGCCGATTTGGCGCAAAGCACCAACCATGCATTGAGCGTACTTGGTTACCCCACCCACGAGGAATCAGCCTATAACTTCATGGTGGGTAACGGAATCAACAAACTATTTGAGCGAGCCCTTCCCGAAGGAGAGAAGAGCGAGGAAAATGTGCTCCGTGTCCGTAAGGAATTCATTCCTTACTACGATGCACACAATGCCGACAAGAGCCGTCCCTATCCCGGCATACCCGAACTGCTGGAACAATTACAGTCGCTGGGACTGCAAATAGCGGTTGCATCCAATAAATACCAAGCAGCAACCCAAAAACTGATAGCTCACTATTTCCCGAAAATAAACTTTGTCGCCGTATTCGGCCAACGGGAAGGAGTAAACGTGAAACCCGACCCGACCATTGTAGACGATATTCTATCCATTGCCAAAACAGATAGAAAAGATGTGCTTTATGTAGGAGATTCCGGCGTGGATATGCAGACGGCAATCAATGCCGGGGTAACGTCTTGCGGAGTAACCTGGGGTTTCCGCCCACGGACAGAGTTAGAGGAGTTTCACCCCGATTATATCGCAGACAAAGCGGAAGAAATCTTAAAACGGATAAACTGACAAGCTATGATCAAAAAATGGTTCATGCTAATCCTTACCTTTTGCTGTATCAGCGGTAAGGTCACGGCACAAAATGATACCGTCCTGAAACTATGGTACGACAGCCCTGCCAGACAATGGGTAGAAGCTCTGCCATTAGGCAACGGAAGCTTGGGAGCAATGGTCTTCGGCGACCCCATACACGAACGGTTCCAGCTCAATGAAGAGACTGTTTGGGGCGGTTCACCTCACAACAACACCAATCCCAAGGCAAAAGAAGCGTTGCCCCGCATACGCCAACTGATATTCGAAGGGAAAAATAAAGAAGCGCAAGAGTTATGCGGCCCTGCCATCTGCTCACAATCTGCCAATGGAATGCCGTATCAAACGGTCGGCACACTGCATCTCGATTTTGAAGGAATCAGTAAATACGATGACTATTACCGGGATCTGGATATTGAAAAGGCAATAGCCACCACCCGTTTCACAGCCAATGGCGTTACTTACGTACGGGAAACATTCACCTCATTTCCCGACCGGTTATTAGTTATCAGACTAACAGCCTCGAAAAAAAGAAGCATTTCTTTCACTGCGCATTACACCACTCCTTATACCAAAAACACAGAGCGCTGCATCTCTTCCCGCAACGAATTGCAACTCAACGGAAAGGCCAACGACCACGAAGGCATTGAAGGAAAGGTTCGATTCACCGCACTTACCCGGATTGAGAATAACGGCGGTACGCTAAAAGCAACCTCCGACAGTACTTTGCAAGTCAAGAATGCCAATAGCGTTGTTCTGTACGTATCCATCGGCACAAACTTCATAAACTACAAAGACGTATCGGGAGATGCACTTAAAACCGCACGGCAATACATGAAGCAGGCCGGCAAGAACTACGCAAAAAGAAAAGAAGCCCACATTGCCGCCTATCAAAAATACTTTAACCGCGTTTCCCTCGACTTGGGCAGCAATTCCCAAATCAAGAAACCGACAGACCGGCGTGTAAAAGAATTCAGTTCTACTGCCGATCCGCAAATGGCTGCCCTATACTTCCAATTCGGACGTTATCTCTTAATATGTTCTTCACAGCCGGGTGGACAAGCCGCCAACCTGCAAGGCGTCTGGAACTATCAGTTGCGCGCTCCCTGGGACGGGAAGTACACCACCGACATTAACGTAGAAATGAATTATTGGCCGGCAGAAACCACTGCCTTGCCCGAAATGCACGAGCCGTTTCTGCAATTGGTAAAAGAAGTAGCCATACAAGGTCGCGAGAGTGCCGCCATGTACGGCTGCCGTGGCTGGACGTTGCATCACAACACCGATATATGGCGCAGTACAGGCGCCGTAGACGGTCCTAAATATGGTGTTTGGCCCACTTGTAACGCCTGGTTCTGCCAGCACTTATGGGATCGGTATCTGTTCTCCGGCGATAAGAACTATTTAGCAGAGGTTTATCCGATTATGCGCGGCGCCTGCGAATTTTATCTGGACTTCTTAGTACGCGAACCCCAAAACAACTGGCTGGTAGTAGCTCCTTCCTATTCACCGGAAAACAGTCCGTCTGTTAACGGCAAACGCGATTTTGTAATTGTTGCCGGTGCTACGATGGATAATCAAATGGTTTACGACCTCTTCCACAATACCATTCAAGCCGCCACCTTAATGAATGAGCATGAATCCTTCACAGACAGCCTGCAAACCGTGGTCAAGCATTTGGCACCCATGCAGGTAGGACGCTGGGGACAGTTGCAAGAATGGATGGAAGACTGGGACAATCCTCAGGATCACCACCGTCATGTTTCCCACCTATGGGGACTATATCCCGGCCGTCAAATCAGCGCCTATAATTCTCCTGTTCTTTTTGAAGCGGCCAAGAAATCGCTGATTGCCCGTGGAGACCACTCCACCGGCTGGTCTATGGGATGGAAAGTCTGCCTATGGGCACGGCTGCTCGACGGTAATCACGCCTATAAACTGATTACCGAACAACTCCACCCCACCACCGATGAACGCGGACAAAACGGGGGGACCTATCCTAATCTGTTCGATGCCCATCCGCCTTTCCAGATAGACGGCAATTTCGGCTGCACGGCCGGCATAGCCGAAATGCTTGTACAAAGCCATGACGGTGCCATTCATCTCCTGCCTGCATTGCCCGATGTGTGGGAGCATGGCACTATAAAAGGAATTCGCTGTCGCGGCGGTTTTCTGCTGGAAGAGATGAAATGGGAAAAAGGAAAAGTGCAAACGGTTACCATAACTTCCAACATCGGCGGAACCTTACGCATACGTACCACCTCCCCTTTATATCTGAATGGAGAAAAACTGACACCGGCGACAGAAGAGTCATGCAATAATCCGCTGCTGCTATCCCAACCGATACGGAAGCCGTTGGTTGCAGCCAGTGCACCGCTATCAGTACCTCAAAAGCAGCAATCGTATATTTATGACATCAAGACCAAAGCCGGAGAAAGATATACGTTTCTCCCTACCGATTAGTTTACCATAGTGTAAGGTTACATATACATTTAAAATTCCAAGTCTTTATTGATGCTATCTCATAAATAGGCTCAGATTCTTTTCAAAATAGTATGTCTGAATAGATAAGAATTAGTAGACAATAGAGAATATTAAATATAAAGATGGTATATGGAGTAATTATAATCAATCATTTCCATATACCATCTTATTCTTTAGGATAGTCACCAAATGCTCCTATTTAAGAAAGAAGAGATTTATTAGGGAAAGAGATGTTCCACTAAACTATTCAGATAAATCTCCAAATTCGTATAATTTGCATTTAAGTTATAATTTTTACTATCCGAGGCATCATTCGGATTCAACCCGTTAGCTATCTCCCATTCATCGGGCATACCATCCAAATCGGCATCAGTCAAAGCTGTTTTAGAATTATATTCAGGCCACCCACCAACATCCTCCGGTCTGTCTATCATGCCATTTGTACTCCCATGACTACCCTCATTGGTATATATCCCTTTACGGGTTTCCTCTACAATACGCTTATCATTTATGTCACGGCTGTATGATGCGCCGGCAAATTGAAGGACAGCTTCAAAAGCATCCCATGTAGACTGCAAAGAAGTACGTTCTGCAAAATCGAACGGCTGCTTTGCCAGCAAATCGCTTTTCGGAGCAAAATTATTCTTCACTATCAATCCAACTGTATTATCCTTATTAACCAACATCATCTCCTGACGTTGTTTCTCGTTCAGTTTTTCACAAGTAGGATCCATATAATTTCCGGAAAAGAAGAATACACCATGCGTTCCTTTTACATTTTGATGTTTCCCATCATCGGAATAAGCAGTAAACAAACGTTTGTAAGATGATTTAGTAGCCGTATGAGGTCCCGGTTTATAATAATTATTTATAAAGTTATAGCTTCCTCCTTCACCGGCATACGCTCCATCACTACCAAAATTATAGATTACATTATTGAACAAATCCACTTTTTCATCTTCAGGCTTGCCAGTATAACGACTTCCGCATAAACGCGGAGTACGGTTCATATGATGCGCCAGCAGGTTATGATGAAAAGACGCCGTTTGACCGCCCCATATACCACCATACCCATGAGCACCTTTTTCGTGAATGGAATTTGCAAGGCTTTCGCTGATAATACACCATTGCAACGTAAAATTACTGTTATCATAAAAAGTTGCACATTCATCGGTACTCCAACTCATGGAGCAATGGTCAATAATGATATTACGATGATGTTTAAAACCATTCATCGCATCATCGCCTTTTTGTTTTATCTCTGCCCCCATACGCGAACGGATAAAACGGATTATTACATTATCTGCCTGTACGCTCAACGTATAATTTTTCAAACAGATACCATCTCCCGGCGCTGTTTGTCCAGCAATGGTAACATCACCGTTATTAATTTTCAGAGGTGACTGCAATTCAATCAAGCCACTAACAGCAAAAACTATAGTACGAGGTCCCTTCTTTCTCAAGGCCCAACGTAAAGTACCCTCTGTTCCGTCATCTTTCAAAGAGTTTACGACCAATACCTCACCACCAGCTCCTCCGGTTGTGTATTTTCCTGCTCCGTCTGCACCCGGAAAAGCCGGAATCTTAGAACGGTCGGGAGTATCATATACCGGCAAACTCTGTCCAAATGCCTCAGAAACAAAAGATACCATAACCCCTGCCATGCAGACAGCCAATAACAAGTTCTTTTTCATAACAAATTCTTTTTAAACAAAACACATCTCAATCAGCCACAGCACCGCCTTTACTGCCAGCCTCCATAATACCGTGTACAAGACTGTTCATATACATCTCGATGTTAGTATATTTACCATTAACATCAACAGTCCGTTCATTCGCATCATTTTTCTTAAAATCAAGCCCATATTCCTTTTCCCAATAATCCGGAATTCCGTCACTGTCAGTATCTTCAGTGCATATTTCAGTATCTGTTGCCAGAACCGGGAATCCCTTTTCATCCAACTGTCCGGCATTAGTACCAATGTCAGACGGCTTATTGATATATCCCGGTTTATTATCCGACCATCCCTTCAATGATTCCCATTCTTTGGCACTGCCTGTACAAGTTGCCACACCTTTTCTGACATCACTTATAATAAGTTCATCAAGCTTATCTCTATAATTGCAAGCACCGGCATATTGTAAAACCATATCATAAGCATCAACGGCAGAATGGGTCGTCACATGTCCGGCTCCGGAAACAGGAGAATTTACCTTTATGCTTGTATGTTCTTTCCAAAGGGCTGAACTCTCCCCGCCTTCGCAATTTTTAGCATCCATTTGTCCGAATACACCATCTTGCCAGTTATCGGCAGTCACGTCACTATATCCTTCCACACAGTTTCCACTAACATAAAACCTGCCCCAGGTCTGAAGCCATTTTTTATAATCTGCTCCCGAATAATCTTTCGGATACACATCGGGTTTGGCAATGCGATACTGACGTTTTTCCTTACTGCCGGTAAAAAGTTTAGTTGCAGGTCCGGGTTTATAATAATTGTTTACAAGATTCACCTTTTGAGCTTCACCGCCATAACAGCCTTCTCCCGCATAATTATAGTACACATTATTGCGTATATCAACAAGTTCACCCTTATCAAGAGCCAATGTCGTGTAGCGAGGTCCAAGACGTGGTACCCGGCTTTCGCAATGAGCAATTATATTATGGTGATAAGAAGCATAGTGTCCTCCCCAATTGCCTCCGTATCCATGAGTATTAAATTTCTCTCCTGTTATTTTGGCAGGAGTTGCTCGCAATGACTGCGCAACCAAGCACCACTGTACCGTAGTATATTCCGAACCATATACAGACAATCCTTCATCCGTTCCCCAACTTACAGAACAATGATCGATAATAATATTCTTATTATCCGAACCTCCCAGACCATCATTATCCGTATTGATATTACCCGGACGGAAGCGAATAAATCTGATTATCACATTATCAGAGTTTATGGTAAAAGGATAATTTGCTATACAGATTCCTCCCGGCGAGGTCTGCCCTGCAATCGTAAGATTGTCATTTTTTGTTTTAAGTTCACGTTCCAGCATGATAGTACCGGAAATTGCAAAAACAACAGTTCGTGCACCGCTTTTCTCTACTGCATATCGTAAAGTTCCTTCCGGCTTGCTGGCAGGGTCATCCAAACGTGTCACAACATATACAGCACCTCCGCGGCCACCGGTCGCATTGCGACCATGACCTTCAGCATAAGGAAAAGCAAATAACTCGCCATAGTCCAATGTTTTCACTCCGGTATCAGGAGAGTCGTTTTCCTCACCATTGCTTTCATCGTCGCCGTTGCTACCTATATTTCCTTCCGAATCTACAATCGGATCATCTCCGGAACAGGAAATACCCCCGAATCCTAAAACAAATAGCAAATAGAACAACCAATATATACCTTTCATATCTTATCCGTTTTTTAATCCAAATATGTAATTATACAAATATCATTTAGCCGGATAAAGTTTCTCTACCAAGCTATTGATATATACTTCCAAATTTGTATATTCCTTACTCAGATTATATTTGACTCCATCTGCAGAACTTTTCGGATTCAACCCATTGGCTGCCTCCCAAGCATCCGGCATTCCGTCGCCGTCTGTATCCACAGGGGCATTCTCTTTCACATATACAGGCCATCCTCCCACATCCGTTGCCTTATCAATAAGTCCCAGCACACTGCCGTTACTTCCTGAGGCCGTATAATCTCCATTACGTACATTGTCTACTATACGCCTGTCCACCGCATCAGACTTCAACGAAGCACCGGCATACAGCAGTACGGCTTTATAAGCTTCTGAAGCAGACTGCGTAAATAATGCCGCATCATCGGTTATTGTAAATTCCGAGTTAGCCTGAATAGCAGACTTTCCACCGGAAGGTAAGAGTACACCGGATGTCTCATTCGGCTGCAAACCGACCCAATTATCATTGTTCACCTCCTCCAGCAAAGACTGATAAGCAGGATTTAATTGAGGGCATGTACCATCAAAATAGTTACCATTCAGATAAAACATTCCCCATGTTCCTTTTGCATTTTTATTTTTTCCATCATCTCCATTCGGCTGAAAAATGCGATTGACAATATTTGGTTTTTCATTGGTAGAAGGCCCCGGTTTATAATAATTATTCACAAAATTATAACTTCCTCCTTCACCGGCATAGCCGCCATTGGTAGGTCCCCAATTATAAAAGACATTGTTGCGTAAATCTACTTTTTCATTGCCGGGTTTACCGGTATACCTACTGCCACATAGACGAGGAGTACGACTACTATGATGTGCCAGAAGATTATGGTGGAACGTAGCAGGTGAGCCACCCCAAATACCTCCATACCCATGATTACCTTTGGTATGTACAGAACGGTTCAAACTCTCGCTGATAATACACCACTGCATAGTAAAATTGCTATTATCATAAAAGGAAGCACACTCATCCGTACACCAGCTCATGGAACAATGATCTATGATGATGTTCTTATGTTGCTTTCCCCAAAGTGCATCGCCACTATCCGCCTCACCTTCAGTTGTGAAATTATCAGATCCCATTCGAAAACGCATAAAACGAATAATGACATTATCAGCCTGTACAGAAACCGGATAACCTTTCAAACAAATACCGTCTCCGGGAGCTGTCTGACCGGCAATTGTCAGGTCACCATTTACTATTTTCAGCGGGCTGTTCAAATCTATCAGTCCACTCACTGCAAACACAATCGTACGCGCTCCGCTTTGGCTGATACCGTAACGCAAAGTCCCTTTTTCGTTGGTGTCTGCCAATGAAGTCACCACATACACCTTTCCACCTGCTCCGCCTGTAGTAAACCGACCGGCGCCATATGCACCCGGAAATGCAGCAATCGAAGAACGGTCCGGAGCAGGATACTCTTCCAATATATTATCCGTATCCGGATTATTATCTCCATCCCCATTATTATCAGTTTCTGGCGGAACGGAAGTTCCGCCAGAAACCGGATTATCATCCGAACATGCCACTACTGAAGCAGAAAGGATGAAACACAGCAAACCAAAATAAACGAGTTTCAATATTCTCATAAGTAAGTTTTTTAATACATAAAAGCCGGCAGCAGATTTACCGGCTTTTATAAAACAATTATTCAGCACTGATGCTTCCGTAATGTCCTACTCCCCTGACTGTGTATACCCCGTCAGCAGCAGTCGTAACAGATACCGAAGTTTCGGTAGTCTGTGCCAAATAGACGCCATTCACAAAAATAAGATAACCTGCAGCTCCGTCTATTGCATTCCAACTTAAAGTAGTACCATCCAAGGTAGCCATAGTAGTGCCTGGGGTCTGCATATACTGTTTCGGATTCCATCCCTCTCTGGCAATGATGTTCTCATAAGTATATCCGGCAGCTTCATCTGCAGAAAGAACTTTTGCAGTAAACTGACTGCTGCCGCTACCAACTGTCATATCTCCTGTTGAAATTACCTGATTATTTTTATCAACCGTATTATATTCGCCAAAAAGAGCAGGCGCTGCGCTACCCGCAGTCCAATGACCGTCTATAATATCCATCTTCAAAGCAGTGTTAATGAAAACCGCCTTCGCAGAAGTTGATTGCTGACGTCCGAAAGAAAAAGCGGTTATACCTGCCTCACCGTCTATCGTACAGTCTTTCATCACATACCCATAAGCATCGGTTTCGTTACTACGTGAAGCCGTAATAAAACTACCATTGCCCGTGTTATAAAAAGTACTGTTTTCTATCAGCACATCACCACTTCCCCAGATATAGTCCGTACTACCTTCAATCCATGAATTTTGTACATAAGCCCGGCAAATACCATACGTTCCGTTCACTTTCTGGAAACGCGTCCACCACGTATCCTGGAATGAAACCAATTTACAATTATTCATAGCCAATCTATCATAATGGCTACACAGAGCTTCAGCTTGTCCACCTTTTCCAAGACCACCGTCATAGCGGCTTTTCAATGCACCGTACAAGTTAATAATGGAAATGTTCTCCAGGTAAACATCAGTGGCTTTAATCAATACTACACAATTCTGATCTGTGGTATATCCTGCAAGGCGCGCAGGTGAATTAGGATTGTGAATAGAATAAGGCCATGTATCCGAATTAGTTTGCTCCTCTACACGATTCAACGCAAATTGAATTTTCACTCTGTCAGGATTTTCTCCAATCAAATGAATAAACGGTTTTGTTTTAGGTATATATACACATTCATTATAGGTTCCTGCTGCAATAAAAATCAGGTAAGGCGATGTCAAATTGGCAGGAGCGGCATTAATAGCAGCTTGTACAGTGGTATAATCACCTCTTCCGTTTGCATCAACAACAGCATCAAACACCGTTTCGCTATCTCCACCGGAAATACCGGAAGTGGCTGTAAACTTCAAAGTAATATCTTTGCTGTAAGGACGATGCTGCATATCCGTCAATGTACCTGCCTCGATAAATAAGGAACATTCGGAACCTTCACTGACAGAATAAGGATAGCGGACTTTCTCATAATTGATGACAATCTGATTGGAAGCAACCTTATCATTGAAATAAATTCCGGTTGTCAGCACTTCACCGGTTTCTTCATCCTTAGTCGGCGGAGTCTGGCGCATGGCTTTGCTAAAGACAAACTCCACATAACCATCAGTACCCGCCGTCAAATTGTTCTCCGTTTCCGAATCAATATTAGCAAGATCAACCTCCGTACCATTGATATTGCATGAAATAAGAACAGGAGCACTTGTATTTTCCTTGCCTTCATCGTTATCTTCACAGGCATAACCTGTGAAGATAAGTAACAAGAGGAGCAAGCATTTGCCTACTGTATAAATAGATTTTGTATTCATATTAGTTCATGTTATTAAATTTATTATTTATTCCAACGCGGATCACCGATTATCTTAACTTCATTCGGAATATCTGCACCGAAAGTCAAATCAAGCACATCGGTACTTGAAGATGCATTCGGGAACAGTTGGGATGAAGAATAGGACAAAGCTGTAGTAGATGTAGAACCAGGTTTTGAAACAGTAAGGTCTGATGTTCTATAAACTTTCGACCAATTTAAAGAAGCCGGAAGAGTTTTATCATCATAGAATATCTGGAAAGTATTACTACCTGCAAATAAAACATTTTCTACAGTAAGACTACCTTTCGCTCCTCTCACAAGAGCATCTTTATCAACTAAATTATAGAAAGTACAGTTTTTAATTACAGAAATGGAATTATCAGCCTTATCAACTCTTAGGAGCGATGCACTGGTTCCACCTGGATTAGCAAAAGTAGAGTTCATCATATTAATGATTACAGATTTCACAGCCCCATCCGTTTGAACAATACCATAGTAGTTACTTGTGCTTTTAGTACCCAAGTTTCTAATAATACAGTCATCAATATTCAATTTCAGACTACTTTCCCCATTTACCTTACGCACACGAACAATACCCCGATAATTTTCTATAGTACATGAAGTTATTTCAATATTTGCTATAGAAGAACCTTCTGTATTCGGAGCAATAACACAATCGTTACTAAGTGCACTGATATTCAGATTATAAAACTCTATTTTATCAATAGCCCCTAAAGTTTGCATATTCTTAACAGCTAATTTCGGTTGTGTAGCTCCCTCACCCCAAAAGACAATATTAGTAACCGCAGCAGGTATCTCAGATTTGTTACTCAAATCCGCATCTGCACTGATTGTCACTAAAATATTACCGGACAAGTTATCCCAATCGGCTATTAAAGCCTCAACACCATTATATTCCGTATACCCAACAGGTTTTCCCTTCTTTGTTGTAAATGTAGCACGTGCACATATAGCCCCATTATAGAAAGCATAAACTGTGTATTCTGTACTTGGTTCCAGATTCGGTATAATAACGGCATGTTCATTTACCTCGGAAGCACTTAGCGAAACTGCTCCGGTGGCATCATCCGGAGTAGGCGCCGAAGAGGGCTGACAGATATATTGGTCCACATCCACTGTATTATCCCAAGAGAATCTTGCCGTATTGGCTGTAATCTCATCTACGGTAGACTCTATTTCCAATCCCGGCACTACCACTTCCTGTGAACCGCGTAACGTTTCATTATTATAAATGCTGATAGTATAAGCTGTGAATATTTTCAGTCCTTCAATCCATGCCTCTCCTGCAGCAGCTTCCTCAGCCGTAATTGCCCGCTCTATAGGAGCAGCGCCGCCCACAATCTCGAAATGCGTTACCGTCAGACCAGCTTCCCATGACATACGTACCTTACCTGATGCAACTGGAAGATCCTCTTCGGCAGGCACATTCAATACATCCTCTTCCGTTACTGTTTTGAACGGTTCGTCTAAATAAGCCCAATAGGATTCCTTGCCATTTGCCACAGACTTAATACGCAGATAATATTCCGCACCTGCTTCCAGATTGTCAATTAAAAAAGGAGCTTTCAATATGCGGTTTTCTACCGTATTCCCATAAACAAGATTACCGTTCTCTTCCGATCCCATAGGAATTTCATCAGTCAGCTCATTCTTGCTTATTTCAAGAATATAATATTCTACGCCGGGCATGGCATCCCAAGTTACCGTAACCCGAGCTACTTTTTCATCTTTTGTCACATTTATACCATCCTCATTGGTTCCAAACGGACGGCTGTACGAGGCATCAATACCCCAATCGCTTTTCTCTGTACATGCCATTGCAAGTAAAGAGACAAGGAGCATAAATACTCCTTTAGCCAATATATTTCTGATATTTTTCATTTCCTTGAGTGTTTAAGATTAATCACTATATCCATAAGAATTATGCAACTTGCCATTCGATGTAGAAATCGTGGTAGAAGCGATAGGAAGCAAATAACGGTTTTTCACTACACGGTTCAATCCTGCCGAAATACTGGGCAGATTAACAAGCAGTTGCTCCTGCTTGGCATCTGTAGTCTCTCTGCCGAAGAAATTGGCGCTAAAGTAACCGGCTTCCACAGGTTCGTTGTAATTGAATGTGGTTACATCAATCGTGAAATTATCCTCCTTGAACTTATAATAAATTTTAGCCGGATATGAACCATTATTCACTGCATTACGATAGCTCTCCTTGAACTCGTCAATCTTGGCACTGAGCAGATTCCAACGGATAAGGTCGAATTTACGTACACCCTCACCTGCCAATTCCCAGGCATTTTCATCAACAATCGTTTCAAAGAAGCCCTGTTCATTAATGAGTTTCGTCAAATGAGCCTCTGCAGCAGCCTTGTCACCGTTGAAGGCACGTGTATGTATCTCGGAAAGAGCTTCGAAAGCTGTTTTTGAACAATACTCGCCACCTGTATTATAGCTGCCGTAAAGTTCATTCATAACCTCCGCATACATAAGCAAAACATGAGGATAGCGCATCTTTACAACATTGATGCCACTGCACACTTTCTGGTCGCTTGCTTTCACAGCATCCCACCAACCGTCTTTCCGATTTTTCATCTTACGATAGTCCCACTTGCCGCAATAAATGGCAAAAGGAGCATTGCCAAGCATATCTTCTTTATAAACGCCACTCTTCGTACGAATCTGCATCAGGGCACAAGTCAGGTCACGACGCTGGTCTGCAGCATCAAAAGACATATAATAAGGAGCTGTCAGTTTGAGCTTACCACTGGAATTACCTTTCGGACCATAGTTATGTTCCTCAGACACACCACCGGGAAAAGCACCGTTTACACGAAATCCTACAGTATACCCCAATTCACTGCTATTATTCAGCCCCATCGGGATTTCAAACAAATTTTCACGATAGGTATTATCCTGTTCACACAAGTTCACCCCATTCCAATAACCTGCAAGAGTGGGAGTCATCGAGTGTGTATTATCATTGATGATAGCGGCAAGATGTTCCTCTGCCAATTTATACATCTCATGACGTTTTTCATCATCGCAACGCTGAGTAGGATAAGCCGGATCTGAGTTTTCCGTAGCTGTTACATATCCTTCCTTCGCAGCTTCACGAATAAACCATCCGGCACGGGTCAATGCTATGTTTGCCAGCAAACCATGTGCATATCCTTTGGTGACACGCTCTGTGGTGTAAGTTGTACCACCGGCCCAAGGCAGATAAGGAATGGATTCTTCCAAATCGCCAATCAAAGCCTCCATAATAACATCACGGTCAGTCTTCCCTACATACACATTTTCCAGATTGCTATCCGAAGCACCGGTAGCAAACGGAATATCTCCGAAAAGGCGAATCAAGTCGAAATAAATCATTGCACGCAACACTTTAGCTTCGGCACGGAAGCGTAGCATCATATCGCAATCATCGCCTTTCGTCTTAATCAGCTCGCTGTTGTTTATGCCATCTATTACCAGATTGGCGTTCTCAATAATGCCATACATCACATCCCATACACGCGAAAGTTGCGTCCAACCCGGATTAGCATTGTAATTCATATTACCGCGTTCGCTGGAGGTATTGCTGGCATCGGTACCAAGTCCGTCCACCAATTCACAATCCGTATTCAGACCTGCTATAATAGGCATAAAGTTGGAGTAGGCTTGGTCCTGAGTCAGACTTCCGTAAATCTTATTCACGGTCAGTTCCGTATAGTATGTGTTATTAAAAGTAGTTTTATTATCCAGTTCGGAAGGAGAAGTCTGATCCAGAAAATCAGAACAGGAAGTCATAGCAACCAACCCTGCCGCTAAACATAAAGTTTTATATATATTTCTCATATCAGTCAATATCTGTTAGGTTTTAGAATGTAATGTTAATGCCGCCTACAAACGTACGGCTCTTGGGATAAGCGGCATAGTCCACACCCGGTGTCATGGCGTTGCGTTTGCTGCTCACATCCACTTCAGGATCGGCTCCGCTATAGCTGGTCCAACAGAACAAGTTATATCCGGTCAGATAAACCCTTACATTCTGCAAGAATGCTTTCTTAACAAGGTGCTTAGGCAGCGAATAACCGATAGTAAGATTGTTCAGGCGCAAGAAAGAAGCATCCTCCACCGCATAATCTATTAACTGCATCGTAGAAGCAGCAGCCGGATTATACATATTGGCATTGGAATTAATTTCATTCAGGCGCAATCCGGCAGCTTGCATGTCACCATAATGATTCAAGACTGCGGTTGAAGAGCTGGCAAGATTCAAGCCTGTTTCCGGATCGATCCATGTATATCGGTTACCAAGACGGAAATCATTATTCAAGTTATAACCGGTCCTAGAGCCGGAACGGAAAGACGATGCCAGTTTTGTACCGTTGATAATCACATTGCCGGTAGAATAGTTAAAGAAGATATTCACATCCAACTCACCGGTGCGGCTATTGCCGAAACGCCCATTCAGCCCAAAACCGCCTACCCAAGGAGCTACAGTGTTTCCAAGACGCTGTTTCAAAGGATTTCCATTCTCATCGGTCTGTATTTTCAATCCGCCAGGATAGTAAGAACCTCCTGTTATCGTAGGGCTGTTGTCTTTCATACCATCTTTCAGCACCCATTGTTTATCGCCCCATACCAATTCTCCGGTCGGATTGGTAACAGGATCATATACTGTATAATATCCATTGGTACGGAATCCCCATACTTCACCCAGACGTCCACCCTCTTCCACACGGAAATCTTCATATTTGGAAATAGTGCTTCCTGCCCAATTGCTACTCTGCCAAGGGCTGTCGGTGGTCAATTTGTCAATTCGGTTTCGGTTGTAGGCAACATTGGCAGTAAAGTTCAAGCTGAAGTTTTTCGTATCTACCAATACTGCATCCATCGACATTTCAATACCTTTATTCGAAGTCTGTCCAAAATTCTGATACTGATAAGAATAACCGGAGTTACCGGGTATCTCCGCCTTCATCAGCAAATCTCTGGTCGTATTCCAATATACATCTACCGAACCCGAAATACGATTGTTCCAAAAACCATAGTCAATACCCAAGTTACGGGTAACGGTAGTCTCCCATTTCAACTTTGGATTATAAAGATAGGTCCCATGTTCCAACATAGGCGTACTGGTTCCATTGAAGAAAGGATTACGGGAATCATTGCCACTCAACGAGTAAGTAGTATAAAGAAGCCCTGAATTAATCCGGTTGTTACCAGCCGTACCAAAACTCAAACGCAATTTCAATGCAGACAACCAATCCTTTGTATTAGCCATAAACGCCTCATCGGAAATACGCCATGCCAATGCGGCAGAGGGGAAAACGCCCCAACGGTTTCCATCTCCAAACTTACTGGAACCATCGGCACGTACCGTTACCGTAAGCAAATACTTGTCCATCATCGTGTAATTGACACGCCCGAAGAATGAAAGCATGTTCTCTTCGGCAGAGATAGTAGACTGGTTCGGCAATGCCGTGCCGGCCCCCATATTGGCTTTCATATCCTCAAATCCCATTGTTGTAGGGAAATTTACAGACACATTCTCTATGGATTCCTCCATGCTGCTGCTCACTTCATGTCCCACGAGCACATTCAAACGGTCACGACCATCAAACATTTTCTTATTTTCGTAAGTAAGAGTATTGGCATTGCGCCAGTTCTTTGTCGTCTCACGCAGCAAATATGCCTGAGGACGTCCGTTATAACCATATTTAGAGTTACTTACAGCGTCAGTACCCCAATATTGTTCTGTATCTTCATATCTCCAACCATAACCAAATTCCGAGCGGAAAGTCCAGTTCTTAAACGGCTTCCAATTCAAACCGAAATTATAATTCTGACGGAAAGAATTGCGTCCTTTATTCGTTGCCAGCAAACGTTCCAAAGGCGTTTTCTGTAAAGCAGCATTGCTCTCCTCATCATCATCCGAACTATGAGACAAAGCATTGACCGGACGGAAAACCACCGCATTGGCTACAGTAGAATTAGCAGCATTGGACTCATTCGTATCAGCACCACCACTCAAACCCTCGATAGTAGAATAACTCAAACGCGCATTGAAGTCTAAAGTCAGCCATTTGTTCAGTTCCGACTTAAGCTTTGCATTGATATTATCTTTCTTAAAACCTGAGCCAAGCATAATGCTTTTTTCTTCATTATGAGCATAACTTACACTGTAGGTCAATTGTTTGCTACCCCCGGCCACATTCACATTATATTGCTGCTGATTACCTGTTCGTCCGAATATCTCATCCTGATAGTCAATACCATCGATTGATTTCCAGATATCCATATCATTATAATTTCCGTAATCCAACGAACCGATTTCACGTTGATAAGCCACAAAATCATAAGGACTCATCACTTCAGTCATTTTAGTCACTTTCTTAAAACCGAACGAAGCGCCAAAATCCACTTGAACCTTTCCTTCTTTACCACTCTTGGTAGTAACGATAATTACACCATTAGCACCACGTGCACCGTAAATAGCTGTAGAAGAAGCATCTTTCAAGACATCAATACTCTGAATTTCAGACGGAGCAATGTCACTGATACTGGATACAGGAAAACCGTCTACTATATAAAGAGGTGAATTGTCTTGCGACAAAGAACCACCACCACGTATACGTATCTTAATATCCGCATCGGGAGAACCCTCCGTAGTAGTGATATTCACCCCCGCCATTTTACCGGTCAATGCTTCGGAAGCGCTAGATACCGGAATAGATGCAATATCCTGCGAACTGACGGAAGCTACGGAACCGGTCAGGTCTCGCTTATTCACCGTACCGTAACCAATGACAACAACTTCATCCAATAACTCGGAATCCTCTTCCAAAACCACATTCAGCAGTTTCTCTCCTTCATACTTCAGCTCTTTATTCTTAAAGCCGATATAGGTAAAAGAGAGGATATCGGACTTTTTCACGCCCGAAAGCGTAAAATCTCCGTCCACTCCAGTTATGGTACCGTTGGTGGTACCTTTTACCAAAACGTTGACACCAATCATCGGTTCACCGCTCTTGTCTTTCACGATGCCCTGCACCTGTCTTTCCTGTGCAAAGGAAATCAGGCAAAGCATGCTCATCATGAGCATCAAAGCAACTTTCTTTAGTCTTTGTTGATTATACATAAAAAGATGTGTTAAAAAAATAATGTTCTCCACGATATTTGTTCACGGGGCAAAATTCATTTTTTAAGTCACATCTCTTGTGTAGATTTTGACATAAAACTGCTAAAAATTGTTTTACCTGCTAAAAAACATCATAAGGATATATGCTTATATCCATCTGTCATTTATCTCTTTACCCTTCACATCTCCCTATCCATCAACATTTGCGGGTGAAGCCTCTTTCCAAGCCTTCACCCGCAAATCCATAATAAAAGTCTAAAAATCATTTCCTGACAATCCTATCCCTGCTTATCCCGTAATATCCCTCCACAGGCACATATATCGGCTGCATAGGCAGCCCTATATTCCGTATTTTTCCTTCCAACTTCAATCTGCGGATATGTTCCATAGCCTTCGACCTCATAAATCCGCAAATCTGTTGGAAGTCTGCACGGGTCATCAGCTGATGGTCGGCAAAATAAGCACGGAGACGCATGTCTATTTCCACGTCCGATAACTTACTGGAGTGTCCGTCATGCTTGATATTTTTAAGCTTTACAGCTCCTACTTCGTTCTTCAATGCCTGGTCGGCACGAAACTTGATACCTTTTAAGCGAACTTTGGTATTTTTGCGTTTCGTCTCTGCCGTCACCTCTTCTATACATTTCAGCGTAGGATGAAAATAACCTATCCCGTCCAGATGCACTTGGCGTCCGTCGCCCAGTTCCTGCCCCAACACATGCGACAGTGCATCGAGCACAGCCGTTACATCCGTTTCCGTCAGCGAACAACGCTCCTGGATTTTACGCCTCACGTAGTCTGTCCCTACCTTTCCATTGTACGTAATGCGTGCATGGAGTTTTTTCTCATCCGGCCGGTTCGGTGGAACCGGATTCTCATACCATTCAAAATGAATTGCCATTGTGCAGTATTTATTTATATTGTGTAAATATAGTGTTTTCCTACGAGATAATCTATTTTTCCTTTAAGATAAACCGGTTACCGACAACAGTCAACAAAGCAGCCGACTGTTGTAAACAGAACAGCCAACAGTAATGAACAGAACGGTTGACTATAGTCAACACCCTATTTTGCAACGAGAGAAAAAGAATTATCTCACATTGAAAATACAATAACACAAGGTCTTTCCACATACTGTACCACCAATAAAAATAGTATAAGAAAGGCTTGCAAAAGGCTTCCTGCCGATAGTAACTTAGTGGCATGAACCCATTAATAAAAACAATGCATACCATGAAAAAAAGCATTATGAAATTTATCCTCTTTCTACTAAGAAACCGGAAGCATGACAAACCTGCCCGCGTGCAAAAATGTAACCTGACAGAACAGGTAAACCGCTTTTTGCAAAACAGTTACCTCTTCCGTTACAACCTGCTGACAGACGAAACCGAATACCGCCCCGCCAATGCCGCAGACAAAACGTTTGTCACCATTGGCAAACGGGAACTGAATACCCTATGCCTCGAAGCCCATGCCCGGGGAATTCTATGTTGGGACAAAGATATCAGCCGTTTTCTTTTCTCCAAACATGTACCTGAATATCATCCCTTCCTGCTTTATTTTGAACAGCTTCCCGTTTGGGATGGCATCGACCGGATAACCCGACTGGCCCAACGCATCTCGTCCGAATCATATTGGATAAACGGTTTCCATACATGGATGCTCGGTCTCACTGCCCAATGGACAGGACAGACCGGAAAGCATGCCAACAGCGTAGCTCCCCTACTCGTCAGCATCCGACAGGGCTGTCTGAAATCCACATTCTGCAAAAGTCTGATGCCCGACAGCCTGTCCCGCTACTATTCGGATGAAGTGGAGCTTACCTCACGGAGCAATGCCACCCGCAAAATGTCGGAAATGGGACTGCTGAACCTCGATGAATTCGATAAATATTCTCCAGGAAAAATACCGCTGCTCAAAAACCTGATGCAAATGGCGGATTTAAACCTTTGCAAGGCATACCAAAAGAATTTCCGTAACCTGCCCCGTATCGCTTCTTTCATCGGCACGAGCAACCGTTTCGACTTATTGTCCGACAACACCGGCAGCCGCCGTTTTCTCTGTGTAGAGGTAAAGGATAAAATTGATTGTACCTGCATTGAGCACAAGCAAATCTATGCACAACTGAAACAGGAACTTTCGGACGGAGCACGCTATTGGTTTTCGGCCGAAGAAGAGGAAGAGCTCCAAGAGCACAACCTCATCTTCCAGCACCGCAATCCGGCAGAAGAAGTACTACGCAGTTGTTTCCGTCCTGCAACATCCGAGGACCCAAAAGAAAAAATAAGAAATCTCTCCGCTGCCGACATCTTCAAAGAACTGAAAAAGCAAAACCCTGCCGCCATGAGGGGAAGCAACCCGAACAGTTTTTCGCAGCAGCTCGTGCCTGCCGGTTTTCTGCGAAAGCACGGACGCTATGGAAATTTCTATCCGGTAGTGTCTCTGACATAAAAAAATGAGGTGCTTGTCCGTTATGGTCCTCCCAACAAAGGGTTCACCCGCAAAGCCTGATGAATAGGGAGATGTGAAGGGAGAAAGGAGAATATGTCACACGGACAGTCAGAGGATAACAGTTAATTTTTCCACAAAGAATATCAAAAAATACTATAATATTTACGATGTATCATGTATTTTTGTGCTCGATAACGGGTGAGAATACCTCATTACGATTATCAGCCTTACTATATTTAATAACTATAAAAAACAAACTTATGAATCTAAAAAGACTTGCAAAAAGAGCATTGGCTACTCTGTCGTTGAGTATGCTATGCTTAATCGCCTTTGCACAAGGTCACCAAATCTCAGGTACCGTAATCGACGGTACAGGTGAACCTATTATCGGTGCAAACGTATTGGAAGTAGGTACGACCAACGGTGTAATTACCGATATTGACGGTAATTTCAAACTCAGCGTACAGCCCAATGCAAAAATCCAGGTATCATTTATCGGTTATATCACGCAAACCGTTACAGTGGGCAGCCAAAAGAACATTAAGGTAACACTGAAAGAAGATGCGCAGGCATTGGATGAAGTGGTGGTGGTAGGTTACGGAACAATGAAGAAAACCGATGTGACAGGTTCCTTGGCTTCGGTTTCTGCCGATAAATTGGCCGCCCGTGGTGCACTCCGCGTAGAAGATGCTCTGCAGGGATCTGTTCCGGGAGTCAACATCACGGCAACCAACAGTCGCGCCAATGGTAAATTCAGCATGCAAATCCGCGGTCAATCTTCCATTAACAATTCAAACGGTCCTCTTTACGTAGTGGATGGTATGGTAGTCTCTTCTATCGACTTTCTGAACTCCGAAGATATCGAACGTATCGATGTGCTGAAAGATGCTTCTTCCACAGCCATCTACGGTTCGCGTGCATCCGAAGGAGTGATTTTGATTACCACTAAAGGAGCCGGAGCCGGACAAAGCAAAGCCCAACCGGTAGAAATTACATACGATGGTTACTACGGTATCCGAAAAGTAGCCCGCATGCCCAAATTCATGGAGTCTACGGAATGGATGAACTACCGCTTTGCCAAATATACAACTTCAAGCGGTCCGGATGAAACGGGACATATCAAATATATAATCAAAGATGCAGACTTGCAGTCTGTATTCCAGAATGGCACTGAGTGGAAAGAGTCGCCTTTGTATGCACGGTGGATGAATAATGAAAGTTATGATTGGGCAGACCAGGTGTTGCAGACCGGTTCACAACAAAACCACTTCATCAGTGCAAGCGGTGCAAGCGAGAAAACATCCTACCGCTTGGGCGCTGGTTATCAAGGCGAAGAAAATGTTTTCAAGAAAAACAGCTATGACCGCTTCAACATCAAAGCTGCTTTCGACAGCAAATTATCTAAAGTAGTGGAAGCAGGTATGTCGGTCAATATGGTATACGATGTGCAGGATGACTGGATTACCGATTCTTCCAATGCGTATTCTCCTTACAACAATGCTTTCTGGTTTGCTCCGGTCATTTCTCCGTGGGATGAAGACGGAAACCTGTTGGCCAGACCAGCAAAAGTGGGCAATATGTCTTTAACATCTACTCCATCTCCATTGGTTGATTTGGATATCGATGCTTACGAAAACCAGACCCGCAAATTCCATGTATTCGGTAATGCTTATCTCCGCTTCAATCTTATGAAAGGACTGAAATTCACAACGACTTTCTCTCCCAACTTCTACCATGGACGTCAAGGTATCTTCATGGGTACCGGCGTTTCGGACAAATATCCTGACGGAACGGCATATTACCAGAATAAAAAGCAAAACTATGCATCGGTTGTCAACACAGACCGGATGGACTGGACATGGGATAACCAGATTGATTTCACCAAGACCTGGGGCAATCACCGCTTGGGAGCTATGGGATTGTTCTCCATGTATAGAACTGACAAAGAGACTTATACCCAATCCGTTACCGATATATCAGACGACAGATTGTCTTATCATGCCATGGAAAAAGGTGCCAAAAACCAGGCTACCAAGTCCTCGTATACCGAATCGTCCATGGTTTCCGTAGCTGCCCGCCTGAACTACGCCTACAAAGAACGTTACATGGCCACAGTTACCGTACGTGCCGATGCCTCTTCACGCTTCGCAAAAGGCAACCGCTGGGGATGGTTCCCCTCTGCCGCCCTGGCATGGAGAATGTCTGAAGAAGATTTCCTGAAAGATGTGGAATGGTTGGATAATCTGAAACTTCGCCTGTCCTATGGTATTACCGGTAACAATAATGTAGGAGATTATGCTACAAGCTATTACACATCGGGACCGTCTTATGCTGTAATCGGCGGTAATGAATTCCAAGGTTATTACGGTAACGGAATCATTGACCAAGCCCTGATGTGGGAGAAAATCAAGGAATTCAACTTCGGTGTGGACTTTGCAGTATTGCAGAACCGGATCAATATAACGGCAGATGCTTATCGCCGCCTTGCCGACGGACAAATCATGAAATCAACAGTGCCTTTGGAAACTGGAGAAAGCAGTCTGACAACCAACATTGGCTCTGTTCAGAACGCCGGTATTGAGTTGGGCGTCAACTTCGGAGTTATACGCAACCAGAACTTTACATGGGATGTCAATGTAGCATTCGCACGCAACTGGAGTAAAATCAAAGAACTGCCGAGCGGAGACGATGTCAGCAACAACTGGTTCATAGGCGAACGCCTGAATGTACTGCGCGACTACACCTATGCAGGTGTAATTACGGCGGACGGAGTCACGATGCACACTATCAATGGAGACAAACACTATACATTACAGGAAGTGTACGACAAATATGGTCCCAAGAGTCCCAATAAACTGAAATGGTACGAAGGCCAGATGGCTGTAAACGACTGGAACGATGATGGAAAAATCAATGACGAGGACAAGCAGATTTATGGATGCACCGACCCTAAATGGACCGGTAGCCTGAGCTCCACAATGACCTATAAAGGCTTCGACTTCTCGTTTATGCTTTACACCAAACAAGGACAATGGTCACGCAGTTATTTCCACGAACAATACATGGATATCAGCGACCGTGGCCGTCAAAAGATGAGTTTCGATTACTATATCCCAGCAGGAACTCCGGTTTTGGACAAGGCAACAGGAGACATCACTTACTTGGAAACACCGCATATGGGTGCTTACCCCTATCCTAACAATTATGAAAAAACCGGTGGCGGTTACTTCAGTAAAAGCAGCTCGGGAGTAAGATACCAAAAAACGTCTTTTGTAAAGGTTAAAAACATCACTTTAGGTTATACTTTCCCGAAGAAGTGGATGAGCAAAATAGCCGTTAAACATTTACGCCTTTACGTAAACGTACTTAATCCGTTCTGCTTCACCGGCTACGATGGTTTCGATCCGGAATGGGCAAGCGCAAACCTGACTGACGGCGGACCGGCTTCCGTAACCTACCAGATTGGTGCAAATATCAAATTCTAACCAGTAAAACATATAAGTAATATGAAACTATATAAAAAACTATTATACACAATGTGCATGGCTGGCTCTATCACATTGACCGGCTGTGACGATTTCCTCACACCTGACAATAAAAGCGCGGTAAATGATGTGGAATATTTTACCACTTCTGCCGGTTTACAAGCTCTGACATACGATGCATACGCCCAACTGAAAAATATCTTTAACAGCAGTGATGTAACCGCTTATTTCAACTCCGGAACAGACTTGTATCAGGATGGACGCAATGATATCAGTGCAGCTCTTCACCGTTGGTCTAATTTTACTCCTGAAAATGGGACTGTAAAAAACTTCTACACAGATTGCTACGATGGAATACGTTCATGTCTTGCCATTCAGTACTATGCTGCACAATCAACGGTGAGTGAAGATATAAAACAAAAAAACATTGATGAAGGCCGTTTCATCGAGTGTTTGTATTATTACTTGCTGGTCAATAATTTTGGCGGCGTTCCTTTAGTAACCGAATATGCCAAACAGGCCGGTGAAATCAAAGAACAGCCCCGTGCTACGGCAGAAGCAGTATATACGCATATCATCACAGAACTGACCAACATTATCGACAATAACAAATTGGTTGCTTCTTCTGCAACAAAAGGAGGAGGGGAAGCCAGCATAGAAGCCGTTAAGGCATTGCTGGCAAAAACTTACTTGTCTGCTGCATGGGACTTAAAGAAAGATGATTACTTTACCAAAGCGGCAGCCTATGCCGACGAAGTTATTGCCGGACGCAAACTGACAACCGAATTCGCCAAATTATGGGCTGCCGACCGTTCCGGAGATGACAATGAAGAGTTTATCTTCGATGTGGAATACGATGCAGAAAACCAGCATGACAAAAATGACGGTAATCGTTGGCAGAGTTTCTTTTCCAACTATTACGGGGGTAGCGAAGAAGGCATGAAAAATGGTAGTTCATCTTTCATACCTTACATGCATGCATTGAGAAATTTTGAAAAAGGAGACAAACGCTACGATGCAACTTTCATGAAGACCCTACTGGTCAAGAAAGAATGGGATATCAAGAACGGATTTAAAGATGAAAAAGGCAAGCCTATCGGCGACTATTTCTCTTTCTACAAAAATGGCGGTAAAGCTGACGGCAAAATGGTAGGAGTGTATTATCCGGCTTATTGGGAAAGTGACGCTGCTTCCGTTGCTGAGTGGCGTGCCAAAGACCCGGAAAACCGGAAAAACACATTTATCATTCCACAAAATGATAAAACAGCCAAAATGGAGCCAATGTCCACTTACGTAAAAGACCTGGCAGAATATCCGGACGGGGTTATTGCCAAATATGATTTTGACGATGCCTCCACGCAAAAACTCAGTTGGTCTGTACAGCCTTGCCGGAAATTTGACGACAGCCAAACCGCTGACTATAATGCCGGAAAGAGTTTCCGCGACCTCCACGTAATCACACTGCCGGAAATGTTTTTCGTAGCAGCCGAAGCTTACTACAAATTGAATGATCCCAAAGCTTTGGAGCGTTTGAATGTTGTACGTGAACGCGCCGGTTTAACAGCTGAAAATAATATTGATTTGGACATCATATTGAAAGAGTCGGCCTGCGAAATGTTTGGAAACGGTTATCGTCGTATGGACCTTCGTCGTACCGGTAAATTGGTTGAATACAACGACAAATACAATCCGCATATGATAGGTACAGCCGCTGCTACCATAGGAGAAAAATTATTATGGCCTATCCCACAAGCAGCTATCGATGCCAACGGCCAGTTGAGTATGGAAGACCAAAATCCTGGATATTGATTATTGCTTCCGTTTTCTGAATAATATTCACTAAAAGAAAGATGAATTCCGAAGTATCAGAATTTCGGAATTCATCTTTCTCTTTTTACAACTTACTCATCTTCCTCTCCCCACAAATCCTTATCCGAAGGAGCCTTTTTTATATTCCAGACTATTATCAAGCCAATAACCAGCAAGCATATCAAATATATAATCATAGACTTTGTTTAGTTTTCAAATAATTCAAATACAACAAGACTCCAATAGTTTATGTTCATTCTGAACACGAATAATGGTTTATTTCAGCACTTTATCCCGATACTCCGTGGGTGTCATTCCCTTTTTCTGCTTGAAACACTTACTGAAATAACGAGGGTCATTGATACCCACCATATAGGATATTTGCGTCATGGAATACTCACCGGTGGCTATCAACTGAGCTGCACGGTTGATACGCATTTCCTTAATGAACTCGATAGGCGCCAGTCCGGTCAAGGTTTTCAACTTCTTGAAGAATACGGAACGGCTCACGGCAAGTTCCTGCACAAAATCATCTACTACCAAGTCACCGTTATCCATGTTCTTCTCCATCAGTTCTATAAGTTTATCCATAAACTTACGGTCGTTGGGAGACATTGCCGCAGATTTATCCGTTTGAGGATTATCCTGGACATTACCGATACTCTGTTCATCGGCAACAGCTGCAACCGCTCCTGCCTGCATCAAGTTCTGGCGGTACAAAGTTTGCAGTTTCTGCCGCTGGGCAAGCAAGTTCTTTACACGTGCTTTTAAATAGGTGGCGCTGAAAGGTTTGGTTATATAATCATCAGCACCGTACTCCAATCCTTCCAACTTACTTTCGATGGACGACTTCGCCGTAAGCAACACAATGGGAATATGGCTGGTAGTCATATCAGCACGCAATTCACGGGTCATGGCGATACCGTCTTTTTCCGGCATCATCACGTCGCTGATAATAATATCCGGCAGAAACTTCAACGCCTTATTCAGCCCCTCCATACCATTGGCAGCCTCTACAATGCGATACTCGGAAGCGAAGATGCTGCGCAGGAAAATACGCAGTTCGGAGTTATCTTCTACCAGCAGCATCAAATCTTTGGATGCATCTCCACCGCCTTTTTCCTGAGAACCCGTTTCCGGTTGTGAGGGCTGCGCGTCTTCCGTATCCGCCGTTTGCCGGTGATAAGCCTCCAGACCAACTGTTATATCGTCCTGCATAAATTCCACCGATTCGTCATACTGCTCCTTGCCTTTCATAAAGTCAATCTTGAAGCAACTGCCTTCTCCCAACTTACTATCTACCGTAATCAAAGCTTTGTGCATCTCCACCAGTTCTTTTACCAATGACAAACCGATGCCGGTGCTTGGATTGAACAAATTACGGTCTACCAGATTCTCAAAACGGACAAAAATAGATTTCTTCTTGTTCTCGGCAATACCGATACCCTGGTCCTGCACGCCAATAGAAACGGTTTCCTCGTCCTCATGGATAAAAACCTTTATCATTTTTCCATTCGGAGTATATTTGAAAGCATTGGAGAGCAAGTTGAAAATAATCTTTTCATATTTATCGACATCCACCCACAGATAAAGTTCGGGCTTTTCCGTTTCGAACAAAAAGTCAATGTGATGCTCCTCGGCCACTGAATCGAAATTCTCCATTATCTTGCGGGTAAAGGCCACTACATTGACACGCTGCACCTGCATCTTCATTTTTTTGTTCTGAATCTTACGGAAGTCGAGTATCTGATTGATGAGACGCAACATACGATTTGTGTTGCGCTCCACAACCTGTAACTGTTCACGGGCATCCGCCGGCAGTTGCGTATGCTCCAGCACGTATTCCACCGGACCTGAAATCAGGGTTAAAGGAGTACGCAGTTCATGGGAAATATCTGTAAAGAAACGTAATTTCATATCTGTCATATGCTGTTCCACAACAACTTCGTGCTTCAGACGATAAATCGTAAACAAGATATAAACAGCCGTTATTATAATCAACAGAACAAACAGGACATACAGGAAATAGGCAAAAGGAGTTTCCCAAAAGGAAGGAAGCACTTCAATATCAAGCAAGCGCATGTTATCCGTCCATACTCCATCGGCATTGGTGGCACGTACCTTAAACACATAATGCCCTTTGGGCAGGTTGGTATAGGTGGCGGTACGCTGCTTGCCGACATAGTTCCAAGATTTCTCAAATCCCTCCAGAATATAGGCATACTGTATTCCGGCAGGTTCCGTATAGTCAAGTGCGGCAAAACGAATCGTGAAAATATTTTCCTCGTGCGAGAGTTGCAATTCACGGGTATCATCCAAACTCTCTTTCAATATATTTTTTTCATCCGGCACAACGTCTTCATTGGCTATAAGCAATTTGGAAAACACTAACGGCGGTACATATGTGCTCTTCCTGATAGAATCGGGATTGAACAGCAAGACGCCGTTGCTCGTACCAAACAGCAAGTCTCCCCACGAAGTATAGGCCGATGCCGCTTCGCTGAAGCGGACATGAGGCGAGACATGACCGTCTGCATAGTTTTCAAAACGTTCTTCTTCTGGAATAAATTTGCTGATGCCATTCTCCGTACTCATCCAAAGATTACCCCTGTTATCCTCACGTATGGAGAGCAATATATCCGAAGGCAATCCCTCGGCCACGCCATACGACTTGAATATTGCGTTGCCGGCAGCATCTATAGTCTGCAACTTATTCAGCCCGCCGCCGAAAGTAACCAGATAAAGTTCGTTCTTCCGGGTAGACAGAATATAGTGCACATCGTTATTACTCAAGCTGTTTACATCGTTCTGCACACGTACATAGTGATGAAACACTGCATCTTCGGGCTTCTTAAAATCACTGTTTACCATTAATGCGCCGACTGTAGTGGCAATCCATATATTTCCGCGATGGTCACCTGTAACGAAGCGTACTTTATGGCAATTATCTATAGGGAAACCTTTCAGGTTGTTACGGTGGTTAACAAATATCTCCCGTCCGCCACGGTTATGGGTGAGGTAGTTGATTCCTCCTCCAAAAGTGGCAACCCAGATACGGCCTTTCACGTCCTCATAAACACAATATACATTGTTGTCACTCAGGCTGTAGATATCATCCCTACTATGGCAATAGCGGGTCAGTTTATAATGTCCTCCACCCTGAGGCCGGGCTTTTACCAATCCCTCACCCTTGGTGGCAATCCAAATGTTGTGCTTACTGTCTTGAAATATGCAATAAGTATTTCCCTTTAACGGTATCCCCGCATGTGATATCGTACCTGTCTCCGTGAAGTATCCCAGTTCCGTGCGATTCTTATCGTAAATCCTTATTTTGCCGTCTTTCAGTCCCACCCAAAGATTATGCTCCGTGTCTTCGCAAAGAGCACGCACCTCATTGCTCAATGATTCATACCGATGAGGTTCCGGCGTCATCATACTGAAAAAGGAAGAGCGGAAAGTGATTTTCTCCAGTCCCTTGGAATGGGTGCACATCCACAGATTGCCTTGCCTGTCGGAAAAAGCAGAATGGATTTTATTGGAAAAACGCCAGTCGGTATCCGAAAAGCCGTTATAGAAAGGACGCAGGCAATTAGCAGCCTTATCGAAACGCGAAAAACCTCCGCCATAGGGATGCACCCAAACAGAACCGAAAATATCTTCGTGCACATGAAAAGCCGGACGGGAACGGTCGGTAGATGTAGGCTCTACCGGGATTACTTCCGTTTTCAGCACTTTTGTCCTTGCATTAAAATGTGCAACGGTTCCCGCAATATCCTGCCCGAACCATACTTCCGAGTTTCTGTCTACATAAATGGAGTGAACAGGAGCACCCGGCAGACGGGAAGCCGGATAATGAACAGTTGTCTTAGCGGACGCATTGTAAGTAAAAAATCCGTCTGTCTCTGTAACCATTATCAGATTATGTTCGTCAATCTTTCCTACAGCCACGATATGTGAGGCACAAGGCAACTGCAATAACAGAAACCGGCCGTTTTTCTTCTGATAACGCCATACGCGTCCGCTATCCGACCCGAAAAAGATTTCATTTCCACATTCCTGGGCTGTATAAAAAATTTGGCCGCCTTTCTCTTTCTTCAATGTTTTCTCTACGAAAAAGGACGTAAGGGCACCACTTCCGGCAGCAAGCATCCCCAGCCCGTTGTCAGTCAGCATCCACTCATTTCCGGAAGCATCCTCATAAACATCATATACGCGTGCGGCCGGGAACAAACCGTTATCAACTGAATACATCTCTGGCGAAAGGCGAAAACTCTCCGGATCGGTCTTGATGCGGATAGCCCCTTCTTCCTCCGAAAGCAACCAGACCGAACCGCAAGGCAATACCTTGATTGAAGTTACCACAAACCTGCTTCCTTCTTCTTTCATGGCAGGAACATGTTCAAATACTTCGGTACGGGGATTAAAACGCCAAGCCTGATTGTCGTAAGTGAGCAGCCACAGAAAGCCGTACCGGTCTTCGTACATATAGTCCACCCGGTTGTTTGTCAGGTTAATGCGGTTATCAAACTTTGCCTTATAAGTCCTGAAATCATACCCATCGAATTTATTGATGCCATCCCAAGTGGCAAACCACATATTTCCCTTTCTGTCTTGCAGAATATTCATGACAGTATTCTGCGAAAGTCCCTCTTCGGACGAATAATGGGTAAAGACACACTCCGGCTGTGCTCCGGACGGTAACGCAAATACAAACAATAAGCCTATGACCAGATATAGAAGTTTTCTCATAACATATTCGTTCTGTGGGGTAAAGATACGCATTTCGCCGAAAATATCGTATATTTGTCATTATTTTAAATACCACTATGAAACCAAGCGTTATACTTTATGCTGTTTTCCTTACCGTAAGTCTGGGTATAAAGGCTCAACAAGTTGATACGGTAAGTTATGAAGTGACAAAGAACATGCCCGTTTTCTACGAGCAACTGAAACAGCAACTTACCTATCCCGCAGCATGGGGAAAGTCTACCACAAAAGACTTTGGGAAATGGAGAATCGAAACACGAAATATAGTGATGGAGTGCATGCAGAATCTGCCACCTGCTCCCTCGAAATACGATATGTCTGTCGTCGGAACAGAGCAGCGGGCGGGATATGAAGCCCGCAAGATATGGTTTAATGTTTCGGAATGGTCCCGCATACCGGCTTATTTATTGGTTCCTGACGGAAAGGGGCCTTTTCCGGCTGTGATAATGCTGCACGATCATGGAGCACACTTTTCCATCGGCAAAGAGAAAATGGTACGTCCTTTCGGAGTCTCTCCGGAAATATCGGCTGATGCCGAAGATTGGGTGGTCCGTTGTTATGACGGACAATATACCGGAGATTACTTTGCACAAAACGGTTACGTAGTACTGTCTATCGACGCCCTGTTTTGGGGAGAACGCGGACGAAAGGAAGGAGTAAGTTATGACGGACAGCAGGCACTGGCTTCCAATTTCATGCAAATGGGGGCATCCTGGGGGGCTTTTATCAACATGGATGATGTGCGTAGTGCCGAGTTTCTGGCTTCACTGCCAATGGTAGATAAAAACAGGGTCGGTTGTTTGGGATTCTCGATGGGAGCCTACCGTTCCTGGATGCTGGCTGCGCTGACTGATTGTATAAAAGCATCCGCTTCCATCTGCTGGATGAATACCACAGAGCATCTGATGACGCTGACTAATAATCAGAATAAGGGCGGTTCCGCTTACTCCATGCTTATTCCAAACTTAAGGCGTTATCTGGATTATCCGCATACAGCAAGTATCGCATGTCCTAAACCCGCCCTTTTCTTCAATGGAAGCAAAGATAAGTTATTCCCGATAGAAGGAGTAAGAGATGCGTATCAAACGATGCGAACGGTATGGAACAGTCAACATGCCGGTGACAGGCTTGTGACTAAAATATGGGATGAGAAGCATTTCTTTAACAAAGAGATGCAGGAAGAGGTATTGGAGTTCTTTAACAAAGAAATGAGAAATAAAGATTAACGGTCAGTGATAACCTTATTAATAACAATCACTGACCGTTAACGGCCAATCGCTATTTCAGGTGTCTTTTTATCCAAAGTAAATGCCCATACTCCGTAGCTTCAGATGTCCAGTGTTCGTTAATAGGAGTGATTAGCGCTTCTTTTGGGCAATTCAACACATTATATACGATATAACTGGTAGTGGGCGGACAAGTATCATCATTGTATCCCCAAGTCATGTAAGTAGGAATTTTTATCCGGCGGGCAAAGTTTACTACATCATAATAAGCCATTGTATTCAGCTTATCGGCAGTATCCATACCTGCTACACGGAAGAAATGCGGATAACCTCCCGCTCTGTCAGCCTTATAGCCTGCCATATCGCTTAAAGCCGGATGATTGGCTACACACGCAGTTACCCGTGTATCCAGTCCGGCGGTAATCAATGCCAAAGCACCTCCCTGGCTACCCCCTTGCACAATGACATTCTTACCGTCCCATTCGGGTAAAGAAGTTAGAAAGTCAATACTGCGGACACATGCCAGATAAACGCGTCTCATGTAATAATTATCCTTATTATCCAGTCCGTTTGATAAATACCCGTTCTCTCTGCCGTTGAACGCATTACTGATTTCCTTGAACTCCGCTTCGGACATCTCCGGATTGAGTCCATGTATCTCCATCTCAAAACGGATACATCCCTGCTCTGCATAGTATTTATGACGAAGAGGGGCTTTGATGGTTTTGATTCCTGCACCCGGCGGGCAAAGTACTACTGGACAAGCACCTTTCTGCATATTCCGGGGACAGGTTAAATAGCCGTAAATACTTTGTCCCCGATTGTTCAACTGTAGTTTAACCAAGTAACAGTCTATCTTGTCGGTAGAATACTTTTCAACCCGCTCTTTCGTATACAACAAAGGGAAAGTTGCAATTTCAGACTTACTCTTATCCCAGAATTCATCGAAATCGGCAGGCATCTTCGTATAAGGTTGAAGTTTATCGGGTGAGAAACCTACCTTTACATGATGTTTATAAGTTTTTCCAGCGATAGTAGCCTGTAAACGGCAATCCCGGAATCCGGGTTGCTTCATTGTGCCGATAGTAACAACGGCTCTACCATTCTTCAACGTAACAGAGCCTTTCGTATCCGAAGGCATCATGTCATCTCCAAGTTCATAACAGACAGTTACACCATCCTGCGGGATGCCGTACTTATAGAATTGTACTTCTACGGTAGCTTTCTCCCCTGTCTGATAGAGCCAATCGGCATGATTGGGTACGGTAACCCAAAGTACATCGCTCCTGTAAGGATAATTTTCCGCACTGGCAGTCAATGCCAAACCCAATAGCAGAGTAAGAACACCCAATATTGTTTTATTCTTTACCATGTCAGAATTGTTTTATCAATCAACGTTTAATGTTTACCAATGCATTGCCGTTAGCAATCGGATTCCAACCGTCAGTACCGGCAAGAACGGACTCTATTTCATATCCTTCCGTATCTTTCAACTGATGGGAGAAAGCAGCGCGTGCTTTAGGATTAGCACCCGGGCCATAGCTGTCATACTCTGCATAGAAAACGGTTTTCTCAGCATCTTTCTTATTCCAGTTATGCCAACCGACCGGAAGAATATGCTTTCCTAAATCGCAATGAATGAACACAGCCTGAGCAAAAGGACGCCACGGACGGGACAAATAAACATTCTTCACGTTGGCATCCGCTGTTAATTTGCAGTCATAAAATACATAGCCGTATTTCTGTCCTTCATCGGTAGAAGGAGCCGTGACATACCCGTCACGTTTACTATGAATATGGCAACGGTTGAATACCGCCGTAGACCAACCGAATATAAAATCGACCGTACCCTCTATATAACAATCTTCATAATACTGCCTCACTCCCTTCCCATACGTATAGAGTGTATCTTGAAATCCGAGAAAACGGCAGTTCTTGAAATAAGCACGGTCGGCACTGACAAAACAGGCAACCGCCTGCCCTACCGGACCGGATGTATTCTCGAACGTGATATTCTCCACATAAAAATCGGGCGCATAGATATAACAGGAAGATGAACCGGACGTACCTTTGTTCTCTCCAAAGAGATTCTGTTTATTGGCATAGTCGTCATAGGATATGACAGCTCCTTCCTGTCCTATCAAAGAGATATTAATCTTACTTTCGGGCACAATCAGTTTTTCTTTATATACGCCTTTACGCACCAATATCGTGGTGCGTACATTTTTACGGAAATCGGGTACGGCATTAATAGCTTCCTGTACAGTAAAGAAATCGCCACTGCCATCCTGAGCTACCACGAAATCATAATGGCGGACATATTTTGCCAATTCCGGCACTTCTTTGGCAATGGCATCTACTGTAATACCGGCTATGACACGTGCACCGTATATATTGAGGTGAGTATTGTCTTCACGACCTTTAGGCATGGCAGCAATTGTGTTGGCGGGCACCCACATAAAGAGTTTCTTCGATTCTTTCGGTCCCAAGCCTTCTACCAAATCGTGGGTGAGTTTGTTCATATCAATAAAAGGAACATTCAACTCCTTTGCTACATTGCGCGGAGAATCCAGATATGCTCCGTGCGTATCAATCAGTTTGTCTCCTTCCACCACATTCTTTTCCTGAGAGGCGTCTTGCTTGGCATCAGGATTGATTCCCTTGCGAATATCATCCTGAAGAATAGCTTCCGCTACGGCTTTATTATCGGCCGTACCAAAGTTACGGCGCACAATGGAGTTGAACAGAACAGGAATACCGCCTTTCGCACGAGTCTCATTAACAAACTTACGCAGGTTGGCATCAAAGGTTGTTCCCGGGTCTGTATGGCGGTCGGCTTTGGGCTTTTCGTCGTTGTGCCCGAACTGAATAAAAACATAATCGCCTTTCTTTATCAGTGAAAGCACTTTGTCCCAGCGCCCCTCATCGATAAAACTCTTGGAACTGCGTCCGTTCATGGCATGATTATCCACCCGTATGTCTTCAGAAAAGAAACCGGGCAGGACATGCCCCCACCCTCTTTCGGGATTACCGCCCACCAACGACTTATTTGACATCGTAGAATCACCAATCATAAAAATGGTAATTACCGGCTTATCGGCCTTGAAAGCGGAACACAAGAAAAAAGCTGCCAACAGCAGAATCAATTTACTTTTCATGGTTTTTCAAACTTATTATTTATCGCTATATTTGTATCAGTAAAATTATCATTCACACAATGAAAAGAACAAGAAGCAATGCGTTTATTCTCGAAAACGAGAAAGCATGGGAACCCGCCGGAGAGGGCGTTGTTCGTCAGATTTTGGGGTACGACGGTCAGGTAATGCTCGTCAAGGTTAAATTTGAACAAGGTGCAGTAGGTACACCGCATACCCATTATCATACTCAAACAACTTATGTGGCAAGCGGTAAATTTGAATTCACGGTTAACGGTGAAAAACAAATCGTATCGGCTGGCGACGGTGTTTATATCGAACCGGATGCCGAACATGGATGCACTTGTCTGGAAGCCGGTATATTAATCGACTGCTTCAGTCCTATGAGAGCGGATTTTCTGAAACCGTAAGTTTATCTTACGGTTTCCATTCACTGCATATCTTGAAAAGATAATCCGGTTCCTCATATTTTGCAACATCCTTCCGGGTCAGTTGCTTTACCCATTTTACCCGATTTGTATTATCAGCCCCCTCTCCCGTATTACCATATTCAGCATAACGGGCTGTTTTTTCATTCTCCGGATTACGCCAATTATCCCATCCTGCCGGACAGATATGTTTACCCATCTCGCAGTTAATGAACACTGTAGCTGCATAGGGACGCCACGGACGCCCCAAATAAACCTTATCAACGTCCGGTGCGGCAGTCAGCTTACAGTTCTTAAAAACATATCCCACTTCAATGTCTTTCGGAGTGGAAGCTGCCGTGATGTACGAATTGGCTTTACTATGAATCGTGCAATTATGGAACAATGCCGTAGAAGGACCGAAAATAAAATCGGTAGTACCTTCAATATAACAATTCAGGAAGCAGAGACGAGTACCTTTTGCACCGGTGTAAATAGTATCCTGATTGCCCAAAAAGCGACAATTGATAAAGACCAAGCGGTCACCTTCCGTATGAAGCGCAACTGCCTGCCCCAGCCGTGCAGCATTATTCTCTATCGTCAAGTTCTTAAAAGTGATGGAACTTCCTTCCACTTTCAAAGTATAGGTACGGAAAGTTCCCATCTTTTTTATATTGGCATGATCATCGTAGGTGATAATCGTATTTTCTACATTTTCACCGATGAAATCGACGTTTTCCAACCAAGAAGGAAGAATAACCTTTTCCTTATATACACCCTTTTTAACCAAAACTGTCACCTTATAATCCATAAAGGCGCGGATACCCTCCATTGCTTCGGTCAGCGTACGGTAATCTCCCGTGCCGTCACGGGCTACAACAATCGTATCTTTCCACTGCTGCGCCGCGGATAACGAACCGACCCCGCAAAGCAGGGTTATTATAAAACTACACAGTGCTTTCATAGTTACTTTCGCTATCATTTCCGGTTAACAATCACTTTCACGTCCTGAAGACGTTCCCACTCCAATGATGCAAGAATAAACGGACCTACAGCTTTGGGGTCATTGTTGCGGATAGTTTCATTGATATAATAATCATAATCTCCCGAACGATAGACCTTTCCGCCAAGTCCTGCTACGGCACAAGCCTTTGTGATGCTTACCACACCATTCTTATCCACTTCTATAAAGTTGTCAAGGATGCCCTTATATCCTTTAACTGCCACTTCCAGATAGGATTTGTCAATGTACCCTTTACGCACACCCTTGAACAGAGAATATACAAACATAGTAGAACAGGAAGATTCCAGATAATTACCCGGCGCTCCACTCTTGTCCAACACTTGATACCACAAACCGGTCTTGGAATCTTGCAAACGCTTTATCTGAGAAGCTATTTTATTAAAGATAACCAACATGGAATCACGGCCCGCTTCATGTTTCGGAATGAAATCCAAAGCATCTACAAAGGCCATGGCATACCAGCCCATAGCGCGTCCCCAGCTATGCTTTGATTGTCCGGTAACAGGATCGGCCCAACGTTCTTTACGGCTTACGTCACAAGCATGACGGTACACATCATTTTTCGGGTCGTAAGTATGACGGGCCGCCATCAGGAATTGATTGATAACATCCGCATAATCGTCTACCTGATTGTTACGGAAAGCATATTCCGCATAGAAAGGCGCTCCCATATAAATACCATCCAGCCATACCTGATTCGGATAAATCTTCTTATGCCAAAAGCCGCCGTCAGCATTCCGGGGATGCTCATCGAGCTGACTTCTCATCAATGCAAGCGCTTTCTTATATTTCTCATCTTTCGTCTGTTCATAGATGCGGAATATAAATTTACCGGAGTTTATACGGTCAAGGCTATACTCCTCACGTTTGTACATTTTGATAGTACCATCTGCATTTACCATTGTATCGGCATAAGCCAAAGCATAATCATAGATTTTCCGATTACCGTAGCGGTCATACACATCCAGCATGGATTGCAATTCCAGCCCGTGACAGTAATCCCATTTCAATTTAGGCTGAAAGTCCAACTGCCAGGATTCCGGACAACGAATCATTTCGGACTCCACCATACGTACCGACCACGGCAAGTTTGAATCCACACGCTGTGCAAACATGCTTAAAGGAGAAAGCAACAATAAACCGGATAGAATAAAATTACAAATAAAGTTCTTTTTCATGTAGTTGTTCTTTTTGGGTATTAGACCTTATAATTTTTCACGAAACAAAAGTAGATGTTTCTTTCCAAACACCTGTGCACTTTTTGGCGCAGAGGGTGCATTTTTTGATTTTCGTGTACGGAAACGAACAAATTTGTGCACGATAACGACAAATTTGTCCAAAATCATCCTTATTTACTATTTATTATGCCTTTACAGTTTGATTAATTAGGAAAAGGTCTTATTTTTGACCCCGATTTTCAATTCGTACTATTGTAAAACATAATCATTTATCAATTAAATCACATAAAGAATGGAACAAGTTTTCGGTTACATCATCGCTTTGGGAGCGTCTGTAATGATGCCTATTATTTTTACAATCATAGGCATGTGCATCGGTATGAAATTTGGCAAGGCTCTGAAATCAGGTCTCTTTGTCGGAGTCGGTTTTGTGGGCTTAGGCGTAGTTACCGCCCTGCTGACAACAAATTTTAATTCTCCTCTGAAAGCCATATCCGATTTGTATCACCTGCAACTGAACGTATTCGATATGGGATGGCCTGCCGCCGCTGCCGTAGCTTATAATACCGCTGTTGGTGCGCTTATCATTCCTATCTGCTTAGGCGTCAATTTCCTGATGCTTATCACCAAGACCACACGTACTGTAAACATAGACTTGTGGAACTATTGGCACTTCGCCTTCATCGGTGCTGTGGCTTATTTTGTTACCGGCCAGAATCTGGCATGGGGCTATTTCGCCGCTATCATCTGCTACATTATTACATTGGTCTGCGCAGACCTTACTGCAGAAAAATTCCAAAAGTTCTATGATTTGGACGGTATCTCTATTCCCCAGCCTTTCTGCCAGAGTTTCACACCGTTTGCCATACTTATCAATAAGGCATTAGATAAAATTCCCGGTTTCTCCAAGCTGGAAATCGATGCAGAAGGCATGAAGAAAAAGTTCGGTGTAATAGGTGAACCGCTGGTATTGGGAGTTATCGTAGGTATGCTGATAGGCTGGGCAGCCCAACTCGACATCAAGAAAGTTCTCTTCCTGGGTATCACAATGGGAGCCGTAATGGAACTCATCCCCCGCATCACTTCTCTGTTTATCGAAGGATTGAAGCCTATCTCCGAAAAGACTTCGGAACTGGTAAAAGCTAAATTCAACGGTAAGAAAGTACATATCGGTATGAGCCCGGCATTGGTTATCGGCCACCCCGCTACATTGGTGGCATCGGTTATCCTGATTCCCGTTATCCTGGCACTTGCCGTATTCCTGCCGGGTAATCAGTTCCTGCCATTGGCCTCACTTGCAGGTATGTTCTATCTGTTTCCGATGATATTGCCCTTTACTAAAGGGAATGTATTGAAGACACTTATTATCGGTCTTATCACTCTTATTTTAGGTTTGTATTTCGTAACCGATATGGCACCGGACTTCACGCTGGCAGCCAATCAGGTATATGCCGAAACACACGATCCTACGGCACACATTCCTGAAGGATTTGATGGCGGTTCCATCGACTTTGCCGCTTCTTTCTTCGGCTGGACTATATATAGAGGTGTAAAACTCTCGTATGTAGGTGCTGCACTGCTGGTACTGGTAGCGATAACCATGATGTTCATCAACCGTCGCATCATTGTCCGCAGTGAAAAAGAAGCTAAAGAGAGTGCTAAATAAAAAAGCAATCATTAAGCATATTAATATTTAAAGTTTATATCAGACATGAAAAAATTAGCAATTGCCCTGATGTTGGGTGCAGCCGCAGTTACGGCTTCCGCCCAAGTAAATTACACTGTGCAGACAGCCTGCCATCCATTGGACGTAAAGCATTATGACACACAACGTCTCCGTAGCTCTTTTATGATGAGCAAAGTAATGGCTCCGGACGAAATCAATGTTACTTACACCCTCTATGACCGTTTGATTTACGGAGGTGCAATGCCTGTAAACAAAGTATTGAAACTGGAGACTTTCCGTGAGTTGGGTCCTGAAATCACTTACTTCCTCGAACGTCGCGAGTTGGGTGTTATCAACACCGGTGGCGATGGAGTAGTTACCGTAGACGGTAAAGAATACCCCATGAAGTATAAAGAAGCTCTTTATGTAGGTTGTGGCAATAAAGAAGTAACTTTCAAGAGCAACGATGCTGCCAACCCTGCCAAATTCTATATCAACTCGGCTCCGGCTTACAAACCTTACGTTACTCAGTTGATTACAACCGATGCCAAACTTCAAAAGGCCAATCCTAAAAAATATGCTTTGGGCATTTCCGACCATTACGGAAAAATGGAAGACAGCAACGACCGTATCGTAAACCAGCTGATTGTAAAAGATGTTTTGGAAAGAGTGAAAAACGGCGGTACAAACCAATTACAGATGGGACTTACCGAGCTTGCTCCGGGTTCTGTATGGAATACCATGCCTGCCCATACTCACACACGTCGTATGGAAGCCTATTACTACTTCAACCTGGCTCCGGGAAATGCAATTTGCCACTTAATGGGTGAGCCTCAAGAAGAACGCCTGATTTGGTTACACAACGAGCAGGCCATCACTTCTCCCGAATGGAGCATCCACGCAGCTGCAGGCACCAGCAACTATACTTTCATCTGGGGTATGGGAGGTGAGAACCTGAAGTACAGCGACAAAGATGAAATCAAATACACAGATATGAAATAATATCCGTAGATAAGAAAATAGGCATGGTTGTTCTCAACTATGCCTATTTTTGTCATTTTCTCCATGATTTCTACCAAATATTACACATACACATAACACAAGAACGCGTATTTTTGCGACATTATAAATTAAATCTATTATCATGAGTACAAATCAGAACACATTGGGCAAAATGTCTAACTATCGCTGGACAATTTGCGCCATGTTATTCTTCGCGACAACAGTTAATTATCTCGACCGACAAGTATTATCACTTACCTGGAAAGATTTTATCGCCCCGGAATTCCATTGGACAGATGCCGATTATGGAGATATCACAGCCGTATTTTCCATAGTATATGCCATTGCAAACTTATTTGCCGGACGCTTCATCGATTGGTTAGGAACCAAAAAAGGTTATCTCTGGGCTATCTTCGTATGGTCATTAGGAGCTTGCCTGCATGCCGTTTGCGGATGGGCAACCGAACATGTAGTGGGCATTCATGACGCCGCAGCCATGATTTCTGCAACAGGCGCCGTAGCATCGACTATTGCCATTACCAGTGTTTACTTTTTCATCGCTGCCCGTGTGATATTGAGTGTCGGTGAAGCCGGAAACTTCCCCGCAGCAATTAAAGTCACCGCCGAGTATTTCCCGAAAAAAGACCGTGCATTCTCGACTTCCATTTTCAATGCCGGCGCCACAGTAGGTGCTTTAATAGCTCCTGTTACCATCCCCTCTTTAGCACGGTACTTCCAAAGCATCGGTGTAGGCAACGGCTGGGAAATGGCGTTCATCGTCATCGGTGGATTAGGCTTCGTCTGGATGGGCATGTGGATGTTCATGTATAAGAAACCTCATGAAAACCCGCGCGTCAATGCAGCAGAAATTGCTTATATCGAACAAGATAAACTCAGAGAAGAAGACAAGGCTGTCTCTGAAAAACCTGAAAGAAAGATGTCATTTATAGAATGTCTCCAATACCCTCAGGCATGGGCTTTTGCCATCGGCAAATTCATGACCGACGGTGTATGGTGGTTCTTCCTGTTTTGGACTCCGGCCTACATCTCCGATGTCTACGGATTCTCTTCGGACAGCGGAACGGCACAGTTGCTGATATTCGTACTTTATGCCATTACCATGCTGTCTATCTATGGTGGAAAACTGCCTACCATCATCATAAACAAAACCGGTATGAATCCGTATGCAGCCCGCATGCGAGCCATGTTCATCTTTGCTTTGTTCCCGTTACTCGCACTATTTGCACAACCGTTAGGAGAATACTCCTATTGGTATCCGATTATCATTATAGGTATTGCCGGAGCAGCTCACCAATCCTGGTCTGCCAACATCTACTCCGTAGTGGGCGATATGTTCCCCAAAAGTGCAGTAGCTACCATTACCGGATTGGGAGGTATGGCGGGCGGTATCGGCTCGTTCCTCATCAACAAAGGCTCGGGCACACTGTTTACTTACGCTGATGAAACCCAGATGATGTTCATGGGATTCGAAGGCAAGGCAGCCGGATACTTCATCATATTCTGCATCTGTGCCGTTGCTTACCTTATCGGCTGGTGCATCATGAAGCTTCTGGTACCGAAATACAAACCCATCGTACTGAACTGATACAGACAGAATATATAGATATAAAAAAAAGCTCTTTCGCATGAAAGAGCTTTTTTTTATATCCTCTTGGCAATATAAGATTTGTCGGTAAATTCTGAGAGAACAAGAATTAAGGGATAAAAAAAAGGGAAGTCTCACGACTTCCACAATTCTTCTAACCTTAAATCTAAATCTCTATGAAAAAAACGTGCTGCAAAGATAAGGCTTTATAACACACGATGTTATTAATAAAGCATATAAAGAGAAAGAAAATATTTAAGATTTATTAAATGAAGAAATAGCTGCAATCTACGGCAATAGGAAACGTTTCGTACCTTATGAATCACAACTTTTCAACAGTTGCGCATAGATTGGATTCTGCTCCAACAATTGTCGGACTCCGATTATAAACATCTGCTTGCGCGCTCTGGTTAAAGCCACATTCAGCTTACGGTCTATCCGTATTCCGTTCTCCTCTGTCAGATTGGCAAGAAATCTCAGTTGAGACAACCTGTTCACACAGAAAGAGTAAATGATGACATCGCGTTCGCTTCCCTGAAAACGCTCCACCGTATCTACCAGGATTTCATTCAAGGCTGGAATTTCCAAAGCTTCTATTTCTTTCTTTATCAAAGCTATCTGACTACGATAAGGGGTTATTACTCCCAAAGTAGAAGCTGCGCTGAAGCATCCCTCGGCAAATGTATACTGCCGATAGACAGCAGCAGCCAGTCCGGCTACGATTTTTGCTTCCGAACGGTTCATCTTTGCCGACTGCATAGGCGGTTCGGGAACGGACGGAAGAAAAGCTACCCGCCGGGTCAGCAAAGCGGCAAATTCATCAGCAGAAAGCTGAGGAGACAGTTTAAGAACCCCTGTTTGATGTTCCAATCCTACCGGCTGTAACAACCCGCCATAGAAAGCACGGTTCGGAAAAGCTGCAACTTCCACATTCATACGTCCCTGACGACAAAGCATATCAAGAGAATTGAAAGCTGAAAACCGGGAGTTGAAAGCAGAGGTTTGCCGACCGCCAACCGCCTGTTGACTAATGGCATTCCGATAAAGACGTTCAAAAAGAGAATCTTTCAAGTTATGCAAACCGATGCCCCGCAAACCTTCATCCTGAATTTCCGATTGCTCCGATGACTGGAGTACAACAGCCGGCAATTGTTTATGGTCACCTATCAGGACAAATTTCCCTATAGCATTCCCGCCGGTAACGCCGCGCATGCAAAGCAATCCCAACAGTTGCGGCTCCAATATCTGGGTAGCCTCATCTATCAAGGCCACATCAAAAGTCTTCAAACGGAACAATTCGGTCTTGCCAGACAGTGTAGCAACCGTTCCCACAAAAATTCGGCAACGCGCCATACGCTCCTGCACCTCCCGGCGTGTGGAGCAAGGCTCCAACACGTTTTCTATCAAATGCGGACGATACACGCCGTCACAGGAAAGTTCACTGCCGATACGTATGAAGTCGACCTCCGGTGTAATGGCTGTCAACATCTTACATATCTCGTCCACTGCCCGGTTAGTATATGAAAGCAAAAGTATCTCTTTCCCTTCCCTATAAAAAGCCTCTACCATGCTGCGCAGAGCGCGAGAGGTCTTACCGGTTCCCGGCGGACCTACCAGCAAGAAATAGTCTTTAGCAGCTTGCGCCTTCAAAGTAATGCGTACAAAATCATCGGCAGCAGCCGATATAGCTCCGTTAAGGGCAGTATCAAATTCCGGTTTACGTTGATTCAGCAACAAATCCCGACGGTCTTTCGTTGCAGACAAAAAGGCCGACAATCCCCAATACATGCAGCGAAAAGAGGTATCCATATAATCATGTTCTATTGCATAGCGGCTTTCCATTGGCAAGACCCTGACGTTCTGTTGTGCCGCACGGAGTCTGATACGGATATTGCAATCGGAAATTTCCTCGATGTTCCCCTTAAACACCATTTTATTGGTAACGTTATCTTCACTGACATTCCGCTCATACAGAACAATGGCGTCTCCTTGCCGGAAATTGGGCAAAGTATCAATATCCGTATGTGTACGCTCCAGCAATAAATAAGGTTTATGAATATCCGCCGCACAATTTTGCCGTATCGCCAAATCATATAAAATCTCTCCATTCTCGCTTTTCTCCTCTAAAGTAGCAAGCCATAAAGCAGATGCGCCGGTGCGTCCTTCATACTCCACATCACCGGATTTTGAAGTATAGAGTTCTTTTGTTATAAAATTGTACAACGCATAGAAATACGACTGTTCCAATGGAGACAACGCATGAATCTTCTGTGTCACCGCATCGATGGAAGGATACAGATAACGTTTCCACAATGTATTATCCAGTTGCCGCTCATTCAGAGTTCCCGGAGCAATATCGCGCAGACGCTCCGCCGTATATTGCAGACTATTGCGCAACTGGATGCCGTATTCATTCGCTACAATACGGTTCCGGACATCCATTACCCGGCGCAGCATTGCCCACGAAGGACGTGCCGGATAGAGCAACGGATAGCGTGTATAGAGCAAATACGGCTTCACCCGATGATGTTCTTTCCCCATGGCATACTCCAATACCGCCTGATACAGCAGCATCTGTACCCTATTGTTCTCTTTAGGTTCTACCTTGCCCCGGATAGCATACTCATCCGCCTTACCCGATTTCATTTCGATGAAAGACGACATATCACGCTGCATATAATCCAAACGTCCCTGCAAACCTAACGCCTCACATATATAAGACGGTTCCAGCACGGCATCCGTTTTGTCCAGTTCATACCCCGAAGCCCGGAAAGTATCTGTAACAGTTTGCCGGATATTATCAAAATGCCGTTTACAGTCGGCAAAGAATTCACGTTCTTTCTCCCGGTCGCGCAAATCTGCGCAGGCAGCCAGTTCAATGGGATATGAGCGGAACGCTTTCTTCATACATTCCAAATAGTCAGGTTCACTTTCCGCATGAATCCATTCGTCCAAAAAAAGGTTGGCTATATTACCCAACAAAAGAGGACGGGTATTGTCGGGCATCTGCAACCTTGCCAGCATATAGTTTGCCGGGTGATGGCCATATTCCCTGAAACATTCTGCCAATGAGCTGATATCAAGCAGATAATCCGGTTCTAAAATAATGAAAGAGGGTGTAAGCACACCTGCCCCATCTACTGCCACATCCAGCAGATTAATCTGGGCATGCCGCCACAACAAACCACAAGTCTCAGCAAATTCATCATTGATTTGAGGCACATTATAACGTACTCGCAACGGTTCGTCCGCCACGCTATCCACAGGCAGTACATACAGATAATCCGTATCGGCATACTGAAAATTGACGCGCATACGCCGTACACGTTCCCTTGCCGGGGGAGCTGCAATGTACGTGGCATCAGCCTGCGGAAAGAGACGATACAGGTCTGCCGGAATATCTTCACCGGTTATACGCTTTACAAAGAAAGATACCGTCTTGGCATCACGCAGCAGTTTTTCGCGTGAAGGCTCTGCCTGGCGATTAAGGACAGCATTAGAGGCAAGCCGGAAAGTATGCAGGCGATTTTGCTCTGCAACGGTCAGCCCCAGCTTGGAAGATACAAAATTGATACGGGCGGCAAGGTCGGTCATTTGCAGACTGCTATCCGTCATTTGCGTACGGCATAAATGCTCGAGCAGTTCCCGCAATTGACGGTAAGCGGTTCCCAAAGAAGAGTCATCTGCACGACAGACTTCCCGCAGTAAATAAAAATATTCCTCTATTTCAGCATTCATCTCTCTCCGGTCTCTATAATCTCCTCGGTTTCATCCGCTTTCTTGTCCTTAATCATCAGGATACTCATTTCATAAAGAAGATAAAGCGGAACGGCAACGACGGTCAGTGTAAACGGGTCGCCAGTGGGAGTTATAACAGCGGCAACAATAACAATGATCACCACTGCATGGCGACGATACTTCCGCAGGAATGTCTTATGCACCAACCCCAGCAACGAAAGCAACCACGTCACCAACGGAAGTTCAAAAGCAAGTCCCATGCAGAGTACCAGCATCATAAAATTGTCGATGTACGAATTGAGAGAAATCTGGTTCTCTATCGTTGCACTAAGCTGGTAAGTGGATAGAAAACGTAAGGTCAGCGGATATACCATAAAGTAACCCAGCAACACTCCTACAAAAAACATCACCGTACCCAGACCGAGCGCTTTCCGTACCCCTTTGCGCTCGTTGGGATAGAGTGCGGGACTGACAAACCGCCATATCTCGAAGAATACATATGGCGCAGCCGTCACCACCGACATCCAAAATGCTGTAGATATATGGATGAAAAACGGTGCGGCCAGATTAATATTTATCAATTTTATCTGGAACTCCTGCGTAAAGAATTCGTCATGCAAGTCAAATACTTCACCGATATAACGCAGCAAATCATAAAAGATGAAATCATTATGGCAAGGAGCCAGCACTACATTATCAAACAGATAAGGCATCGCAATGAAATAACCCACAGCCAACACAAACCATACACCAAGAATGCGGAACAGCACCCGGCGCAGTTCGTCCAAATGATCCCAGAAGGTTAACTCTTTATCTGCCATAAACATAAACAGCGATAGAGTGACAAGGCGGTAAAACAACAAGGTAACGGGACGACAACAACCGCTTCATCACCTTATTACTTATTATCTACAGGTTTGTCCACCTCTTCCTTTGCTTTATTGATTTCGTCTTTAGCCTCGTTTACCCCTTCTTTGAAACTCTTTACGCCTTTTCCCAAACCGCGCATCAGTTCAGGAATTTTCTTACCGCCAAACAACAGCAAGATAACCAATGCGATGATAATCCACTCGGAACCGCTGGGCAAGAAACCTAATAAAAGTAAGTTTGTCATAATCATATCGGATTAAATTTGATTGCAAAGATAAGAAGATTTATGAAGTACGAAGCACGAAATACAAAGTATAAAGTATAAAATATGAAGTATATTCCATACTTTACGCCTTGTCATCTTCTCAATCCTGATAATACACCCTCTTCACACGTGTCGAAACACTTGTAAGCACTTCGTAGGGAATTGTCCCGAGCACATCGGAAAGGACGGTTATAGGAAGATGATCTCCGAAAATCTCAACGCTGTCGCCTTCTTTGCAATCAATGTCAGTAACATCAATCATACAAACATCCATACAGATATTGCCCACATAAGGAGCACGCTGTCCGTTCACCAGGCAATAGGCGTGTCCATTGCCCAAGTGACGGTTCAACCCGTCGGCATAGCCGATAGGAATGGCAGCAATACGTGAAGGGCGCGTCAAATGTCCCTTGCGGCTATATCCCACCGTATCTTCTTCGGGCACATCACGAATCTGCAGGATGGTAGTCTTTAACGTACTGACGTTATGCATTATAGAATTATCTATCGGACTGATGCCATACAATCCGATTCCCAACCGCACCATATCAAACTGTGCTCCCGGAAAACGCTCTATACCGGCCGAATTACAGATATGACGAAGTATTTTATACGGAAACGCCTCCTGCAACTGCATGGAAGCCTTTTCAAAAGTTTCTATCTGTTTACGCGTAAAAGCATCGAACTGCTGAGCGTCGCTTCCTACAAAATGAGAAAATACCGAACGGGGAATAACCGCATTCTGTCCTTTCAGACGTTCTATGAGCCGGGGCATATCTTCCGGAGCAAATCCCAACCGGTGCATGCCGGTATCCAGTTTCACATGAATGGGGAAATTGGTGATACCTTCTTTCTCAGCTTCTTTAATCAGCGCATCCAACAAATGGAAACTGTAAACTTCCGGTTCCAGTTTATAGTCGAACATCGTCTTGAATGCCGTCATCTCCGGATTCATAATGATAATGCTTGCCGTAATGCCCGCTTTACGTAAATCCGACCCTTCATCGGCAACAGCAACAGCCAGATAATCCACATGATGTTCCTGCAAAGTTCTGGCTATTTCATACGAACCTGCGCCATAGGCGGAAGCCTTCACCATACACACCATTTTGGTTTCAGGTTTTAGCTTGCCGCGATAATGATTCAGATTAGCGATCATTGCACCGAGATTTACCTCCAATATCGTTTCGTGCACTTTCTTCTCCAAGGCTTCCGTCAACGCATCGAAACCGAACTTACGCGCCCCTTTAATCAGAATTATTTCATTCTCCAGCCGGAGTTCTCCCCGGCCAATGGCTTCAATCAGCGTAGCCGTATCCGGATAAAAAGCCTTCTCGATGCTAAACCGTGCGGCACATGAAGATATTTCATTTCCCACACCGATTATGCGCTCTATTCCCCGGCTGTTTACCAACTGTGCCACCTGACGGTAGAGAGTCGGCGTATTCTGTCCCGTCTCCAATATATCCGAAAGGATAAGCGTCCGCTTCAGACCCTTACTCTGCGAGCGACGGTACAGAAAATCAAGCGCTATATCCAACGAACCGAGATCAGAGTTATAACTGTCATTTATCAGCAGGCATCCGTTTTTGCCTTCCTTTACTTCCAAACGCATTGCTACCGGTTCCAGCTTTGCCATGCGTTCCGTTATCTGTTCGGCAGGAAGCATCAGATACAGGCAAGCCGCCAGGCAGTTCAGCGAATTTTCAATAGAAGCATCATCTATAAAAGGCAATGTAAACGTATTGTCCATATCCAAATAACGATAGGAAATAACAGTGGAATCTTCCTGTTTCTCCACTTTACTTATATATAACGGACGCTCCATATCTTTCCTGCTCCATGCTATTTCACGGGCGGCAAGCATGGATTTACCCACACAATTGTTGATAAACTCGTCGTCACCATTATAAATCACCACATCGCAGTTCTTAAAGAGAGCCAGCTTCTCCATACATTTCTCCTGCAAAGAGAAGAAATTCTCCTGATGTGCGCCTCCTATATTTGTCAGGATACCGATTGTAGGTTTGATAATATTCTGCAAGGCACGCATTTCTCCCGGTTCCGAGATACCGGCCTCCAATATGGCAAGCTCCGTTTGTTCACTCATCTGCCACACGGACAAAGGTACGCCTATCTGGGAATTGTAGCTGCGGGGAGAGCGTGTTATCATCCGTTCGGGACTCAGCAACTGATGCAGCCACTCTTTCACAATGGTTTTTCCGTTGCTGCCTGTAATGCCGATAACAGGAATCTGAAACCGGTCCCGATGTTGCTCTGCCAATTTCTGCAAGGCTTTCAACGGGTTGGGAACGACCAGTAAGTTGAAAGCCGGCTGCATCGCAGCAGTATCCACAGTTTCCTGCCGTGCGGCGTCTTCAACTTTCGGTTCTCCGATTCCAACCTCATTCAGCCTCTCTTCGCTGACCACAAAATTACGCACGCCGCGCGCATACAAATCACGGATATAACGGGTACCGTCATTCCGCTTTGTAGGCAAGGCAAAAAACAGTGTTTCTTCGGGAAAACTCAGGGAACGGCTGTCTGTAAGCAACCAGTCGATAGCGGCAGGCCTATCCCCTATCCGCCGCGCGCCGATGATGCGAGCTATATCTTCAATCGTGTATGACATAATTCTCTTTCCTTTTGGAAGTCTAAGTACGGGTATTTTCCGTTAAGTCGGTCTATTTTTAACACAATTTGTCCTAAAAAACGCTTATACTCCTCAGAGTCGGGATGAAAGGGCTTGTGTGCCAATGCCCTACGTATATTTTCACTTTCTTCTATGATCTGTAACGTCTCCGGCGAAAAACAGGCGGACGAGAAGCGTTCCCACACATACTGCACAGCCACTTCGGAGGGATGCACCATATCTTCAGCGTAGAAGCGGTAATCCCGCAATTCATCCAAAACCAGTTCATAGGCGGGAAAATAGAATACATTCTCCGGAAAAGCAGCTTGCAGCCTGTCTACAGCCAGCAGCAAGACGGACTTACTGAGCTGATTGGCATGCATGCCTTCGCGTACATGGCGGATAGGGCTGACGGTAAATATCACCTTCAATCCGGAGTTGCGCGCCAACAGCCCCGATAGCAGCGAAACATAGTCCGACACAATTTCATCTACTATCAGCCGCCTGCGGGTAAACTCCTTCTCGGGCAGCTTATGGCAGTTGCCCACGATACGCCCCGTATTTTTTTGTTCGTACACCCAGGATGTGCCGAAAGTCAGCAGCAAACACGCCGAACGGAAAATCTGTTCGTGCGCACCGGCAATCCGTCCGTTGATTCTCTTCAACGTTTCGTCTGCCAACGGTGACGAGAAATCTCCGTGATGCATGGGACTATGCCAGCAATCGCGAAAGAAAAACAGATCTTCCTTACCATACACTTTCCCAAATACGATTTCACGCAAAGCGGCGGATATGGACAGAGGGTTATAAAGTACGCCGTAAGGATTGACATCGCAGGAAAATTTCGCTTCGGTAAACCTTGCGCCCATATTGGCTGCAAAGCAGGAGCCCAGCAGCAGCAAGTGGTCCGTATGCCGCAAGCAAGGCAGATGGGCGGGAAGTTCGACAGGAGTAATGAAGTTCATACGTAACTTAATTCAATGGAGCTGCAAAGATACAAAGAAATACTGCAAAAACCGGAAAAGCACCTTCTAAAAACCGCAAAGGACATGCTCCGTTGCTTCTTCAGGCAACTATACATATCCGCGTATGCAAGAACACCGTGTCTGACACCCGGGTGTCAGACATACCAAGACCCGGATGTCAGACATACCAAGACCCGGGTGTCAGACATACCAAGACCCGGGTGTCGGATATACCAAGACCCGGGTGTCGGACATATCCCGTACGCCAATCCAGAAGACTCGCTTCGCAAAGGGAAAGCATTTCTGTTAAAAGAGGCGAAAACGTCCGGACAAATTCCCGCAAAAGACAAGTGGCAAAACAAAAAACAGACAAAATGATACAGCCATCCGTTTTCTTTTGCTATTTTTGCATTTTGTAATCTTCAGTACAGTGATGAAAACAGAGTCAACAACATATAACTTGCTAAATTCCATTTCTTATCCGGAGGATTTGCGCAAATTGAGCGTGGAACAACTTCCGGAGATATGTAAGGAATTAAGACAAGACATCATTCAAGAACTTTCTTGCAATCCGGGACACTTTGCCGCAAGCCTGGGCACTGTTGAACTGACCGTTGCGCTGCATTACGTCTACAACACTCCATACGACCGCATTGTATGGGATGTGGGGCATCAGGCTTACGGGCACAAGATGCTCACCGGACGTCGCGAGGCTTTCTGCACCAACCGCAAATTCAAAGGCATACGTCCTTTTCCCACTCCCGTAGAAAGCGATTATGACACCTTTGCCTGCGGACATGCCTCCAATTCTATTTCGGCGGCTTTGGGTATGGCCGTGGCGGCAGCCAGAAAAGGCGAGAAAGACCGCCATGTGGTAGCCGTTATCGGCGACGGCAGCATGAGCGGCGGACTGGCTTTCGAAGGGTTGAACAACGCCTCATCCACCAACAACAACCTGCTGATTATCCTCAACGATAACGACATGGCGATAGACCGCAGTGTGGGTGGCATGAAGCAATATCTCTTCAACCTGACTACATCGAACCGCTACAACCAGCTACGCTTCAAAGCATCCAAAATGCTGTTCAAAATGGGTGTGCTGAACGAGGACCGGCGCAAAGCGCTCATCCGCTTCTCCAACAGCCTGAAATCAATGGCAGCCCAACAACAGAACATCTTCGAGGGGATGAACATCCGTTATTTCGGTCCCATAAACGGACACGATGTGAAGAATCTTGCCCGCATCCTACGGGACATCAAGGACTTGAAAGGCCCTAAAATACTCCATCTGCACACCGTAAAAGGCAAAGGCTTCGAACCTGCCGAAAAAGACCCGGGCATCTGGCATGCACCGGGCAAATTCGACCCCGAAACCGGAGAGCGCATCACCACCGACACCAGCAACCTGCCCCCTCTGTACCAAACCGTGTTCGGAGAGACGCTGGTAGAACTGGCAGAGAAAAATCCGAAGATAGTGGGAGTTACTCCTGCCATGCCCACAGGATGCTCCATGAACCTATTGATGAAGTCCATGCCCGACCGTGCATTCGATGTAGGCATTGCCGAAGGGCATGCAGCCACATTCTCCGGCGGCATGGCAAAGGAAGGCATGCAACCTTTCTGCAACATCTACTCGTCTTTCATGCAGCGGGCATACGACAATGTGATACACGACATTGCCCTCCTGAGGCTGCCCGTTGTCCTTTGTCTGGACCGCGCCGGACTGGTGGGAGAGGATGGCCCGACGCATCATGGCGTATACGACCTTGCCTACTTCCGCCCTATCCCGAACCTGACCATATCCTCGCCCATGGACGAACATGAATTACGCCGTCTCATGTACACGGCACAACTGCCGGACAAAGGTCCGTTCGTAATCCGTTATCCCCGCGGACGAGGCGTACTGGTGGACTGGAAGTGTCCGCTCGAAGAAATCCCCGTGGGCAAAGGGCGCAAACTGAAGGACGGAAAGGATATTGCCGTCATCACCATCGGACCGATAGGAAATACTGCCGCACACGCCATCGAACGGGCAGAAGCGGAAAAAGGGCTCTCCATAGCCCATTACGACCTGCGCTTCCTCAAACCGCTGGATGAGGCATTGCTGCATGAAGCAGGACGTAACTTCAAGCGCATCGTCACCATAGAGGACGGCACACGGAAAGGAGGTATGGGAAGCGCCGTGCTGGAATTCATGGCAGACAACAACTATACCCCGCACGTTGAGCGCATCGGTGTACCCGACGCATTCATAGAACATGGTACGGTACAGGAGCTGCACCGGCTGTGCGGAATGGACGAAGAAGGAATCTATAATATATTAATTAAGAATGAGGAATGATGAATGAAGAGCCGGGCTGCGTTATGCAAGCCTCCGTACTTCATTCCTGATTCTTTATTCTTCATTTCTTAAAGCATTGTGAAGATAATCATTGCAGGTGCCGGTGCAGTAGGCACACATTTGGCCAAACTATTGTCGCGCGAGAAGCAAGACATCATATTAATAGACGACAACGAAGAAAGGATGAGCACGCTCAGTTCCAACTTCGACCTGATGACCGTTAACGCCTCCCCCACTTCCATAAAAGGATTGAAAGAAGTGGGAGCGGGAGAGGCCGACCTGTTCATTGCCGTTACTCCCGACGAAAGCCGTAACATTACCGCCTGTATGCTTGCAACCAACCTGGGTGCGGTAAAAACCGTAGGGCGCATTGACAATTACGAATATCTGCTGCCCAAAAACAAGGAATTTTTCCAGAAGTTAGGAGTAGATTCGCTTATATACCCGGAAATGCTTGCGGCAAAAGAGATTGTATCTTCTATCCGTATGAGCTGGGTACGCCAATGGTGGGAATTTTGCGGAGGAGCATTGATTCTGATAGGAGCCAAGATGCGCGAAAAAGCAGAAATCCTGAACATCCCCCTGCATCAGTTGGGCGGACCGGAATTGCCTTATCATGTGGTGGCCATCAAGCGCGGTAACGAAACACTGATTCCCCGCGGCGATGATGTTGTGAAACTGCATGATATTGTTTATTTCACGACTACCCGCAAATTCGTACCATATATCCGCAAGATAGCAGGCAAAGAAGATTATGCCGACGTACGCAATGTCATGATTATGGGTGGAAGCCGCATCGCCGTACGTACCGCACAATATGTCCCCGACTATATGCAGGTGAAAATCGTGGACAATGACCTGAACCGCTGTAACCGTCTGACCGAACTGCTGGATGACAAGACAATGATTATCAACGGCGACGGACGGGATATGGACCTGCTCATAGAAGAAGGATTGAAGAATACCGAAGCCTTTGTGGCACTGACCGGAAACTCGGAAACAAACATTCTTGCCTGTCTGGCGGCAAAACGCATGGGCGTAAGAAAAACCGTAGCCGAAGTAGAAAATATCGACTATATAGGCATGGCTGAAAGCCTCGACATCGGCACGGTTATCAACAAGAAGATGATTGCCGCCAGCCATATCTACCAGATGATGCTGGATGCCGATGTGAGCAACGTAAAATGCCTCACCTTTGCCAATGCCGATGTAGCGGAATTTACCGTCAAGGCAGGTTCAAAGATAACCAAACATCCGGTGAAAGACCTCGGCCTGCCCAAAGGGACAACCATCGGCGGACTGATACGCAACGGCGAGGGTGTGGTAGTTATGGGTAACACGCAAATACAGCCCGGCGACCATGTGGTGGTATTCTGCCTGAACATGATGATTAAGAAAATCGAAAAATACTTTAATTAATCGGGAGTTATAAATTCTGAATTATGAATTGGCTGCACCTGCGCCCCGTCCCATAATTCAAAATTAACGACTTAAAATCCAAACAAGCGTGATTAACTTTAAGACAATTATACGGATTATCGGTATTCTGCTACTGCTGGAGACAGTCATGTTGCTGGCATGTTCGGCAATATCGTACTACTATAATGACGAAGCCCTCCTCGATTTCTGGAAATCGGCAGGTATCACAGCAGGAGTGGGTCTGCTCATGGCTATCGCCGGAAAAGGTGGTGAGAAACAACTTACCCGCCGCGACGGTTACGTCCTGGTCAGCTTTGCCTGGGTGGCTTTTTCTCTTTTCGGTATGTTGCCTTTCTACATCAGCGGATATGTCCCTGACATCACGAATGCTTTCTTTGAAACCATGTCCGGTTTTACAAGTACGGGAGCCACCGTGCTGGATAATATAGAATCGCTTCCTCACGGATTGCTGTTCTGGCGCGGTATGACACAATGGATAGGCGGTTTGGGAATTATCATGTTTACGATTGCCGTATTACCCATCTTCGGGGTCAGCGGCCTGCAGGTGTTTGCCGCCGAAGCCAGCGGCCCCACGCACGACAAGGTGCATCCGCGCATCGGCATCACAGCCAAATGGATATGGAGCATCTATACCAGCCTTACTCTGATTCTCGTAGTCCTGTTAATGCTGGGAGGCATGAACTGGTTCGACAGTGTGTGCCACGCCTTCGCCACCACAGGAACGGGTGGTTTCTCCACCAAGCAGGCAAGCGTAGCCTATTACAACTCTCCCTATATAGAATATGTCATCTCTGTCTTCATGTTCATTTCTGGTATCAATTTTACATTGCTGCTACTCTTCGTCAACCGGAAGTTCAAAAAAGTCATTGACAATGCCGAATTAAAATGGTACTTCTGGTCGGTAGCGGGCTTTACCGCCATCATTGCCGTTGTGCTCTACTATACCAGTCCGATGGGAGCGGAAGAGGCCTTCCGCAAATCACTGTTCCAGGTCATATCGTTGCATACCTCTACCGGCTTTGCCACAGACGACTACATGCTGTGGACACCCGTGCTTTGGGGATTGCTAACCATTGTCATGGTAATAGGAGCTTGCGCAGGCAGTACAACCGGCGGACTGAAATGTATCCGGATGGTAATCCTTGCCAAAGTATCGCGCAATGAATTCAAGCATATCCTTCACCCTAATGCCGTACTGCCGGTTCGTGTAAACAAACAGGTGATATCGCCTTCCATCGTCTCTACAGTACTGGCATTCTTCTTTTTATACATCATCATCATCATTGTCAGCATATTAATAATGATGGGGATGGGCATAGGTGCCGAAGAGTCCATCGGTTGCGTTGTATCCAGCATCGGTAATATGGGTCCCGGATTGGGTGACACCGGTCCGGCATATTCATGGAATGCCCTGCCCGATGCGGCCAAATGGTTACTGTCATTCCTCATGTTATTGGGGCGTCTGGAATTGTTCACCGTCTTACTTTTGTTCACCCCGGAATTCTGGAAACGGAATTGATTTAGGATAAAAAGTGTAAAAATAGCCTTATTTTGTTATGCGGAGATAGCAAAATGAGAGATACTTGTTATATCTTTGCGCCCTGAAAAGAGATAGGGAGGTATGAAACAGTGCATAAAATATTGTATGATAGCCATACTCGCGGTTTTATTACACAACGGTGCAATAGAGGCTGCGGATTTTTTGTGCGCTCCGGCCGGTTGCAAAGCAGAGAGTTGCATTTTGACGCAGGCGCCTACCGCCCAACAGGTCATTCATAATTATTACAGACATACATCATCCGCCGCTTCTTGCCTGGAACATGTGGAAAGCCAGCAGGTTCCAAACAACAAAAGTTCCCTGTTGCGCACTGATATTATCCGTATGCAGCAACTGCTGCGTGCGCAAAGCTATGACCGTATGCCGAATGTACACTGTCTTACCGTGCCCGGTCCGCATTATTACATAATCGGGTTAAGGAAGATTATCATTTAAGGAAAGGGCAAAGCATTATCACCTTGTCACCTTATCGCTTTATCGCTGTTTTAGTGCTGTATATCTATATTTTATATATCTAAAATCTTATCGGATTTATGAACTTTACTTTGTTGGTAGCCGTCTTGCTGACGGCAATTGCTTTCGTGGGTATCGTCATCGCATTGTCCAATGCGATAGCCCCCCGTTCGTACAATGTGCAGAAAATGGAGCCGTACGAATGTGGTATTCCCACCCGCGGTAAATCATGGATGCAGTTTCGGGTAGGTTACTACTTGTTTGCCATCCTGTTTCTGATGTTTGAAGTGGAGACGGTGTTCCTGTTTCCGTGGGCAGTCATAGCACGCGAACTGGGAGCTGCCGGACTTTTCAGTATTTTATTTTTCCTTATTATATTGGTTCTGGGCCTTGCATATGCCTGGAGGAAAGGAGCGTTGGAATGGAAGTAACGAAGAAACCCAAAATAAAATCCATCCCTTATGAGGAGTTTACAGACAACGAAACGTTGGAGAAATTGGTTCGGGAACTTAATGCCGGCGGCGCTAATGTGGCTATCGGCGTTCTGGACGATTTCATCGATTGGGGACGCAGCAATTCGCTGTGGCCGCTTACGTTTGCAACCAGCTGTTGCGGTATCGAATTCATGGCCCTCGGTGCAGCCCGCTACGATATGGCGCGCTTCGGGTTTGAGGTAGCCCGTGCCAGTCCGCGCCAGGCAGATATGATTATGGTGTGCGGAACAATCACGAACAAGATGGCTCCGGTGCTGAAACGCTTGTACGACCAGATGGCAGACCCTAAGTATGTGATAGCCGTAGGCGGTTGCGCTGTCAGCGGCGGCCCGTTCAAGAAGTCCTACCACGTTGTGAACGGAGTAGACAAGATTTTGCCGGTGGACGTATATATCCCTGGATGCCCTCCCCGCCCCGAAGCATTCTACTACGGAATGATGCAGTTGCAGCGTAAAGTAAAAATAGAGAAATACTTTGGCGGTGTAAACCAAAAAGAAGAACGACCGGAAGAATGAATATGAATATGAGTATGGAAATAAGATATATAGAACCCGCAGCCTTGCATGACGAAATGCTGCGCCTGCGGCAGGAAGAACAAATGGACTTTCTGGAATGCCTCACCGGTATGGACTGGGGCGAACCGGATGCCGCCAAAGACACTCCCGACACTCCGCGCGGACTTGGCGTGGTGTATCAGTTGGAATCCACCGTCACCGGCAAGCGGACTGCCATCCGCACCGCCACACTCAACCGCGAGCATCCCGAACTTCCCTCTGTATGCGACATCTGGAAAGCGGCAGACTTTCTGGAGCGTGAAGTGTTCGACTTCTACGGCGTGGTATTCGTAGGGCACCCCGACATACGCCGCCTCTACCTGCGCAACGACTGGGTAGGGCATCCGATGCGTAAAGACGACGACCCGGAAGCACAGAACCCGCTGCGCATGGACAATGAGGAAACGATTGATACCACCACCGAACTGGAACTGAACCCGGACGGAACGGTAAAGAACAAGGAAACGCAACTCTTCGGCGACGACGAATATGTGGTGAACATCGGTCCCCAACACCCCGCAACCCACGGCGTAATGCGTTTCCGCGTATCGCTGGAAGGTGAAATCATCAAAAAAATCGATGCCAACTGCGGATATATCCACCGGGGTATCGAAAAGATGTGCGAAAGCCTTACATACCCGCAGACACTGGCGCTGACCGACCGTCTGGACTACCTGGGCGCTCACCAGAACCGCCATGCCTTGTGTATGTGTATCGAAAAGGCCATGGGCATAGAGGTAAGCGAACGTGTGCAGTACATCCGTACCATCATGGACGAGTTGCAGCGCATCGACTCGCACCTGCTTTTCTACTCCTGTCTGGCAATGGATCTCGGCGCACTGACCGCCTTCTTCTACGGCTTCCGCGACCGTGAAAAGATTCTCGACATCTTCGAAGGAACCTGCGGCGGACGCCTCATCATGAATTACAACACGATTGGCGGCGTGCAAGCCGACATCGCCCCCGACTTCCAGAAGAAAGTCAAAGAGTTCATCCCATACCTGCGCGGCATCCTGCACGAATACCACGACGTGTTTACAGGAAACATCATTGCGCAGCAGCGTCTGAAAGGCGTAGGCGTACTCTCCCGCGAAGATGCCATAGCGTTCGGAGCCACCGGCGGTACGGGCCGTGCCAGCGGTTGGGCGTGCGACGTACGCAAGCGCATGCCTTACGGGGTGTATGACAAGGTGGACTTCAAAGAGATTGTCCGCACCGAGGGCGACTCCTGGGCACGCTACCTCATCCGTATGGACGAAATCATGGAGAGCCTGAAAATCATCGAACAACTGATAGACAATATCCCCGAAGGTGCATACCAGGAGAAGATGAAACCGATTATCCGCGTACCGGAAGGTACTTACTACGCTGCCGTAGAAGGCAGCCGCGGCGAGTTCGGCGTATTCCTTGAGAGCCACGGCGACAAGACACCCTACCGCCTGCACTTCCGCAGCACGGGGCTTCCGCTGGTATCTACCGTAGATACGATTTGCCGCGGTGCAAAGATTGCCGACCTTATCGCTATCGGCGGTACATTGGACTATGTAGTACCCGATATCGACCGATAACGGTAAAAAGCAAAAAGAACGTCAATAACAGACAGCAGACATACATCAAATCGTAAATCGTAAAACCGTAAATAAACAGATGTTTGACTTTAGTATAGTAACCAATTGGATTCACCAGATGCTGACCTCCCTCATGCCGGAAGGTCTGGCGGTGTTTCTTGAATGTGTAGTGATAGGCGTATGCATCATTCTGATGTATGCAGTGCTTGCCATTATCCTGATTTACATGGAGCGCAAAATATGCGCCTTTTTCCAATGCCGCCTCGGTCCGATGCGTGTAGGAAAATGGGGATTGCTCCAAGTGCCGTGCGACGTTATCAAGATGTTGACCAAGGAAATCATCGACCTGAAGTTCTCCGACCGATTCCTCTACAACCTGGCGCCGTTCATGGTCATCATAGCCTCGTTCCTCACCTTCGCCTGCCTGCCTGTCAGCAAAGGCCTGGAAGTGCTGGACTTCAACGTGGGCGTGTTCTTCCTGCTTGCCGCTTCGAGCATCGGCGTGGTAGGTATCCTGCTTGCCGGCTGGAGTTCCAACAATAAGTTCTCGCTTATCGGAGCCATGCGAAGCGGTGCGCAAATCATCAGTTACGAACTCTCGTGCGGACTGAGCATCCTGACGATGGTAGTCCTGATGGGTACGATGCAGTTCTCCGAAATCGTAGCCGGACAAGCCGACGGCTGGTTCATCTTCAAAGGACACATCCCGGCTCTGATAGCTTTCATCATCTACCTGATTGCCGGCAATGCGGAAACCAACCGCGGTCCGTTCGACTTGCCCGAGGCCGAAAGCGAGCTGACGGCAGGCTATCATACGGAATACTCCGGTATGGGCTTCGGCTTCTTCTACCTGGCAGAGTACCTGAACCTGTTCATCGTAGCGAGTGTGGCGGCCACGATATTCTTAGGCGGCTGGATGCCGTTGCACATCGTCGGCCTGGACGGCTTCAACGCTGTAATGGACTACATTCCGGGCTTTGTATGGTTCTTCGGCAAGGCATTCTTCGTGGTGTTCCTGCTGATGTGGATTAAATGGACATTCCCGCGTCTGCGTATCGACCAGATTCTGAACCTCGAATGGAAATATCTGGTTCCCATCAGCATGGTGAACCTGATTCTAATGGTATTAATCGTAGTATTTGAATTGCATTTCTAAGCCGGCACAGCACCGGAGCAATATTTCCTTTCGGGCAACACTAAATAATAATTACAACAATGAAAGAAAAAGAACATAATTCTTACATAGGCAGCCTCATACACGGTATCACTTCCCTGCTGACGGGCATGAAAACCACCATGACCGTTTTCTGGCGGAAGAAGACTACCGAACAGTATCCGGAAAACCGGAAGACGCTGAAACTCTCCGAACGTTTCCGCGGCACGCTGACAATGCCCCACAACGAGAAGAACGAACACCATTGCGTGGCCTGCGGCTTGTGCCAGACGGCTTGCCCCAACGACACCATCAAGGTGACGAGCCAGACGATAGAAACGGAAGACGGCAAGAAAAAGAAGATATTGGCGAAGTACGAATACGACCTCGGTTCGTGCATATTCTGCCAGCTTTGCGTCAATGCCTGCCCGCACGATGCCATTACGTTCGACCAGAACTTCGAGCATGCCGTATTCGACCGCAGCAAACTGGTACTGACGCTGAACCATCCGGGCAGTCACGTAGAAGAGAAGAAGAAACCCGCCGCTCCCCAGCCTGAAGCAGCGAAGTAATCAGTCATTCATAATTAGTAATCAATAACATGGAATTTAATCTTGAAACAATAGTATTTTACTTCCTTGCGGCCTTCATCAGCGTATTCTCCATACTGACGGTAACCACCAGACGCATGGTACGTTCGGCCACATACCTGCTGTTCGTGCTTTTCGGCACGGCAGGCATCTACTTCCTGCTGGGATATACGTTCCTCGGTTCGGTACAGATTATGGTCTATGCGGGCGGTATCGTCGTGCTCTACGTCTTCTCCATTCTGCTCACCAGCGGCGAAGGTGACATGGCGGCCAAGCTGAAACGCAGCAAGTTCCTTGCCGGACTGGGCGCTACCGTGGCAGGAGCCGTCATCGTACTGTTCATAACCCTGAAACATAAGTTCATCGCCACCACAGACATCGAACCGCTCGAAGTCAACATCAAGACCATCGGCCACCACATGCTGAGCGGCGACAAATACGGTTACCTATTGCCCTTCGAGGCCGTCAGCATCCTGCTGCTGGCATGTATCGTAGGCGGATTGTTAATAGCACGTAAAAGATAAGATTTATGATACACATGGAATATTACCTGATAGTCTCGGCTATCATGTTCTTCGCCGGCATCTACGGGTTCTTTACCCGCCGCAATACGTTGGCGATACTGATTTCAATTGAGTTGATACTGAATGCTACGGACATCAACTTCGCGGTATTCAACCGTTTCCTGTTTCCCGGCGGACTGGAAGGTTACTTCTTCTCCCTGTTCTCCATTGCCATCTCGGCAGCCGAAACGGCCGTGGCCATTGCCATCATGATTAACATCTATCGCAATATCCGCAGCATACAGGTGAACAAGCTGGACGAACTCAAATGGTAGATGCCTGTGCAGGCATCCTGCATAAGCCTGTGCAGATGTCCTGCATAGCACTGTGCAGACACCCTGCATAGAGTTGTGCAGACCGCCTGCATAATGAGCCATTCAATAAAAACAAAAAGAGAGACTGAGCAGCATTTCTCAATTCTCCATTTTCAATTCTCAATTCAACAATTATGGAATATACGATTCTAATCCTTCTCCTTCCTTTGCTCTCGTTCCTTGTGTTGGGACTGGGCGGCAAATGGATGTCGCACCGCACTGCCGGACTCATCGGCACGGCTGTGCTGGGTGCAGTGGCGGTACTCTCCTACCTCACCGCAATACACTATTTCACCGCCCCGCGGCTGGCAGACGGCACATTTGCCACACTGATGCCTTACAACTGCACATGGCTGCCGTTTACGCCGACACTCAGCATTGACCTGGGCATCCTGCTCGACCCCATATCGGTGATGATGCTGATTGTCATAAGTACCGTATCGTTCATGGTGCACCTCTACTCTTTCGGCTATATGAAAGGCGAACGCGGCTTCCAACGCTACTACGCTTTCCTCTCGCTGTTTACGATGTCCATGCTCGGACTGGTGGTGGCAACCAATATCTTCCAGATGTATCTGTTCTGGGAGCTGGTGGGTGTGTCTTCCTACCTGCTGATAGGCTTCTACTACACGAAACCCGCAGCAATCGCCGCCAGCAAGAAAGCGTTTATCGTGACCCGCTTTGCCGACCTGGGCTTCCTTATCGGTATCCTGGTTTACGGTTACTATGCCGGAACCTACACCTTCCAACCCAATGAAATGGCCTTGCTGAAAGGCGGCGCTGCCATGATTCCGCTGGCGCTGGGACTGATGTTCATCGGCGGAGCCGGCAAGAGCGCCATGTTCCCGCTGCACATCTGGCTGCCCGATGCCATGGAAGGTCCTACTCCGGTGAGCGCACTGATTCATGCCGCTACGATGGTGGTGGCAGGCGTATACCTGGTGGCACGCATGTTCCCGCTGTTCATCGACTATGCGCCCCACGTGCTGCACCTCGTAGCCTATGTAGGCGCATTCACCGCATTCTATGCCGCCAGCGTGGCTTGTGTACAGAGTGACATCAAGCGTGTACTCGCCTTCTCCACCATCTCGCAGATAGGCTTTATGATGGTAGCGCTCGGCGTATGTACATCCACAGACCCGCACGAAGGCGGACTGGGTTATATGGCAGGCATGTTCCACTTGTTTACGCACGCCATGTTCAAGGCGTTGCTGTTCCTCGGTGCAGGAAGCATCATCCATGCGGTGCACAGCAACGAGATGTCCGCCATGGGCGGCCTGCGTAAATACATGCCGGTTACGCACATCACTTTCCTGATAGCCTGCCTTGCCATTGCCGGCATTCCCCCGTTCTCCGGATTCTTCTCCAAGGACGAGATACTGACAGCCTGCTTCCGGTTCAGCCCCGTCATGGGTTGGATTATGACGGTGATTGCCGCCATGACCGCATTCTATATGTTCAGACTGTATTACGGCATTTTCTGGGGCAGTTCGGAGCCGGGGCAGAAGTCGGCAAGCGATGAAAGCCACAGCCATCAGCACACGCCTCACGAGTCGCCCCTTGCCATGACCGTTCCCCTGATGTTCCTTGCCGCAGTTACGATAGTTGCCGGATTCATTCCTTTCGGCCACTTCGTCAGCTCCAACGGCGAAGCCTATACCATCCACCTCGACTGGAGCGTAGCAGGAACAAGCATTGCTATTGCGGTTATCTCCATAGCTGTAGCCACTTATATGTATAAAGGCGAAAAACAGCCGGTTGCCGATGCGCTTGCCCGCCGCTTCAACGGCTTGTGGACGGCAGCCTATCACCGCTTCTACATCGATGAGGTCTACCAGTTCATCACCCACCGCATCATCTTCGGCTGCATCAGCCGCCCCATTGCCTGGTGGGACCGTCATGTGGTGGACGGCTTCTTCGATTTCCTTGCCTGGGGCGCCAATGCCACCAGCGACGAGATACGCGGCCTGCAAAGCGGACGCATCCAGCAATACACCTTCGTATTCCTGCTGGGTACGCTTGCACTGATACTGCTGCTGTTGCTGTAAACGAGAAACGGAAATTGATAGTGATGTATCAACCATATAGAACAATAACAATTAATACCATATTATAAAGATGAATTTCTTATCCATATTCGTACTCATCCCCTTGCTGATGCTGTTGGGCCTCTGGCTCAGCCGTAATATCGCACAGATACGTGCGGTGATGGTAGCCGGCGCTTCGGCATTGCTCGTTGCAGCCGTCGGACTGACCGTCGTCTACCTGCAAGCCCGTCACGGCGGCGCTACGGATGAAATGCTGTTCCGTGCCGATGTAGCCTGGTATCCCGCCCTCAACATCCACTATTCCGTAGGGGTGGACGGCATCTCGGTAGCCATGCTGCTGCTCTCGGCCATTATCGTGTTTACGGGTACATTCGCTTCCTGGCGTCTGCAACCGCTGACCAAAGAATATTTCCTGTGGTTCACCCTGCTGTCGATGGGTGTGTTCGGTTTCTTTATCTCGACCGACCTGTTCACCATGTTCATGTTCTACGAGGTAGCGCTCATCCCGATGTACCTGCTGATTGGCGTATGGGGTTCGGGACGCAAGGAATACGCTGCCATGAAACTGACGCTGATGCTGATGGGCGGTTCCGCTTTCCTGCTTATCGGTATCCTCGGTATCTACTTCGGTAGCGGCGCCACCACCATGAACCTGCTGGAGATAGCCCAACTGCACAATATTCCCGTGGAGCAACAACGCATCTGGTTCCCGCTTACCTTCCTCGGTTTCGGCGTGCTGGGCGCTCTGTTCCCGTTCCATACCTGGAGCCCCGACGGTCATGCATCCGCACCTACCGCCGTCAGTATGCTGCATGCAGGCGTACTGATGAAGCTGGGCGGCTACGGCTGCTTCCGCATCGCCATGTACCTGATGCCCGAAGCCGCACAGGAGCTGGGCTGGATATTCCTCGTACTGACGGGTATCTCCGTAGTGTACGGCGCATTCTCCGCTTGCGTGCAGACCGACCTGAAGTACATCAATGCCTACTCTTCCGTATCGCACTGCGGACTGGTGCTTTTCGCCATCCTGATGATGAACCGGACAGCCTGTACGGGTGCCGTGCTGCAAATGCTTTCCCATGGATTGATGACCGCCCTGTTCTTCGCCCTTATCGGTATGATATACGGACGGACGCACACACGCGATGTACGCGAGCTTAGCGGACTGATGAAGATTATGCCCTTCCTGGCGGTATCCTATGTCATCGCCGGTCTGGCCAACCTCGGTCTGCCGGGACTCAGCGGTTTCATTGCCGAAATGACAATCTTCAACGGCGCTTTCCAGCATCCCGATACCTTCCACCGCGCATGGACCGTCATCGCTTGTACGAGTATTGTGATTACCGCAGTCTACATCCTGCGCCTTGTCGGTAAAATCCTCTACGGAACCTGTACCAACAAGCACCACCTGACATTGACCGATGCCACCTGGGACGAACGTACCGCCGTAATCATCCTCATTGCCTGCGTAGCCGGACTGGGTCTTGCTCCGCTGTGGATAAGCAACATGATTGGAGACAGCGTGCTGCCGGTAGTCAACCTATTAGCCACTCACTAAACACTAATCACTAATCACCAAATAACATGGATTACTCCCAATTTCTATTAATGAAAGAAGAGCTGTCGCTGATAGCGGTTATCGTTATCCTCTTCATAGCCGACCTCTTCATGAGTCCGGATGCGCACAAGCATGACGGCAAGCCGATGTTGAACACCATGCTGCCCGTTGCCCTGCTCATCGTCCATACGCTTATAACCATCGTTCCCGGTCCGGCAGCCGACGCTTTCGGCGGGATGTACCATAACCAGCCGATACAGAGTATCGTCAAATCCATTCTCAGCGTAGGTACGCTCATCGTGTTCCTTATGGCGCACGAGTGGATGCGCCGCCCCGATGCGGCAATCAAGCAGGGCGAGTTCTATGTACTGACACTCTCCACGCTGCTGGGTATGTACTTCATGATTTCCGCCGGCCACTTCCTGATGTTCTTCATCGGACTGGAAACGGCCAGCATCCCCATGGCTGCGCTGGTGGCTTTCGACAAGTACCGCCACCACTCTGCCGAAGCAGGCGCCAAGTACATCCTTACCGCACTCTTCTCCAGCGGGCTGCTGCTTTACGGCCTTTCGCTGATATACGGTACGGTAGGCACACTCTACTTTGCCGATATTCCGGCACATCTGGACGGAAGCCCGTTGCAGATTATGGCATTCGTATTCTTCTTCTCCGGCATGGGATTCAAGATTTCGCTGGTTCCTTTCCACCTGTGGACGGCCGACGTATACGAAGGTGCTCCGAGTACGGTAACCGCTTACCTGAGCGTTATCTCCAAAGGTGCGGCGGCATTCGTGCTGATGACCATCCTCTATAAGGTATTCGCACCGATGGCGACGCAATGGCAGGAAGTGCTCTACTGGGTTATCATCGCCTCTATCACGCTCGCCAACCTCTTTGCGCTGCGTCAGGAGAACCTGAAACGGTTGATGGCGTTCTCCAGTATCTCGCAAGCCGGTTACATCATGCTGGGTGTTATCAGCGGAACGTCGCTGGGTATGACGTCGCTGGTGTACTACGTACTGATTTACCTGTTTGCCAACCTCGCCGTCTTTACCGTTATCACGATTGTAGCATTGCGCGCCGATAAGTTTACACTGGAAGATTACAACGGATTGTACACCACCAACCCTAAGCTGGCTTTCCTTATGACGCTGGCACTGTTCTCGCTGGCGGGTATTCCGCCGTTCGCAGGCTTCTTCTCGAAGTTCTTCATCTTTGCGGCGGCATTCGAAAGCGGTTTTCATCTGCTGGTGTTCATTGCGTTAATCAATACGATTCTGTCGCTTTACTACTATCTGAAGATTGTAAAGGCAATGTACATCAACAAGAGCGATGAGCCTATCGCCGCTTTCCGCAGCGATAACTACACGCGTGCCGGCCTTGCCATCTGTACGCTGGGCATCGTGGCGCTGAGTATTGCCAGCGTGGTATACCAGTCCATCGACAAGTTCTCGTTCGGTATGTAACGGTCTGTTTGCCGTAAAATAACTTTTACCACATCCCCCCTTCACCCTTTCGCACACTCCTGTTTATGGGAGACGGAGGGTGAAGGGGGGAATTATTTCATTATCTGGTTCCGGTACTGCGTCGGTGTCAGTCCCGTCAGTTGCTTGAAGGTGCGGTTGAAGTGCGGAATAGAGTCGAACCCGCACTCCACAGCTATCTGTGAAACCTCCATATCGCCAATGGTCAGCAGTTTGCAGGCATAACCTATGCGCATGTCCGCCACATATTGCAGGAAAGTCTTTTCCGTGGCGTCCTTGAAGAAACGGCAAAAGGCGCTGCTGTTCATATTTGCCATTTCGGCTATCTCGTCGAGCTTGAGAGAACGGGTGTAGTTGCTGTTGATAAAGGAGATGATTTTATCGATACGCTTGTTTCCCGCTGTGGGAAACTTCTCATAGTAGCAAGGGCTTGCCAGCATCCTTCTTGGGAGGGATACCGCCAATGCCTGCAATAAATCCAGCAAACCGGTTATCTGTCCGAATCCTTTCAGTTCGGGAAAAGCGGATACCATGTCGCGTACCGGACCGGCATCGGCCGTGTGAAAGACAACACCCCGTCTGGCCTCTTTCAGCAACACCCGTATCTGGTGAAACTGCGGATAATGGTCGAACGAGTATTGCATGAAGTTCTCCTCAAACTGAATGATAGTTCCTTGCACCCGCAACCGGGGATTATCGCCGTGATAAGCATCGTCACTCCGCATATAATGAGGCAGGCTGGGACCGAACAATACCACATCGCCTTCCGAAAAACGCTCTATGCAATCGCCCACAAAGCAACGGCCGCAGCTTTTCTTCACATAGATTATTTCGTACTGGCTGTGGAAATGCCAGGGGTAAGTGAAGCGGTCGTAGTCGTAATAGCGCGCCTTTATCGGGTTGGACTCCGATATCTGGAGCTGTTCGTTTATTATCTGTCTCATAACACTGCCTGATGTTGATACGGCATCTCCCGGTTTGCCGAGCCGCATCCTATCCTTACACAAAGATAGCGAATAATAACAATAAGTCTGCGGGAAAAAAGAAAATACAAAGGGAAACGGAAAGAATACCCCGGTTGGTACGGAGCATACCAACCGGTGGCAGGAGACGTACCGAAGCGTGGTATGAACTGTACCAAAGCGTGGTACGAGCTGTACCAAACTGTGGTAGGAGCCGTACCAAAGTGCGGTACAAGGCGTACCAACCGTTGGTATTTCCCGTACCAAACGCAGATATTATATTGGTACTTATATAGTATTGATTGAAAGCCGTTTACTTCGTTGCAAAGGTTGCTATCCCATTATTCTTTCAATACACGCAAATATCTGCAAACATCCTGCAAATATCCGTTTATATACAAACTGTTTTAGTGCCTACATTTGCAGTAAATAATCATTTTAAATCATTAATACAAAAAGAAGTATGGAAAAGACTTGGAGATGGTTCGGTAAGAAAGACAAAATAACGCTCGATATGCTTCGGCAAATCGGTGTGGAAGGGATAGTTACCGCCTTGCACGATGTGCCCAACGGCGAAATCTGGACAGAAGAAGCCATCAACGATTTAAAGACATATATCGAGTCCTATGGCTTGCGCTGGTCGGTTGTGGAGAGCCTGCCCGTATGCGAGGCCATTAAATATGCCGGACCGGAACGCGAACAACTGATAGAGAACTACAAAATCAGTCTTGCCAATCTGGGCAAATGCGGTGTAAAGACCGTATGCTATAACTTCATGCCCGTTATCGACTGGATACGCACGGATTTGCAACACCCCTGGGCAGACGGAACCTCATCGCTCTACTTCGACCGGGTGCGCTTTGCCTATTTCGACCTGCGCATTCTGCAACGTGAGGGAGCCGAAAAGGATTACTCCGCCGAAGAGCTGGCTAAAGTGGCCGAACTGGACAAGACCATCACCGAAGCCGAAAAAGACAGCCTTGTCGATGCGATTATCGTAAAGACGCAGGGATTCGTAAACGGCAACATCAAGGAAGGCGACAAGAATCCGGTGAATATATTCAGGAATCTGCTGGCTTTGTACAAAGGTATCGACCGCGATGCGCTCCGCGAGAACATGCGGTATTTCCTTGCCGCCATTATGCCGGTGTGCGAGGAGTACGGCGTAAATATGTGCGTACATCCCGACGACCCGCCTTTCCAGGTACTGGGCTTGCCGCGTATCGTGACCAACGAAGAGGACATCGCCTGGTTCCTGAATGCAGTGGATAATCCACACAACGGGCTGACGTTCTGTGCCGGCTCGCTCAGCGCGGGAGAGCATAACAACACCCGCGAACTCGCCAGGAAGTTTGCATCACGCACCCACTTTGTGCATCTGCGCAGCACCGCAGCCATGCCGGGCGGCAACTTCATAGAAAGCTCCCACCTGACGGGACGCGGTCACCTCATCGACCTTATCCGCATCTTCGAGCAAGAAAACCCGAACCTGCCCATGCGTGTAGACCACGGACGGATGATGCTGGGCGATGAGGACAAGGGATATAATCCCGGCTATTCATTCCACGGCCGTATGCTGGCGCTGGCACAGGTGGAAGGCATGATGGCAGTGGTACAAGACGAAATGAAACAGAAGGAAACACAAGCATAAAATATACAATATAGATACGTGAAGCAGAAGACAATAAAGTATGAGGGGGGATACGCTTCATGCTTTATGCACGTGCTTCCCCGTATAAAAAAAGAAAAGAAAGAAAAAAGGAGACAAAGATTATGAACGAACAATTCAGCATTGCAGGTAAAGTAGCGGTTATCACCGGTGCAGGTGGTGTATTGGGTGGCAGCATTGCCAAATGTTTCATGGAGCAAGGCGCCAAGGTAGTAGCCGTTGACATCCGTCAGGAACAACTGGACAAACGTGTAGAAGAACTGAAAGCTTACGGTGAAGATGTGATCGGCATCGTAGGTAATGTATTAGACATCGCCAGCCTTGAAAAATTGGCTGATGACATCGTTGCCAAATGGGGACGTATCGACATCCTGCTCAATATTGCCGGTGGCAATATGCCGGGTGCTACGCTGGCTCCCGACCAGAACTTCTTCGACATGGACGTTACCTGCTGGGAGAAAGTGACTAGCCTGAATATGAACGGAACTGTTTATCCTTCTATGGTATTCAGCAAAGTGATGGCTAAGCAAGGCAAAGGTTGTATCGTAAACGTATCTTCCATGGCTGCTTACAGCGCTATCACCCGCGTTCCGGGTTACTCGGCAGCTAAGACAGCCGTTGCCAACTTCACTCAATGGCTGGCAAGCGAACTTGCACTGAAGTACGGAGACGGCATCCGTGTGAATGCTATCGCTCCGGGTTTCTTCATCGGCGACCAAAACCGTGCCGTGCTTATCAATCCTGACGGTTCGCTTACAGACCGCAGCAAGAAAGTTTTAGCCAAAACTCCGATGAAACGCTTTGGAGATATCAACGAACTGAACGGCGCCGTACAATTCCTGTGCAGCGACGCGGCAAGTTTCGTGACGGGTGCATTGCTGCCGATAGATGGCGGATTTAGTGCATTCAGCGGAGTATAAGAAGCTACACCATATTTTTTTCATACAAAAGCTGTTTCAGAATTCTGAGACAGCTTTTGTTGTTTATTTGATAGATTCAACTTTAATACACACCAAAGTTACAAATAGAAAACATACCGAAGACATAACACTCGAAGTAGATTAAGATAACTATTTTGTATTGAGTTTGTTGTATATTGGAGATAAACCTTTATCTTTGTTACATTAAAAAAGCAAACGATTATGGACAATACACTAAAATTGACCGATACTTATTGGGAAATGCTAAAGTCCCTGAATGATGATATAAAATTGCGGTTAGCAACTCGGTTAACAGCTTCTGTTATTGCCGGTAAAAACACCAGCAGAAATAGAACTAACGAGATGATAGAGAAACATCTTGGAAAATGGGAAGATGAAAGAAGTGCCGAAGCTATCATAGAGGATATATATGCAGGACGAAATAGTATTAAAACTCCCTTGAATTTCGATTAAAATGAATAAAACGCCTAAGTATTTGCTCGACAGCAATATTTGTGTCTATATCCTAAGGGGAAGGAAAGGCATGCGTGAACAACTTCAAAAAGTGGGATGGGACAATTGTTGTATCTCAGAAATGACTGTTGCCGAACTTTTATATGGGGCCGAATGCAGTAGTAAAATAGAGGAAAACAAAAAAGAAGTACTTTCATTCTGTGCTGATATTGAAATTATTCCCATAGGATTGGCTTTATCCGAATATGCTCACCAAAAAGCAATATTAAGAAAGACAGGAAGTTTAATCGATGACTTAGATCTTTTAATCGGTTCTACAGCTGTGGCTATTGATTGTATAATGGTTACAGAAAATGTAAAGCACCTCAATAGAATAGAAAATATTCAAATAGAGAATTGGACTACCATTTAATAAGACTTTAGAGTCACTCAATAAGTGGACTCATCCTTTGTAGCAATTTCAATTTAACCTATACACTATTTCAATGAAAAACGAACCTCCTACTCATGTCCTGGGCCTGGCTCATCCTCCTATTCCCGTTGTACGCATCGGACTCATAGGCTTAGGCAATCGCGGATTACTCACGTTGGAGCGTTATATGCTCATAGAACACGTAGAGATCAAAGCTTTGTGTGAGATACGCCCCGGAAACCTGGCAAAAGGACAGGCCCTACTGACAAAAGGCGGACATCCCGCTGCAATCGGTTATGCCGGAGAAAACGGCTGGCAACAAATGTGTTGCAACCCTGATATCGACCTCATCATTATATGTACGGACTGGCTGACGCATACCCCTATGGCCACCTACGCTATGGAGCAAGGCAAGCATGTTGCCATCGAAGTGCCCGCCGCCATGACCATAGCCGAGTGCTGGCAACTGGTAGATACCGCCGAACGTACCCGCCGCCACTGCATCATGCTGGAAAACTGTTGCTATGATGCCTTTGCCCTGACCACGCTAAACATGGCAAGACAAGGCCTGTTCGGTGAAATCATGCATGTGGAAGGTGCTTATATACACGACCTGCGCTCCATGTACTTCAGCGATGAAAACCAAGGCGGTTTCCATAACCACTGGAACAAGGCTTACTGCATGGAACACACCGGAAACCCCTATCCCACTCACGGTTTAGGCCCCGTATGCCAGATCCTGAATATCCACCGAGGCGACCGTTTGAATTACCTTGTATCCATGTCCACCCATCAGGCGGGAATGACGGAATATGCCCGCCGCACTTTCGGCAAGGACTCCCCTGAAGCACAACAGGCTTACCTGTTGGGAGACATGAACACCACCCTCATCCATACCGTCAAGGGAAAGACCATCCAACTGCAATACTGCACCGTTCATCCACGCCCTTACAGCCGTTCGCACACCATCTGCGGCACGCGAGGGTTTGCACAGAAATATCCGGTAGCCACAATCAGCCTGGAAGATGTGCGTAGCGGAGAGGCAGCCAACGCAACCACCGAAGAACTCTTGCAACGCTATCAACATCCTTTTACAGCTACCATCGGTAAAGAAGGAGCCCGCAAAGGTGCTCCGAACGAGATGAACTATATCATGGATTACCGCCTCATCTACTGCCTGCACCACGGGTTTCCCTTGGATATGGACGTCTACGATGCAGCCGAATGGTCGTGCATCACCGAGCTTAGTGAACAATCGGTATTGAATGGTAGTCGCCCGGTAGAAATACCCGACTTCACACGGGGCGCATGGGAGACTTTTCCCTGTGTTGCAAAAAACTAATCTTGTGATACAGGGATCAGTCTAATAATGATACAAAGAAATACCCGCTACTCCCATATCCGACGAATGCCGGGAATGGTGGGATAAAGACGATTGACCTGTTCAGTCCGGACGACCTCACATGGACTTCAAGAATTGATATTGTAAAAAGCCCCAAAGTGTTTACGTCTGCAAAAAAACGTTCTTTTTCCTTGCATACTTTAAAAAGATGCATTACTTTTGCCGCCGTTAAACACAGTATTCACCCCTTTAAAACTAAAAGAAAGGGACTAATTTATGTTGGAACTATAATATCTCAGCCAGGACTAAGTTGACTCATCGGGATGATGGGGCTTTGCAATTTTCTTGATTAGTCCTACAATCACATTTATAATTTTATTATTATTCACTTCAATGCAGTGGACAGATAGTGTTGTATCTATCATCATCCCTCATGCATTGGGTACAAAACGCATATTGCACTGCCCCGTCGCGAGGCGGGCAGCCCATGCCGTATGCATACACATGAAAAAAAGAAAATATGGGAATACGATTAAAAGATTTAAGTAAGCTGGGATATAGAGACAATGTAGCACGCAGTCTGGCAGTAGCCATCGTCGGCAAACATTGCAAGCACCAAAGCAAAGAACAGATTATCAAGACACTGAGTGATGTGCTGGAAAATCCCGATACTTATAAAGAGAATGAGACATGGGGCAAACTGGCCGAACGCCTGTCCCCCACCCTCATCGAAAAGAAGTTCACAGCATACGACTTGCTCGACGAGCCGTTGCCCTATAAAACCTATGGCGGCAAGTTCATAGAAACCCTCGCCAAACAGCAGATGAACCTGGCCATGAGGCTCCCCGTCAGCGTAGCCGGGGCACTGATGCCCGATGCACATGCAGGATACGGTCTGCCCATCGGCGGTGTACTCGCCACGGACAATGCCGTCATCCCCTATGCTGTAGGGGTGGATATCGGTTGCCGGATGAGCCTGACGGTGTTCGATGCCAAAGCGGATTATCTGAAAAGATACTCGCATCAGATAAAAGAGGCACTGAAAAACTATACCCACTTCGGCATGGAGGGCGGCCTGACCTTTGCACAGGAGCATGAAGTGACAGAACGGGAAGAATTCCGGTTGACACCTCTTCTGAGGGACTTACGCGGAAAGGCCATTCGTCAGTTGGGCAGTTCCGGCGGTGGAAATCATTTCGTAGAGTTCGGAGAGCTTCTTCTGCAAGGAGAAAATGTACTGGGACTGCCCGAAGGCAATTATATGGCGTTGCTGTCACATTCCGGTTCGCGCGGACTGGGAGCAGCTATTGCCATGCATTACAGCCGGATAGCCCGTGAAGTCTGCAAACTGCCACGTGAAGCACAGCATTTTGCTTGGCTCGATTTGAACTCGGAAGAAGGACAGGAATACTGGATGAGCATGAACCTGGCAGGCGACTATGCCCGTGCCTGTCACGAACAAATCCACCTGAACCTCTCGAAAGCTCTGGGAATGAAGCCAATGGCGAACGTGAACAATCATCACAACTTCGCTTGGAAAGAGGAGATTGCACCCGGACGCACCGCTATCGTGCATCGCAAAGGGGCTACTCCTGCACAGGCTGGGCAACCGGGACTTATCCCCGGAAGCATGGCAACTCCCGGTTATCTGGTAGCAGGTCGGGGTGTGGAAGAGTCGTTATGTTCCGCTTCGCACGGTGCCGGACGGGCCATGTCGCGCCAGAAAGCAAAGGAGAGTTTCACCCAGTCGGCCATGAAGAAATTTCTCTCGCAGGCCGGGGTCACACTGATTGGGGGCAGCATCGAAGAGATGCCATTAGCCTACAAGAACATCGACCGGGTGATGCAACCCCAAGAGACATTGGTAGAAGTGCAGGGCAAATTCATGCCGCGCATTGTAAGAATGAATAAAGAGTAAGAGGCTATGGAGAAAGTATATATGCAAATAACCTCCGGACGCGGCCCTGTCGAATGTTGTCGCGTAGTGGCGCTGGTGCTGGAAAAGATTCTGAAACAAGCCGTCGCCAAAGGAGTGAAAACAGAAATCGTGGAACGCGAAACGGGACCTCTCAACCGTACCCTGCTCTCAGCCGTCATCTCTCTGCAAGGCGGAGACTATCATGCGCTGATTGAGGACTGGGAAGGTAGCGTGCAGTGGATTGCCCAAAGTCCGTACCGCATTTATCATAAACGGAAGAACTGGTTTGTCGGTGTGCAGACCTTCACGCTCTCCGAAAGCCAGGAGGCTACGGAAGCGGAAATCCGTTATGAGACCTTGCGGGCATCCGGACCGGGCGGTCAGCACGTGAACAAGACGGAGTCTGCCGTCCGTGCCGTCCATATTCCTACCGGAATGAGCGTGGTAGCTTCCGACCAACGCTCGCAATGGCAAAACAAGAAACTGGCCACCGAACGCCTGCTGTTGAAACTGGCATCATGGAGCATAGAGCAAGCCATGATTCAAGCACAGGCCAACTGGAGTAATCACAACTGCCTGCAACGTGGCAATCCGGTGAAAGTGATCCAGGAGCCGCTGATTTAAAGTAGATGAATGATTTAAAAAGAAAGGAGCAACTTATGTTATCAGAAAAATATGGTCGCACGTATCATTATCCGTTTTCTCCCGGAACGACCAGTGACGACCGCATCAACCATACGTATTGGGAAGACATCCAGCAGATAGCAACCCTGATACACACCGAAAAGCTGGACGGAGAAAATAATTGTCTGAGCCGCCACGGTGTATTTGCCCGCTCGCATGCAACGCCCACCACCTCACCGTGGACCAGGGAACTGCGCGAGCGTTGGGAACTCATGAAAAACGACTTGGGGGACATCGAGATATTCGGTGAAAACCTGTATGCCATACATTCGATAGAGTATCGCAAACTGGAAACGCACTTCTATGTGTTTGCCGTGCGCTGTCTGGATCAGTGGCTATCGTGGGAGGAAGTGAAATTCTATGCCGCTCTGTTCGACTTGCCTACGGTGCCCGAATTACGAGTGGAAACGGTAGAAGGATTGACGCGGGAAGCGTTGCAGCAACAGGTCGTTAGTCTGGCACAAGAGCCGGGTGTGTTCGGAACACGCGATCCGCAAACAGGCGCAGATTGTACCCGCGAAGGGGTAGTCAGCCGTAATATAGGTGAATATCCTGTAAGTGAATTTGCCCGCAACGTATTCAAGTACGTACGCAAAGGGCATGTGAAGACCGATGAGCACTGGACACGCAACTGGAAGCGTGCCCGCCTCATCTGGGAAACAGGAAAGGAGGAATAAAATGAATTGGAAACTGACAGATAATAAGAATTGGGACTCACTGGAACAACAGTTCCGGTGGGTACAAGATATGAACTTCGTGATGCAGCACCATTTGCATCACGAAGAAGGTAGTGTGGCCGTACATACCCGCATGGTACTGGAGGCATTGCAGCAACAGCCTGAATATCGGGCTTTGCCTGCACAGGAACAGGAAATATTATGGGCAGCCGCTTTACTGCATGATGTGGAGAAACGTTCTACTTCGGTAGATGAAGGAGGAGGTATTATCACTTCCAAGGGACATGCCAGGCGTGGGGAATATACGGCACGCACGATCCTTTACAGGGATATTCCTACTCCGTTTCATATCCGGGAGAACATTGCTGCGCTGGTGCGTTATCATGGTTTGCCGGTTTGGATAATGGAACGGGAGAATCCTGTAAAAAAGCTGTGTGAAGCATCTCTCAGAGTGGATACTCGTTTACTGAAAATGCTTGCAATGGCGGATATTCAGGGACGTATCTGCAAAGATAAGCCTGCACTGATGGAAGCTACCGAGTTATTCGAGATGCTTTGCCGTGAACAGGATTGCTGGGGAAAGGCACGAAGCTTTGCAACGGATCATGCACGCTTTCAGTACTTTCATGCCGAGGATGGGTATATAGATTACATTCCACATGATAATTTCCGGTGTGAAGTTATCTTATTGTCCGGTTTGCCGGGGATGGGGAAAGATCATTATATCCGTACATTGCCGCAGGATATTCCTGTGATAAGCCTCGATGCTATCCGGCGAAAGTACAAAGTTAGCCCTACGGATAAGGCTGCCAATGGCAGGGTGGTACAGGAAGCCAAGGAAAAAGCTCGCAGCTATCTGCGTAAAGAGCAAGGTTTTGTGTGGAATGCAACCAATACTTCAAAACAGATGCGCTCGCAACTGATTGATTTATTCCTCACTTACGGGGCTAAAGTGAAGATTGTTTATATCGAAAAGCCGTATGAGGTATGGAGGAAACAAAATCGTGAACGGGAATTTATGGTTCCGGAAGCGGTACTGGATACAATGCTCGGGAAGCTGGAAGTTCCGCAACTGGGGGAGGCACATGAGGTGGTGTATTCTGTCTGACAGTAGACATAAGCTACTGATAGTTTTTCTTTCATAACACGATCCCTTCCTTCATTACATTGATGCTGAATGGGGTCGTGATTCTTTCCCATACACGACGCAACACTACCATCGGACTGATAATCACCCCGGTCTCCACTTCCACTTCATACAAATGACGGGTAATCTCCAATTCACGTTCAGGTGCCAAATGATCACCATCCAGCAATATGAGTAAGTCTATATCCGAATCTACCTGTGCATCTCCCCGAGCTTCGGACCCATAGAGAATGGTCTTCGCATCAGGAGCAATGCGATGCACTACTTCTGCAATCCGGCGAACAATATCAGGTCGTTTCATAACTTAATCTCCTATTCTCTAAATTACACGACAAAGATAATAATGTTTTCGGAAATACAACTTACTGCAATACAATACTTACCGAGAAATACGGTGCTATCTGGAAACAAGGATCATATTCCCTCCCCATCGCCTTAAAGAACGCTGACAAGCTTCTGCCATCATAATAAGCATTGCGTACCGCATTTATCCCCACCGTAACAGGCAAAGAAATGTGCTTGGAAACCTTGAATTCAGGACGGAAACCTACCACAATGTACTGATGCGTAAAAATTTTATCATCACCATTCAACTCTGTCAAAGCCATCTGCCCACCCATTTCCGTAATGAAACTGATGCTGAACGCTTTGTCCACATTATACCCAACCGCAAGGTTAGCTCCATCCAAAGCCGAAAAGCTGCAAGTCAGTTTATGCCCATAATTCCAGTTTACGTATAATGCGGGAAACGCCATAGGATAACCAAAAGCATTGTTCAAAGCCAAACCCGCACCCAGTTCCAGATTAGGGAGTATACGCCTGACAAAGACCAACCCCGCACTTCCCAATACATTCCGGAAACGTAAATGCGAAAACCGTGTATCATCCGTATACACGCCGACACCGACGCTTGCCATCATAGACCATTTCTCACTCAAAGGCCGCACATGGAAAAGCGACATCTGCAAATTCAGAATCTCGGACAACACAAGAGGCTCTGCAATATTCTTATTATTCAGAGACGCATAATCGCCCGAAAGTCCGATACCCCATATCGTAGGCTGATTGCTTTCGTTCTTTTTCATCGACAAAGACAGATTGGCACTTCCGTGATAGACCATGGCGGAACCTTTACTGTTACCCACTTTTTGATTGTGCTCATCCCGATAAGCCGATGTACCGAAATACTCTGTTTTAATAGTGATCTGTGCAGTGCTTTCCACAGAAACCAGTAGTAATAAGACTGTTGCAATAGATATCCATTTCATTTTTGTTTCTTCTTTTAATGATTTGTATACCACAAAGATTGTCAATATCAATGCGAACGAGGAAATCTTTTTGACCAACCCCCGGTCTGCTTATGACGAAACAGATAAGCAGCAACCACTTTATCCCTTATCTTTGCAACATGAAGAAACATCTGACTTTCAAATCGCGGCAGCTCTCTACTATCTTCTGGCTACTCATTGCCGGCACTTTCTGGATACAATTCCTCAATATGTCGACCAGTATATGCGAAGCAACGCTTCTCACCATCTGCATAAGCGGCAGTTATATGCTGGTGAACCAATATCTATGCAACCATCTGCTGAAAAAAGCGATACGCACCAAGCAGATGAAGCCTTTCTGGATATTATTTATAGTACTTTGCGTCCCTACAAGTACACTGGTAGCTTCCTACTTCGTTCTCTTCCAGCATCTTGAACAAACAGGTATATTCCCTGCATCCAACATCTTCATAGAGGGAGAAGAGAACCTTCTTTTCAACTCTATCCTCTTGCTACCAGGTACATTGGTTATCAATCTCGCCTTCTGCGGCCTGTGCTTTTATTCAGAAAACCTGCAATTAGAAAAAGAGAAATCTCAATTCCTCTTCCAGACATTACGGCAGCAAATCACCCCTCACTTCATGTTCAATGTGCTGAATCACATCAACATCCTGATGCAGGATAATGTGCCTTTAGCTTCTTCCCTTTTAGAGAAATATTCCGATATCCTGCGCTACCAGCTGTATAACGGTCAGAAAGAGTTTATCAGCCTGGAACAGGAAATAGAATTCTTACAAAACTACATAGCAATAGAAAACATTCGCTGGGAAGACAAACTGACCGTAAGCACCGAATGGGAAGTAGAAGACGGCAGCATCGGATTCCCGCCTTTGTTATTACTGACATTCATAGAAAATGCCTTTAAACATGCATCGCACACACCCACGGAGAAAGGACAAGTACAGATACGGTTCAAACAGAATGCCCATCATATCCTTCTTGAAGTCGGCAACACCAGTTCCCCGCATCTGCAACGACCAGGCACCGGACTGGGACTAACCAATACAGTCAAACGACTGGACATCCTGTTTTACAAGAAGTACCAGTTATCCGTCAACCAAACAGATACCTATTATCAAACCTCACTTAGCATTGAAATATAAAAGATGAAAGACTCCCCTGAACAACAGCCCCTGAAATGCCTCATCGTAGACGATGAACAAATCGCCATCAAAGGCATTGCCAACCACATCAGCAAACTGGATTTTCTCACAGTCAACGCTACCTGTTCTTCTGCACTCGAAGCAAGAGGAATATTAGAAAACCAGCCTATCGACCTCATGTTTCTGGATATCAATATGCCCTATCTTTCCGGTATCGATTTCCTGAAATCATTGGATGAAGCACCGTTGACCATACTAACTACCGCCTACTCCGAATATGCCCTGGAAGGCTATCAACTTAATGTTGTTGACTACTTACTGAAACCAATTTCTTTTCAGCGTTTCTTTCAGGCAGTGACCAAGGCCGCCCATACCTTCAGAACCCAACTCTTACTGCAAAATAATGGAATAGAAGAAACCGCCCGGGAAATGTATATCAGACAGGGGGATGCATTTACCCAGATATCCTGGAAAGATATACTATACGTAGAAGGCATGCAGAACTATCTGAAACTGCACTTCAAGTCCAAAACTCTTATCATCCATCAGACCATGACTTCACTGGAAGAAATTCTGCCTCAAAGCGCCTTCTTCAGAATACACAAGTCTTTCCTTGTAAACCTCTCGCACATCGATTCCATCGCCAAAGGAAGAGTCTTCATCAACGGGAAAGAACTTCCTGTTTCAGCCCTGCGACGGGAAGAATTACTGCAAACAGTAGTCTATAAGAATTTAATCAGCAAATAAAAAATTGGGCACATCCCCTCATGAACCATGACGGATTAGACAAGATTTCCGAATATTACATCTATCTTTGCAGGCGTAAACAAACAACGCACATTTTATAAAGAAAGTTTCTAAAACTCATTACCAAACTTACGCATAAAACAGATGAAAACAATCGTAAACGTCCCTACTAAGCAAAGCCTGATTCGGGAAACAAGAGATTATTTAATGATCGCCCTCGGATTAATTCTTTATGGTATAGGCTGGACAGTATTTCTGTTGCCCAATGACATCACCACCGGAGGAGTGCCGGGTATCGCCTCCATAGTCTATTTCGCCACCGGCTTCCCTGTGCAGTACACTTATTTCAGTATCAACCTCATCTTGTTACTACTCTCTATCCGCATCCTGGGCTGGAAGTTCAGTATCAAAACTGTATTCGCCGTATTCACCCTGACATTCTTCCTTTCCATCATTCAGAGACTGGCAAGTGGTGTAGTATTACTGCACGATCAGCCTTTCATGGCGTGCGTCATCGGTGCATCCCTCTGCGGAGGCGGCATAGGCATCGCCTTTTCTTCCAACGGTAGCACAGGCGGAACGGATATCATTGCCGCCATCATCAATAAATACCGGGATATCACATTAGGTCGTGTAATGCTGATCTGTGACCTGATTATCATTTCTTCCAGTTATTTTGTGTTGAAAGATTGGGAGAAGGTGGTTTACGGTTATGTAACCCTGTACATTTGCAGTTTTGTTCTGGATCAGGTAGTGAATAGTGCCCGGCAATCCGTACAGTTCTTTATCATCAGTGAGAAATATGATGAAATAGCCCGGCACATCAATGTATATCCACATCGGGGCGCCACCGTCATCAATGCTTCCGGATTTTATAGCGGCAAGGAACAGAAGATGTTGTTCGTACTTGCCAAGAAGCGCGAATCAACAATTATATTCCGATTGATAAAGGATATAGACCCAAACGCATTTGTATCACAAAGTGCGGTAATCGGAGTATACGGAGAAGGATTCGACAGAATAAAGGTGAAGTAGCCCGTTACTTGCGGTCATAGCCACCTTCTTTCCAAACATACACTACAGGGCGGCGAAGATACGGTTTCAGTTTCTCTGCCGCTTCTTTATCCATATAATCAGTAGTTGTAAAAGTAAAGGTCAGTGTATTATCCTTTGCAGAAAGATCAGCTTTCATCAGCAACATATCTGCCTGTTCGCCGGCATCTCTCACTTCATAATCCATCACCGTATCGGGTAATGACAGGAAATCTTTCATTACAGGAGGCGTGAGGAAAGAAGAAGCAGGCAATTCTTCCCAACCGGTGGTATAGAAATGGACATCACTATCACAAGCAGGGGCACAAGCTGTAGATACGGTACAGATTACTTTCGTACTGTCGTTCGTAGCCAACAGTTTCATTTGCCAAGAGCTTTGCGGTGTCATCTGGATACGAATATAATCGGGAGCAAGCTCCGTCATTTCCGATTTGCCGCCGAAACGGTTGGTTACTTCCGCTTTCATCTTACTTTCAAGGAAGTCGATACAGTCGGCACGGTTCACGGCAGTAAGCAGTGGACTGAGGCTATCGGGCATATTTTTGAAAAAGGTTTTAGCTTCCTGAGCTTGCAGAGAACACATCCAGGCACAAGCCAAACACAAGAACATAGTCAATTTCTTCATCATATTATTTTTCTGTTATTCCTATTTTGTATTTTATTACTTCAACGCAATCTTCAGAGCCAGGAGCATATCTCTCCAAGAAAACGTGCATCTGTTTCGTCAAAGGTATTCAGGTTTTCACTATCTATATCGAGCACGCTCCACACCTCGCCATTCTCACGAATCAACGGAACAACGATCTCCGAGCGCGACAACGAACTGCAAGCTATATGTCCGGGGAATGCATCTACATCGGGCACCACCAACGTCTCCGCCTTAGCCCATGCTGCACCACAAACACCCCGTCCTTTCCGGATACGTGTGCAGGCTATCGGTCCCTGAAAAGGTCCTAATACCAGTTCTTCCCCTTTCACCAGATAGAATCCCACCCAAAAGAAACCGAAAGTCTCTTTCAGTGCAGCCGAAACATTAGCCAGATTGGCTATAAGGTCATTTTCACCTTCAATCAGGCTCTTCATCTGGGGAAGCAAAGTCCGATACTTTTCGGCCTTGCTGCCGTTGCTGATACATAAATCTTCTGCCATATATTCTGTCTTGAGATTTATTTACTTCCCAAATATAAGAAGAACATTCCAATCAATACCAAAATGAGATCGACAGCCTTACTTTTTAAATTCTTTTCACGGAAGAAGAGAGCTCCGAAAAGGAAGGAGACAACCACACTGCCCCGACGTACCATAGAGACAATGGAAATCATGGAGTCTTCATAGCTCAGGGCATAGAAGTAGGCAAAGTCAGCTGCACTAAGGAAGACGGATATCAGGATGATAGTCCAGTCCCAACGGAAAGGGGTGCTTTCTTTTCGCTTGGGATACCATAGTAAAAGGATGATGGGACACATGATAAATACCTGATAGACATTATACCACGACTGCACCGCCATAGGATTGAATTGCTTCATCAGATACTTGTCATAAAGTCCGCTGATAGCTCCGGTGATGGCAGCCAGCACGATGAAGTAAATCCATTTGTTATGTTTAAAGTCAATGCCTTCTTTCTTACCGGAACGGCTCAGCATAAAGAACGAAAGTATGGCAAGCATGACTCCGATCCATTGATACAGGTTCAGACGTTCACCGAATATCAGCATGGCACCCACCAGCACCATTACAGGGCGAGTAGCATTAATCGGACCGACAATCGTCAACGGCAAATGCTTCATACCAAAGTAACCGAATATCCAGGAAGATAGAACGATAAACGACTTGACAATGATAAACTTATGTACCTCCCAACCTACAACAGGTACTTCAAACATCGTTCCGTTCAAAGCAGGAGTAAAAGCGGAAATCAGTATGAAAGGAAGAAATATCAGGCTGGAGAATACCGTATTCAGAAACAGAACGGGAAGCACAGCATTATCGCGCAATGATTTCTTCTTAAATGCATCATAAAAACCCAGCAAGGCAGCTGAGAGAAAGGCGAGTAATAACCACATGTGAATTAAAAATTGAAAATTAAAAATTAAAAGGCAGTTCAGGGATAAAGTTATCCGACTTAAGAAACTGTTCCGACTGCTTAACTGCTTATAAACAGTTCTTCCGGATACGTGACATCTACCAGAAACAGAGCATTGCCCGGAACGGAAGTACCAGCCTTGCAACGGTCTTTCTGCTCGATAACACGCCGGAAACCATCAACGGTGAGCTTGCCACGGCCTACTTCGAGCAAAGTGCCGACAACTGCACGAACCATATTGCGCAGGAAACGGTCCGCCTGAATGGTGAATACCCAGGTTACATCGTCTATCTGAGTCCAGGCGGCATGCATGATGCGGCAGTTGTTTGTTTTTACGTCCGTATGCAGTTTGCTGAAACTGGTGAAGTCTGTATAATTAAACAAACTACAGGCCGCTTCGTTCATTCGTTCGAAATCGGGCGTCTGGAAAAGACGACAACGGTATTGACGATTGAAGGGAGACTTTGCCGTAGTCACGTAGTATTTATACATGCGTGCCGTTGCATCAAAGCGGGCATGCGCATCGGGCTTCACTGCACGGAGGCGGTAAACAGAAATATCGGGCGGCAAAAGGCGGTTTAATTTGTCGGTAAAGAAAGCTGTATCAAGCGGTTCGTCACTATCAAAGTGGGCAACCATCAGAGAAGCATGCACCCCGGCATCGGTACGCCCGGCACCAATAACCTCTACTTCACGGCGCATCAGTGTGGCAAGTGCACGCATCAGACACTCTTGTACACTGTCTCCGTTGGGTTGTATCTGCCAGCCGTGGTAGGCGGTTCCGTCGTAAGCTAAATAAATAAAATACCGTTGCATACTCTTTTGCTTTCATTTTTCGGGCGCAAAGGTACAAAAATAAGGCTATAAGGAAGAACTCTCTTTTCTTTTTCCTACTTTTGTGCCCACATAAAAACATTTTCAAGCCATATGCAACAAAGATACAACAAACTTCCGCTTTTATTTTTAGCAATACTTATGGCCGGCACTTCCCTTGCCGGATGCAAAAAGAAAGATATGTCCCTCAAACTGAACGAGCCGCGAAACATTAAAGGAGTAATCAGTTACAGACGAACCTTCGGCGACTTGAATGAAGCGCATCTGAATGTCGCACAAGCCATAGGCATTACGCCAATTGCCTCCCGCAAAGAGGCCGAACACATGAAGGAAAAACTTCAGCACATCGAAACGAACGATTTATATGTGGTAGACTCGCTGACACACTCCATCCCATATCTCATTAAAGGTGCAGCACAACTACTGGATACCATCGGTAGCAATTTCCTTGACTCGCTGACCGCCAAAGGACTAAACCCCAATAAAATAATCGTAACCTCCGTACTCCGCACCGAAGATGACGTAAAACGCCTGCGTCGCCGCAATGGCAATGCTTCGGCAAACTCTGCGCATTTCTACGGAACTACATTCGATGTCAGTTGGAAGCGCTTCAAGAAAGTAGAAGATGAAGATGGACGCCCGCTACAGGATGTCAGTTCAGATACATTGAAACTCGTACTTTCCGAAGTATTGCGCGACTTGCGGAAAGCGGATAAATGCTATATAAAGTATGAGTTGAAGCAAGGATGCTTCCATATTACGACGAGAGGAAAATAATAAATTAGGTATTAAGTTTTAAGTATTGCAGTATTAAGACTGCGCCATAACACTGCATACTTAAAACCTGATATCTTGTCTTTTCATTCTTCCATCATCCTCCACGCCAACGGCAGACACGTCACGATATCCCCGGCTGTCATACCTATCGCCCCATACTTCTTACAAGCAATATCTCCGGCAAGCCCGTGAACATACATCGCCAGGCAGGCTGCATCTTCCGAAGCATAACCCTGTGCCAACAAAGCCAGCACTACACCCGTCAACACATCCCCACTGCCACCTGTTGCCATACCCGGATTACCTGTAGTATTAAAATAACACTTCCCTTGCGGAGTAATAACCACAGAGTAAGCACCTTTCAAGATGATATATGTTCCTGATGTTCGCGCCAACTCACGTGCTTTCGTTAAGCGTTCATAAGAGTCCTGACACTTTCCTACCAACCGTTCCAGTTCTTTCGGATGCGGTGTCAGAATACTCCCTTTCGGTAAGCGTCCGATATAATTGCGATGCCCTGCCAGTACATTCAAAGCATCAGCATCCACTACCATAGGAGATAAACAGCTGTCTATCTGTTCCAATACCGCGCCCTCTGTCTCCTCCGCCTTTCCCAGACCCGGACCGATGCCCACTGCCTGATAATCATCCGTATCCGTAGGACAGGCAAAGCAGGTATCACTGGGGTCCAGTTCTGTCATAGCCTCCGGCACGGAAGTCTGCACAATCATATTGTTACAATAAGGCACATGCATCGTCAGCAACCCTACTCCAGAACGCAAGCAAGCTTTTGCGGCAAGCACCGATGCTCCCGCCATTCCTTGCGAACCGGCAATAAGCAAGGCGCGTCCGAAGTCTCCCTTATGGGCAAACTTATTTCTCGGTTTCAACAGATCCTGCATATCCTCAGCCTCCAGCAGACTATAATCAGTCGCCATCTCCTCTATCGCATCTTCACTCAGACCGATATCCAGCAATTCCCATTCACCCACGAATTCCTGATTCTCAGCAAAGAGAAAAGCCAGCTTCGGCAATTGCAGACTCAGCGTCACATCCGCACGGACAATATTAGCTTTGATATTGAAGGTATTCTCCTCCCCCATCAATCCCGAAGGAACATCAATAGCCACAATCTGTGCCGACGAAGCATTGATATACTTCACCACGGCAGCAAAGCCACCACTCAGCGGCTTGTTCAATCCACTACCGAACAGTCCGTCGATAACCACATGGTCAACCGTCAGCACAGGCGGGACGAATTGTGATGTCACTTCATGGAAATCCACATTCTTCACATCCGCCAGTCGTTCCTTGTTCGCCTCGCAATCGGGAGAAAGTTCTCCTTTGGTATTAAACAGATAAACCGATACCTGATAACCCTTTTCCGCCAGCAATCGGGAGACTGCCAATGCATCTCCACCATTATTGCCCGGTCCGGCAAATACCGTAATCGGTGTTTCAGCTTCCCAGCGTTTCGTAATCGCTTTTGTCAATGCCTGCGAGGCACGCTCCATCAGGTCGATGGAAGCAATCGGTTCATTTTCTATTGTGTAAGCATCCAACTCTTTGATGCTTTGAGTAGGAAATATCTTCATATTTATTTTTCTCTATTATTGTTCAAACTCTATCGAAGTGCGTTTTTATGAGTTGATATGAAGTAGCAAATAATTGTTCATCCGCATCAAGGTTATATTTATTTCTTACAAAGATAAATTGTATTTTATAAAATACAAAACATCACCTATTTTGTTTTTTATAAAATACAATTTATCCATTCCGTTCTTCATCTGCATTCCGCTCCATCCATCTCATCCTCTTCCCGTTCCGCCTGCTTGTCAGCCAGCTCCATCTTCTTCGTCAACAGCTCTTTCGGGAAGTAATACTTAAACGGAATCCGATGACATCCCGCACGTTTCACGGCCAGCGTCAGCATACGATCCGCCTTAAAGTACACGCGTGAGAGTCTGACGGAATGTGGCAACACATCTTCCGGATGTTCGAACCCCTTGCTCGTGACTGCCGTCTGAAACGACCCGATACCGCGCAACGTCACAGAGCGTCCATCGCTCAACTCCTCTTCAATAATTTCACCCGTTGCAGCCAGGACAGCTTCTACCACTCCCGGGTGAAAACCAGTCCGTTGAGCTACCCGATGTGCTACGTCCCGCTCCGTTCTGCCGCTTTTCTTCTGCATTTTCTTGCCGACGGCATACCACAATTGCGGTTTTTCTTTTTTCATTGCATCCACCTTGCGGCAGACAATGTAAGGGATTGCCATATATCAAATGTATTAACAGTTAACGCTTTATTATTAAACAGTCCGTCTTTCTTTAAAGAATACAGATACCTACATGCACATGTTAGGACTACTGACATGCACATGTAAGCAGTATTAACATGCACATCTCAATATCACTGACATACACATGTAAATACTACTGTTTATTAAACAAAGGTAGACTATTTAAGAGAGATAAGCAAACAAGAATGAAAGAGAATCTTCACCTTATCCAAACAATCATTAAAAAAAGCCTTTGCTTGTTTCATCTCATTGTCACAAAACAATTCTCTCCAAATCATCAGGAACATATATTTGACCAGAAAAGACGCGATGCGCTTCCTCTATGTATCTCAATTTTCGTTCTCTGAGCAAGATATCTTCCGTATGATACAATATCAATTGCTTCACCCCAAATTCTTCTGCAACTTTTGCAGCTTCCAAAACAGTGGAATGATTCTTCTCATGTGGGAAATAGACCTCTTTATCACTATCCAGACAGAATGCCTCACACAACAGCACATCAGCATTCTCCACATAAGGCAGCAAATGTTCATTATAGGGTGCATCACCCAGACAAACCAACGTTTTTCTATTCGGTAGCAATGCATGAAATCCGAATTGTTTTTCACTGCACGACTTCACGTCAAAACATTGAAGATGTAAATCCATTCCTACTTTGATGCATTCATCACTTTTAACCTCCTGAAATACAATATTCTTTTGAATACAATCCCAAATTTTTAAAGGGAGCGTATTTTTGCAAACCCATTCGAGCACTTCAAGTGCTTTATCATGACCATATACATTGAATTTCACGATATAGTTTCCGTCCAAAAAAATTTCTCCTATCATTCGTAATACCCACACAACACCCAATATGTGGTCTATGTGCACATGAGTGATGAAAATCCCTGATAAGTCAGTCAATGAAATTCCGGCTTTTTCCAGTTGGTGCAAAATACCATTTCCACCGCCTCCATCTACCAGAAAAGCACTTTCCCGGATTTTCAGGACAAAACAAGTATTATAACAACGGGTAACAGTGGCATGCCCCGTACCCAACATAATTAATTCCACGCGCTCCATATCTGGTTATTTTTTCACTTTATTCAATATATATATCGGCATATAGCAAACTACCTTTACCATTTTCACACTTCTTGCCAACAGGATATTTTTTTGCATCGGCATGCACAGAAAAGAAAGAGAAATTATTGTAATAATCAGTCCCAATAAATTTAATGCCGTAGGAATCTCCGCAAAAAAGAGTACGCCGAACAGAACGGCGGCTATAGGTTCCCCGCCCCCGGCTAAAATGGAAACTTTTCCATTTTCCATATATAGCAAAGCTATACTATAAAACATATAGGGCAATATGGAAGTGCAAGCAGAATGAGATATGGCAAATATCGTATTCTTCAATGGTGCTGCCGCAATGAACAATGCAAATGTATTCCAATCCGTAAACGGCAGCAGAACTATTGTACAAAGCAGCAGGCTGTAAAATAAAATAGTAGAGGTGCGATACCCCTTATTTGCAGCAATTTTTGAGAAGATGCCGTACAAAGCACAAAAGAAGCCGGACAATACTCCCATTATGACACCCTGCATAGAACACTGTAATCCCGAACCTTGTGATGCTTCAAATATACCGCTCGCCAATGAACAACCCACAATAGCCAAAATCAGACAATTTATTTTTTTCACGGTTATTCGTTCCTTAAATATGATTGCAGACAGAATCATGACAAATACCGGAGCCAAACTCAATAAAATAGCTGCTAAAGATAAAGTTATCTGCCCGACAGCTTCATTATAAAAGAAGTTTAACCCCAAAATTCCCAATAGCCCCGTACCTGCAAAAATCCATATATCATTAAACTTAATTTTCAGGAGTGAATCTTTGGAAAACAATAAGGCAATGAGCAATATAGCCGTCGCAACCAACATACGAGTAGAAAGAACCGTGTAGCGATCTATTCCAAAGTCATACAGTTCTCTAACAAAAACACCTGCTGTTCCCCATAGGATGCCAGCAAGCACAGGCAGAATTAAAATCACTTTTTTCATGTTATTTTTGCTTTTATTTTCGGGCACAAAGTTAAGTAAGATAGAAACCTAAAATAAATGTAATATTCACATTAAATAATTCTATATTTGCATTATCCAATAAATACAATCAAGATGCAAACAAGAAATATAGATAATCGCAAAATTATATATAAGGCAGGCTGGTCATTTAAGTATGATTCAGATACACAACTGGCTACTTCTTTACATTGCCATGCCGAATACGAGCTGGTATATATAATAGGAGGATATGGCAAAGAGTTTATTGGAGACTCCGTAAGAGAGTATGAACCCGGAGACATGATTCTTATCGGTGCCAATCTGCCACATCTCTATATAGCAAAAGCATCGGTTGCGCCTAAAGACAATTTATGTAACATCATGCAATTTCCCAGAAACATCTTCCCTGAACAGATGGAATTTATTCCAGAATATTCTACGATATGTACAGTTTTGGAAAAGAGCGCACAAGGAATTGTTTTTCACTCCAAAGGAGTAAAAAGGGAGGTTTTGAAAACCTTACAAAACCTAAACAAGCAACAGGGTATAAACAGGTTGCTTTCTCTTTTCAGAATATTAAGCACATTGGGAAAGACCAAAGAAATCACTCTTGCTTCTTCTTTAAAATATTCCAATCCCTTGAATTCATACACTCCGGACGACCCTGTTTCAAAAATATACGGTTATCTGATAAACAATCACAAAAACGAATTAAAGCTGACGGATATTGCCGGATATATGCACATGAATCCCGGCTCTGTTTGCAGATATTTCAAACAAAAAACCGGAAAAACCATATTTCAGTGCCTGAATGAAATACGGATAGAATATGCATGTAAGCTGTTAGGTAATTCCAATCTGAACATTTCGCAGATTGCATGGGAAAGTGGATTTGGCAATCAAGCCCATTTCAACAAGCAATTTCGACATATTACAAAACAAACTCCAACTGAATACAGGAATAATCTTTCTCTTTAAGTTGAGTTTTTATGTTTCGGACTATGAAAAAGCATACACTTTTGTCTTCGATAAAAAAAAAAGGATCATAATAAATAAACCATAAAAGAGAAGCTATACATCTAAATAATCTTTTTAATTTGCCACAAAACACACATTTTATCGCCTCTTTTGTATTTTTGCTATTAATAAGACTAAAACTAATCTACACACATGAAAGGCTTTAATAACTATACGGAGCGTGAAGAATTCTCCATATTCAAAAAATTCTTTTTGGATCATGGACGATGCAAGGAAATGAAGAAAAAAGAATATTTTGCGGAACAAGGCATTGTCACGACACATGCCGCCTATGTCGAGAAAGGTATGTTCCGTTATGTCTGTACGGATGAAAACGGATGTGAACACATTGTAGGCTATGCTTTTGCAGGAGAATATGTCGGTGATTACCCACAATGCATAAAAAAGGAGAAAGCAATGGTAAGCATTCAGGCAACCACCGATTCTCTGATATATTATGCATCTGCCCAAGAAATAACCAATTTCTTTTCCACCGACAAATCTACTCAGGAATTGGAAAAAATTTTAGCGGAAGAGCTCTTTGTCCAGACTTATAAGCGCTTGCTGGATATTTACTGCAAAACACCTACTGAACTCTATGTGGATTTAGTAAGACGCTACCCGGATTTTCTAAATTATATCACACTCAGGGAGATAGCTTCTTTTCTCCGTATCACCCCTGAAACAATCAGCCATATACGAAAGAATATCAAGGGAATAGAGTTTTGTTAAAAAATCATAGGATTATCACTTTATTTTGAAGGCCTTGAATTCGTTCAAGGTTTTTCTTTTTTTTATGCACTTAATTTGTAGCGAGTTAAACATTAAAGACTAATGATACCATACAAAAGTAGAATTAAACGTTCGATAAAGAAGAATCACTCTCAAAATACATAATTATGAAACGTATACATATTCTGTTAATGGCATTAGTGGCTCTGTCCATTCAAGGCTGCCAAGATGATTTTAACGTTCCGTCCGAACAAGCAAGCAGAAGCTATGAGCAGGACGCAGAGGTACTGAACAGGTTCGTCGACATAAACAAGACGACGCATGAGTATTATATCAATCCCAATAAGCGGACTACTGCTTTGTCTTATATCACCAATGCCGATGCGAAAGAGTTGGCTGTCGTCAATTCGTTGAATCTTGATGTATTTCAGCAGAGTGTCGACCGGGTAAGTAAACTGTCCGGACAATTTGCGTCCAATCACGGAGTGGATTATGTGGTGATGATGACCGGCAACGAAGTCTATGTAAGCCGTACCAAAAGCGATTCCCCCATAGTGCTGGAAAGGATGAATGAGAATGAAGCTACCCGCAGTTACTATCCCAGGACTGCTTCCTTAAAAGTAACCGATAGCGAAAAGGAATACACCGTTTATGGAAGCGGGGATATTGAAACATCCATTGAACTCTTTCCACAAGCCTACAAGAATGCAGGTTGGGCATTTCTCGTTTCTTGTGAAATGAAAGAAAACGGCAACAGACAAATGGTGAACGTGCTGTTTTGCGGTGTAGGATATCGGATGATTGCTCCCCGCTTTGCATGGCATGCGGCCCAGCCGGATACAGAATGGAACTTCGGAGTAGCAAGCAGTTGCGACAGCAACACCACCATTGCAAGACTTAATATTTCACATCCATGATAAAAAAGTCATATATCTATTTGTCGTTTATCATTCTCTCCCTGCTGACGGGCTGTGTCGAGAAATCGGGCTACTACGACGACGGGCAACAAGAGATTATCGACAACTTGACCAAGAACAAGGGATGGGAACGATCCTACCACATGACGTCGTATGATGGCAGAGAGTGCGATGTATACGAATTGTGGGTTTTCAAAAGTGATGCCACCGGTTCCCGTAAATTCGTGTGGAACTATGATGATGGAGAAGTCTCCGAAAATATGGATTATTTCCGTTGGTCATTCACGATACCTAATTTTAAGATTATCTATATGGATAGCGGGTTATATTGGGAAATTAAACAACTGACCACCGACAAATTGCACATATACGAAACTTATGACGATCCGATAACTGTTCCCGGACAAGATTACAGAGAATACAGGGAGTATGAATCGCTGCCACTCTCTACAAAATAACGGAACAATCTAAACTAGACTTTTTAAGAGAAATCCTGCTTCACGATTCTGTGAGGCAGGATTTCATATTGTATGCACGCAAATACTGCATGGGAGTTTGTCCGGTATACTTTTTAAAGTCCTTAATGAAATGATTCGTGTCGCTATAACCACTATCCGCAGTAATGCGAACCAAATCTTTCTGTACTCGAAAAGCGGTATAAGCATGGATGAACCGCTGCAAAGAAGAGTAGCACTTGGGCGTCATGCCGACTGCTTCGGAAAAGTTTCGTTCCAGCCATTTATAGTTAACGCCTAAATGAGACTTTAATTCATCGATGGATAATGTTCCTTTATGCAACTTGATATAGCGAATGGCCTCATCCAGCAGCTTATTAGATTTTTCATTTACGGATAGGACATCGCGGATACAGTTTTCTAAAAGTTCTATCTTCTCTTCTACTTCCTCACATTGCTGCATTTCTTCCAGCAAAGCATCCGAATCATGAAATACGGATTGCAGATTCCAGAAAGGACGGGTATTGAGTTTTTTGGCATCCAACCCAAACAAGCGGTAAAAAGATGCAGGTCTAAACCGTACTATCAGCAGATAAGTGCCCCTTCCGGAGAAACGAACAGCCATCTTTTCAAAAGACCTTGTACTGAACCAACCGGATTTGAATCTGGAAGTCGCCTCATTATACTTCAACTCTACTTCATCTTCCGCCTCGGACAGGAATGCTAACATAGGTGTTCCGTCATTATATGCCAAGCTATCAGATAAATCGCAGCAAGGGAAGATAAAGAAACTATCGACGTACTCTTGCATATCTTTTGCAGGAGTCATTGACCTTATCCCCTCAAGAGAAGCGAAAGGATGTGATATGATATGTTCTAATAAGCTTACCGGCATGTGTGCAAAAGTACATAAATATAGGATAGTACAGAACGATATGTCTAAAATTTACCATAAGGGTTGATGGCTATGGACTACTTTTGCCTAAAAAAGTAATATGATTAAACCGATAACGATTTACGGGAATCCCGTACTGAGAAAAGAATGTGTGAGTATAGATGAGACGTATCCAAGTATCCGGGAAGTCATAGAGACGATGTGGCAGACACTGAGAAATGCGGACGGTTGCGGTCTGGCTGCTCCACAGATCAATCTTCCTATCAAACTATTTGTAGTGAACAGCCGGGATAGCTATGCATATATGTCTACTAAAGAAAGGGAACGTTTCTTTGCAAAAGATGATTGCGGGATAGAAGAAACATTCATAAATGCGGAAATAACAGGATACAGTGACGAGGTATGGACTACGGGAGAAGGCTGTCTGAGTATTCCCGATCTGTATGAAGAAGTGACACGACCCTGGTCCATAACAATAAAGTATCAGGATAAGGAATTTAATGAGCAAGTCAAGGTTTACCACGGATATACGGCACGAATCATCCAACATGAGTTTGAGCATACAGAAGGGAAACTGTATATAGATCATTTGTCGCCTTTCAGGAAACAACTAATAAAAAACAAGTTAATACGAATAGCCAAAAAAGAAAGAAATACTATCTTTGTGAGTCATTAATACAGCAACTACCGGATTTTTTGAAAGGGTTGCGGCAAAATATTCCGCCAAAGAATTGAAGAAAGAAGCAACTATCCGGAAATTGCCGTATATAATTTGGATGCTATCATTACTGCAGAATATCAGTAACCGGTTTTTGCCATAACTTTTTATTTCCACAATTGTTGTAGTTTGCATATCGAATTAGGAGTTTAGTTCCGGATTCGGTTGTATCTCAAACAATTAATGTATTAATTTATTTTTTTATGGCTTCAATAAAATTAATGTTGAACTTAAGCCGGAGGTTGAATGACGGAACCTATCCGCTCGTCTTTCAGATTATTCATAATAGGCGCAAGAAGCTCCTGTATACAGGGTTTCATGTAATGAAAGAGGAATTCGACTCCAGGAAAAGGAAGGTAAATACCAACCGGAGAATGAATGTGAAAATAAACCGTGAAATTCGCAGAATGTATCGGCTGCTTAGTAAACGTATTCTTGAACTCGACAGTTCCGGTGAGGAATACAGCGTACATGAGATTACATCAGAAACGCCTCAGAGTCCCATAAGATGTTTTTACCTGCTAAAGTATATAAGTACTCAAATAGAATGGAAAAAAGAGATCAGTAAAGAGGGTATTGGAGCTGCTTATCACAGCACCAAGCAGTCGCTATCCAAGTTTCTTAGAAACCAAGACATACGGATGTCTCAGATAAACCCAAAGTTCGTTGCCCGCTACATAGACTTTTTGAAAAACGAAGGGGCAGGAGAAAACACTGTAAACTTTTACATACGCAATTTCCGCACATGCTATAACCTCGCAGTAAAAGAGGGCTTGGTTTCGCATGAAGAGTATCCATTCAATGACATAAACGCCAAACCTTGCCGCACCGTCAAACGTGCTTTGAGTCGCGAAGATATGTCTCGCCTGTTACATCTTCATCTTCCGGAAAACTCAACTTTACAATTTGCACGGGATCTTTTTTTGTTTAGTTTCTATACACAGGGAATGTCCTTTGTAGATATTGCTTTCCTGCAACAGAAACATATCTGTGGTGAAATAATCAATTATTCGCGCCATAAGTCAAAGCAATTGATTCACATCGGAATTACTCCTCAGATACAAGAACTATTCAACCGATACGGAATGAACAGGGATACCGATGATAAAGAATCCTATATGTTTCCCATTATAAACCCAAAAAATGCGGGCAATAAACAAATTTCCGCATACAAACAATACCGGTCGGCCCTGTCCCGTATCAATCGTGCTTTGAAAAAAATAGCCGGTGATCTGAATATCCATACCCCCTTAACCACATACGTAGCCCGGCACACTTGGGCAACTCTGGCCCGTGACAACGGTGTACCTATTTCAACTATCAGTGCAGGACTAGGACACACAACAGAAGACATGACACATATATATCTTAAGGAGCTTGATACAGACCATCTCAAACAAGTCAACAAAATGATGAATAATCTTATTTTAAATGTTAAATTGAGATAATTATTTTTCCGCATTAAGTAAATTCAGTATATTTGTCAAATATAAATATCTATTTAGAATAGAGATACACCTATAATAATGCTATTCAACTTTTGTTTCACGCTGCAAAGATACGTCGTTTTTACATACGTCTATATGTAAAAAAGTCCAATAAGTTTTATATTTAGTCCATGGGGGTATATAATAAACAATTTTATTGATTTTCAATGCGATAGTGTTCTATCAGTTGTTTAGGTGTACAGCCGAAGTGTTGCTTGCAATAGTGCGTAAAATTAACTTGTGAGTCAAACATAAATTTCACCATCAATTCTTTAACTGTTACATCAGGGCGCATTGCTTCATCCAGTATTCTGCGATTCCTCTGTTTCACAATCCAGCATTTGGCCGTCATTCCAAATACAATTTTAAATTTGGTAAAAAAACTACTTCTACCCATATTAGAGATATTAATTAGCGCTTCAACGCTATCCGCCTTCTGATAGTTCTCTAAAATCATCTGCTTAAAAAGAAAATCCTGCCCTATGATGGGATAAAACAGACAGGCAATTTCCTTTTTTGTATAAAATCCGCGTATTAGAAAAAACAGTTCCTTTGCCATTAATTCGTGCAAATGCCCGCAATTCATCCCACTCTTTAGGCAAAAGGTCAGCACTTCCAGATAAGGAGTAATTGGATAACGAATTTCAATAGCTTGAAAGTTATATTCAATTGTTTCGCAAATACCTGATAGCGATTGTAAAACAAACATGTCACAATTACCCGGAGGAGTATCAAATGACAAAGCAATCAGTTTGGCACCACTGCTGCCCCAACCACTGAATGCAGACATCTTAGGTAACAGAATCATTGTTCCGGCACTAAACCTGCGTTTATTAAATTGATCCTGGCTAATAACAAATTCTCCATCAAGAAACAGTAGCAGATAGTTCCAGCATGCACATTCTTTATGGATAGACACCTCTTGCTCTAACTCTATATATTTAAAACCGGATTCCACTTGATTTAAGTAATTTCTACACGAAAGGTGCTCCTCGGCATAAAGCAATTTATTAAGTAAAATTTCACGACCCATAAGATTCTATATTTAATGTATTTATTTTGTTTGTTTCAGTATTGTTTCAGCATTGTTTCAGTACCGGATATCATAATGCACTTACCTATAAAATATTGCAGTAATAATCTTGCAAATATATTTAAGCATAGTTAGCGCAAAGCCTACTCCTTTCTATCTTAAAGACAGCACATTATGATATCCAGACACTTACACAGGAACTAATTTATCCGGTTCTCTATTCTAAATAGAGCTTCATCAAAAGTAATTGCTCGAAATTAAAACTAACAAACAATTATTATCAATTTTATTAATTTTAAAAAACGTTGTATGAAAGTGAAAAGTTTATTTTTTTTAATGTGCGCAATAGCGGCATTGACAAGTTGTTCGCAGAATGACAATGAAATTCCGGGTATAGACAGCAGTGCACCGGAAGCCAAGGTTGTCATTAAAGTGGCAGGAAACGGCAATCAGTTGGATAGCAGGGCAACAGGCTTGCCTGATAATGATGCATTGCTGGCAGACAATCAGAAAGTGAATGATCTTACAGTATTTGTCTTCAACAGTTCCGGAAACGTTATTACGAAAAAGTATATTGACTCTCCGGCACAGGGAGCTAATGAAGTATCAACTACGACAGATGCCACAGAAGTGGCAGTTGTTACCAATACAGGAGACCAGATAGGTACAGGAGGAATGTTTGTCGCTGTTTCAAACAAGGCTGCGCTCAAAGCTGTGCTGGCAAATATGCTTACAGACCCGACAGAACCTGCCGGTGCAGTAACACAGAAGGATAACAATCTCTATATGTCAGGATTAGGAACTCTGTCAGCTTTCGCTAAGGACGGTGACGTAATGAAAGCCAATGTAACAATACAGTTGAACTATTTGTCGGCCAGAATACAGCTCAAAGAAATTTCATTCAATGGTAAAGCTGTTCAAGATAATAAATATGTTCAGGCAAGCTCATTTGAGACAGCTGATAATGCAAACTTTACTATCACACGCGTGTACCTGATGAATGTACAGAGAGCCACGCACTTCCTGCCTGCTACCCCGGGCGGTACCGATTATATCGCACAAGACGATAAACAATACACCGGTGGTGTAGTGTGGTCTGCACCATGGACGGGTGGAGAGCCGAATAGTTACAAACCTAATAATGAATATACCATAGAGGCTGGTACAGATAAATTTGCAACTTCGACAAATAAGATCTCAGAAATAGGACATTGGTACACATTTGCAAATACCGGTGTTTCAGATATCGCTAAGCATCCTACAGCACTCGTGGTTGAAGTGAAATGGAGAAAAACGCAAGCTGATTCAGGTCAGGGTATTTCAAAAGAAGATCAGATCTTGTATTTCACCGTTTATTTCGGAGGTGGAGACCAGGCGGAACTTTTGCCGGGTAAGGTTTACACCGTGTCTCTGGCACTGAACGGTAACTTTAAACCTACCAACGATGGCGGTACCGGTGGCGGTGGTACCGAAGACCCGACTAAGCCGACCGTAAGCAGCGCCATTGAGGTTACCGTTACTCCGGCAGATTGGGAGCTGGAACCGGAGATTAGCAAAGAATGGACATAATCCCGGGATTGATATCCTGACCGATGCCCCTTGCGGGGTATGCAAACTTATCAGAAGCATCTGCTACGGCAGTGCCCGTGGCAGATGCTTTTAAACTTCCTAAGAAATAAAAAAAGAAAGAAAACCCATTATGACAGGCGATTACAGATTCCGGTCCATCCCGGGTATATTTTACTTCATGTTCACATTGCTGCTGTTGTCGGGATGCATAGCCGAGAATACCGATGATTGTTACACAGGTATTCCGCTGACAGTGGAACTGCCTGCCGGTATTTCGCCTCAAGCCATGAAAGATATAAGTCTCTATGTATTCGATGACAAAGACAGGCTACTCGACGTATTCTCGATAAGCGGCATGGAACCCGTGACCCTGAACTATCCGGACATCCCCATGTTCCACTGCGTAGCCTTGTGCAACACGCAAGACGGCACGATGTCCGTCAATCCTCCCGAAAAGGGCGGCTCATGCTCTGACGGCTTCATATCCCTGAAGCCCGCTGAACCCACAAGGGCAGAACAGGGCATCTTTACCTCTCCCACCGATTTGTTCTACGGAGAGCTTGATATTGAAAATAATACAACGCCCGCGCGGACCGAAAGACAGGTTATAGCTGTCTCCCGTATGACGGCGTCAATGAATATAACCCTGCGCGGATTGCAACGGCTCACCGGCACGGAAGACGGGAACTACTCACTCGTGGTTCGCGAAACAAGCAGCCGGATGAATTTCGACGCAATGTACGGAGGAACTCCCGCTTCTTATTCCCCATCCGTAAATTCAGCGGCAAACAAAGACTTCGAGGTTTCCATGTTCCGACTCTTCCCCACGATAAACGTCGCCGGGCTTACCATTGAAATCTACCACAAAGGAACTTTGCTCAAAAGCGTACATGCCGACGGCAACGGAAACCCCATTGTCCCCGTGGTAGGTAAAACCACGAATCTCTTATTGAACTTCGAAGGTTCCGTAAACGTAGAGGTTGAAATTACAAGTTGGGGCGAAACAGTCGTCTGGAAAGAATACAATTGATTTTTTTGATTCTCAGAGAAAGAATAGGATATGAAGACAAGAAATAATTATATATTGAGCCTAAACGGACTGATTAAGCTCTTTTGGATAATCATTTTGGCGGGAGCTTGCCAGAATGATGACCGTTATGGCGTGCCACAGGACGACAGTCCCGTCCTTGTTGAGTTTTCCGTGGCTACTTCCGGCATCGCCGCCAATGATCCGGGAAGCAGTACGGATGCCGACGCACGGATTGCCTCGATTTATATTCTTCAGTTCAATGCCGAAGGTGAGTCTTACGGCACCCTGCGTTTCGTAGCGAAGGGAACCGAGGCTGTCGGAGGAAAATATACCGCTACCTTGCTGCAGAGCATGGGAGCGAATGATAACTACAAGCTCGTTATCCTCGCCAACCTGCCCGACTACGGATTTCTTTACGGCTTATACGGCAAGACTTACGACCAAGTGCAGCAAGCCTGCCTGAGCGCGGAAACTACCGCTCCCCTTGTGTTCGACATCACCCATCCGTTCCCCATGTTCGGGGTGGTCAATGGAGGCGCCTCCGTGCAAGTGCAGGAAAACACCCGATACAATGGCAACACGGAACTGATTCGTGCCGTAGCGCGTGTAGACCTCGGCATCGGAACAAAAAATACAACCACGGACGGTACCGTTACCTGGACCAAAAACAGCTCTACGCCTTTCAAAATAGCTGAAATACAAGTATGGAAAGCGGGAAAACAGTATGCCTGTATGCCGGCATCGGGCAACTTTCATTGGAATTCTGTTACCACTGGCGACGTTACCTCAAATCAGATAGTCATAGATCGTCCCTCCGCCGCTTCCGGCGGAACAGCTACGGTGACTTACGACCAGACATACATCACAAATGGCACTTACTGTTCGGAGAAAATTTACCTGCCTGAATCCGATTTGCAATGGGGGAGTACATTCGATGACAACCATGCCAATCGCCTGGCAATTATCGTAGGCGGCTATTACAATAGCTCTGCTGATCTGTCTTACTATCGCGTGGACTTCACCAATGACGTCTCCGGCGACAAGATGAACATCCTGCGCAACCATGTTTACCAGTTTACCATCAAGAAAGTGGAAGCCGCGGGGTATGACACTGCCGAACTTGCGTACAATAGCAAGCCGAAAAATTTAGGCTTCGAAGCTACTCTTGAACCATGGACTACGGTGCAAACCTCCGTGCCTTCCATCCAGGGATATTACCTGTCTTATCAGGGATTTAATGGAGAAGAGTTGGACTGGACGTACGCTGCGGGTTCCTCACAACAAATTCCTCAGAAGCTGTATTATTGGATTAATACTCAAATGCCATTCGACTACAATAATTTTTATAAGGAAGGAAACAGCTTTTATGCTCCGAATATTATGGGAGGACAAAACGGGCGGTTGTATAATACAGTGGAAGAGGCCTTACGATATGAAGGGATATTTCCAAATCTGATGGTTTCCGGTGATGATATGGTAGATGAATTAGGTAGTGAATCCATTCCGTGGAAGGACGGTACTACATTGACAGCCTTTGACTTATGCCGCAATCTGGAAGAAAACGGATACGATGACTGGAGACTTCCGCGACTCTCGGAACTGGCGTTTATCTATGCGAATCAGGAAAGTTTGGAAGCATTGCGGGGGTACACACCGCTATTCGGGAGTTATTGGTGCGGGAGTGAGTATCTGGTACCCAATGCTACAGACGAGCAACGGAAAAAGTCCGATTATGCGTGGGCTGTCACTTTTACCGATGGCAGCGGATATGCATCATGGCATCTGAAAGCAGAAAAATTGAAAATCCGTTGCGTAAGGCAGAAATTGGATAATAAGTAATCGAAACGATATACAAAGATGAATATGGATACAGACAAGAAACATACTTTACCCCAGGCAATTATTCTGGCAGCCTGCTTTTTATTATTGGCAGGAGCCTGTGACAACTATACCTACGACGGGGTGGAGCCGGATACTCCGGCAAAGGAAGTTCCCCTGAGCTTCAACGCGTCCATAGAAAAGATGGAGACCGCTCAATCAAGGAGTTTGGCACCCACAACAGATTTTAACGGAAATAGCTATAAGTTTGGCATGTCCATCACTAAAAGTGAGAACGGGAGTGAGATTTTCCCGGGATCATCAGACATGACAGCGACCATGACACGCACCGGCTCCACCGAACCGTGGGAATGGTCTTTCATTGACAATGCCAATCAGTCAACCCGCACTCCTGTGGGGCCGGAAGGTAAAGCATTGAAGGTGGTTGCCTACCATCCCTGTGTCTTGACAGATACCAAGAATGTCTATACGAATGGTATCCCGTTTGATTTCTCCTCTAAAACCAACCTTGAACAGACGGATCTACTCTACAATATCAACACCACCTATCCGTTTACTCCATCCGATGACCCGGTGGCTATTCCTTTACACTTCCAGCATGCTTATACGTGGATCGTTCTTAATATCAAGAAATACGTGGATAAAGGAGTTCCATGCATACTGAACAGTGTCTCTTTAGATAACCTTGCGGGTAGCTGGATTAAAAACAAGGGAGCTATTGACCCGGCAACAGGGCTGGCAAAGAATGGAGCTACCGCCGGTCCGATAGGAATAAAAATAGACCCTCCAGCCGAATTGTCCACTACGGATGCCCAGACCTACGAGTTTCTGGTTCCCTCGTTCATGGATACCCAAGTCGGTGACGGCGAAATAATCCTCGTATTGGATGTCAATGGAATTAATGAACTGTTTATTTTGGATAAGACTTATCTTAACAAAAGTGACGATGGCAAGTCATTTGGTTTCAGACAAGGATATAAAAACACCTATGACTTGCTCTATAATAACTCTGCCCTAAGCCTGAATATCCAGAACTGGAGTTCAGAGGTTATCAGTGGTGATTTTGGAGGTAGTATAGAGCCTCCATACAACTATCGAAAGATAAACTTTGGAGAATATTATTGGTGGAACTATCCTCCACGTCCTAACTATTTATCTGCCGATAACCATCAGTACAAAAACTACTTTACTACTGTGGCCTATGGCGGTAACGGAGATTATGTGCCTGTTAATGCACCCACAAATTTCGGCAATGAAACCGATCTAACAATGACGGATGATGTAAACGTGTACTCGAAAGAAGGCGTTTATCCGGTAATTCAGATAACCCAAAATGATATCTCCGTTACACCTGTTCCGTGGGAAGATGAAAACGGAGAGTTGGTTGCAAAAGAACTTTGCAGAAAATATAACGGGGGTGGTTTTCGTGACTGGAGACTTCCGAGAGCTTCTGAGTTGCGGGCGGTATTCATACAGGTAGCGTATGTTAAGAGTGGTCCTCAGTCTTTACAGAATTTGAATCTTAGTAATGATGCTAGTCGAAACAGACCATACTGGACCAGTACTGAAGTTGATAAAGACAAAGCATGGAGTATATATTATGATGCGCAAGGTACTTATAGTGAGAGTAATTTGGTGCTATCTCCGTATGATAAGAAAGCGACTGCTTCTGTGCGCTGTATCCGTGACTTTTCTAACTAATGAACTGATAGCAATATACGAAAAAAACAATAGTATCATGACAAAAATAACAATAGCTTCGATATGCATCGCCTGCTTAACCTTTGGAGGATGTACGGAGGACAACTTGTTGTCCGATCCCCGGACGCCTTTATCCACAGAGCCGGTTACTGTCAGGCTCACCTTGGGCATAGACGGTTATAACACTTCGTCTGACGGGAAAACACGTATGGAAGAAATACCTCCCGTCCTTTCGATGTCCTCGCCGGATATGGATGTGGAACTCGTGGCGACACCTGCCTCCACAAGGGCAGCTTTGGCTGGGGATATCACTGAAGATAATGCCGTTTATTCGTACATGGGCTTCCAGTTTGACGGAACAAAACCGGATGGAAAACTGGTAGAAAAGAAATTTTTCACTTCTCCGGATGGTTCCATCAAGACAGATGAGGTGGAGATTAAGGCTACACCGGAGGGAGTAAAAAACATGATTGTGGTATTAGCCAACGTAAATGAAAGTGAATTTGCGTCTATGACGGTAAACAGTTCCACCTATGCGGATTTACAGAATCTCTGCATGACATTGGTGACCGATGACGGCACTTTTCCCAGAAACAAGGTGACTTTACCAAATGACGGAGTAGATAGAACAGGAATCGTCATGTGCGGTCAGGTCGCCGCTGATATCAGTGAAGGCAAACAGTTGTATGTTTCTTTGAAGCGTACCGTGGCAAGAGTGAGGTTCAATATAACAACAACCTATCCCCATTTTGTAGATGTGGAACATACGTGGAATGTAACTTTGATGAACATTCCCACGCAGAGCTACTATAATGTAACCGGAAGAAAAGCTATTTTCCCTTTAGAGAGTGCGGAAGAAGACAACAGCCACCTTTTTTGGAGTAAATCACTCACAACAGTAACCGCCGCAAATCCTGTGATTGAAACGCCCCCTTTATATATCCCGATCAATCTCCAGAAAGCGGTACCGACCTCTACACAGAGTACCCGTCGTGATAACGCGCCATCGGGCGGCACTTACCTCCAGATTGTCGGGTTGGAGAATGTGCAGGTTCCAGGCGTCGAGGATTTGATTGTTGTAAAAGATTTCTCTATCTATCAGTTGTTTTTGGGAAAGGACTTCACGACCGATTACAGTGTGTACGCCAATTATGACCTGACTTACAACATTACCCTGAAAGGAAACAGTTCGGATGATACTAATGTTATCCGGTTGATACCGGGATATTTCTCGGGAGAACTTACGGCATACGATGTAAATGGTAATCCCTTATCGTCAGTAACTGACGCGAATGCCGTTAAATGGCAATATCCGAACAAGATAGAACTTTATTTTTCGGATGGATCCTATCCGGCGGGAAGCTTATCCAGTACTACAACGATGGGAGAAAAGAAGCTGAAATGGTATGCAGGGGGAGCATTCGACAAATTGGGAGCCACTTCATTGACGGACGGACCTGGAAATACCGCACAATTGCAAGCGTCCGGCACCCCTTGGGAAGACTATGCGGCTGCTTACACCTGCTATCGAGGAACGAACGGATATGATCAGGGAAAGCCTGCAGAGGATATACTATGGTATTTCCCCTCTGTCAGCGAACTGATAGGAACCTGGATTTCCTCTTCGAGTACGCAAAAGCAGTTGGCGGAAAGCTACTGGTCGTCTACCGCTGATCCGAATGCTGATAAAGCCTTTGTGGTTACAAATGAAGGGCGAGTGTACTCCGATGCTGTCGGCAATACGCATGCTGTCAGAGCTTCTCAGGACCCTGACAAGGCTAGTCATGCGGGCGGTAACAATTAAATAAATGAAATGCAACCTAATAAGCAATAAAGATGATGAGTTTCAAAACTTATTCCATTCTATGGATCGTTTTATTCTGCTTCGGCTTTCCTTCGGGAGTTTTCGGGCAGTATATTCAGAAAGAGACTATCGGTGGAAAAACGTATGCCGTTATTTATGCGGATGGATTGGCTGGAGCCGCCCAATGGGAGATCGGAGTAAAGATGATGAAGGACGGCACCACCATCCGGCATCAGGTTTCCAAAGGAAATGGTGGAAATTTGAGCGTCAATGATAGAATACCGTTTCGCTTTATCGTAGCAACCCAAGATCTGGAGAACAATGATAGAAATTGGATGGAAGTGCAAGGAGTAACTGATGGCGACCAGAATCAGAATTCGGATTTTACCAACACCGTAAATCTTGGATGCCGTTGGTATGGTTCTAGCGGTGCACCGGGTGAGGGGCGCACATGGCGTGTTCCCACTCAACGCGAGTTACAACTGATGTGGATGTTTCGTGAAGCCATCGGGGCGATATATAACACCCAACCGATGGAAGAAACCGGCAAGACGAAAAGATACTGGACTTCCACTGAAAAGGGTGCAACAGATGCTTGGTTTTTTGAGTTTACACCGGGTGTGCCTTACTGTGATACCCAAGCTAAAACTACAGCGAATGGTATGGTAAGATGTGTGAGTGATTATTAACCAATAATAAAACGTTATATGGAAATTCCAGAATTAGCAATCAATAAGGAATGTGAAAATCTGTATCATATCTACCTTTTCTGTGTAGAAGAGAAGTGGTGGTGCTTCGGTCATTCCGCCCATTACCTGAGTATGATATATCCGAAGTTGGAGACCGTCGAGGCAAAGAGTAAAGTCCCTGCCGAATCCATACCTTGTGTATGTGTTCCCGATTCGTATCTGTTAAATCTCTTCGATTGCTATGATACACTGGTTTCAGACACGTGCATACAGGTAAGCCCTCCGCCCGCCGTTTACTGTTACTGGAAAGAATATGACATGTGGCGCGAACAGCTAACAGTCGATTAATATAAACTCCTTATATTGAAACATCAATGAGACAAATCGTACGATATTGCTTACTGTCCTTTTTCCTGCTGCTTGCGGGCAGTCTTACTACCCGTCTGCAAGCACAGTTCTATTCAGCGCAGACCAATACATTAAAATTGGCTACCACCACCTTCAATGCGGAAGGGAGCATGCTTTTGAGTACTCATTGGACACTGAACCTGGGTTTTTCTTACAATCCATGGAACTTCAGCGACACAAGGAAGATAAAGCATTTTCTGATAGAACCCGGCGCACGCTACTGGTTCTGGCAAACCTATGCCGGCAGCTTCATCAGCATGTATGCCATGGGGGCACGCTTTAACGTGGCCTGGGACAAATTGCTGGATGGAGAATACCGTTACCAAGGATGGGGCTATGGCGTGGGAATGACGTACGGGCGTTCCTGGCTGTTGAGCAAACGCTGGAATATGGAAGTTGAAGCAGGGTTAGGGCTGCTTGTAACCCCTTACACAAAATACCGTTGCAAACATTGCGGTGAAAAGGTGAAATCAGGAACCTATTATCTTCCGACACCTAAACTGGCATTAAATCTTGTTTATTTATTCTGAGGTCGATCCTTTAACCAACCTATGGGTGTATGAAGAGTAGTAAAAGTTTCTATTTTCTGTTATTGATAATGATTATCACTGCGTGTACACCATTCGGCAGGCTGTACAAAGAGCAACCGAGAGTGACACTGGCATTGCCTGCCGTCCGACAGACAAAACCTGTGGAGATGGCCCAAAACGATTCCGCCACTACAGCTCCGTCCCTGAACTTTGTACCTGTCAGTAACAAAAGGGACAGCATCCCTGTAGGTATATCCGCAGAATGGGACAGTATCAACAAGGAGAATCTGACCACCATGGCACTGGATGAAGTAGTGGTGTCTGCCAGTTCCATTCGCAACACTGCGGAACGAAACGGACTGATTAACATTGAATTTGTAGTAACGGTGCCCAAGAGCATGCAGCAGGAAAACTGGATGGTGAATGTTCGTCCGGTACTGATGCGGGGAGATGTGTCCGATTCATTGAAAGAATTACGATTCACAGGACAAGAGTTCCGCAAGTTGCAAGAGTATGATTACCGGCGTTATGATCGTTTCCTGGAAAAGATTATCCCGGATTCAATCAATTTTTACCGGACTTACATCAATTATCACTCTTTCGAACGCTATCTTGAACGTTTGAAATGGTATAAACGCAAGTTGGAGGAACGCTGGGCGATACAGGATGCGAAGAAACGCCGTCCGAACCCTCTGCGACAGCGTTTTGAAATGTTCAACCGACAGATGACCGAGCGTGACAGCTTAATGCTCACCCAGCGGCATGCCGCCCGGCAAGCAAGCTATGAAGAACGGCTGGCACATATCAATTCGCTCGATTCGACCCGCCTGATAAAAACGTTCTATAAAACTCAGAAGATTGCACGTAATAAGGCACGTAAAGCGATGAAAGACGAAAAGTTCCGTGACATTGTCCGTTTTCCGTTCAATCCTGAAGCGCAGCTCGACACAGTGATTTATGCTACCGGACAGGTGCACTTTCTCTATTCACAGAAGGTACTTGCAGACGAAAACTCGGCACACATGAAGGTGTTTTTGGTAGGCAATGTACTGAATAGCAACGGAAACAAGTATCCGCTACCGAAATCGGATACGCTCACTTATCTGGTGAGTTCAATGACGAAGTTCATTGACAAGACTCCCCACTTTGTACGTAAAATCGTCATCCGTGATGCGGAAGCAAATACAAATGTGAATTTTTATTTTCCTAAAAGCAGCTTTCGTCTGGATGAAAGCATTGATATAAACCGAAAGGGAATAAAACAGGTACATGACCTTACCCTGGCGCTAATGACCGACCCGGTGTACATCATAGACAGTCTGACACTCCTGGCTACGTCCTCTCCTGAAGGTAATTGGGAGATCAATGGGGAAATAGCACAGAAACGTGCGGAAGCAATTCGTAACGTTCTGGTACAAGACTTTAAACAGCTTTATGATTCACTGGCTGTCAGTACTACTGTCGAAATGAACGAAGTGGGGAACATCAGCCATCAGGAGGTAAAAGACGAAATCCCAAATCTGCCCGAACTAATAAAGATACGTACTATTCCTGAGGGATGGAACAAGCTCAGACACCTGATAATGGATGACAAGCACTTTAAAGGTAATAGAGGTGCCATCTTGCAGATAATAGACCGGGAACCGGAACCCGACCGACGTGAATGGTTGATTAAAAGCCAATATAAAGAAGAGTATGCCTATATGCTCGACAAGCTCTATCCGGCAGTGCGTGCAGTAGACTTCCGCTTCGCCCTCTCTCGTAGGGGTATGAAACAGGATACCGTTTATACCAATGAACTTGACATGACGTATGCACAGGGAGTAGAGTACCTGGAGAAGCGCAAGTATGCACAAGCACTGGAAATTCTGCGTCCGTACGAGGATATGAATACGGGCATTGCCTATATGTCGCTGGGGTATGACAAAGCTGCATTGCGAATATTTGAGAAATTACCACAATCTGCGGACATCAAGTATATGCAAGCCGTTCTTCAGGCACGCTTGGGAAATGAAAAACAGGCGATACAACTATTGTCCGCTGCGGTAGATATGAATGCGCAAATGAAATTCCGTGCGAACCTTGACCCCGAACTCTCTATACTAATGAAGAAATATAATTTCTTTAAGGAAAAGGATGATTGAAGAGTGAATTTGTTTTGAAATAGCTATAAAATGAATACTAACCAACTAAAGAACCATACACTAATAAATAAGGAATATGAAGAAGGCAGTTAAAATAGATATAAACACAAATCTTGGATATGTCATCCGCTTTTTATTAGTAATGCCATTAATAATATGTGCCTTATTAGCGTGTATCATTGTAGGGCCACTTGTACTTTTGAATTATTGGAATAGTTGAAAAGAAGATAGTAAAATTATTTAGTATAACTCACATTTGCTTTTCCAGACAATTATGCATATCTTTGTGAATATAAACTATTCTAAATCACAAAGTTATGAAAGTATTCAGTTTATTAGTAGCACTTATGGCTTTAAGCTCATTGGGAGGAAACGGCAACGGTTCTATGAACCTTCGTGAAAAAGCCATTGATACGAATCGCCCCAATGGGTGGTATTACATCACGAGTGGCAAACAAGACAGCCTTTCGGCAGAGCCAATCGTAACTACCAAAGATTTTGCCTCCATAAGCCTCGACTCTTCCTTGAATGAACGGACAGGCGAAATGATATACCAAATTGTAGGAAGAGTAAACGAACAGTCGATTAAAGTATGGGCAGATGCAACCGAACGGTCTATAGGTAAACATATCGGCTTTGTATGTAACAATAAGGTAGTATGCAATCCTCGGGTAAATGCTCGGATTCCAAATGGCTATTTTGCTATTTCAGGCAAAGAAGCTGAGTTTAAAACACTGTACAGACAAGTTCAAGAGGACATTAGAAACGAAGAGATTGCTTCAGAACACAAGAAAGCTTGGGAAGAAGCCCGCAAGGTACGCGAATCCATTACCGACTCTACCTTCCTTAAGACTAAACGTCCGATGTCCGATGATGCAATCGGCCCTTACAATTACCACACAGGATTGATGGAAGACCGGGCATACAATCAAACAGTTTATGTGATAGCAATAGATAGAGCTAAAAAATTCCTTTCAGTCGAGAATAACCAATTAGTTTTGAATCTGAAATCGGGTGCGGAAATCAATATAGCAGAAGATTTGTTCCAATATATCGTCGGACTATTCAACGATTGGAACAAATGGGTAAAAGAAGGACGATGCAAGATCGTAAAGAATGAGGAAGGATATTATGACATAGAAACAATCCGGCAGAAACGTAACAATTAATATCCTTTCTCCAAACCTTTCAAAGCAGCAATAGAATCGGATACATAAGCATTATCCGGTTCTATGGACCGCCAGTAGCAAAGAGTTCCGATCAGGCGCTTCAGGTAAGCAGGATCATGAGAACCTATCCGGCGTTGATGCTCCGCAAGCCCTTTTGTCAGAATGAAATGGACATTCTTGCGTATCTCCCTTTTCTTTGCTTTAGGAATGGTCAGTTTCACACCGGAGCTGATGGAAACACCTGTGATAATCTTTCTCTTATGCCCACTCAAGAAACGGGTTTTCTTATGATTGATTTCAAACTTTTCCTCCCGAATGATCTGTTTAATCAGAGGCAATATCTGTTGCGCCGGAAAGACATCTCCCGAAAAGGTGAGATCATCCGCGTAGCGGGTATAAACCAGATTATATTCAGTAGCCAGTGCCGCCAGTTTTTTATCCATTTCATAAGAGATGATATTACTCAGTGCCGGACTGGTAGATGCTCCCTGAGGCAGACATCTGCGTACACAGCATAAAGCTGCAAGCACTCTTGCAATCTTCGGCGGATATCCCATATTCTCAAACATTTTCCGTACCCGCAGACTACGTATAGAGCCAAAGAAATCATGAATATCAGTTTTCAGCACATAGGACTTGCCTAGGTGCGGCCGGACATTATCGGAAATGGACATCTTGCACCGGAAACCGGTAGCGGCGGGATGTAGATTCACAAATGATAAAACGCGATGATTGATAGTATCCTGAATGGCCTTCAGATCTTTGTCCGGTGCTGAAATCATACGGTAGCCTCCCTTTCTTTTACCAATCCAGAATTCCCGGTAATGTCCGGGAATATCTTTCAGTATCTCTTTCAGGACCGCTTCTTCCACTCCCAACAGATTAGCACACTTCACCACTGCCTCCTCGTCAAACCATGGAATGGTGATCGGAGCAGATCCGGCTTTCCACCTTTTGTATCCTTCCTGTTTCCGGCTCGAAGAGATAATCTTGTAAATCAACAAGCCGGTGACAATCAGTACCGCTATTAGAATTCCATTCATCTTACATAACTAAAAAAGGAAGAGGATGAGTATTTACTAATGTAAATCGTGGTATTTATACCAGAGTATTTACATTTCTAAGAAAGCTCCTGAGCTTACGAGGCGACTGCACCTCTTTCCTGCTAAATCTTTTTCTCATCCTCTTCGTACGCAAAAATATATCTTTTTTCACTTATAGCGCCAAAGAGAGACAATTTATTTTAATGTAGTAATGTTTTTTTAATCAGATTCTATAACTTTGCCTCCCATAAAGAAAATATCTATACTATAATGAGTACATCCAAACACCCGAAAGGTCTTTACCTTGTCTTTGCTACCAGCACGGCAGAACGTTTCAGCTACTACGGTATGCGTGCTATCTTCATCCTGTTTCTAACCCAGGCTCTCTTGTTCGATAAGGAACATGCCGCCTCTATTTATGGCAGCTATACCGGACTGGTTTATCTCACTCCGCTCATCGGCGGATATATTGCTGATAAATACTGGGGCATCCGGCGTTCCGTTTTCTGGGGTGCCATGATGATGGCGGTAGGCCAGTTCCTGATGTTCTTCAGTGCGTCGATGCTGGATACTAAAGAGCTTTCCCACTGGTTGATGTATGGGGGACTCACCTTCTTGATTTTAGGAAACGGATGCTTTAAGCCTACAGTTTCGTCATTGGTCGGACAACTTTATGAACCGGGAGACAGACGGTTGGACTCTGCTTATACTATATTCTATATGGGTGTAAATGTGGGTTCTTTCTTTGCCCCGCTGGTTTGCGGTTACTTCGGTGAAACGGGTAATCCCAATGATTTCAAATGGGGATTCCTGATTGCAGCGATCGTTACAATCTTCACGGTAATTCTATTTGAAACGCAAAAGAGCAAGTATCTGATCGGTCCTGACGGAAAGCCGCTCGGCATTATTCCGGACGCCAAACGGGAGCAACCGAAAGAACATAAAACAGTTCAGCAAACAGCCATAGATAAAGATAAGAAGATGCGCAACAATTTGCTTCTCGGAGCACTGACCATTGCCCTTGCCTTATTCTTCTACTGGTGTTTCGGCAACGATTGGGTCAGTATAGGGATATTCACAGCCTGTATCGTCTTCCCCGTCAGCATTCTGCTGGATGGCTCTCTGACAAAGATAGAGCGTGACCGTATCTTCGTTATTTATATTATTGCTTTCTTCGTTATATTCTTCTGGGCAGCCTACGAACAAGCAGGTGCTTCGCTCACTCTTTTTGCTGCCGAACAAACCGACCGTACAATCCTCGGTTGGGAAATGCCTGCCTCCTGGATACAATCTTTCAATCCGTTCTTCGTAGTTATACTGGCAGCCATTATGCCCAGTGTATGGGGTGCGCTGAACAAACGAGGCATGGAACCGGCTTCCCCCACCAAACAAGCTATTGGTTTGTTGCTGCTCTCACTGGGATATTTAGTCATTTGTTTCGGTGTGAAAGATGTACAGCCTGGTGTAAAAGTCAGCCTTATCTGGCTAACCGGACTTTATTTCATCCATACTATGGGAGAAATAGCCCTCTCCCCTATCGGTTTATCCATGGTAAACAAACTCACCCCTGTCCGTTTTGCCTCTCTTATGATGGGAATCTGGTATCTTGCCACCTCTACAGCCAATAAATTTGCAGGTACTTTAGGCGGCCTTTATCCCGAAGACGGGAAAGTGAAAACCCTGCTCGGATTCCGTATTGAAACCATGTTCGACTTCTTTATGGTATTCGTTATCATGTCCGGCGTAGCCTCTCTTATCCTCTTCCTGCTCTCAAAGAAATTACAGAAGATGATGCATGGAGTGGAATAAAAATTGTATTTTTGTGCCAATTTTAAAAATCTATCCCTTATGGACACCATACAAATAAAAGACAAAAAGTTCACTGTTTCCATCAAGGAACAGGACATTCTGAAAGAAGTAACCCGCGTTGCAAATGAAATCAATCGCGATCTGGCTGGTAAAAATCCTCTGTTTCTCAGCGTCCTGAACGGCTCGTTTATGTTTACTGCTGATCTGATGAAAAACATTACTATTCCCTGCGAGATTTCTTTCGTGAAGCTGGCTTCTTATCAGGGGGTGTCCTCTACCGGAGTTATCAAGGAAGTGATCGGTATTACCGAAGATCTGACAGACCGCACGGTAGTGATTGTGGAAGATATTGTAGATACTGGCCTGACTATGCAACGTCTGCTGGACACGCTGGGCACACGTAACCCGAAAGAAATCCACATCGCTTCGTTACTGGTGAAACCTGATAAGTTGAAAGTAGATTTGAATATAGAATACGTAGCCATGGAAATTCCCAATGACTTCATTGTAGGTTATGGATTGGATTATGACGGCTTCGGGCGCAATTATGCGGACATTTATACAGTGGTAGATTAAAGAAATCGAATACTACGTATAGAGCTATAGGCCATACCTGAACCGGGTCAAGTCCGTACCAAGTCCGTACCTGCTCCGTAAAAAGATACCTTTGCACGGAGAAGATACGGACTTGGTACGGACTTGATACGGAGCGGACCTTGCTCAAGGCTATTAGGATAAGGCTAAATTATGGTGCGTACAAGAGAATTTTGAATTAGGTATAATAATAAGTAACAGTTAAATTGTAAATCACAAATGTTGAACATTGTAATTTTCGGTGCTCCCGGTTCAGGAAAGGGAACACAAAGTGAGAAAATCGTAGAAAAGTACGGTATTAACCACATCTCAACCGGTGACGTGTTGCGTGCTGAAATCAAGAACGGCACAGAACTGGGCAAAACAGCTAAAAGTTATATCGATCAAGGCCAGTTGATCCCTGACGAACTGATGATTGATATCCTTGCAAGTGTATTCGACAGCTTTGAAGACAGCAAAGGTGTAATCTTCGACGGTTTCCCCCGTACGATTGCACAGGCAGAAGCTCTGAAAAAAATGCTCGCTGAAAGAAATCAGGGAGTAAGCGTTATGCTTGACCTGGATGTACCTGAAGACGAACTGATGGTCCGCCTCATCAAACGTGGTAAGGACTCCGGTCGTGCCGATGACAACGAAGAGACTATCAAGAAACGTCTTCATGTTTATCATTCACAGACTTCTCCGCTGATTGACTGGTACAAGCAGGAAGGACAATACCAACACATCAAAGGACAAGGTGCATTGGAAGAAATCTTTGCTGATGTTTGCGCTGCAATCGACGCTGCAAAGTAAAGTAACACAATCATAATTTAGGAGCGCGGTATTATCATTTTCATGGTATTACCGCGCTTTGTTGTTCCTTTGTATTCCTTAATAGTACAGGCTATATGGAAAATTAAACAGACATTCAACCTTCCCCATCATATTCTCAAAAGCTTTCAGCCTGACAGAATTTAGACGAAACCTGAGTTAGCAAGCAAAAAGGAATAAAAAAGTTTGAGGTAGTCCTAGAGAATCGTTACTTTTGCATCGAAAAAGAAAATAAGTATTTTAAAATCAATCGTAAGGAAAGAAATGGCTGAATCGAACTTTGTTGACTACGTAAAGATATATTGCCGCTCCGGAAAGGGCGGACGAGGCTCTACGCACATGAGGCGTGAGAAATACATACCCAATGGCGGCCCCGACGGAGGTGACGGAGGACGAGGAGGTCACATTATCCTGCGCGGTAACCGTAACTACTGGACGCTGTTGCATTTGCGCTACGACCGCCATGCACTGGCAGGACATGGAGAATCCGGTTCCAAGAACCGCAGTTTTGGTAAGGATGGAGAAGATAAGATTATTGAAGTTCCCTGTGGCACAGTGGTATACAATGCCGAAACAGGCGAATATATCTGTGACGTCACCGAGCATGGACAAGAAGTAGTCCTGCTGAAAGGTGGACGCGGCGGACTGGGTAATTGGCACTTCAAGACAGCCACCCGTCAGGCACCCCGCTTTGCACAACCGGGTGAACCGATGCAGGAAATGACAGTAATCATGGAGCTGAAGCTCTTGGCAGACGTAGGTCTGGTAGGCTTCCCGAATGCCGGAAAATCAACCTTGCTTGCTTCCGTATCTGCCGCCAAGCCCAAGATAGCTAACTATCCCTTCACCACATTGGAACCCAACCTGGGTATTGTTTCTTACCGTGACAGCAAGTCGTTTGTCATGGCGGACATTCCCGGTATCATTGAAGGAGCCAGTGCAGGAAAAGGTTTGGGATTGCGCTTTCTGCGCCATATCGAGCGTAATTCTCTGTTGCTCTTCATGGTGCCTGCCGACAGCGATGATATCCGGAAAGAATATGAAATCCTGTTGAATGAACTGAGCACTTTCAATCCTGAAATGCTGGACAAACAACGGGTACTTGCCATCACCAAGAGCGATATGCTCGATCAGGAATTGATGGACGAAATAGAGCCTACACTCCCTGCAAACGTTCCGCATGTATTCATTTCTTCCATTACCGGTATGGGACTTTCCGTGCTGAAAGATATTCTTTGGGAAGAGTTGAATAAGGATAGCAACAAAATAGAAGCTATCGTTCACCGTCCGAAGGATGTAAGCAAACTCCAGCAAGAGTTGAAAGACATGGGTGAGGATGAAGACCTCAGCTATGAATATGTGGAAGATGACGAGGACGTGGAAGACCTGGAAGACTTTGAGTATGAGGAAGAGGACTGGGAGGATGACAAGCAATGATTGCTCTGACAGAAGATAAACGAATGTTGGGATACGGGGTTATGACACCGTACTCCAACATTTTTTGTTTCGCAACTACCCGTCGGGGAGGTTTCAGCAAGGGAGATTATGCCTCTTTCAACTGTACGCCTTACACGGGGGATAATGCGGAATCTGTCCGTCGCAATCAAGAACTACTCTGCAACTCCATGCCTCAACAGCCTAAAGAATTAGTCATTCCGTTCCAGACACATGGTACAAAGGTGGAGGTGATTGATGAAAAGTATCTCAATGCCACATCTGACGAGCGAACGGTCATGCTGCAAGGGGTGGATGCACTAATCACAAAGGAACCGGGTTGCTGCATTTGCATTTCTACGGCAGACTGTATTCCTATCCTGTTGTATGATCGCAAAAACCAAGTGGTAGCCGCCGCCCATGCAGGTTGGCGAGGAACGGTGAATTACATAGCCGGACACACTCTCGACAGGATGCGGGCGCTCTACGGAACCGATGGAAAAGATGTTATCGCTTGTATCGGCCCCGGCATATCCTTGCCTTCTTTTGAAGTAGGCGAAGAAGTGTACGAAGCTTTCCGCATGAACGGTTTTTCAATGGATTATATATCAGAATGGAAACCGGAAACACATAAGCATCATATCGACCTGTGGGCTGCAAACCGGATGCAGTTGCTCGACTTCGGCGTACCCGGCGAGCAAATAGAAACATCAGGTATTTGTACCTATATGAGGCATGACGAATTTTTCTCGGCAAGACGGCTGGGGATTAAATCAGGACGTATACTATCGGGAATTATGATAGTAAACACAAAACCATAACTTTTTTAATATGAAGAACATTTTGTCCAAAGGGCAACTATCGATTCTCATTGTACTGGGAATTTTGATTCTTGACCAAGTCATAAAGATTGAAGTTAAAACGAATATGTTTTATAATGAAAGCATTCATATCACGGATTGGTTTTATCTTCGTTTTATAGAAAATCCCGGTATGGCTTTCGGTATGCAGATAGTGCCTAAAGCCATTCAGACTATTGCCCGCACAATATTTGCCATCGCAATTGGATGGTATATCGTCATACTTATTAAAGCTAAATATAAACGTGGCTATATTGCATGTATTTCATTGATACTGGCAGGAGCTATCGGGAATATCATCGACAGCATATTCTATGGCGTTATTTTCAGCAAGAGTACACCCGCTGAAATTTCTACTTTCGTACCTATAGGGGAAGGATATAACGGTTGGCTGCATGGAAAAGTGGTCGATATGTTCTACTTTCCTCTCTTTGAGTTTAACTGGCCAGGCTGGATGCCATTTATAGGAGGAGACAATTTTGTATTCTTCAGTCCGGTATTCAATTTAGCGGATGCTGCCATCAGTTGCGGAGTGATTATCTTATTTTTGTTTTACATGAAAAGTTTAAATAGTAGTTTTAGTTTATGTACCAGATCACCGTATCAGAAGAAATAAAGAATGCCTGCCCCATCTTCAAAGGTGCAGCCGTCTATGCAGAAGTTACCAATACAGCCTTTTGCGAAGGACTTTGGGAAGAAATCAACACTTTCACCCGAGAACTGACTTCCACTACCCAGCCGGAGGACATCAAACTGCAACCCGCCATTGCAGCTACCCGCGAAGCTTATAAACGTTGCGGAAAAGACCCAAGCCGTTACCGTCCTTCTGCCGAAGCCTTGCGCCGCCGTCTGATGCGCGGAATTGCCCTTTACCAAATAGATACATTGGTTGACCTGATTAATCTGGTATCCCTGCGCACCGGTTATTCCATCGGTGGTTTCGATGCGGACAAGATACAGGGCACTGACCTCAAATTGGGAGTTGGACGCGCCGAAGAACCATTCGAAGGTATCGGACGGGGTGTGCTGAACATCGAAGGACTTCCGGTCTATCGCGATGCCGTAGGCGGTATCGGTACTCCTACCAGTGACAACGAACGTACTAAAATGGATTTAGGCACCCAGCATATCCTTGCCATCGTCAATGGTTACAGCGGACAGGAAGGTCTGCGGGAAGCTGCCGAGATGATACAGGAATTACTGAAAAAATATACTTCTTCGAATGGAGGAGAAATTATCTATTTTGAATAACGAGAAGGACCTTTAATCATGAACATATTCTTTCTGCTGCTGTCATTCGCACTGGCTTATACTCCGCCTGAAGAGAAACCTAGCTTCTCGCAAATGGAAATCAATCATATCCGGGTTACTACACCGGGGCTTTTCGATAACGAAAAATTGTTAGAATTGCATCTGGAGCAAATACCTGACACCGCCTATTGCTTTCCGCTTCCCGGAGGAAAAGTGATTTCTCCTTACGGACGTGGTGGCGGCCGTCACTCGGGTATTGATATCAAGACTTGTGCCAAAGACACGATACGCAGTGCTTTCGATGGCATTGTACGTATGTCGAAGCCTTACAGTGCTTACGGCAACGTAATCGTTGTGCGCCATTCTTCGGGATTGGAAACGATATACAGTCATAATTTTAAGAATCTTGTTCAGAGCGGTGACGTCGTTAAGGCCGGACAACCCATTGCACTGACCGGACGTACCGGACGGGCCAGTACCGAACACCTTCATTTTGAAACCCGCATCAACGGACAGCATTTCAACCCCAATCTCATTTTCGATTTCAAAGAAAGGACACTCCGCAAAGAGTGTATTCACTGCACCAAGAATGGAAAAGGCGTCATCGTGAAGCCTGCAACAAAAAAAACAGCCGGAACCAGCTAAGTATCCAAACGTTTCACTAAATTTGCAACTGTTTTACCTATAAAACGACATGAACTTATAAACAATTCAATGATAGAAAAACTGATTGTTCTTGAGGATATCGACCCGGTTATCTTTTACGGTGTGAATAACGCCAATATGCAGTTGATAAAAGCTTTGTACCCCAAACTGCGCATTGTTGCACGCGGCAATGTCATCAAAGTGTTGGGAGATGAAGAAGAGATGTGCGCATTCGAAGAAAACATTACCAAGCTGGAAAAATACTGCGCCGAATACAACTCATTGAAAGAAGAGGTGATCATCGATATCATCAAAGGAAATGCACCGCAAGCAGAAAAGTCAGGTAACGTCATCGTATTCAGCGTGACAGGCAAACCGATCATCCCCCGCAGTGAAAATCAGCTTAAACTGGTAGAAGGTTTCGCCAAGAACGACATGGTATTTGCCATAGGTCCTGCCGGTTCGGGAAAGACGTATACTGCCATTGCCCTTGCCGTACGTGCCCTCAAAAATAAAGAGATCAAGAAAATCATCCTCAGTCGCCCCGCCGTGGAAGCCGGTGAGAAGCTTGGATTCCTGCCCGGTGATATGAAGGATAAGATAGACCCGTATCTGCAACCGTTGTATGATGCCTTGCAGGATATGATTCCGGCTGCCAAGCTGAAAGAATACATGGAACTGAACGTCATTCAGATTGCTCCCCTCGCCTTTATGCGCGCAAGGACGTTGAATGATGCAGTCGTAATTCTGGATGAAGCGCAGAACACCACTACCCAGCAGATCAAGATGTTCCTCACCCGTATGGGTATGAACACCAAGATGATTGTAACGGGAGATATGACGCAGATCGACCTGCCCTCTTCCCAGACTTCGGGACTGGTACAGGCACTCCGCATCCTGAAAGGTGTGAAAGGTATCAGCTTTGTGGAACTGAACAAGAAAGATATTGTGCGTCACCAATTGGTAACCCGCATTGTAGATGCCTACGAGAAATTTGATAAGGAAACCAAAACCGAACGGGAAAAAAGAAAACTCACCACGGGATAACACAGAGTCTCACAGAGCAGAAAAGAACTCTGTGAGACTCTGTGTCACTCTGTGGTGAAAACCATAGAAAATATCCAAATCATAAATATAACAATGATGAAAGCATTAACAAAAACTGATTTCAATTTTCCGGGACAGAAAAGTGTGTACCACGGAAAAGTACGCGATGTTTATAACATCAATGGTGAAAAGCTGGTTATGGTAGCAACCGACCGTATCTCTGCATTCGACGTTGTTTTGCCGAAAGGCATTCCTTTCAAAGGACAAATGCTGAATCAGATTGCAGCCAAATTCCTGGATGCTACTACTGACATTTGCCCTAACTGGAAGACAGCTACACCCGACCCGATGGTAACGGTGGGTGTGATGTGCGAAGGTTTCCCCATCGAAATGATTGTACGCGGTTATCTTTGCGGTAGCGCATGGCGTACTTACAAAAGCGGTGTACGCGAAATCTGTGGTGTGAAACTGCCCGAAGGAATGAAAGAAAACCAGAAGTTCCCCGAACCCATCATCACCCCGACTACGAAAGCTGAAATCGGTGAACACGACGCAGACATTTCAAAAGAAGAAATCCTTGCTAAAGGCCTGGCTACTCCCGAAGAATATGCCATATTGGAAAAATACACCATGGCACTCTTCAACAGAGGAACCGAGATCGCGGCAGAACGTGGTCTGATTCTGGTAGATACGAAGTATGAATTCGGTAAGCACAACGGTACTATTTACCTGATGGATGAAATCCATACACCGGACTCCAGCCGCTACTTCTACTCTGAAGGTTATCAGGAACGCTTTGAAAAAGGCGAAGCACAGAAACAACTTTCTAAAGAATTCGTTCGCGAATGGTTGATGGACAATGGTTTCCAGGGCAAGGAAGGACAACAAGTTCCGGAAATGACAGACGAAATCGTAGCATCCATCAGTGAGCGTTACATTGAACTGTACGAGCATATCACCGGAGAGCAATTCGTGAAGGAAGATACCAGTAACATTGCTTCACGTATCGAGAAGAACGTAACGGAATACTTAAATAAGTGATAAACGGTTTAGTGATAAGTGATTAGTAGATTTATTAATCACTTATCACTAACCACTAAACACTATCAACATGGATTATCCCCAGGAACATATCAAACCTTACGGTGAAGACGGAAAGAAGAGTGAACAGGTAGAAGAAATGTTCGACAACATTGCTCCTGCTTATGATAAGTTGAACCATACCCTTTCATTAGGCATCGACCGCAGTTGGCGCCGGAAAGCGATCCATTGGTTAAAGCCTTTCCAACCGAAGCGCATCATGGACGTAGCCACCGGTACAGGTGACTTTGCCATTCTTGCCTGCCGCGAGTTGCAGCCTGACGAACTGATAGGCACCGACATCTCAGAGGGAATGATGGACGTGGGACGTAATAAAGTAAAACAGGCGCACCTCTCGGACAAAATATCCTTTGCCCGGGAGGACTGCACCTCTCTCTCATTTGCCGATGACACGTTCGATGCTGTAACCGTAGCGTTCGGTATCCGCAACTTCGAAGGGTTGGACAAAGGGTTGGCGGAAATGTGCCGCGTGCTGAAAACCGGAGGACATCTCGTCATTCTGGAACTCTCCACACCGGACCGTTTTCCGATGAAACAACTTTTCACCATCTACTCCAAAGTAGTCATCCCCCTGCTCGGCAAATGCCTGTCAAAAGACAATAGTGCTTACACCTACCTGCCCCAAAGCATCCGTGCTTTCCCGCAAGGCGAAGTGATGCAGGAAGTTATTCGCAAAGCAGGTTTCAGTCAGGTTAATTTCCGCAGACTGACATTCGGTATATGCACTCTTTATACTGCGACTAAATAGAGTGATAAAGTGACAAAGTGATAGAGTGATAAGTGATATCACCTATCACATTACCGCTCTACCACCTTATATATAGTATTATTAACGTTAGCACACTAAGAGAATTATGCAGAAATACGGTTTAATAGGCTATCCGCTGAGACATTCGTTTTCCATCGGATATTTCAATGAAAAGTTCAAATCGGAGAATATCGACGCCGAATATGTAAACTTTGAGATACCCAACATCAATGACTTTATGGAAGTCATAGAGGAAAATCCCAACCTCTGCGGACTTAATGTGACCATCCCGTACAAGGAGCAGGTCATCCCCTTTCTTGACGAACTGGACAAAGATACCGCAAAGATCGGCGCAGTGAACGTCATCAAAATCATCCGCCAGCCAAAAGGAAAAGTAAAACTTGTCGGCTACAACTCGGATATCATAGGATTTACACAGTCCATTGAGCCTTTACTGCAACCCCATCACAAGAAGGCGCTGATTCTGGGCACAGGCGGTGCATCCAAAGCCGTCTATCGCGGACTGGCCAATCTGGGCATCGAAAGCGTATTCGTATCGCGTACGAAAAAGGAATCGTCTTACCTCACTTATGACGAACTGACACCGGAGATCATGCAGGAATATACTATTATCGTAAACTGTACACCCGTAGGCATGTATCCTAAGGTGGATTTCTGTCCGGATATTCCTTATGATCAATTAACTCCCAACCATTTACTCTACGATTTGTTATATAATCCCAATGAAACCCTTTTCATGAAAAAGGGAGAGGCTCACGGTGCCGTTACTAAAAACGGACTGGAAATGCTGTTGTTGCAAGCATTTGCCGCATGGGAAATATGGAACAAATAGAGTGAAAGGAAGGAAAGATGAAGAAAGGTATCAAGTACAGTCTGCTCGGACTGTTAGCAGTTATCATTATTGCCCTCACAGGTGCGAGTTTCTACATGCTCGGCTACTCGCTGAGACCGGAGCACAACAAAGGGAAAGATATTCCCGGCTCCTACGAGTATATGCTCAGCGAGTACCCGCAAATCAAGCCTTGGATAGATAGTTTGCAAACTGTCGGTGCTTTACGGGATACCTTTATTATCAACCCTGAAGGGGTGCAACTGCATGCCATTTACGCAGCCGCTCCCGAACCGACCCACAAAACAGCCGTCATCGTGCATGGTTATACGGACGATTGCATCCGCATGCTGATGATAGGTTACCTTTACAACAAAGATTTAAAGTATAACATTCTGCTGCCCGACCTGCAAAATCAGGGACTAAGCGGAGGCCCTGCCATTCAAATGGGTTGGAAAGACCGGTTGGACGTATTGCGCTGGATGGACATTGCCAACGATATTTACGGCGGAAATACCCAGATGGTAGTACATGGCATCTCTATGGGTGCCGCCACCACTATGATGGTATCCGGTGAGCCTCAACAACCTTTTGTGAAATGTTTTGTGGAAGATTGCGGTTATACCAGCGTATGGGACGAATTCTCCTACGAGTTGAAGGGACAGTTCGGGCTGCCTCCTTTCCCGTTGATGTACACCACCAGCTGGCTGTGCAACGCGAAATACGGCTGGAACTTCAAGGAAGCTTCTTCGCTGAATCAGGTCAGGAAATGCAAACTGCCGATGTTCTTCATTCATGGCGATGCAGATACATACGTACCCACCTGGATGGTATATCCCCTCTACGAGGCAAAATCGGAACCCAAAGAATTGTGGCTTGCCCCCGGTGCCACACACGCCATGTCCTACAAGGATCACCCGGAGGAATACACCGAACGTGTGAAGAATTTTGTAGGAAAATACATCTATTGATGTGATTTTTCCTATATTCGCCACACAAATACATTAGTATGAAAAGATTAATCTCCATAAGTTTATTCCTATGCCTGCTGCTATCCGTGCAGGCACAGAAGGTCTATACTACAGACAATATCCCCAAAGTACATCTTCAGAACAAAATGCGCTATGTCTGCAATCCGGACGGCATCCTCTCTCAGGCTGCCTGCGACAGCATCGACCGTATGCTGTATGCATTGGAGCAACAGACCGGCATTGAGACAGTAGTTGCCGTAGTTCCGTCTATCGGCAATGATGATTGCTTTGACTTTGCACACCGCCTGCTCAATGAATGGGGTGTGGGAAAGAAAGGAAAGAATAATGGTCTGGTCATTCTTCTGGTGACCGACCAGCGCTGCATCCAGTTCTACACAGGTTATGGACTGGAAGGAGACCTGCCCGATGCCATCTGTAAACGTATCCAGACGCGCGATATGATTCCTTATCTGAAAGATGGTAACTGGGATGCGGGTATGGTTGCCGGTGTGCGTGCCGTATGCGGCAGACTGGACGGCAGCATGGTGAATGATACAGATGATGAAGAAGACATTTCCTTCTTCGGCATTCTGGCAGCAGTTATCGGATTCTTTGTTGTTGCCGGAGGAATCGGTTGGATGGCGGCACGTGCCGCAAGCAAATGCCCCAACTGTGGACAGCATAAATTGCAACGTACCAGCAGCAAAGTGGTTTCACGGATCAACGGAGTAAAAACGGAAGATGTTACCTACACTTGCCGCAACTGCGGACACAAGGTAGTACGCCGCAAACAGTCGTATGATGAAAACTATCGCGGAGGTGGCGGAGGAGGTCCGGTCATCTTTGGCGGTGGCGGAGGCTTCGGCGGAGGAGGCGGTGGCTTCAGCGGAGGCAGCTTCGGTGGAGGTATGGGAGGTGGCGGAGGTGCCGGTTCCCGATTCTGATGCACCGCAGAAATATATAAATTGTATAATCATTTAATAAAAGAAAAGTATGAAGAAATCAACTATTATCATTCTTGTTGTTTTAGCTCTCCTCGTCATTTGGGGTGTCACTGGTTATAACGGACTGGTAACTATGGATGAAAACGTAAGCGGACAATGGTCAAACGTTGAAACACAATATCAACGCCGTGCCGACTTGATTCCGAATCTGGTTAGTACGGTAAAAGGATACGCTTCTCATGAAAAAGAAACTCTGGAAGGTGTGGTAGAGGCTCGCAGCCAGGCTACTCAAATTAAAGTAGATGCTAATGATCTGACTCCGGAAAAGTTGGCTGAATACCAGAAAGCTCAAGGTGCGGTAACTTCTGCATTGGGTAAGTTGCTTGCCATTACTGAGAACTACCCCGACTTGAAAGCAAACCAGAATTTCCTGGAACTGCAAGCTCAATTGGAAGGTACTGAAAACCGTATCAACGTGGCACGTACCAACTTCAACAATGCAGCAAAGAACTTCAATACTGCCATCCGCCGCTTCCCGAAGAACATTCTTGCAAGTCTGTTCGGTTTCGAAAAGCGTGCTTACTTTGAAGCTTCCGAAGGAGCTGAAACGGCACCGCAGGTACAGTTCTAAATAAGTATATCCCTACCGTAACAAACGGTTCTATAAAAAACAAGTACCCCTTCCACTCATCGGAAACTCCGATCTATTCGAGTTTCCAGGGTGGAAGGGGTACTTGCTTTTTTAAAGATGACTACTGCAAATCCGTTATTGCCTCTTTCAATTCTTTTATCCCGCTCCATGCTTTGAGGAACAAACGAATTCCTATCAGCGTTCCTACGACAAGACCAGTCCAGGCACCTATCAATATATAACGATCCCCCATTTGGGACATATCCCATATCATACTTGCCAGTAAAGGTACGGCACACAACACACTCACAGCTATCCCCACTTTGAAAGACATCCGGAAACGACTCTCCGCCAGACACACTTCACGCACAGTCATCTTCAGGCAATCAATCTTCCTTAACAGCAACATCCATGTGAATTGCCGGGCTATTATCACAGCTACAAACAGAAACAACAGCACCCACGTTGACATGCTAAAATCACACATCTGATTATGAACAATATACCAGCAAAAGAAAGGTAAACAGATCACTACAATCGTAAATCGACGCAACACACGATCCTGTACCTGCTTTACTTTACTGACCACCTTATTATTTAGTTGCTGGCGTTGCTCCATTTCCAGGCGTCCGAGCCTTTCTTCCATTATATTCCAATTTTGTTTTAATTCTTCCAGTTCCATAATCTGTTTTATTTTAGCTATTCGCTTGTTTTGTAAGTTTATCCTTAATTCGTTTCAATTTTGAAGCTACGGTATTGCGCGGCACGCCGACAATTTCCGCAATCTCTTCGTAAGAATTTTCATCCAGCCACAGCAAGATGACGGCACGTTCAAACTTATCCAGTCCCGCAATGAGGCGATACATCTCTTTCAAGCGTTTGGTCGTTTCACTATCTTCTGCTTCCAAGCCGTAGAGGGAATCCAAGGAAGTATGTTCGCCCCGGCGTTGCTGCTGGCGGTAGAAGGAGATACAGGTATTCAATCCCACGCGGTAAATCCACGAAGAAGGTTTACCCTTTCCTTCATAACCCTCGAAGCCTTTCCAAAGGTTTATTACTACATCTTGGTAGAGATCTTTAAAATTATCTCCATCCGTTGCATACATGTAGCAGATTTTATAGATCACTCGCTTGTATTCCTCGATGAGGGAAGTGAACTGTTTTTCCTTATTATTCTGTTCCATCTTAAGATAGTCTTTTATACATAAGACGCCCGATTTGGATATTAGTTGCAAAAGGGAAGAAAAAAACAAATTAAAGCTGTTTTCACGTTCAGAATTTGCCATCTTTCGCCACCGCATTGGCAAAGTTCTGCCATCATGCTGGCAAAGCCTTGCCATCGAAGTGGCAAAGTATTGCCAATGCGGTGGCAAAAGATAGACAACTCACTTAGAGTCCACTGTTCAGTAGGATTAGTTACAAAGATTTTATAGTTTATTTCTACCCCACTCTATATATACTCTTACATAAAAAATGTATCTTTGTGGCGTATTTCTTTCATAGGAAAGAGATATATTTTGCGATTTGGAGATATCATTTTATTATTCGTAACTTCTAAAATCTGGTAAATTTCTACAAGAGCGAATAATAAGTGGAAGTCTCCACGTCTGGGCTGCGTATAACTTTGTTATATACACTCTGGCGTGGGGCTATTACTTATTATTTTCTTGACGGGTTTACCAGAGCCTTGGAGTTGAATAATAATGTTAATAGTTCCCACGTCTCTTATTTTATAGTCAGAGAAATAGGAACACACGACTAACCCTTAAAAAACTTATAACACGATGAATGAACCTCTTACCTGCTCCTGTCAGATGAAAACCGACTTAGAAAACTCAGCCGATGCATTTTCTTTTTTCAAAGAGAACTACCCTTTATCCAGTATTACGAATAATCTGAATACACTTTCCAAGCAAGAACTGCGCTGTGCTTGTTGCTTGATGGGGACTGTCTTAACAGGAATATCCCAGAAGAAAACAATTTGGGAACGATTGAAAGTAAAGAAGTAATATTCGAAAAAGAGAATGAATTCTCTTTTTACTCATAAAATCGAGATTTTGCACTATCTTTGCACATTCAATTGAAAAAACATATCAACTCATGAGTAACCAAAGATACATGATGCGCGGTGTCAGCGCTTCTAAAGAAGATGTGCACAATGCCATCAAGAACATCGACAAAGGTATTTTCCCGCAGGCTTTCTGCAAAATTATCCCTGACATTTTGGGCGGTGACCCGGAGTATTGCAACATTATGCACGCCGACGGTGCAGGCACGAAGTCCTCATTGGCTTATATGTACTGGAAAGAAACAGGTGATCTTTCTGTTTGGAAAGGCATCGCACAGGATGCACTGATTATGAATATCGACGACCTGCTCTGCGTAGGTGCAGTAGATAATATCCTAGTTTCTTCTACCATCGGACGCAACAAACTCCTCATTCCGGGAGAAGTAATCTCCGCCATCATCAACGGTACGGACGAATTGCTCGCCGAGCTCCGCGAAATGGGTGTAGGCGTATATGCCACTGGCGGTGAAACTGCCGATGTAGGCGACTTGGTGCGTACCATCATCGTAGACAGTACCGTAACTTGCCGCATGAAGCACAGTGATGTGATTGATAATGCCAATATCCGTCCGGGCGATGTAATTGTAGGCTTGGCTTCTTACGGACAGGCTACTTACGAAAAGGAATATAACGGTGGTATGGGCAGCAACGGACTGACCAGCGCCCGTCATGATGTATTCTCCAAATATCTGGCAGAGAAATATCCCGAAAGTTATGACAAGGCAGTGCCCGAAGAACTGGTTTACTCCGGTGGTCTGAAACTGACGGATGCCGTAGAAGACAGCCCGCTGGATGCAGGCAAATTGGTACTCTCCCCTACCCGCACGTATGCGCCGGTAGTGAAGAAGTTGCTGGATGCACTTCGCCCTGAAATTCACGGTATGGTACACTGTTCGGGTGGTGCACAGACGAAAGTGTTGCACTTTATAGGTGACAATTGTCGCGTGATTAAGGATAATCTGTTCCCTGTTCCTCCTTTGTTCAAAACGATTAAAGAGCAGAGCAATACGGACTGGGCAGAGATGTACAAGGTATTCAATATGGGACACCGCCTTGAAGTATACCTGTCGCCCGAACATGCCGAGGAAGTAATTGCCATTAGCAAGAGCTTCGGCATCGATGCACAGATTGTTGGACGTATTGAAGAAAGCAACCAGAAAGAACTGATTATCAATAGTGAGTTCGGAGAATTCAAATACTAAATTCAATGAAGAAACTGATTTATATCTTATGCTGCCTCTTCTGCCTTTTCATCACCGTAGATATGGGGTATGATACGTGGGAACAGTTATCAGCGAAACCATTTTCTTTCAGGCTGTTCATGCGTATACTTGCATTGTTGGGTTGGTGTGTCATAACTTATGGCGTTGCCACCCGGAGATATGGATGGGTACAAAAACTTTGCAAATAAAATAAATGGCAGACAACAATACCATATTAGAGAAACTCGAAGGGCTTGTTGCCCGCTTCGAAGAAGTATCGACGCTGATTACAGACCCGGCAGTGATTGCCGACCAGAAGCGTTACGTTAAGCTCACCAAAGAGTATAAAGAACTGGGCGACCTGATGGAGGCCCGTAAAGAATATATCCAGGTGCTGAACGGCATCGAGGAAGCCAAAGAGATCATCTCCAATGAAACAGACCCGGAGATGCGGGAAATGGCACGCGAAGAATTGGATGCCTGTCAGGCACGCCAGCCGGAATTGGAAGAGCATATCAAACTCCTCCTCGTGCCTGCCGACCCACAGGACAGCAAGAACGCCATCCTCGAAATTCGTGGAGGTACAGGCGGTGACGAAGCCGCTATCTTTGCCGGAGACCTTTTCCGCATGTACACCAAATATTGCGAAACAAAAGGTTGGAGGATGGAAATATCCAGCGTCAACGAAGGCGCAGCAGGCGGATTCAAGGAAATCATTTGCAGCGTTACGGGCGACAATGTATACGGAACATTGAAATACGAATCGGGTGTACACCGCGTACAGCGTGTTCCGGCTACTGAAACTCAGGGGCGTGTACATACTTCCGCCGCATCCGTAGCCGTGCTGCCCGAAGCAGAAGAGTTCGATGTAGTGATTAATGAAGGCGAAATCAAATGGGATACTTTCCGAAGTGGCGGTGCCGGCGGACAGAATGTAAATAAAGTTGAGTCCGGTGTACGTCTGCGCTATGTATGGAGAAATCCAAACACCGGTGCTTCCGAAGAAATCCTGATTGAGTGTACCGAAACACGCGACCAACCGAAGAATAAAGAGCGTGCCCTCTCACGTCTGCGTACCTTTATTTACGACAAGGAACATCAGAAATATCTGGACGATATTGCCTCCAAGCGAAAGACAATGGTATCTACCGGAGACCGCTCCGCTAAAATCCGTACCTACAACTATCCGCAAGGACGCATCACCGACCATCGTATCAACTATACCATCTATAACCTCTCCGCCTTTATGGACGGTGACATTCAGGACTGTATCGACCACCTGATTGTAGCGGAAAATGCAGAACGTTTGAAAGAAAGCGAACTGTAAACCAACAGGTTAAGAAGCAGAGCGAATGAAAGGACAGCTACTACATAAAGTATTTCATACCCTGACGGAAGCGTTTCAAAATTGCCTGAGGCGCTTTCCTTCTACAGTATGTTTTGTCCTTGCACTTACCGTCTATTTAGTCTATCTGGTAGCTACCGACCTGGATGATGACAGGAAGCTGGTGATGGTTCTGGGTTACTATTTTTCTATCGGTACGTTGCTCTCACTCACTCTCCACCTGTGGAGCGAAGAGATAAAGAGCAAGATAAAAGGAGTGATCGTACATATAGTAATGCACGTATTGCTGATTGCCGATGCGGTGTACCTCTACAGCCTTTCACCGGAACAGTCGCTTACCGAAATAGGCATAGCTCACGGAGCCGCTATCCTGGCACTGTGGCTTTCGGCTTTCTTCCTTTCATTCATCAAAGAAAAGAATGACATTCCAAGCTGGAACTTCACTTCATACACGGTTGGTGCTTTTGTCACGGCCAATGTGGTGGGGCTTATCATGAGCGGTGGAATCAGTCTGCTGGTGTTCTCGCTTCGCCAACTCTTCAACGTGGATGTAAGTTGGAATTGTTATCTGTATATTCTTATTATATGTAGTGTATTGCTTCCGATGTTGCTCTTCCTTGGCATGTTGCCCAAAGATGAACAAAAACATAACCGGGAGCCGCAACCATCGGAGTTCCTGAACGGAACGATACATTTTCTCTTTCTCCCGCTCATGGCAGGATACCTCCTCGTGCTTTATGTCTATGCAGCCCGCATTTTTATCAGTTGGGAACTGCCCACAGGCTGGGTATCCTGGCTCGTGGTAGCACTGATGGCAGGATGTATCGCCATTGAATTCGGGTTGTATCCCGTGCGTATTCAGGAGAAGAAACCTATAAACGAATGGATTGCGCGTTGGTTACCCGCTTTGGTATTGCCGATGCTGGTACTGATGACAATCGGCATTATACGCCGCTTCAACGATTACGGCGTTACCATCAATCGCCTTTACCTTATAACTCTCAACATCTGGTGCTACATTGTTTGTATCGGACTCTTCTTCACTAAAGCCCGGCGCATCAGTTGGATACCGATTTCGTTCTCCATCCTCTTTCTGCTAACTTCGGCACTGCCAGTCAATTATGCAAGTATCACCCGGAATATCATGCGCAGCAGCGTAGAGAAAGAGCTGAAACGCACTAATTTAAAACTACCACTCACCCGTGAACAATACGATGACTGGATGGAATCGCTCCCGGCAGAAACGGCAGTGCAAGTAAACGACAAGTTCAGATATCTGCGCAACTGGTTCGGACGGAAAAGTATAGCCGACCTTGTGGACAAGGATGCCTCATTCTATTCTTCTAAAAATTACGGTACTACCGATACAACAGACGATTCCGATTCCTTTGTATCATACAGCGGCAAGAGTTCACATCAAGTCAGCATCCAGATACCGGACGGATACCATCAGTTCATAGTCGTGCCGGATGGAGATATACAGGACAGATACTTCCACATACCATACGACTATCTGGAAACAGGAATACTGCCTGTTCCTCTTACCACTCAGACTAATAATAAGAACGATACGATCTTCATTGACCTGAAAACAATGGAGGCACTTGATAATCACAAATATAATCAAATGCCCCCTACCCGATTTAAATGTAATTCCGACAGATGCCTTTTCATGCTAACAAGTTTCTCTCTGGATTACAATAAGAAAAGGAAAGATGCTCTCAGGTTACGCATAGAAGGCTACTTATTCAAGAAATAACCAAACGAATTATAAACAGATTAAATAGATTCAGTAATGGATAAACAACAACTTTTTGAAAATATCAAGCGTAAGAAATCATTCCTCTGCGTAGGTCTGGATACAGACATCAAGAAAATCCCGGAACACTTGTTGAAAGAAGAAGATCCGATCTTCGCCTTCAATAAAGCCATCATCGACGCAACGGCTGACCTTTGCATTGCCTACAAACCGAACCTCGCTTTCTATGAGAGCATGGGCGTGAAAGGCTGGATTGCTTTTGAAAAGACTGTGAAATATATCAAGGAAAACTATCCCGACCAATTCATCATTGCCGATGCAAAGCGTGGTGACATTGGAAATACCTCTGCCATGTATGCCCGCACATTCTTCGACGAACTGGACATCGACTCTGTAACCGTAGCCCCTTACATGGGTGAGGACAGTGTTACTCCGTTCCTGACTTATGAAGGCAAGTGGGTAATCCTCCTGGCACTGACAAGCAACAAAGGCTCCCACGACTTCCAGTTGACGGAAGATCCCAACGGCGAACGCCTTTTCGAAAAAGTACTGCGCAAGTCTCAGGAATGGGGCAACGACGGCCAGATGATGTATGTGGTAGGTGCCACACAAGGCCGTGCTTTCGAAGATATCCGCAAGATTGTTCCCAACCACTTCCTGCTTGTGCCGGGTGTAGGCGCACAGGGTGGCTCACTGGAAGAAGTTTGTAAGTATGGTATGAACTCCACTTGCGGACTGATTGTAAACTCCAGCCGTGGTATCATCTATGTGGATAAGACCGAAAAATTTGCAGAAGCTGCACGCAATGCCGCAAAGGAAGTGCAACAGCAGATGGCGGAACAGTTGAAGGGAGTGATTAACGCCTAATCACTTATCACTTACCCTTAATCACTAACAACGTGTTCGAACGAAAGATCATTAACGACCCGGTGTTCGGGTTCATCAATATCCCGAAGGGGTTGCTGTACGACATCGTGCGGCATCCCCTTTTGCAGCGTTTAAACCGCATCAAGCAACTGGGTTTGTCGTCTGTGGTTTATCCCGGTGCGCAGCACACTCGCTTTCAACATTCGTTGGGGGCTTTCCATTTGACGAGCGAAGCTGTCCAGCAGCTCGCCAGCAAGGGAAACTTCATTTTTGATAGTGAAGCCGAAGCAGTACAGGCAGCCATTCTGATGCATGACATCGGACACGGTCCCTTCTCTCACGTACTGGAAGACACCATCGTACAGGGCGTATCTCACGAGGATATCTCCCTCATGCTGATGGAGCGTATCAACAAAGAAATGAACGGGCAACTCACACTTGCCATCCAGATATTCAAGGACGAATACCCCAAGAAGTTCCTGCACCAACTGGTCAGCGGACAACTCGACATGGACCGCATGGACTACCTTCGCCGCGACAGTTTCTATACCGGCGTAACGGAAGGTAACATCGGCTCGGCACGCATCATCAAGATGCTCGATGTGAAAGAAGACCATCTCGTGGTAGAATCCAAAGGCATCTATTCCATTGAGAACTTCCTCACTGCCCGCCGCTTGATGTACTGGCAGGTATATCTGCACAAAACGTCCGTGGCATACGAGAAAATGCTCATCAGTGCCCTGCTCCGTGCCAAAGAATTAGCAAGTAAAGGTGTAGAATTATTTGCTTCACCGGCATTGCGTTTTTTCCTTTACAATGACATCAACAAGGAAACTTTCTATAACAATCCGGAGTGCCTGGAGAACTTTATCCAACTGGACGACAATGATATATGGACCGCATTAAAGGTCTGGAGCACCCACAACGACAAGGTTCTGTCCACGTTGAGCCTCGGTATGATCAACCGTAATATCTTTAAAGTGGAAATTTCTACCGAACCAATATGTGAAGAAAGAAAAAAAGAGTTAACTTTGCAAATCAGTCAGCAACTGGACATACCCCTCTCTGAAGCGAGCTATTTCGTCTCTACCCCCAGCATCGAGAAGAATATGTACGACCCGGCAGACGATAGTATTGATATCCTTTATAAAGACGGAAGTATCAAAAATATTGCTGAAGCATCGGACATGCTCAATATTTCCCTACTGTCTAAAAAGGTAAAAAAATACTATCTTTGCTACCAACGTTTGCATAGGTAAGTATAAAATATTCACCCAAGGACAAGGAAATATAAAAAAAAAGTCCGTTATTTGTGATTTGAAACCATCTAACAAGAATAAGACAATGGAGTTCTCTGCTAAACAAATTGCAACATTTATCCAAGGAGAAATCGTTGGAGACGAGAATGCAACTGTACATACTTTTGCCAAGATAGAAGAAGGCATCCCCGGTGCTATATCGTTTCTGTCCAACCCCAAATATACATCTTATATCTACGAAACCAAAGCCAGTATTGTACTGGTAAACAAAGACTTCGTTCCTGAACAAGAAATAAAAGCTACTTTAATTAAGGTGGATAATGCCTACGAAAGTTTGGCTAAATTGCTCAACCTTTACGAACAAAGTAAGCCTAAACGTGTTGGTATTGATCCGTTAGCTTTCGTTGCAGAAACTGCTAAAATCGGAAAGGATGTTTACATTGCACCCTTTGCTTGCATTGGTGAATATGCAGAAGTAGGAGACAATACAATGATACATCCGCATGCGACTATCGGTAGTGGTGCTAAAATAGGCAATGACTGTATCATATATGCCAGCGCAACCGTCTACCATGACTGCAGGGTAGGCAATCATTGTGTTCTGCACTCCGGTAGCGTGATAGGTGCGGATGGCTTCGGCTTTGCTCCCACCCCTGAAGGTTATGAAAAGATTCCCCAAATCGGTATTGTAATTTTGGAGGATAACGTGGAGATAGGTGCAAACACTTGCGTAGATCGTGCTACAATGGGAGCAACCATCGTACACAAAGGCGTAAAGTTGGATAATCTGATACAGGTGGCTCACAATGACGAGATAGGTGCACATACTGTTATGGCAGCACAAGTAGGCATAGCAGGTTCCACAAAAATAGGTGAATGGTGTATGTTCGGCGGTCAGGTAGGCATTGCAGGACACAGCCATATTGGTAATAAAGTAAGTCTCGGTGCCCAGTCAGGCATACCGGGCGACTTGAAAGACGGCAGCCAGTTGATTGGCACGCCGCCAATGGAATTGAAACAATATTTCAAAGCTTCCATTGCTCAACGGAGTTTACCCGAGATGTTGAAGGAAATCCGCCAGCTCCGTAAAGAACTGAATGAATTAAAACAACAAATAAATAAGTAACAAATGTTGAAACAAAAGACTCTGAAAGACAGTTTCTCCCTTAGTGGTAAAGGTCTTCATACGGGACTTGACCTGACCGTTACTTTCAATCCGGCTCCGGACAACCACGGGTATAAAATCCAGCGCATCGATTTGGAAGGACAACCTACCATTGATGCGGTTGCGGATAACGTGACTGAAACGACCCGCGGCACTGTTCTTTCCAAGAATGGTGTAAAGGTCAGCACAGTAGAGCACGGTATGGCAGCCCTCTATGCTTTAGGCATTGATAACTGCCTGATACAAGTCAACGGCCCTGAGTTTCCCATTCTGGACGGTAGCGCCCAATATTATGCACAAGAAATAGAGCGTGTAGGTACAGAAGAACAAAATGCCGTTAAAGATTTCTATATCATCAAGTCAAAGATCGAGTTTCGCGATGAGAAGACAGGCTCTTCCATCATTGTGTTGCCCGATGAGAATTTCAGCCTGAACGTACTGGTATCTTACGACTCGACTATCATTCCCAATCAATTTGCAACGTTGGAAGATATGTCGAAATTCAAAGAAGAAGTAGCCGGTAGCCGCACATTCGTATTCGTACGTGAGATCGAACCCTTGTTGCAAGCTGGTCTCATCAAAGGAGGCGACTTGGACAATGCTATCGTAATCTACGAACGCGAAATGTCTCAGGAAGACTTTGACAAGCTGGCTGATGTGATGGGAGTTCCCCACATGAATGCTAAACAATTGGGTTACATCAATCACAAACCGTTGGTATGGGCCAATGAATGTGCCCGTCACAAACTGCTGGATGTTATCGGTGATCTTGCATTGATTGGTAAACCGATTAAAGGTCGCATCATTGCTACCCGCCCCGGTCACACCATCAACAATAAGTTTGCGCGTCAGATGCGGAAGGAAATTCGCCTGCATGAAATACAGGCACCGACATACGACTGTAACCGCGAACCGGTGATGGACGTAAATCGTATCCGTGAGCTATTACCCCACCGTTATCCTTTCCAATTGGTAGACAAGGTAATTGAGATGGGTGCCAGCTATATCGTAGGTATCAAAAATATCACAGCTAACGAACCTTTCTTTCAGTGACATTTCCCACAATAACCTGTTATGCCGGGAGTACTTCAAGTGGAAGCAATGGCACAAGTCGGTGGTTTACTCGTTTTGAATTCAGTAGACGAACCGGAAAAATATTCCACCTATTTCTTGAAGATAGACAATGTAAAGTTCCGTCAGAAAGTGGTTCCAGGTGATACTTTAATTTTCAGGGTCGAATTGATGGCACCTATTCGCCGAGGAATATCTACCATGAAAGGATATGTTTTCGTAGGTGAAAAGATTGTCTGCGAAGCTGAATTTATGGCACAAATTGTAAAAAACAAGTAACATGATCAGTCCTTTAGCATATATAGACCCGGAAGCCAAAATCGGGGAGAACGTAGAAATAGGTCCTTTTGTCTTCATTGACAAGAATGTAGTCATTGGTGACAATAATGTCATTATGCCGAATGCCAACATTCTGTATGGTTCCCGTATTGGAAATGGAAACCGTATATTCCCCGGAGCAGTAATTGGAGCTATCCCACAAGACCTGAAATTTCACGGAGAAGAAACCACTGCAGAAGTCGGAGACAACAATACCATCCGTGAGAATGTAACTATCAATCGTGGTACAGCAGCCAAAGGTAAAACTGTAGTAGGTAATAATAACCTGCTGATGGAAGGAGTACACGTAGCTCATGATACGATTGTGGGAAACGGATGTATTATTGGCAACCAAACCAAAATGGCTGGAGAAGTGATTATCGATGACAATGCTATCGTAAGTGGTGTTGTACTAATGCATCAATTCTGCCATGTAGGAAGCTACGTTATGATTCAGGGCGGTTGCCGTTTCAGCAAAGACATACCACCTTATATCATTGCCGGAAGAGATCCAATTGCTTATTGTGGCATCAATATTGTAGGTCTTCGTCGTCGAGGATTTACAAACGAGCAGATTGAAATAATCCACAATGCCTACCGCATTATTTACAATAGTGGGAAAAATGTTACGGAAGCCATTGCACAGATAAAAGCTGAAATGCCGATGACACCCGAAATTGAATACATCATTTCATTTGTGGAAAACTCACAGCGCGGTATCATCCGATAAAAAAGATTTTGTATATTTACCCCCATCAACAAAAGACAAAAAGAAAATGGTATACAAATTTAGAATCATATCTGACGAAGTCGATGATTTCTTAAGAGAAATCCAAATCGACTCTGAAGCTTCTTTCTACGACCTTCACGAAGCTATTCTGAAATCAACTGGATACAAAGATGACCAGATGACTTCTTTCTTCATCTGTGACGATGACTGGGAAAAAGAAACAGAAATAACGCTGGAAGACATGGGAAGCGGAAGCTCGGAAGAAGATACATACATCATGAGAGAAACTCCTCTAAGCGAATTGCTGGAAGATGAAAAACAGAAGATGATATATGTGTTTGACCCACTTGCTGAACGTGTATTCTTCATTGAACTTTCAGAAATCATCACCGGAAAAGATTTGGACAAGGCAGTATGCACTCGTAAAAATGGAGAAGCTCCTCAACAGACCATCGATTTTGATGAACAGATGAATACAAACGCTGCACTCGACCTTGACGAAAACTTCTATGGCGATCAAGACTACGACATGGAAGACTTTGACCCGGAAGGTTTTGACATCAACGAAGGAAGCGGAAATCCTTATGATGAAGATAAATATTAAAAAGAGCTGACACGTAGTTACATCAGTTTGAAACAATATAAGAAATGTCATCCTGGGTCTGACTCAGAATGACATTTTCTTTTTTTCCCTACCGACCTATCCCCACATACAAATGAAAAAGCCCGTCCTTATCGTACTTATTGGTCCTACCGGTGTAGGAAAAACAGAATTGAGTCTTTCCATTGCCGAAAAGTATCATACCTCTATCATCTCTTCAGACTCCCGCCAGCTGTATAAAGACTTGAAAATTGGTACCGCAGCCCCCACTCCCGACCAGTTAAAGCGAGTACCCCACTATTTTGTAGGTACCCTTGAACTGACTGATTACTACAGCGCAGCCCAATTCGAGGCGGAAGTACTAAAGAAGTTGGAAGAGTTATTCAAGACCCATCCGGTAGTGGTGATGACCGGAGGCTCCATGATGTACGCTGA